>Ga0156162_101_pt1 | contig 718349 bp, 651 predicted proteins | sample RifCSPlowO2_12_FD_107815 | JGI IMG/M metagenome (GOLD analysis project Ga0156162, IMG submission 107815) | Pseudomonadales bacterium RIFCSPLOWO2_12_60_38
CCATTCGCACTGACTGGTGGGGTATGGTTTCTCTATCTATTGGGATTCAACCTGTCGGTCGCCACTGGTGTCGGCTTTATCGCTTTGGCCGGTGTTTCTGCCGAATTTGGCGTAATTATGCTGCTTTATCTGAAGAACGCCTGGGCTGAGCGTGAAGACCTCGGCGATAGGACCGAGCACGGGCTGATGGCCGCGATTCGTGAAGGCGCTGTCCAGCGCGTTCGGCCCAAAGCCATGACTGTGGCTGTCATCATTGCTGGCTTGTTACCCATTTTGCTGGGCAGCGGGACCGGCAGCGAGGTGATGAGCCGAATTGCGGCACCCATGGTTGGAGGCATGATTACCGCGCCCTTGCTGTCGCTGTTTGTCATTCCGGCAGCCTATCGACTGATGCGTCGCCGGCACCTCTCAGTTGAGCCCATCAATCCTCAAGAAAAAGTCGTATGAAACTGACCCTGATTGCAGTTGCAAACACCGTATTTGCGCTGTCTCTTTCGGCCCACGCGTAGGACATGCCGGGCATGAAAATGTATGAATGGAATGCAAGCTCATTTAATGACAATGGCTAAGTGATTTAACGTTCGACTTTTGCAGAGCGTCGCAGCTCTTTTTTTGAGCCAGCCAATCACGAGCTGATAATAACAATACCCCGTCAGCTGGTCCCTCAAGCTTTACGGAGCTGCCAGTCGTGTTGTCTTTAATTATCACAGTAGGAGTTGCCGTAATGCCCGCTTTGAGGGCCTCCTCGACCTGTTGGCCAACATGCCGGGCGATCACTTTGTCGGTAGCTGCACAGGACAATAAGTCCTGGTAAGTAACATCAACGACGTTCAGATGCCCATTGAAACCCTCACCGTTGCTACGGGTCCGGTCAAAAATCTGGTCAATGGCTTGCCAGAAGGCAGGTGCGCCACCAAGCGCCCCCGCACATTCAGCGAGCTTGGCTTCGTGTAATGCGGTCGGACCGTGCACATCCAGTGGCAGATGATGCCACTGCAGGTTTACATCCTTCTGCTGCTGTATCCAGGTTTTCAACGCAGGTGTGTACGTCTTGCAGTAGGGGCACTCCAGATCCGCGAACTCAGTCACAGTCCAGCGTGCTTTGGAAGGACCAAACAACCACGGGCCTGTGTTGTGCGGGGATGGTATCTCACTTCGAGTGAGGGCTAAGCAGGCCATCGATGTGCCTGCCAAAACGCACCCCAGCATCAACCAATATTTGCGAAGGCCTATCATGCCCGAGCCTCTGCTGGCTTCGATGAAAGCAGCGCTTGTTTACGAAGGGCCTCAAGAAGAGCGTTCTCAGCATTCTCGGGTTGTGGGTGCTGTAGCAGCCAATTGGCTAACACCGCGTGAAGTTGGGACTCGATGTCACGACGATCCACCGCACGAACCAAAACCTGTTGCAGTTGCTCTATCAAAACGGGGGCACACACCTCAAGGGTTTGAAGGGCGTCTTCACCCGGTTGTTCAAGCAGCTGGGTCAGACTTTCTATAAGGTTCTGGGTCAGGGAATTCAATGCTCTCATGCTTGGCGCTCCAAGGCCGTGACTTGCTCGGGGAAAGTAATGATGTGAGGTTCGATACCGCGATAGCGGTCAAGCGTTGCAGCAACTTCAATGGCCGCATCCAGCTCGCTGCAGCCTTTGGCTTGCATGATGTCGAAGCGTTGCTTTTTCTCTTCCGGCTCGGTCATGGCCAGGGCCAGATACAAACTCGGTGGTACCGCCCGGAATAACATTTCCATGCTTTTGGACAACACGACGCCCTCGGTGAATTTGCCGCTTTCTTTACGCGCTGACAGCATCATCGACTTCTGTGCAGGAGTCAGTTCACGAAACCGCGCGATCTTCTCCACCTCATCAGGCGGCATGTTTAAGCACATCCACCACTCGATCATGTTGAGCAGGGCTGAGGCCTCTGGCGGCACGTCGTCAACGTTCTGGGTGGCCATCCAGAACCAGGCGCCGAGCTTTCGCCACATTTTGGTAATCTTGACGGAGTAGGGGGATAGGAGTGGGACCTTCAACTGGATGTGGCCTTCGTCGGTGAAGCAGATCAGCGGACGGCCTTTAAACTGGTCACGCTCGGCAATGTTGTTGACCGTGTTGAGCAGGGAAATATAAGCGATGGCCATCTGTGCGCTATAGCCTTCTCGCGCATAGGTGGCAAGGTCGACAATGGTAATGTCCGCTTCTGGCCATGGGGTGCCAGGACGGTTGAACATGTCGCCTTCGGTGCCCATACAGAACATGGACAAGGCTTCCGCCATCTCCAAGAATCGTGAGCTTCGGGCGTCTGGAATACCGGGCTCGAGTCCCATTTCTCGCAGCGCTTCACGGATATCTTCCGGCAGAACGATACGTTGCTCCGTCACGCATTTTTTCGCTGCATTCAGTATGCATTGGCGGATGGCGCTACGGTCGGCACGAGTAAGACGGGCATCCTCTTTTTCTTCACCACCGGTGATCATCAGCCTGGCCGCAATTTCCATCTCGCCCAGGATGTCGCGTTGTTCATCCTCGGTCTGGCTAGTCAGATGTTCGTCCGACGCCTCAAGATCATCAGCTTGGATAATCTTCACGTTTTGGCTGGGTTCGATGAGCTTCACGGCATCAGCGAATGGCGCGAGGCTGACACCCGATCCAGGTGCAAGTCGAACCCGGTTTACCGTCAAACCCAACTTTTTGGCGAAATCACCGAGTAAGCCGAAGCTGTTGCCAGCCTCCACAATGAATAGACGTGGCCGATAGATGGCGATGATTTGGCTAAGGATGTTTGTCGCGCTGGCCGATTTACCTGAACCCGTAGGCCCGAAAATGAACAAATGCGCGTTCATCTGCCGGTCCAGCTTGTTCAGCGGGTCGAAGGTTATCGGCGCTCCCCCACGGTTAAACAGGGTAATACCCGGGTGCCCGGTTCCGGTCGACCTACCCCAGACGGGGGCCAGGTTCGCAATGTGTTGGGCGAACATCAGTTGTGCGTACCACTCCAGTGTTTTGCGCGCATTGGGGTCGAAGTTGCCGGGTAGCCATCTAAGGTAGGAGTTCAGCGGTGCCACTTCATCCCGAGGTTCCACCGGCTCCATGCCCGCACCCAGCAATGCGCTGCTGAGTTGCAAACTGCGTTCGTGCAGCTGGGCATCATCTTTACCCCGCAGGTAAAACGCTACGCTACCTCTGTACAGCTTGTGCTTGCGCCCGAGCAACTGACGGGCGGTGGCGACGTCTTCGCGTGTCAGGATCGAGGCCTGAGTGTCTCCAACTGCCTTGCGTGAAAGCTGTTCCAGATGCCCTTCGAGAATGTCCTGCGGGGTGATCACGAGAGTGATACAGAGAATGGTGTCCTCTGGCATTTTGTCGAACAGTGCGTTGAGCGCATCACCGCCCTTTCGGGTTTCACCGGTTAAGTGCCCGGTCTTGGGAGCATCCCTCAAGCGGTCAAGCATCACCACCTGATGGGGAAGGCCGTCGAAATACCACAGACCTTTCTCTATATCTGACAGTGGTTCGCGATAAAACAGGTTTTGCGAGAAGTCAGTGCCGCTGGCGAGCGGCAGCTCGCCCTCTGCAGCACCAGGTGCTTGCTTGCACACCAATTCGTAGAAGCGGCGAATATCTGCATCGGCAGGGCCAAGATGATCGGGACGTGGATTGAACCAATGAATCAGCCAATGGCGAATGGCGTGGCCATCCATGCGATGGGTTTTAATGCCGGCGTTCGCCAAGCCGCCCACCAAGCGATCGCAGATGATTTTCAGGTAAGGACCTGGTGCCTGGCCTCGCACATCCGCTTGCGCGCCTTGGGTACGGCGGTAGACAACAACACGGACGCGGCGCTGTTGGCCCCTCCAGGGCAGTTGGCTGACCTTGGTGTCTTCAAACAGCCCGCCTGGTTTGGAGATGGATTCCAGGTGTTGCTTCATCAGCTTCAAATAAAGCTCGGTGAATGCACTGCCTTGTGCGCGTGGTTGAACGTAGTCATGCAGTTGCTGAAGGTAATCGTCCCAGCTGGTTTCGTCCTGGGCATAGAGCTGAACCACCCAGGGTGAGGTTTCAAGCTCGTCGAAGGAGTCCTGGAGGGCGTTTTCCAGGGCGTCGCGGGCCTTGCGTAACCATTCGGGATCCCGACCTTCAGTACCAATCGGTGTCAGCTCAAAAAAGGCAGCACGAGACACGCCGTCTTCCAATAGCATGGCTTTTTCTGCAGGCAGGTAATCTACCCACGGCAGTAGGTCTACGAAGGAGGGGTTGACGTGGTATAGACGGTCAGCATCAGCGGTTGTGGCTGGCTTTTTCTTTGGGTTACGCCAATCGCTCGGCGAGGGAATACCCATGGCAGCAAGGCGTTCGTAGTAACGCTCTGTAGCAGCCTCAAACGTCTCGGTTGCTGGTCCCTGCACATCGTCAGATAACGGCGAACCTGGTGTTACGCCAGGTTCCACACGCTCTGTCGCCCGTCGCGTTTTGAATCGTTCAAAAAAACCCATCAATATGCCTCCGTGCGTTCGCCAGGCATGGCGTATTGCACCCGCTGATACAGCGGAAACACCGTGGTGTAGCCTGGGATCGGTGCCGGGTCTGAACCCGCTAAATGAGGAAAGACGTACATCACCAGGTCGGGATTGGGTAGGCGTTTAAATTGGCTGTAGATCTCGTTTTGTGCGGTACGTGTGAACATGGTGTTGTCTGTTTCCCTCGTCTCCAGAGGCCGACGAAGATCTTGGCGTGCATCGAGCAATTGGCGGCTGCTCGAGCTGCTTGAGCCGCTGGAGCCTTGATCCCAAACGTCCATCATTGTGCGGTCCCCATGGGGGAGCAATTCGTCTTTGTTGGTGGAACAGGCCGAGGCGAGTAGGGCGATGGCCAGGTATGCACCTAGTTTTAAGCCATGATTAGTCAAGCGCAGTCGAAACATGACGGGCTCCTGAGCGATAGTTGACCTTGCGGCCATTGAGTTCGTAATCGATGGTCAGTTGCTGGTCCAGGTGCACAGCTATCTTTGCCCCGGGTTGTACATACACCGCTGCGAAGGCTTGCCCGTAGAGTTTGTTGACCCAGCTGGAGACGTCATTGACGCCCTGGCCAATAATTTTGCCCATGGCTTCACTGCCCGAGCCGCCGACAGAACCGATGGTCCCGGACTGAGGGTTTATAAAAGAGCCGCTGTTTCCATCTGACTTGATGAGGGAGGCAGCACCTGCGCCGGCGGCGGTAATCAGTACCTGCGAGCCAATGTATTGCGAGGCGTTGCTTTTGCGGTCGCCACTGATACAAGGAATGCCATAGGCATCGCTTATCCAGCCCAGGCCACCCTGAATGGTGGTTTGGTTGCCATTGTTCTGATTGTTACTATTTTGACTGCTATTCGTTTCTTCCTGAGGTTGTGGCAGCGTGCGCACAGTGCCGTCATTGAAGACGAACGTCAGGCTTTTGATCTGACCGCGTACGCAAGACAGGGTCCAATCGCCGGAAGCCGTTCCGCTGGCCACCGCGCCGGCGACGTCGGGCAAGTCGATGCCGTTGGCCGTGAGATTGTCCGGCCCGATCAATACCTTGAACGGGTAGGGGTCGTTGACAGTGCCGTCAATGGGCACCCGGCCGATCAGCGCGGACATGGCCACCGAACCCATCAATGTCGAGTTCTGCGGCAAGGTGTAGACCTTGCGCACCTGTTTGCGGGCCTCCTGTGGCGAGATTTCATTCGCAACACTTTGAGCGCCCGTGCGCAGTGCATTTTGTCCTCGGTCCACGGACTCGCCAAAAGAGGTCGGGAAGTTGAAGCCGCTTGCCGTTTGATTTGTCCCTGCAGCGATGGGCTTGCCGTTGACATCGACCGGCGTTGCGTCCTGCGGCTCTATCCAAACAACGTCCGCGCCAGGTCCGCCTTTGAAGCCTTGACCGTCACCTGGCTGAACGCCGAAGCCGATCGGCAAATCAGATCCAGACTCATTGCCACTGCCCGATTTGCTGCTCAGGGTATTGTACTGCTGCTGCAGTGTGTCCAAGAGGGTTTGGCTCTGTTGTTGCGCCTCCTGCTTCATCGTTTGCTGAACGTTCTGCAGTTTGTTATCGACGTTGAGGTCGATGTTCTGCAGGCGTTTTTGCAGCTCGATGTTCTGTTGCTTTAGTTCGTCATTGTTCTTCAAAGCATTGGAGACTTGGTCCTTGAGTTGTCTGCTTTCCACGACAATGGTGCGCAATGTGTCGCTGGGTGTATCTCCGTCAACCCCAAGCTTTTTAGCCTCCTTCGTACTAAGTACAACCGTTTCCGGCGCATGAACCTGTTGGTCGGCACTTTCGCGATTGAATAATTTGACCACTACGTATATCGCCAGGATCGCGAACGGTATGACCAGGTATTTAACAAGTGGATTACTCTTCACGACGGCCTCCCTTCGGATCGATCTGGCTGATGGCGGCCGGCAATAACGATTCGGCTAGACCATGACCACGGGTCACCAAGTAGACCGTCGAGGTGTCGCTGGAATCACCTTTGGCGCCAAGGTAGGGATGCTGAAAAGTCGCGGTGACAAAGTCACCCATCAGGTCACGCGGATCCAATGTGAGGTTTTGGGCGCTTGTGTTACGTAGCTTCACCGCCGTGACCCAATACTCGTCTAACCGCCACGACCCCAACGCAGAGGCTTCGACCGGCAATATCGGCATTAGGGTGGTGAGGTCCAAACCGCGCTTCAGATTGATCTGAGCAATCCCCTCCACGGGCTCAACGGTGCGTAGGGGCGCGTAAAGCATCTGTGCGGCATAGCGCGTCATGACCACCGGAAGAGGGGTCTCACGACGCGGTTTCGGCGCGTCCTCATCCTCCTCGGCTTGAGCGCTGGCTTGGGCCGTGGAAGAAGTTGAATGGTTGCTTGTAGGTTTGGCGTTGACTTGGCCGTAACGCGGGGCGGGACTGTCCCCGGCTACAATTTTAGCCGGCTCGGATGCGACCTGATTTGGTTTCCCTACCGTTGCGATGATATCCACGAGCATGATCTCACCGGAGTTCATGTTCTGCAGCTGTAAGCGAGTCGGTTCAATCGGCTCTTTCGCCAACAGGTAGAGGGCACCACCGGTGCTCTGCACGCGCAGTTTGTCGACGAGGTTACGAGGCAGACCCACCCGTACGTTTTGGTCCACAAAGACAATACGCTCCTGACCCACGATCAAGGGCAGTGCTATAGGGATACGATCCCAGCGCAGGATTTCGACGGCGTTGGCCAACCCGCAGAAGTGAAGGGCTACGAGCCCGATGATCAGTAGGCGGCGTGTCATCATTTGCCTCCTGCTCTGGTCGTTTCTGCGGAGACTTCGATGCGTTGTGGATTACTGCTATAACAGTCCCAGGCCAAGCCGAATGGGTTTTTTTCGGGATCGACGTCGAATCGGATAATTCTTAACGGATAGCGAGCAAATGCCCGCTTTACGCGCTCCCCGCCGTAGTGCTCGTCAGCGGTGATGTCCAGGTTGACGGTCCAGTCATTGATGCTGTGCTGTTCAATATGTTGCTCAGACTTATCGTCGATGCCTCTGCCTGGAATTTCAAATACACCCCGCTCACGTTTGCGCAGTTCCCCGCTATTGCGGCGTAGCTCGAAATCTTTCTGCAAGTAGGCTTTGCAGCTGGGAGTCAGGTAGCTTTCCAAGCGGGTAATGTTGTCCTCGTAGTCGGTTTCACCGTCAACGGGCCAACGGTTCATCTGCTGAAAAATGTACAGACCGAAGGCGTATACCGACTCCGGTGGAATATCCCACCACTTACGGGTGCTACCTGAACGTAGATCTGGAGGTACATGAACAGTTAGGTCACGCGGTGCGCTCTGCCAGCCATAAGCCATGTACAGACCCAGGGCAATGAGAAAACCAATGACCATGCGCAGGCTGTTAATGTGGGCCAGTTGGGCGTCTACTTTTTTACGGTAAGTCATTGAACCTCCGTTCGATGACAGGTCCACGCACCTGTACGAGTAATCAGCAGGGCTTTATTCCAGGTAGGAAAGAACCGCGCGATGTTCAATTGCATCTGGCGGTATAGCCATGTATCAGGTCGGCCGCGTTTCCACCGACGCAAGAAACGACTGGCAAGAAACAGCCCTAGGACAGCACAGAGCATGGCGGCGCCGATGATAAGTGCCCAAATCTGGGTCAATATCGCGGCCGGAATACCGATAACCAGCCCTGCGCCGGTGCTCAACGCCAAGGTGGCCCACATTTCGTCAGCGGTAAGGCCGCCCATGATGACTGGCTGATTGTTCAATCGCACAGGGAGGAAAATCAGGGTCCCATCGTCTGAGAGTTCTGTCATGGCCACGGCTCTTTTAAAGAATATTTGAAGCCTTGGTGACCAGAAAAATGGCGACACCGAGGATGGCGACGCCAACGGCGGCTGTCGCCCCCAGATCTCCCCATTTTTTCTTGCCAAGTTGAATTTCGTGGTAGGTGCCGAAGGCATGCCAAGCAACGCCACTGAAAATGACTGCGCAGATGATGAGGCCAAGCAAAGTAAAACCGTCAAAGGCGTAGTTCTGCATGGTTTGCATCAGGTTAGAGCCTTCCCCCCGGGTAGGAGGCTGAGACTGCGGAAGAGCCGCCATGGCCAGTTGGGGGAGAGCAAGCAACCCGATCAGCATGCGGCCCGGTTTTAAGAATGAAGTCATGGTGTATCTCCCATAGGGTCAACTAAGAACAAATGTGGTGAGGATCATGCAAAGCAGTAGGATGCGGACGAGCGAGGTCGAGGCAATCGTTCGATCAAGGTTGCCAGTGGCCCATCCTCGGTAGCAGCTCCAGATAGCCCAGGCGCCCCACATAAAGATGATGGCTACAGCGACGCCGACGAAAAACAGGTAGCTCGTCGAGGCAGGAAATCCTCCTGCCGCTTGAAACGCAGCAGCCTGAGCGCCGCTCATGCTCATGGCTTGCGTCCTTCGGTCGTGTATTGGCCTGACAGCTCAACAGGATCACGAGGCTGGGCTCGGGTTGGGGTTAGATAGCCCTCCAACCCATGACGAATTCGAGCGATATCACCTGCTAGACGCTGGTAATCGAAGAAGTAACGCTTGCCAGGTTCGTCGGCCACTTGAGCGCTACGACGTGCGGTGTCCTCTAAGGCATTCAACTGGCGGATCATCACGTCCAGGTTGGCCTGTTCGGAGGCTGAAGCAGCGGTCGCATGAGAGACAGGCAGGCCGCATCCAAAAAGTGCGATGAGGCCTGGCAAGGCAAGTCGGCAAGTGAGTGCAGTGAGACGCGGGTACTGGATCACGGCTGGGCTCTAGTCATTCCTGATGCCGTCAGCTTGCCGTGATCAAGCTATGGTCGCCGCAAGAAAACCATATTCAGGACTGTAAGGATTTCTTCTGACGGTACTGACACCATCAATCACAGTGGATAGGGCGTTTGAAGAACAGCAGATACCCGATGGGCAAGGCGAATCCGTAAGCCCAGCCTTGGGCGTTTTGATTGCCAACCTTGACTTCTCCTTTGACCACGGGCTGCACGCTGACCAGCTCCCAGCCTTCGCTGCCTAATTGAGCAAGGCGGTTTTGACGTTCAGAATCTTCCAGAAAACCCTGGGTGTCGGGTTCAGTGGTGGGCTCTTCGGACTTGAACATGAAGAGCTTTTTGGTTCTGACAACGTACTGAAAGGGAGAGAACTCAGTGTGGTATTCAAATTTCTGACGGCCCATGGCGACGTCCTCAATGTGCAGAGCTACCAGGGTTTCAATAATAAGCGCGTGCCAGCAATCTGAAATAGTTTGTTGCTAAGCGCGTGATTTCTGAGGTTGGAGTGCAGAGGTCCGAGCATCGACATAGCGCTGCATGATAGAAAGCACCATTGAGTTCAACGCTAGGATCTTCATCCCTCGCGTCACCGCCACGTACAGCAAATTCAACTCGTCATCTTTACGACCTTGATCGATATCGGGTGAAAGCGGATCAGCGCTAAAGTCGTCATACAGGCTGACAAAGTCCCACTCCAGCCCCTTGGCCTTGTGCCCAGTCGTGAGTGTCACGGTGGCGTCGAGCTCGTTATCTACAGAGCGGGAACGTAGGGTTTGGATCCGCTGGGGCAGGTCCGGATAGGCTGTAATGATCTTGATCGATCGCAACATCTCCGTATCCTGGCTTACCTCGGCTATTTCCACGTACTGTGAAAAGTCCCGGTAATCTCTCAACAGCCTGCGGTTCTGCACCTCATGGTTACGGTTGCGGCTGAATAGGTATAAATCTTCCAGATCGCGTAGCGAGTAGCTGTCGATACCGCCGACCCAGAAAATCTTGGGGTTGCTTGCGACCAGCTGCAGGGCGTTCTCGATGACGCCGGTCACGGTACGATGGATAAACGTGCGATGCGGTAGCTCTTCAGGCAGAGCCCGTTTAACCAGGGTATTGCAACCTAACCCCTGCAGCTTTCGTGTCTCACCCTTGTAAAAAAGAATGATGTTGGCCACATGCGCGACGGCAGGGCCGAAGCGAAAGCTTTGGGTCAGGTAGTGACGTTCGGCGTCGGCCATCCAGTCGCTGTTGAGCGCATCTTCTGCGCCGCGGAAGCGATAGATCTGCTGGTGGGGATCGCCGACTGCCACCTTGCGGACCCGTTGTATTTTTACTATGTCGGCAATAACTGGGTTCACGTCTTGACCTTCGTCGAGCAGAATGGCGTTAAATCGTTCGCTCAGGTCGGGCTTGCTTAGCTGATACAGCTTCAAGTAAGCGTCATGGGTGATCGACATTGCTGTGTCCTGCAGATCGATCATCCGGTTCCAGATGGTTTTAGCCACGTTTAAAGCATTGTTCAGGAAACGTTCCTGGGCACTTGTGAGCATTCGTTGCCCCTGGAATCTGGGAAAATGCACACGGCCCAACTCGTCATCGGCGCTGGCCATGAAGTTGTTAAGCGTGCTGAGGACATCCCGCACGAGCTCCCAGTCCTGGGTGTTGATGGCCCTTGCGATGTCCGTCAGGCGTAAGTTATTGGTCTGCTTGGTGGCGTACTGACTGCCATAGACTGCATATGCGAGGCCATGCGCCGTCTTACACACCACGTTTCTGCGTGGAAAGCGGCCCCTGGCAGCGAGCTCGACGGATTTGTTGTAGCAGAGGTAGAGCATTTTCACCGAGGCGTGTTGTGTGGCGTAGCCCACCAGTGTGGTGGTTTTGCCGGTACCGGCAAAAGCCTGAACCAGTAGCTTGTCAGCCGTGGAATGGATGATGGGCTGCTGTTCTTGTGTCCACTGCATGGGCAGCTCCTAAAGGTATTTTTTGAAGCTTGAAACGGTGATGTAAACGGACACACCCAACAGCACGGCGCAGGGCAACAGAATCAAAAGGGGGCTGATGCTGATGGGGATGGCCAGGTAGACCGTCCAGGGCACGATGGTCAGCGGAATGATCGTCCCCCGGGCTTTGTGATACAGGTAACTTGACTCGCGGCCGGAGCCGAATTTTCGTAGATCACGCCGCACCAGGCCATCGACCAAGCCAGTGAACGCCGCCAGTGCGAACAGCGGAATCGTCAACGTCAGAATGACCATTCGCACACAGAAGGTCAGGACTGTGTATAACGCGGCTAAGCCATAGTCCTGGAATTTGATCATCGCCCGACCGAGTTCGTAGCGAAGGTTCAAGGTTCCCGTTTGTTGTGGTGATGTTGAGCGAGCGTACTGTGTCAGTGCATTTATATTGTCCTGCATGCCGGTTTTCACCATCAGCCAGTCATAGACCGTTTGTGCCAGCCAGGTTGCCGTACGCCCCGGTTCTTTGATGACAACGCTGTGCAGCAGATCCTGGGACAGCCAGCCCAGTTCATGTTGGAACATCTGCTGAGCATGTTTCCAGCCGGCATCCGGCCAGAACGTGTACATGCAAAGCCATTCAACGACGATGGCGCCGAGCAAGGAGCCGAACATCACCCCCAAGAAATGAAAAGGGGTAGAGAACAGCATGCCCAGGAAGTTTTTTTGACCTTCCTGCTGTTGCTGGGCTTTTTCCGCGATATCGGCCATGGCTCTGTTCCTTCAAGCCTATGCGGCTTTTCCGTTATTGGCCATCTGGCGGAAGTCGTCTACCAAGTCATCAGGAAGCGACTCACTTAGTGCGTCATATCCCGGTGCTTGCCACCAGTCGCTGCTGGTTCCGGATCCTTTACGCATGCCCTCAACCAAGGCCTGAAGATCCTTGGGCATCACTTCATCGGGATCGCTTGCCGGCAACGGCATACGAATCTTCCACAAATTCCCGCCCTCTATCAGGGCAAAGCATTGCCCCTTGGGTAGGGCAACCACATGCGCCGGTTCGATCATCGGTACGCTGACACTTTGGATCTGATCGTGAGTGTTAGAGGTGAAAGCGGTGTTGCCGTTAATAGCGTCGTTTGCACTGCTTGCTGGTGTACTGGTAAACACCTGGACCTTTGGCAACTGGTTGGTCAGCAGCTCGGCGGTTGCAGTCTCACGTACACGTAACATGAACAGGTTGTTGAAGTTACCGATGACTTGGCCAGCTTTAGCCCGGTTACCGATTTTTGCCTCAATATCGCTCATGGTTTGGGTATAGGCCGTGACCTGCATGCCGGCACCACCGCCTTTGTTGATCATCGGTATGAATTCATCGCCCATCAGTTCGTTGAATTCGTCCGCATGTACGTTAATTGCTACCTTGCCGCCGGTGGCCCCGGGCAAGCCATCATCGATGCCAAACTTATAGATGTGACCCGCAACTGACACCAGGTCGCTGAACATCGAGTTGCCCACCGCTGCAGCTACCTCTGTATCAGATAAAGCGTCCAGGCCGACATAGACCACTGCCCGTTTGCGGATGATCTGCATCCAGTCAAAGATTGGTCGTGGGTCCTCAAGATCCATGTAGTCGGGAGATAGCAGCTCTGCAATCCGGCCTGTGGTCAGTTTTTCCAGCAATGGCAGAAGGCTGGCCACGATCTTGTCGAAATAGGTTTTGTCATAGCGTACGGCTGATCGCAGACCCTCCATCACTGGGTCGGAGATGCGTTGCTGAGTGAGGTACATGTCCAGGGCCACCACGCGTAGCGGTCGATCCTTCATGGCGAAACTGAGGTTCTTACGATCGATCTTTCCTTCCAGCTCAACGATGGTTTGCCAGGCTTTGGGATCATTTTCAGCAAAGTGCTTCTGCGCATACTCAATAAACAGCGCGTCAATGTTTGTCACATGCTTGAGGATCTGTTCATAGTCCGGCCGACGTCCCAGTGCCACGAGGGCGCGCGCGATGATGTTGACGAAACGCCAGGCGAATTCCCGGAATGCCGCGGAATTGCCTTCCCCCGAAAGTTGGCCGGCAATGCGGGTGGCAACCTCCGAGATCCGACCAAACCGGCCGACGGCGTTGTAGCGAGCGGAGTGATCGGGCCAGCCTAGGTGGAACACGTAGAATTCCTCCAGTCGGTTTGCGCGCTTGCATTCGATGTACATGCGCTTCAGGAGGTCTGCGTCGCCTTTAGGATCGAAGACAATCACCACTTCGCGGTCCAGGTCCATTTCTACATTGCGCTGGCTTCGATGAACGGGTTGCACGCGGCGCCCCATATGAACGCGGCGCCGGGGGCTACGGCGGGTACGCCTGATGTCTTGGGTGATAAACAACTCTGCCAAGCGGGTTTTTCCAACACGAGTAGTCCCCAATACAAGGGAGTGTCCAACCCGCTCACCCAGTGGCAGGCTGACATCCGCTTCGTTCGGCTCTATACCGTGTAAGCGCGGTAGCCCCCCGACTGGAGGAAGTGGACGCGCCGGGTTAAATGGCACATCCCACGAGGTAGCCTTTGACAGCAATTTGAGTGGAAAGGGTGCGAACTCCAGACGCTCCTCAATTCTGCGAGCAAAGGTATAGATAGACGTGGGCTCGACATACTCGGCGTACTTTGGGAGGTAAGTCTCCATCAACCGCTGAGTATGTTTTTGGGTCCAGCGAAAGCCTTTACCGATGAATAGCCGCTCATTGCTGACCGGCATGTCTTTGCTGGTCATGGTGTAGTGGGGTAGGCGCCGAATATTGCGCCGGTAACGCAGCACTACCAACGCTTGTTTGAGGCGGACGAACCCTAGACCCAGAAAGCCTGTACCGGCAACCATGCCGAATAAAGGCGTCAGAGCAACCGCCCAGGGCGCGAAAATACAGAGCAACGCCGCAGCGGCACATACGCAAACTGTGTACAGCTCAACAGCAGGGCGTAGTAACGACTCAATGGTGTAGGAGGTGGTCATGGATCACTTCCTATGAGTGAAAGGGGACAATGGCCCCACTGTTTCGAAATGGAAAACGACTGGCTTGCCTGTCTCAGCGATCAGCCCATAGGACTTGGCCAGGCGGTATATGGGGTGGTAGCTGTTAAGGGAGTTGACGTGTCCAGCAATGCGCTCTCGCCAGACTTCTAGTGGCATCGCTGCCTTGCTCAAATTACACGGCACGCACGCGGGCATCATGTTGCTGATGGCGTGGTTCTCTGGCCGCCCCAAAATGATGGCACCGGAGTACTTGCCGTCCACCCTCTCTGGTTCTCGCCATACTGCTTCCATGTGGTCCGCATGCCACCGGTCACCCAACAGCACACCGCAGTATGCGCAATGGCCCGCGAATTTAGCGTGAAGCTCGCAGCGTTGCTTCTTGGTCAGCTTCATGGGGCCGGGATCCTCCTTTCATGCGTGATGATGAATTGGCCAACTCTTGCCTCGCTTGCTCAACTGCCTCGGGCAGTCGTTCTTTTAGCCGCTGACATAGCTCCACCTCGTCACCAGGTACGCGGGCGATGACGGTGCCGCCATAGAGCTTGGCGACATAGGTGACCTGTTCAAAAAGCAGTTGGCCTGCTCGTGGGTCATCTGGTTGCTTGATGACCAAGGTGATGTGCGTAAGAGAGGCCATACCCTGGTTACTGCTGGATCGTTGTGGCAGTGATCAACAGCGGGTAATGCTGGACTCCCAAGCGCTGTGCCAGATCATTTGATGGAGCCGGGACCAACTGTAGATTTCCTGCCCATCGTTGGATTTCGGCAAACCGCTCGGCGCTGGCCACGTTAACCACAAGGCCCACTGCCTGCAGTTGCTGTAACTGATCGCGGCGCTGTGATAACCACTTTCTGGAGCTTTCATCGTCGCCTACAAGAAACAATGGTTGCAGGCCAGGTGCATTGATTACCCGGCCCTGTACCTGCCCGGGTGTCAGTTGGTCAGAGCGCACTGGAAACGAGCCTTGCCCACGCACACCAATATTCTCTGACTGTGCTGACTGCTCAGTAGGTTCTGGAGCCAAGTACTGGTAGTAGGGCAGAGCGGAAACACCCCCTCGGTCTTCAACAACAATCAGCGAGGTGGCATGCACTGCCATGGGGGAGGCCAAAGACAGCAAAACAGGCAGATGCAGCAATCTATTCATGGATTATTCGCCATCAGGTTGATACCGGTGACCCGGCTGAGGTGTTTGGCAAAAGCTCGTCGGTATCGGGCAGCGGGTTCGCCTCCGGCAGGGCGGTGGTACCGACCAGCAGCGGTGATCCAGTCGCCTCCTTTGGCTTTTTGCTCAGCCAGGATCTGGGCCGTAACCGAGAGGTTTTTGTACGGATCCAGCCCTTCGCAGGGATAGCTATAACGGTGGCCGTTGGCACCGATGTTGGTTTGTCCAAGCCCGACGTCGACTCTATTTGGGCCTGCGGTCTGAAGGGCGATCATCAACGCTCTGCAAGCATCGCTGCGTGTCGCAAAGCGATATCCGGCGCCGGCGACATTCAACGTCCAGGGCCAGGGGACGATCTGGCCGCGAAGTCGGGTGCCACTCTCTTGCAGTGCAACGGAGTACAGCACCTCGGACGGAACGCCGGCAGGCAGGGCAATCAACTGATAGGCCGGTGGCGGAACCTCGGCACCGTTAGCAAATGCCGCGGTGAGCAGTAGCCCCCCCGTTAAAGCCGCGCGAATTACAGACGCTGCCATTGTCCATTCACCTCGCGTACCACGGCCGGCAGCTCACCGCCGAGTCCAAGGCCAAGCCATCGACCGGCATCGTGATTCAATGTGATCTGTCGGCTTCTCACGCTGGCCGGTTCGACTCCAGCCAAGATGGCCCAGCGGCGAATTATTTCGTCATCACCTTGACTACCAACGAAGTACAGATCAAAGGACTGTTTCTGGTTTTGTAAGTCTTTGACGCGGTCAATACATGCGTTGCAACTGTCTTGAACAAAAACGGCTAGTCGTCCAGTGCCTTTCACAGCAGTTAACGCTCCCGAGCCAGGAGCAGATGCAGGGTTGGACGATAGTTGGATGACTTTTTCATTGGGGTAAAGACGTGCGAAGGCTTGGTCATAGGCCCTTTGGTACGCCAGTTCCTTATCGATACGCTGTCGCTCGGCTCGCACCTGCAGCTCTGCATAGCGTCGCCGCTCCTCCTCCGACTTCGCTTCGATGCCAAGTGCTGTCAGAGGATCCAGGCCTGGCGAATAGATTCCGCGAGGACCCTCCATCACAGTTTGAAAACGGGACCATTCTTGGGGGGTCAATCCCCACTCGCGGGCGAGTTCTGTCTGACTTGCTCCTTGAGAAGAGTTGTGAACTTCACTGTTCTGAGTGTTCGAGATCGACGTTGATTGCCCCGAAGCCGCATGACAGCCGTATGCAAACGCGAAGGTGGCCAAGCCTGCAATGAAACCCAAAATGTTCCTGGGCTTCATTGTTTTCGAGGAAGTGGTAGGGGAGTGCATAAAGGAGGTCCTATTGCGCGACGGTTACGGTTTGAGGTGTTCCGGCCACGTCAAAGCGTGCGGATCTTCCGTCCAGCGCGTTGAGTCGCCAGGCGGTGCCCGCCACAGCGTCACCAGGTCGGATAAGGTAAATTTGATTCAACTGCGTGCTGCCAGGCGGTGCTACGGACAAAAAGCGTTCACCGCCGCGATACTCGATACCGACAACGGTAAAAGGGGGTGTTTGCGGTGTGACAGTGGCGGTAGCGGGCGGTTTTGGCCGCTTTGGTTGGCGGGCAACGGGCTTAGGCTTGGGCTTGAGGGGCACAGCAGTGGTTTGTTTGATGCGTGACTGACTGAGTTCTTGAAGACGGCTATCGAGTGTTTCGACGCTGGCTTTGAGGACTAGCAATTCACCAGCAGACGCAGCATTTTGAGAGATTTCTTGCGCTGACTCCGTCGCTTGCTTTGCATACGCTTGTGCGGCATCAATTCGATTCGATAAAGCCTGCTGCCCAGCTCGGAAGTCCTCGTTGGTCACCAGGTGGTTGCCGGCTACCGTGCCCAGTCGCTCATCGACTTTGCCAAGCCGCGTCAACAACGCATCGAGCGACTCTTTGTCTGCAGTCGCAGCCAAGCTGGTGCGGAGTTGGGAGAGTTGATGATGCTCATAACACAGAATGCCTGCCAATAATGCAAGGCACAGACTGAGTATCGCTGTGGTTCGAGTAGGGCGTGGTAGGTTCATGGGCGTCCTCGCGCAAAAGCGAATACACCCTCTCAAACCAGTCTCTTAGGTGCATCAGGAAATAGGTTTTCCAGGACGCATGGTTTTTGAAGTGTCGAGTTGGCCGCTGGTAAATTGGGATCGTTATAAAAAAATGGCCACCCGAAGGTGGCCGTCAAACTATGAAGCAATGAGCTGCCTTGCAAGTGTCATTTCAACTGAATCACCATCTTGGTTCAGCGAGTCGAGACCAGAATCTGGCACATCTCCCGACGTGCTTTGAATCACGGCGATTTTCTTGGCCATCAACTGCAGGCAAGTAATCTGAGAGCTGCCGGCATAGCCAAAAAAACACCCTCACTGGCTGCTTTTGCCCAATCCGCCATCACCGTCGAAATGCCTGTTGCAAGGTGTTGGGTAAAGCCATATACCGTAGCCCCACTGCGCGGAGTAAAGTCTTAAAAACCCGTGATAATGATCTGCGGAGTCAGAATAAAGTGGGTAACCGTCCGGCCAGGTCATCTACCCAGCTCTGCAAAGCGAAGACATGGTGTGCATTTAAATTAAGTGGACACCAATTCTAGCCTTTCAAGCGGGTATTTCATGCAGCCAACACGCCGTTCCTATTCCAAATCCTTCAAAGCCCAGATCATTCAAGAGTGCGCCCAACCAGGCGCTTCGATTGCCAGCGTCGCGCTCGGCCATAGCCTCAACGCAAACCTCGTCCACAAATGGATTCGGCTGCAAACGCAGAAAATTCCGGCACACCCACCTGCATTTATTCCGTTAGCCATGCCGCTGGCGGGGGCGAACTCCCATCCAGCATCATCGAATATCTGCGTTGAAATACAGCACCCGCGCGCCATCATCAAAGTGGACTGGCCCACTGAAAGTGCTGCCGCCTGCGCGACTTTTCTTCGAGATATTCTGCGATGATTCACATCGACTCCATCTGGCTCGCCACCGAACCGATGGCCATGCGCGCAGGCACCGAAACGGCGCTAGCCAAGGTGATCGCGGTGTTCGGTGCGGCGCAGCCGCACTGCGCTTATCTGTTCGCCAACCGCCGCGCCAATCGCATGAAAGTGCTGGTGCATGACGGCTTCGGAATATGGCTGGCGGCGCGCCGGTTAAACCAAGGCAAGTTCCACTGGCCTGGCATCCGCCATGGTCCTGAGATGGAACTGGATGCCGAGCAACTTCAAACGTTGTTGCTGGGGCTGCCATGGCAACGCGCAGGTTCTGGAGGCTCGATCACACTGCTTTAACGGCAGCCATTAGCCTATCGGTCTATCGTCGCGAAACGCCCGCTCTGGCAAAGTCCGGCGTATGACTTCTTCGCCCAATCTCGACCAACTGTCTCCCAATCAACTGCGCGTCCTCGCAGCGCAGTTGCTCTCGCAAGTCGACACTATGGGCAAGAAAATCAACCGTGATCAAACAGTCATTGAGAAACAGACCCACGAGATCGCCCAGCTCAAGCGTTTGAAGTTTGCCAAGCGCAGCGAGCAGATGAATCCTGAACAGGCCAGCCTGCTAGATGACCTGATCGATACTGATATCGCGGCGATTGAGGCCGAGCTTCAGGCGTTGCAAATAGCACCAGAGGCGACCGAGGAAAAGCTAAGGCCCAAGCGCACGGCATTGCCGGCAGAATTTCCGCGAACGTTGATCCATCACGAACCGGACAACACTCACCGCCCATGCGGCTGCGCCCTGAAGCGCATCGGTGAGGACGTTAGCGAGAAGCTGGACTACACGCCCGGCGTGTTCACCGTCGAACGCCATGTCCGTGGCAAGTGGGTCTGCGATAACTGCGAAACGCTGATCCAGGCACCGGTTCCGCCGCAGGTCATTGATAAGGGCATCCCGACTTCGGGCCTGCTCGCACACGTCATGATCGCCAAGTTTGCTGACCATCTGCCGCTTTACCGTCAGGAATCGATCTTAGGTCGAGCGGGCTTGGCGATTCCACGTTCAACCTTGGCTCAATGGGTTGGCGTGACCGGAGTTCAGTTGCAGCCGCTGGTCGATGCGCTGCGCGAAGTAGTGCTTGGGCAACAAATCATCCACGCAGATGAAACACCGGTGCAGATGCTCATGCCGGGAACAAAGAAAACCCACCGCTCCTATGTGTGGTCCTACGCTACCAGCCAGTTCTCGGATGTGGCAGCGGTGGTTTATGACTTCAGCCCCAGTCGCGCCGGAGAGCATGCTCGCGACTTCCTTCAGGACTGGAATGGCAAGTTGGTCTGCGACGATTTTGGCGGCTACAAGGCCAGCTTTGAACTCGGCGTGACCGAGATCGGCTGCATGGCCCATGCACGGCGCAAGTTCTTTGAACTGCACGCTACGAATAAAAGCACGCTCGCCGAGCAAGCCCTGCGCTATATCCAGTTGTTGTACGAAATCGAAAGAGAAGTCAGAGACCTGGAGCCGGATTTACGGCGCCGAATACGGCAAGAAAAAGCCGTACCGGTGAAGGATAGGCTGCATGCCTGGATGAACGCGCAGCGTGATCTTGTGCCCGAAGGTTCGGCCATCAGCAGAGCGCTCGATTACAGCCTTAAACGCTGGGCAGCGCTGTCGCGCTACCTCGATGACGGGGCGGTTCCCATTGATAATAATTGGGCGGAGGTGCGACACGAAGTCGCTTAATGAAGTTGTTCCCCCTTGGTGGGAACCACCCGTGTCACCGGGTGAATCTAGAAGGCTGAATCAAGAGCGCCTTCGACAATGTTACGAGGCGCCGCAAGGTGCGGGGTACCAATCGTGAGAGGCGTACCCTTCTGGCAGCCATGGCCGGACAAGTGCTAGATAGTTGGTATGGTGAACACACGTGAATCTGCGCAACGATCGTTAAATTAAGCGAGCGGAAATGGCTTACACGCTCGAACCAAAATGGTAATGGAGGTGGGAACTGCGTCTTTCTACTACGCATTCGTGACCCACATGCCTCCCGGTCGATAGCAGGCACCTAACCCGACGCACTTCAGTAAGCGGAACGTGGAAATCCCGTATCGCTCCCGTCAGGGAAAGCCGTTTGTAAAAATTGCCCATGGCGGTGCGGGCGAAGGAACGAGGAAAAAGCGAACGCCGTCCTGTAATGGGTTGGATAGAGGTTGAAACATCACTTCACGCGAAAGCGGGCAGACGTCCTCATGGTCTCTCTTCACACGAGAGTAGGTAGAACCCTTTCAACGGAAGGAGAGCAAATGAACGCAGCAGCATTGGCGTGTGCACCTTCCGGCACGTCGTGGGACAGCATCGATTGGATCGCCGTACAACGTCGTGTCAGAGGGCTGCAAGCGCGTATTGTGAAGGCTGTACAAGATGGCAGACATAACAAGGTGAAAGCCCTGCAATGGCTGCTGACTCACTCGTTCAGTGGCAAGGCATTTGCTGTGAAACGGGTGTCTGAAAACAAAGGCAAAAATACCCCCGGCGTGGACAAGGTTACTTGGAATACGCCTAGGGCCAAGCTCGGCGCGATAGAGTCGTTGACGCGGCGAGGTTACTCGCCGCTCCCGCTTCGGAGAGTGCTTATTCCGAAGAAAAACGGCAAAACGAGACCTCTTGGAATTCCCGCGATGAAATGCCGGGCCATGCAGGCGCTTCATCTGCTGGCTCTGGAACCGATAGCGGAAACTACCGGCGACCCGAACTCTTATGGGTTCAGGCCGGAACGCTCAACTGCGGATGCCGTCGCACAGTGCTTTGGTGTGCTGTCACGAAAAGCAAACGCGGAATGGGTGTTAGAGGGCGACATTCAAGGCTGTTTCGACAATATCAGCCATGACTGGTTGATCGCCAACATTCCCATGGACAAGGCGATTTTGCAGAAATGGCTCCGGGCTGGTTATGTCTACCAAAAGCAGCTATTCCCCAGCCACGCCGGAACCCCGCAGGGAGGCATCATATCCCCGGGGTTGGCGAACATGACGCTGGATGGGTTGGAAGCGATGCTGGCGAAGAGATTTCCCAACGCGAAGTGGACAGCCCGAAAAATGCGCGTGGTGCGTTATGCAGATGATTTCATCATCACTGGTTGTTCGAAAGAATGGCTGGAGAATGAAGTCAGGCCCGCCGTGGTTGAATTTCTGGCAGAGCGTGGACTTGTCCTCTCTCCGGAAAAAACCAAGATAACGCACATAGGGGACGGGTTCGACTTCCTCGGATGGAACCTGCGCAAGTACAACGGCAAGCTCCTGATCAAGCCGTCCAAGGCGAACATCGGGGCTCTACTTGCCAAGCTGCGAGAGTTGATCAAGACCAACAAAACGATACGACAGGCTAACTTGATAGGTTTGCTCAACCCGGTTCTACGGGGCTGGGCGAACTATCACAGTCATGTCGTCGCCAAGAAGGTCTTCAACCAGGTGGACAGCGCAGTGTGGGAAATGCTCTGGCGATGGGCGGTACGTCGCCACCCTCGCAAGACACGCCGATGGGTGAAGGATCGGTATTTCAAAGTACAAGGGGCGCGCCGTTGGGTGTTCTCGTGTACTGAAAAATCCGCCGATGGTCGGAAGCGTCAGTACACGCTAGTAGACGCCTCAGACACACCGATTGTGCGACATATCAAGATTAAGGCTGCTGCCAACCCTCACGACCCTGCATGGGATGAGTACTTCGAGTCCCGCTGGGGCAAGAAGATGCTCACTTCCGTTAAAGGTCGAGCCAAGCTGTATCGGGTATGGGTGCAACAGGGCGGCAGGTGCTGCGCCTGCTTCAAGCCGGTGACCAAAGACACACCGTGGCACAGTCGCCATATTGTGAAGCTAGGTCATGGCGGGACGGACGCTGCGGCTAATCTTGAGATTTACCACCTGCGTTGCCCACGAGATGTGCAATTTGCCAATGTCGACGATGTATAACCGGGTGCCCAATGGCGCCTTAGCAGAGGCTTGAGCCGTGTGCTGGGAAACTCGCATGCACGGTTCTTAGGGGGTTGGACGCGGGCAACCGCGTCTGACTACCCGACAACCAGATCCGGCCATGGGCTCTTGGGCGCAAGAACTGGCTCTTCGCCGGGTCGCTACGCAGCGGAAAACGGGCTGCGGCGATCATGAGCTTGATCCAGTCAGCGCGGCTGAATGGCCATGATCCGTACGCCTATCTAAAGGATGTTCTCACGCGCCTGCCGACGCGGCGCGCGAGTGAGATTAACAAGCTGCTGCCGCACAGGTGGGCACCTGTTTAATCGCGCAGGGTGTTTTGTGCTTATGTCTTCCCTGGCATCTACATTTTGCGCCACACCAAAGCAGGAATTGCTCGGATGTAAATTAGTTCGCTGACCAACTCAATCAGCGTTTGAGTAATCACTGCTGCCGCAGCGAGCCCTCTGATTTCCTCGGGCAAGGCCAATGCCAATGGTAGAACTACCAATGAGTTTCGTGTCGAACTGCTGAAAGCGACAGATCTTGCCGTGCTAGCCGGTAACTTAAACGCCCGAGCCACCAGCGCACCCACCACGGGTGCCAAGAGCATGAAACCAATGTAGACGGGAATAACAGGCAGCAGCTTGTCCATGTCTCTGACCACCGTTGAAATCTGAGAGCCGATCACTACGACCAATACAGCCGCCATAGCTGGCACAGGCATCCAAGCCCATACATTGTTCCAGCCCTCAACGATGCGTGACCCCTTTGCCCCGGCAGCTGTTGCTACTGCCAAGACCAAGGGTAAAGCGATCAGCACTACGAAGGCCTCAACAAATGGGCCGACCGATATAACCACCGCCGAATCATCACTCACCATGAAGGCTAGATAGAGGGGTAGTAGCACAAGCTGAAGCACGAGTAGTAATGGTGTTGCCGCCAGAGTCAGTTTGGAGTCGCCCTTACCGATATGGGTAAACACAACAACATAATCGATACAAGGCGTCAGCAAGACCAATAGTGCGCCCACCAAAATCGCCGGGTGGTCGGCTAGGCCCATCGTCAACGCCCAAACCAACAGGGGGATGGCGACGAAATTGGCGGTCAGCAGCGCGGTCATGAAACGCTTGTTTGCAAGCCCTTTGCGAAGATCCAAGAATGGGATCTGCAGAAACATGGCGTACATCAGCACAGCGATGGCTGGTGTCACCAACGCACCTAACGCTTGAGAGGCATCAGGTGCGAGCAGGCCCCCGATAGCCGCGACAATGACCGCGACGAAGTAAACGGGAATCTGGTTCTTCTCTAGCTGTTCTCTGTCCACGGAATGCCCTTAAAACGCGTGAAATCATTTTTCGATTGAGCAGGTTAATATCTGTAGCTACTACAGGTTCAAGAAAATGCTTGGGGAGTTTGGATGTCAGGAATCGGAGCGCTGTCGAAATCAACGGGTTGCCACATTGAAACGATTCGCTACTACGAGAAAATAGGCCTTCTCCCTCCGGCCCTACGGTCGACAGGGCGGCATCGAATCTATACCGAAAAGCATCGGTCACGACTCATCTTCATCAGGCAGAATCGTGAACTGGGCTTTCCACTCGACGATATCCGCGAACTCATTGCGCTCGCGGCAGATGCTGATCGTCCGTGTGCTGATGCGTTGTCGGTGGTCAAGAAGCACTTGGCAGAAGTGGAATCTAAGGTAGCTAAGCTCCTGCAGATCCGGATAGAGCTGCTCTCAATGGCAGGCACGTGTGAGTCAAGATGCCTAGGCTCGAACACTCCAGACTGTACGATTATTGAGTCACTGTTCGAACCCGCTGCTGGGGCTCGCTCTGGTTGCTGCTCCTAGACGAGTCAAGAGCATAGGGGAGCAAGCTGCCATTGAAACCGAATAGCGCGATAGTCTCGACAGGGTCTTTCGAGCGTCCGTCTACACCAAACGGGCTGGTGCAAGATGTGTTCGGCAGACGCTTACTAAAGTGGTGCGCCACTGCTGGCATAAAAATATCAAGCTATAGTGTTTGGGGCCCTCAATCTCGTGACCGTACTGAGCGAACGCTTACACGGCAGACGTTTGCCAGGGCATATACCTATCAACTGAAGGAGCAAGTTCTATGGCCATCAAACCTGGGCCCAAGCCAATTGCCGAATCAACCGGCAAGACAGACCAGCGTCGCCGTGTAACCCCCGAGAACAAGCCTAAGCATCCCGACCTGGACGTGCATAAGCACAAGAAGGGTGATTGATGAGACCCCGCCAGACATGGCGGGGTTTTATTCTCGGTTAGCAGGTGTCACCGGATTTCCAGTGGGCATCTCCTAATTAATGCCGAAAAGCTTGTAGTAGGGTTGTTGAGGAGGACATGCTGGTGCGACTGTGTCGAGGAGCTTTCTGGATATTTCTACCCTTAACCCTGTCGGCTACCGATGGTAATGAGCGCTTAGAGAGGTCTACAGCCGACACATGCCAATGGCGTCGAAAACCATCATGGCGGATTTCTCCAAACGTTTACTCGTAGGCTTCACAACGCGATTGACGACTTGCTCGATATGCATGACTCCCAGGGTGAAAGCTGAGTGGGCATTTGAGGTGCTGACCAACCTGGCTGATGCATCGCAGCATGCAGCTATCAGGCGCTCGCACTGAGGGACGTAGACTCGAGCGGCGCCCTCGGCCCAGTCGAAATTTCAAACTCATTGCTTGACACTGTAGCTACTACAGGCTGTTCAATGACGCCATATCCTTATTGGTAGATGCGTCATGAGCCAGGAAAACCCGTCGAAAGCCAAATTGCACCTCGTGCCGAAGTCGGACGATTGCTGTTCTGCTGACCCCCGCGAGACCTTCGCCAAACAGGTTCATTCTCGTGCACATCATGTTGAGCATGGGCCTGATCACGCCGAGAGCTTGGGCAGAACGGGATCGCATGCGTGCGGTTCGAAGGATTCTCAGCCTTGTGGAGCCAAGTCCACCGACCATAATCAAGACCATAGCGCACACGATCATGGCACTTCAGCTCAAGCCCATTCCGATGCCGACCATTGCTGTTTGAGCAAAGTGGATTCCGCAGGGGCGGTGACTTCACATTCGGCCATGGCTGAGCCAGAAGGCACGACCCTGGTTCGGTATCGCATTGATAAGATGGATTGCCCTACCGAAGAGCGGCTAATTCGTAATCGCTTAGAGCCGATGCCTGGCATCGCACGACTTGATTTCAATCTGTTGGATCGTGAGCTGACAGTGCATCATCGCTTGGATGATCCGAAGGCGATAGTCATCGCTTTGACCGCGCTGGATATGGGGCCCAATCTCATCGAGGCCGGCGCAACCCCGAATGCCATTTCACCTGCTCTGACGACGCGCTTGAAAGGGCTGCTGGCGGTCAGCGGTCTAGCTGCCATCGCCGCTGAAGTGATCGCTTGGACGACCGGACAGGAGGGTTCTTTGCCTGTAATGTCCTTGGCTGCGCTGTCCATTCTTACTGCTGGTCTACCAACTCTGAAGAAGGGGTGGATCGCTGTAAAGAACTTCACATTGAACATCTACTTCTTGATGTCTTTGGCTGTCTTGGGTGCCATGGTGATTGGCAAGTGGCCGGAAGCCGCGATGGTGGTTTTCCTTTTCGCTATTGCCGAAGCCATCGAAGCACTCTCACTTGAGCGAGCGCGTAACGCGATTAAATCGCTGACTGCATTAGCTCCTGAGACTGCGGAAGTCATGACCGAAGCTGGCTGGAAAGAACACCCGGTTGAGAATGTCGTTCTCGGCAGCCGTATTCGTGTTCGCACAGGGTCGCGGGTACCGCTGGATGCGAGGGTGGAATCTGGTCGTGCTGCTCTCGACCAAGCCCCTATCACTGGTGAAAGCTTGCCAGTAGATAAGGCAGAGGGGGATCCGCTATATGCTGGCAGTATCGTGACAGACGGCGTCGTGGAGGCGACTGTCACGGCAGTCGCTGGCGAAAGTACGCTCGCTCGTATTGCTGCCGCGATTCAGGATGCGCAGTCTCAGCGGGCGCCGACGCAGAGGTTCGTTGACCAGTTCGCACGGTATTACACCCCAGCCGTAGTGGCGGTGGCATTTCTTGTTGCCGTTTTAGGCCCAGTGCTGCTTGGTGGTACGTGGGGTGAATGGTTGTATGAGGCCCTGGTGTTGTTGGTCATCGCGTGTCCTTGTGCCTTGGTCGTCTCAACGCCTGTCACTGTTGTGAGTGGTCTTGCCGCAGCCGCACGGCATGGAATCTTGATCAAGGGTGGTGCCTACCTGGAAAGCGGGCGCCTGCTGAAGGTGGTTGCTCTGGATAAAACAGGCACGTTGACTCAGGGCAAGCCAGTTCTGACTGACTCAGATATATTCAGTGACTTGTCTATCGAGAAGGCAACTTTGATTGCTGCGAGTCTTGATGAGCAAAGTACCCACCCAGTAGCGAAAGCATTGGTCAATGGGTGGAAATCGCAGCAGCCTGGCGCTGTGGCTCTGCCTGTCAGTGACTTCAGTGTGCTAAATGGCCGAGGCGTGAAAGGCACGATCGACGGTCATCTTTGGCATCTAGGCAACCATCGTTTGGTTGAGGAGTTGGGCGTGTGTTCTTCGGAGCTGGAGGCCAGACTTTCACGGCTTGAGGAAACTGGCAAAACGGTGATCGTGCTATGCGGCAATAGCGGCCCCGCCGCGATATTCGCGGTCGCAGACACAGTCCGACCGGAGAGTGTTGAAGCTGTGGCTGCTTTGAAGGCTTTGAACGTGGTTCCAGTAATGCTGACTGGGGATAATCCTGCGACGGCGAGGTCGATCGCTGAGCAATTGGGCATCGAGGATGCCCGTGGAAATCTGATGCCAGAGGACAAGCAGACTGCAGTCGCTGAACTCAAACGCAGATATGGCGCCGTTGGGATGGTTGGTGACGGCGTTAATGACGCCCCCGCCTTAGCGCAATCCGATATAGGTTTCGCAATGGGAGCCGCAGGGACAGCGACAGCTCTCGAAACAGCTGACGTTGCGATCATGGACGACGACCCTCGAAAAATCGCGTACTTTATCAGCCTGAGTCGCCGATCCGCCTCGGTTCTAAAGCAAAACATCATTTTGGCTCTGGGCATAAAAGTTGTCTTCTTGGCGTTGGCTCTCTCTGGTTTCGCGACATTGTGGATGGCCGTTTTCGCCGACATGGGGGCGAGCTTGCTCGTCGTATTCAATGGCTTGCGGCTGCTGCGTCGGTGAAATGGCTGCTGCGTTTTATATAGCTCATTCGCTGGAGGAGAGAACCATGCACTGCCCAGTTTGCAAAGAAGTACTGTTGGTAATGTCGGAACGTCAAAACGTTGAAATCGACTATTGCCCGCAATGTCGAGGTGTTTGGCTTGACCGGGGAGAACTCGACAAGATCATCGAGCGTAGCCAGCAGGAAGAACAAGAAGCTCGTTTTCTTCCACAGAGCGTATCTCAGTCGCTGCAAGGTACACCTCCGTCTGAACCTGTGTATGCCCAGCCGTCTTCTGGCCACCATGACAACAAACGCGGCACTAAGCACGGCCACTCCGCGCCGCAGCCTGGTCACGGTGGTGGTTGGCGGGACGGATATCAGAACGGCCATCAGAATCAGTCGAGGCATCAGGAAGAGCAGGTTTATCATAAGAAATCGTTTTTACGGGAAATTTTCGACTAATATTTGCTTGGATACAGCGATCCGCTAATCAGACTCCAGCCGGAAGATTTGATCAGCCGGCTGTAGCTTTTTCGAAACCCGGTATCCGGTATTCAACCAGTTTAGTAGAGCGGTTCCTCAGCCACTAGCGGGCCCGAAAATCCTGTAAAACCGTCTCTCCCCTTGACTTGCTCATCCCAATTACCGGGTAGGCGCTGCGTCGGTCACCTGACTCCATTCCGAGCGATCCCACGGGCATACCGAAGGCAGCTATTCCGTCCAGATTGGCTCGTCGACTTAGTTCAGCAATTTGTGTGACCGGAACATGGCCTTCGACGAATTTCCCACTTACAACTCCCGTGTGGCACGACGCCAGATTTACGGGTACGCCGAGCTTCTCGTTCATATCGCTAATGTTGTTTTCCATATAGTCGACCACTCCTTCAGATAAGCGATCCACCTGGTCCAGCAGCCACAGTTAGGGGCTTTGTAGACGGCAATTGATTACGCTGCCTGTAACAATGAGGCTGCATTTAGCGTTGCAACGAGTGCAATGACTTGAACGGTCTTTTTGAATGAATTCATGGCTGATGCTACTTAACGAAGAGAAAGAGAGGAGGAGTTAGCGTGCATAGCCTCACCGACGGTGGCCAGATGGCCGTGACTGGGGTTCAGTTCCAGCCGCTGGTTGATGCGCTGCGCGACGTGGTTCTCGGGCAGCAGATTATTCAAGCCGATGAGACACCTGTGCAAATGCTCATGCCGGGAACTAAGAAAACCCACAGTTCTTATATTTGGTCCTATGCCACCAGCCAGTTCTCGGACGCGGCAGCGGTGGTTCACGACTTCAGCCCTAGCCGCGCCGGAGAACACGCTCGCAACTTCCTGAATGACTGGAAGGACAAGCTGGTCTGCGATGATTGTGTCGGTTACAAAGCCAGCTTCGAACTAGACGTGACCGAGATCGGGTGAATGGCTCATGCGCAACGTAATTTCTTTGAGCTGCACGCTAAGAATAAAAGCACGCTTGCGGAGCAAGCTCTGCGTTATATCCAGTTGTTGTACGAAATTGAAAGCGAAGTCGCGATCTGGGGCCGGATTTACGACTCCGAATACGGCAAGAAAAAGCTGTACGGGTGATGAATATGCTGCACGCCAGGTTGATTGCCTAGCGTGACCTCGTGCCTGAAGTCTCAGCCATCAGCAGAGCACTCGATTACAGTCTCGAACGCTGGGCAGCGCTGTCGCGCTACCTCGATGACGGGGCTGTACCCATAGACAATAACTGGGCAGAGAACCAGATCCGATCATAGGGCCTTGGGCGCAAGAACTGGCTCTTTGCAGGGGCCTTACGCAGCGGAAAACGTGCGGCAGCGATCATGAGTCTGATCCAGTCTGCGCGCCTGAATGGTCATGATCCGTATGCATATCTGAAGGATGCTCTCACGCGGCTGCCGACGCAGCGGGCGAGTGAAATCGATCAGTTGCTGCCGCAATCTTTTTAATCACGCAAGGCGTGATGCCCGGACGCTTATGGCGATACTCAAGCTAATGCAAAAGTTCTGACGATTGAGCAAGTGTGACGGCTTAACCCGACGGCAAGGGGAGGTGTCGAATATCGTCAACCATCAACGCAAAACGCCGTAATCGTTTCAATATGTAGCTTTCACTGTAGAGTTTAAAAGCGTTATGCAATGAGCTTGCAAGGTATCTAGAGAGCCGGAGTGATTCACTTGCTCGCCTTCAGAGATCATAGAGTATGCGACCTTTAAGTCACGACCGTATTGTCCACTCCATGGCATGCTTAGGCTTCATGCCCCGGTAGATTTATCATATCCACACGCAACTACATGGATATGTGCGCCGTGGCACCGTCACGTAGTTCGTCTCACCAGATTATGAGAGTATCAACTGATAAAAATCCACGTTCCTTGAACTACACTTTATCATCGGCAACTACGTTACTCACAAATACCTAAAGTGAAAGCGGGTCTGAACGCTTCCACATACATTGGACACTGAAATCCAGCTTGTGGATAAGCATTATCGAGCGCTGTTTCGGGGGGGTATGGTGTTTTTTCGCACCACGGTTTTGGACCGGTAGGCGAGTTGAAAGCTTCGATTAGCAAGTTTTTTGCGCGCCGAAATGTATATCCGACGCGGTAGGCCAGAAGCGCCAAGTGAAAGACAAACTTGGATGAAACCTGAAGTGCCCGTGAGTCGGCGAAATCACAGGAGCGTATGTGATTGCTTCAAGAACAGCACGCTAGCGTTTTTCTAGAACATATCCTACGCCTCTGAGTGTATGTATCAGTTTGTTTTCAAAAGGATCATCCATCTTGGCTCTTAATCTTCTAATTGAAACTTCTACAACATTTGTATCGCAGTCGAAATTCATGTCCCATACCTGAGATATGATCTGTGTACGACTCAGGACAATTCCCGTATTTCTCATTAAATAGTGCAGAAGTGCGAATTCCTTCGTTGTTAAGTCGATACGCTGACCGTCTCTAAACGCCCTATGACGGCTTTGATCCAGCTCCAGATCGGCTACGCGAATGATCTCAACAGATGCTGGATTATCAGACCTGCGCATCAGTGCGCGAACTCGAGCAAGCAGTTCCGGGAATTCAAAAGGCTTAATTAGGTAATCATCTGCACCATTCTCTAGTCCTCTGATTTTATCAACCAAGCGACTTCGAGCAGTAAGCATCATAATTCTACAAAGACAATTGTTTCTTCGCAACAATTCAAGTACCTGCCACCCATCCATCTCCGGCAGGTTGATATCTAGGATGATTAACTCGTACATATGTTGTTTGGCCAGAAAAAGCCCGTCGTATCCGGTATGTACGCAATCCACGATATAACCGCTCTCCGTAAGGCCTTGGCGCACATATTCGGCAGTTTTTACTTCGTCCTCAATTACCAGAATTCGCATTGGATTTTGTCTCGATATGACTGAGCTGTTTTAACTACGCGAATGCGCTGTCATCATTGGCAGGAATGATAATTCAAAACCACTTGGGTGGGGGCTAAATAACGTACTTGTAATCAGTGAGCAATACACTTGATAACATCGCGATATATTATATCGTGGCTCGGACCAACCAGTTGCGGGTTATTTCTCTACTGCTGAATTGACCTTATGAAATGTTGGGTTGTTTTTTTTATTATGGCCATTTTATTCCGTGCAGATGAGGGCGATTTTTCTCATGCTGAAGAAGGCGGTCACTGGTGCAGTCATGAACTCCATCGGGACGCGGTGCGCGTACTCGAAGATTTACTCGAATTTTAGGTAAAAAAAGCGCCCCAGGGGGGCGCAAAATATTCACCTTTTACCAAAGGAGCATTTAAGCAACTCAAGGTGAATTCTTTAAGCTCGCTATTTTTGTTTTAGGCGAGTCACATGAATAAATCGATCTTGTTTAGGGCTCACAGTATCGAAAGTGGATATTCAACGATCAGGCGTACTTCATCCAAGTCCGATTCGAATGCAGTGGCACGAGTATTTGCTTGACGTAATCGCAAGGAAAGATCTTTCGCCGCACCTGTTTGTACGACGTATTTGACTTCAATATCACGCTCCCAACGTTTTTGATTCGTGAGCGGATCGCCGTTACCATCAGTGCGCATATAGAATTGATTGGCGTTCGAATAGTCTGCACCAGAACCTCTGGCATAACGAGTCATGAACGATAGCCCCGGAATACCGTAGCTGGTCATGTTCAAGTCGTAGCGCAGCATCCAAGAGCGTTCCTTCGGTGAGTTGAAGTCGCTGTACTGTATTGAGTTGTCAACGAAGATTGAGTCTGATTGACGAAGGTAGTCGAAGTCGTCATCGCCATTGTTTCGCTGATGAGACAGTGCAAGAGTATGCGCACCGTACCGGACGCCGAGCTTGGCGCTCCATATATTGTTGTCGAATTCGCCCAGGCGCTTCTTGCCTTCATCTACAGCTTTGTAGTAGTTGAATCCGCCGATAAGCGTCAAATCATCGCTGAGTGGGTAAGTGAGGCTGCTACCGGCATAGTATTGATTCCAAACATCCTTCAATTGGCTGGCGTAAAGGCTCACCGTGATGTTGTCGTTGACTTGGTAATCACCGCCGCCGTACCCAATCCAAGGCGAGTTGACCGGGCCGGCATAAAATGTGGCAAAGTTATCGTTCAAGTTGCTGGAACCAGGCTGGCTCATCGCATGCAGTCGACCACCCTGCAAGGTTAGGCCTTGAATGCTACTATTTTCGACCGTCACGCCGCGGAAACTTTCAGGGAGTAAGCGAGAATCTCCCGATGCCACGACGGGTGTTGCGGGGAAAACATCTCCAACCTTTACGACAGTATCAAACAGCCGAAACTTCGCTGCTCCACCCACCTTAGTGTATTCATCACGTGCTTCGCCGTCACCGTTAACAGGCAGCACGTCAAAGCTGCTACGGCCACCGTTGCGCCCGCCACCAGTATCAAGCTTGATGCCAATCATTGCAAACGCATCTATACCAAAGCCCACAGTGCCCTGCGTAAAACCAGAGTTGAATTTAGTGATTATCGCATGTGCCCAAGCTTCGGAATAACCGTTGGTATTGCCTTTGCCGCTGTTGAAAGTCGGCGCAGATGCATCACGATTATCACGATTGAAATAGAAGTTGCGGTTTAGAACAGTAAGGCTGCTACCTTCAATAAAACCTTCTGGTTTACCTTCCGCTTGTGCCGTGAGGGCATAGCTTCCAGAAAAAGCTGAAACCGCAGCCAAATACAAAGTTACTTTGTGTCTCATGCGATGCTCCTTTGATTACGGCAGTTTTTATTATGATTTACCTACGCGGGTATAGTCTGTTGTTTTGGCCCGGTGGAGCACTTAGAATAGCGCCTGGGTCATATTTGCAGATCAAAGATAACGAGTCGGTGACGGGGTGATTACAATTCTGTTATCAGGTATTTCCACCGTTGCAGGGCTTCCAGAATCTTTTTCACTAAATCCCTGCGTTTCGCCTGAAAGCTTTCTATTTCGACTATCCCCCCAGGGTTTCTAACGAAATTGTAATTTTATAGCCACCCCTCTGATAGTGATCGCTGATTAGAGTGCCATCACCTGATCCAGAGGAGCTTGGCAGCTGTTTAGGCGTTCTCGCCAAGCTTTATCAAAGTTTGTGCATGAGGACTATCAAAGTGCCCTGGTATAATCACATTGCTTTATCTAAAACCCCCATCTTTCCTTTGAAAGTCTTTGTGTTCTGTATGGTCTTGTCTGGATTGTGGGTGCCTGCCGCATTTGCCCAGAGTCTCAGTCTGGCTGAAGCGCTTTCGACGGCAATAGACGCTAACCCCGATCTTGCAGCAGCACGTCAAGAGATCGGAATCTCTGAAGGAGTGCGCAAGCAGGCTGGACTCATCCCCAATCCTGAAATTTCTTATCAAGTAGAAGACACCCGTCGTAATACCAGCACGACGACTGTCGCGCTTAGTCAGCCGTTAGAGTTGGGTGGCAAGCGACGTGCTCGTGTCGAGGTTGCAACCTACGGTCAAAGCGTCGCGCAGTTAGAGCTGGACCGTCGAGTCAATAGCCTTCGTGCAGATGTTGTTCAATCTTACTACGCTGCTTTGAGAGCTCAGACCGGCTTGAATCTGGCAAAACAATCATTGGAGCTCACCGAACGCGGTCTGCGCATCGTCGATGGACGGGTGCGTGCCGGTAAGTCCTCGCCGGTGGAAGCCACGCGCGCTCAGGTGCAACTGGCTGAAGCCAAGTTACAGGTAAGGCGCGCTGAAACCTTGAAGTCAACGGCTTACCAGCAATTGGCCCAGTTAATAGGCAGTTCGGTCACTGCATTTGATCGTCTTGACTCGCCAGACCTATCTCCCGGCAAGCCGCCGCAAGCTACAGAATTACTGGCGAAGCTCGATCAAACCGCAGATATGCGTCAAGCGCTTGCTCAAATAGATAAGAGCGATGCCTCACTAGGCGCGGAAAAGGCGCAGCGCATCCCGAATCTCACCGTGAGTGTTGGTAGCCAATACGACCGCTCTATTCGCGAGAGGGTCAATGTCGTGGGGCTGTCGATGCCTTTACCGCTGTTTGATCGCAATCAGGGCAACATTCTTTCCGCTTCTCGCCGCGCAGATCAGGCCCGAGACCAGCGAAACGCTGTTGAGCTCAGGCTACGTTCCGAAACTCAAACCGCAGTGAATCAGTGGGCTACCGCCATGCAGGAGGTCGAGTCCTATGACAAGACGATCCTGCCTTCAGCTCAACAGGCCGTGGATACCGCAACTCGTGGATTTGAGATGGGCAAATTCGGTTTCATCGAAGTGCTGGATGCTCAGCGCACCTTGATAGTTGCTCGTGGCCAGTACCTCGACTCTTTGGCGGCTGCGACCAATGCGCGTGCTCAAGTGGAAAGGGTGTATGGCGACGTCGGCTTGACTGCCAATACGCGCTGAACAGGCCAGGCATTTTCCTTGTATGCGTCTTTGAATAAGCCGGTACCTAAGATCAGCAGGAGTAGCAATGGATAACAAACGCAAGATCGCGCTCGCGGTAATCGCTGTGGCAGTCCTCGGATTTGGCAGTTTCGCCTGGAACTCCAGTTCCGAGCAGCCTCCAGTCAGTAAGGCCGAACATGGCACTGAAGATGGCCATGAGAGAACTGCTGTAGCACCTGCTAAAGACGGGGGGGATGAAGGTCACGGTGAGGAAGGCCACAGCGAAAATGCCAATGAGGAAGAGGGCAAGATGACGCTTAGCGCCGAGCAGATTGAGGCTGCGGGCGTCGTTCTGGAAGCAGCTGCTCCCCGTGAGATTAGCACTATTGTGACTTTTCCTGGCGAAATACGGTTTGATGAGGACCACACCGCACATGTGGTACCTCGCGTTCCTGGAGTTGTTGAAAGCGTTCAGGCGAACCTGGGCGAGTCGGTCAAGAAGGGCCAAGTCCTTGCGGTGATTGCCAGTCAACAGATCTCGGATATGCGCAGTGAGCAACAAGCTGCACAGCGACGTGTTGAGTTGGCACGCTTGACTTTTGACCGCGAGAAGCAGTTGTGGCAGGACAAAATCTCCGCCGAGCAAGATTACCTTCAGGCGCGACAAGCTTTGCAAGAAGCTGAAATATCACTGGCCAACGCTAAGCAAAAGGTCGGAGCAATCGGCGCTTCGGTCAATTCTGCAGGCGGTAACCGCTATGAACTGCGTGCGCCTTTCGACGCAGTTGTAGTGGAAAAGCACCTGACCGTCGGTGAGGTGGTCAGCGAGGCAACCAATGCTTTCATCCTGTCCGATCTTAATCAGGTGTGGGCAACTTTCGCGGTTCCTCCTGGCGATCTCGGAAAGGTCGTGACTGGCCGCTCGGTAAAGGTTTCTTCTCCTGACATGAAGGCTGAGGTCGAGGGCAAGGTGGGTTACGTAGGCAGCCTTTTGGGCGAGCAGAATCGTGCAGCGCCCGTCCGTGTCACTCTGACCAATCCCAATGGGGCCTGGCGACCGGGGCTGTTCGTGAGCATCGCAGTCACGTCACAAACTGATCAAGTTGCTGTAGCTGTTCCAGAGTCAGCGGTGCAGACCGTCGAGGAAAAAACTGCAGTTTTCGTGAGGACCACTGAGGGCTTCGACACTCGCAGGGTAACTCTAGGTCGCCGTGCCGGTGGCTATGTGGAAATAACCGAAGGCCTCCAATCGGGTGCCCAAGTGGCAACCAGTGGCAGCTTCACGCTCAAGTCTGAGCTTGGCAAAGCGTCTGCCGAGCATGGCCACTGATGCGAATTTACAGGATGATTTCTTATGTTTGAACGTATCATCAGATTCGCCATTGAGCAGCGCATCGTAGTAATGATCGCAGTTCTAATCATGGCCGGTATAGGTATCTACAGCTACCAAAAACTGCCCATTGATGCGGTGCCTGATATCACAAACGTCCAGGTGCAGATTAACACTGGCGCCCCTGGTTACTCGCCGTTGGAAACCGAACAGCGGATCACGTTTCCAGTTGAAACGGCCATGGCCGGTCTTCCGGGCCTTCAGCAAACCCGATCCCTATCTCGCTCCGGCTTGTCACAGGTCACCGTGATCTTCAAAGACGGTACTGACATCTTTTTTGCCCGCCAACTCATTAACGAGCGTTTGCAGGTTGCAAAGGAACAGTTGCCAGATGGGGTCGAGGCCGTCATGGGGCCTGTATCCACCGGGCTTGGTGAAATCTTCCTGTGGACCGTTGAAGCGGAAGATGGCGCACTCAAAGAAGATGGTACTCCTTACACTCCCACCGACCTGCGAGTGATCCAGGATTGGATTATCAAGCCGCAGCTGCGCAACGTCCCTGGTGTTGCCGAGATCAACACCATCGGTGGCTTCGCCAAGCAGTTTCTGATTGCGCCGGACCCGAAGCGGTTGGCTACCTACAAGCTGACACTTAATGACCTGGTAGTTGCATTGGAAAGCAACAACGCCAACGTGGGCGCCGGTTACATCGAGCGTAATGGTGAGCAGTTGCTCATTCGTGCGCCGGGTCAGGTAAGCAATATCGAAGATATTGCCAACATCGTAATTACCAGTGTAGATGGCACGCCGATTCGCATCAGCAACGTTGCTGAAGTCAGCATCGGTAAAGAACTGCGAACGGGGGCTGCTACTGAGAATGGTCGCGAAGTAGTACTCGGTACCGTATTTATGCTGATTGGTGAAAATAGTCGTACAGTGTCCCAAGCTGTGGCCACCAAATTGACCGACATCAACCGCACCCTGCCGAAGGGCGTGGTTGCTGTGACCGTTTATGACCGTACCAACTTGGTTGAAAAAGCCATTGCGACGGTGAAGAAGAACTTGGTGGAAGGCGCGATTCTGGTAATTGCTATTCTCTTCCTGTTCCTCGGCAACATCCGCGCAGCACTGATCACCGCAATGGTGATCCCGCTGTCCATGCTATTTACCTTCACAGGTATGTTCAACAACAAGGTTAGTGCAAACCTAATGAGTTTGGGAGCACTCGACTTTGGCATTATTGTAGATGGTGCCGTGGTTATAGTAGAAAACGCGATCCGCCGACTGGCTCATGCGCAACACAAGCATGGTCGCATACTCACCAAAGCAGAACGCTTCCATGAAGTCTTTGCCGCTGCAGGTGAAGCTCGCCGGCCACTGATATTTGGCCAGTTGATCATCATGGTAGTGTATCTGCCGATCTTCGCCCTAACCGGCGTCGAAGGAAAAATGTTCCACCCCATGGCATTCACTGTCGTAATGGCGCTGCTGGGGGCAATGATTCTTTCCGTAACCTTTGTTCCTGCTGCTATCGCCATGTTCATCACTGGCAAGGTCAAGGAAGAGGAGGGCGTGGTAATGCGCACCGCCCGACAGCGCTATGAGCCGATACTGCAATGGGTTCTTGGGCACCGGAACATTGCGTTCTCGGCTGCAGTAGCTCTGGTCGTACTTAGCGGTATACTTGCAAGTCGTATGGGTAGCGAGTTCATTCCCAGCCTTAGTGAGGGCGACTTTGCGATGCAGGCTATGCGAGTGCCCGGAACGAGCCTTACTCAGTCCGTCGAGATGCAACAGCGCCTGGAGAAAGCGGTAATAGCGCAGGTCCCAGAAGTAGAGCGGATGTTCGCACGCTCGGGTACTGCAGAAATCGCATCTGATCCAATGCCGCCTAACGCCTCTGACGCCTACATAATGCTTAAGCCTCAGGATCAGTGGCCAAATCCCAATAAGCCTCGTGATGAGCTGATCGCTGAGGTGCAGAAAGCCGCAGCAGGTGTCCCGGGAAGCAACTATGAGTTGTCCCAGCCGATCCAGTTGCGTTTCAACGAGCTGATTTCGGGCGTGCGTAGTGACGTTGCGGTGAAAGTTTTTGGCGATGACATGGACGCGCTCAACAGCACCGCCAACAAAATCGCGGCATCGCTTAAAGCGGTACCGGGCTCATCGGAGGTCAAGGTTGAGCAGACTTCCGGCCTTCCTGTGTTAACCATCAACATCGACCGCGAAAAAGCAGCACGCTACGGTTTGAACATCGCGGATGTGCAAAACTCAATTGCTATTGCTGTGGGTGGCCGCCAGGCAGGTACATTGTATGAGGGCGATCGTCGGTTCGATATGGTGGTGCGACTGCCTGAGACCGTGCGCACTGACGTAGCGGGTATGTCCAGCTTGCTGATTCCTGTGCCTGCTAATGTTGCTCAGGATGCTAATCAGATAGGGTTCATTCCTCTGTCCCAAGTCGCTAATCTTGACTTGCAGTTGGGCCCGAACCAGATCAGCCGCGAAAATGGGAAACGGCTGGTAGTAGTTAGTGCAAACGTTCGAGGCCGTGACCTAGGCTCGTTCGTTGAAGAAGCGACTAAGTCGCTGGCTACTGTGCAGATCCCAGCAGGCTACTGGACTACCTGGGGTGGCCAGTTTGAGCAGTTGCAATCAGCAGCCAAGCGTCTGCAGATCGTTGTTCCAGTCGCATTGCTTCTGGTCATGACACTGCTGTTCCTGATGTTCAACAACTTGAAGGATGGCATGCTGGTCTTCACCGGAATTCCATTCGCACTCACCGGCGGTGTAGTTGCACTGTGGTTGCGGGATATCCCGCTGTCTATCTCGGCGGGAGTTGGCTTCATTGCGCTGTCCGGTGTGGCAGTTCTAAACGGCCTGGTTATGATTTCTTTTATCCGCGGGCTGCGGGAGGAAGGACGTACCCTCCGGCAAGCGGTAGATGAAGGCGCGTTGACACGGTTAAGGCCCGTTCTGATGACAGCCCTAGTCGCATCCCTCGGATTTATCCCGATGGCTCTCGCAACAGGTACCGGTGCTGAAGTTCAGCGGCCACTGGCGACAGTGGTGATTGGCGGGATTCTTTCGTCTACCGTGCTTACTCTGTTGGTGCTTCCTGCTCTGTATCAATGGGCACACCGCAAAGATGATGATGGTGATGAAGCGGGTAGCTGATAGCCCATAACAGAAGCCCACAGCAACGTTGTGGGCTTTTCATTCTGGATATTGTTGTCACCTTTCAAAATTGTAAGTTTACCGTCATGCCGGTGATGCCTGTGAGTTGATAAGGTTACTCCCAATAAGATTGATATTGAGAGGACCTTATGAAAAAGCTTATCATTGCGGCAGCCCTAGCTGTTTTGCCTATAGTTTCACAAGCTACTACGTTTTCCGAAAAGAAGCAGTTGCAATATATTCAGGAACATCAGAACGCCGTGGCTAGCTATGCGGCGAAAAATAATAAGCCAATACCAGAGATTCAGGACTACAAGTATGGAATGAAGATTGATGTTGCAAAATTTGTGCGTCAGTCCCAGGATCCCCGTACTTGCGAGGTGTATCAACGGTTGATGACCTACGAAGACTCGCGGGGTGAGCTTAATACGATTCGTTATTCTTTGTTTTCCCAATGTGTCAACAACAAAAATTGAATGCATCGATAGGATTTTTAGAGGCCATAGAAAAACGCCAGGCGATGCCTGGCGTTTTCTATGGTCCTTGACATGTTTTAACCAAAGATTGTCAGTCCTTGCCCCCCTCCCCAAAAGTAAGTCAAGTCCAGCTAAAAAATTTAGGCCGGCGAATTTGCACTCAGAAGCAGCGAATTTTGAAAAAAACTGATTTCTGTGACATCCAGGCAAAGCATGAGCACTGACTCAGTCGAAGTGCGGCTTGATAAGGGTGTTTATTGGAAAGTTTATAATTGGCTCGGGGCTTAGGCTTACTTAAAGACTTAACTCCGGATAATTGCTTTAGGTGAGTCCTCAGGCTTTGAACGAAAAACGAAAGTCGATGGTGTGGCAGCAAGTTCTGGGTCGTACTAGCTTGCTACCCAACCAAAAATAAACACTGAATATATGGGCTTAGCTCGACGACACGTACGTTTAGCAGGTTGCTTCTTGTTTAAACTGATGGGCGCTCGTGAGAAAATGGATCACTGGTTGGTAAGTTGATACTTAATTGGTGTAATTATTGGTGTCGTTACTGGTTTTCATGTTTTGAGAAAGTGCTTAATTGTCCAAGATCTAAAGTGCCATCATGTATATGCTCTTATCAGAATTGTAATCTCTGGATCATGCTAGAGTTATTTGTTCAGTTTATTATTAGGGTTTTTTGGTGTTTGTTGGGTGGCACAGCTATTGTCGAGGTGCTGCATCATTTAGTTCTGAAATTACATGCAGTTCACTTTTTTTTCACTTCGGGTTGTTTAGTCTTTGTAGATGGAAAATACAAGCATGTCGATCATAGCTTTGCTTATTCGTTATCTAGGCATTGGATTCGTAGCAACCGGGGGGCACTATTTTGTATTTCTCCTGCTTATTGTAAATGGAGTTACTGATCCAGTGTTAGCCAGCGTTGGCGGAGGCGTGATAGGCGCTATTATTAGCTATATTGGTAATAGAAGGCTCAGTTTCGTGGCGACGGGAATTTATAAGCTTCAACCTATCAGGTTTGTACTTGTCTCGTTGGCAACTAATATCGGTAATGGTGTAGGTATGTGGGTTCTGATTAAATTCAATCTCTCACCGCTTGTCTCTCAGATTTTAGTGACTTTAACCCTAACTGCGCTCGGATTCACTGCGCATCGTTTCTGGACATTCAATCATGCGGACATCACATCGGCTTTCCGAACGCGCTGACCCCTTGTTAACAATAGTGGTTCCTTGCTTTCAAGAAGAGCAAACCATTCCGGAATTTCACAAGCGCATCACCAGAGTTGTAAAGCGCCTGCCTGTTTCGTGCGAGATTCTCTATGTCGACGATGGTAGTAGCGATCAAACTGCAGACCTACTTCGACACTATCAAGATGGATCAAATGTACGATGCCTGTTCCTAAGTCGGAACTTCGGAAAAGAGGCTGCGTTAAGTGCAGGGATCGACCATGCACGCGGTAGCGCATTGATCTTCATTGATGTCGACCTTCAGGATCCACCTGAACTCATCTCGAGTATGGTATATCATTGGCAGATGGGTTACGACGTTGTGAACATGCAACGCGACTTGCGAACTGGCGACTCCTGGCTAAAACGCACGAGTGCACGTAGCTATTACTGGATCATGCAGCGCCTGGTGGAGAAAGTTGATCTTCCGGTGGATGTCAGTGACTTCCGTCTGATTGGTCCTGCTCCATTGGCCGCCTTAAGAGCGCTGGACGAACGCTCCAGAATTCTTAAGGGTTTGATCGGCTGGGTAGGCTTTCGCACCATTGAGTTACCCTACAATCGCACTTCCCGTCATGCCGGCAATACCAAGTGGAACGCCGCTAGCCTGCTGGACCTAGCCATCGAAAGTATTCTCAGCTTCTCCCGCAAGCCGCTTCGTATATTCAGTCTCATTAGCTTCAGTTTCTTTGTCTCCAGCATCTGCTACCTGCTCGCAGTACTGGTAGCAGGCTCCTTTGACATCCATCACCTGCTTGTCGGAATTGCTTCATTCATGTGCGTGGGTGTTGCACTGGTGGGCGAGTACGTAGGCGTAACGCTCGCGGAGGTCAAACGCCGCCCCCTTTATTTTCTAAATAGTAATAATGAAGCGCGACCCATGACTATTCATCCTCCGGCTTCCTCACTCGAGGGTAAGAAATGCTGAATTTGAAAAGCGAGCGAACATTGTGGTTCATCCTGAGTTCGATTCTGCTTTTGCGTCTCCTGGGGCTGGGCGTATATCCCCTGATGGATACCTCTGAAGCACGCTACGCTGAAATGGCACGCAAGATGGTTGAACTGAGTGACTGGGTGACTCCGATGTTCGATTACGGAGTTCCATTTTGGGGCAAGCCACCGCTGTCTTTCTGGACCCAAGCGGCGAGCATGACGGTATTCGGCACCAATGAGTTTGCTGCTCGATTCCCAGCCTGGTTTCTCCACTTGGCAAGCTGCTTCATCATCATCAGGCTCGCGACACAGGAGGTATCGCGCAAGGCGGGCATTTGGGCAGCCATCATCTTTTCCGGCACGGCGCTGGGCTTGGTGTCCAGTGGTGTTGTGCTGACTGACCCCGTTTTATCGTTCTCGATCCTGTTGGCCAGCTATGGTTTCTGGCGTTGGATGAAGTGCGCAGGCAAAGGGGATGCCTACCTTATGTTCTTAGCTCTCGGCTTGGGCCTGCTTGCTAAAGGGCCACTGACCTTGGTACTGATGGGCGCGCCAGCATTTTTTTGGATCGTCATCTACAAGCAATGGAATCGGGTATTGAGGCTTCCTTGGGTAACGGGGATTGCTCTCATGTTAGGTATATCAGTGCCTTGGTACATTGCAGCCGAAATGAAGACGCCGGGTTTCCTTGAGTATTTTTTTGTCGGCGAGCACTGGAGCCGATATGTTGTAAGTGATTGGGCCGGGGATCTCTACGGGAGTGCTCACGCCAAGCCCTACGGCACCATATGGATTCAGCTTGGCTTAGCGTTGCTTCCTTGGACTTTCTTTCTACCCCTCGTTATTAGCAGGCGTGGGACGATGCAGCGCTTCGATGTATACCTTTGGCTTTGGGCATTGGCGACACCTGTTTTCTTTACTTTCTCTGGTAACATTCTCTGGACCTATCTTCTTCCTGCTCTGCCTGCATGGACGCTACTCCTTGCCGAATGTATCAGCGAAGTGGGCAGAAAGACTGCTTGGGCTGCTGCAGCGAGCGCTCTGATGCTGCCAGTCGCGGGCGCCGGTATTATCTATAACGGTGTGCTTGAGGATCGTCCTCAGAACCAGCGAGATTTAGTGCAGGCCTGGCTGGATGTGCAGTCGTCTCAATCGGGCCCCCTGATTTATCCTGGCCGCCGCTCGTATTCGTCGGAGTTTTATAGCCGGGGAATGTCCAAAAGCATCAAAGATCCTGACAAGTGGCCTCGCGACAGATCGTTCTACCTTTCCAGGCGTTTGCGCGACAGCGATTCTGATCTACCTGTAGACGTTGGTTGCAAAATAATCACTGAAACGAACGCGAGCCAACTGCTTCTATGCCGCTGGAAGGACACTGCACAGGATGGTGAAAATATTCTAGGAGATAGTGCTACTGGCTCCCGTTGAAAGTAAGAGCCCGGCGAAGAGAGTATTTAAATTTCTAGCTGCTTTTCAGTTTAAAGTGAATAATCCATCTCAGGATTTATCTTTGATGCTGAAAAATTATTTAATAAGTACAATTAGGGAGAGGTTGCTAAAAAGCCAGATATTAATCTGGCTTTTTGTCGATGGCTTTGATCGTGTTAATTGTTTTTTACTGTCTCTTAGTTGTCGACTTGCTGCTAATGCCCTTAGGTTCTTTCTGTTTTTCTTGAGCAATTTTCTGCTTACTTTTCTCCGATACATCAGGACCCCATAGACGAGCTTGCTCGGCTCGGAAGTTATCTTTGAAATTTTTGGTTCGCTCGAAACCGTCTTCAGCAAAAGCGGAACTCATAAATCCAGTCAGTACGATACCAATAGAGAGGAGTTTTATGAATTTCATTGTGCCCTCGATGTTTACTAGGTCTGCTTAACTAGCAGCCTTTGTGGTTTGATAGTTTAGGATTTTGAAGCTAACAGCAGGGTGAGGGAATCATTACAATTTCGTAATTTATGCGTTTGGTGAAACGGTATAAATTTTGTGTTTGTGAAAGCTCCGAAGCAGGCTATTTTTCTTTCATAACCTTTAATGTGATATCTAAGCCATTGATGTTTTTGGATTTTTTGCCACTAGTGGAAGCTAGCCATAAACGATCTAAAGACTGTGTAGCAGCGATTGGATATTTTTGTTTACGCATCGAAGCTAACGGCTAGATTAGCTGGCATCTCAAATGCGGCGCCGTTGGCGGTTAGTCAAACTGGCTGTCGAATTTTTTTGACTCCGTCTGTGGTTCACTCAGAGGGGCGTGAAAGAGTTTAAGGCGGGGGGGTGGGGGGCGTGCCGATAAGGTCGCGTTATATGTGGCTGCTCGCCATATTTTCGGGTAGGGCTGCCTTCCCCTCTAGACGTCGAGCTAAAGACCAAAACAATACGGCAGCCCTCAGGCATTAAAGCTTTCAAGTAAAAAAGAGAGCTCTTCTAAAATCGGCCCCCTCCATATACGGGACCTAGGCTGCGCCCATTTGCGTTTGCTTCATTTGGGTGTCGGGAAAGTTGAGGTGAAACCAGGTAAAATTCTGATCAGTCACTTCTACGCTCGCAGAACCCTGATGCAATCCCATAATTGACTGTACTATAGCTAGGCCCAGACCCGTACCACCTTCATTTCGTGCTCGGCTTTTGTCTACACGGTAGAACCGCTCGAACAAATGCACCTGGTGTTCCTTGGCGATTCCGCGCCCCGGGTTACCAACACTCAAGGTAGTTCCGTTAGCACCGCGTTGAACTTTCACGTAAACCGTCCGGCCTCTTGGGCAGTAGCGAATCGCGTTCGAGACAAGGTTCGAGATGGCTCGTTGAATCATTATCTGATTGCCACGCACCACGCCATTTCCTGTGAGCTGGAGTTGTATTTCGCCTTCTTCGGCCGTAATGCTGAAGAGGTCGCAGACCCGCTGAATTTCGTCGAGCAAACAGACATTTTCGAATTCTACCATTGACGCGGGGTGGCTGACCTGGGCTAGAAATAGCATGTCGGAAACCATTCGACTCATGCGGTCCAACTCTTCCGTGCACGACTCCAAGACTTCTCGGTACTCAGGAAGAGACCTTTCCCGGGTCAGCGCAACCTGAGCCTTACCCATGAGATTGGACAAAGGTGCACGCAGTTCGTGAGCAAGATCGTCCGAGAACTGCGATAGCTGCTGAACCCCATCATCTAGACGCATCAGCATGATATTGATTCCATCGCCGAGCTTCTTCAGTTCTGCCGGCATCCCCTTCGTTGGTAGGCGATGATCAAGGCTCTCGGTGGAAATTTTCGAGGCAATCCTCAAGAACTTGGTCAGAGGCAGTAGTCCTCTGCGCACAGTCCACCATCCAATGGCCAAGATCAGCAAGAGAATAAGAGGCGAGACCATCAGCGCCCAGGTTAGCAATGCATCGAGCAGGGCTTGGTTGGCTGACTGGTCCATGGTCATGAACACACTAACTTCGGTTCCATCGCCTAGATTCATTACTCGCGAAGCGCTAAGTAGCGGGCGACCCGTGGAGTCACGCCACTCGTGCTGTTTAACCTGCTCGGTTGGCTTGAACTTGTGCACTTCCAGGTTGACTGCCTTCGAACCTATTGAGAGCAGTGGAGTTTGCGTTTGTCCTGACTCAAAGATGCTGACGTACAGATTATTGTGCCCCATGACCAAGTCAACTAGCTGGTGCGCGTCTGGATTGACATCAGCGATACTAGTGATAGCGGATAGGTTGTGAGTCATACCCGCCATTTTCACTTCGAGGTCCATTCGGGAGTTTCTCTCGAGAGCTTGGCTCACCATCACATACCCAAAGGTGGCGAAAAGGAGGAGCAGCGCTGCGCTCATCAAACCGACTTTGAATCCCAGCTTCACAGCCAGACTGAACGGCCTCATGCGCGCTCCTCCAGAACGTACCCTATGCCTCGAAGTTTATGTATGAGCTTGGTCTCAAATGGATCATCGATCTTCGAGCGTAATCGCCGGATAGAGACGTCAATAACGTTATTATCGCAGTCAAAGTTCATGTCCCATATCAGCCAGATGCTCTGAGAGCGTGTAAGTGCTTTGCCAGCTCGACTAATGAGAAGGTGCAGGAGAGCAAATTTCTTGGTGTTGAGGTCTATGCGTGTAGATCCACGGAACACCCGATGGCGCACAGAGTCGAGCTCTACATCCGAAATTCTCAGCGCGTTTTTCTCAAAAAGCTCGTCGCCACGTCTTTGCAGCGAGCGCATGCGAGCAAGCAGCTCGGGAAACTCGAAGGGCTTGACGAGGTAGTCATCTGCGCCACCGTCCAAACCCTTGAGCTTGTCGTTGGTTCGTCCCCAGGCAGTCAGCATAATGACGCGGACCCGGCTGGTTTCTCTAATGACTTCCAAAAGGTCCAAGCCATTGATGTCAGGGAGGTTCACATCGAGAAGCAGAAACGAATAAATATTAGTATTGAATAAGTGAGCGGCATCAACACCATTGTTTGCTATATTTACGATGTACCCGCTTTCAGAAAGGCCCTGCTGAAGGTATTCTACGTTTTTGGTTTCGTCTTCCACAACTAGAACGCGCATAACTTATCTCAGGATGTGAGTAAAATAATAGTCCAATCGGCCGCCAGTGTGGTTATACGCTGATTGGTAGTACTGCTGTGTGCTTGGTGTTTAATTTCATTATTTATTTTCATGCGCATTACATTAACTCAATAATAACTGATCCTAGCGCGAATTGGCTAAATGCGCGTAAGCTTTGCAAATTTGTAATTTTTGCGCAATATTATTGATAGTTATGATAAATTGATTGTTTGGAATAATCGAGAATCTGTCAATGGTAAGGTTTTTAAGGCCAAAGCTGGCGGATGCCTTCAGTGCGCGTAGCAGGCGAATCTGCCTGAAGGCTCCTTTAATATTGGCCGCCGGTCAACTCGATTAGTCGTTAAATTTAGAGGTGGCAGTAATGCATATTTAAAAGCGCGTATAGTCTTGGGGAACGCATCTTAAGTCGATTTTTCTTAGGGCTTCTGCCTGCAAATACAACAATTAGCGTCATCAAAAAAACGACTAGTGTGAAGGCTTCGGAGCATTATCATGAAAGGCTGCTTGCTCCATTTGAATCGTGCAGTGATGAATTTCGAACGATTTACTCACCGCGTCAATGACTGATGCGAGAATAACATCTCGATTTAATGAATCTCGCACGACTACGTGCGACGTCAGGATATTGCGGCCACTACTTAGAGCCCAAACATGCAGATCATGGACCTCCATGACCCCATCTACTCCAAGTATCAGGGACTCTATTTCCGCAATATTGAGATTGTCGGGTACCCCTTCCATAAGTACCCCCCAAGCTTTCGCGCAACAACTGCCAAGTACGTGGAAACACCCATATACCGATTGCTACGGCGACAATCGTATCGACCCAGCTCCAACCTGTAAATCGGATGACAAGTGCCGCTATGATCACGCCCAATGAACCAAGCATGTCGCTCCAGACTTCAAGATAGGCTCCCTTGAGATTCAGACTTTCACTGCTGGCAGAGGAGAGCAGACGCATCGATATCAGGTTCACAAAAAGACCCCCAATTGCGATCCACATCATCGCACCGGTAGCAATCTCCGACGGTACTAGCAAGCGCTGATACGCCTCGTACAAAATGTAGGCAGCGACCATAAAGAGTAATAAGGCATTGAACGTTGAGGCTAGGATCTCTATGCGAGCATATCCAAAAGTCCGTTTCTGGTCCGCTGGCCGCTTGGCTATTTGGAGAGCAATCAGTGAAATTGCCAGAGCAGCAGTATCTGTGAGCATATGTGATGCATCAGACAGCAGGGCTAGGCTGCCGGTAACGCATGCTCCGATAACCTCCGCAATCATAAAAATACCAGTCAGGGCAAGCGCCATGAGTAGTTTTTTCTGGTGTCCTTCACGTAGAGCGGCACCGCCATGAGCGTGATTGGATCCCACATGCTTCTCCTTGCCTAATGTAGTGGTTGGCTTCAATCTAGATTCTCATCGCTACAAACAAAAACACAAATATGGATCCTACCTTTCAGAACGGCTAATAAAACTCATTTAAACTAATTGTAGTTTAGGATGAAAGTATGTTGTTGGTATGCGATTTTTTGCAGACCTGCGTCTCCTCTAGCCGGCGATACGGTGCTAGTCAACAGCCTACTTTGACACGGCTCAAAAAAAGAAGGTTCCGCTGGGATTGTGTCAGAATTGTAATTCTGCTGTAGCTATCTCGTTATCCGTCGTCAAAAATAATACGGCTAGCTAAAAATTTACGCTACGTAGCGGTGTCGCTAAGCACAGACACGAAATTACCTCAAACTCCTCGCAACGCTGCTGAGTAACATAATTACCTAGTTTTTTAACGCCGGCCGCGGTCAATATTTTCATCGCAAATTCTGATTCCTTAATCACTGAACTATCTCGTAAGGAAGAAACCGCGGGTTTTGAAATGATGCTCGGCGATACGGAGCTCGAGAGTGCCGTTCGATGTGAGGGGTTAGGTCGATGACACCGTTGAGATGCGGAACGGACTGAGGCTTAACCATTAACACCGATTGTCGAAAGTGGTCGTCGCTACCGACCCAAAAGGGGCGAATGGCGGTAATTTGGATGCCGCTAGACGCTGGCATCGTGTGCCGATTACCGACAGCGTAACCTTTCATTCTTGAAGAGTCGTATTTACCTGAGTCAAGCGACATGCGTGCTCACCCCAGATCGCAGCGGCTTTGCGACACGCTTGATTCATTCGCACACCTAGCCAGGTAGCAACTTGAATATTGGTTGTGGGTGAGGAGGTTATTGAAGTGAAAATCGGAGTTAGCGGCGCCGGCAATATTGGGGCTACCCTTGCCCGCAAGCTCGTCGCGTGCGGCCATGAAGTTAAGCTGGCAAATTCGAAAGGCCCCGAAAGCCTTCAAAACCTGGTCAGTGAAATCGGCGCACACGCTGTGACCAAGGAAGAGGCAGTGTCCGAGGTAGGCGTTGTGATCCTCTCGATACCCTTCCCAAAATATCCAGATCTCAAACAGACGTTAAAGAATGTCCCCGAGAAAGTCGTTGTCATTGACACGTCCAATTACTATCCGGGACGCGACGGGGCAATCATAGAAGTTGACGACGGCAAGCCCGTGAACGTTTGGGTAAGCGAGCAGTTTAGCCGCCCGGTCATTAAGGCTTGGAACGCCGTCCTTGCAGCGACTCTTGCCGACAATCGGCAACCAACTGGATCTTCGACACGCATTGGCTTACATGTAGCAGGGGATGACACTCATGCAGAGGCCGTCGCGCAGGATCTCGTTGAGGATACGGGCTTTATCGCGCTTGCCGCTGGTAGCCTTGAAGATTCGTGGCGTCAGCAACCAGGAACACCAGCCTACTGCACCGAGCTAACATTGCCGGAGCTGAAGATGGCGCTGGAGGCGGCAGACAAGGTACGGGCACCTCAAAACCGAGACGCACTTATCGCAAAATTTATGGTTCCCGGCAGTCAGTTTACAGATGAGCAAATTGTTGCCACAAATCGCGCTAGGACGGCCTGACTACCGGATTAGGCGGGATTCTTTGCTAGAATTTCGCCTAATTGATCTAGTCGCTAAACTCATCTCTTTACGTAAACAGGGCACTGCAGACGCGTGCCTAACTCAGCGTCTGGATGAGGCCGCGAATTTCCTAACCTGTCCTGTATCGCGGCCTAGGCCACGTCACGTTGTTCAAGCATCCGCTCAATCTCAGCGCCAGCTAAAGCGTCGCAAGCGTGCGGCGTGGTCTACTACCGATCTCAACTATTAAGGCGTTGGCGTCAGGAAGGCGTGTTTACCGGACGCTTACCTTCAAGGAATTCCGGGCAACACAGAAACAAGAACGCCGATTTGATTGATGATGTTCGTGCGAGCAAACACATCTAACAAACCGGCGTTCTTATGTGCGATATTATACTTTTCTTCCTTTTTGGGAGGGCTTTTCTGTCGTTAACACAAAGCCTGATGGTGATGCCCTCCAGATCGATCTGACTCCCCGCGCCAAACTAGACCGTCTCGTTTTGAAATAGTGGGCTGTGCCCAGTGAGAAAGATTTGCCCCAGGTATTTGGGGCGAAGGGCAACGGCGCCATCGGCTTGTTCTGCCGTCATTTCGAGCTCCTCTACGAAGAAGTCCCAAAGCTCCTCATTCGTCGATACCTCGTTATTGGCGAGCTGATCTTCGATGTTTTCAAGGATTTGTTGGGTCAGGTTATTGAAGATTAGATTCATGTGCTGCTCCTGTTGAGTCGAGGAGCGCCCAGGAGGGAGCCTCTCATGAATGTGCCGATTGGCTTGGCGTATCGCCGGCATCGTTAGGTATTGGAGATATTCCATACCTGCAGTTTGAAGTTGTGTAAATAGCCGAGCTCCGAGAGCCGACTGCACTGTTGGCGTAGTTGCTGACGATCAACAGTTGTGTCCAGCCTGACTGTATAGCTTAGAGGCCAGATTGTGCCGAACAACTCGGCATCTGCCTCGAGGTCGTTGGTTGCGCCGGTCGGGGTCATCCCGAACGGGGCATCCTCTTTTGATACCTGTTTATTGGTGGCCGGTAGGGCGGGCGGATTATTACGCTGCACAGGCTTGGAGAGGTTGGAAGAAGACTCTTCATCCATAGGGTCAGGCTCGTTTGGCGAGAGCCTGGCGGCGTCTTCTGGTGTCAGATTGTCGACGTCGTCGAGGCTCATGCTTTCCAGCCTTGCACGGATCTCAACGATCAGGCGGCCTGCTGTGGAGTAATACGAAGGACGGATCTCCGTTATCAGAAAGTCGCCTCGGTATTTGCCTTCATCGTACTGATCGAGGAGTGCGTCTTTGATCACGAACTCACCGATAGAGGTCGAAAGCCGTCCGACGTTGAATTCGCCATTACGGCCGCTGATGGTACGGATGGCCAGTTGGCCGGGGATGTTGATCATGGGCAGCTCCACACTGCTACGAATGAAAAAAGCCCGACAGGTGTCGGGCTTTGGGCAGTGCTGTGATTGTCGAAGGATTACGGGCAAGAAGTATGAGTTTCTTCCTTGAGTGAGATGTACAGATAGAAAACGCCTGGCGGTGATTCTATACGGTCAAGTTTTAGGTCCAGCCAGACTCGATCAGTGCTATTGCCGGCAGGCAATAAACGATAGAGGCCGAAATGGATCTGTGTGCTGTCAGGTTGCAAGTGCAGTTCTCGGTAGGCCTCCAGGACAACTTCGCCCAGTCGCTCACTGACAACACTTGCATCCTGAGGGTTTTCAATATGCACCGCTTCCTGCCAGGCCCGGGGTGTTAAAACGACCGGGAGCTTGAGCAGGTCAGACGACACGAGGTTAGTGGTGCTTTGCATGTTTATCTCCAGGTGTGAGAAACCACCCGGCCCGTCCGGGAAGTGGTTTCCCGGTTAGGTATGTTTTGGTTATGTCAGGACCAGCACACGTGGCGTTGTGTCCAGAGGTTGAGGTCAAAAGCTTGTTTCGCGGCATATTCGCTGCGGTAGTATTCTTCGGACTCCCTTGATACCGGTTCAAACTCATCAGCGGTACCAATGTAATAGCCCGCAGCGCTCTTCAGTATTTGGAGGGGGTACTCGATACCGCACTCGGCGAATGCAAGTTTCCCGTATGCAAAATCCGACACAATGTATGGTTCCGGTGTTATTAGCTGCTGCTGGTCTTCTTCAGTAAAGCGTGACCAACCGCCACCATTAATGGCCGCGTTCACTCCTTCGCCCCAAGCTCGACTGAGCGCAGGAACGGTTTTGAACAGCTCGGGTACGATCGGCTGGCCGGCGCGGTACGCGTCGGCACCCAGAATATGAGCCTCGATCTCAGCCTCATATTGGGTAATCTCGTCGCCATAGATTTCCGCTTTTGCATAAGCAACGCGTATATCGAGAGATTGCGTAAATAACGTGTTCATAAAGGTGAGTCTCCAACGGACGAGAATCACCGTGCCCGGAAGGGAGGTGTTCCCTGCGGACTTTGATAATAATGAAGGCACCCGAAGGGTGCCTTTCAACAAAGTGAATCAAGATGCCGTACGCTGCTGTTTAGCGGGCGTTGGCTTGGATTGTTCCTCTGCTACTGGCTCGGATGCTTCTTCGCTTGCGAGCTGTGCTTCAGGTTCCGCTTCGCCGTCTTCAACAACTGGTTCTACTTCACGAGGCTTTGCTTCATAGACGGTTTGGCCATCCACCTTGATCCAGCCGATAAACAACAGGCGTCCCTTGAGGCTTGCTCCAGGTTGACCTTTTTTATCGCCTTTCTCGTAGGTAAATGCGTCGGTCCAGATATCACCGATGTGGAAGCTCACAAGGACCTTCTTTCCGGCTTCAACGGCTGCTTGGCTGCGACGAATCAGCTTTTCAGCTTCAGCGCCGACCACGTTGCAGTCGATATAGGAATACTCGGCATCATCCATCGAGCCGCGCAGAGCCGCAACGGTAACTGCCATGAATGGCTTACCTTTGCCGCGAGGTTTCACTTCACGGATACGGTTGAGATAACCGATACCAGTGGTGTGAAGGTCGAAGAATTTTGCTTCGTTGGATTGATTAGTGCTCATGGTGATTCTCCAGTTTCGAAATAACAGAAAGCGGAGAAACACTTCGCCCTAGGGGGAAAGTATTCCCCGCGAGGGTGGGTGGAGCTTAAGGTTGTTTAATGCATCAGCTTCATTGCAGCAATCATTACACCGACAGCTGCAGACAACATGACGCCCATGCGAATGGTGAGCTTGACTTCAAGCTGTGAAATCTCAGATTTGAACTCTGCAGCAAGAGCAGTTAAATCTGCCTTGGTAGCCAAACGTGAAAGCATGTCGGTCTCCAAAGCTTCAATAACAGCATTTGCCTTCTGTTCCGGGACGTTAATCGAAATCAACGCCTGGTAGAGAGCCAGTTCAGTTTTCATCAGACCTCCAAAAGTGAGAGGCCTGCCCTGACGGGGTAGGCCCGTCATGGGTGGGAAAGGTGCTTCCATCGACTAAGTCGACTGATCGCGCTACCGGAAGCTATGGCGATCTTGGGAGTGGATCAATGCAGAAAACCGCATCGTAGTCTTGCGGATCCAGACTACTTGGGCATGTTGCTGACGACGTCAGCGATACATGTGCAGATCATGGAAATACGATTGTCGCTTGTCAAGCCCCTACCGTGAAAACTCTGAGGAAACCTTCCCTTTGGGAAGGCTCCCTACAGAGGCGAAGGACGCAGACTTAGCAAGTTGCTGGCACCAACGAGCGTGCAGCTGGCTTCTTACGCGGTTTCCGAGCTGGCTTTTCGACCACTCGAGTGTTAGCCGCGTACCAAAGGTTCAGGTCGACACCTTTACGAGTTATTGCCGGTACATGATCCATCTCACGTACGAGACCCTCAGGTACGCAGGGCGGTGGAAGCAACGGAGCTGCTTTGGTATGGATAGCTGTGGGCGCAGCGCTGGTTTTCTTTACCGCACGCAGAAACTGTCGCGTGATGGTGCCAAGCGCGAAACCGAAGCCATAAGCAAGTTTGGACATGGTGATTCTCCTGCAGGTTGAATGCGGAGAACCCACTGACCCCGTTGGGGAAGTGATTCCCCGCGAGGTGAGTTGCATAAGGTGCTTCCATCGACGATTGTCGACCGACCGCGCTACCAGAAGCTCAGCGGTCTTGGGCGGATCTGACACGAACATCGTGTCGCAGTCTTCAAGATCCTGACTGCCTGGGCATGATGCTGACGACGTCAGCAAAGCACGTCCATATCATCGAAGGGGGGATGGTGATGTGTCAAGCGGAGAGGGATATTTCGCGGAGGGCAAAGAAGGTTCAGGTCGACAGGAGAAGCTACCGAGAGTAGCTGGGTCAACAGTCACTCTCGGATGTAGTAAGTAGCGTCTTTCAGAAAAAAATACCACCTGTGCGGGATGAAGGCGTTGTTGATCCCTGGGCTGTGATCTGAACGTCTTACTTCCAACACCTGGCCGATTATCGTGGCTGAGGCCAGCTAGCATAAGGCACGCATCCGCGCACAAAGGGAGCCCTGCGTTTCGCCGGCGGGCCACCGGCAAGGAAAAGCAGCTACCAATAGGTAGCCTGATCATCCTTTGCAAGATGATCAGGCTACCTATTGTGTGAGCTTTAAAAAGTGTGGGCCACAACACCAGTGTGGCCCTTAGACTACGGTGCTTCGAACCTCAACAGAGCCCTATGTGCCTTTGAACTCGCAATTCACGAGTTAGACGGCTGCGTGTCTGGCTTGAACAGGGAGACACAGGGAGAGCTCTGAACCAGGTCCGCACGCCCTTCCCGGAGCTATGCGTGCTTTGGGGTTGGTGATGAGGCAAGCCGCATCACCGGGCGCTACTGATGACCGCCAGTAGCCAACGGGGTGGAAACGTTGTTGTGATCATTATGTTGATAGGCCGGAGCTTATGCAACCCGGCGCCTTTCAAAGTCGGTCGACTCAGACTAATTGACTGCGACGACCGCACCTTCGGGAACAGGGGACGGAATTGCTATACCGGTCGCCCCAGTTATCTGTGAAATCAGCATTCCTGAACGCTTTAAACCAACGGTAGTTGTCTTTGTCAGGTCTACCAGCACAGAAGGCAAGCCTGACGGTGCAACCCCATCAAAATAAGTATAGGCCGTTCCTGATGAGATGTAAGAACCTACGCCCACAGGTTTCACAAACCACCCAGGTAGGTTGAGCGCAGAATCGCTCGGTACTCCGCTGAAGCCCGGGTTGGCCTGGGCATATTCGGTAGCGGCAGATCGGTACACCAGAAAGCCGCGACCCAGTGAGTCGAGGGTAGCGTAGTCGGATGTACGTTGGTCCTGATGTTGGTTCTCCATGAAAATGCTGGAGGCAATGAGCACAATCATCAAAACGAGCCATTGCATTGTCATGATATGAGCTCCATCCACAAAATGGTGGTTGTTACCACCTACGCGTCAATAACAAAACTATTTCGTGAGGATAATCAATGTTAAGCAAATTCCTACTAGGCCAAGCGCAATGACAGTCCACTTTGCGGCTCGCTTGATGCTCATTGGTTTGCGTTGTGGATTGATTAATTCCATAGTGGCGATCTTTTTTACTAAATAACGACCAGAGGCCGTTGGTTGTAACTTGTAAGTGAACTCGCCGACCTCGAATGCCTCTTTTTCTTCTAGTGCGCGACGCCATAGCACAGTTGAGCATATCCTGCTTCGGGTGCTTAGCCAGGTCTGTAATTCTCCAGCACTATACTCAACGTTATTCTCAAGCGTCTGCACTGCAATAATCCCCATAAACATACTATAAAACGTTTTTGAAATTTTATAAATGGATGCTTTATTTGAAGCAGCTCCAATAGAAAAGACCTGGCCAGGAAAGTCGAGATGTGGAGAGAAACCATCCACTTGCATTTCTGAAGATGTACCCAGTCTCACTATCCCCGATGCCAAAAGCGCCAGTTAAAGAGCATGACTTCCATGTAGTGTCGCCAAGGGAGCAGGTCACACTTCCTCTGGCAGGCGCCTGGCAGGTGCCCTGGATCAGCTGGAATTCCCACCCACCTGGTCTTTTCCATAAGCCTTGTTCGCAGGACAACGTTATTCCCGCGGCGCTTTTTGCAAGAAGGGTTCGGTCACTGCACTGTTGCCCCTCGGTAGCTATGCCTCCCAGGGACAAATATTCATTTGTCTGAATGCGATCATAGGCCGTTATCTTGCCCGTCGAGGTTATCTTTCCACCCCATAGTTCACCTCCGGTTGAAAAGTTTTTGTCGTTATAAACTTGGACCCAGTTGGGGCTATTTTGATAAATCCCGCCTCCCCATTTTTCGCTGTACCAGCCTGTGTCACCACGTGTTCTGAACCAACCACCTGTGCTGGTATCACCGGTAATGGTTGCAGTAGCGGCATTAACATTGGCTGTGGCGATAACGTTTCGAGCTGTAATGTCGGCGTTAGCTGTTATGTTGCCTGACGCTGTGATACTTCCTGCGTTGTTAATATTGTGGTTGCCCATCGTGATATCAGTATTCATCGTGTTGAATTCTGGATGATTGGGCACTGCGTTTCGATATAGATAGTCATTAGCCAACGCTCCATCCATAAGAAAAAGTGCGCTAGCTGTATGTCCTGGGCCAGGAGCTATAGCATAGTTACTTAGTGCTACCTGCCATCCACCCCGCACGCCCTGGACGATGTTCGGATTGGCAGAAGAGATGAACCCACCAGGTCCTCCGAGATTTTCAGCGATGGTTCGAATACCCATTTCAGGAATCGTCTGCCCACCTGTAGTAACCACAATCACTTCCAGTTGATTGGCGTTGGGTTTCCGGGCGAGGCCGACAATGGTCTGCCCAAAGGCGTTAGTGGGGCTATAACCTGCAGGAAGGTAGTTGGTGTTGACGAGCATCGGAACGGTTATTTGCACCGGTACGGTTGCTGCCGCGTTGGCCAGCACCACGCTGTAGTTATCCTTCAGATATTTGGCCAATGCCTCTGAAATGGTTCTCTGTTGATCAGCCGCAATTCGATAGTCCTGAGAATCCATCTGCTTGATTTGCCATGCGATCGCCAAAGTGACGACAACGGAGAAAACGGCCAATCCGATCGCCATGTCCAAGCTCAAGAACCCCCGCTGCTTGATCCTACTGGTCATTCCAGAGACTCCTTGATGATTGGTGAGCGATGTCGTGATCGAGCATCGTGATCTTTCCTGCATGGACTTTCTCTCGGATGCCCGGTCCGTCATCGCCTGTGAAAAGCAGGCTCTGCAGGGTTAATCGACGACTTCCTTCGTTGCCACTTGATAAGGACTGGTGAAGAACAGCCACCAACCCCTTGGAGAGCAGCTCTCGGGCGTTATTGAGTAACGGCTGAGCCAGGGCTGATATACGTTCAATGCCTTGAGTAACGCTGCCGGCATGACCTGTGCTGATAATGAGATGGCCATTGATCGAGGCTTGAATTACTTGTGCTGCTGTCGAGCTGTCGCGAATTTCTCCCACGAACAGGAAATCGGCTCTTGTGCGCAGCGCTAGGATCAAAGCTTCCTCGTATCCCCCCATCCGGCGAGAGACCGGAACTTGAATGCAGCGCCCACTCCCATGCCTGCCATTCAAAAATGGTTCTGGAGGATCCTCTACAGCCACACAAATGCCTCCCCAGGCCTCGAGACGTGCTTTCACCAGTGATGCAGCACTTGAGGTTTTCCCTGTGCCCATTTCCCCACAAATAAATATCAGGCCGCGTACCGTGTCGCTCATCAGCGCGTCCTGCAGATAGTCGGGCAGACCCAGCATGTCCAATGGACGGATCTGGACTGAGGATTTGCTTACGACAAACACAGGCTTGCCATTCAAATCCAGCAACTGGGTTACACGAAGGACGACGCCATCTTCAATTAGGGCGAACTCTGGATCCTGGGTTGCCTTGTGCTTTTCCTCGCACTGCGCCCGTAAGCGCTCAAGGTCTGCCCGCCATTCGGCGGGCGCTTCAACCCTTCGTGCCTGCCCAGGGAGACCTTTGGCGTCGGCAAATCCATCGCCGAGGTACAGGTCGACGAATTCAGCATCAGAGATCACGCTCACACTGAGTTCCTTAGTACGAAGTCCAAGCGATGGTATTGGCGTCCGAGGAGCAGCTGGTCGCAGCTGCCACCGCAGTGATTTCGCCGGCAATTGCAGTGCCGCCATTGATCGCCGTCGTTGTCTGTTTGTCCTTGGCCATGTTCGAGGCAAGGGTGATGCAGGCATTTTTCGGAAGGTTGGATTCTGTGATGGTGAAGGTCATGCCGTTGCTCATTACGGTCACTGCGCCGTTCCAGCGGTTGGACAGGGCATTACCGTTGATGCTCATGCCGCCAGTTGCCTCGAGGTTGATCAAAGAAGGCGCCAAGTTGGTGCCTGCCGTGGCGTAGCCCGTGGTGCTTTTCAGTCGTTTGGTATTGCTCAGCAACGTGCCGAGATTGCTCTGTTCAATGGTGACGTCCGAGCTGCCGAACGTTCTGTAGCCCATGAACACGATGAAACCAAGTGCCACCGCGATCAGCATCAACCAGAACATCCCGTCCAGGGAGAGAAATCCGCGTTGGTTGTTTTGAGTGTTTGTTGGCATTTCCAGTACCTCATTTAGGTTTGATTTAAAGCGTTGCAGTCACATTGCCGGCCAACTGGAAGATCCCGACCACTACCAGAATCATCATGACCCCCATGGCCATGGAGGACATGCCGATAAGAGATTTGGCGATGGCTTCGACGCGCTGAAGCGTTTGCTCCAGCCACCGGTTGGAAAACCGTTCCATCGACTCAGCGAAGCCTTTGCGGGTGGCGAGCACTTCCAGAAAATGCATCGCCATGGGGTCTGGGAATTGATGACCCGCAAGCTTCAATGCGGTACCGAAGTTTTTGCCGGCGCTCACTCCGTAATGAATGGCGCTCAGGCGCTCTTTCAACCATGGAGAGGCATTGCGTTGAAGAGAGGTCAGCGCATCTAGTTGGTTGATGCCGGAGCGCAGCATCACAGCCATGTTGAGCAGAAAGATCGATCCGTGGAGCGCCTTGTAGACTGACCAAGGCGGGAGCCTCTCTGCTCGGACTCGCAGGACCTGGAGCAGCTTGTTCAACTGCAGCTTCCACGAAGGGCTGGCGGCCGTAATCTGAAGGCCGCAAAACACGGGTAGAGTGATGATCGATATGAGGATAAAGACGATTACAGCTATCAGCGTCACTAGCCCGTAGTGGGTCACGAAATTCGATAGGGCATAGAGGAAGGCCGGCACGCCGGTCCACGCCTCGGGGTTGGAGCGTCGTGTCATGGAGGGCACCATCCACACTGCAATCACATACAGCAACGCCGCCATGACGCTCCACACCATGGAGGGGAAAACGGTGGCGGACGCTACGAGTTTGCTGATCCGCTGACGTACTTCGATGATCCTCACGCAGTCCCGAAATGCCTGCACCAGGTTGCCGGTGTCTTCCCCGGAAGCGATCAAAGAGTTCTCGTCATAGGGAACCCAGCCTTCGCAGGAAATGCTCAGCGATTTCCCACCTTTTACCGATTGCGCGATATCCCTGCAGGCAAGGGACACTGGATGGAGCTTCTGCCCGTTATCGCTGAATGCTCTGGCCACCGTGTGCAGTGCGTCTTCAAGCGACACACCATCCTCAAGGATGCCCATCAGGCTCTCGTAGAACTGGATTCTTTCGTTTTTGCCAAACTGCTTGGCATAGAAGGTCTCTGCCCAACGATTCAGCATCGCTCTGACGTCACTCAGCATGAGCGAGCTCCAGGATTTGCCGGTCAAAGTCCAACGGCCCCACCGTCATTTCGGCGTGGCGGGGGTCTACTAATCCTTGTTTCAGTTTGATGATCGTGTGTGCGGTCTTGGTAATACCGCCCATTTCCTTGACCCAGTGGCGACGTGCCGCACTTGCACCCTGCCCATTGAAAACGCGCATGAATTCAAGGTCGGTGAGCAAAGTTTCCGCAACCACCGTGCGACCGGTGATGCCCAAGCCTTTGCAATGCGGGCATCCCGGTCCTTTGAGGTAGGTCTCATCAATCGCTTCCAAATCGCGCAAGTGCTGCACCAGCGCACTGTTGAGCTGCCCGAGATGCTCGCGTGCGGGGACGCGGCAGTGGGAACACAGCACGGGCAAGAGGGATTGATTGACCACGCTTGTCATCAGTGCAGGATCAGTAACCAGGTGTCGGTCTACACCCATGTCGATCAGTCGTTGAAGAGCTGCTACAGCGTTGTTGGTGTGCAGTGTCGTCAGCACCAGGTGACCAGTCATACCGCCGCGGAAAGCCGCTTGTGCTGATGCAAGGTCCCGGATCTCCCCATACATGAGAATGTCAGGGTCGAGTCGCATGGAATTGGTGATCCCGTCATTCCAGGTTTCACCGGCGCCCAGCGGTGACTGATTGGCGAGAAGTGGATATTCAGGTGGATCTTCCATCGTCAGAATGTGTTTTGTTCCACCGCACTCTTCGTGCAAGAGGTTCAGGTTTACCTGCAGCGACTTCGATTTGCCGGAACCGGTGGGTCCAGTGATCAGGTTCACCCCATAAGGCAAGCTGCGGATGCGGCTGAATGCATCAATTTGCTGCGTCAGGAAACCGAGATCACTAAGCGTCATTTTGGTTTTGTCGTCATACAGCAGACGCAAAACCATCAGAGGGCCATCTACGAGCGGCCGAGTGGCGACTCGGGCACCGAACAAACCGAGTTGGTCGACATAGGCGCGTTTTACCCTGGCGTCCTGGCTCACCTGCGGCTGGTAGTGGTCTTTCGCGACATCGCACATGCTGTTGTAGAGGGACGAGCAGAGCTCCATGCCCACCTGGCTCTGGTGCTGTTCTGCCTCCCACAAGAGCCCGTGGATGCGAAAGAAGATTCGAGTGATATCGTGACCTACGACAAAGTGGACGTCGCTGGCATTGCGCCGGTGGGCTTCTCCTAAAAGCTGCACCACCTGGGCCTGGCGCTTCGTCTCAGTCGCCGATAGTGCTTTACCATTTGCATCATCATTGGCGCGGTAGAGTGCCTTGATTGTGCTCATCGAGCAGACCTTGACCTCAAAGTGGTGATTTTCGTGTTCCAGCTGGTCCTCGAATGCCATGACATAGGCATCCGTTTGGTGTTGGGCTGACACATACAAAATCCCATCGCTGGTCAACGCACATAGTTGACGCAGCTCGGGTTTCAGCTCAAACGGTCCACCAGGGGCCGTCAGCAGTGTTTGGTGCGACGTCAGTAGGACTGCAGCAGACTCATCACTGTCAGGCTCTATGACATCTGGTTTTTCAGTCAGGATCGTCATCGAACTTCTCAATCAACGTTGGCCAGGGATCAGCCCAGGCGGCATAGGTGCTGATGGGGTAATGCTGGGGGCTGAATTGTTAACGTTGCTCAAGCTGGCCGGGGGCGTACTGGAAAAGCCGAGGGGGTAGCGCTTACCGCCACGCTCGAGGGTCACGTTTTCGACGGAGAGGATGGCCATGCGATAGCCACCGGGTAACTCCCGAGATGAGGCATCTGCGTCTACTTCAAATCCGCTGCTGTAGAGCAGAGTCGCACGCAGCCGTTTTGCTGAGCCGAATACCGCTTTCACGACAGGCAAGTCAGACTGTGTATCACTGCTGTGCGCCGAGGCTGCAGCCGGCTGTGTGAGGTTTCCTTGAGAAAAAAACACAGTTGACGGCTGCGTCGTCGCACTTTGGTCTTCGCCCTTGATCGATCTTTCGGCCTTGGCCTTCTCGGCTTTGGCATTCAACAAGATCGTCTGGCTTTGAATCTGGGCCAGCTCGCCGACGTTCACCCCAGATAGGGTGTTCTCATCTGCCCAGCTCGATGGTGCCCCTAACGCAAGGATGGAGCACAAAAAGCACAGCGCTTTATTTCGCATATAGGTCACCTATTACTGACCAGACAAGGTGGCCGGTCTCATATTTGGTTGTGATTTCGCGCAGCCGTAAGCCCTGACTGGGTGCGCCGGATAATGAGTCCAGCGGCGTAATGCCAGTGGCATAGCTCAGCTCGAATTGCTTCCATTGAGGCGGTGGGGGCGGCGGTGGCGCAGGTTGGCCCGGTATCGCTGGTTGAATGGGCACAACGACCGGCACTTCTTTCAGCACTGGGGTTTGAGTGAAGCTGTGCAGCCAAGACGACAGGTTCGCCAACATCACGATGGCGTCTTTTAGAGGCTCATCACCGGCTGCGGGTAGAGAGATGTCGAATTTCAACGTGGCCGAGTTGCCCTCGTCAAAGAAGGCCGGCCGATCAGAAAAGTGGCCCTGCGTCGCCTGTATCAGTTTGTCGGCCGTGCTATTGCCCGAGCGCTTATAGGAGGACAAAACCTGTGCGCCGTCGCAGACGGCACTCGTGAACTGCCATCCCTGAATGGACAGAGGCAACTGATAAATGACGTTGCTGCAACCCTCCAGGAAATCTGCAACAGATGGACGTTTGGCCCAAGGGTGTTCAAGCGCTTGGGGCGTCTGTTCCATACCGGATTCTTTTTGCAGTCTGGCCAACTCTGCCAGGCGTTGCTGTTCAGCCTGGAAAGCCGCCTCTTTGGCTATCTGGTCCTGATGGTTCTGCCATTGAGCCCATCCGATGATGCCGGCAGCGATCAGCACGCCAAGAACCGCCAGCTGTACAAGTTCTGGTTTGGATAGCCCAAAGACGAGTGGCCGTAGCCGGTACTCGCGTTTTAGATGCGACGGCTGAAGCAGCTCTGCCACGTCCAGTGGTTGACCGCCCATATCGAACTCTGGGGGCAGGTACTCGTTGTCGAAGTTGATCCCACGACTGCGTTGTTGCGCGACTCGGCGGCGGACCTCAGCACCAGTGCCGATCATGTCGCAGCCAGAGATCACGCCACCTTGATACACAGCAACGAGGGCATATTGGTCAATCTCGCTTTCAGTTTTCCAGGCCGCGATCCATGAGTCCCCCAGCTGTCCAGCCAGGGTGGCCGCGAGCGAGTACATCCCTTTGATGACCTCCTCGCTGCGCGCTACAAAACCTGCCTGAATAATGGCTGGTGTTCTTCTAATGGCGACAATGTCGAGGTGGTGCTCACGACCGTACTGGCGCGCTTCCTTCATGTGCCCGGTGACACTACCCAGCGGATGCCAGCGCAGACCGGTGACAAATGATTTTCCACGATACTGGAGTACCTGGACTCGAGCAGAGCGTGCATTTTTTGAGGTTTCCGCAACCATGGCTTACCCCTTGGAACCTGTGCAATGCAGCAGTGGGGTAGGGCAAGAGCCCCAAGGCTCGTTGGCAGCAGGTGAAATCACCGCGCTGGGGCTGCCTGTGTCGCTATCAACAACAGGAGTAATCAGCACTACGAGTACGCTGTGCCCTGTGGTGCGGACACGGCTGCCGCCCAAACCGAAGAATCCAGGATCCCCTACGCCAGACTTGGTTGCGTTTTCGCTGTTCTCCTCAAAACCAGTCAGTACGAGGGTTTGACCGCTGCGCAATTTGACCTTGGGCGACAGATTCTTGGTGTCGTAATCCGCTGTCTGGACACTGGAGCCGTTGCTCGTAAAAGTGGTGAAGGTCGGTTTGCTACTCATGCTCAGGGTGATCATCAGCAACATGTTGTCCTGGTCGATGATTCGAGGGAGCAACATCATGTTGAAGCCGCTGGTGATAGTCGCGGGGGTGAGCGAAGTAGACGATCCAACGGAAGCCGTAGTGGTTGTCGAGCTTGATGCGACATAGCTCTTTACGTTGCCGATCTGGATGGGTGCCGGCTGCAGATTCAGCGTGGTGACCGACGGCGAGCGAACGTTCGAGATTCGGCCCTGTTCGGAAAGTGCTTTGATGATTAAGTTGGAGCCAGCCCAAGGAGACTTCGACGTGTCCAAAATACTCAACGAGCCCGACACCGCGCCCGTGCTTATGCCGGTGGTGGCATTCTTCAGCGAAAAGCCCCATTTGTTGCTCAAGGACGTATAGACAGCCGTCCAGTCCAGGCCGGTCTGGTCTGTGTCGGTGAGAGTTACCTCGAAAACTTTGACGTTGAACAACACCTGACGGGTGATACTGCTGTTGATCGAATTCAGGTATTTAGCAACGTTTGAGAGTACTTCTGGTCGATCACTTACCGTCAGGGTGCCAGTGGAACGCGAGAGGAACATCCGACCTTGGGGCTGTTGGCTCAGCATCGCCTTGACGTTTTTTTCAATGTCTCCGATCAGCGAGGTCTTGATGGTAACGGTGGTGCTCTGGTTGCTGCCTGATTCACCCGATGCACCTGTCGACGAAGATCCGCCGCCACCACCACCGGAACTGCTCCCGCTGCCTGTAGCGGTCAGCAAGCCCGACTTCACTGTGCTTTCAATGACCTGGTCATCACCAAATGCCCAGACGTCGAACGTCTTGGTGTCGAAGTAAGTGACATGCACGCTTCGATCATCGGAGGAATAATTCCACGCTAAGCCCAACTGGGAGGTCGCTTGATTCAACAACCCTGACAGCTTGCCGCTGTACTTAATGGGGAATGTGTTGGGTGCAGTCAGCCCAATCGAATTCATTGAGCGGGCGTTGCTCGGAACATTGCCGATGACGCCGGCGGGCATGAAGTTGGTCAGGTTGTCGGCAGAGCCCAAACCAGGTGGAACTGCAGGTCCTGAGTTGCCCTGCGTCGAACTGGAAAGGACACTTGGGTCGATTGCGTCAGGGGCTACGATGACCGGTACACCACATTCACTAGTGATGTACTGCGCGATCTCAGCGATCCCAACGTTATATGAGGGGCGATAGGTGATGTCGCAATCCATGGTCAGCGGTAAACCACGCTTGGCGACCAGCGGTTTTTTGGACACCCATGGTTTGTCGCTGAACACCACCGTAGCGCGCGCGGACTCTTGCTGCTGATTTCTCAGAAATCGGCTGTATTGAGAGGCTGTCGCAGCGTCATTTTCAGCTCGGCTGGCCGATTCATTCACACGCTGCAGCGAACAGGAACTCACCAGTGCGACGATAAGTGACAAGGCTGTGCTTTTGATCCAGAGACGAGCAGTCATCATTTGTTCCTCTCTGTAATAAAAATCAGCCGCTGTGAGGAGTTACTGTCGACCACATCGACCAGAAAGGACCGTGGAGCCGAGTCGTAGAGAGGGAAAATCGACCCAATGGCTTCTTGGAAACTGCCCTCAAATCGAAGTGGAGCGTCAATTGAGTAATCCAAATCATCGACCTGCCACATCAGTTTCCAGCCCGCTTTTTCAGCCCAGCCTTCGACGGTTTGACGAAGGGTTGAGCCAGTTGAAGCCGTCCATGTCTGGGCCAGCGGCTTCGGCGCTGCAATGTCCGTCGCAACCGGCTTTGGCGCTGCAGAAACTGCGGACGGCGCGGTGACCAGTTTCGGAGTTGAAGCGGCCTTGGCATCTGGGTTGCTGGACGAAGTCGAGGCCGGACTCTGAGTCGGCAAGGCAGACGTTTGTTTTGTAGAGCCATCCTTGGTAATCACCGTAGGAGGGGCCACGGTTTTGGCTGGTGCAGCGTTCGCCACAGGGGTAGCGGCTGATGCCGTTGTTGTGAAAGGCGCTGTTTGGGGAACGGCGGCGACTACTACTTGGCTGCCCGCATCATTGTTATTGCTCTTCGCTGCGATAGGCTGTGCAGCTGTCGATGTGTTGAGTTGAGCAATCTGAGTTGATGCAGGACGTGGAGAGTCCGGGAGCTGGTAGCCAGGGCGCAGGACGTAGCACACCTGACGGTTGACCTCGTCGACCTTCACCTGCCAGGCCGGACCTGCGAGCACCTGCAGGGTGTTACGCAGGGTCATAGGGCCAAGTTTATATTGGGCTGCTGGGAGTGGTCGGGTGTAAAGGATGTTGACGTGGCCAGAGTCTGCCGAGCAAAGCGTATAACCTGAACGGTCCACCACGTACTGCATGGCCTCATGCACATTTGGGTGCATGTTGGCTGGAATGCTGATGTCGATAATCTGAGCCATCAGGTCACGTTGGCCAGAATCTGGCAGCGTGCTGACGAGGGTGTAGCGGCCATAGCGCACTACTGGTTCTTTTTCAGGAACGGCGCCGCCAGGATAGAGGTCTGGCGTCAACATGTCCGGATTGCGACTGCTGTCGAAAGCGGGCTTGGGTGTCTGCGCCGTTTGGGTCGTGCAACTGGCGATTAACGCTAGAAGCGAGAGCGTGGTGACGTGCCTGATCATGTGCCGAGAGGCCCCCTGTAATGATAGGGGAACGGTGACAGGCTGGTACCAGCTGCGCAGTAGGAAATAGAAAACTACGTCTATAGGTATTTATAGGCTATACAAAGATGACGCGACCGAGGTGGAAAATTACCTAGTATCTGATCACCCATTTCCATTCACGCTGAGCATTCATTTGCATTCACGCTGACCACTCAATTGCATTCGACCTGACCAGCTATCCTGCCATTACGCCTAGAGTAATGAATCCAAAATCGCGTTCAGCGAACATCCATTCGAACATCAAATCTCCGTCCGCGTGCTGAGGCGATTGTTAATCCCTCCTGGTCGTTACCCTGTGGTCGACCGGTGAGCATTGATCCCCATCGTTAACTCCCGCCACAGGCATTTGTGCAAGCAGGCTGAACGTGGTTAAATCTGCATATTCGATTATCCACATATGCAGAGCGATTGCTTATGAGCCTTACACCACACACATTCTTCAAGTGCTTGGGTGATGAAACTCGCGCCCGGATCATGCTCATGCTTTCGGCTGAGGGTGAGTTGTGCGTGTGCGAGTTAATCTGGGCACTGGACGATAACCAGTCGAAGGTCTCCAGGCATCTTGCCCAACTGCGTGCTTGCGGGTTACTCGCAGATCGGAGGCAGGGTCAGTGGGTTTACTACCGGCTGCATCCCGAGCTTGAACAGTGGGCACTGGATGTTCTGAACGTCACTACGCAGGCACACCAGTCCTGGGTTAACGACCATCAAGGACGGCTGGCTTCCATGGAAGACAGACCCGTGCGCCAAGCCTCCTGCTGCTGACATCCTGATCTGGAACATACTCATGCTCATCGCAGCATCGATTTTCGTAGTTACGCTCGTCTTTGTTATCTGGCAACCCAAGGGGTTAGGTGTCGGCTGGAGCGCGGCAGCGGGTGCCGTTCTGGCACTACTGACTGGCGCCGTAAGTCTAGGGGATGTGCCGGTTGTGTGGCACATCGTCTGGAACGCTACCGCGACCTTCATTGCTGTGATCATCATCAGTTTGTTGCTCGATGAAGCGGGATTCTTCAAATGGGCGGCGCTTCATGTCGCTCGCTGGGGTCGGGGCAAAGGCGGACGTCTGTTTGCGCTGATGATCCTGCTCGGTGCAGCCGTTTCGGCACTGTTCGCCAATGATGGAGCCGCACTGATTCTGACCCCAATCGTCATCGCGATGCTGACGGCGCTTCGCTTCAGCCCGGCATCCACCTTGGCATTCGTGATGGCCGCAGGCTTCATCGCTGATACCGCCAGTCTGCCGATGGTGGTGTCCAACCTGGTGAACATCGTTTCGGCAGACTTTTTTGGCGTGGGTTTCGGTGAATACGCTTCTGTCATGTGGCCAGTGAACCTAGTGGCCGTGGCCGCGACACTGTTCATGCTCTGGATGTTCTATCGCAAGGACATTCCCGCCCAGTACGACGCGGATCAGCTTGAGGCCCCGGAGTCGGTGATTCGAGATCGGGCGACCTTCATTGCTGGCTGGTGGGTACTTGGCCTGCTGCTGGTTGGTCTGTTCGCACTGGAGCCGTTAGGTATCCCCATCAGCGCTGTTGCTGCTGCGTGTGCAATGATCCTGCTGGTCATCGCAGGTAAAGGCCAAATCATCTCCACGAGAAGGGTCATCAAGGACGCGCCCTGGCAAATTGTCGTGTTTTCGCTGGGCATGTATCTGGTGGTCTATGGCCTGCGTAATGCTGGCCTAACCGACTCGCTCTCGGGGCTGCTGAACATATTTGCCGAGCATGGCCTATGGGCCGCTACCTTGGGCACCGGTATCACCGCTGCGCTGTTGTCCTCGATCATGAACAACATGCCGAGTGTGCTTATCGGCGCTCTGTCCATTCAGGGCGGCGACGCTACAGGACTGGTACGTGAGGCCATGATCTACGCCAACGTCATCGGTTGCGATCTTGGCCCCAAGATCACGCCCATCGGAAGCCTGGCCACGTTGCTGTGGCTGCATGTGCTAGCGCAGAAAAATATCCGCATCACCTGGGGTTACTACTTCAAAGTCGGCAGCATCCTCACCCTCCCTATCTTGCTGGTAACGCTGGTGGCACTGGCGTCGCGGCTGAGCATCCCTGTCTAGGAGAAACCCATGAAAGTGCTATTTATGTGTACGGCAAACAGCTGCCGGAGCGTTCTCTCGGAGGGGTTGTTCAACCACCTGGCCCCGAGCGGTTTTAACGCCGTCAGTTCGGGCAGCTTCCCAAGCGGACAACTGAATCCACGCGCCGTGAGTACGTTGCAAGCGCTTGGTATCGACACCACAGATCTCTACAGCAAAGGCTCAGAGGTGTTTTCGGACTCACCACCGGATGTGGTGATCACCGTGTGTGATAAGGCTGGAGGCGAACCCTGCCCGGTCTATTTCGGGCCTGCTGTCAAAAGCCACTGGGGCCTCGCCGACCCTTCCGATGTAGAAGGCACAGACAGCGACATCCAAGCCGCATTTGACGCGACCGTCGTCCAGATTAAAAAGCGTTTCGAGGCATTCTTCAGCTTGGATCATTCGGCGCTCACACCGCAGGAACTGAAGCGCGAGCTAGATCAAATAGGTGAACTGTAATGGACGAATTTTCCTCGGAAAGCAGCCTGGATCTACCTAATCTGGATCAGTCGCTAATCGACTTCGTCACACTGGATCGCCTGCAAGGCAACGAGCAACCGACTCACAAACCACGCATCTTGTTGCTGTATGGCTCAACCCGTGAGCGCTCTTTCAGCAGGCTGCTGACCCAAGAGGCCGCGCGCATCCTGACCCTAATGGGAGCCGAGACCGTCATCTTTGATCCCTCGGGTCTGCCTCTCCCTGATGACGCTCCGGAAGACCATCCAAAGGTTAAAGAGCTGCGGGATCTGGTTCTGTGGTCAGAGGGACAGGTGTGGTGTTCGCCAGAGCGTCACGGTGCAATGTCTGCTGTATTCAAAGCCCAAATAGACTGGATACCTCTCACGTTGGGCGCTGTCCGCCCCAGCCAGGGCAAGACGTTGGCCGTCATGCAGGTCTGCGGTGGATCACAGTCCTTCAACACGGTAAACCAGCTTAGGATCCTCGGGCGCTGGATGCGGATGATCACCATCCCAAACCAGTCGTCAGTACCCAAAGCCTTTCTGGAGTTCGACGACGCAGGGCGTATGAAGCCATCCGCCTACTACGACCGTGTTGTGGACGTGATGGAGGAACTGATGAAGTTCACGCTGATGGTTCGGGGCCGGGAAACGTATTTGGTAGACCGCTATTCGGAGCGCAAGGAAAGCGCCGAAGCACTCTCGAAACGAGTCAATCAAAGATCGATTTGAGCGACCAAGGGGATAGAGGATGAGCAACACCACAGTAAGGATTGCGCAGATTTCGGACGCTCAAGCCATCCAGGCAATTTACGCACCGATGGTTGAGCATACGGCGATTTCGTTTGAGCTTGAGCCGCCCACAGTCGAAGAGATGGCCAAGCGGATTGGGTCGACTTTGCCGACTTACCCGTATCTGGTAGCGGAGCGAGACGGCCAGCTCATCGGCTATGCATATGCCAGTCAGCACCGGGCTCGTGAGGCCTATCGCTGGTCGGTCGACGTCACCGTTTATATATCGCCAGAAGCGCACCGTAGCGGGGTCGGCCGGGCACTGTATGGCGTGTTGCTGCCGACATTGAAAAGGCAAGGGTTTCACGCAGCCTTTGCCGGGATCGCGCTGCCAAACGATGGCAGCGTGGGGCTGCATGAAGCACTAGGCTTCGCTCACATCGGTACGTATCCAGAAGTAGGATTCAAGCATGGCGCTTGGCATGATGTTGGATATTGGCGTATCGCGCTGGATTCAACGAGTCCGCCAAAACTGTCCGTGCCTTTCAGTGAGATCAGTCTCTTCTGAATGGGTCTCGACGGCCATTATGAGCGATGGGAAGATTCTAATACGTAACAAAGTCAATTATGTTCGACTCCTCGAAATGAATACGAGCAAAGTGGGTAAAATCGAAATAGATTTGCCACTTTCGGAAGTTTGCAGATATCGAACGAAACTATTGTTGCCGATGGGGAGGCCTATTAGATTCCAGAAAACAAAAGTAATGGTTCCAAGTACGTTTACAAGGTCTCAGCCACTAAGAAGCAGTGATATACCGCAGATCTACAAATTGGTCGCCAATGCTTGTCTCGCGTTGCCGGCCGCGTCGGGCTCAATGAGGTCACTTGCCAACTGACGCTTATCCTGCAGCATTTGCCAAAGCATCTGGTCGATTGTGTTTTCCACCAGCGGGATTTTCACCACGACCATGCGCAATTGCCCATTGCGGTAGGCCCTGTCCTCAGCCTGGTCCTGCAGTCCAGGCGTCCAGGGGAGGCCCAGGAACATCACATAGTTGGCCGCAGTGAGGTTGTTGCCGGTGCCGGCAGCGGAGGTAGTGGCGGCAAAGACGCGGGTTTCTGGATCACTTTGGAATTGATCGATCGCCTTCTGCCGTTTGCCTACAGAGTCACTGCCGACAACCGTGACGCACCCGTACTCAGCTTGCTTGCACCGAGTGCGAAGTGTTCCTACCGTATCCTTGAACTCACAGAACAAGATTACTTTGTCCTCCGCGTCCAGTTCGCACAGCAGATCCATTACGACACGAATCTTTACCTGCTCAAGCAACTGACGCAGTGATCCCAACCTGGCGAGGCTAGGCCTGTCTTCGAGCCGAATTTGATCGTATTGCTTGCGCTCTTCAGCAGTGAGTTCGATGGGTAAAGTTTGGCGCTGTTTGCCCTTGAGACCGGGCAAGACATCCTTGCGTCGACGGAGCATCCAATCGCCGATTGCGCCCCGCAGATTCATGCGGAAATCCTGACTGCCGGCGAACTGTTCGCAGAATTCTTTCAAGGGCAGTTTCCCAACGGGGTGGCCGGATAGCCGTAGCAGCGTGTGCAGCTCAGATTCTCGGTTGAGGACTGGCGTACCCGTCAGCAGGTAACGGTTGGGTATCTTGGCGGCAATGTCGAAGCCGTGACGTGTCCACGCGGCGGTCGGCTCTTTCAGGCGGTGCGCCTCGTCGATGATCATCACTTCAAAGTGTCCTGCATGCAGAACAAAATCGCCAAGGCGTTCGTAGTTGGTGATAATCCATTGCGAAGAGGGATCAAAGACCTGTTGGCCGATAGTGGCCTTGGGATACACCATCTGGATTTCGCGTTGCCAGTTGATGATCAACGTCGACAGGGTGATAACCAAGATGGGTCTATTAGCTGCTCGGATTGCAGCGGCAATGATTGCTTGGCGAGTTTTACCAAGCCCCATGTCATCCGCAAGCAAGGCGCTTGTGCGCTGTAGCAAGTGCCGGATGCCTGCCGGTTGATGGTCCAGTAAAGAATAACCAGCCAATGCCTGGTTAATCTGTTCGGTAGTGGACCCGGTGCGCTCGATTGAGGGCACCGCGGCTAAATACACATCGGTTGAGGTGCTATCGTCAGCCGCTTTTGCTGCGCGCTCTTGTGGCGGTCCACCAAGACTGATGCGGGTGATTTCATCAGCTGGAACAACGGATCCGTCGGTCAGCAGCTCTTGCACGGTGTCGAGGATTTCGAACTGATCCTCCGACAATCCAAGCTCCAGGATCAAGTTGCTTCGCACCACTTCCGCACCAGCGTCAATGCGCCAGGACTTGGAATGCCCGAGAAACACGCCGTGCATGCGCCTTGAAACGGCGACCGCGCCAGGATGGTAGTCACCTGACAGCAGGATCCCGCCCTGAACGAGTGGAGCTATCCGAAAGGTCAGCCCCCACGTGAATGCCTGCCGATCTGGGTCGTTTTGTGCGGCTGTGATTTTATGTGAAAACGTCTCCCAACTTTCATTGAAACGGTCCTCGGACAACTCCATCAAACGGTGGAAGAGCACATCCAGGTCATCCAGCAACTTGCCTTTTGGTAATCGCCAATAGCGATGTTGAGGATGCTCGGCACGCCGAATATAGAAACCATTACGTTCGAGAAACAGCCGGTTCGCACCCTCAACGTATTGCATTAAGACCCCGAAGTCATAGCCGTCAAAAATGACTTTTTCGACCAGGTCCTGCCGGCGGTTCATCAGACGTGGACGACTCATGTCCTGCTCAATCGTTGGTTGATCCATTCCGCACAGGCCTGGGCATGCATTTTTTTCCGGTTTCGATTTGTATAGCGCGACATGGATAGTGTTTGGTCGGGCCATTCCAGGTTAATGGCGAGCTCACCCGATTTGATCTTTGCCCAAAACCATTGATAGGCCCGGTCAACCCTGGAGCCCGACTTAGGTGTGCGATTGCGGAGCCCTCTCAGTTGTATCGTCACCAGGTGTTTGGGAGTCAATTTTGCTAACGTTTCGCCCCAGGCACTTTCATCCATTTGGATTTCTGCAGAGGCCAACGATTTCCCGTTTTCGCGAACCGAAAAAAGACGGCAGATGCCCCGATAAGCACTGTAGTCGTAACCATCAATGCAATGGCCCAGCGCTCGATGTTCCGCATCAAGATCGGCGGGGCACTTCAGTTCGATAATTTGCAGCCCATTTGGACTCACGAGGGGTGTGCTGGTTGAATAAAGCAGCGGCTTCCAGGGCGTTAAAGAGTCTGTTCTTGTTTGTGGATCTACTGCATCTAAAGCCTCACGGATGTCTATCAACGCGAGGTGAAAGCCATTCACCAAGCTGGCGATCTGGTGATAGGAAGCAGTAGCAATGAAGCTTTTGAGTTTCTGCAGTGCTTCACCAGAAGCTGGTCCGTCGCTCTCATCAACGTTGTTAAAGAGCTCGTTCAGGTCTCGAAAGTCGTCGGCGATTTTGGACCAATTGTCGTCCGACCAATCAGTTGGACACCCTGACAGCAGCCTGTTCCAGTCCTGCGTTTGATCCAGCAGTTGATACGGGATTTTATCCAGCAGCGCGAAGAGAGTGATCCAGTGCGCTTTTTTAAGAGGACGGCGATTGCCCAGTGAGGCTCCCAGCAGCAGTCGATGCCAGGGTCCTTGTGGCCCCTCGCGGCTGATACGGGTCAATGCACTGCCGGTATCGAATACCCGCTGTTGACCCAGGTAGCGCACTGCAGCGCGCGGCGCCTGTAGCAGCCAAGCCAGTGTGTCGGAAAGGGGGAGGCCCGCGTCGGCTATGCGACCTACCAGGCACTCTTCAGCGGAAATCAAATAACGGTCCTCACTCCAGTATGGGCGCCACGCCTGAAGTTCATCCCATGGGCAGTTCATGTATACCTGCTGCTGCCCATCCCACGGCCACGGCCATTGATCTGCTAGTACCAGAAGTGGAATCAGTACTGGCTGGGCTTTTAGGGCCTGAAGGCGGCGTTTTCGGTCACCTTGAGCCAGCCAGTTATAGAGCTTGGGTGAGGGACATTGCGCTGAACGAATGGCGAATAAAAGCTCTTGGTCCAGACACTGGCAAAACTGCTTCAGCGTGCTGCCAATCTGCTTCAGGTAAAATCGGGTGCGGGGATTGAAGTACCGATTGTTGCTCGCCGTCCAATCGAAGCCGCGGCGATTAAAGCTTCCTAGATCTTCAATCGAAAGGGCTTTCGCCCTCTCTCCAGCAGACTTGCAGAAGGAGGTCAGTAGGACGTCTGCATACCAGCGTTTTTCAAACCTGAGCAGTAGCTGCTGGGCCACCATTGCGGTGGGTTTTCTCTTATGCACGCGGTCCTTGCTGAAGATTTTGCAGGCCTTAACCTGATGACCATCGAAGTACTGGAGGTGATCGCCGATTCTGGCCAGGAGCCGCCGTGTTTGATCATCTGTAGAGGGCAGGGCTACGCACCAGCAACGAGTATGGACAGTGGAACTCAGATAGGTATCGATGAAGGAGGTCAGCTGGGAGGGCGGTACGTTAAATTGTAAAGCCCAGGTCTGGGCGACTTCAATTTGCCGGTCTGAGAACTTCTCCAGCTTCGGCGCTAAGATGCGCAGCCCCACCACCGATTGTCTCTTCTGTACGCTCACCCATGACCTCCTCTGCAATTTCGCAGAGGACTGTCAGGTATAGGAATGGTGGGCTTCTAGGGTTAATGCGTAACGGCGTTGTCGGTGATTTATATCGGCAATGGCAGAAGTCACACCCCTCTGGGTTTATTGAGATCTGGTTTGCCATTCAAGTTTGGAAAACTCACCTTGCATCCATTCGATTTGAAGCCTGTGCAACCCCAAAAGTCATAGCCACCGCCCCCTTTTTTTTGTCGCCTTGCGAGGGGTTGATTGCACTTGGGACAGTTGAAAGCGCCACCTGCTGTGGCTGGGCGTGGAGCGGACGCCATCGGCACACTCGGCATTCCACGTTGCTGAGACAGTTCCTCTTCCAGGCGTCTATGCAGACGCGCAACGACAGCTCCATAGGTGTCTTGGCCCTGGGCGACTTTGTCCAAATCCCGCTCCAGCTCCCTCGTAAAATCGAGCTCCACGAAACTGTAGAACCCTTCCAGCTTCGCGATTGTTTCCTCCCCCAGCGGCGCCGGTACCAGCTTGCGGCTTTTTTCCTCAATCATTCCTTTGCTGGTGATGTTCTTCAAGATCGAGGCGAACGTGCTGGGACGACCAATACCGCGGCGCTCCATTTCTTTGATTAGACTGGCCTTGGTGTAGCGGGATGGCGGCTGAGTTTTCTTCTTCAGCAGTTCTCCGTTGTGCACAGAGATGATCTGTTTTGGTGTGAGTGCAGGAACTGGGTTGCTCGCTGCTCCATCTTCCTCATCGTCTGTGTCATCGCCCTTGAGCAGTTTCCGCCACCCAGGATGAAAAAGGGTTTCACCAGTTGCATTGAATCGCAAAGCCTTACCATTTGGGCCAACCGCGAGCAGTTTTACAGCACGCACGTCGAATACCGCCGCTTCGATCTGGCTGGCCAGCGCCCGGACCCAAATCAACTTGTACAGGGCGAGTTCCTCGTCGTTCTCACCAGCTTTTGTATCAGCCCAATGCGTCGGGGTAATAGCGGGGTGGCCTTCCTGCGCGCCTTCGGCGGCCTTGAATGTACGTCGCTCGTCGACGGTCTTCAATCCGATAGATCTAGCTACGGTTCTAATATCCTCCATGGCCTCGTCTGGTACGTTGGGATTATCCGTCCTGTGGTAGGTGATCACGCCTTGTTCATACAATCGCTGGGCGACTTGCATGGTCTTGTCCGGGTCCCATTTCAAGGCGTTGCTGGCTGCTTGTTGAAGGGTGGAAGAGATGAAGGGCGCGGGTGGGTGGCGCTCGGCCTTGCGGTCTTCACAGGACTCGACGACGACATTACGTGTGCCGGCGACGAGTCGGGCCAGGTTGGCATCTTGAACGTAAGGAAAGTCTTTGCTCGCGAAATCCGGTACCGGTTGCCAGTCTGCATACCAGGTGGTGCCCTGATTCATATCCACAAAGTTCAGACGCACACCGAAGTGGTTGATTACCTGAAAGTTGCGGATCTCGCGCTCGCGCAAAACCACCAGGTATACGGCAGGCGATTGCACGCGGCCTGCAGAGGTGGGCTTGCCCATCAGTCGGCGTAGCTCCTGAGTCACCAGGTAACCCACCAAACGATCAAGTACACGCCGGCATTCTTGTGACGCGACTCTGTTCAAATCGATTTGGCGAGGATTGGCTAGAGCCTCTGCGACACGCTTCAGGGTGATTTCATTGAAGGTGATGCGTTTGTAGGATTTGACCGCCAGTACCTGCTGGATGTGCCAGCTGATGCTTTCACCTTCGCGATCCGGATCGGTTGCGAGGTAGATTTCATCGGCCTGTTTAGCTGCGGCCTTGATGGTCCGCACGGCCTTGGCGCTCTTATCCAGGATCTCGTACACCGGTGTGTAATTTTTGCGGACGCCTGTGGTGATCATGCTGTCGTCCTGCCCTCTGGCGGGCAAGTCACGTATGTGCCCACCACTGGCGACAACCAACCAGTGTTCGCCTGGGCGCAGTTTCTTCATCATTGGCTGAAGCTTTTTCAGCTTCCCAGGTGCCTCGATGATCAATAGCTTCACGGTGTGCCCCTTCTCAATTATGCAGAGCGGGACTGTCACGTCATGGCAGGTAAGGCTTCAATGGGAAATGGTCAATGCACAACGGGAGGCTTTTAGCGGCTAGAGGTCCAGCGTCAGCTGCTGTTCCTGGGCAAAGCCCTTTAGCCACGACGCGCGCATCGCAGGATGGTGGTAAGGGCAGTCATACACCCGTAGCCCTTTTCGGGCGGCGTCAGCACCGGCTATTTGAACGGCAGTATGGGGGTTATTGAATTGCCGCCTATCTGCTGGTTTCAAAGAAGTTCGAGATTGCGCCATTGGCTATCGGTCCCCGAAGAACAGATCTATCAGACAGTAACATCACGAATAGCGCATTTTTTTGCATCAAAAACGGAAGTTTTAAACTTCTGTGCTTGAGATAGCCGAATGGAAGTGTGACTCAACCTGAAAGTTAACGAATGGCGCGATTTTTTGCCAACCAATTGGCGGTTTGATGTCAATTCGAAGCTGGCTCGTCCGTCCAGTTCGCAACTCTGATCCACGCGATGAAGTCCTGAGTGGATTGTCCGCTTTGAACACGTAGTTGTTCCAGCTTGCCGTATAAGTGTTCAGTCATTTCGTCGTCGTCGTCAAAGTCGACGCGGTATTCAGTATCTAAGCGGTATTCATCGAGCAAGGTGTTGATAAATCGGCGGGCTTGCCAGGTATCAAGGTCTGTCTCTCCACGGCCCCCCATCAGATACTCTCCCGTTCGCCACCCAACTGGAGCCCATGATGCTCGGTTTATGTCCAGGGTGAGCCCGTAGTAGTCCGGAGCATTCACCTCGCTTTCATCAAAGTAAGCCCAGTAAACACGGCCTAAAGCTGGGTGCTCTGCGCCAATGACAACGTACCCTGTTGGGTCCCTCAAAACTTCATCCATCGGCACGTCCTAATTTGTAGTGGTTCTCTAATGAGGTCGGGGGAAACGATGAGCTGTTTCCCCCAACACCGACAGCTACACGAATGGGCCGAAAAATTAAGCCCCTGTTTTCAGAATTGCGGTGGATCGGTATCTGGATATTCATCCGGGCCTGGAGCTGGCTGCGGCCGCGATTCGGGTCTGTTGGACTGTTGCGAATTCTGGTTTTGCGAAGGCGCCAGATTCACCATGGTCACGCGGTGTGGCAGCATGCCGACCCGGCTGGCCTGGATTTTCAAAGCTTCGAATTCGCCATCGTCGTTCTTCCAACGGTCCATAACGGCGCGACCGGAAACCAGCACTCGCATACCTTTCTGGAACAGTTGCGAATAATGCTCGGCGTCCTTGTGCCACCACTCCACATTCGCCCAAAAACCGCCACGATCTTCGTAGCCGCCTTTGCCATCCGGAATCGAATTGTCGAAGTAAACGTTGGCTCGCATGAGTCGACGTGGGTCTTTATTGCCGTTGGGGAATTCTTTGAATTCCGGTGCAGAACCGATATTGCCTTCCCAGCCTTGTACGGGCGTGCCCATGAGTATTCTCCGAGGTTATTGGTGTTGCGTTGGGTTGTTGAGCTGCTGCAGGCGAGCGGTATACACGGCCTCTGCCTGGCCCATTTTTTCTGCGCACTCGGCGGCCTGTTTGGTGATCGAGTGCAGCAAACTCATTTGCATATTCAAGGTGATGCGCTGCAGCTCCATCACGTAAAGATCCTGCAGCATGGATTCCGGTGTTCTGGGTGAGCCCATCATTTCTGCCCAAACCCCTACGCCCATCCGCCGATCTGTCACCTGCTGCCATCTCAAAAACTGGGTGCCGGCTTGGGTGTTCTGCTCAGTCAACCGCACTGGAACTAGGGTGAATGGATATCGGCGGGCCTGGCTCAGCACTTCCTGGGCAAGAGCTTTTAAGTCCGATTCTTGAGCTCGGCAAAGATCGGCAAATTGGGTCAGCTCCCCCTTACCTTTAAAAGGCTTTAAAAGGCCCTTTAGTGAGGCAGCCTGTTGCAGTCGCTGAAAGGCTTCCTGTTGCAGTGGCCGGAAGGCGGTCTGTTGCAGCGACCCATCATTGGAGGGAATCTGGCCCATGCTCTTTAACCCTCAACGGGGTCATCGAGATGATCATCCGTCTCGGTTTGCTGCTGACCGCGGATGATCGGTGGCGCGAAATTCGAACGGCGGGTGCCTTCCAGGATGTCTTGTGGCAGCTCACCGTACCGCTCGTACATTTTGCGGGCTGCTTCAGCCTTGGCATTGTTTGCAGCGAAGTCGTCGCGGGCAGCGCCTGAGTACTTATAGATCTGGGCCAGACCAAACAGTCTCCGCAGTACCGCTGCGCCTTCGTCGATCCAGGTTTCCATATCGTGGCGCCCGACAAGGCCAACGTGCTGGGCCAACAGAATGCGTCTGACAATTTCGTCGTAGTTCGTCAGCAGGTACACAGCCTGAAATCCCAGGGGATTGGAGATGTACAGCGGGAGGCTGACAGGCTGGATCGAGAGGTTTTCGCTAATGCTGATGGCCGGTGGAAGAGAGGCCATGGCTGTGTCCAGGCGATCTTCGATGGTCTTTAACGCTTCCTTGGAATCGTTGATCTTTTCCTCGAGGAGGATCATCCACCAGTCAGAGTAGGGATCATCCTGTTGGGCGCCTCGAGACATTCGATTGACGACAGTGCAGAACCCTGACAGACCAATGATGCCGGCTTTGAGGTCATTTTTAGGGCGCCCCATCCATATACGAGCGGCGTGGTGAGTGTGAAGGGTGAGCTTCACATCGCTGCGCAGTGAACCGATGTTGAGCCGGAAGTTATCAGCCATGGTGCAGTGTTTCCTTGGGAAGAGGATTGACGTACCCATGCTGCAATTTGGCTATAGGAGACGCAGCATTAAATACGTAGCCCGATGGAAGGGGATTTGTTGAGGCTTCTATATAGGAAGAGCTGAAACTCGCCGGTGCGGACCGAATCCCTTGCGTGGCGGCCACCTCCGGTGCCGGATGCTGTCAGGGTGTTGTGGGCCACAACACTTGCCATGTCGCCGGCACGGATGCCGGATCCTGCCAAGGTGGTGCGGGCCGCACCACTTATATGGCTGCCACCTCCGGTGCCGGATGCTGTCAGGGTGTTGTGGGCCACAACACTTGCCGTGTCGCCGGCACGGATGCCGGATCCTGCCAAGGTGGTGCGGGCCGCACCACTTATATGGCGGCCACCTCCGGTGCCGGATGCTGTCAGGGTGTTGTGGGCCACAACACTTGCCGTGTCGCTGGCACGAATGCCGGATCCTGGGCAAGTGATTTGGGCCGAGTCACTTGCGTGGCGGCCGCGGCGTATTTCGGTTCCTGTCAGGGTGTTGCGGGCCGCAACACTTGCTGTGTAGCTGGCACAGATTCCGGTCACGACCGCTTCGCTCTGGGCCGCGTTACCACGATATTCTGGTTGTCCACCTGACATCATGGATGTGTACCCCGATTAGGCTTCAGCAGATGCAGCATTCCGCTGAGTGTGTGTTTTGCGGTTTGTATCGACTCAGGGCTACGCGTCTGCGTTAGCGTCTTCGTCGGCTGCTCTGCGCCCTCTGGCGGGGCTGAAGCGTCTTGACGCTCGGGGCTCGCTTTTGCCTTGTCGTCAGGGTTCCATTGGCTGTTGAAATCGCCGCGAACGGCCATGCCGACGAGCGTCATTAAGTATCCAAGCGGGTTTCGGACCCCTCCCGAGTCACAGCGGTGGACCCATTGTTTGATGAGCGCGGTTTTCAACTCTGCTGGAACCTTTTGCAGCGCCAGGACCGCGTTCTGTTTTTGCTCGACCGGTAGTCGATGCAGTGCACCGAGCAAATCGGCAGCGATGTCGTTTGGTGTGGGCGGTACATGTACAGAGCTTTTACAAACATCTTTGTGTGTATCTGTATACGTACTATATGAGTTCGGATGCCGAACTAAGTCCGAACTCAGTGATTTACGGCTGAGTTCGGCATCCGAACTCTGCTCCAAAGCGATTCGCTCTTCGCCTTTTTCACTGAGTTCGGTATCCGAACTCAGTGGAGATAGAGCTATATTTTGCTGAGTTCGGATTCCGAACTCAGTCGCTTTAAGAACGACTGGAGCCTGCGCTTTGGTCCAGGCCTGGCTATTCATGCGGGATTCGATGATGTCCAGCCTGCTAGGTAAGCGTTGGCCAACATCAGGATCAGCTGCAAATTCCTTCCAGGCAATTTCTGCCACTTCGCGAATCACCTTGGTCTGGTGCTGCATTGACTGCGCGAGTAGCTGCAAGTAGTCCTTGTCGAACTCTATAGCTTCGGCCGGTGTGACCGGTTCGTCGTGAAGCAGGTAGACGTTGCCTTGCACTTGTCCACTCAGATCATTGCGCACCCGTCGCCCCAGGCTAAGCCAACGGGTGAGACGTAAGGTCACTAATGCTTTTGATACAGTTTCACGCGAGGCAGGCCTACCGGGTTGCATACCCAAATATGGCCGCAGTTGGTCATAGGTAGGGAACGCCGTAAGGCCGTCGTCATTGATCAGTAGGCGAAATACCTGCCAGGTGTTTCTTTCAAGCGGGGTTAAGCGATCATCCAAAAGCAATCGGCGAGGAACCGTTTCGTGTGGGTTCCCGCTGAAAATAATTCCGGAGTAGGGGGAAGACCCTTCAATCCCCGGAGGCGCCGACTCTTTTTTCTGAAGCAAATGAGCTTCAAGGTGACCCGAGGCCGAGTCTAAAAGCGTCGACAAGGGAAGCCGAGACAACCTCATAATACAGAGTCACCTTCCACCGATGTCGCTGCAGGCTGTGCAAGTCGTTGAGAAGACACAAGCTGTAGCCTTCTCGGAAGGCCAGGGTTTGCAGGAGGGTAAAGCCCTTCCTTTATCCAGGACTGAATGCGATGCCAGATGATGGCCAGGCTGAGGTTTTCGTGGGTCTCATCTGGGCTAGTATCCTGTGGAGCATTGAGTTCCTCGGCGACCAACATGGCGATGTCCAGCAACGCGAGACTGTCGCCAAGCTCTACCTGATGCTCTTGCATTAGGTGCGTCCATCGGTACCAAAGCTGAGCGTCCATCTCCTCACTGAATTCGCGCCAACGGCCACGACGTGCCGTCACGCCGATCATTAGGCGTTGAAGGGCCACATCCTGCGGAGACAGCCCGAAGAACTGTTGCAGCATTTGAGTGGTCGCGCCAAGTCGCAGCGCACGTTCAATCATGCGCACTTCTTCATCAGAACGCTGCGCGCCTGACAGTAGTTTTTTTACCATGTCCCCATCAATGGTGACGTTGCACCAAGACACGGGAGTGTTAAGCAGCAAGCTCAGTACTGAAGGTTGTTGGAGCTGAGCCAATATCTCTGGCTCCAGGCCCATTTCGATGCAGCGCCGAAGTTGGCCATTACGCATGTGATGAAGCACCTGTGACAGGATTGCTTCATTTATTGGTGTCTTGGACATGACGACTCCCCCTTGTAGAGTCCGTGTGTTAACTGGCTGAATTCGGACCGTTGTTGGCGACTGACTGGATTTCCAGGTCAATCAAACGTCTTGCGAGACGAATAATGCGGAACAGCTTCACTAGAGCGCCGTCGCTGAGACGGCATTCACTTTCAGGGGGCTGATCTTTTGTGTGAGGCTGGCCCAGTAAGATCTGGCCCAGTCCGGCTGCGAACTCAAAGTCAGCCAACGCGTCGATTTGAAGCTTGGGTTGCTGCTGAATCATTTTCAGTACGATGGCCATCGAGCCGCTCAAAGACTGGAGCAGCGTCAAGGTATGTTGGGCTGTGGCAGTAATTTCGACTTCCGCTTCGGGGTGTCGGTAGCTGAACCCGACGCCACCATCGATATCGATAAATTGACCTGGGGCTTTGACCGAGCTGGCTATTTCGCGAGCCAATTGAGCGATGTGCTGACGCAGGGTCGCGGTATTGTCTATTTCGCGTTCGATGTACCAAAGGTCAGAAATGGGATTGAGTCCGCCAGCTTGAACAGGGATGGCCACCAAGGCATTGGAGGCGAAGTCGGGCAAGACCTCACCGTCAAGCGCAGCGAGCTCCCGTTTCATCTTGTCGACTCTGGGAGAAGTCTTCACAGGGCTCGCAACGTGCCCATCGATACGTGCTTGGCGCTCTTGTGGGCTCATTTGCTCCTGCGGAGTTGGGGCCAGTTGCTGTTGCACCCCTTGAGGTGAAGGACTCTCTTTGGAGGGCGTCGTCTTATGTGTGCTGCCCCCCGAAGTAGTAGGGGGTAGTTGTAGAGGGTTCTGATTAGCCTCAATGCCATTGTTCGAAACGTTAAGTTGAGTCCCCCCCTCAAATTGCGATGCAGGGTACTGTGGCAGCTCAAGAACCGGCGTAGACCGGCGCAATTGGTCCTGGTTCTGAGTGATTTCCAACAGTATTTGCTCGTAGCCGAGGTTCAGCGGCTTTTTAAGGTGATCTATCAGTTCGTCCTGAAATCGCTGGAATAGAAATTCTTCAGCGTCGCCCTCAAACTGGGACAGTACATCTTGGAAAAGCGTATCGAAATCAAGGTGCTGCTCCTGCTCTTGATAATTGCGATCCCAGCACTGAAGAGCTGTTTTGCGCAAAGACAGAAGCTTTATGATTCTGTCTACTCCCAGTCCAGAGTACAGCGCGCCTGGAATTGCTGGCAGTAAGTACCGAATGGTGTCGTGCATACGACTCAAGTGAGACGCGGAGACCGGGTAGCCATCCGCTGACAGCCGCCGTGAAAGCTCACGTAATGAGATAGACTCCCCTGCCTCTGTTTCATACAGCGCTCTCGCTTTGTCGACCCCAATAGCCCGCTCAATGAACAGGAGCTGGCCTTGGAGGTCGTTTTCAGCCAAGTGGCCGGTGAGCGAGATGATTTCGCCCCGAACGGCGTCCCAGGGTCGAAATAGGCAGTGAAACTTGAAGTACTTCTCGTCGCCGGTCTCACGATACAACTCGTTTAAAATTGCCAGGCGAGTGTTGCCGCCGTTGCGGATCCGGTACTTATCTTCCCCAGGTTTACGAGTGACGGGAGGTGGCGTATCGAGTCCCCGATTTCGTATCGACTCTTTAATTTCATCGTACTTCGGGTTACGAGTCGTCCTTGGGTTTTCGTCATACGGCAGCGTTTCGTCGAGAGTCAACAGCATGGGGGTATCGACGATGGGGTCGCTCATTCGCGCTGCCACCGGCGACTTCGATTCAAACGCCGGCAGCAACAGCTTATCTTTCATGGTTTGGGCCAAAGACGCTTTCATACTCTGGCTCCTGGCTGCTCATAAGCCGGGCTTGCCGCCAAAAGCTGGTCAATGATTTTCAAAGCACGATCCAGAGCAGCTTCAAGTTCGGCAGTTGTCTCCAGCCGATAAACAATTTCTGAGTTCATCGACCTGGCGTTTTCACGTGCTTCCAACGCGATGCGTTCGCGCATCCCGTCGGGCAGGCGAATAACGAATTTTTCTTCATGCAGACGCTGTGGTTTGTTACTCATGGTGGGCTCCGATGCCTAGGGTAGAAAGTGTGTTCAGCGACGTTTCAACTGATCAGTGAGTTGGGTAGGTAACCCCTTGATGACTAATGAATTGGACGCCTCGTCGTACTCGATCTTGTCCCCTAGCAGATGCGCTTCAAAACTGATGGACAAGCCTTCGGCACGGCCGGTGAACCGACGGAATTGGTTGAGAGTGCGTTTATCCAGGGGGATTTCCGGCGACAGGCCGTAGTCCTTATTGCGGATATGGTCGTAGAACGCCTTGGGGCGATCTTCATCGATCAAGCCTGACAGTTCCTCCAGGCCCATGGGTTCACCGAGCTTGGCCTGGCTGGTGGCGTAGTCCACCAGGGCCTTGGTTTTCTCGCGGGCCGATTCGTCTGGCAGGTCTTCGTTTTCAACGAAGTCGCTGAACGCCTTGAGGAGGGCGCGGGTTTCGCCCGGGCCGTCGACGCCTTCCATGCAGCCAATGAAGTCGCTGAAATACCCCGAGATCTTCTTACCGTTTTTGCCTTTGATGTACGAGATGTACTGCTTGGATTGCTTGTTGTTCTGCCACTCGGACAAGTTGATACGCGCTGCCAGGTGCAACTGGCCAACGTCCAGGTGGCGTGAAGGAGTGACGTCCAGATCGTCAGTAACCACCACGCCTTCACTGTGGTGGAGCAGGGCGACAGTTAGGTAGTCGGTCATGCCTTGCTGGTAATGGGCAAACAGTACGTGGCCACCGGTGGAGAGGTTGGACTCTTCCATCAGCTTTTGCAGATGCTCGACCGCCGTGTGGCTGAAGGCGGTGAAGTCCTGGTCACCTTCAAAGTACTGCTTTAACCAGCCGCTAAACGGGTGCGCGCCGGACTCGGCATGGAAGAAACCCCAGGCCTTGCCTTGTTTGGCGTTATAGCTCTCGTTGAGGTCGGCAAGCATGTTCTCGATGGCGACCGATTCGGATAGCTCCGAATCGCGTGCCTGGAGAACAGCAGGTGTGCCATCGGGTTTTTTGTCGATCAGGTGGACGATGCAATGACGGATAGGCATTAGATTGCCTCCTGCGAGTGTAGGGTTTGAGCTCGATCAGCACGACGAATACGGGCTTTGGCGTTGAGGCCTGAGCGGTAATCGCTTGCGGTTGATGAGGTGTAAATCGATCCAAGGCCAGATTTCGTGAACTTGATATGGCCACCTTGAGTGCGAGACACCGTCCAGCCATTCGCTTCAGCAAACTTCACGAGTACACGAAGGCTCTCGCTTTTTCCGCGTAGGAGATTGGTGGTCATAGCTCTGCATCCCTGTCTGCCAGAACGTTACCGGTCTGGATCGCGATGATTTCAGCCTGATCGCCAGGAAACTTGGTACCGAGCTCATGCAAAAAGTGACGCGTAGCCTCACGTGCTCCAGGCACGCGGAACACCACGCTGCAGTGCTGAACTTCCGCGGGGTGTTGCAGGTGAGACATGACGGCCACTTTCAGCGAGCAGCACTGGAGGTAGCGGGGCACCCAAACCGACCAGAAGTAGCTGGATAGCAAGGCGCCCGCACAGAGCAGTTCAACGGTAATTGTTGCGCTGGGCGTGTTGGTCAGCTCGACGTAGCCGAGCTTCTCAAACTCCAACAGATCCTCACGCATGCTCATTGGGACCACGGTGCTGTGGTCACGAGCAAGGCGGCCGATCGCTTGAGCTAATGCGTCGAGCTCCACCGGGTTGATCCCAGATTTATGGGCATGAGCCACAGCAGAGGCTTCGAACACGGCACCGGCATGGATACTAGGAAATAGCTCGGCGCTACTGTGCATCCGACACCTCCTGAAGCTCCTCGATGTCATAGCTATTGCAAGTAGGGCAAATAAGCTCGTCCACTTCACCGCCGGGTAAGGCTGGAGCGCCACTCACTTGATGTTTCGGGTGGTGGCTATCGCATTGAAGGCACCAGTGAGTGATGCGTACGAGAGTATTCATCGCTGAGGTGTGCTTTTTCATAGTTGAGCCCCTTGCCAGCCGGCGTTGGGACTGAGGTTGGCAAACCGGGTCTGATTGGCGATGAAGGCTGTTCGTACGGTCCCAGTTGGGCCGTTACGCGCCTTGCCGAGAATGATTTCTGCAATGCCTTTGTGTTCGCTCTGAGGGTGGTACACCTCGTCCCGGTAGACGAACATAATCAGGTCCGCGTCCTGTTCAATCGCACCGCTATCACGCAGGTCTGCGTTGATCGGACGCTTATTTGGCCGTCGCTCCAGTTCTCGGTTGAGCTGGGAAAGCGCAACCACCGGGCAATTCATCTCTTTCGCTAGGGCCTTGAGGGACTGGGATATAGCGCTGATCTCGTTGGCCCTGTTTTCCTGACCTGGGCAGCGCATGAGCTGCAGGTAATCGATCAGGATCAAGCTCGGGTGTCCGAAGCGACGAGCTGCTCGACGAGATTTAGCTCTGATTACTGCAGGCGTGAGCGCTGATGAGTCGTCGATGACCAGCCGCTCTCCATAGCCATTAATACGAGAAACCGCTGCAGTCAGCTTCGGCCAATCATCATCATCGAGCTTGCCCTTCAATAGCCTGCCCAGATCGATATGGCCTAGGATGCCCATCAATCGATACATCAGTGCTTTGGCCGGCATTTCCATGCTGAAAACCTGAACTGTACGATCAAGCTTTGCCTGCAGAGCCGTATCTATGAAGTTCAAGGCCAGAGAGGTCTTCCCCATAGACGGGCGCGCGCCGAGGATGATCAGGTCGGCTTCTTGAAAACCCGACGTCAGCTCGTCCAGGTCCTCCAGGCCTGAAGGCAGGCCGGTCACGGTGATATTGCCGTTGAAATGTTCGTCTATTTGTTCGACGACGTTCGTCAGGCATTGGTTGATATTGACGAATTCCGTTGCGCTCTTGCCTTCACCCAGAGCGAACAGTTGCTGTTCAATTGATTCTTGAACATCCTCCGCACTTGCCAACGGGTCTGTCGCCTCGCGAGAGCATTGGTATCCAAGGGACATGAGCTGTCTGAGCCGAGAGCGATTACGCACGATGGATGCGTAATGCTCGATGTTGGCTACAGACGGCGTGTTTTTGGCCAGCTCGCCCAGATAGCTCAGCCCTCCGGCTTCGTCTGGCTCCTCCAACGCGTTGTGGACGGTGACGATGTCGAACGGAATGGACTTGTCAGCAAGGCTTGCCATTGTCCGGAACAGCAACCGATGGTCGTGTCGGAAAAAATCAGAGGCATCCAGTTTGTCTGCGACGAGATCCCAGGTGTTGTTGTCGAGCAGTAGCCCACCTAACACACCTTGTTCAGCCTCTACGGAGTAGGGAGGTGAGAGGTCAAGGTGATTCATTTCCCAGACTCCTGGCCTATCTGAAGAAAACCACTCCCGTTGCGTGCCCCCAGGGCTTTGACCATGTCGACTTCAACCTTCGCTGAATTGATCATGACCTGAGCAACCTCGGCAACCGCTTTGGCCCGTTCGATTTCCATTGGTCTTTCTGGGTCCAGGAGGCTCTCGATCGCGACGAACAGGTGATTACGTAGATCTTCAATCTTGTTCTTCATGTTCAACCTCCCGGATGGTGCGTTTGAGTTTGCCGATAGCGCGTATTGCGGATTTCAGCTCTTCCGGATACCGATGAATGGTGTTCCGACGCATACGTTCTGCTCTCGTCAGCAACTCCAGGTTATTCAGGGCTATATGGGCCTTGTTGCCGTCCTTGAAGCACACGCACATGTTTATAGGGACTGGTCCGTGATGCTCCTCCCAAAGCAGTACATGCACGGCTTTCCAGTCAACGGGTGGGTAACCGGTATCGGTGATTTTCTTCTGCTGATAACCGTCAGGAGTTGTGCGCAGGCTGCCAATAGGCAGCCAGTTCCCCGGTTTATTGCCGGCCTTAAACTGCGTCTGAGTCATACGGCCAGAGGAGGGGAGCCCCTTAAGGCCCTTATTCCATGGGACGGATCCCTTGGGAAAGCGGAATTCTGCGCCCAACTTGCCGTCAAGCCGGCCACAGAGACTACTGCGAAGAAACTCGGCGCTTTTGCTCAAGCCCAGCCGTTTGGCTTTGGCATAGACCTGATAGACGCTGAGCCCCAATTCGGCGGCTAGGACCTGAGTCGGTTCATTGGGATAGCGGGCAATGAGCGAGCGCTCTTCTGCCTCACTCCAAACATGGTGTTTGTGAACCGGGGCAAGCCCAAGTTGGGATCTGGCTTGTTCCAGCGCCGCCATGGCCAAAGGTGAAAGCGAATGAGTTCTCATTGGCTCCCTCCATGCCCAAGGGCTCCTTGTGACTGCTGTCCGACACCACGATGCAGCCTGGCATGCTTGCCCTGGTCCCATCCCGCTTGCAAAGAGCGGGTGTCATGACCTTTGGCTTCGATGGGCTTGATAATGGCTAGCGTTAGTTTTGGATGATGCCATTCCAGGTAGGCTTGGATCTCCAGCGCAGTGTTTTCGTCTATCCCACCTGCAAACTGGTTCACCTTAGAGGCGACGGCATTGAGCCAGCCCTCGGCAAACAGTTGGCCGCGGTGACGTTTGGTTTTCAGTTGGCAGCGCTTCTGCTGGGCAACATGAGCTCGTCGGGCTGCGACAAGCTGGTGATGCAGCGTTGAATAGGTGTGAGCTGCCAGATCGGGTGAAATACCTTTCCCCAAGAACTTGAAGGACCAGCCAAGTAGCGGATTGAAATACGCCAAGTGGCTGCAATCGAAGGCTTGGGAACAGATTGAGGCCAGGTTGTGCAGCCAATCCTGCGGTGCCCGACGGGTTTTGGTACCCACAATGGATTCTTCGATTGTATGGGCAGCGACTTCGGTGTGTTCCAAGTTGTACTGATTCATCAAATGGCGAGCTTGACGAAGTGCAATTTCCACTTCGTTTGGGGCAGCGCCTTGTGACTTGGCCAGCGCCATGAGTTTGGCGACCTTGCTGAGGACTTTTTGCTTGTCCATCATTCACCCCCTTCCTGTTGGAGGCGGGGGGAGAGCGCCTCTGACCACAGGCGAAGTGTTTCTTCCTCATCAGCAGAGAGGTGAGTCCGGGCAAGGCAGTCCGCAACCTTCTGTTTCAGGGCATCAAGGCGGTCTTGAACACTTGACCCATCGTCGTAAGCAATCTCTTGCTCAACAGCTTGCACAACGTCATTACGAAGAGAGAGAACCGTGCTTATCCAAAAAGCACTTGGGCTGGTCCAGCCAATGAGCTTTCGAGTTCTGGCAGGCGACAGGTAATCACGGAGCCTGAGATTGAACTCCCTAGGGGAATAACCATTCCTGAAAACGTCTGCTCGATTAAGCGTCAGCGCTGTTTTAAGAATATCTAGAAGAGGGTCCAAAGCCGTTGGCTCAGGAGCAAAGGGTTCTAAATATGTTTCAGCTACCAGGCGTTTGGCTTCGGCATATCGACTTTGCTGACGGCGTTTGGCTTGGTTTTCGTCGCGGCCGCGCTTTTCCTTCGCGTGCTTAATGTTCGAGTTCACTGACTCGATAAGCTTCGCGGCGTCCTGCAAAAGCTGAAGCTGGTCAACGCTCAACTGAGCGCCAATCCGACCGGGTAATTGGTAACCGCTTGTCAGGGCTCGGATTTCTCGTGCGGTTCCACTGAGCTTGGCTTGCAAGCTGCGCAATTGCTGAGCGCTGTAGTACTTGCCAACCTCTAGGATGAGGTTTGCAGTAATACTGCGGGCGTCGGTAATGGAGGGCTTCGCCATTTCAACGACCCTCCCTCACCAAGTTAGCTACCTTTTCCTCGGTCATGGCCTCGAAGCGGTCACGCCATTCTGGAAAAAGCTCAATGGCCAATTGGCGGATCACGACAAGGGCTGCAGGGGATATGCGGTTGGAAGGCTGTCTGTATTCCAAGCGGTGTACTGGGACGCCCAGGGATGAACTGTTACGAAACACCACTGCGGAGGGGACGACGCATTCCAGAACGTTGATTTCGTCATTGTCCTGGAAAATTTCCCGTACCGACTGCTCGATCATTTGCGCGTCGGTGGTTTGGTCGAGATTGTTGACGACGATCCGCACAGGAGGGATTTTCATGCCCAGGCGCCCATAGGCGCGCAGGCCGTCCAGCATCTGCATGGATCCCCGGCTGAACTCCCGTGCAGCGAGCATATTGGGCGGAAGTGGGGAAATGACCAAATCAGAGGCTAGGACCACCATTTCGAGCATTGCCGACCTGGCGCCTTGGGTGTCAATCAGTACCAGGTCGAAATGATCTTTGAAGCCCGGCATCAGGTTGGCGAGTCGCAACCGTCCGTCAGGTGCTTGCAGGATCAGGCTGTTCAGTTGGTTGTTGATGTCGTTGGAAATGACAAGCGACAGGTTTGGTATCGTGGTGCTGGATATGATCTTGGCTGATTCGGTGATATTGAATGCCAGCAGGTCGTAGATGCCTCCTTGAGCTTCATCGACCAATTGGTAATACGAGGAGAGCGAAGGCTGTGCAGGATCTAGGTCGATCATGAGCACGCGCAGGCCTGCATCCGCACAAAAAGCGCCGAGGTTGGCCTCGATGGTAGTTTTGCCTACGCCGCCTTTGGTCGAAACGACCGCAGAGATTTTCATGGTTTGGAGCCTCTAATGTGGGTTCATTAGAGGCTGCGAGGCCACGGAAACAGCTATGTGTAGCGAACACGATCCTGGGCTATGAAGCACTAAAACCAATTGTCTTTTAACCAATTGGTCGTAGGTTCGAATCCCACACGACCCACCATTTTTGAGACCAGTTAACGCTGGAATCGAATCTTAAGATCAGAGGCCAAAAGCGCTGATCGGAGAAGGCGACTGAAAGGTCGCCTTTTTATTACCGGGGTATAGCGCAGTCCGGTAGCGCGCCTGCTTTGGGAGCAGGATGTCGGGAGTTCGAATCCCCCTACCCCGACCATATTAAAAATCCCCGTATCGAAAGATACGGGGATTTTTTTTGTGCTCGTAAATTCTGAACTCACCGCAAAATAAAGTGAGAGCGGGCTTGCTCGCGAATGCGCTGTGTCAGTCAGTACATCTGTGACTGAACCACCGTATTCGCGAGCAAGCCCGCTCCCACATTTGCCAGGCCTCCTTCGAGACCAGGTTGTTAGTGCAATTTAAGGCGTGGCTCGGTGCCGCGGCCGATCTTGCTGCCCAGCATCAGCATCGCCGTGCGGAAGAACCCATATAGCGCCATCTGGTGCATGCGGTACAGCGACACGTAGAACATCCGCGCCAGCCAGCCTTCCAGCATCACACTGCCCGTCAGATTGCCCATCAGGTTACCCACCGCGGAAAAGCGCGACAGCGAGATCAGCGAGCCGTAGTCGGTGTACGTGTAGGTCGGCAGCTCCTTGCCTTCGATTCGTAGCTTCAGCGACTTGGCGAGCAATGAAGCCTGTTGGTGAGCCGCTTGGGCCCGTGGCGGTACATTGCGGTCGGTGCCCGGCTGCGGGCAGGCGGCGCAATCACCAAAGGCGAAGATGTTTTCGTCGCGGGTGGTTTGCAGGGTTTGCAGGACTTGCAGCTGGTTGATGCGGTTGGTTTCCAGGCCGTCGATGTCCTTGAGGAAACCGGGGGCGCGGATACCGGCCGCCCAGACCTTGAGGCTGGCCGGAATCACCTGGCCGCTGCTGGTGATCAAGGCGTCGGCAGTTACTTCACTGACCGCCGAGTTGGTCAGTACCGTCACCCCTAGTTTTTCCAGGGTCTTGTGCACTGGCCCACCGATCCGCTCCGGCAGTGCAGGTAATACCCGCGGGCCGGCTTCGATCAGGGTGATGTGCATGTTTTCTGGCTTGATACGGTCAAGGCCATAGGCAGCCAGTTCATGGGCGGCGTTATGCAGCTCGGCGGCCAGCTCGACCCCGGTGGCACCGGCGCCCACGATGGCGACGCTGATCTGTTCAACGGCGTCGGTCTGCCCGGCATGGGCGCGCAGGTAGTGGTTGAGCAGTTGCTGATGGAAGCGCTCGGCCTGCTTGCGGGTATCGAGGAACAGGCAATGTTGCGCTGCGCCCTCAGTGCCGAAGTCGTTGGTAGTACTGCCTACCGCAATCACCAGGCTGTCATAGCCCAGCACGCGGGCAGGCACCAGTTCGCGGCCTTCTTCGTCGAGGGTGGCGGCCAGCTGGATTTTCTTCTGCTCACGATCAAGCCCGCTCATACGGCCCAGCTGGAACTCGAAGTGGTTCCATTTGGCTTGGGCGACATAGTTGAGTTCGTCTTCCGAGGAATTCAGCGAGCCGGCCGCCACTTCGTGCAGTAACGGCTTCCAGATGTGGGTCAGGTTGGTGTCGACCAGCGTGATGCTGGCCTTGCCACGCTTGCCCAGAGTCTTACCCAGGCGGGTAGCCAACTCCAGGCCGCCGGCACCGCCGCCGACGATAATAATACGATGGGTCATGGGGATATCTCGCAAGGCTAAAAGAAATCGGAGCAGTTACCCTCGCGAGCGCCAGGCGGCTCATAGCGTCAGGTAACTCAATAGGCGGCTCAGCGCACCGAGCCCGATTACCACGACCAGCACCACGCAGAGGAGCAGCCACGGCCGGAAAGGCTTGCGCTCGACTCTGTGCTGGGTAAGTCGCAGGTACTCTTCGACACGCTCTTGGTCATCGGGTTTCAGGCGGCTGGTCATAAAGGCCTCGTCAGGTAGACGTTGCAAAGGGGCGCCACGTTACAGCCAGGGGCATCAAAGGCTGATGCCGACATCAAACACTATGCTGCGGCCCAGGTTGTTGCGCAAGAAGTCCGGCGCGTCGGGATGTGCAAACAGCACCCTGGCAAAGGTTGGCCCCACCAGTGACAGCGAGCGCCAGCCTTGGCGCAGGTATTCGGTCGGCGGCGGAAAATGGCTGTTAAGGTCCAGCACTTCGCGTTTGAGGCTGGTAAACGCAATGAGGTCCAACTCCCCCAGGTCCATGCCGCGTTCTTTGTAGTTGTGGGCTTTTTTACGCAGTGTGGGGGCCAGGCGCAGCAGGAATTCATGGGCGGGAATGCGCCGTGGCTTGGCTTCGCGCCGTACCAGTTGGCTCAAGGAGAAAGCACTGCGCCTGCGCAGCAACTCATCGCGCCACTCGTCGTTCAGGCGACGGCCTTCGTCCAGCACAAAAAAGACCTCGAAGCTGGCGTCGCGAAACAACACGTCGGGCGGCTCCTGGCCCGCAGCGTGAAACTCTTCGACGCGGTAGGGCACGTTCAAGCCTTGCAGCAGGCGCTGGCAGACCCAACGCTCACGCTCCCACTTGCGGGCATTGGACAGAAACGCATTGGCTTGTTCGGCTGCTACGGTGAGCAGGCGCAAATAATCTGAGTCATCCATAGTCGCAGCTTAGCGTTCAAATGATGACCACAGGAAGTCTTGCCTTAAAAACGCGGGTGTAGAATGCTGATGTGGAGCAGGCCCAGGGACGAGGTGTGTGATGAGGTTTTTGGTAAAGGCAGAGCATCCGTGATCAGTGCAGCGGTTCTGGCACCCCAGACCCTCGGTATCGGCTGGCTGGTGTATACGCCCGTGTTAATGTGGGCGATGCTGCGCTCGCCATGGGTGGAGCTGTTTGCCGACCGTCGGCGCCAGCATTTGCTGTTCGGCACGGTGTTCGCGCTGTTCATGCTGTGGCTCGTGCGACGGGATTTCGATACCGGCGTGTCCTACCACTTTATCGGCATGACCGCCGTGACCTTGCTGCTGGATTGGCCGCTGGCAATCGTCGGTGGCTTTGCCGCCCAGCTTGGCTTGATGCTGTTGGGGCGCCAGGATCTGGCCGCGCTTGGCGTCAATGGCCTGCTGCTGATCGTGCTGCCGGTGCTGGTCACCGAAGGGTGCGCGCTGTTGGTAGAGCGGGCGCAGCCGCGAAACCCCTTTGTGTATATCTTCTGTTCGGGCTTTTTTGCTGCCGCCCTCTCGGCATTGCTATGCCTGTTGGCCGGCTTGGGCTTGTTGTGGTTCGACGGTCTTTTTGCGATGCCTGAGTGGTTGGAAGATTTTGTCGGTTACCTGTGGCTGATCATCTTTCCCGAAGCCTTTATCAACGGCATGGTCATCAGCGCGCTGGTGGTGTTTTGCCCGGAATGGCTGGAGACGTTCAACCGCACTCGCTACCTCTCGGCGCCGTGGAAGGACGACGATTCGCGGCGTTGATCCAGGTCAAATGCCAGGCCGCGGCGCGGGTCCATGCTCTGCAAAATTTTCAGGAGCACGGACAATGAGTGTGTACGAGTGGGCACGGCAGGAGTTGCGCAGAAGCCAGGATGCAGCGCAGGAAATCGGTTTTGACCCCGGCTTGACCTTGCGGGCCATGCTCAGTGCGGTCGTGCAGCAAAGCAAGGGTGTACGCAGTTTTGAAGACCTGGCCGACGAGTTGCAATACCTTGCAGAGAACCTCGACGACCAGCAGGAATATGCCTTTATGCGCCCTTAGTGGCGTGGCGGCAGGTCTTCGGAAAACAGTTCATCTTCGGCGTCAGGGGCCACGGGAATCTTGTGTTCTTCAGCGGCCCAGGCGCCCAGGTCTATAAGCTTGCAACGGTCCGAGCAGAACGGTCGGTTGAGGTTGGTCGCTTTCCATTCCACGGGTGCACCGCAGGTTGGGCAGTCGACGGTCAGGGGTTGGCTCATGATCGGCCTCCACGCAAAGTAAGGTAAAAGTGGTGCAGTCGCTCGACCTCGCCGTGCAGCCAGGCGAGGTCCTTATCGTTGACCAGCACGTCATCGGCATGGTTCAGGCGGTCTTCGCGGCTGGACTGGGCCTTGAGAATCGCCTGCACCTGTTGTTCGCTGATGCCGTCGCGCTGCAGGGTACGCTGAATCTGCAGTGATTGCGGCACGTCGATCACCAGGATGCGCTGGGTCATGCTGTACTGCCCGGACTCGATCAGCAGCGGCGACACCAGGATCGCGTAGGGCGATTGGGCGCGTGCCAGGTGGCTGCGAATTTCCTCGGCGATCAGCGGGTGCAGCAAGGCTTCCAGCCACAGGCGCTCTTGCGGGACCTCAAAGATCAGTTTGCGCAGCGCGGCACGGTCCAGTTGGCCGTCGGCTTGCAGCACGTCGCTGCCGAAGTGTTCGGCGATGCGTGCCAGGGCCGGGCGGCCAGGCTCGACCACCCAGCGCGCGGCGTGATCGGCATCCACCAGGTCGATGCCCAGCTTGATAAAGTGCTCGGCCGCAGCACTTTTGCCGCTGCCAATGCCGCCCGTGAGCCCAAGAATCCAGGGTGTTGCAACAGAAGTGGTCATCTGAAACCGACAGACTGCAAATAGAAGTCGGTTATTTGACCACCCCAGAGCAATGCAATCCAGCCGGCAATTGCCAGGCAGGGGCCAAACGGCATCGGCGCTGACACCTGGGCCTTACGCAAACGCAGCAGGATCAGCCCGGCAAGCACGCCCAGCAGCGAGGCCATCAGCAGGGTCATCGGCAGAATCTGCCAGCCGCCCCAGGCTCCCAGCAAGGCCAATAACTTGAAGTCGCCATGGCCCATGCCGTCTCTGCCGGTGGCCATCTTGAACAGCCAGAACAGGCACCACAAGCTCATGTAGCCGATAACCGCGCCCCACACTGCATCGGGCAGTGGCGTCAACAGGTCAGCACTGTTGAGGATCAGCCCCAGCCATAGCAGCGGCAGCACCAGCACATCCGGCAGCAGTTGGTGGTCCAGATCAATCAGGCTCATGCCCAGCAAGCCCCAACTCAACAGCATCACCGCGCCGGCTTGCCAGCCGAAGCCGAAGTGCCAGGCGACAGCGGTTGAGATCAGCGCGCACGCGAGTTCGGTGAGGGGGTAACGCAGGCCGATGGGCTCACGGCAGTGGGCACAATGCCCCCGGAGCAACAGGTAGCTGAGCACCGGGATATTTTCCCAAGGCCGAATCGGTTGATCGCAGCGCGGGCAGCAGGAGTTCGGACGCATCAGGTTATAGGCCGGCCCACCGGGCTCGGCTGGCAAGTCGAGAATCTCATGGGCCTGTGCACGCCATTCCCGCTCGAGCATTTTGGGCAGGCGCCACGCCAGCACATTGAGGAAGCTACCGACGATCAGGCCCAACACCAGCGCCAGGCCAACAAACGCCCAGGGATGTTCGCTCAGCAGCAGGCTCAAAATGCCGTCCCCAATTGGAACACCGGCAGGTACATGGCCACTACCAGCGCGCCGACAATCCCCCCCAATACGACCATGATCAGCGGCTCCATCAGGCTGGTGAGGTTGTCGACCAAGGTATCCACGTCTGACTCGTAGTGGTTCGCGACTTTTTCCAGCATGCGGTCCAGGGTGCCGGACTCTTCCCCGATTGCGGTCATCTGGATCGCCATGCCTGGGAACAGGCCGCTGTTATGCATCGATTGATTCAACTGCATGCCTGTGGATACATCGTGGCGCATACGTTCGATTGCCTGTTTGAAGGGGCCATTGCCGACGGCGCCGGCCACCGAACCCAATGCCTGTACCAGAGGGACGCCCGCCGCAAAGGTGGTGGAAAGTGTACGAGCGTAGCGGGCGACCGCAGATTTGTGCAGCAGTTTGCCTGCCATGGGCACTTTCAACAAACCTGCTGCCCACCAATGGCGAAACCCCGGGTAAGTACGGTAGGCGTGGCGCCCCACAACCAGCGCCGCGCCCACACCCAGCCCCAGCATCCACCACGCCTGTTGCAGCAGTTCCGACAGCGCGATGACCCCCAGGGTAAACCCGGGCAATTGGCCGTTGACCCCGGCGAACAAGTTCTGGAATTGCGGCACCACATGGATCAACAGCACTGTGCTCACCCCTGTGGCAATTACCAGTACCGCGATAGGGTAGGTCATGGCTTTCTTGATCCTGGTTTTGAGCCGTTGGCTTTTTTCCAAATGAATCGCCACGCGCTCCAGCAGGGTTTCCAGGGCGCCGGCCATTTCGCCAGCCGCCACCAGATTGCAGTACAGCTCATCGAAATGGCGGGGATATTGACGCAGGGCAGCGGCCAACGGGTGGCCGCTGGCAATATGCTGTTTCAACGCCTTGACCAGTTCGCGCAGCTGTGGGTTTTCGACGCCTTCGCTGATGATGTCGAAGGCTTGCAGCAGCGGGATGCCGGCTTTGAGCAAGGTGGCCAACTGGCGAGTGAACAGGGCGATATCTGCAGGCGTTATTCGCGTCTTGAAGATGTGTAAACCATAAGATTTCTTGCGCACACGCTCAGGGCAGATCCCTTGCTGGCGCAGTTGTAGCTTGATCAGCGCAAGGTTATGGCCGGCGATTTGCCCGGACACCCGGCGCCCTTTGCGGTTGATGCCTTCCCAGGCATAAATTGTCGACGTGTCGTTCATGTGAGGTTGACGCACCCAGGTCGTGAAGAATTTATAGCTTAGTCAGGCGGCGGATTCGGGCAGGCTGGCGCTAGGCGATAAAATGTCAGATTGTGCGTCTTGCAGGCGATGGACTGCGTTGGGATGAGTACACTGGCGCCGTTGCACACTACGGGGCGCAGGACGTGCCTTGTCATGGTTCTATTCTGGAGAGTGAAAGAGATGCGTCAAAAAGGTTTTACCTTGATCGAGTTATTGATCGTCGTGGCAATCATCGGCATTTTGGCCACCATTGGCCTGCCCATGTACACCAAGCACCAGGCCAAGGCCAAGTTCACCGCGGGGTTGGCTGAAATCAGCGCGTTAAAGGCCGGCTATGAGGACGTCATCAACCAGGGCACCACGCCGACCCTTTCCCTCATCGGGGGCACCAGCCCTACCGCCAACTGCGCGATCGAGGTGACAGGCGATGTGGCCTCGGGCGCAGGCACCCTGCGTTGTGAAATCCTCGATGCACCCGCGCCCGTGCTCGGCAAGACCATCACCTTGACCCGCAGCGCCACCACCGGCTGGAGCTGTGCCACCACGGTAGAGCCGCAGTACGCTGCCAAGGGCTGCGGCGCCAACGGCGCGTGACAGTCGCCGGGCGGTGAGCGAGCAAGTTGCTGCATGCCCAATGCAGTGCTAGCTTTAGCCCACCGCCCGTGTAGCTCAGCCGGTAGAGCAGCGCACTCGTAACGCGAAGGTCGCAGGTTCGATTCCTGTCTCGGGCACCACAGGCACCACTGTTTCAACGGCAATGTTTTCAGATGATCCCAGAATGGTTCTGAAGGCCAGGTGAGCCGGGCATTTGCGCCCGCTCTTTTGTAACTGCGCAACCTTGAAGACCCAGATGCATTCCCATTCCTCGATCTAAGAGAACAATATGACCACGACCGAAATGACCCAGGCCGCTCGGCACGAACAAGCACTCAAGCACTACCTTGAGGACACGCCGCAGCTTAAAGAAGAGATCAAGGACCTGAGTGCCGACGATCAGCGCGACCAGATTCAGTGGGCATTCGAAGATGAGGCCGAGAGTCAGGGCTACCAGCCTTGGGAGCTGACCCTCAAGTACACCTCGACACCACAAGAGTTCGAAGCTGCGCGGTTGGCCTTGCACAAAGAGGCGGCCGAGGTGCTGGGTGTCGATTGGGAAGAGTACTGCGAGATGAATAATCTTGTAGTTTAAAAGCAGCCTGTAGGAGCGAGCTTGCTCGCTCCTACAGTTACGGCATCTTTCAGATACTGAGGCGCATCGACAGGTCCACCGCCTTCACATCCTTGGTCATCGCACCGATGGAGATGTAGTCCACGCCGGTTTCAGCGATAGGCAGCAAGGTGGTTTCATTGATCCCGCCGCTGGCTTCCAGTTTGGCCTTGCCGGCGTTCAGGCGCACGGCTTCGCGCATGTCGTCCAGGCTCAGTTCATCCAGCATGATGATGTCGGCACCCGCCGACAGGGCTTCACGCAACTCCTCCAGGTTTTCCACTTCGATTTCCACGGGCTTGCCCGGCGCGATCTTGTGGGCGGCGGTGATTGCTTGGGCAATACCACCGCAGGCGGCGATGTGGTTTTCCTTGATCAGGAATGCGTCATACAGCCCGATGCGGTGGTTGTGGCAACCGCCGCAGGTCACCGCATACTTCTGCGCCAAACGCAGGCCGGGCAATGTCTTGCGGGTATCCAGCAGCTTGACCTGGGTGCTGGCGACAAAGTCCGCCAAAAATTGCGCACGGGTGGCAACCCCTGACAGCAATTGCAGAAAATTCAACGCGCAACGTTCACCACTGAGCAGCGAGCGGGCAGGGCCCTCAAGGTGGAACAACGCCTGGTTGGGGCTCACCCGTTCACCATCAGCCACCTGCCAGTGCACGGCAACCCGAGGGTCCAGTTGACGAAACACTGCGTCCACCCACGCCGTGCCGGCGATAACAGCCGCCTCACGGGTAATGATCGTGGCCTTGGCCAGCCGTTCGGCCGGGATCAACTGTGCGGTGATGTCACCACTGCCGATGTCTTCCAGCAGTGCGCGGCGCACGTTGGCTTCGATTTCGGCGGTGAGGTCGGCAAGACGGAGGTTCGGCATAACAGGCTCCACAAACAAAGTGCCTCGATTATAGGGCCAGCGTGCGTTCTAACCCAGGCTCGCCACTCATTTACCGCACAAAGTCAGAGTGTGCTGGCGCAACTGCCCTCGTTTGCAAGATAATCTCGCGCCTTGCAATTGGCGTCATAGCTTTGACGTCTTGGTGGTGATCGGGTATTTGCAGTGCCTGCCGGGCCTGCGCTCCGTCTCTCCACCTCTCAAAACCGCCGTTTCAGGAGGCCAGGATGCACAATGACGGGAAGGTGGTGCCTATCAACAGGGCGCAGGCCACGCCATCGCCGCTCGCGCGCCTGCCGGTGGTGTTGCTGCAGGTGCGTGACAAGGCTGCGCAACAGCTGCAGCAAGGCTTGCAGGAACTGTTCGATAACGCCGACGACACCCTGTTCGAAATGGCCGAAAAGGCCCGTAGCACCGTCGACCATCATATTTTTTTCGAGGCCATGCGCGACCTGCGCCTCAAGCGCAAGAACTTCGAGCGCGTGTTCATGGAGCAGCTGTTCGTGGCGTTCGCCAACCTTGGCCAGGCCCGGTGCAGCGGGGCACACCTGGTGCCGGTGGTGTCTTATGAGGAGGTCCCCGGCACCGGCGCCGATGACGTGGAAAAAGCCGTGGCCCTGGAGGCGATGCTCGGTCGGGTGCATCACCGTGATGGTTTGGCGCTGGGGCAGTTGAACGCGCGCGTAAGTGCATTGCTCGGCAGGCGCCTGGACGATCCTGAAAACCCATTGGGCCCGGCGCGGTTGTGCGAGTTTTTCCTGCAAGCAGGGCGCAGCCTGGGGGTGGAAATCCGCGTCAAGCTGGTCATGCTCAAGCTATTTGAGAAATACGTGCTCAGTGACGCAGACTTGTTGTATGGCGAGGCCAACCAATTACTGATCGCCACTGGCGTATTGCCGGAGCTCAAGGCGCTCCCATCCCGTCGAGCCGGCGGACGTGCGGCCCGGGAGCACCAGCATTGCACCGGCCAGGCGATGGCCGACCCGCCGCTGGATAAAAGCGGCCAGCAAGCGTTCAGTGCCTTGCAGAAGTTGCTGGTAGCCGTGCGTGGCAGCGTGGCCCCGACCCTTGAAGCCAGCGCCGAACCGCAACCCGTTGTCAGCCGCGATCTGCTGCGTCTGCTGTCGCATCTGCAGCAATATGTACCGGAGCCGGAGTGCGAGGACGATTTCGACCTGCGCAACCAGCTGGAACAGCTGCTCACCCGGGTCAGTGTCAAAAGTGGCAAGTCGCGGGTGTTAGAAGAAGCAGACGAAGATGTGATCAATCTGGTCGCCATGCTGTTCGAGTTCATGCTCGATGACAGCAGTGTGCCGGACGCTTTCAAGGCGCTGATCGCTCGCTTGCAGATCCCGCTGCTGAAAGTGGCGGTGCTGGACAAAAGTCTGTTCAGTTGCGCGGAGCATCCCGCGCGGCGCTTGCTCAATGATATCGCGAGCGCCGTCATCGGCTGGAGTTCGCCCCATGACCACACACGGGACAACCTCTACCTGTGTATCGAGCAACTCGTACAGCGCTTGCTGAATGAGTTCGTCGAAGACCCGACGATTTTCTCCCAGTTACTCACCACCTTCAGCGAATTCATAGCCCAAGAGCGCAAGCGCAGCGAACGCCTTGAGCGATATACCCGTGACGTCGAGCAAGAGCATCTGCATATCAAGGTGGCGCGCCAGCGTGTGGCGCACGTGCTCAATCGACGGCTCGTGGGCGAAACCTTGCCGCAATCGGTGCTGCAATTTGTACAGCAGGCCTGGAGCCAGGTGCTGTTAGTGGCCGTTCTCAAGCACGGTGAACACTCGCTGCAGTGGCAGACGGCGCTGCGTACCCTGGATGAATTGGTCTGGAGCGTCGGCCTGCGTGAAGACACCGAAGCGGGCCGGCGTTTGCTCGAGCAATTACCCGGGCTGCTCAAGGCATTGCGTAGTGGGTTGGCCGATGCGGCGTTCGATCCTTTCAGTACCCGCGAGTTCTTCCTGCGGTTGCAGGCCATGCATGTTGAGCCGCTCGACAGTGAGGCGCTGGTTGAAGTCCGTGAGCCTTTTGCCCTGTGGGCTGGCCCGCCGGCTGCCGACGAACCACTGCCCCCTGATGACCCCGACCTGCTCAAGGCCCAGCAGTTGCGCGTCGGTGACTGGGTAGCGTTGCTGCAAAATGAAGCCGGTAACCTGCGCTGCAAGTTGACCGCAATCATGCCGCCCGCCGATACCTATATTTTTGTCAGCCGAGCGGGTCTTAAGGTGCTGGAGAAAAGCGCGGGCCAGTTAGCCTTGGCGTTCAAGCAGGGCGCCCTGCATACCTTGAATGATGGCCCGCTGTTCGAACGTGCACTGGCCGCCGTGGTGGGCGACCTGCGGCAACTCAATCGCGGCAAGTGATCGCAACCGCAGGGTGGAACGCGGCATACTGGTCACACCTCGTCTCACTCAAGGAGCCTGTATGCAGTTGGACCCCGCCAGCGGTTGGTGCCAGGGCATTCGTCATTGCCCTTCGCCCAACTTCAACGAGCGCCCTGAAGGCGAAATCTCGCTGTTGGTGGTGCATAACATCAGTTTGCCTCCGGCGCAGTTCAACACCGGTAAGGTGCAGGAGTTTTTCCAGAACCGCCTGGATATCTCAGAACATCCCTACTTTGAAGGGATTGCCAGCCTACGGGTGTCTGCGCATTTTCTGATTGAACGTGACGGCACTGTGACGCAATTTGTTTCGTGCCGTGACCGGGCCTGGCATGCCGGTATTTCCGTCTTTGAGGGGCGCGAGATCTGCAACGATTTTTCTCTGGGAATCGAGCTGGAAGGTACGGATGACCTACCGTTCACCGATGCCCAGTATGCGGCGTTGATCGACCTGGCACGCCAACTGTTGGCCGCTTACCCCGCGATCACCCATCAACGTATTTGTGGTCACAGCGACATCGCTCCGGGTCGCAAGACCGACCCGGGCCCCGCTTTTGATTGGATGCGCTTTCGCAGCGCCCTGCAGGATGGAGGACACGAACGATGAGTTTCCTGGTGTTGGTGCTGGCGGTATGGATCGAGAAGTTCTCGGCCTTGCGCCTGCGGTTGCAGCGTGACGGTGGATGGCTGCGTGAGCTGGCCAAGCTGGAATCGAGCCCGCGCATGGGCAAGCGGCCCTGGTTGATCCTGCTGGTATTGGTGCTGCTGCCGGTGGCGTTGCTGGCGTTGTTGTTGCTGGTCCTGGAGCCAGTGGCCTATGGCCTGTTGGCATTGCCGGTGCACTTGCTGGTGGTGATCTACAGCCTGGGCCGTGGCGATCTATTGGCCGGGCTGGGGCCGTTTCGCGATGCCTGGCGGCGCGGTGACCTGCAAGCGGCCGAGCATGTGGCCGAACGCGACCTCAAGCTTGGCGCCGACAGTGGCGAGCAACTGCTGGAGCGTGTTCAGGGCTACCTGCTGTGGCAGGCGTATCAAAGCTTTTTCGCGGTGATTTTCTGGTATTTCCTGCTGGGCCCGGTGGCCGCCCTGGCGTACCGCCTGTTGGCGCTGGCCAGCGAAAACAGCCAGAACCCCTTGGTGGCCGAGCGCGCCACGCAATTGCGCCACGCGTTTGACTGGTTGCCGGTACGCCTGCTGGCGGCCAGCTTTGCCTTGGTGGGCAATTTCGTCGGGGTCAGCCGGGTGATGCTCCACGAACTGCTGAGCTGGGACATCAGCGCTGCCCAACTGATGGAAAAAGTCGGCCTGGCCGCCGCGGAAATTCCTCCCCCCGTGGTGGGGGCCGATGGCATCAACAGCCTGGATCGCCTGTGGGAGCTGCTGCTACGTGCGGCAGTGCTGTGGTATGCCGGGTTTGCCATCTGGACGGTGTTGCCCTGAGTAATAGCGGCGGGGTGCATCCATCACTCCCGCCGTTAACCTTACGTTACAAAACTCCCTTTCGAATTGAGCTATACAGATAGAGCGCCAAATAGTGGCTATCTGCCGTCGCCCTGCGCCTCAATAAAAATAAAAGAAGGGGAGGTCACCTGTGAAGAGCTTGCTCTATCCCGCCGTCGCGCTGATGAACCGCCTGAGCTTCGGCATGAAGTTCAGCCTGATCAGCGTGCTGTTCCTGCTGCCGATGCTGGCGACCAACTATTACCTGGTGCGCGACTCGTGGCGCGAATACCAGGGCACCCGCGTCGAACTGCAAAGCCTTGACCTGCTCGGCAGTAGTCTGGCGTTGCGTCGGGAGTTGGAAACCCTCAACAACCAGGTACAGATCAACGCCACCCTCGGCCAGTCAGGCAAAGCGGCAGACCTGGAGGCCAGGATCAGCGCCTTGGAAGCCAGTGTAGTGGAGCGCTTGCAGGGCTTGCACGCGATCGCGACCCAGCCCGAGCACGTTGCCGTCTTCGACAGTAAGCGCGATGAGTTGATCGCTGCGTTCAAGGCTCAGCAACAGGAAACCTCGTTGCTCAACAAAGCAGCGTTGATCGGCAAGTTACTCAACCAGGCCCAGATGTTCAGCCAGATTATTGCCAGCCAGGCCGGCTTGAACCGTGATCCGCAAAGTGATCTGCGCCAGCTCAGCGACCTGGTCACCACCGTCACCCCTCAGGTCACCCAGGCCTTGGGTGAAGGCCGTGCGATGGGCGCGTACTCCCTGGGGCAGGGCTTTATCAATTCGTCCTCCAGTACCCGTTTTGACGAACTGCTGCAGCAGTTGGAAAAACTCCATGGTGAATATGGCCTGAAGCTGCAGGACGCGCTGGGCGCCAGCAAGGCCGCGCACGCCGCCCTCGAGGTGTCGGCGCAAGCCAGCCAGGCGAGCCTCAAGCAAGGCAGTGAGTTTTTCGAAGAGCAGGTGGTGATGGCCGAAACCCTCGACGCGCCTTGGCAGGGGTTTTATGACGGCGTCAGCCAACTAATGGCCAAGACCTATCAATTGGATGACGCCACCCTGGCGTTCCTCGGGCAGCAGTTGCAGCAGCGCCTGGCGCAGAACCGTCTGCACATGGTGTTGCTGGTCACGGCCCTGGCGACGGTGTTTGCGCTGATTTTCTATCTCTATGCCGGTTTCTTTGTTTCCACTCGCACCACCTTGCGCCGCCTGGGGGCGATGATGGACAAAGTGGCGGCGGGCGATATGACCGTCACTTTCGTTGCGCAAAGCCGTGACGAATTGGGCGACCTGGGCCAGGTGTTCAATGGCACCGTGGCCAAGATTCATGACCTGATCGAGCGCGTTGGGCATACGGTCAGCCAGGTGGAGTTGCAGGCCGGCCAGGTGCAGGCGGTGTCGGCACAGAGTAACCAGGCGGTGTCCGGCCAGCGCAGCCAGATCGAACAAGTGGCGACGGCGATGAACCAGATGTCCGCCACCGCCCAAGAGGTGGCGCGCAGCGCGGCGGCGGCGGTCAGCAGTGCCCAGAGCGTCAATGATGAAACGGTCAGCGGGCGTGCGCTGGTGCAATCCCAGCAAGGCGGCATCGCACGCCTGGCGGCGGAGATCGACGAATCGGTGCGGGTGATCAACCAGCTGGCAGCCGACAGCCAGTCCATCAGCAGCGTTTTGGAAGTGATCAAGAGCATTGCTGAGCAGACCAACCTGCTGGCGCTCAACGCGGCCATCGAAGCCGCGCGCGCCGGTGACCAAGGGCGCGGGTTTGCGGTGGTGGCCGACGAGGTGCGCACTCTGGCTCGGCGCACCCAGCACTCTACCGAGGAAATCGAGCAGATGATCAGCCGCTTGCACAGCGGCGTCGGCGCGGCGGTGAAGGCTATGGGCAGCAGCCATGAGATGGCCAATGGCACGGTGGGGCAGTCGGAAAAAGTCCAGCAAGCCCTGGAAAATATCCTGGGAGCGGTAGGGATGATCGTCGACCAGAACCAGCAGATCGCCGCCGCCGTGGAACAGCAAACGGCGGTCGCCCACGACATCGACCAGAACATTGTCGAAATCAACCGTGCTGGCGAGCATGCAGCGCAAGGCGCCCAGCACACGGAAGCGGCCAGTCGGCAGTTGGCAATCCAGGTGGTTGAGTTGAAGCAATTGATTGGTGCGTTTCGGGTGTAGGGAGGTTCTGAAGGATGTAGCTACCGACCCTGTGGCCGATGTCTTGATTTGCCTGGGCGTGTTTTATCGCGTCGTGAATAGGTGAAAATTTATTTCATCCGTCACGGTCACGAGGAGACACGACGATGGCCGCTGCAATCGGTATCAAAGGGCATTGCGCCCAGTGCGACATGACGTTTGAACTCAAGCCTTGGCAACTGAATGCCATTGCCATTGATGTGCCTTTTGACTGTACGTATTGCCACTCGGGGTTGCAGTTGGGGTGCGCCAAGCAGTTGCGGCAGTTCAGGGCCCTGGACCAATGGGCGCTGGTGCGGCCGAGCATGATCATGCTGACATGCGCGACCTTGCTGGTGGCCTTGTTCGCTGAATGGTTGGGGCTGCTCAGTGTGATCGGGCAACTGAACGTTTCGCTGGTCGCCGTGCTGATCCATTTGCTGGTGGTGCGCTATGCCCGGCACCGACAGACAATGATCTTGAAGTTGCAGGTGATCAGTCCGCTACCAGTTGAACAGCTCGCACGCATTGCGTGTGCTCGTCTCAGCGAGCAATAGAGGGCTGATACCCATGCGCTCGGCCAGGGCCGTGCAGATATCTGGCAGATGCTGCGGGCTATTGCGCTGGTTGGGGTACATGGCCGGAGCCATATCCGGCGCATCGGTTTCCAGCACCACGGCGTCGAGTGGCAACTGCGCCAGTACCCGGTGCATGCGCAGCGCCTGGGGCCAGGTGGCAGCGCCGCCCAGGCCCAGTTTGAACCCCAGCTTGATGTACTCGCGCGCCTCTTCAGCGCTGCCAGCGAACGCGTGGATGATGCCGCCTCTGGGCACGCGGATGCGCTTGAGGGTGGCAATCACGGCGGCGTGGCTGCGGCGAACGTGGAGCAAGGCCGGCAGTTGGAAATCCACCGCGAGTTTCAGCTGGGCTTCAAATAACTGTTGCTGGCGCTGGTGGTCCAACTGTTCGAGAAAGTAATCCAGGCCAATTTCGCCCACGGCGCACAGTTGCCGGTGGCCATGCAGGCGCGTCAACCAGTCGCCCAGCTCCAGCAGGTCGGCGGGGCGATGCTCATCGAGATACACCGGGTGCAAGCCGAAGGCGGCGAACAAGCCTTCGTCCTGTTGCACCAAGTCCCACAGCCGCTGCCAATTTTTCTGGTACACCCCCAGCACCACCAGGCGCCGCACGCCGAGTTCACGGCTGTGGGCAAGGACGTGCGAGCGATCCTGGTCGAAGTCCTCGAAGTCCAGGTGCGTGTGGGTGTCGATCAGCTCCACGCTCAGGCCTCGTGGATACGCTGCTTGAAAGTCCGGCCAATCGCATGCACGCCGGGTTGGTACTGTTCTTCTTCAATGGCGGCCAGGGCCAGGCGCAGGGCGGTCTCGGCAATCAATTGATGTTGCTGGGCCATGGCGTTGACCGGCAGCGGGAGGAAATCCAGCAACTGGGTATCGCCGAAGGTGCCCAGGCGCAGGGGACGTGACTTGAGGGGGAAGTCATGCAGCGCATCAAACACGCCTTGCAGCAGTACGTAGGAGGTGGTTACCAGCGCGTCCGGCAAATGCCCCAGGCGTTGCAGCAGTTGCTCCATCAGCTCTCGGCCGCAGTCACGACTGAAGGCTTCGCCCTGTTCGATAATCACTTCGCCCGTAAAGCCTTGCAGCGCATCACGGAAACCGGCGGTACGTGCCTGGCTGATGCTCAGCTCGGGCCGCGCGCCAATCAGTGCGATCTGCTTGGGCAACGGTTGCAGCAGGCTGCTGGTGAGTTGCCTGCAGGCCTGGTGGTCGTCGCTGACCACGGAGCAGAATTGGTTCGGCTCCATCTCCCGGTCGATGGCAATCACCGGCAGCCCCTTGGCCTGCAGCTCGCGATAGCTGTCATCGCTGGCTGGCAGGCAACTGGCGACGAACAACGCATCGCAACGCCGCGCCCGGAACAGTTGCAGCAGTTGGCGTTCGCTGTCCGCTTCATCATCGGAGCTGGCGATCAGCAACTGATAGCCCCGCGCCCGTGCTCCTTGTTCCAGCAGTTTGGCGATGCGTGCGTAGCTGGGGTTTTCCAGGTCTGGCAGGATGAACCCCAAGGTTCGCGTATGCCGGCTGCGCAGCCCGGCGGCTTGAGGGTTGGGGGTAAAGCCATGGGCTTGGACCACGGCACGCACACGCTCAACGGTGGCGTTGCTGATGCGCTGCTGTTCGGCCTTGCCGTTGATGACATAGCTGGCGGTGGTAACGGACACACCGGCCAGACGTGCGATATCACTGAGTTTCAAACCGGGATTTCCTTGTTTTTTGGCGCTCGCCCCGACATTTTGTCCAATCGTAACCGATTCCAGCATTCGACCAATGTCCCACAGCAAGCGCCGAGTGGCCCTTCAAGCTTGCGCAATTAACGCGTAATCTGCCATAAATTCTAGATTAAACGTTTCAGCAAGCGTATTTTTACGATGTTCGCCACTGAGTGACCACTGCCAATTGACCGCTCAGTCAGTTAATTTCGAACTTATTTACCTACAACAATACCTAGTGCGCCCGTCGCACTAACTAGGAGAACGGCATGCTTGAGCTCACTGTAGAGCAGATATCCATGGGCCAGGTGGCTGTGGATAAATCTGCTGCCTTGCACCTGCTCGCTGACAAACTGGTGGCCGATGGCCTGGTTGCCGAAGGTTATCTCAGTGGCCTGCAAGCCCGTGAAGCCCAAGGCTCGACCTTTCTCGGCCAAGGCATCGCTATTCCCCACGGCACGCCAGAAACCCGCGACCAGGTGTTTTCCACTGGTGTGCGCCTGCTGCAGTTCCCGGAAGGGGTGGACTGGGGCGATGGCCAGATCGTCTACCTGGCGATTGGCATCGCGGCTAAATCCGATGAACACCTGCGCCTGTTGCAACTGCTCACCCGTGCCCTCGGCGAAACCGACCTGGGCCAGGCGTTGCGCCGTGCCGGCAGCGCCGAAGCGCTGTTGAAACTGTTGCAAGGCGCGCCCCAGGAACTGGCGCTGGATGCGCAGATGATCAGCCTGGGCGTGTCGGCCGATGATTTTGAAGAGTTGGTGTGGCGCGGTGCGCGCCTGCTGCGCCAGGCCGACTGCGTGAGCAATGGCTTTGCAGCTGTATTGCAGCAGGTCGACGCGCTGCCCCTGGGCGATGGCCTGTGGTGGTTGCACAGCGAGCAGACGGTCAAGCGTCCGGGCCTGGCCTTTGTGACGCCGGACAAACCCATGCGTTACCTCGGCCAGCCCCTGCACGGCCTGTTCTGCCTGGCGAGCCTCGGTGAAGCGCACCAGACCCTGCTTGAACGCCTGTGTGCCTTGCTCATTGAAGGGCGCGGCCAGGAGTTGGGGCGCGCCACCAGCAGCCGCGCGGTGCTGGAAGTGCTGGGCGGTGAACTGCCGTCGGACTGGCCCAGCGCCCGTATTACCCTGGCCAACGCCCACGGCCTGCACGCGCGCCCGGCCAAGATCCTGGCGCAATTGGCGAAAAGTTTTGATGGCGATATCCGCGTGCGCATCGTCGATGGCGCGGTGGGCGCCGTGTCGGTCAAAAGCCTGAGCAAGTTGCTCAGCCTCGGCGCACGTCGTGGTCAGGTGCTGGAGTTCGTGGCCGAGCCGACGGTGGCCGGTGATGCACTGCCCGCCCTCTTGGCCGCCGTGCAAGAGGGCCTTGGCGAAGAGGTCGAGCCCTTGCCCACCGTGAGCGCACAGCCAGCACAGGTCGATATCGAACCGGTGCTCAGCGCGCCACTGAGCGGTAGCCAACTCCAGGCCATTGCCGCCGCACCGGGTATCGCCATCGGCCCGGCCCATATCCAGGTGCCGCAAGTGTTCGATTACCCGTTGCGCGGTGAGTCCGCCGCCGCCGAACGCCAGCGTCTGCACACGGCCTTGAGCGAGGTGCGCACGGATATCCAGGGCTTGATCGAGCGTAGCCAGGCCAAGGCCATCCGCGAGATTTTCATCACGCACCAGGAAATGCTCGACGACCCGGAACTCACCGACGAAGTCGACACCCGCCTCAAGCAAGGCGAAAGCGCCGAAGCCGCCTGGATGAGCGTGATCGAAGCCGCCGCCAAACAGCAGGAAGCCTTGCAGGATGCCTTGCTGGCCGAGCGTGCTGCCGACTTGCGCGACATCGGCCGCCGCGTGCTGGCCCAGTTGTGCGGCGTCCAAAGCGTGCAGGAACCGAGCGAGCCCTACATCCTGGTGATGGAAGAAGTCGGCCCTTCGGACGTGGCGCGCCTGGACCCGGCCCGCGTTGCCGGCATTCTCACCGCCCGGGGCGGCGCCACCGCTCACAGCGCCATTGTCGCCCGCGCCCTGGGCATTCCGGCCTTGGTCGGCGCTGGTGCTGCGGTGTTATTGCTCAACGCGGGCACGCCGCTGTTGCTCGATGGCCAGCGCGGCCGCCTGCATGTGGACCCCGACGCCGCCACCCTGCAACGGGCCACCGTGGAGCGCGACAGCCGCGAGCAGCGCTTGCAAGCCGCTTCGGCCCAACGCCATGAACCGGCGCTGACCCGCGACGGACACGCCGTGGAAGTGTTCGCCAACATTGGCGAAAGCGCCGGGGTGGCCAGTGCCGTGGAGCAGGGCGCCGAAGGCATTGGCCTGCTGCGCACCGAACTGATTTTCATGGCCCACCCCCAGGCGCCGGACGAGGCCACCCAGGAGGCCGAATACCGTCGCGTACTCGACGGCCTCAATGGTCGCCCGTTGGTGGTGCGCACCCTGGATGTGGGCGGCGACAAGCCTTTGCCCTATTGGCCGATCGCCGAAGAGGAAAACCCCTTCCTGGGTGTGCGCGGCATTCGCCTGACGTTGCAACGCCCGCAGATCATGGAAGCGCAACTGCGGGCACTGCTGCGTGCTGCGGATAACCGCCCGCTGCGCATCATGTTCCCCATGGTCGGCAGCGTGGATGAGTGGCGCGCCGCCCGGGACATGACCGAGCGCCTGCGCCTGGAGATCCCAGTGGCGGACCTGCAACTGGGGATCATGATCGAAGTGCCCTCAGCCGCGTTGCTGGCGCCGGTCCTCGCCAAGGAAGTCGACTTCTTCAGCGTCGGCACCAACGACCTGACCCAATACACCCTGGCCATCGACCGCGGCCACCCGACCCTGTCGGCCCAGGCCGATGGCTTGCATCCGGCAGTCCTGCAACTGATCGACATCACCGTGCGCGCCGCCCATGCCCACGGCAAATGGGTAGGCGTGTGCGGCGAGTTGGCGGCGGACCCGCTGGCGGTGCCGGTGCTGGTCGGCCTGGGCGTCGATGAGTTGAGCGTGTCGGCCCGCAGCATTCCTGAAGTGAAGGCGCGGGTGCGTGAATTCAGTCTGAGCGAGGCCCAGGGCCTGGCGCAACAAGCACTGGCAGTGGGTTCGCCCGCCGAAGTGCGTGCCCTAGTGGAGGCCGTGTAGATGGCAAATATTCTGACCCTGACGCTGAACCCGGCGTTGGACCTCACGGTACGTCTGGCGCACCTGCAACCCGGTGAGGTCAATCGCAGTGAAGCGATGCTCACCCACGCGGCCGGCAAAGGCGTGAATGTGGCGCAAGTGCTGGCGGACCTGGGCCATTACGTCAGCGTGGGCGGGTTCCTCGGCAGTGCCAACCCCCAGGCTTTCAATGCGCTGATCAAGCGCCGTGGGTTTGGCGATGCCTTCATCCGGGTTCCCGGCGAAACCCGGAGCAATATCAAGATTGCCGAACAGGATGGGCGTGTCACCGACATCAATGCACCGGGGCCGCTGGTAACTGAAGAGGCGCTAAAAGCGCTGCTCAAGATGGTCGCGATCATTGGCCCGGAGTTCGATGCGGTCGTGGTGGCCGGTAGCTTGCCGCGCGGCGTCAGCCCGCAGTGGTTTAAAGGTTTGCTGGAGGCGTTGAAAGACCTCGGGTTGAAAATCGCCCTGGACACCAGCGGCGAAGCGCTGCGCCTGGGGTTGGAGGTTGGCCCGTGGCTGGTCAAACCCAATACCGAAGAGTTGGCCGAGGCCTTGGGTAACGCCACCGATGCCATCAGCCGCCTGCATCAGCAAGGCGTCGAACATGTGGTGGTCTCCGACGGGGCCGCCGGTGTGACCTGGTACCGCCCGGGTGCGGCGCTGCATGCCACGCCGCCCAAGGTGGCAGTGGCCAGTACCGTGGGTGCCGGCGACTCGCTGCTGGCCGGGATGCTCCACGGTTTGCTCAGTGGCGACACGCCGGAGCACACCCTGCGCCGGGCCACGGCGATTGCCGCGATGGCGGTGACACAGATCGGTTTTGGCATCAGCGATGACGCCCAGTTGGCGCATCTCGAAAGCGGCGTCGAAGTACGCACGCTGACAGAACAATAAGAGGGTTTGTGATGAAGTTAGCCATTGTTACCGCCTGCCCGAACGGCATGGTCACCAGTGTGCTGTGCGCCCGCTTGTTGGACGCCGCCGCCCAGCGCATGGGCTTGCACACCAGTGTTGAAGTCGTCGATGTGCAGCGTCCGGAGCGCCAGTTGTCCCAGGCGACGATTGATGATGCCGAGTGGGTGCTGTTGGTCAGCAGTACCCCGGTGGATATGCAGCGGTTTGTCGGCAAGCGTGTGTTCCAGAGCACGCCGGCCCAGGCGTTGGCGGATGTCGAAGGCGTACTGCGCCGGGGCGCCGAAGAAGCCCAGGTGTATGTCGCCGACGCCGCCCCGGTGGCGGCCAAGGCTGCGCCGCGTATCGTCGCGATTACCGCGTGCCCCACCGGTGTGGCCCACACGTTCATGGCCGCCGAAGCCTTGCAGCAGACTGCTCAGCGCCTGGGTTATGACCTGCAGGTCGAGACCCAGGGCTCGGTGGGCGCTCGCACGCCGTTAAGCCCGCAAGCGATTGCCGATGCCGATGTGGTGTTGCTCGCGGCGGATATCGAAGTGGCCACCGAGCGTTTCGCCGGCAAGAAGATTTACCGCTGTGGCACCGGCATTGCCCTCAAGCAATCCGAAGCCATCCTCAACAAAGCCCTGGCCGAAGGCGCGGTGGAAAGTGCGGCCGGCGGTGCACCGGCCAAGGCGGAGAAAACCGGCGTCTACAAACACCTGCTCACCGGCGTGTCGTATATGTTGCCGATGGTGGTGGCGGGGGGCTTGCTGATCGCCTTGTCGTTTGTGTTCGGCATCCATGCTTTCGAGCAGCCCGGCACCTTGGCGGCGGCGCTCAAATCCGTGGGTGACCAGGCGTTCCTGTTGATGGTGCCGCTGCTGGCGGGCTACATCGCCTACTCGATTGCCGACCGTCCTGGCCTTGCGCCCGGCATGATCGGCGGGCTGCTGGCGGGGACGCTGGGGGCTGGGTTTATCGGCGGCATCCTGGCCGGCTTCGTCGCCGGGTATTGCGTCAAACTGATCAGCCGCGCAGTGCAACTGCCTCAGAGCCTGGAAGCGCTCAAGCCGATCCTGATCATCCCGTTATTGGCGAGCCTGTTTACCGGCTTGGTGATGATCTACCTGGTGGGCCCACCGGTCGCCCGCTTGCTCACGGGCCTGACGGATTTCCTCAGCACCATGGGCACCACCAACGCGGTGCTGCTGGGCATTCTGCTCGGCGGCATGATGTGTGTGGATTTGGGCGGGCCGATCAACAAGGCGGCCTATGCGTTCTCGGTTGGCCTGCTGGCCGCGTCGAGCGGCGCGCCGATGGCCGCGACCATGGCCGCCGGCATGGTGCCGCCGATTGGCATGGGCATCGCCACGTTGCTGGCCCGGCGCAAGTTCGCCCAGACCGAGCGCGAGGCCGGCAAGGCGGCGATGATCCTGGGGCTGTGCTTTATCTCTGAAGGCGCGATTCCCTTCGCCGCCAAAGACCCGCTGCGCGTCATTCCGGCCAGCATCGCCGGTGGCGCGTTGACCGGTGCGCTGTCGATGTACTTCGGCTGCAAACTCGCCGCGCCCCATGGCGGGTTGTTTGTGCTGGTGATTCCGAATGCGATGAACCATGCGTTGTTGTACTTGTTGGCGATTGTGGCGGGCAGTGTGTTGACCGGTTTGGTGTATGCCGTGCTCAAGCGACCGGAAGCGGCCGAACTGGCCGTGACTGCCTGACACTGGCAGAAAATGTGGGAGCTGGCTTGCCTGCGATAGCCTCGACGGGGTTTGCCTGATACACCGAGGTGTTTGCATCGCAGGCAAGCCAGCTCCCACAGGTGAACTCGACCGTTCTGCTAATCGGTGTCACATCCGCTTCATCCCATCATGCTTTAGTGGCCCTTTTGATACTCAAGAGGGCACCTGCATGAGCCACTTCGATCTCGGTCGCCGCCGTGTGATGCAAGCCGTGGGCGCTGGCCTGTTGTTGCCGGGCCTGGCGCCGGCGGTGATCGCTTCGGTGAAGGACCGACCGCAACTCACTGACGGCGTGCAATCGGGCGACCTGCAGGGCGATCGCGCAATGATCTGGAGCCGCAGTGACCGCCCGGCGAAGATGGTGGTGGAGTGGGATACCCGCAGCGTGTTCAGCAACCCGCGCCGATTCGTCTCGCCCCTGGCCGACAGCCGCACCGACTTTACCGCCCGTGTCGAGCTCACCGGGCTGCCGGTCGACCAGGCGATTTTCTACCGCGTGCATTTCGAAGACGCCCAGACCGGCATTGCCAGTGAACCCTGGTTCGGCCACTTGCGTAGCGTGCCGCAACAGCGGCGTGACATCCGTTTTGTGTGGAGCGGCGACACTGTCGGCCAAGGCTTCGGCATCAACCCGGACATCGGTGGCATGCGCATCTATGAAGCCATGCGCCTGCGCCTGCCGGACTTTTTTATCCACAGCGGCGACACCATCTATGCCGACGGCCCGGTCCCCGCGCAGCTCACCACTGAAGGCGGGCGCATCTGGCGCAACATTACCACCGAAGCCAAAAGCAAAGTCGCGGAAACCCTCGATGAATATCGCGGTAATTACCGCTACAACCTGCTGGATGAAAACGTGCGCCGCTTCAATGCCGAGGTACCGCAGATCTGGCAGTGGGACGATCACGAGGTGATCAACAACTGGTCATCGAGCAAGCAGTTGGATGAGCGTTACCAGACCCGCGACATCAATACCTTGGTGGGCCGTGCCCGCCAGGCCTGGCTGGAATATTCACCCATGCGCCGACAGAGCGCCGACGGTGGCGGGCGCATTTATCGCAAGCTCAGTTATGGGCCGCTGCTGGATGTGTTTGTGTTGGATATGCGCAGCTATCGTGGGCCGAATGATGACAACCTGGGCGCGGAAAAGCCCTTCCTCGGGCGGGAACAGTTGGACTGGCTCAAACGCGGGCTCAAGGCCTCGCAAGCGCAGTGGAAGGTGGTCGCCGCCGACATGCCCATCGGTCTGGGCGTGCCCGACGGTGAAGTCAGCCCCGGCGTGGCGCGTTGGGAAGCGATCGCCAATGGCGACCCTGGCCCGGCGCAAGGGCGTGAGCTGGAGATCGCCGAACTGCTGGGGTTCCTGCATGAGCATAAGGTGCGCAACCACGTGTGGCTGACGGCCGATGTGCATTACTGTGCAGCGCATCACTATCACCCTGACCGTGCGACGTTCCAGGATTTCGAGCCGTTCTGGGAGTTTGTGGCAGGGCCGTTGAATGCTGGGAGTTTCGGGCCCAACCCACTGGATAAAACCTTTGGCCCGCACGTGGTGTTCCAGAAGGCGCCACCGGCGCAGAATACCTCGCCGTTTGCGGGCTTTCAGTTTTTTGGTGAAGTGCAGATAGATGGGCAGACGGCGGAGTTGACGGTGATGCTACGGGACTTGGACGGGGTTTCAGTGTTCGAGCAAAAACTGCAACCGGCCTGATCGGAATGCAGCCAAAACTGTGGGAGCTGGCTTGCCTGCGATAGCGATCTGTCAGTGAAAAAATCTTTCACTGATAGGCCGCCATCGCAGGCAAGCCAGCTCCCACCTTTGATCTTCTTTGTTTCTCGGGTCAGTAGACATCCCGACGATAGCGGCCCTGTTCGATCAGGCGCTCCAGCGCCTCCTTGCCCAAGATGTCTGCCAGTGCCTGATCCACCCCCGTCGCCATCCCCTGCAAGCTGCCACACACATAAATCGCCGCGCCATCCGCCAGCCATTTGCGCAGCACATCCGCTGACTCGCGCAGGCGATCCTGTACGTAGACCTTCTCCTCTTGATCGCGGGAAAATGCCAGGTCCAGCAGGGCCAGGTCTCCACTGGCGAGCCAGCCTTGCAGTTCGTCCTGGCACAGGTAGTCGTGGGCGATATTGCGCTCGCCGAACAGCAGCCAGTTTCGCTGCTGGCCGCCGGCAATACGCGCCTTGAGCAAGCTACGCAGGCCCGCCAGGCCGGTGCCGTTGCCCAGCAGAATCAGTGGCACAGGCGCGTCGGGCAAATGGAAGCCGCTGTTGCGCCGCAGGCGCAGGCTGATGGCCGAGCCGAGGGCGGCGTGTTCAGTCAGCCAGCCGGAGCCAAGCCCCAGGCTGCCGTCGGGGTGGCGTTCCTGGCGCACGATCAACTCCAGCACGCCGTCGCTGGCAATCGAGGCGATGGAGTATTCGCGCATGCCCAGTGGGACCAGCGCGTCCACCAACGCCTGGGCGTGCAGGCCGACCAGGTGCGTGCGGTTGTCCGGCAGTTGGCGCGTGGCCAGGGCCTGATCAAGGGTGTGGGCCACGCCGTCGATCACCACACCGTCGCTGCCGACCAAGCCCAGGCCGGCCAGGAAGTGTTCGATGGCCCAGGGGCAATTGCGCGGCAGGACTTCCACCAGGTCGCCGGCCAGCCAGCTGTGCGCAGACGTGGATGTGAGGCCCAGCAGGTAGACGGGCGAGCCGACACTGTCGGGGTTGAGCAGGGTGCGTTGGCTCAGGGTCCAGTTTTCGTACTGGGCCGTCGGCCAGGCCGCTGCCGGCGCATGCCCGGTGAGCTGGCCCAGTTGCTGTTGCCAGGTGTGCAGGGCCACTGCGTCGCCGCTGTCGACTTCCACCGGGGCAAACAGCGGGGTGCCGCCCTGGTTGGTCAGCCAGAAATGCAGGCGCCGGGCAAAGCCGCAAAAATGTTCGTACTGCCGGTCACCCAGGGCCAGCACCGAGTAGTTCAAGCCTGTGAGGGGAAGCGAATGGCCGAGCACGCTGCGCTCGAAACCTCGGGCGCTGTCGGGGGCTTCGCCGTCGCCAAAGGTACTGACCACAAACAGCGCGTTCTGTAATTGGCTGAGGTCGTCGCGGCTGACACTGCCCAAAGGCTGCACCTTCACCGCCAGGCCCGCAGCCTGCAGTTGCCCGGCCGTTTGCCAGGCCAGTTGTTCGGCAAAGCCGCTCTGGCTGGCGAAGCCGATCAGCCAGGCCGGGGCATTGCTGTGGTTATCTGTCAAACCTTTGCGGGCATCGCGGACCTGCCGCTTTTTGCGGCGTCGGTCCAGGTACAGCAGCCAGCCCGTGATGAAAAACAGCGGCATAAGCAGTGAGCTGACGGTGAGGACGATGCGCCCGACCAGGCCGAAATAGCTGCCGGTGTGCAGCGCATACACACTGGTCAGCAACTGCGCCTTGAGGCTTTTGCTGGCGTAGCGCTCGTGGGATTTGACCTCGCCGGTGGCCGGGTCCAGGTTGATCTGGTTCAGGGCACGGTCATGGGGCGATGAAGTGAGCAGGTAATACACGGTGGCCGGTTGCCCGGCGACCGCGGGCATCCGAATGTTGTAGGCGCTCAAGTCGGGGCCGGCGTTGCTGTAGATGCTGCTCCAGATTGCGTCATAGTTGGCCACCGGAGCCGGGCCTGAGGGCGGCGGGCCGCGCTTGCGCATGCGCTCGTTCTGCGGCGCGTCGGACAGCAGTTTGGTCACGCCACGGTTGTACCAGTCGTAGGACCAGTACAGCCCTGTCAGTGCCGCCAGCAGATAAAACAACAGGCACCAGGTGCCGAATACCGAGTGCAGGTCCCAATTGAAGCTGCGGCCCTTTTTGCGCCAGTCCAGGGTCAGCCAGACGCGCCAGCTTTTCACCTGGCGCGGCCAGCGCAGGTACAGGCCGGAGAGGCAGAAAAACAGCAGGATCAGGGTGCAGGCGCCGGTGATATTGCGCCCGGTATCGCCGATGGCGAGGAAGCGGTGCAATTGCAGGATAAAACCGAACAGGTCCTGGCCGACCGCGTCACCCATGTAGTCGCCGGTGTACGGGTCAAAGTAGCGCATCTGGCCACGGCGCTCGCCCGGTGGCGGGGTGAAGGACACGCGGCCGGCGTTGCCGCTTTCACTTTCTACCCACAGCATGGCCACGGTCTTGCCTTCGGCCGCTTCCAGCTTGCGTACCAGCTCGGCGGGCGGCAGTACACCGGCCTCGCGTTTCTGTACGCTCAAAACCGTGGGGTTGAGGGCCCGCAGGATTTCATCCTGGAACGAGTACGCAGCCCCGGTGATCCCCATCAAGGCCAGCACCAGCCCGGCCGTGATGCCGAAGAACCAATGCAACTGGAACAGGGTTTTCTTCAACACGTCGGGCCGCCTCGCTTATCTGGATATCGATGTCACGGCGCGCATTATGCCGTGGGTTATCGAGAAAAATTCTGTTTTACACACAAAAGCCCCACGCATCCGATGCGTGGGGCCTTGGGTCGAGCATTGACTGCGTTTAGAAGTGGAAGCTGGTAGTCAACAGAGCGGTACGACCGGCCGCCTGGTTGGCGAAGTGCGCCGAGTAGGCCTTATCGTAATACGTCTTGTCGGTGAGGTTTTGTACGTTCAATTGCAAGTCGACGTTTTTGGTCAGCTTGTAGCTGGCCATGGCGTCGTAGCGGGTGTAGGACGGCACGTACACGGTGTTGCCTGCATCGCCGTAAACCTCATCGACGTAGAACGCGCCGCCGCCGACGGTCAGCTTGGGGGTGATGTCGTAGGTGGTCCACAGGCTGAAGGAGTTCTTCGGCGTGTTGGGCATCTGGTTGCCTTTGTTGGAACCGGCACTCACCACGTTTTGACGGTTGCCGATTCTGCCAGGATCTACCAGCTCGCTTTTCAGATAGCTGTAACCAGCGAACACTTGCCATTGATCGGTGATTTTTCCGCTGGCAGACAGCTCCAAGCCATCGACTCGGGATTCACCGCCGTTTTCGAAGGTGTTGGAACTCACCAGAATTCGTGTGTTTTTCTTCTCAGTGCGGAACACGGCAGCAGTTAGGGACAAGCGATCATGAAACAGATCCCACTTAGTGCCGAGTTCGTAGTTGACTGTTTCTTCGGGTTCCAGGTCGCTGGTGTTAATGCCGGTGACGAAACCATTGGGTTCCTGACCTTCACCTACTAAGCCGCCAACTGGCGAAGCTGAGGTAGCGTAGGAGGTATAGATGCTGCCGTTTTCCGTGGGTTTCCACACAAGCCCGGCCTGCCAGTTGAAAAATTGGCTGTCGTCCTTGAGCTTGGTACGTCCTGTAGCGGCATTGGTATTGGCTTGAGTGTCGAAAGTGTCGTAGCGCAGGCCGACATTGAGCAGCCATTTAGGATCAAGTTCGATGGTGTCGAATACATAGGCAGCGCGACTGGTGGCTTTGGTGTTGGTGCCGTTGTAGTTGCGCGCAACGTTGCCGTTCCAGGCATCATCCGGATTCGGGTTGCCGAGAGACGTACAATTGCCGCCGCTGCTGCCGACTACGCTAGGCGTGCAGCCATTGGGTATTGGGTTACTGTTTGGAGTGACCGTGTAGCCACTTACGCGGGTTTCTTCGCCCGTGAACTCCAAACCAGTGGAGTAGGAATGCTTCATCCCCGCCAATTGGAAATTACCAAACAGATCGGTCTGGTTAGTGGTCGTCGTAGTGGTGGACACGCGACTGTTAGCCCGACGCCACACGGTGCCGAACTGGTTGACGTTGTGCTGGCTGTCATCAGGCTGCGTCAATACGTAATCCTGGCCGGTGCTGCCATGACGCAGGGTGTTTTTCAGCGTCATGTTGTCGTTCAGGTCGTGCTCGATGGAGACCGTGCTGATGTCGGCGCGTGTTTTGCGGAAGTCGCGGCTTTTTAAGCCGTAAAAGTTGCTGCTATCGCCGCCATCGGTAGGTTTGTCATGAACGTGCACGGCATTCTTGGCTGTGCTGCCATAGCCATACGGAATCCCCGAATCCGGCAGGTCGTCACTTTCCATGTGGTAGTAGCTGAGGTTGACGCGGGTCGGCGTGCCCAGGCCAAACGTCAGCGACGGTGCCACGCCCCAACGGTCGTAGTTCACCGCATCGCGGCCAGCCACGTTTTGTTCATGGCTCATCAGGTTCAGGCGGAATGCCGCGCTGTCGTCCAGGAACTGGCGGTTCACGTCGAGCACGTAGCGGCGGGTCTGGTCGGAGCCGTAGGTAAAGCCGCCGTTGGTGAAGTCCCGCGCTTGTGGGGTCTTGCTCACTAGGTTGAGGCTGCCACCGGCCGAGCCACGGCCGCCGAACGAAGAGTTCGGGCCTTTGCTGACTTCGATGGACTCGATGTCGAAGATCTCGCGGCTCTGGCCGCCGGTATCGCGTACGCCATCGAGGTAGGTATCGCCCTGGGCATCAAAACCACGGATGAACGGACGGTCGCCCTGAGGGTTGCCACCTTCACCGGCACCGAAGGTGATACCCGGTACGGTGCGCAAGGCGTCCTGCAACGAGGTGGCGGCGGTGTCCTTGAGGACTTGTTGCGGCACCACGGTGACCGAACGCGGCGTGTCCACCAGCGGCGCGGTGTACTTCTGCGACGAGGCTTTCTCCACCTGGTAGGAGGTGTTGTCCTGCTCCTGGCCGGTGATGTTGGTGGCGCCGAGGGAGATAGGGTTGCGCTCGCCTGTTGGCTCGGTATTTTCAGCCGCCTGCGCCAGGTGGGCGGCGGAGCCGGCACTCAGGGCAACGCCAATGGCGGAGGCCAGCATGCGTGGTGAACTGGCCGGTATTTTTAGAATAGTGCGCGACATGACGTGTCCCTTCCCCAAGGATGTGAGGCCGCGGAATATAGGGCCAACAAGACTTTGTATCAATTGCGAGATATTGCTATTCGCATCAAATTTACATTCTTTACACTTTTTCTTTACGGATTTTGTGTTCTCGTTCGTCCTCGCGTTTTACAGGGCGGATAAGAATCAATACCATTGGCGCCTCTCTGATCGCAGGTATTGCCTCATGTTGCTGCACATTCCCGGCCTGTTCTCTCGCGAGGAGGTGCTGCGCATTCGCCAAGCCCTGGAAGAGACCGAATGGGCTGACGGCAAAATCACCGCCGGGCACCAGTCGGCCAAGGCCAAGCACAACCTGCAATTACCCGAAGGCCACCCCCTGGCCAAGGAAATCGGCGCGGCGATGTTGGAACGGTTGTGGAGCAACCCGCTGTTCATGTCGGCCGCGCTGCCGCATAAAGTCTTCCCGCCACTGCTCAACTGCTACACCGCTGGCGGCAGTTTCGACTTTCATATCGACAACGCGGTGCGCCAACCCAAAGGCAGCCATGAGCGCGTGCGCACCGACCTGTCGTCCACGCTGTTCTTCAGCGACCCCGACGACTACGACGGTGGGGAACTGGAGATCCAGGACACGTTCGGCCTGCAGCGGGTCAAGCTACCCGCCGGCGACATGGTGCTGTACCCCGGCTCCAGCCTGCACAAAGTCAACGCGGTGACCCGTGGCGCGCGTTATGCCTCGTTCTTCTGGACCCAAAGCCTGGTGCGCGAAGACAGCCAGCGCACCTTGCTGTTTGAAATGGACGGCGCGATCCAGCAACTGACCCGCGACGTGCCCGACCACCCTGCGCTGATCCAGCTCACCGGCACCTACCACAACCTGTTGCGCCGCTGGGTCGAGGTCTGAGCATGGGCTTTTTATTGCGCCGCGAAGAAGTGCTCAATGTCGAACAATTGCAGAGCATGCTCGATGACTCCCCGGTGCGCGCCGCTCAGGCCATTCTGATCGCGGCCAAGGCAGGCGTGGTCGATGCCCAGGCCCTGCTCGGGCAAATCTTGCTGGAAGGGCGCGGCATTGCCCGCGATGAGGCCCTGGCGCTGCGCTGGTTCCAGATTGCCGCGCAGGGCGGGCACCTGATGGCGCGCAATATGATCGGGCGTTGCCGCGAGCATGGCTGGGGCTGCGCTGTCGATGAAGCCGCCGCAGCACGGGAATATCGTCTGGCGGCACACGCCGGGTTGGATTGGGGGCAGTACAACTACGCCAACCTCTTGGCTACCGGCCGTGGCGTTGTTGAAGACCAGGCGCAAGCACTGGCGCTGTATCGCCAGGCTGCCGAACAGGGCCATGCCAAGTCGATGAACCTGCTCGGGCGTTACCTGGAAGACGGGCAGCATTGCCCCAAGGATGTTGAGGCGGCCGTTGAGTGGTACCGCCGCTCAGCCGAGGCAGGTGATTTTCGTGGGCAGTTTAGCCATGCGGCGGTGCTGGCAGACAGCGGCCAGGTCGACGCGGCGCTGGAGTGGTTGCACAAGGCGCTGGCAGGCGGGAATCTCAAGTTTCTGCAAACGGCACACAAGGCGCTGGCACGGGCGGATGACCCGCGAATTCGCGCCATGGCCGAGTTGTACCAGCAACGAGCTACGAGCTGATCGTTCCCACGCTCCGCGTGGGAATGCCGCCCTGGACGCTCCGCGTCCGCACTTGAGCGCGTAACGCAGAGCGTCACAGGAGGCGTTCCCACGCAGAGCGTGGGAACGATCGGAGGGGGGGGTTAAACGTAGAAGGATTTCAGCGGCGGGAACCCATTGAACTCCACCGCGCTGTAGCTGGTGGTGTAGGCACCGGTCGACAACCAGTACAGACGATCACCAATGGCCAGGTTCAACGGCAGGCCGTACTTGTAGTTTTCGTACATGATATCGGCGCTGTCGCAGGTCGGGCCGGCGATGACCACTTCTTCCATCTCGCCTTTCTTCTCGGTCCAGATCGGGAACTTGATGGCTTCGTCCATGGTTTCGATCAGGCCGGAAAACTTGCCCACATCCGTGTACACCCAGCGCTCGACGGCGGTACGGGACTTGCGCGCCACCAGCACCACTTCGCTGACCAGGATGCCGGCGTTGGCGATCAGCGAACGGCCAGGCTCCAGGATGATTTCCGGCAGGTCGTCACCGAAGTCTTCTTTAAGGAAACGGATGATTTCTTCGGCGTAGGTTTCCAGGCTGTTGGTGCGGGTGATGTAGTTGGCCGGGAAGCCACCGCCCATGTTGATCAGCTTCAGGTGGATGCCGTCTTCTTCTTTGAGGCGTTCGAAGATCACCTTGACCTTGGCGATGGCTGCGTCCCACACGCTGATGTCGCGCTGTTGCGAGCCGACGTGGAACGAGATGCCGTAAGGCACCAGGCCCAGGTCGCGGGCGAGGATCAGCAGGTCCATGGCCATGTCGGTCTGGCAGCCGAATTTACGCGACAACGGCCAGTCAGCAGTGGTCGAGCCTTCGGTGAGGATACGCACATACACTTTCGAACCCGGCGCGGCCTTGGCGATGTTGCGAAGGTCGGCTTCGGAGTCGGTGGAGAACAGACGCACGCCCTTCTCATAGAAGTAGCGGATGTCCTTGGATTTCTTGATGGTGTTGCCGTAGCTGATACGGTCGGCGCTGACGCCGCGGTCCATGACCTTGTCCAGCTCATAGATCGAGGCGATGTCGAAGCTCGAACCCTTGTCTTTCAACAGGTCGATGATCTCAACGGCCGGGTTGGCCTTGACGGCGTAATACACCTTGGCGAATTCGAAACCGGCGCGCAGGTCGTCGTAGGCCTGGCTGATCATCGCGGTGTCGATCACCACGAACGGGGTTTCTTGCTTGTCGGCGAACGCCTTCATTTTGTCAAAAGTGGCGCGCGCGAAATAATCTTCGACGTTGATCGACATGCTGGGAACTCCTAAGGGCAAACTAATTTGATCAATGGGTGCAAATGAACGTCCTCCGTATCCCCACTTTGGTTCGCCTACTTCCCAAGGCATGTCGCCGAAAGCAAAAAGGCCATGGGGTAAGCTGCCCTTGGCCTTGCTGTCTCGTCGTCAGTACTTGAGCCGGATGGATCGTTTCCAGCATGGACGTTCGGCGCGAACTTTAGGGCTTGGCGGGCGTGGGATCAACTAAAAATGTCGCGTTTTTGCACGCGTTCGTCGCGCGGCCGCGTGCAGCTACTTATGTAACCGACCGGTGTGACGGATTGATGTTCCCCGGATGGGGCCAATCAGATGGATTTGCGGTGTATTCATCGCAGGCAAGCCAGCTCCCACATTTGAACTGCATTCTTATGCTGGAATGCATTCCCCTGTGGGAGCTGGCTTGCCTGCGATAGCGATCTATCAAGCCAAAGCAGTTTCGGCAGGCGAGACAATGCTGGTCTTGCCGCCACGGGATTTACCGGAACTCAGGTACTCGGCAATCGACTCCTGGGTCACTTCACCCAGGAACACGCGCTCGGCATCCATCACCGGCAACCACGAACGGTTGAACTCGTACATGCGCGACAGCAGGATGCGTAAATGCTCGTCGTACGCCGCCGTGGCATTGAACTCGCGCAGGTACTGGCCGCAGGTGCCGGCCTGGCGGTGCAGGTCGCGACGGCGTACGTAGCCCAGCGCCTTGTTCTCCGAACAGGTGACCACCACATAGCGGCGGTCGTGCTCGTCCATCAATTCCAGCGCATCGGCCACGGGTGTTTCCGGGCTCACCGACGGGGCGTTGTCCGCCGCGTCTTCGGCTTTTACCAGCAGCAGGCGCTTGAGGGTGCTGTCCTGGCCCACGAAATTGCTGACGAACTCGTCGGCCGGGTGCGCCAGCAGCGTGTCCGGGTGGTCGATCTGCAGCAGCTTGCCGGCGCGGAAGATGGCGATCTTGTCACCCAGCTTGATGGCTTCGTCGATGTCATGGCTGACCATGATCACGGTCTTGTTCAGCGCGCGCTGCATCTCGAAGAATTCGTTCTGGATCATCTCGCGGTTGATCGGGTCGACCGCGCCGAACGGCTCGTCCATCAGCAGCAGCGGCGCATCCGCCGCCAGGGCGCGGATCACACCGATGCGCTGTTGCTGCCCACCCGACAATTCACGCGGGTAGCGATGCAGGTACTGCTTGGGCTCCAGCTTGATCATGCTCATCAATTCGCGGGCGCGGTCGTGGCATTTTTGCTTGTCCCAACCGAGCAGCTTGGGCACCACCACGATGTTTTCTTCGATGGTCATGTTGGGGAACAGGCCGATCTGCTGGATCACGTAGCCGATGTTACGGCGCAGGGTTACTTCATCGAGGTCGGTGGTGTCTTCGCCGTTGATCAGGATCTTGCCCGAGGAGGGCTTGATCAGACGGTTGATCATCTTCAGCGTAGTGCTCTTGCCGCAGCCCGAGGGCCCCAGGAATACGCAAATTTCGCCTTCGTTGACGGTCAGGCTTACATCGTTGACGGCGGTGACGGTCTTGCCGTTGCTTTGAAAAGTCTTGGACAGGTTTTGAAGTTCGATCATTTGAGCAATCCTTTTGGAGTCAGCGAGCGTTGCAGCCATTGCAGAAGCAGGTCGGCGAAGATGGCCAGGAGACTGACCAGCACGGCGCCGACGATCAGCATCGACATATCGCTGCGGCTGATGGAAGCCAGAATAAGTACACCCAGGCCACCGGCACCGATGGTGGCGGCGATGGTCATCACACCGATATTCATCACCACGGCGGTACGCACGCCAGCGAGAATCACCGGCACCGCAATCGGCAGTTCGACCATGCGCAGGCGCTGGCCGAAGGTCATGCCGATGCCGCGTGCGGCTTCGCGAATGCCTGGCTCAACGCCGGTGAGGGCCAGGTAGGTGTTACGCATGATTGGCAGCAGGGAGTAAAGGAACACGGCGGTGATCGCCGGCATTGGCCCCAGGCCCTGGCCGAACTTGGAGTAGAACGGCAGCAGCAGGCCGAACAGCGCGATGGATGGCACGGTCAGCAACACTGTGGCGCTGGCTTGCAACGGGCCGGCCAGGGTCGGGAAGCGCGTCATCAGAATGCCCAGGGGCACGCCGATGAAGATCGCGAGGATCACTGCGATGCCGACCAGGGTGATGTGCTGCCAGGTCAGGTGCAGGACCTGGGCCCAATCAAGATGGGAAAAGGCGTTCAAAAATTCCATGTCTTCTCCTTTTTAGTTGATTGGATGTTGGCGCAGGAAATCGGCGGCAACGGCGGACGGGCTTTCATGGTCGACGTCGACCCGTGCATTGAGCTGACGCATGGTTTCATCGTCGAACAGGTGGGCCAAAGGCTTGAGTTCGGCGGCCAGTTGCGGGTGTTTGTCGAGGTATTCCTGGCGGATCACCGGGGCTGCGGTGTAATCCGGGAAGTAGTGCTTGTCGTCTTCGAGCAGCTTCAACTTAAAGGCGTTGAGGCGCCCGTCGGTGGTGTAGACCAGTCCGGCAAACACCTGGCCATTACGCAGGGCGGTGTAGACCAGGCCCGCGTCCATCTGCCGGGTGTTTTTGCGCGTCAGGTTCATGTCGTACAGCTTGACCATGCCCGCCAGGCCGTCGGAGCGGTTGGCGAACTCGGTGTCCAGGGCGACCAGGCGCTGTTCCTTGATGTCCTCGGCCATGGCGTTGGTGAGATCGCTGATGCTGTTGATCTCGGGATGTTCCTCAGCAACTTTCTCCGGCAGTGCCAGGGCGTAGGTGTTGCTGAAACGCGACGGCGACAGCCAGACCAAGCCTTTTTTCGCATCGAGTTCTTTGACCCGAGCGTAGGACTGCTCGCTGTCGAGTTTCTCGTCGATATGGTTGTAGGCCACCAGCGACACGCCGGTGTATTCCCATATCAGGTCCAATTGCCCGCTTTCCTGGGCACTGCGCGCCAGGTTGCTGCCCAGGCCGCCGGTCACGCGGGCGTCGTAGCCCTTGGTGCGCAGGTATTGGGAAGTGATTTCGGCGAGCAGGGTCTGCTCGGTGAACACCCGGGCGCCGATGCGGATCACGGGTTTTTCGGCGGCTTGCGCAATACCTGCAAGCAGCAGGACGCAGCCTAATATCAAGCTCAGTTTTTTCATGTGAATTCCTTTACCGGGCTTAAGACGGGCGTAACCCGCGTTCCAGCCAGAGGCGGCTGGCCATGGTCACCAGGCCATCAAGCAGCAATGCCAGCAGCGCGGTGCAGGCGGCGCCGAGCAACAGTTGCGGCTGGTTGTTCAGGGCGATGCCGGGGAAGATCAGGCTGCCCAGGCTGTTGGCGCCAATCAGGAACGCCAGCGGTGCGGTACCGACGTTGATCGCCAGGGCCACGCGCACACCGCCGATGATGATCGGCACGGCGTTGGGCAGCTCCACGCGAAACAGCACCTGGCGCGGCGTCATGCCGATGCCGGTGGCGGCTTCCTTGAGGGAGCCCTGAACGTTTTTCAGGCCTTCGTAGGTGTTGCGTACGATGGGCAGGAGCGAGGCAAGGAACAGCGCGAAGATGGCCGGGCCGCTGCCGATGCCGAGGACGCCGAGGGCGATGGCCAGTACGGCCAGGGGAGGGACGGTGTTGCCGATGTTGAAGATCTGCATGAAACGTTCTGCGCGCCCGACCATGTTGGGTCGGCTGAGCAGGATACCGGCGGGGATGCCCACAATCAGGGCTGCCAGCATGGAGACTAGGACGAGAATCAGGTGAGCTTGCAGGTAAAACAACAAATCGTCGCGGTACAGTTCGATCGTGTTGATGCCGATCCAGTGGACCAGCAGGGCCAGGAGCGCGACGACAACCGCGCCTCCTATCAGCCCTTTGCCATAGCGAATAGCCACAGGCGGACTCCTTTTTTTCTTTTGTCGGCGAACACATTTTCCGGCGGCACTGCCATTCCTGGCTGCCTCTGAATGAGTTCGCGAAAAGCAACTCGCCGATACTGGCAATGCAGTATGCGATCGAGCCATGAGCGCAGCCTCGTCAGGCTAACTTGCTGATATTTCAGCCCCTGTTCCGAGTGCGATAGCAGGGGAGTGGACGTCTCGACCTTTTAAAAGGTTCCACACTTGGGCGCATTTAGCCACCCCCAATGGGCTCAACGGTGGTCCGTACCCTCGCGTTTGCGCTATACTCGCCGCCCTTTTTTGACTCACCTGCCAGGCGATTTCCCATGACCCACCAGGCCGCCGAAGTCGCGAAACGCCGCACTTTCGCCATTATTTCCCACCCCGATGCCGGTAAGACCACCATCACCGAAAAGCTGTTGCTGATGGGCAAGGCGATCGCGGTGGCCGGCACGGTGAAATCGCGTAAATCCGACCGCCATGCCACCTCCGACTGGATGGAAATGGAAAAACAACGGGGTATTTCCATTACCACGTCGGTCATGCAGTTCCCGTATCGCGAGCACATGATCAACCTGCTCGACACCCCGGGGCACGAAGACTTCTCCGAAGATACCTACCGCACCCTCACCGCGGTGGACTCGGCGCTGATGGTCCTCGACGGCGGTAAAGGCGTCGAACCGCGCACCATCGCGTTGATGGACGTGTGCCGTCTGCGTGACACGCCGATTGTCAGTTTCATCAACAAACTCGACCGCGATATCCGCGACCCCATCGAGTTGCTGGATGAAATCGAAGCCGTCTTGAAGATCAAAGCGGCGCCGATCACCTGGCCGATTGGTTGCTACCGCGACTTCAAGGGCGTGTACCACCTGGCCGACGACTACATCATTGTCTACACCGCCGGTCACGGCCATGAACGCACCGAAACCAAGATCATCGAGAAGCTCGACTCCGACGAAGCCCGTGCCCACCTGGGCGACGAGTACGATCGTTTCGTCGACCAGCTGGAACTGGTGCAGGGCGCCTGCCATGAGTTCAACCAGCAGGAATTCCTCGACGGCCAACTGACGCCGGTGTTCTTCGGTACCGCGCTGGGCAACTTCGGTGTCGACCACGTGCTCGACGCCGTCGTGGACTGGGCGCCAAAGCCCCTGGCCCGCGTTGCCAACGAGCGCACCGTGGAACCGGTGGAAGAGAAATTCACCGGCTTCGTGTTCAAGATCCAGGCGAACATGGACCCGAAACACCGCGACCGTATCGCCTTTATGCGCATCTGCTCCGGCAAGTACGAAAAAGGCATGAAGATGCGCCACGTGCGCACCGGCAAGGACGTACGCATCGGCGACGCCCTGACGTTCTTCTCCTCCGAGCGTGAACAGCTGGAAGAGGCGTTTGCCGGCGACATCATCGGCCTGCACAACCACGGCACCATCCAGATCGGCGACACCTTTACCGAAGGCGAAGCCCTGGGCTTCACCGGCATTCCGCATTTCGCCCCGGAACTGTTCCGCCGCGTGCGCCTGCGTGACCCGCTCAAGTCCAAGCAACTGCGCCAAGGCTTGCAGCAATTGGCCGAAGAGGGCGCCACCCAGGTGTTCTTCCCCGAGCGCAGCAACGACATCATCCTCGGCGCCGTGGGTGTGCTGCAGTTCGATGTGGTCGCCAGCCGCTTGAAAGAGGAATACAAGGTTGAGTGTTCGTATGAGCCGATCACCGTGTATTCGGCGCGCTGGATTGATTGCAGCGATAAGAAGAAGTTGGAAGAGTTCTCCAACAAGGCCGTGGAAAACCTGGCAATCGACGGCGGTGGTCACCTGACCTACCTGGCGCCGACCCGCGTCAACCTGGCGCTGATGGAAGAGCGTTGGCCGGATGTGAAATTCCGCGCGACCCGCGAACACCACTAAGGTTTGAGCGGTTCAGAGAATGTGGGAGGGGGCTTGCCCCCGATAGCGGTGTGTCAGCCAGTGTATTGGGCTCTGACACTCCGTAATCGGGGGCAAGCCCCCTCCCACATTTTGACCTCCTAAAGGCTGGGGATTGGCGGTAATCCGGCATCGCGACTAGCGTAAACGCTGGTGGCAGTTAATGACTGCCGTGCGGGGCCCATTTACTGACTGGACGGAATCGATCATGAGTATTTTTCAACGAATAGTGCTGTTGATGAAAGTGCTGGTGCTGTTGTCGTTGGGGATGTCGACGGCCTGGGCGCATAACCCGGTACCGAGCGCAGCGGTGGTGACCAGTGGTCAGGCATCGCACTTGCAGTTGGCCAAGTCCGAAGCCGAACCAGGCGATCAGGGCCAGGGCGGCAGCGAGGGTGATGATGACTCTACTACCGACGAGCCCGACAGCGACGACGCAGACGCAGACGAAGGCGATAGCCAAACGTAGGCTCGCTAGAAAGAAAGCGCCTCCCGCCAGCCTATAGCTGGTGGGAGGCGCTTTTCAGACCTCAAACAATGCCTTAGAACGATGTAGTCACCGACGCGAAGTAAGCGCGGCCCGGTTCATTGTAGGTCTGGGCACCGGCGTCGTCGGCGTTACCTTTGCGAGACAGGCGCTTGTCCAGGAGGTTGTTGATGCCCACGCGTACGCTCAGGTTTTTGCTGAATTCGTAGCCGCTGCTCAGGCCCATCAACCCGTACGGGTCGACGTCCTGCTGGGCGCTGCGCTCGTAACTGCTGGCGCTGCGTGAGTTGAGCGTCGGTGCTTCTTGTTTGCCGTAATAGGTGCCGCTGACCTGGAATGACAGCTTGTCAGTGGCTTGCCAATCCAGCGTGGTGTTGACGGTGTACTTGGGGATGATGCTCAAGGGCTCGCCGGTGTCCTTGTCCTTGGAGTCGATCATGTAGGTCAGGTTGGTATTCAAGTCCAGATCATCGCGCAGGCTGATGAACAGGTTGCCTTCAACGCCCTGCACCAAGGCGGGCCCGCTGTTTTCCCACTCCAGCACGCGGCGACCGTTGCCCAGGCGGAAGGCCGCCTCGTTACTGGCGTTGATCTTGTTCTTGTAGTCATTACGGAAGTACGTCGCACTGGTACGCCAGGTGCCCTTGTCGAAAGCCAGGCCGATTTCCTTGTTGACGCTGATTTCCGGCTTCAGGTCGCGATTACCCACCAGGTAGCAACCGCCCATGTTGGCTTCGCTGGCGTTGCAGCCATTGCCACGGCTGTACAGCAAATAGTTCGGGTTGGACTGGTACAGGTTGGGTGTTTTATAGGCGCGGGCGATGCCACCCTTGATGCTCAATTCATCGGTCAACTGGTGCGAGGCGTTGAAGCTGGGGCTCCAGTTGCCGCCGTATTCCTCATGGTCGTCGAAGCGCAAGCCAGGCGTGATGACAGTCTTGCTGCCTAGCTCGATGTTGTCCTCGGCAAACAAGGCGTAGCTCGAGGCGGTGGTCTTGGTGCTGTTGCGGCTCACGCCCGGGATGGCGGGGACGCCGCCGGTGCCTGGGTCATAGCTTTGCGGGCGCAACGAGCCTGGGTCGTTCATCGACTCGTAGAGGTACTCGCTGCCCAGGGTCAGCACCTGTTCGGCACCGACGCTCAGGGGCAGGTTGACCTCGGCGGTGGCCCGAGTGTTGCGCAAGCGCGACTCGAAACGGCCTGCGCTGGCAGACGGCGCACCCTCGCCAGAACCGGCCAGGCCTTCATTGAGGCGTTCGTTGCGGGTCAGGTCGTGGGTTAGCGAAGCCAGGGTCGAGCCCCAGTCGAACTCGCCGCGGTGCGTGGCAGAAAAGCTGCTGCGCTGAATCACACTGGTTTCCTTGCCCACCAAGCTTTCCACGAATGCGCCACCGCCGTTGAGCATGGTATCACCGGCGAAAATATTGCCCTGGCGGCTGTAGCTGGCTTCCAGGTCGAGGGTTTGCTCGGGGGTGAACTGCCAGCTCAGCAAGCCGTTCACGTCTTTATTGCGCACGCCTTCGCGGCCGGCCACCAGCGAGTCTGGGGTCGCCTGTGCTGCGCGGTTGATGTCGGCGTCATCGGCGTCGGTCTTGTTCAGGCCGCCATAGACGCGGAACGCCAGTGTGTCGGTCAACGGGCCGCTGAGGTTGAAGTTGGTGCGTTTGCTCGCGCCTTCGGCATCGTTTTCGGGGAAGGCGGTGTAGGCGGTCAGCGAGCCGTGCAGTTGGTCGGTGGGGCGTTTGGTGATGATGTTGATGACACCGCCCATGGCACCGGAGCCATAACGGGCGGCGGCCGGGCCGCGCAGGATTTCAATGCGTTCGACTTCTTCGGCCGGCACCCAATTGGTTTCGCCACGGGTATCGCGGTCGCCGCTCCAGCCATAACGCACGGCGTTTCGGGAGGTGGACGGCTTGCCATCGATCAGGATCAGGGTGTTTTCCGGGCCCATGCCGCGCAGGTCGATTTGGCGGTTGTTGCCACGGCTGCCGCTGGAACTGTTGCCGGTCAGGTTCACGCCCGGCTCGCGGCGGATGATCTCCGACAGGTCGTTGGTGGGCGGGCGTTTCTTGATGTCTTCGGCGGTGATGATCGACACACCGGGCGCCTGCTTGAGTTCTTCGGCAGCGGTGCCCAATACACGCGTTTCGCCCAGCACCAGGGCTTGGGGCGTGCCATCCACAGGCAGGTCTGTCGCTTGGATCGGCACTTTATCGCGCTCTTTTTCCACACTCTGCGCCAGCAGCGCGGGGGACGAAAGGGTAGCGATAAACGCCAGCGAGAGATGGCTGAGCCTGAATTGAGACGACATGTCCACAAAGTCCTTTAGGAGGGGCGATTGAACGAGAGGCGTCTGAATTTTTGTCGTGCATCCAGCGCTCTCCGTGCGTCGTAATGGTATTGATTCTCAAACAGAAGTAAATTGCATTTACAATCTATACACTTTTCGAAACGCTCTGGCTCAATGTTTTCAGGGCTTTTGGCATGGGTTCAAACGGTATGTTTTTTGTTACAACCGCGCAAAAAAAAGCCCCTCCAGCCAGACTGATGCGCAATCTGGCGGGAAGGGCGATGGAACTCGATATCACGCATTACCCCTGTGGGAGCGGGCTTGCTCGCGAAGACGGTGTGTCAGCAACCCATCTGTAGCTGAACCCACGCATTCGCGAGCAAGCCCGCTCCCACAGAGGGAAACAATGTTGCTTCAGGCCACGAATTGCTCCGCGTAGTGACAAGCCACCTGCCGGTTATCCAACGGCCGCAACAGCGGCTCCTCACTGCTGCAGCGCTCGGTCGCATACGGGCAGCGCTTGTGGAACGCGCAACCCGGCGGCGGGTTCAGTGGGTTGGGCAGTTCGCCGACGATCTTGATCTTTGGCTTGCTCGGGTCCGGGTGAATGGTCGGCGTGGCCGACAGCAGCGCCTGGGTGTAAGGGTGCAGCGGGCGTGCGTAGATGTCTTCCTTGGGGCCCACCTCAACCGGGCGGCCGAGGTACATCACCATCACATCGTCAGCTACGTGCTGTACCACCGCCAGGTTGTGGGAAATGAACACGTAGGCGGTGTTGAATTCCTGCTGCAAATCCATGAACAGGTTAAGCACCTGTGCCTGGATCGACACGTCCAGCGCCGAGGTCGGTTCGTCCGCCACCAGCACCTTGGGTTGCAGCATCATTGCCCGAGCCAGGGCGATACGCTGGCGCTGACCACCGGAGAACATGTGCGGGTAGCGCTGATAATGCTCAGGGCGCAGGCCCACTTGCTTCATCATCGCCTGCACTTTTTCGCGGCGCTCGGCAGCGGACAGGTGGGTGTTGATCAGCAGCGGTTCGGCCAGTTGATCACCGACTTTCTGGCGTGGGTTCAACGAGGCATAGGGGCTCTGGAACACCATCTGCACGTCTTTGCGCAATTGCTTGCGCTGAGCCTTGTTGGCGCCGGCCACTTCTTGCCCGGCGATTTTCAACGAGCCCGACGAGGGCTCTTCAATCAGCGTCAGGGCGCGGGCCAGGGTGGATTTGCCACAGCCCGACTCGCCTACCACGGCGAGGGTCTTGCCGGCTTCCAGCTCAAAAGACACACCATTAAGAGCACGCACGGTGGCATGGCCCTTGAACAGGCCACGGGACACTTCGTAGTGACGGGTGAGGTCGCGGGCGGTAAGTACGACGGCCATTACGCCACCTCCTGGTTCAACGGGTAGAAGCAGCGGGCAAGGCTGTTGCTTTTCGGATCGAGGCCCGGCCGCTGGGCGCGGCAGGAGTCCTGCACATACGGGCAGCGCGGCGACAGCAGGCAACCCTGCGGACGGTCATAGCGGCCCGGCACGATGCCCGGCAGCGTGGCCAGGCGCGTGGCACCCAGGCTGTGCTCGGGAATCGCCTTGAGCAACGCTTCGCTGTACGGGTGTGCCGGAATGTCGAACAACTGCGGCACCTGGCCGACTTCCACTGCCTGACCTGCGTACATTACGCAAACGCGCTGGGCGGTTTCAGCCACTACCGCGAGGTCATGAGTGATCAGCACCAGGCCCATGTTCTGCTCTTTTTGCAGGGCCAACAGCAGCTCCATGATCTGCGCCTGGATGGTCACGTCCAACGCAGTGGTCGGTTCATCGGCGATCAGCAGTTTCGGTTCGCCGGCAATCGCCATGGCGATTGCCACGCGTTGGCTCATACCACCGGACAATTGGTGCGGGTAGGCATCCATACGGCTGGCAGCGCCTGGGATCTCGACCTTTTCCAGCAGCTCGATGGCGCGTTTGCGTGCTTGTTTGCCGGACATTTTCAAATGCAGGCGCAGCACTTCTTCGATCTGGAAACCCACGGTGTAGCTGGGGTTCAGCGCGGTCATCGGATCCTGGAACACCATCGCCAGGTCTTTGCCGACGATCTGGCGGCGCTGGCGGTTGCTCAACTTGAGCATGTCCTTGCCGTCGAAGTTCAGCGCATCGGCGGTGACGATGCCGGGGTGCTCGATCAGGCCCATCAGCGCCATCATGGTCACGGATTTACCCGAGCCCGACTCGCCAACGATTGCCAGGACTTCGCCCTTGTCGACGGAAATGTCGAGGCCATCGACCACCGGCACGGCGGTCTTGTCGCCGAAGCGCACGTTGAGATTCTTGATTTCTAACAGTGACATGGGAATCTCCTCAGGCGGCGTTCTTGAGTTTCGGGTCCAGCGCATCGCGCAGGCCGTCACCCATCAAGTTGATTGCCAGCACGCTGAGCAAAATGGTCAAGCCAGGCAGGCTCACCACCCACCAGGCGCGTTCGATGTAGTCGCGGGCCGAAGCCAGCATGGTGCCCCACTCAGGGGTTGGCGGTTGTACGCCAAGGCCGAGGAAGCCCAGGGCCGCGGCATCGAGAATCGCCGAGGAAAAGCTCAAGGTCGCTTGTACGATCAGCGGCGCCATGCAGTTAGGCAGCACGGTGATGAACATCAGGCGTGGCAGGCCGGCGCCAGCGAGGCGGGCGGCAGTCACGTAGTCGCGGTTCAGTTCGCCCATCACGGCGGCGCGGGTCAGGCGCACATAGGATGGCAACGACACGATGGCGATGGCGATCACGGTGTTGATCAGGCCAGGGCCGAGGATGGCGACAATCGCCACGGCCAGCAGCAGCGATGGCAGGGCCAGCATGATGTCCATCAAGCGCATGATGGTCGGGCCGAGCAAGCGCGGGAAGAACCCAGCGAACAGGCCCAGCAGGATGCCCGGGATCAGCGACATCACCACCGACGATAAACCGATCAGCAACGACAGGCGCGAGCCCTGGATCAGGCGCGAGAGCAAGTCGCGGCCCAGTTCGTCGGTGCCCAGCAGGAACTGCATCTGCCCGCCTTCCAGCCAGGCCGGTGGCGTGAGCAGGAAGTCTCGGTATTGCTCGCTGGGGTTATGCGGCGCAACCCACGGGGCGAAGATCGCGCAGAACACGATCAGCAACATGAACAGCAGGCCGGCAACCGCGCCTTTGTTCTTGGAGAAGGCTTGCCAGAATTCTTTGTACGGGGACGGGTACAGCAGGCTCTGATCGACTGCTGACACTTGAGTAGGTGTGGTCATGGTCATGATCTCAGCGCTGGTGACGGATGCGTGGGTTGGCGAAGCCGTAGAGGATATCCACCACGAAGTTCACCAGGATCACCAGGCAGGCGATCAGCAGAATGCCGTTTTGCACCACCGGGTAGTCCCGCGCGCCAATGGCTTCGATCAGCCATTTGCCGATGCCGGGCCACGAGAAGATGGTTTCGGTCAGTACCGCACCGGCCAGCAGCGTGCCGACTTGCAGGCCGACCACAGTGAGCACCGGGATCAGCGCGTTACGCAGGCCGTGCACGAACACCACGCGCGCCGGCGATAGGCCCTTGGCCTTGGCGGTACGGATGTAGTCCTCACGCAGCACTTCGAGCATCGACGAACGGGTCATGCGCGCGATCACCGCCAGCGGGATGGTGCCGAGTACGATGGCTGGCAGGATCAGGTGGTGCAACGCATCCCAGAACGCGTCCGGCTCGTCGGCCAGCAGGGTGTCGATCAGCATGAAGCCGGTGCGTGGCTCGATGTCGTAGAGCAGGTCGATACGCCCGGACACCGGGGTCCAGCCCAGGCTCACCGAGAAGAACATGATCAGGATCAGGCCCCACCAGAAGATCGGCATCGAATATCCCGCCAGGGAGATGCCCATCACCCCGTGGTCGAACAGGGATCCTCGTTTGAGTGCCGCGATCACCCCGGCCAACAGGCCCAGAATACCGGCGAACAACAGCGCGGCCATGGACAGTTCCAGGGTCGCGGGGAAGAGGGCGGTGAACTCGGTCCACACGCTGGTGCGAGTGCGCAACGATTCGCCAAGGTCGCCCTGGGCGAGCTTGCCGACGTAATCCAGGTATTGCGCATACAGCGGCTTGTTAAGGCCAAGGCGCTCCATTGCCTGGGCGTGCATTTCGGGGTCAACCCGTCGCTCGCCCATCATGACTTCTACGGGGTCGCCTGGAATCATGCGAATCAACGCAAAGGTCAGCAACGTGATGCCGAAGAACGTGGGGATCAATAACCCCAGTCGGCGGGCAATAAAACTAAACATCTTGGTGTGTACCTCAATCAGCCGGTTAGGCAGGTCCGGCACCGTCAGTGTCGACGGTGCCGAGCGTTTTTCTTATTTACTTCACCTGGGTGGTGGCGAAGTTATTGGTAGTCAGAGGGCTTTGGGTATAACCCTCGACGTTCTTGCGCATGGCGGTAAACATTTTCGGGTAGGCCATGGGGATCCACGGTTGGTCCTTCTCGAAAACGGCCAAAGCTTGTTCATAGAGTGCGGCGCGTTCGGCGGGTTCAGCCTCGGCGCGGGCCTTGTCGATCAAGTCTTGAAACTCTTTGTTACACCAGCGGGCGTAGTTTTCGCCGTTTTTCGCTGCGTCGCAACTCAGGTTAGGGGTGAGGAAGTTATCCGGGTCGCCGTTATCCCCGGCCCAGCCTGCAGAAACCATGTCGTGTTCGCCGGCTTTAGCGCGCTTGAGCATTTCGCCCCACTCCATGACCTTGATATTGACCTTCAGGCCAATCTGGGCCAGATCCGCCTGCATGCGCTGGGCGCCGAGCATCGGGTTGGGGTTGGTCGGGCCGCCGCCGTTACGGGTAAACAGGGTGAACTCGGTGCCTTCCGGTACGCCGGCTTCCTTGAGCAGGGCGCGCGCCTTGTCCAAGTCGCGAACTGGGTTTTTCAGCTTGTCACTGAAGCCCAGCAGGGTCGGCGGGTACGGCCCGGTGGCATCGACGGCGTTGCCTTTGCCGTACAGCGATTCGTTGTAGCCCTTTTTATCGAAGGCAATATTGATCGCGTGACGTACCCGCGCATCGCTCATGTACTTGTGGGTGGTATTCATGGCGGTGTAGCTGGTGGTCATCGCCGCTAGTTCCGCCACTTTCAGGTTGGGATCAGCCTTGGCGCTGGGTACATCATCGGGCTTGGGATACAGCGCGATCTGGCATTCGTTGGCCTTGAGCTTTTGCAGGCGCACATTGCTATCGGTGGTGATTGCCAGAATAAGCGGGTCGGCCGGCGGCTTGCCACGGAAGTACTCCGGGTTGGCCTTGAAACGCACCTGGGCATCTTTTGCGTAGCGGTTGAAGATGAACGGCCCGGTGCCGATGGGCTTGGCGTTCAGGTCATCGGTCTTGCCGGACTTGAGCAACTGGTCGGCATATTCGGCGGAGTGAATCGAGGAAAACGCCATGGCCAGGTCGGCCAGGAACGGGGCTTCAGGACGGGTCAGGGTAAAGACGACGGTGTGATCGTCGGTTTTCTCTACGCTCTTGAGCAGTTCTTTAAAGCCCATGCTTTCGAAGTACGGATAGCCCACGTTGGACTTTTTATGCCAAGGGTGATTCGGGTCCAGCTGGCGCTGGAAGCTCCAAAGCACATCATCGGCATTCAGGTTGCGCGTGGGTTTGAAATAGTCGGTGGTGTGGAACTTGATGTCGTCACGCAGGTGGAAGGTGTAGGTCAGGCCATCGGCGCTGATTTCCGGCAGGTCTTTGGCCAGGGCAGGCACCACTTCTGTGGTGCCGGGCTTGAAGTCCACCAGGCGGTTGAACATGGTTTCAGCGGCGGCGTCAGCGGTCACGGCAGTGGTGTACAGGACCGGGTCGAAACCTTCCGGGCTGGCTTCGGTGCAGACCACCAGCGGTTTGGCCGAAACGCCGATCGCCACGCTCAACAGCGCAGCGGCCATGGCGGCTTGTAGTGGGAGCATTTTCATTCAGAGCCCTCTGCAATCGATGGAACCAGAAAAGCGTAGGCGGCAAGCTCGTCCTGAGCTCGCCGCCTGCCTGGCATTAATTAAAGGATGTTGAACGGGATGGTGGTAACCAGACGGAACTCTTTGATGCTGCCGTCGGACTGGAACTCGCTGCCACGGTGCTCAACATAGGTTGCGCGCACGGTGGTGGCTTTGAGCGGGCCGCTCTGCAGCGCGTAAGAGGCGCCTACACCGTATTCCTGGTGCTTCTCGCCGTCCTGGGACTGGATGCCGTCATAGGCAAACTTGGCCCGGCCATTGTTGCCGGTGTAGTGGGTACCATCGATGCCCCAGCCGCGTGCCGAGTAGGCGTTGAACTTAAGGCCAGGTACGCCGTATTCAGCCATGTTGATGGCATAGGCGATCTGGAAGGATTTCTCGTTCGGGCCGTTGAAGTCAGACGTCAGGGAGTTGGCCAGGTAGATACCGTTGGTTTCGTGCAGGTAGTCGAAGTACTCGTTACCGTTCACTTGCTGGTAGCCAAAGGTCAGGCTGTGTGCCTGGTGAGTCAGGCCCAGGGAGAGGGAGAAGGTATCGTTGTCGATTTCCCCCATCTCTTTTTTGCCTTCATCGACAGTCTTGTAGTAGTTGAAGCCGGTGGTCAGGCCCAACTGCTGCGCGTCGCCCAGCTCGTGGGTGGCGCCGAAGTAGTACTGGTTCCAGAAGTCCTTCACGTTAGCGGCGAAGAAGCTGGTCTTCAGGCTTTTCAGCGGCTGGTAGTTCACACCCAGGGTCGACACTTTGTCGGTTTCTGCGCCATTGCCGTATTCGCTACGGAATTTCGACAGGCTCTGCTCGCTACGTGGGGAAACGCGGTCGAACACGCCGCCCTGGAACGACAGGTTGCTGAACTCTTCGCTGTTGAAGCTCACGCCCTGGAAGCTCGAAGGCAGAGCACGGTTGCCGATGGTGTCGACGATGCCGCTGCTGAAGTTCTGGCGACCGGCGGTCAGTGTGGTGTTGGACACACGGAATTGCACGTTGGCCAGGCCCAGTTTGCTCCACTGGTCTACGGCATCACCGTTGGAGTCGGCCAGGGTACGGTTGGAGCCGCCTTTGATATCACGCTTGCTGCGGTCCAGTACCAGGGCGTTGTACACCGCCACTTCAGTCTTGACCCCAACGGTGCCCTGGGTGAAACCCGAGCTGGCGTTGAGGATGGTGCCTTGCACCCAGTTGGTACGGTTGCGATCGGTCAGGGTCTGGCCGTGTTTCTGGTACGAGAAGGTGCCCCCGCGGTATTTGCTTTCATGGGAGTACCAGTTACGCGTGGTGCCGCCCAGGCTGAAATCTTCGATAAAGCCTTTGGCCTCGCTTTGGGCGCTGGTGCCGGCCAGGGTGGTAGGAACGAAGTCCTGGCTTTGCGTTTCAGCGTAGGCGGTGGCCGTGATGCTGCTGATGGCCAAGGCCAGAAGCGCTTTGCTGCTCAGTTTCATGGGTGAAGCTCCTTTGGTTCTCTTTTTTAATGCCGGTCTTTTTGGGTGATCCGGCTATTGGGTGTGGAACTTGTTCAAGCTATTGCAAACGTTTGGCGTAGGAAAATTCCCAACAAAAGCCTGCACGTTTGCCGGGGAGCTGATTTCGCTCCCCGCCATCCGGTTATTTTCTTATGGGTTGATGCTGACGCCCGAGAACACGTTGCGGCCGAAGGGGCTTACCTTGAAGCCTTCGACTTTGGCGCTTAACGGCTGGTTGACCGTCGAGTGGGCGATGGGCGTGATCGGCACCTGCTGCTTGAGCAGTTGCTGCGCCTGTTTGTACAGAACAGTCCTTTGTTCACGGTCGGTCACGACCTTGGCTTGCTTGATCAGCTTGTCGTACGCCGGGTCGCACCACATGGAGTAGTTGTTCCCGCCGATGGCGTCGCAGCTGTAGAGGGTGCCGAGCCAGTTGTCCGGGTCACCGTTGTCGCCGGTCCAGCCGATCAGGCTGACATCGTGCTCACCGTTCTTGGTGCGTTTGATGTACTCGCCCCATTCATAGCTGACGATCTTGACCTTGAGACCGATCTTGGCCCAGTCGTTCTGCAGCATTTCCGCCATCAGCTTGGCGTTGGGGTTGTACGGGCGTTGCACCGGCATGGCCCACAGGGTGATCTCGGTGCCTTCCTTGACGCCAGCGGCCTTGAGCAACTGCTTGGCTTTTTCCGGGTCGTAGGCGGCGTCCTTGATGCTGTCGTCGTAGGACCACTGCGTGGGTGGCATGGCGTTGACCGCCAGTTGCCCGGCGCCCTGGTACACAGCATTGAGGATGCTCTGCTTGTTCACCGCCATATCCAGCGCCTGGCGTACTTCCAACTGATCGAACGGCTTGTGGCGTACGTTGTAGGAGATATAGCCCAGGTTGAAGCCCGGTTTGGTCAGCAGTTGCAGGTTCGGGTCGGTCTTGAGGGCTTCGACGTCGGCGGGGCGTGGATGCAGGGTCACCTGGCATTCGCCGGCCTTGAGCTTCTGCACGCGCACCGAGGCGTCGGTGTTGATGGCGAAGATCAGTTGGTCCAGCTTGACGCGGCTCGGGTCCCAGTACTGTTTGTTGCCCACGTAGCGGATCTGCGAGTCTTTCTGGTAACGCTGGAACACGAAGGGGCCAGTGCCGATCGGCTTCTGGTTGATGTCGCTGGGCCGGCCTTGCGTGAGCAACTGCTCGGCGTATTCCGCCGAAAGGATCGCGGCAAAGCTCATGGCGATGTTCTGCACGAAGGCTGCGTCGACCGTGTTCAGCGTCATCACTACGGTGTAGGGGCCGGTTTTCTCGACCTTGGCGATGTTCTTGTTCAGGCTCATCCCGTTGAAGTACGGAAACTCGGTGGGGTAGGCCTTACGGAACGGGTGCTCGGGGTCAAGCATGCGGTTGAAGGTGAACAGCACGTCGTCGGCGTTGAAGTCTCGCGTCGGCTTGAATTCCTTGTTGCTGTGGAACTTCACCCCTTCACGCAGGTGGAAGGTGTAGGTCAGGCCATCAGGGGAAATATCCCACTTGGTTGCCAGCCCAGGGACGACGTCGGTCGCGCCTTTTTCGAACTCCACCAAACGGTTATACAAAGGCTCCGCCGCATCGTTGTCGGTAGCGGTGGTGTATTGCGCAGTGTCAAACCCTGCCGGGCTGCCTTCGGAGCAGAACACCAGGCTCTTTTTCTCGGCGGCTTGGCCCATGGTGGCCATGGCCAGCAGGCTGGTGGCAAACAGAGCGGATACAACGGTGGTATGGCGCATGACGATCCCGGTCCTTGTTTGTAGTTATCAACAGCGAGCCTACCTGCTGGCGTGCAGCCAGGCAGACCTCACTGATCCCACACACAGCAAGTGCCCTTCCCAGAGTGATGCCTCTGCTGTCCTACGACCTTATGGGGCGTTGACCTTGCAGTAAATGCGTCAATTCTGACTGACCTTGTAGGCAACGGAGGCACGGGTCGCAGTTCATTGCTGTAAGACGGCAACGCTTGCAAACGTAGTCTGTTTCCTAAGGTCCAGGCGGATGGAATAACGGCGACGTTATGAAACGTCGCCGTTATTGGTCCTTACTTGCCGCTGACGCTAACGCCGTAGAAGGAATTCAAGCCAAACGGGCTGATCTTGAAGTCCTGCACGGTATTACGCATGGGTTGATACACCGTCGAGTGCGCGATAGGTGTGTAAGGCAATTCGCGTTTAAGCAGCTGTTGCGCCTGTTTGTACAGTTCGGTGCGCTTGGCGACATCCGTGGTCGATTTGGCCTGGCTGATCAGGTCGTCATACTGTTTATTAACGAACTTGGAGAAGTTGTTACCGTTCAACGCCGGGGACGAAAACAGGGTGCCCAGCCAGTTGTCAGGGTCACCATTGTCACCGCTCCAGCCGATGATCATCGCCTGGTTCTCGCCACCTTTGGAACGCTTGATGTACTCGCCCCACTCGTAGCTGACGATGTTGACCTTCAGGCCGATCTGTTTCCAGTCGCTCTGCAGCATCTCGGCCATCAGCTTGGCGTTCGGGTTGTACGGACGCTGAACCGGCATGGCCCAAAGAGTGATCTCGGTGCCTTCCTTGATGCCAGCCTCCTTGAGCAGTTCCTTGGCTTTGGCAGGGTCGTACTTGGCGTCCTTGATCGTAGTGTCGTACGACCATTGGGTGGGTGGCATGGCATTGACGGCCAATTGCCCAGCGCCCTGGTACACGGAGTCGATGATCTGCTGCTTGTTCACCGACATGTCCAAAGCCTGGCGAACCCGCAGGTCAGCCAGCGGGTTTGGCGTCGTCTGGCCCTTGAGCACAGGCATCACGTTGTAGGCGATGTAGCCCAGGTTGAAGCCGGCCTGGTGCGGCATCTTCATGTCCTTGTCCGCTTCCAGCGGCTTGATATCGGCCGGGCGAGGATAGGCTGTGATCTGGCACTCGTTCTTTTTCAGTTTCTGGATGCGTACTGAAGGGTCCGTGGAGATTGCGAAGATCAGGTTATCGATCTTGACGTCTTCAGGCTTCCAGTATTCCTTGTTGCCGGTGAAGCGAATGTTGGAGTCTTTCTGGTAGCTCTTGAACACGAACGGGCCAGTGCCGATCGGCTTCTGGTTGATGTCGGCGGCCTTGCCTTCCTTCAACAGTTGGGCGGCATATTCGGCCGACTGGATCGATGCAAAGCTCATCGCGAGGTTCTGGATAAACGCCGCGTCCACGGTGCCAAGGGTGAACTTGACGGTGTGGTCATCGACTTTCTCGATGTTCTTGATGTTCTTGTCCATCTCCATGTCCGAGAAGTACGGGAACTCGGTAGGGTAGGCCTTACGGAACGGATCGTCTTTATTGATCATTCGGTTGAAGGTGAACAGTACGTCGTCAGCCGAAAATTCACGAGTAGGCTTGAAGTACGGGGTGGTATGGAACTTGACGCCTTCGCGAAGGTGGAAGGTATACGTCAGGCCATCCGGGGAAACGTCCCAGCTGGTGGCCAGGCCAGGAACGACGGCGGTGCCGCCACGTTCGAACTGGCTCAGGCGGTTGAACATGGTTTCGGCCGAGGCATCGAAGTCTGTTCCGGTGGTGTACTGGCCTGGGTCGAAACCGGCCGGGCTCCCTTCGGAGCAGAACACCAGGTTAGTTGCCGCAAGGGCTACGGGGGCTGCGGCCATAAGGCCAGCGCTCACTAATAACGGAAGGACTGCGTGTTTAAGCATGTTGGCCTCATGATTTGTTGTCATTTTTGGTGGTGAGGGCGACCTCGTGAGTCGGCCTGCGGATACTTATGCAGGCGCCATACCCAATGCAAGATGCAGAGCGGTTGCAAAGGGAAAACTGTGGTACGAACGTACAGGAATGTCGCAATTATGAAAGTTTCGACACAAAAGTGCTTATTTGGAGGGTTTTTTCGGTGCAAATGGCGCACCAAAAATGCCCATCCGAGGCGTCTAGCGCACTCGGTTGGGGCATTGATGTTACTTATCTAGACCCACGCCGTAGAAGGGCGTCAGTCCAAACGGACTGATCTTGAAATCCTGCACTTGCTTGCGCATAGGCTGGAAAACCGTCGAGTTTGCAATGGGCGTTATAGGTACTTGTTCCTTAAGGATTTTCTGGGCCTGTTGATACCACTTGACGCGCTGCTCGCGGTCGCTGCTGACCTTGGCTTGTTGCACCAACTTGTCGTAGGCCGGGTTACACCATTTGGCATAGTTGCTGCCCTTGACCGCGGCACAACTGTAGAGCACGCCTAGCCAGTTATCGGGGTCGCCGTTGTCGCCGGTCCAGCCATAAATCATTGCATCGTGCTCGCCGTTTTTGGCGCGCTTGATGTACTCGCCCCACTCATAGCTGACGATGTTGGCCTTGATACCGACCTTGGCCCAATCCTGTTGAATCATCTGCGCGGACATCCGTGCATTAGGATTCGAGGCGCGTTGTACGGTCATCGCCCATAGGTTAATGGTGGTACCTGGTGCAACCCCTGCTTCTTTTAGTAGCAACCGGGCCTTGGTCGGGTCGTAGGGCGCATCGTGTATCGTGGGGTCATAAGACCACTGCGCGGGAGGCAGTGCGTTCTGCGCCAATTGTCCGGCGCCCTGGTAAACGGCCTTGATGATGGCGGGCTTGTCGATGGCCATGTCCAGGGCCTGACGAACCTTGAGTTGATCCAGCGGCGGGTGAGTCACGTTATAGGCCAGGAAGCCCAGGTTGAAGCCTGCTTGTTGCAATACGCGCAGGTTGGGGTCTTGCTTCATCATTTCGATATCGGCAGGGCGCGGGTAACCGCTGACCTGGCATTCGCCTGCCTTGAGTTTCTGCAGGCGCGCGGCGGCGTCCGGGGTGATGGCGAATATCAGGTTGTCGAGCTTCACATCCTCGGGTTTCCAATACTGTTTATTGGCCACATAACGGATCTGCGAGTCCTTCTGATAACGCTTGAACACAAACGGCCCGGTACCGACCGGTTGCTGGTTGATCTGCTCGGCCTTGCCTTGTTTCAACAACTGGGCGGCGTATTCGGCCGATTGAACAGAGGCAAAGCTCATGGCCAGGTTTTGCACGAACGAAGCATCGACAGTGTTCAAGTTGAACCGCACAGTGTGCTCGTCGAGTTTTTCGACGCTTTTGATCGTGGTGTTCAAACCCATGTCGGTGAAGTAGGGCGATTCGGACGGGTAGGCCTTGCGAAACGGGCTGTCGGTATCGAGCAAGCGATTGAAGGTGAACAGCACGTCATCGGCGTTGAAATTGCGGGTCGGGATGAAGTAGTCGGTGGTGTGGAACTTGACCCCGTCACGCAGGTGGAAGGTGTACGTCAGGCCGTCCTTCGATACATCCCAGCTTGTCGCCAGACCAGGTTCTACCTCGGTGCCGCCACGCTTGAACTGGGTCAGGCGGTTGAACACGGTTTCGGCGGAGGCATCAAAATCGGTGCCGCTGGTGTATTGGCTGGGGTCGAAGCCGGCGGGACTGGCTTCGGAGCAATAGACCAGGGTGGTGGCGGCCTGGGCCATGGGCATACAGGCCAGCAGGCTTGCGGCGATCAATAGTGGTTTGAAGGCGATTCTTTCCATGGAGACCCCTGAAATGGCAAGCATATTAGGCTGCCCAAACAAAAACGGCGGTTACCGAGGTTACCGCCGTTCAGGTGTTTCAGGTAAGGGGCCATTAGCCGGTTTATGCATTTACTATGTAGGTGACCTCGACCTTGGTAGGAGCATCTTTATCGATCGCATAGGCACCGTCCAACTCGTTACTCTCCCGTATCGTGAAGGTCCTGTTGATTGTTAACTTTACACCCGGAGCATTTTGGATATTTTTATCGGCGTTAGAGAAGTGTCCTTCAGAAGTCATATGGACCTTGGCCAGGTTGTTCGAGGGATCGTATTCAATCTGAAACTGGGTATTGTCAGCCTTAAAAAAATAGCCCTTCTGCAGAGTCACCTCTTCTTTGTTCAGGTCAAGTTCGTGTAGGTCAACGATAGCGGGCCCGGCAGAGCCTTGATGAGCCACTTCGGAGATGCGAGCCCGCAGATCGGCATTGGGAATTGCCGCTTCGAACTGCGCAATCCTTGCTTGCTTGGCACCCGCCGTCGTGTCTGCTGTTGCGTTCAGCTCAGTAGTCACTGACAAGGCGTTTTCGGTAGTGGTGACAGTGTAAGGATTACGATCGATATCCTTGACGAAGGCGGGCGAATACTCGCTGGCACCGTATTCCGTGGTGTGTGCTATCTCTTCCGGCAACAAGGTAAAATTCGGTTCTTCAAGGGTCCACGAGGTGATGAGCTTTTTTTTAATTATTCCTTCTTCCTCGATGTGACTGAAAGAGAACTCGTAGTTGGTTCCCGCTTTGTTCTTCAAGATTTCATCGAACTGTTCGGCACCGGCTATTTTTTTTCCATCGATATCGACAAATTCATCGGCAAAAGTGGGTGGGGACTTCAGGTCATCACTCGGCGTTGGCGAAACTGGACGACGTAGCCATGCAAACAACCCAGCACCGTCGCCGGGCGCGCGAGCCCATTCGCCATCGCGCCCGGGTGTTATTACCGTCAGCCCTGCGCGAGTATCCGGGTCAATAATTTTGGCAAATGAGTCGCCGGTCCTGTAGCGCCCGGATATTTCAAAGACCTTGCTCGTCCCTGTTTCATCAGTAAGGCGTACGAATTGGCGGAACGCCCCGGTGTCGTCAGTCATTCGATAAACCCCCAGTGCATCTCGGGTGGCATTTTTTATCAATGCCTCACCCTCAGGGACCGCATATTTGGCCAGCGGGATGAGTGACCGGGAGTCAGGCAGGGGCTGTGGAGCAGGTTTGCCAGCGCGCGTACCCCCGGACGGTCCCGGTTGTGGTTCCGCGACTTCATTGGCGGGGGTTGGGGTAATCGGTTCACCCAGTGGTAATTCTTTTTCGGGAGGCAATGCAAAAGGGTCTTCGGGGACTGAGCTGGCTCCGACCGAGAAGAGTGTGTTCAGTAAGCCATCGAACGCCTTGGAGGCACCCTCGTCACGCTCTTGCACTGTGTCGCCAGACGAGGTTTTTTCTACGCCCAGCGCCAATTCGGTCAATCCTGTCACGACGGCTACCGCGGCCACGGGTGCGGCAATCGGCGCAAGTTTGGCCAATAAGCCAGCCGCCACGGTAATGTCGTTGAGCCAGGTGTCTCGAGTCTCTTCGCTGTTTGACTTGATGACCACGTCAGCATCGCTTTTCATGCGCTCCTGGGTGGTGGTCGCCAGGGTAGTAAATAAGTCGCCGGTAATTTTCGAGTGGCTTGCATCGATTGCCGGTCCCTTCAGTTCGCCGCTGGCCATTTTCTTCAGGTGTGTATCCAAGCCATCTTTCGTTTCGCCTACGTGGGTGAACCACAGGAGGGGCATAAGTACTTTCGCCGCTCTGGCGGCAAAACCGGCGGTTTGGTCCTGGCGATAAATCATCGGGAAGTGACTCGCCAAGGCCTCACTTTTTTTCGGATCTTTTGCCTGATCAATCAGCCATTGTTCCAGCTTTTGCGCAGAGTCGAACCTGAGAAACGCCGGCTCGGCGCCTGGGATGTAAAGCACTTGCCGGCCACCGTCGCCCGCGCTGAATCGCACAATGTCGCTGGAGGTAAAACCGTGGATGCTCAAGGCATTCGCCTGTACAGGGGCTTTTATCGGTGTTTTGGCTTTGAGTTGGTCGACGCTGATCGGTGCATTTTCATCCAGGGGCAGGTCGGGTACTGCTGCCATCACCATCTTGTAGTCGTCACGAGTGAATTGGTGTTCGGGTGCTTGCAGCGCACGTTCAACTGCAGGCCATGCTTGAGCTGTCTTGAATTGTTTGCGGGCCTGGAAGGTGAACTCGCCTTTGATCGCCGTCTGGTAGCTATCGGAATGAGAGTTCCAGAAGTTGTCGATCTTCTGGGTCATTTGGCTCTGGAAGTCAGTCTTCCAGCTTTCATGCATCACTTGCGACGGTTTGAGGTCGATCTGGTTGTGCTTGCCGTAGCCGCCTTTTTCGCTTTGCCCAGCAGGTTGGGTATACAGCCCCGCTTCCAGGTCCAGGTTGCCGGGCACCCAATCGTGCTCGGAGAAGTTTTTCAGCAGGGCGTCGGGCAGGCGCAGCGAAGACCAGGGCTCTTGGAATGTGTGTTCCCAGCCGGTCGCCGTGTCTGCACTTTCGCCACCTTTGAAACGGTTCAGGTACACGGTGTCGGAGTCGATAGGTTTGCCCGTGAGTTTGAGCAGCAGGTCATCCGCCCACTTTTTGGCCTCTGCCCGCGTATTGGGCAGGTTGTTGGCGACGTCAACCGCCAAACGCTTGTAAGCCAACGCCTGTGGTGCGGTGCTGTAGTAATTGGCGGCATTGTGTTTTTGCACTTGCAGCGCTTGTGAAGAGCGGCTGCTGGCAGGGCGCAGGCGGTCATTGGCGGGGATAGGGTCGAAGCTGTCTTTATGTTCCAGATACCTTATTTGTGTTCGAGCCTGGGACAGCGTTTGGGGAAGGGACACGCCTTCAAAGTTGGCCACCACTTTTGCACTGACCTGTATGGAGTCCTTACCCAGCCTCACACGCAAATCACCGTTATTGCCAGGGGCGATAACTTTTGCGGTCTCCAGCAAGGGGCCTGAAATTTGTCCCCAGCCTGATGTATCCGAGAGATGGAAGGTTTTCGTTTTGCCCTCGATCTCGGCGGACAAGGTACCTGTAGACGGGTTGATTGAAAGCAAGGTGTCCGGGGCGAAGTGTTGTTCGCGCAGCCAGCCCTGTACCACGGCGTTTTCCACATGCATGCGATACAGCCCGAGCCATTGGCCCAGAGTGCTTTGGGGCGGCACGGTTATAAGCCCGGCATTGCCGTGCAACACCTTGCGTTGTACGGCCTCGAGGTAGGCCTTGAGCAGTGCTGTTTCATCGGGTTGGACAGCCTTTGGCGTGGGCGGTGACGATGCCGGCGTCGCCTGAGCTTGAGTGTTGGATGTCGCAGTAGCGACGACGGGTGGCAGCGATAACGAGGGGGTTGGATCGAGTGATAGGGACATGAATTCGGCTCTCATTGTATGAATAAATGCCAGCACAGCCCTCCCTGGTAGCTATGGCAGTAATGAGTCGTGAAAACCGGACACTTGATTCCTACGAGATGTGCTGCCGTATATGACGGCGCGCGTGCGCGCAAAAAAAGCGCAATCCCGTGGGGCTGCGCCTTTGTTCTGTCTAAAAAGTTACTGTAAAACTTCGATCACACCATCGGCACTCATGCTGACCTGGCTGGTACCTGCTTCCACTTCCGGCGTCGGTGCTGAATCGGCCATCGCGGCTTTCATCATCATGCCGCCATTGCGGGCGTAGGGCATCGGGTAGCCATTGGTGTTGAAGTTCAGGTTGACGATCTTGTAGCCCTTGCCACCGAGTGCATCGGTCGCCAATTGTGCGCGCGCCTTGAATGCAGCCACGGCGTCTTTGAGCAGCGCATCTTCGCTGGCCTTGCGCGTGGCATCGGCGATGGCGAAGTCCATGCTGTCCATTTTCAACGTGTTCAACAGCTCGCCGGTGAGCTTGGACAGCGCCGGGAAGTCCGCGCTTTCCAGGCGCAGCTCGGCGCGTTCACGCCAGCCGGTGATCTTCTGGTTCTTGCTGTCGTAGATCGGGTAGCTGTTGCGGCTGCCCTGGCGCAAGGTCACGCCTTTGACTTCGCGCGCCTGGCCCAGGGCCTGGTTCAGGGTGGTGGTGATTTCGGCCGCGAGCTTGGCCGGGTCGGCGTTTTGCGATTCGGTGTAAAGGGTGACGATCATCTTGTCGCGGGCCACTTCCTGGCTGGCTTCGGCGCGCAGGGAGATCTGGTTGTAATGCAATGCATCGGCGGCCATGGCCGGCAGGCTGGCCAGGGCGCTGGCGCTGAGGGTAATGATGGCTGCACTGCGAATGAAACGAGACATGGAAGCTCCTTGAGATAGTCGTGCTCGGTATGACTGTAGACGTTGGCACTGGGTTCTTCGGGTTTACACATTACCTACAAGTTATGCCGGCGCCGACGAACGGTCATTTACCCGGCCTGCGTCAAAGAGCCACACACGCCGTGCCAGCAGGTCTGCTTCGTTTATACTCGTGCCGATCCGCCTGCAGCGCTCAACGGGAGAGCTCATGCTCGCCGCCGTAAAACTGACTTCCGCCACTCGCCAGAACCTTTGGCGCCTGACGTTCATTCGCACCCTGGTATTGGCCGCACAGGCTGGTTCCGTCGGGCTTGCCTATTGGTTCGACCTGCTGCCGCTGCCCTGGCTGCAACTGGCCGTGACCCTGGGTTTTTCCACCGTATTGTGTGTGTTCACCGCCATTCGATTGCGTACCACTTGGCCGGTGACCGAGTTGGAATATGCTCTGCAACTGGCCTGTGACCTGTTTATCCACAGCGTGTTGCTGTACTTCTCCGGTGGGTCCACCAACCCCTTCGTCTCCTACTACCTGGTGCCTTTGACCATCGCTGCCGTCACCCTGCCGTGGCGCTATTCGGTGGTGCTGTCGGGGATTGCGCTGACGCTGTACACCCTGCTGTTGGCGCAGTTCTACCCCTTGCAGACGTTCCCCATCGCCCGGGAAAACCTGCAGATCTACGGAATGTGGTTGAGCTTCGCCCTGTCTGCGGCAGTCATCACCTTCTTTGCCGCGCGCATGGCCGAAGAACTGCGCCGCCAGGAAGAACTGCGCGCCATTCGCCGTGAAGAAGGCCTGCGTGACCAGCAGTTGCTGGCTGTCGCCACCCAGGCCGCAGGCGCTGCCCATGAGTTGGGCACGCCGCTGGCGACCATGAGCGTGCTGCTCAAGGAAATGACCCAGGACCATCACGACCCGGCCCTGCAGGACGATTTGAGCGTGCTGCAGGAACAGGTCAAGCAGTGCAAGCTGACGTTGCAGCAACTGGTGCGCGCCGCCGAAGCCAATCGCCGTCTGGCGGTCGAAATGCAGGACGTCACCCAGTGGCTCGATGAGGCGCTCAACCGCTGGCACCTGATGCGTCCCGAAGCCAGTTACCGTTTCAACCTGCTGGGCCAAGGCAGCGTGCCGCGCATGGCGCCACCGCCGGACCTGACCCAGGCGCTGCTCAACTTGCTGAACAATGCAGCCGACGCTTGCCCTGAAGGCCTCGGCGTGCAGTTGGACTGGGACGCGGAAAACGTCACCATCAGCATTCGTGACCACGGCGCGGGCGTGCCGTTGGCCATTGCCGAGCAGATCGGCAAACCCTTCTTTACCACCAAGGGCAAAGGCTTCGGCCTGGGCCTGTTTTTGAGCAAGGCCAGCGTGACCCGCGCGGGCGGCTCAGTGAAGCTCTATAGTCATGAGGAAGGTGGCACGCTCACCGAGCTGCGCCTGCCCCGTGTCGCACGAGGAGATATCGATGAGTGACGAGATCCAAGTCGAAGGCGAAGAACTGCCGCACCTGTTGCTGGTAGATGACGACGCGACCTTTACCCGCGTGATGGCACGCGCCATGAGCCGGCGCGGTTTTCGTGTCAGCACTGCAGGCTCTGCCGAAGAGGGCCTGACCATCGCCCAGGCCGACCTGCCGGACTACGCCGCCCTCGACCTGAAAATGGACGGCGACTCGGGCCTGGTACTGCTGCCCAAGCTGCTGGAACTCGACCCGGAAATGCGCGTGGTGATCCTCACCGGTTACTCCAGCATTGCCACCGCCGTCGAGGCGATCAAGCGCGGCGCTTGCAATTACCTGTGCAAACCCGCGGATGCCGACGACGTGCTGGCCGCCTTGCTGTCCGAGCATGCCGACCTCGACACCCTGGTGCCGGAAAACCCGATGTCGGTGGACCGCCTGCAGTGGGAACACATCCAGCGCGTGCTGACCGAGCACGAAGGCAATATCTCCGCCACCGCCCGCGCTTTGGGCATGCATCGGCGTACCTTGCAGCGCAAGTTGCAGAAGCGCCCGGTACGACGCTGAACGGCGACTGAACAACTCGCTTCAGGCTGCACGGACGCACGAACCGATCCCCTATGATCGGTTCAAACGCCTGTGACTTTTTCCTACCGAGCCTGAACGATGAATCAGAATGCTGAATATCGCGCGGTCAACGACGCGGTGCGTGGGCAATTCTTCCGCCGAACCTGGGCGATGATCACACCCTATTGGCGCAGTGAAGAGAAGGGCAGGGCCTGGCTGCTGCTGGCCGCAGTGATTGGCCTGTCGCTGTTCAGCGTGGCGATCTCCGTGTGGATCAACCACTGGTACAAAGACTTCTACAACGCCCTGGAGAAGAAGGACACCGCGGCCTTCTGGCAGTTGATCGGCTATTTCGGCGGGATCGCGGCGGTGGCGATACTCGGCGCGGTGTACCGCCTTTACCTGACCCAGATGCTGACTATCCGCTGGCGCGCCTGGCTCACCGAAAAACACTTCAGCCGTTGGCTGGCCCACAAGAATTACTACCAGCTGGAGCAGGGCGGCTACACCGATAACCCGGACCAGCGGATTTCCGAAGACCTCAACAACTTTACGTCCGGCACCTTGAGCCTGGGCCTTGGGTTGCTGCGTAACGTGGTCAGCCTGGTGTCATTCTCGATCATCCTGTGGGGTGTCTCGGGCAGCATCGAAGTGTTCGGCATCACCATTCCCGGCTACATGTTCTGGTGTGCGTTGCTGTACGCCGCCGTGGGCAGTTGGCTGACGCACCTGATCGGCCGGCGCTTGATTGGCCTGAGCAACCAGCAACAACGCTTTGAAGCGGACCTGCGTTTTTCCATGGTGCGGGTGCGTGAGAATGCCGAAAGTATCGCCCTGTACAACGGCGAGCCGAATGAAAGGCAGCGCCTGAGCACCCGCTTCGGCAAAGTCTGGCAGAACTTCTGGGACATCATGAAAGTGTCCAAGCGCCTGACCTTTTTCACCGCCGGCTACAGCCAGATCGCAATCATCTTCCCCTTTATCGTCGCCGCGCCGCGCTATTTCACCGGCAAGATCGAGCTGGGCGAGCTGATGCAAATCAACTCGGCGTTCGGCAACGTGCAAGAGAACTTCAGCTGGTTTATCAACGCCTATTCGGAGCTGGCAACCTGGCGCGCCACCAGCGACCGTCTGCTGAGTTTCCAGCAGGCCATGAGCGACAACGAGCAATGCACGCCGGCGATCGACGTGCGCCCTGAAGGCGAGCGCCTGGTGATCAAGGACCTGGGCATGGACCTGGCCGACGGCCGTCACCTGCTCACTGATGCCGACATGACCGTGGAGCCTGGCGAGCGCGTCATGCTCAGCGGGCGTTCCGGCAGCGGCAAGAGCACTTTGCTGCGGGCGATGGGGCATCTGTGGCCCGCCGGTCATGGCAGCATTCGCTTACCGGCGACGCGCTATCTGTTCCTGCCACAGAAGCCTTACTTGCCGATTGGTACGCTCAAGGCCGTGTTGAGTTATCCACAGGACGACAGCGTCTATCCGGCAGAACGTTATGCCCAGGTCCTGGAGACTTGCCGCCTGCCGCACATGGTCAATCGCCTGGATGAAGCCAACCACTGGCAACGCATGCTCTCGCCGGGTGAGCAACAGCGCCTGGCCTTTGCCCGTGCGCTGTTGTTTGCACCGCGATGGCTGTACATGGATGAGGCAACCTCGGCCATGGATGAAGAAGACGAAGCAACCTTGTACCAGGCGTTGATCGATGAGTTGCCGGGGTTGAGCATCGTCAGCGTCGGCCACCGCAGCAGCCTCAAGCGTTTCCATGGGCGGCATGTGCGCATCGACGGTGGGCGGTTGCAGGAACAACAACCGACCTGAACGCGTGCGCGCTCGATGTGGGAGCCGGGCTTGCCCGCGATGGCGGAGTGTCTGAGGCAGGTGTGTCAACGGGCACGCCGCTATCGCAGGCAATCCAGCTCCCACAGGAGGCGGTGTTGTCTGATGATTCAGGCACCTAATAAAAAGCCCGGCTGATCATCGATCAGCCGGGCTTTTTTATTGCCCGAAGATGACTTACTTCTTCAAGCCGTAATGCTCATCCAACATGCCTGGAGCGTTCGGCGTCTTTGGCGCGTAGTCCCGTGGTGGCTCCTGGTTTTCCCGAGGCGGGGTCAGGCGTTCCCGTGGGGTTTGCGGTGCATCGGAATGCAGCGCGGCCAGCAGGCGCTGGCGGGTGATGTCGTCGAGGGCCAGGCGGTTAGCGCCATCGGCGAGGTGATCCTGTACTTCCTGGTAGCTCTGGGTGAGCTTCTTGACCAGGGTCGCGGTGCTGTTGAAGTGGGTAACAACCTCGTTCTGATAACTGTCAAAACGTTCCTGAATGTCATCCAGCTGACGCTGCGTGCGGTTAGGCGCGGCATTCGGCAGCAGGCGGGCAACCAGGAAACCAATGGCGACACCGGCAACCAGGGCAAGAGTCGGCAACAACCAAACTAAGAGCGAGTGTTCCACGAGTCCTTCCTCTATAAACGGCTTTGCTTTACGTTAACGGCTCAAACCTGCGCTGTATACCGCGATTAAGCTCGCAATGATGCCATGCACAGACTTTTAGCTAGACGAGTCGACCCCTTGAGAGGTCACGGAGTTCATCCTTGCTCATGCGTGAAACCCCCGTTTTGATCGATGGCCCGGCGGGCCAATTGGAAGCCCTGTACCTGGATCACCCCGAACCACGTGGCCTGGCGCTGGTTTGCCACCCTAACCCGGTGCAGGGTGGCACCATGCTCAATAAAGTCGTCTCGACCCTGCAACGCACTGCCCGCGATGCGGGTTTGATTACTTTGCGTTTCAATTACCGTGGTGTGGGTGCCAGTGCCGGTACTCACGATATGGCCACCGGTGAGGTCGACGATGCTGAAGCGGCCGCCACCTGGCTGCGGGAAAAGCACCCGGACCTGCCAATCACCTTGCTCGGTTTTTCTTTCGGTGGATATGTGGCCGCCAGCCTCGGCGGCCGCCTGGAAGCCAAAGGTGAAAAGCTCGCACACCTGTTCATGATCGCCGCTGCGGTGATGCGCCTGCGCGATACCGACGCGTTACCGCTGGGCTGCCCGTTGACCCTGATCCAACCGGAAAGCGACGAAGTGGTTGACCCGCAGCTGGTGTACGACTGGTCCGCCGCCCTCAAACGCCCCCATGAGTTGCTGAAAGTGGCAGAATGCGGACACTTTTTTCACGGCAAGCTGACCGATCTCAAGGATCTGGTGCTGCCACGCCTTTCGAATTGATGACAAGCGATCACCCATGACGACCCGTACCCGTATCCTCACCGGCATCACCACCACCGGCACGCCGCACCTGGGCAACTACGCCGGTGCGATTCGCCCGGCGATCCTCGCCAGCGAAGACGCGAATGCCGATTCCTTCTATTTCCTGGCCGACTACCACGCCCTGATCAAATGCGATGACCCGCAGCGCATCCAGCGCTCGCGTATGGAAATCGCCGCGACCTGGCTGGCCGGTGGCCTGGATGTGAACCGGGTGACCTTCTACCGCCAGTCGGACATCCCGGAAATTCCCGAGCTGACCTGGCTGCTGACCTGCGTTGCCGCCAAGGGCCTGCTCAACCGCGCCCATGCCTACAAGGCCTCGGTGGACAAGAACGTGGAGAACGGCGAAGACCCGGATGCGGGCATCAGCATGGGCCTGTACAGCTACCCGGTGCTGATGGCCGCGGACATCCTGATGTTCAACGCGCACAAGGTGCCGGTGGGCCGCGATCAGATCCAGCACGTGGAAATGGCCCGCGACATCGGCCAGCGTTTCAACCACCTGTTCGGCAACGGTAAAGAATTCTTCACCATGCCCGAGGCGCTGATCGAAGAAAGCGTGGCCACCTTGCCGGGCCTGGATGGCCGCAAGATGTCCAAGAGCTACGACAACACCATCCCGTTGTTCACCAGCGCCAAGGACATGAAGGACGCGATCTCGCGGATCGTCACCGACTCCCGCGCGCCAGGCGAACCCAAGGATCCGGACAATTCGCACCTGTTCACCCTTTACCAGGCGTTCGCGACCAAGGCCCAGGAAGCCGAATTCCGTGGTCAGTTGCTAGAAGGCCTGGGCTGGGGCGAGGCAAAGAACCGTCTGTTCCAACTGCTCGACGGCCAGCTCGGCGAAGCGCGCGAGCGTTACCACCAACTGATGTCGCGCCCATCGGACATGGAAGACCTGCTGCAGGTCGGCGCGAAAAAAGCCCGTGCCGTGGCGGCACCGTTTCTGGCCGAGCTGCGTGAAGCGGTGGGCCTGCGTTCGTTCGTCAACCAGGCGGCGGCGCCGGTCGCCACCAAGAAAAAAGCAGCGAAGGCTGCGCGGTTTGTGAGCTTCCGTGAAACTGACGGCAGCTTCCGCTTCCGCCTGCTGGCCGCTGATGGCGAGCAACTGCTGCTGTCGCGCAACTTTGCCGATGGCAAAGCAGCCGGCGCGGTGACCAAGCAACTGCAAAGTGGTGATGCGCTGGACGTGCGCGCCGAGGCCCTGGGCTTCAGCGTATGGCTGGACGGCGCCGCAGTCGCTGACAGCGCCGAGTACGCCGATCAACCATCGCGTGACGCGGCCATCGAAGCCTTGCGCGCTGCGTTGACCCCAATCGAGGATTAACCCGACCAAGGGTTGATTGCCATTATCCAGGGCCGTCGTTACAGTGTCGGCCCGTTTTTGTTGCCTTGCTAACGAAATTATGACGCCCCTAGAACGATATCAAGCTGATCTGAAACGCCCCGAGTTCTTCCACGACGCGGCCCAGGAAAATGCCGTGCGTCATTTGCAGCGCCTGTACGAGGACCTCGTGGCCGCGTCGCAAAGCAAGCCAGGGATGTTCAGCAAGCTGTTTGGCAAGAAAGACCACACGCCGGTCAAGGGCCTGTATTTCTGGGGCGGCGTGGGTCGGGGCAAGACTTACCTGGTAGACACCTTCTTTGAAGCGCTGCCGTTCAAGGAAAAGGTGCGTACGCACTTCCACCGCTTCATGAAGCGCGTGCACGAAGAGATGAAGACCCTGCCGGGCGAGAAAAACCCGCTGACCATCATCGCCAAGCGTTTCGCCCAAGAGGCCCGGGTGATCTGCTTCGATGAATTCTTCGTCTCCGACATCACCGACGCCATGATCCTTGGCACCCTGATGGAAGAACTGTTCAAGAACGGTGTGACCCTGGTGGCCACGTCGAACATCGTGCCCGATGGCCTGTACAAGGACGGCCTGCAACGTGCACGCTTCCTGCCGGCCATTGCGCTGATCAAGCAGAACACCGATATCGTCAACGTCGACAGCGGCGTCGACTACCGCTTGCGTCATCTGGAGCAAGCCGAGCTGTTCCACTTCCCGCTCAACGAAGCAGCACACGAAAGCCTCAAGAAAAGCTTCCGTGCGCTGACGCCGGAGTGCACCCAGGCGGTGGAAAACGACAAGCTGATGATCGAGAACCGCGAAATCATCGCGCTGCGCACCTGCGATGACGTGGCCTGGTTCGAGTTCCGCCAACTGTGCGATGGGCCACGCAGCCAGAACGATTACATCGAGCTGGGCAAGATCTTTCACGCCGTGATCTTGAGTGGTGTGGAACAGATGGGCGTGACTACCGACGATATCGCCCGACGGTTCATCAACATGGTCGATGAGTTCTACGACCGTAACGTCAAGCTGATCATCTCGGCGGAAGTCGAACTCAAGGACCTCTATACCGGCGGCCGCTTGAACTTCGAATTCCAGCGCACCTTGAGTCGCCTGCTGGAAATGCAGTCCCACGAGTTCCTGTCGCGCGGCCACAAGCCTTAAGCAATCTCCAGCTCAATGGAGAGCTAATGTGGGAGCCGGGCTTGCCCGCGATGGGGGTGTATCAGCCAACTATAGGCTGGCTGATACACCGTCATCGCAGGCAAGCCAGCTCCCACAATGGTTTGTGTTGGTCTGAGCTCAGGCGGCTTGCTGGAATTGCTGCCTGTACTGGTTCGGCGACAACTCCGTGTGCTGCCTGAACAACCGCGCAAAGAAACTCGCATCGTCGTAACCCACCTCGTAGCTGATGGTCTTGATGCTCTTGCGGCTGCCCGAGAGCAAGCCCTTGGCCGTTTCGATGCGTAGGCGCTGCAGGTAATGCAGCGGCTTGTCACCGGTGGCGGTCTGGAATCGGCGCATGAAGTTGCGGATGCTCATGCCGTGTTCCCGGGCGACGTCTTCAAAGCGGAATTTGTCGGCAAAGTGCTCTTCAAGCCAATGCTGGATCTGCAGGATGATCACGTCCTGATGCAGCTTCTGCCCGCCAAACCCGATCCGCCCCGGTGAATAGTTGCGCTGCACTTCATAGAGAATGTCGCGGGCCACCGCCTGGGCGATGTTGGCGCCGCAGAAGCGTTCGATCAGGTAGATATAAAGGTCGCAGGCCGACGTGGTGCCGCCGGCGCAGTACAGGTTATCGGCATCCGTGAGGTGCTTGTCCTGGTTGAGTTGCACCTTGGGGAAGCGCTCGCTGAAGGCATTGAAGAAGCGCCAGTAGGTGGTCGCCTCCTTGCCATCGAGCAGCCCGGCTTCGGCCAGCCAGAACACCCCGGTGGCCTCGCCGCAGAGTACGGCGCCGCGGGCGTGCTGTTCGCGCAGCCACGGCAGCACTTGCGGGTAGCGGGAGCACAGGGCATCGAAGTCGTCCCAGAAGGCCGGCAGCACAATGATGTCGGCGTCTTCGAGGCCGCCGTCCACTGGCATGATCACATCGCTGAAGCTGCGCACGGACTGGCCGTCGGGGCTGACCAGGCGCGTTTCGAACCCTGGGGTCAGGCCCAGCCCTTGCTGTTTGCCATGGCGCAGGCTGGCGAGATGGAAGAAATCCTTGGCTTGCATGAGGGTTGAAGCGAATACCCGATCAATGGCCAAAATGCTGACGCGCCGCAACGGCGTGGAGATTTGGTTAGACATAATTTCATTTATTCTTATAGGGGAAAGTGGTCACCAGACGGCTGGATCGTCTTATTTTTTGTCGCATGTGTCCAGTGTCCCGTGACGCCTTCGGGGCATAGGCTCTGTGGGCTCGTCCTTGTCCGACAATCCACGCAGGTGACCCATGATCCCCAGAACCTTGTTCAGCTCGGAGCACGAACTCTTCCGTGAGAGCGTACGCACTTTCCTCGAAAAGCATGCCGTGCCCTTCCATGGGCAATGGGAAAAGCAGGGCTATATCGACCGTAACTTGTGGAACCAGGCGGGGGAGGCGGGCATGTTGTGTTCCCACCTGCCAGAGGAGTATGGCGGGCTGGGCGCGGACTTTCTCTATAGCGCGGTGGTGATCGAAGAAGTCAGCCGCCTGGGTTTGACCGGCATCGGTTTTTCCCTGCATTCGGATATCGTCGCGCCCTACATCCTGCATTACGGCAGTGAAGCGCTGAAGCACAAGTACCTGCCCCAGTTGATCTCCGGAGAGAGGGTCACAGCCATTGCCATGACCGAGCCGGGCGCCGGTTCCGACCTGCAAGGGGTCAAGACCAGCGCAGTGCTGGACGGTGACGAGTATGTGATCAACGGCTCCAAGACCTTTATCACCAACGGTTACCTGGCCGATCTGGTGATTGTCGTCGCCAAGACCGACCCCAAGGCTGGCGCCAAGGGTACCAGTCTGTTCCTGGTGGAAGCCGACACGCCGGGCTTCGACAAAGGTAAGCGCCTGGAGAAAGTTGGCATGAAGGCCCAGGACACCTCGGAGCTGTTCTTCCAGGATGTGCGCGTGCCCAAGGAAAATCTGCTGGGCCAGGCGGGCATGGGCTTTGCCTACCTGATGCAAGAGTTGCCGCAAGAACGCCTGACCGTGGCGATTGGCGCGCTGTCCTCAGCCGAAGCGGCGTTGCAGTGGACCCTGGACTACACCCGTGAGCGCAAGGCGTTCGGCAAGGCGATCGCCGACTTCCAGAACACCCGGTTCAAGCTGGCGGAGATGGCCACCGAGATTCAGATTGGCCGTGTGTTTGTCGACCAGTGCATGGCCTTGCATCTGGAAGGCAAGCTGGACGTGCCCACGGCGGCGATGGCCAAGTACTGGGCCACCGACCTGCAGTGCAAGGTGCTCGATGAGTGCGTGCAGTTGCATGGCGGCTACGGCTTCATGTGGGAATACCCGATTGCCCGGGCCTGGGCGGATGCGCGGGTGCAGCGCATTTATGCGGGGACCAATGAGATCATGAAGGAGATCATTGCGCGGGCACTTTGATTGTTAGGTGCTCTTGATTGATCGTTCCCACGCTCCGCGTGGGAACGCCTCATGTGACGCTCCGCGTCACGACTCTGAAAGCGGACGCAGAGCGTCCAAGGCGGCATTCCCACGCAGAGCGTGGGAACGATCAGTGCGGATCAATCAAGGTGCTGGGTTGGGATGATCCTTCTGAATCGCCTCAATCCCTTCCAACACTTCTTTCGATAATTTCATGTCGGCACTGGCGATGTTGCTGTCCAGTTGTTCCAGCGATGTGGCCCCAATAATATTGCTGGTCACAAACGGTTGCTGCGTCACAAACGCCAGCGCCATCTGCGCCGGGTCCAGGCCATGTTCCCGCGCAAGAGCCACATACCGGCTGCACGCCGCTTCCGATTGCGGGTTGAAGTAGCGGCTGAAGCGGCTGTACTCGGTCAGGCGCGCCTTGGCCGGGCGAGCGCCATTTTCGTACTTGCCACTGAGCATGCCGAACGCCAAAGGCGAATAGGCCAACAAGCCGCACTGTTCACGAATGGCAACCTCCGCCAGGCCCACTTCAAAACTGCGGTTGAGCAGGTTGTAGGGGTTCTGGATCGACACGGCGCGCGGCCAACCGCGGGCTTCGGCCAGGGCGAGGAATTTCATGGCGCCCCACGGCGTTTCGTTGGACAGGCCAATGTGGCGGATCTTGCCGGCCTTCACCTGTTCATCCAGGGCTTCGAGCGTTTCCTCCAGTGGCGTGAGGTCGTCTTCGTCCTTGTGCTTGTAGCTCAACTGGCCGAAGAAGTTGGTGCTGCGCTCCGGCCAATGCAGTTGGTAGAGGTCGATCCACTCGGTCTGCAGGCGCTTGAGGCTGGCGTCCAGGGCTGCGGCGATGTGCTTGCGGTTGTGGCGCAGGTGGCCATCGCGGATGTAGTCGATGGTGTTGCCGGGGCCGGCGATCTTGCTGGCGAGAATCCAGTCGGCGCGGTCGCCACGGCTTTTGAAGTAGTTGCCGATGTAGCGCTCGGTGGTGGCGTAGGTGTCGGCCTTGGGCGGCACCGGGTACATTTCTGCGGTGTCGAGGAAGTTGATCCCCGCGGCCTTGGCCCGTTCGATCTGCGCGAAGGCCTCTGCCTCGCTGTTCTGCTCGCCCCAGGTCATGGTGCCCAACGCGATCGCGCTGACATTCAGATCGGTGCGGCCCAGCTGTCGGTAATCCATCGGGTACTCCTTCGGGGGAAAACAATCATAAAAGCAGGTTGAATTTTTTTTCGCAATCTGCATAATTGCCCACCTCTTTCTGCAGTGGAAGTGATGCGCCGCCTGCCGAAGAATCTTGCCGTTGAACGGACGCGCCGACCCGAGCCCCCGATAGCGTCTGTATCCGGCTGCCTTTGACCTTGTCAAAGTACGCACTATTCAGTAAGATCCGCCGTCTAAATTTACAGGCGGCCCCTGAGGCTATTAAAGAATGACAACTTTTACTGCAAAACCGGAAACAGTTCAGCGCGACTGGTTTGTCGTCGACGCCGCTGGTCAGACCCTGGGTCGTCTGGCCACTGAAGTCGCCAGCCGTCTGCGTGGCAAGCACAAGCCTGAATACACCCCGCACGTTGATACCGGCGACTACATCGTCATCATCAACGCTGAGCAGGTTCGTGTAACCGGCAACAAAGCAAGCGACAAAATGTACTACCGTCACTCCGGTTTCCCAGGCGGTATCAAGTCTTCCAACTTCGAAGGCCTGATTGCCAAGAAGCCTGAAGCCCCGATCGAAATCGCGGTCAAAGGCATGCTGCCTAAGGGCCCACTGGGTCGCGATATGTTTCGCAAGCTGAAAGTCTATGCGGGCGCTGTACACCCTCATGCTGCTCAGCAGCCCCAAGAACTGAAGTTTTAACGGAATAGTTCATTATGTCGGCGACTCAAAATTACGGCACTGGCCGTCGCAAAACCGCAACCGCACGCGTTTTCCTGCGTCCGGGCACTGGTAACATCTCGATCAACAACCGCTCCCTGGACAACTTCTTCGGTCGCGAAACTGCCCGCATGGTAGTTCGTCAGCCGCTGGAATTGACCGAGACCGTTGAAAAGTTCGACATCTACGTCACCGTTATCGGTGGCGGTGTAAGTGGTCAAGCTGGCGCAATCCGCCACGGTATCACTCGCGCTCTGATGCAGTACGACGAAACCCTGCGTGGCGCTCTGCGCAAAGCTGGCTTCGTGACTCGCGATGCTCGTGAAGTTGAACGTAAGAAAGTCGGTCTGCGTAAAGCGCGTAAGCGTCCGCAGTACTCGAAGCGTTAATTCGCTTTACGTTCCACAAAAACGCCCAGCCTCCTCACGGAGCTGGGCGTTTTTTATTGCCTGCGATTTATGCACATTTTTCGCCGTGACAACTTGCCACATCCGTAGACCCCCTATACTACAAGGCCTGGAGGCGGAGCCCCGGGCAATTCCCTTGTCATACGTGGGGCTTTTCATTACCATCCGTCAAAATTTTTATAAGTAAAGATTCAACACTTAGTAGACGCCTGATTTAACAGGCCAAAAAGCTGATGGGAGAGGACTGAATGAGCAATGACGGCGTGAATGCAGGCCGGCGTCGCTTCTTGGTAGCAGCCACATCCGTGGTGGGTGCTGCAGGAGCGGTGGGGGCTGCGGTCCCGTTCGTGGGGTCATGGTTTCCCAGTGCCAAGGCGAAAGCCGCAGGTGCACCGGTGAAGGTGAATGTCAGCAAGATCGAGCCAGGCCAGCAGATGATTGCTGAGTGGCGCGGCCAGCCGGTTTTCATTGTTCGTCGTACCGAGGAAATCCTGGGGAATCTGAAGAAGATCGAAGGCCAGCTGTCTGACCCGACGTCCGAAAAGTCCGACCAGCCCGCCTACGCCAAGAACGAAGCGCGTTCGATCAAGCCAGAAATTCTGCTGCTGGTTGGTCTGTGTACCCACTTGGGTTGTTCACCTACCTTCCGCCCGGAAGTGGCGCCTGTCGACTTGGGCAAAGACTGGGTCGGCGGTTATTTCTGCCCGTGCCACGGTTCCCACTATGACCTCGCCGGCCGCGTCTACAAATCCCAGCCTGCGCCCCTGAACCTGCCGGTTCCTCCTCACAATTACGAATCTGACGACATCATTGTCATTGGCCTCGACAAGGAGAACGCGTGATGAGCAAGTTCATGGATTGGGTGGATGCGCGCTTCCCCGCCACTAAAATGTGGGAAGACCATCTCAGCAAATATTACGCGCCGAAAAACTTCAACTTCTTCTACTTCTTCGGCTCCCTGGCGCTGTTGGTGCTGGTCAACCAGATCGTCACTGGCGTGTGGTTGACGATGAGCTACACGCCGTCGGCGGAAGAGGCGTTTGCCTCTGTCGAATACATCATGCGTGATGTCGAGTACGGCTCGATCCTGCGCCTGTTGCACTCCACCGGTGCGTCGGCGTTCTTTATCGTCGTCTACCTGCACATGTTCCGCGGCCTGCTCTACGGCTCGTACCAGAAGCCCCGTGAGCTGGTGTGGGTCTTCGGCATGTTGATCTATCTGGCACTGATGGCCGAAGCCTTTATGGGCTACCTGCTACCTTGGGGCCAGATGTCGTACTGGGGCGCCCAGGTGATCATCTCGCTGTTCGGCGCAATCCCGGTGATCGGCAACGACCTGACCCAGTGGATTCGTGGTGACTACCTGATCTCCGGCATCACCTTGAACCGCTTCTTCGCCTTGCACGTGGTGGCCTTGCCGATCGTGATCCTGGGCCTGGTGGTCTTGCATATCCTGGCGCTGCACGAAGTGGGTTCCAACAACCCGGATGGCGTGGACATCAAGAAGCACAAGGACGAGAACGGCATCCCGCTGGATGGCATTCCGTTCCACCCGTACTACACCGTGAAAGACATTGTCGGCGTGGTCGTGTTCCTGTTTGTGTTCTGCTCGATCGTGTTCTTTTTCCCGGAGATGGGCGGTTATTTCCTGGAGAAGCCTAACTTCGAACAGGCCAACGCCTTCAAGACACCTGAGCACATTGCCCCGGTCTGGTACTTCACGCCGTTCTACGCGATCTTGCGCGCGATCCCCGACAAACTCATGGGCGTGATCGCCATGGGCGCGGCCATCGCGGTGCTGTTCGTGCTGCCGTGGCTCGACCGTAGCCCGGTCAAGTCAATGCGCTACAAAGGCTGGCTGAGCAAGATCTGGCTGTGGGTGTTCTGCATTTCGTTTGTGATCCTGGGTGTGTTGGGTGTATTGGCGCCCACCCCTGAGCGGACGTTGCTGTCGCAGGTCTGCACCTTCCTGTACTTCGCCTACTTTATTCTGATGCCGTTCTATACCCGGCTCGAGAAGACCAAACCGGTTCCGGAAAGGGTGACTGGCTGATGAAAAAATTACTCGTTGCATTCGTGCTTGCGGCACTGCCGCTACTGTCCTTCGCTGCCGAACATGGTGCGCAGCTGGAAAAAGTCGATATCGATGTGTCTGACAAAGCCGCCATGCAGGACGGGCTGCGTACATTCACCAACTACTGCATGGGGTGCCACAGCGCCAAGTTCCAACGGTACGAGCGCGTTGCCGATGACCTGGGCATTCCCCATGAAGTGATGCTCAGCCACGCGGTGTTCACGGGTGCCAAGATCGGCGACCACATGAACATCGGCATGCAACCGGCCGACGCCAAGACCTGGTTCGGCGCCGCACCGCCCGACCTTACCCTGGTGGCCCGTGTACGCGGTACCGACTGGCTCTACGGTTACCTCAAGTCCTTCTACGAAGACCCTGCACGCCCCTATGGCGTGAACAACAAAGTCTTCCCGAACGTCGGCATGCCGAACGTTCTGGTCGGCCTGCAGGGGCGCCAAGTGGTAGGATGCAAGCAGGTTCAGGTCGTTGAAGACGGCAAGAAGCAATATGATCCGTTGACCGGCACGCCGCTGACCCATGAAGCGTGCGATCAACTGACCATCGTGCCCAAGACCGGTACGCTGAACGAAGAGCAGTTCGACGAGAAGGTCAAGAACCTGGTGACCTTCCTGGCCTACTCGGCCAACCCGGTCAAACTGCAGCATCAGCGCATCGGTACCTACGTCTTGCTGTACCTGGCTTTCTTCTTCGTATTCGCTTATTTGCTCAAGCGTGAATACTGGAAGGATGTGCATTGATCCAACCGTAAGCAATTGCTGTTAATCTTGCGCGCCCAGCGGCATCTCTGAACACGTAGCGCCGGTTTGAACCGGTCGTTACAGGGATGCTTTCTGGGCGCGCTCGTTTTTGAGCTTTCGATAATTTCAACAAGCGAGGAGGACCGCCATGGGCGTGACCAACCGGTTGGCCTGTTACTCCGACCCCGCCGACCACTATTCCCACCGAGTACGCATCGTGCTCGCAGAGAAGGGTGTCAGCGCCGAGATCATCAGTGTGGAGGCGGGCCGTCAGCCGCCGAAGCTGATCGAAGTGAACCCTTACGGCAGCTTGCCCACCCTGGTCGATCGTGACCTGGCGTTGTGGGAGTCGACCGTGGTGATGGAATACTTGGATGAGCGTTACCCTCATCCGCCTTTGCTGCCGGTGTACCCGGTGGCGCGTGCCAACAGCCGCCTGCTGATCCATCGGATCCAGCGTGACTGGTGCGGGTTGGTGGATGTGATCCTGGATTCGCGTTCCAAAGAAGCCGCTCGTGTGCAGGCGCGCAAGGAATTGCGCGAGAGCCTCACCGGCGTTTCGCCGTTGTTCGCCGATAAACCTTTTTTCCTCAGTGAGGAACAAAGCTTGGTGGATTGCTGCCTATTACCCATACTCTGGCGCTTGCCGATTCTGGGCATTGAACTGCCACGGCCGGCCAAGCCGTTGCTTGATTACATGGAGCGCCAGTTTGCGCGTGAGGCTTTCCAGGCGAGTCTGTCTGGTGCCGAACGCGATATGCGCTAAGGCTTAAGGAGCCGTTGATGAACTCCAGTCGACCTTACCTGGTCCGCGCGCTCTATGAGTGGATTGTGGACAACGATTGCACCCCGCACATGCTGGTCAATTCCGAATTTCCTGCGGTTCAGGTACCCCAGGGTTTTGCCAGTGACGGGCAAATTGTGCTGAACGTATCGCCCAGTGCCGTGCGCCACCTGCACATGGACAACGAAGCGGTGAGCTTCGAAGGGCGTTTCGGCGGTGTGCCCCATACGCTGTTCGTGCCCATCGGCGCCATCCTCGGGATCTACGCCCGGGAAAATGGCCAGGGCATGGTGTTCGATCTGGAGTCGCCTTTAGAGGATGACGAAACGATCGAAGGCGAAGACGGTGATGATGTACCGCCACCGGATACCGAGCCGCCGCGCCCTAGCGGTCGGCCAAGCTTGAAAGTGGTGAAGTAGGCGGATTTCGCTTACAGACCCATCTGAAAAATGCCCCGACGTCTATCGGGGCATTTTTTTTGCGTGAAGGATATGGATGAAAGTCGCGCCAGAACGGTGATCGTACAACCACCATGGGCTATGATGCGGTCTTTAGTTCGTCGAGAAAGATGGTTCATCATGGAAAACGCCAGCGCCGCCCCACGTCTTCCCCGCAAGCGCCGCAGCCTTGCCCAGGAATTGGTCACGGTGTTGTCCGAGCAGATCCGCGATGGCCAGCTCAAACGCGGCGACAAGTTGCCCACCGAGTCGGCGATCATGGACGCCCATGGCGTCAGCCGGACGGTGGTGCGTGAAGCCATCTCGCGCCTGCAGGCGGCGGGGCAGGTCGAGACTCGCCATGGTATCGGCACCTTCGTGCTGGACACGCCAAGCCCCAGCGGTTTTCGCATAGACCCGGCCACGGTGGTGACCTTGCGTGATGTGCTGGCGATTCTGGAGTTGCGTATCAGCCTGGAAGTGGAGTCTGCGGGCCTCGCGGCGCTGCGTCGCAGCGATGAGCAACTGGCGGCCATGCGTGCGGCCCTCGATGCCTTGAATGAAAGTGCGGCCCACGCCGGCGATGCGGTGGCGTCGGACTTTGCCTTCCACCTGGAAATTGCGCTGTCTACCGGCAACCGCTACTTCACCGACATCATGACCCACCTGGGCACCAGCATCATTCCGCGTACCCGCCTGAATTCGGCGCGCCTGGCCCATGATGACCAACAGCACTACATGAGCCGCTTGAGCCGCGAACACGAAGAAATCTATGAGGCGATTGCCCGCCAGGATTCGGATGCGGCACGGGCGGCGATGCGCTTGCATTTGACCAACAGTCGCGAGCGACTGCGCCATGCCCATGAAGAGGCAGAGGCGCAGCGGGGCTGATCGTTCCCACGCTCTGCGTGGTAACGCCTCTATGGACGCTCCGCGTCCCGATGCGCGTGAATTTCTCAAGCCCTCGCAGGGTGACGCGGAGCGTCATAGGCTGTATTCCCACGCAGAGCGTGGGAACGATCATGCCAGCCGTTAGTTGGCGGGTTGGTTTGGCTTGTAGTCCTTAAGCAACAAGTACGTACTCCATCCCCACCAATCATTGGTCCAGTGCTTGTCGTTCAAATCGTTGACGTCCTTGCGCCGCAGCACCTTGTCCCCCTCCATCTTGAACAGCGGCGAGAAGTTATTCGCCGGGTTCTGCGCGGCGTTCAGGTCGGGCACATACAGCGGTGCCTTGAACTCAGCCGGGGAGGGCGCGATGCCGCTGATGAAGGTTTCGAAGATTTCATCTGCCGAGGCCTGTACCGCCCGTTTGACCTGCACGCGATTGTCGGCGTCAATGCTGTCGAAGTAGCGCTTGTCGCCGTAGGCATGCCACTGAGCGCCCATGGCATTGCGCACCTTGAGCCCGAATTTACTGTCTTCATCGTGCATGAAGCGGCTGATCAGCGAGCCGAGTTCTCCTGGCGTCACCACTGCCGCCAGTTGTTTGCGCGGTACCCGCAGGTGGCCGGCGGAAAACAGATCGGTCAAAAAGTGATCGGCAAAGCTGTTCATGGCGTAAGCCAATTCCAGGGCCTGGTCGGTGCCGGTCTGATGGGCCACCACTGCCTGTTGCAGTGCTGCCGTATGGCCGGCCATGTAGGCCGACAAGGCCCACTCACCGAAGTGGTCGGCGTTGTCGGCTGCCAGTTTCAAGTAGCGGCCCAGTGGCACGAGGGCCGAAACAGCGCTGCCGCCGCCGGTGATGCGGTTCCACTCCTCGGACAACGTATCACCCAGGGCGTCGTAGGCTTCGTGCGGCTGTTTGCCGTCCTTGATCGCCTGGTTGACGGCGTTGATCTCCTTTTGCATCACCGCCAGGATCTTCTGCGCTTCTTGCCGTGAAGCGGGCAACACGGCGAGAGAGTTGAAAGCGGCGGTGAAGCGTTGCACGCGCTCGGACGGGGAGTTGCCATCGCTGATCGGTTGGCCGGGGATGCCATAGAAGTCGCCGCCCAGGGCGATTACTTGACCATAGGTCAGCGCGAGCCCGTTGGGCAGGTGCAGTTCGACTTGGCGCGCAGGGATGGCCGGGGCGTCCTTGCTGAAGCGAAGCAGGGTGTCATCGCCGATGGCGGTGTGTTCACCGCCTTCGAAGCGCAGGGTTGGCGGGTTTTTTTCGGGTGCTGCGAGTTCAAGACCTGACATGTTAGCTCCTTGCTATGTCGTAGGAATCTTCCGTTATAACTGTATACATATACAGTTATATGGATCATAGGTGAGAAATTTCCTACGTCAAGAGCCGCGTCTTAAGCCTTCGCAGGAGTACGCCGGATGAATTGCAGTTGACGAATTTATTTATAGTTGTACGATGACGTACGACATCATCAAAACCAACAACAACCTTTCGTTAGAAGGTCTTCGCCCAGGGTGTTCGAATAATGAATCCACAAGAACTGAAGTCCATCCTCTCCCACGGTCTGCTGTCTTTCCCGGTGACCGATTTCAACGCCCAGGGTGATTTCCACCAGGCGGGTTACATCAAGCGCCTGGAATGGCTGGCCCCTTATGGCGCCAGCGCCTTGTTCGCCGCGGGTGGCACAGGTGAGTTTTTCTCCCTGGCGGCCAGCGAATATTCCCAGGTGGTGAAAACCGCCGTGGATACCTGCGCGTCCAGCGTGCCGATCCTGGCCGGTGTGGGCGGTGCTACCCGCCAAGCCATCGAGTACGCCCAAGAGGCCGAACGCCTCGGCGCCAAAGGGTTGCTGCTGCTGCCGCACTACCTCACCGAAGCCAGCCAGGACGGGGTTGCCGCCCACGTTGAAGCGGTGTGCAAGTCGGTCAAGATCGGCGTGGTGGTGTACAACCGCAATGTCTGCCGCCTGACCGCACCGCTGTTGGAGCGCCTGGCCGAGCGCTGCCCGAACCTGATCGGCTACAAGGATGGCCTGGGCGATATCGAATTGATGGTGTCGATCCGCCGTCGCCTGGGCGACCGTTTCAGCTACCTCGGTGGCTTGCCGACCGCAGAGGTTTACGCCGCAGCCTACAAGGCCCTGGGCGTGCCGGTGTACTCCTCGGCGGTGTTCAACTTCATCCCCAAGACGGCGATGGATTTCTATCACGCCATTGCCCGCGAAGATCACGCCACCGTCGGCAAGATCATCGACGACTTCTTCCTGCCGTACCTGGATATCCGTAATCGCAAGGCCGGTTACGCGGTGAGCATCGTCAAGGCCGGTGCGAAAATCGTCGGTTATGACGCCGGCCCCGTGCGCACGCCACTGACCGACCTGCTGCCGGAAGAGTACGAAGCCCTCGCCGCGCTGATCGACAAGCAAGGCGCGCAATAAATTATCCACAAGGCCGCTGAGCAATCAGCGGCCTTTTGCGTCAGGAGAAGATTCGTGTCCCAAGCAAAGCGTTTTGAGAACTACATCAATGGCCAATGGGTAACCGGCGCCGACTACTGCACCAACATCAACCCCTCGGATGTGTCCGACGCCATTGGCGAATATGCCAAAGCCGACGTGGCCCAAGTCAACGCGGCCATCGACGCTGCCCGCGCCGCGTTCCCGGCGTGGTCCACCTCCGGTATCCAGGCGCGTCACGATGCGCTGGATAAAGTCGGCAGCGAGATTCTCGCCCGTCGTGAAGAACTCGGCACCCTGCTGGCCCGCGAAGAGGGCAAGACCCTCCCCGAAGCCATTGGTGAAGTGACCCGCGCCGGCAATATTTTCAAATTCTTCGCCGGTGAGTGCCTGCGCCTGTCGGGCGATTACGTGCCTTCGGTGCGCCCGGGCGTCAACGTTGAAGTGACCCGCGAAGCCCTCGGTGTGGTGGGCCTGATCACCCCGTGGAATTTCCCGATCGCCATCCCCGCGTGGAAAATCGCTCCGGCCCTGGCCTACGGCAACTGCGTGGTGATCAAGCCTGCCGAACTGGTGCCGGGCTGTGCCTGGGCCTTGGCCGAAATCATCTCCCGCGCCGGCTTCCCTGCCGGTGTGTTCAACCTGGTGATGGGCAGTGGCCGTGTGGTCGGCGACGTGCTGGTCAACAGCCCGAAAGTCGATGGCATCAGTTTCACCGGGTCTGTGGGTGTTGGGCGTCAGATCGCCGTCAGCTGTGTATCGCGCCAGGCCAAGGTGCAGTTGGAAATGGGCGGCAAGAACCCGCAGATCATTCTCGACGATGCCGACCTCAAGCAGGCTGTCGAGCTGTCGGTACAGAGTGCGTTCTACTCCACCGGCCAGCGTTGCACCGCCTCGAGCCGCTTGATTGTCACCGCGGGGATCCACGACCAGTTTGTCGCCGCCATGGCCGAGCGCATGAAGTCGATCAAGGTCGGCCACGCTTTGCATAGTGGTACCGACATTGGCCCGGTGGTGTCCCAGGCCCAGTTGGATCAGGACATGAAATACATCGACATCGGCCAGAGCGAAGGCGCCCGGCTGGTGAGCGGTGGCGGCCTGGTCACCTGCGACACCGAAGGCTATTACCTGGCGCCCACACTGTTTGCCGATAGTGAAGCGGCGATGCGCATCAGCCGTGAAGAGATCTTCGGCCCGGTGGCCAACGTGGTGCGCGTGGCGGACTACGAGGCGGCGCTGGCCATGGCCAATGACACCGAGTTCGGCTTGTCGGCCGGCATCGCCACCACCTCGCTCAAATATGCCAACCACTTCAAGCGCCACTCCCAGGCTGGAATGGTGATGGTCAACCTGCCGACGGCGGGGGTGGACTACCACGTTCCATTTGGTGGCCGTAAGGGCTCATCCTACGGTTCGCGTGAGCAAGGTCGCTATGCGCAAGAGTTCTACACCGTGGTGAAAACCAGCTACATCGGTTCGTAACACGCAGCACCCCGTGGCACCGGCTCCAGGTGGGAGCTGGCTTGCCTGCGATAGCCTCACCTCGGTCTCGCTGACACACCGAGGTGCCTGCATCGCGGGCAAGCCCGGCTCCCACATAGTGCGGTTTCCACGGCAAAAAAAATGATTACCCGCAAAAAAAATAATTAGTGGGAGTACTTCTACATGCAAGCGACCAAGCCGACCCATGTCCGCTATTTGATCCTGCTCATGCTGTTCCTGGTGACCACGATCAACTACGCCGACCGGGCCACCATCGCTATCGCCGGCTCCAGCCTGCAAAAAGACCTCGGCATCGACGCGGTCACCCTCGGTTATATCTTCTCTGCATTCGGTTGGGCCTACGTGGCCGGGCAAATTCCCGGTGGCTGGCTGCTCGACCGTTTCGGCTCGAAAAAAGTCTATGCCCTGAGCATCTTCACCTGGTCGCTGTTCACCGTGCTGCAAGGCTATGTCGGTGAGTTTGGCGTCTCCACTGCGGTGGTCGCGCTGTTCATGCTGCGCTTTATGGTGGGCTTGGCCGAGGCGCCGTCGTTTCCGGGAAATGCCCGTATTGTTGCGGCGTGGTTTCCTACGGCGGAACGCGGCACTGCGTCGGCGATCTTCAACTCGGCCCAGTATTTCGCCACGGTGTTGTTCGCGCCGTTGATGGGCTGGATCGTCTATCGCTTTGGCTGGCAGCACGTGTTTATCGTGATGGGCGTGATCGGCATTGTTTTCTCGCTGATCTGGCTGAAAGTTATCCACAGCCCGCGCCAGCATCCGATGATCAACGAGGCCGAGTTCAATCACATCGCCGCCAATGGCGCGATGGTCGATATGGATCAGGACAAGGGCAAGGGTAAGAAAACCGACGGGCCCAAGTGGGATTACATCCGCCAGCTTCTGACCAACCGCATGATGCTTGGCGTCTACCTGGGCCAGTATTGCATCAACGGTATCACCTACTTCTTCCTGACCTGGTTTCCGGTGTACCTGGTGCAGGAGCGTGGCATGACCATCCTCAAAGCCGGCTTCATTGCCTCGTTACCGGCGATCTGCGGCTTTATCGGCGGGGTGCTCGGCGGGGTGATTTCCGACTACCTGCTGCGCAAAGGCCATTCGCTGACCTTCGCACGCAAGGCGCCGATCATCGGTGGCCTGCTGATTTCCAGCAGCATCGTGGCGTGCAATTACGTGGACATCGAATGGATGGTGGTGGGCTTCATGGCCTTGGCCTTCTTCGGCAAAGGCGTTGGCGCATTGGGTTGGGCGGTGGTGTCCGACACCTCGCCGAAACAAATCGCCGGGCTCAGTGGCGGCTTGTTCAACACCTTCGGTAACCTGGCGTCGATCACCACGCCGATTGTGATTGGCTACATCATCAGCACCACCGGCTCGTTCAAATGGGCGCTGGTGTTCGTCGGCGCCAACGCGCTGGTGGCGGTATTCAGCTACCTGGTGATTGTCGGCCCGATCAAGCGCGTGGTGCTCAAGGAGCCGCCCACCAAAGGCCCGGAGTTGACCAACCTTTCCCAAGCGCATTCCTGAGGTTCGTGTGATGCAGTTGATTGAACATGCCGACTCGCCGCGCTCGATACGTTTGCACGAGCGCGACAATGTGGTGATCGTGGTGAACGATCAAGGGGTACCCGCCGGTACCGAGTTTCCCGACGGCCTCGTCACCGTGGATTTCATCCCGCAGAGCCACAAGGTGACCCTGGAAGACATCCCCGAGGGCGGCCAGATTATTCGCTACGGCCAGACCATCGGTTATGCCCTGGCGCCGATTCCGCGCGGCAGTTGGGTGCAGGAGGACCAGTTGCGCATGCCCACCGCACCGCCGCTGGACAGCTTGCCGCTGTCCACCGAGGTGCCTGAAACCCAGGCGCCCCTGGAGGGGTTTACCTTCGAGGGCTATCGCAATGCAGACGGCACCGTGGGCACGCGCAATATCCTCGGCATTACCACCACCGTGCAATGCGTTACCGGCGTGCTGGACCATGCGGTCAAGCGCATCAAGGACGAGTTGCTGCCCCAGTACCCGCATGTCGATGATGTGGTGGCGCTGACCCACAGCTACGGCTGCGGCGTGGCGATTACGGCGACGGATGCCTATATCCCCATCCGCACCGTGCGCAACCTGGCGCGCAACCCCAACCTGGGCGGCGAGGCCTTGGTGATCAGCCTGGGCTGCGAAAAGCTTCAGGCAGGGCAGGTGATGCACGATAACGACAGCTCCGTGGACCTGAGCGAGCCATGGCTGTATCGCTTGCAGGATTCCAGCCACGGCTTTACTGAAATGATCGAGCAGATCATGGCCCTGGCCGACGTGCGCTTGAAAAAACTCAACCAGCGTCGCCGCGAAACCGTGCCGGCCTCCGAGTTGATCCTGGGCATGCAGTGCGGCGGCAGCGATGCGTTTTCCGGCATCACCGCCAACCCGGCGCTGGGGTATGCCTCGGATCTGTTACTGCGTGCCGGCGCGACGGTGATGTTTTCCGAAGTGACTGAAGTGCGCGATGCGATTTACCTGCTGACCTCACGCGCGAAGAACCCGGACGTTGCCCGCGAGCTGGTCAGGGAAATGGACTGGTACGACCGTTACCTGGCCAAGGGCGAGGCAGACCGCAGCGCCAATACCACGCCGGGTAACAAGAAGGGCGGGCTGTCGAATATTGTCGAAAAGTCGTTGGGCTCCATCGTCAAATCCGGCAGCAGTGCCATCAACGGCGTGCTTGGCCCTGGTGAGCGCTTCAAGGAAAAGGGCCTGATCTTTTGCGCCACACCGGCCAGTGATTTTGTCTGCGGCACCTTGCAACTGGCGGCGGGGATGAACCTGCACGTGTTCACCACCGGGCGCGGCACGCCGTATGGGCTGGCGATGGCGCCGGTGGTGAAGGTCTCCACCCGCACCGAACTGGCCCAGCGTTGGCCGGACCTGATCGATATCGACGCCGGGCGCATTGCCACGGGGCGGGCGAGTATCGAGGAGCTGGGTTGGGAGCTGTTCCACTTCTATCTGGATGTGGCCAGCGGCAAGAAGCAGACCTGGGCAGAGCGGCATAAGCTGCATAACGACATCACGCTGTTCAACCCGGCGCCGATTACCTGAAACCAGGCGCTAACCTGTGGGAGCTGGCTTGCCTGCGATAGCGGTGCATCAATTATGAGTGCATCGGCTGACATATCGCCATCGCAGGCAAGCCAGCTCCCACATTTGAATGGCGTTGCCCACACGAACCCGCTCGGACTGGCTTATCATTAGCCAACTAACGACGCCCACCAAGGTTCTCCCCGGCATGCTGGCAATCTTCCTCACCACCCTCACCATCACCGCGCCGGTGTTTGCCATGCTGTTCCTGGGCGTGTTTCTAAAGCGCATCAACTGGATCAATGACAACTTTATCCACACCGCATCGTCCCTGGTGTTCAACGTCGCCATGCCGGCGCTGCTGTTCCTTGGCATTCTGCATGCCGACCTGCACTCGGCGCTCAAGCCGGGGTTGCTGATCTACTTTTGCGTCGCCACCCTGGTGAGCTTTGCCATGGCCTGGGGCTGGGCAATCTTTCGTTGCAAGCGCGAAGACCGAGGCATCTACGCCCAAGGCGCGTTTCGTGGCAATAACGGGGTCATCGGCCTGGCGCTGGCGGCCAGTATGTACGGCGACTACGGTATATCGCTGGGCGCGATCCTCGCCGCGCTGGTGATCCTCTTTTACAACACGCTGTCGACCATTGTGCTGGCGGTCTATAGCCCAGTGATCAAGTCCGACCCGTGGAGCATCTTCAAAAGTGTATTGGCCAACCCGCTGATTATCAGCGTGATCGTCGCCACGCCGTTCGCGTACTTCCAGATCGGCGTGCCCGGCTGGCTTGAGAAATCCTTGCAGTACCTGTCCGATACCACGTTGCCGCTGGCGTTGATTTGCATCGGTGGCACCTTGTCCATGGCCGCGCTGCGCAAGAGCGGCAACATGGCATTGAGCGCGAGCCTGATGAAGATGATCTGGCTACCAGTGATCGCCACGTTGGGCGCTTGGTTGCTGGGGTTCCGAGGGCCGGAGTTGGGGATTCTGTTTCTGTATTTCGGCGCGCCGACCGCCGCCGCAAGCTTTGTGATGGCTCGGGCGGCGCAGGGTAATCATGAGCTGGCGGCCGCGATTATCGTGATCACCACGTTGATGGCGGCGGTGACCACGAATATCGGGATTTTTGTGTTGCAGGTGGGTGGTTGGATCTGAAATAGGCGGGCAGCTTGAGGCCCCATCGCAGCGATGCGGCGACCCGACAAGCCAGCTCCCACATGTGGATGTGTGAATACACTCAAGTGTGGGAGCTGGCTTGCCTGCGATAACTATCTGGCAGTCACTGCTGATCCGCCTGATACGCCTCAATCACTTCCTGCGCCGCCCGAAACGCATCAATCGCCGCCGGCACCCCGGCATACACCGCGCAATGCAGCAGCGCTTCGCGGATCTCCTCCACCGTACAGCCATTATTCAGTGCACCGCGCACATGGCCCTTGAGTTCCTGCGGGCACTTGAGGGCGGTGAGGGCGGCGAGGGTGATCAGGCTGCGGGTCTTGAGCGGCAAACCCTCGCGGTTCCAGACGCTGCCCCACGCGTGCTCGTTGACGAAGTCCTGCAGCGGTTGGGTGAACGCCGTGGCATTGCCCAGGGCGCGGTCGACGAACGCATCGCCCATGACCTGGCGACGTACTTCAACCCCGGGTTTTTTCTGATCGGTCATTGCGATTCCCTCTTGTGTTGGCGGTGCCAGGCGCGCAGTGAGGTGAACAACAGCAAAACCACTAACGCTGGCAGGACGTAATACAGCATCAATTGTTCAAGCTTGTTGGCCAGCGGCATGCCCGTGGTGAAGGCCATGACATGCAGCCCGTACGCCAGGTACAGCCCCAGCAGCACCAGCCCTTCGATACGTGTTACCCGATAGCCGGTATAGAACACCGGCAGGCACAGGATGATGGCGCCGAGCATCACCGGTAAATCGAAGTCCAGGGCGTTGGGTGATACCGAAAGCGGTGTCGGCGCCACCAGTGCGGTAAAACCCAGCACGCCGAGCAGGTTGAACAGGTTGCTGCCGATCACGTTGCCTACGGCAATCTCCCGTTCGCCACGCAACGCGGCGATCAGCGACGTGGCAAGGCACGGCAGCGAGGTGCCGACGCCGATCAACGTGAGGCCGATGACGCGCTCCGACAATCCGAGATCGCCCGCCACCTCCACCGCTGCGCCGAGCAACAAATGCCCGGCGAGCACCAGCACCAGCAAACCGCCGAGCATCAGCAGCACACTGCTCAGCCATGGCGCCTTCGCCACGGTGTCCAGAGTGCGCGGGCGGCGGGAATGACGTGTCTGGTAGTGCAATACGCCTAGGTAGGCCACCAGCGCCACCAGCAGCACGGCGCCATCGAAGGGCGTCAGCATTTCATTGGCGGCGAGGATAAACACCAGCAGGCCGGCGACGATCATCACCGGGATATCCACGCGCACCAGCTGCCGCGAGACCCGCAGCGGAATGATCAGTGCGGACAAACCCAGGGTCACAAGGATATTGAAGATGCTGCTGCCGATGACGCTGCCTACGGCAATGTCCGTGTTGCCGGCCAGCGTGGCCTGAAGACTGACGGTCATCTGTGGCGCACTGCTGCCGAAGGCGACGATGCTCAAGCCGATGATCAGTGGCCGCACCTTGAGGCTCGCCGCCAGGCGTACCGCGGCGCGTACCAGGATTTCAGCGCCGATGATCAGCAAGATCAGGCCGCCCACCAGTTCGAGCAGGCTCCAGGGTGAGAGGGCGTTCAATCCGAAAATGCTCAAGGCTGCCTCGATCAGTTGTTCAGGGCTTGCACGCGTACCCGTGCGGTACCGCTGCGCAGCATGCGCAACTGCTCGGCAGCCTTGCGTGAAAGGTCGATCAGGCGCCCACGGGTATGCGGGCCGCGATCAGTGATACGCACCACGACAGAACGGTTGTTGTCGAGGTTGGTCACCTTGACCTGGGTGCCGAAGGGCAGGCGCCGATGGGCGGCGGTCAAGGCGTTCTGGTTGAAAGGTTCACCGCTGGCGGTTTTCTTGCCATGGTGCTTGGCGCCGTAATAAGACGCGGTGCCGGTTTCGTCGTAGCCGTTGGGGTCGATGAGGCCGCTGGCGCAACCGGCCAGCAGGGAGGACAGGGCCAGGAGGCCGAGTAGACGCTTCATTGTCAGGAAGTCCCAGATGTAAATGTGGGAGCTGGCTTGCCTGCGATAGCATCGGCTCGGTGTAACTGAAACACCGAGGTGCCTGAGTCGCAGGCAAGCCAGCTCCCACAAAAGGTCGGGGTGTAGGTGAAACTCCACTCCGACCATTTCACTGCAATCAGCCTTCGAGCTTGCTTTTGAGCAGTTCGTTCACCTGTTGCGGGTTGGCTTTGCCCTTGGAGGCTTTCATCGCCTGGCCGACAAAGAAGCCGAACATCTTGCCGCGCTTGGCTTCGTCTGCCGCACGGTATTGCTCGACCTGCTCGGCATTGGCCGCGAGCATCTCATCGAGCACGGCCGAGATGGCGCCGCTGTCGGTGACTTGCTTGAGGCCACGCTTCTCGATGATCTCGTCGGCATTGCCTTCACCGGCAGCCATCGCTTCGAACACGGTCTTGGCAATTTTGCCGGAGATGGTGTTGTCCTTGATGCGCAGCAGCATGCCACCCAGTTGTTCGGCGGTGACCGGCGCTTCGTCGATTTCCAGGCCTTGTTTGTTCAACAGGCTGCCCAGCTCGACCATCACCCAGTTGGCCGCCAGCTTGGCGTCGCCGGCAATGCTCACGACTTTTTCGAAGTAGTTGGCTTGTTCACGGCTGGAGGCCAGGACGCTGGCATCGTAGACCGACAGGCCGAACTGCTCCTGGAAGCGCTCGCGTTTTTGCTGCGGCAGTTCCGGCAGGGTGGCGCGGATGTCATTGAGGAAGGAATCCTCCAGCACCACCGGCAACAGGTCCGGGTCGGGGAAGTAACGGTAGTCGTTGGCTTCCTCTTTGCTGCGCATGGCGCGGGTTTCGTCTTTGTTCGGATCGTACAGGCGCGTTTGCTGGATCACCTTGCCGCCGTCTTCGATCAGCTCGATCTGGCGACGTACTTCGCTGTTGATCGCCTTCTCGATGAAGCGGAACGAGTTGACGTTCTTGATCTCGCAGCGGGTGCCGAACTCGACCTGGCCCTTTGGGCGGATCGACACGTTGCAGTCGCAACGCAGCGAGCCTTCGGCCATGTTGCCGTCGCAGATGCCCAGGTAGCGCACCAGCGCGTGGATGGTCTTGACGTAGGCCACGGCTTCCTTGGCGCTGCGCATGTCCGGCTCGGACACGATCTCCAGCAGCGGCGTGCCAGCACGGTTCAGGTCGATACCGGTAGCGCCCGGGAATTCTTCGTGCAGGCTTTTGCCGGCGTCTTCTTCCAGGTGCGCACGGGTGACGCCGACGCGCTTGATGGTGCCGTCTTCCAGGGGAATGTCCAGGTGGCCCTTGCCGACAATCGGCAGTTCCATCTGGCTGATCTGGTAGCCCTTGGGCAGGTCCGGGTAGAAGTAGTTCTTGCGCGCAAACACGTTGTGCTGGCCGATCTCGGCGTCAATCGCCAAGCCGAACATCACGGCCATGCGCACCGCTTCCTGGTTCAGCACCGGCAGCACGCCGGGCATGCCCAAGTCGACCAGGCTGGCCTGGGTATTGGGTTCGGAGCCGAACGTGGTGGCGCTACCGGAGAAAATCTTCGATTGGGTGGCGAGCTGGGTATGAATCTCCAGCCCGATCACAACTTCCCATTGCATAGTGTTCTCCTCAGAAGCCGGTAGGGGTGCGGGTGTGCCAGTCGGTATTCAACTGGTACTGGTGCGCCACATTGAGCAGGCGGCCTTCCTGGAAATACGGGGCGAGCAATTGCACGCCCACCGGCAGGCCATCGACGAAACCTGCGGGCATGGACAAGCCCGGCAAGCCCGCGAGGTTGGCGGTGATGGTGTAGAGGTCTTCCAGGTACTCGGCGATCGGGTCGCCGGTCTTGGCGCCGATCTTCCACGCCAGGTTTGGCGCGGTCGGGCCGAGGATCACATCGACTTCTTCAAAGGCGGCCATGAAGTCGTTCTTGATCAGGCGACGGATTTTTTGCGCCTTGAGGTAGTACGCGTCGTAGTAGCCGGCGGACAGGGCATAAGCACCGACCAAGATCCGGCGCTGCACTTCACTGCCGAAGCCTTCGCCGCGGGAGCGTTTGTACAGGTCGGTGAGGTCTTTCGGGTTCTCGCAGCGATAGCCGAAGCGCACGCCGTCGAAACGCGACAGATTGGAAGAGGCCTCTGCTGGCGCGATCACGTAGTAGGCGGGAATCGCGTGCTGGTTGTTCGGCAGGCTGATTTCCTTGATCACGGCGCCAAGCTTTTCGAGCTCTTTGATGCTGTTTTGCACCAGTTCGGCGATACGCGGGTCGAGGCCAGCGCTGAAGTATTCCTTCGGCACGCCGATGCGCAGGCCCTTGATCGAGGTGTTCAGGCTGGCGCTGTAGTCCGGCACTGGCTCGTCGATGCTGGTGGAGTCCTGTTTATCGAAGCCTGCCATGCCTTGTAACAATATTGCGCAGTCTTCAGCCGTGCGTGCCAGAGGGCCGCCCTGATCGAGACTTGAGGCGTAGGCGATCATGCCCCAGCGGGAAACGCGACCGTAGGTCGGCTTCAGGCCGGTGAGGTTGGTGAAGGCGGCTGGCTGGCGGATCGAACCGCCGGTATCGGTGGCGGTAGCGGCCGGCAGGAAGCGCGCGGCCACGGCCGCCGCCGAACCACCGGACGAACCACCCGGGACGTGTTCCAGGTTCCACGGGTTTTTCACCGCGCCGTAGTAGCTGGACTCGTTGGCCGAACCCATGGCGAATTCGTCCATGTTGGTCTTGCCAAGGGTCACGGCGCCGGCGGCGGCCAGCTTGGCGACCACAGTGGCGTCGTAGGGCGCCTTGAAGTTGTCGAGCATCTTCGAGCCGCAGCTGGTGCGAATGCCCTGGGTGCAGAACAGGTCCTTGTGGGCGATCGGTGCGCCGAGCAGCGCACCATTCTCACCGTTGGCGCGACGGGCGTCGGCGGCCTTGGCCTGGCTCAGGGCCAGCTCCTCGGTGAGGCTGATGAAGCTGTTGACCTTCGGATCGAGCGCGGCGATACGCGCCAGCAAGGTCTGGGTCAGCTCTTCGGAAGAAAACGATTTGTCGGCGAGACCGCGGGCGATCTCGGCCAGAGTCATGTGATGCATGAAAGGCTCTTTCCCTTTAGTCGATGACTTTCGGAACCAGGTACAGGCCGTTTTCGACCGCTGGCGCGATGGACTGGTAGGCCTCGCGATTATTGCGTTCGGTCACGACGTCTGCGCGCAGGCGCTGGCTGGCTTCCAGTGGGTGAGCCAGGGGCTCGATGCCGTCGGTATTCACGGCCTGCATTTGGTCGACCAGCCCGAGAATGCTGTTCAGGGCTGCGGTGGTCTGTGGAAGATCGGCATCATTAAGGCCAAGCGAGGCCAAATGTGCGATTTTTTCCACGTCGGAGCGTTCAAGCGCCATGGGATTCTCCAGTGGAAAACAGAACGGAGGGCGTCCGTGTGTTAGATTGTCGGAACACTACCGCATTTCTACGGTCATAAGGCCGCGATTGTGGGGGTTGGTGCACAGAAAGTCGGCCAATTTAGCACATTGGCGCCTTGCCCAAAATCCCTGTCGTTGTTAGAGTTTGCCGCACTTTTTTACCCACGCGTTGCCTAGGGTCCTTTCCCCATGTTCAAGAAACTGCGTGGCATGTTTTCCAGCGATCTCTCCATTGACCTGGGCACTGCCAACACCCTTATTTACGTGCGCGAGCGCGGAATCGTTCTGAATGAGCCATCGGTTGTGGCCATTCGGACCCATGGTAATCAGAAAAGTGTCGTTGCCGTTGGCACCGAGGCCAAGCGCATGCTCGGCCGTACACCAGGCAATATTGCTGCCATTCGTCCGATGAAGGATGGCGTGATCGCCGATTTCAGCGTCTGCGAAAAGATGCTGCAGTACTTCATCAACAAAGTTCACGAAAACAGTTTCCTGCAGCCCAGCCCTCGCGTGCTGATCTGCGTTCCGTGCAAGTCCACCCAGGTGGAGCGTCGTGCCATCCGTGAATCGGCCCTTGGCGCCGGTGCCCGTGAAGTATTCCTGATCGAAGAGCCGATGGCGGCTGCGATCGGTGCCGGCCTGCCGGTGGAAGAAGCGCGCGGTTCGATGGTGGTGGATATCGGTGGTGGTACTACCGAAATCGCCCTGATTTCCCTGAACGGTGTGGTGTATGCCGAATCCGTGCGCGTGGGCGGCGACCGCTTCGACGAAGCGATCATCACTTATGTGCGTCGTAACTACGGCAGCCTGATCGGCGAATCCACCGCCGAGCGCATCAAGCAGGAAATCGGCACCGCTTACCCAGGCGGCGAAGTGCGCGAAGTCGATGTGCGCGGTCGCAACCTGGCCGAAGGCGTTCCACGTGCCTTCACCCTGAACTCCAATGAAGTGCTGGAGGCTCTGCAAGAGTCCCTGGCCACCATCGTTCAGGCGGTGAAAAGTGCCCTGGAGCAATCGCCGCCGGAGCTGGCTTCCGATATCGCCGAGCGTGGCCTGGTACTGACCGGTGGTGGCGCCTTGTTGCGCGACCTCGACAAGTTGCTGGCCCAGGAAACCGGCCTGCCGGTGATCGTCGCCGAAGACCCGTTGACCTGCGTTGCCCGTGGCGGTGGTCGTGCGCTGGAAATGATGGATAAACACACCATGGACCTGCTCTCCAGCGAATAAGATTGCCTGGATGGTTCATGCTTCGTCGGCAGGCAGCACTTTGCAGTGCTGCCTGTTGGCGTTTATCTTCTTCAATCTGCATCCAGGCCGGTTTGATGCCGTATGAATAAAGAGAACATTTGCCTGGGAGGAGCGGCTTATTAAACCGCTTTTCGCCAAAGGCCCCTCATTGGGTGTGCGCTTATTGGTGCTGACCGTGCTTTCGGTCGCGCTGATGGTGGTCGATGCCCGCTTTGCACTGCTCAAGCCGGTGCGCAGCCAGATGTCGCTGGTGTTGATGCAGACCTACTGGATCACCGACCTGCCGCAACGTCTCTTCCAGGGCGTGTCCAGCCAATTTGGCAGCCGCACCGAACTGGTCGCCGAGAACGAAAAACTCAAGACTGAAAACCTGCTGTTGCAGGGGCGCATGCAAAAGCTGGCGGCCCTCACCGAGCAGAACGTTCGGCTGCGCGAGTTGCTCAATTCTTCCGCACTGGTCAACGAAAAGGTCGAGGTGGCCGAACTGATCGGCATGGACCCCAACCCCTTTACCCACCGCATCATCATCAACAAGGGTGAGCGCGACGGTGTGGTGCTTGGTCAGCCGGTGCTCGACGCCCGTGGCCTGATGGGCCAGGTGGTGGAGTTGATGCCCTACACCTCGCGGGTGCTGTTGCTGACGGACACGACCCATAGCATTCCGGTACAGGTCAACCGTAACGGTTTGCGCGCGATTGCCAGCGGCACCGGTAACCCGGAACGCCTGGAACTGCGCCATGTGGCCGACACCGCTGACATCAAGGAAGGCGACCTGTTGGTCAGCTCTGGCCTGGGCCAGCGCTTCCCGGCGGGTTATCCGGTGGCGACGGTCAAAGAGGTGATCCACGATTCCGGCCAGCCGTTCGCTATCGTTCGGGCGGTACCGACTGCCGCGCTGAACCGCAGCCGTTACCTGCTGCTGGTGTTCAGCGACAACCGCACCCCGGAAGAGCGCGCTAACGACGCTGCCCAGGCCCAGGAAGCGGAGGACCAGCAGAATGGCACCGCGCCTATCGTGCCGGCCACGGTGCCAAAACCTGCTTTTGTTGGTCCGCCTGCACCCGCGCCAGCCACGTCACCTGCACCGGCAGCACCTGTGGCAACGCCGGCCAAACCTGCCGCGCATAACGCGCGCCCAGCTAAACCGACCGCCGCTCCGGCCACCACACCGCAGAGGGGGGACTAATGGCGGGTACTCATTCACGCAATGGCTGGATCGTCTGGCTGACCTTCGCCATCGGCTTGCTGCTCAGCGTTTCGCCGCTGCCGCAGTTCATGGAAATCCTGCGCCCGCTCTGGCTGGCCTTGTTGCTGGCGTTCTGGTCATTGAACCTGCCGCACAAGGTGGGCATGGTCACGGCCATGTGCCTGGGGTTGGCCGAAGATGTGCTGTATGGCACCTTGCTGGGCCAGAACGCGTTGATCCTGACACTGATTACCTTCCTGGTGCTGTCGTTGCAACAGCGCCTGCGCATGTTCCCGATGTGGCAGCAGTGCCTGGTGATCCTGGTGATCTTCGGCCTGGCGCAGTTGGTGCAACTGTGGCTGAGCGCCTTGACCGGCAACCGTCAGCCTACGCTGGCGTTGGTCTTGCCGGCGCTGGTCAGTGCATTGTTGTGGCCCTGGATCAGTTTTGGCCTGCGCGGGCTGCGTCGGCGCTATAAAATCAATTGAATGGTTGCGAGGCTCTGCCTGGTTATCGAACTCAACAGGGAGAGGCTGCAATGAATTCGCTTTACCTGGCCTCGGGCTCCCCGCGGCGACGTGAGCTGTTGACCCAGATCGGTGTGCCCTTCACCGTGGTCAGCGCCGCTATTGATGAAACCCCTCTTGCCAACGAGCCTGCCGTTGCCTATGTCGAGCGCCTTGCGCGCGGCAAGGCGACGGCGGGTTTTATTGCGCTTGGCCATACCTTGGGCGCCTGTGTATTGGGAGCCGATACGGCTGTGATCGTGGATGGCCAGATCCTGGGCAAGCCCGTTGACCAGGCCGATGCGCTGGCGATGCTGATGGCACTTTCCGGTCGAGAACATGAAGTGCTCACCGCCATTGCCCTGACTGACGGCCAGCGTTGCGAAACCCGATGTGTAAGCAGTCGTGTACGTTTTCGCGAGGTTTCTGTTCAGGAGGCTACCGCCTACTGGCACAGTGGTGAACCGCAGGACAAGGCCGGCGGCTATGCTATCCAGGGGTTGGGTTCGGTGTTCGTTGCCGGGCTCAATGGCAGTTATTCCGCGGTGGTGGGCCTGCCTGTGTGCGAAACCGCGCAACTCCTGGCGCAATTCGGCATACCCTGTTGGCAAAACCTTACCGTGTGCTGAACGCCGTATTCCAGCGCCAAGCCTTAAGCGACCGGTCACTATTGTGAAAACGCCTGAACGAGACCCAGCCATGAGTGAAGAGATTCTGATCAATATCACGCCGATGGAATCGCGCGTGGCGGTGGTAGAGAACGGTGTTCTGCAAGAAGTGCATGTCGAACGCACCCAAAAGCGCGGGATCGTCGGCAATATCTACAAAGGCAAGGTGGTGCGTGTATTGCCGGGCATGCAGGCGGCCTTCGTCGACATCGGCCTGGACCGTGCAGCGTTTATCCATGCCTCGGAAATTTCCCTGCGCGAGGGCCCTGCGGTGGAAAGCATCAGCGCTCTGGTGCACGAGGGCCAGAGCCTGGTGGTGCAAGTCACCAAGGACCCTATCGGTTCCAAGGGCGCCCGCTTGACCACCCAGTTGTCGATTCCCTCGCGCTACCTGGTGTACATGCCGCGCACTGCCCATGTGGGCATTTCCCTGAAGATCGAAGATGAAGCCGAGCGCGAGCGCCTGAAGAAGGTGGTCAGCGACTGCGTCGCCGCCGAGGGCATCAAGGAAGCGGGTGGGTTTATCCTGCGCACCGCCGCAGAAGGCGCTGGCGCTGACGAGATCCTCATGGATATTCGCTACCTGCGGCGCCTGTGGGATCAGATCGACGCGCAGATCAAGACCATCGGCGCGCCCAGCGTCATCTATGAAGACCTTGGCCTGGCGCTGCGCACGCTGCGCGACCTGGTCAGCCCGAAGATCGAGAAAATTCGCATCGACTCGCGGGAAACCTTCCAGCGCACCACGCAATTTGTCGCTGAGTTGATGCCAGAAATCGCCGATCGCCTGGAACACTACCCCGGCGAGCGGCCGATATTCGACCTGTATGGCGTCGAAGACGAAATCCAGAAAGCCCTGGAACGCAAGGTGCCACTCAAGTCCGGCGGCTACCTGGTGGTAGACCCGGCAGAAGCCATGACCACCATCGACGTCAATACCGGCGCATTCGTGGGCCATCGCAACCTTGAAGAGACCATCTTCAAGACCAATCTCGAGGCGGCTACCGCTATTGCCCGCCAACTGCGCCTGCGCAACCTGGGCGGCATCATCATCATCGACTTCATCGACATGGAAGATGAAGAGCACCAGCGCCAGGTGCTGCGTACGCTTGAGAAGCAACTGGAGCGCGATCACGCCAAGACCAACATCATCGGCATCACCGAGTTGGGCCTGGTGCAGATGACTCGCAAGCGCACGCGTGAAAGCCTGGAACAGGTCCTGTGCGAGCCGTGCAGCAGTTGCCAAGGGCGCGGCAAACTGAAGACCCCGGAAACGGTTTGCTACGAGATTTTCCGCGAGATCCTGCGGGAGGCACGCGCCTATCAGGCCGAAGGTTATAGAGTACTTGCCAATCAGAAAGTGGTGGATCGCCTGCTGGACGAAGAGTCCGGTAACGTCGCCGAACTGGAAAGTTTTATCGGTCGCACGATTCGCTTCCAGGTCGAAACCATGTATTCCCAGGAACAATACGACGTGGTCTTGCTCTGATCCCCAACTGTGCACTTTCTTCGAGACCGGCAGACCTTGATCTGCGGTCCGCTAACTGTTTTTTGAGGGTCGCCTGACATGGAGCGTCTGATACGCTTTTTTGCCGCTTTGACCCGTTGGGGCCTGGGCCTGTGTGCGTTGTCGCTGGTATTGGCGGCGGTGTATGTGAGCCTGGGGCGCGAACTCACCCCGCTGGTGGCTGAATACCGCGCCGAAGTCGAGGCCAAGGCCCAGGCTGCGCTGGATACGCCGCTGCATATCGGTAGTCTTGAAGGCCGTTGGAGCGGGTTTGCCCCGGTATTGCTGGCCCACGACGTCATGGTCGGCGAGGGCAGCAGTGCCTTGCGCCTGGACCAGGTGGAAGTGGTGCCGGATATGTGGGCCAGCCTGATGGCCCGTGAAGTGCGTATCGCCCATCTGCAAGTCAGTGGCTTGCAACTGAGTGTCAAGGAGGACCAGGACGGCCGCTGGACCCTGCAAGGCTTGCCGGTGCAGGACGACCAGCCGTTGGACCCGCAACAACTGCTGACGCGCATGCAAATGGTCAAGCGCGTGTCGGTGCTGGACAGCCAGGTGACCCTGCAACCCTTCGACCAGGCGCCAGTGACCGTGACCTATGTGGGCCTGAGCCTGCATACCGGCATGAGCCAGCAGCGTCTGGATGCTCGCCTGACATTGCCCGATGGCCAACCGTTGGCGGTCAGCCTGCGCAGCCGCATTCGCGCCAGTCAGTGGAAAGACGCTGAGGTCGATGCCTACCTGAGCCTGCCGCAAAGCGACTGGGCCAAGTGGATTCCCGCCAGGCTGACCCAGCAATGGAAGCTGACGCAATTGAAGGCCGGCGGTGAGTTTTGGCTCAGTTGGGCCAAAGGCACGGTGCAAAGCGCGGCGGTACGCCTCAATTCGCCCCAAGTGAAGGGCAGCTACGCCGACCGTAAGCCGGTGCACCTTGAAAACCTGGCCCTGACCGCCTACCTGCAACGCAGTGACACTGGCCTCAAGGTGCTGTTTGATTCCCTGGCGATGAACATTGGCGAAACCCGCTGGGAATCGCGCCTGCAATTGCAGCAAAACCTGGCGACCGACAAAGAACAGGAGGTGTGGAAATTGCAGGCCGACCGTCTCGACCTGGCCCCCATTACCCCGCTGCTCAACGCCTTGGCGCCGCTGCCGGACGGTTTCGCCAAGGCCGTCGAACACCTCAAAGCCACTGGCCTGTTACGCAATGTGCTGGTGGACTTCCGACCGCAAGACACCACCGACCGAAAACTCAGTTTTGCCGCCAACCTGGAACGTGTCGGCTTCGATGCCTACTTTGGCGCGCCAGCCGCACGCAATGTGTCCGGCAGCATCAGTGGCGACCTGGGCCAGGGCGAGTTGCGCATGGACAGCAAGGACTTTTCCTTGCATCTGTATCCGATCTTCGCCAAGCCGTGGCAGTACATCCAGGCCAATGCACGCCTGACCTGGAAGCTGGACAAGCAAGGCTTCACCCTGATCGCCCCATATATCAAGGTACTGGGCGAGGAAGGCAAGGTGGCGGCGGACTTCCTGATTCGCCTGCATTTCGACCACAGCCAGGAAGACTACATGGACCTGCGGGTCGGCATGGTCGATGGCGATGGCCGTTTCACCCCCAAGTACCTGCCCGCCGTGTTGAGCCCGGCGCTGGATGAGTGGTTGCGCACGGCGATCCTCAAGGGCGCGGTGGACGAAGGCTTCTTCCAGTACCAGGGTTCGCTCAGCCACAATGCACTGCCCGCGTCGCGCAATATCAGCCTGTTCTTCAAGGTGCATGATGCCGAACTCGCCTTCCAGCCGGGCTGGCCGCACGTGAACAAGGTCAATGGCGAAGTGTTTGTCGAGGAGAGCGGCGTACGCATTCTGGCGAGCAAGGGCCAATTGCTCGACACCCAGGTCAAGGATGTCTACGTCAATATCCCCCACGCCCCAGCGGGCGGGGACAGTCATCTGCTGCTCACGGGCGGGTTCTCCGGCGGTTTGGGCGACGGCCTCAAGATCCTTCAAGAAGCCCCGATTGGCACGGCGTCTACGTTCGCTGGCTGGAAAGGCGAGGGCGACCTGCAAGGTAGCCTGGACCTGGACGTACCGCTGGCCAAAGGCACTGAGCCCAAGATCGTGGTGGACTTCAAGACCGACAAAGCGCGCCTGCAATTGGCGGAACCGCCGCTGGACCTGACCCAGCTCAAGGGTGATTTTCGCTTCGACAGCGCCAAGGGCCTGAGCGGGCAGAAGATCTCGGCCCAGGCGTTCGACCGCCCCATCACGGCGCAGATCTTTGCCGAAGGCAAACCGGGCAATATCAGCACGCGGGTGACTGCCAATGGCCAGGTCACCGTCAAGCGCCTTACGGACTGGTTGAAAATCAGCCAGCCGTTGCCGGTCTCCGGCGATATTCCCTACCAGTTGCAAGTGATCCTCGACGGCGCGGACAGCCAGTTGATGGTCAATTCCAACCTCAAGGGTGTCGCGGTGGACCTGCCGGCACCGTTCGGCATGCCGGCCAGCCAGGGACGTGACAGCACCTTCCGCATGACTTTGCAGGGCGCTGAACGCCGTTACTGGTTTGATTACGGCGAGCTGGCTAACTTCACCTTTGCTGCGCCGCCGGACAAGTTCAATGATGGCCGCGGCGAACTGTTCCTCGGCGATGGTGATGCCGTGCTGCCCGGTGCCAAGGGCCTGCGCATTCGTGGCGTGCTGTCGGAACTGGATATCGATCCCTGGAAGAAACTTGTGGATCGCTACGCGGGCAATGATCCAGGTGGCAATGCCAAGCAACTGCTCAGCGGTGCGGACTTCAAAGTGGGCAAGCTGACCGGGTTTGGTACCCAGTTTGACCAGGTCAGCTTGCAGCTCGATCGCAAACCAGCGGCCTGGGGCCTGCAACTCGATAGCCAGCAAGCCAAGGGCGCGGTGAACCTGCCGGACGCCAAAGGCGCGCCGATTGCGGTCAACCTCAAGTATGTGAAATTGCCTGCGCCAGACCCGACCGCGCAGGCGGACGAAAACGCGCCGGACCCGCTGGCCGATATCGACCCCAAGAGCATTCCGGCACTGGATATTGCCGTCGACCAGCTGTTCCAGGGCTCGGACCTGATCGGGGCCTGGTCGCTGAGAATCCGCCCGACCGCCAAGGGCCTGGCCTTCAATAACCTCGACCTTGGCCTCAAGGGCATGCTGCTCAAGGGCGCTGGGGGTTGGGAAGGTGCGCCAGGCGCCAGCAGCAGTTGGTACAAGGGCCGCCTCGATGGGCGCAACATTGCCGACGTGCTCAAGGGCTGGGGTTTTGCGCCTACGGTGACCAGCGAAGACTTTCATCTGGACGTCGATGGCCGCTGGCCGGGCTCGCCGGCCTGGGTCGGGCCCAAGCGGTTTTCCGGCAGCCTGGATGCCGCGTTCCGTAAAGGTCAGTTCGTCGAAGTGGAGGGCGGGGCCCAGGCATTGCGAGTGTTTGGCCTGCTTAACTTCAACTCCATTGGCCGGCGTTTGCGTTTGGACTTTTCCGACTTGTTCGGCAAGGGCTTGAGCTACGACAGGGTCAAGGGCTTGTTGGCCGCCAGTAATGGCGTGTTCGTGACCCGCGAGCCCATCACCATGACCGGGCCTTCCACCAATCTGGAGCTTAACGGCACCCTGGATCTGGTTGCCGATCGCGTCGACGCCAAATTGCTGGTCACCTTGCCTGTGACCAACAACCTGCCGATTGCGGCGCTGATTGTCGGTGCGCCGGCCATTGGTGGTGCGCTGTTTTTGATCGACAAGCTGATCGGTGACCGGGTTTCGCGCTTCGCCAGTGTGCAATACAAGGTGCAAGGCCCCTGGAAGGATCCAAAAATCACCTTCGACAAGCCATTTGAAAAGCCAAACTGAGAGCCTGTGGAGTAGCATGGCCCCATGCCCTGTATGGAGTGTCGGCCCATGTCCTTTGCGGTAATTCAAATGGTCAGCCAGAGTGACGTGCTGGCCAACCTCGCCCAGGCGCGTCGCCTGCTGGAGCAGGCGGCGGCCGATGGCGCGAAACTCGCGGTGCTGCCAGAGAATTTCGCCGCCATGGGGCGCCGCGATGTGGCCGACATTGGCCGCGCCGAGGCGTTGGGGCAAGGCCCTGTGCTGCCCTGGTTGAAACAGGCCGCCCGCGACCTCACCTTATGGATAGTGGCCGGCACCTTGCCGCTGCCACCCAAGGACCAGCCCCACGCCAAACCCAATGCTTGCTCGCTGCTGATCAACGATCAGGGTGAAATAGTCGCTCGCTACGACAAACTCCACCTGTTTGATGTGGACGTAGCGGATGCTCGCGGTCGTTATCGCGAATCTGACGACTATGCTTTCGGTAACCAGGTGGTGGTGGCGGATACGCCGGTGGGCCGTGTGGGGTTAACGGTGTGTTACGACCTGCGTTTCCCCGAACTGTACAGCGAGTTACGTGCGGCGGGGGCTGAACTGATTACCGCGCCCTCGGCCTTCACGGCAGTGACAGGGGCTGCGCATTGGGATGTGCTGATTCGCGCACGTGCCATCGAAACCCAGTGCTACCTGCTGGCAGCCGCCCAGGGCGGTGTGCACCCAGGCCCACGGGAAACCTTTGGCCACGCGGCGATTGTCGACCCTTGGGGCCGAGTGCTGGCGCAACAGGATCAAGGCGAGGCGGTGTTACTGGCCGAACGCGATAGCAGTGAACAGGCGTCGATACGGGCGCGCATGCCGGTGGCCAATCACCGGCGCTTTTTCTCGCAGGGCGCGCAGCGGCCTGCTTCAGAACGATGAATTTAAGGCCAAACCTATGAGCGAGTTGTTGTCCTCAGTCAGTGATCACCTCCTGGCACCCGGTGGCGTGACCATCGAAAGCCTGCAAACCGTGCTCGGCGATCTGGCCGGGCCGGGTATCGATGCGGCTGACCTGTATTTCCAGGGGCAGATTTCCGAGTCCTGGGCGCTGGAAGATGGGATCGTCAAGGAAGGCAGTTTCAACCTTGACCAGGGCGTAGGCGTTCGCGCGCAATCGGGTGAGAAAACCGGCTTTGCCTACAGCAATGCGATCACCCTGGAGGCCCTGGGCCTGGCGGCGCGTGCCGCCCGTTCGATTTCCCGTGCCGGGCAGAATGGCACGGTGCAGGCGTTCAGTACCCAGGACGTGGCGCAGTTGTATGCGCCGGATAACCCCTTGGAAGTGATCAGCCGTGCGGAAAAGGTCGAGCTGCTCAAGCGAATCGACGCAGCCACCCGCGCCTTGGACCCGCGTATCCAGCAAGTGACCGTGAGCATGGCGGGCGTGTGGGAGCGCATCCTCGTGGCGTCCACAGACGGTGGGCTGGCGGCGGATGTACGGCCGCTGGTGCGTTTCAATGTGAGTGTGATCGTCGAACAGAACGGGCGCCGCGAGCGCGGAGGGCATGGCGGCGGCGGGCGCACCGACTACCGTTATTTCCTCGCTGACGACCGTGCCATGGGCTATGCCCGTGAGGCGCTGCGCCAGGCATTGGTCAACCTGGAAGCGATTCCGGCACCCGCCGGCACCTTGCCGGTGGTGCTGGGCTCGGGTTGGTCTGGCGTGTTGCTCCACGAAGCCGTGGGCCATGGCCTGGAAGGCGATTTCAACCGCAAGGGCAGTTCCGCCTACAGTGGGCGCATGGGCGAAATGGTTGCGTCCAAGCTGTGCACCATTGTCGATGACGGCACCCTGGCCGGCCGCCGTGGTTCGCTAAGTGTCGATGACGAAGGCACGCCGACCGAATGCACCACCCTGATCGAGAACGGCGTGCTCAAGGGCTACATGCAAGACAAGCTCAACGCGCGCCTGATGGGCGTGGCGCGCACCGGTAATGGTCGTCGTGAATCCTATGCGCATCTACCAATGCCGCGCATGACCAACACCTACATGCTCGGTGGCCAAAGCGATCCGGCAGAAATCATTGCCTCGGTAAAACGCGGTATCTACTGCGCCAACCTCGGCGGCGGCCAGGTGGACATCACCAGCGGCAAGTTCGTGTTCTCCACCAGCGAGGCGTACCTGATCGAAGACGGCAAGATTACCGCGCCGGTCAAAGGGGCGACGCTGATTGGTAACGGCCCGGAAGCCATGAGCAAGGTGTCGATGGTCGGTAACGACCTGTCGCTGGACAGCGGGGTGGGCACGTGCGGCAAGGATGGGCAGTCGGTGCCGGTAGGTGTCGGCCAGCCAACCTTGAAAATTGATGCGATCACCGTGGGTGGTACGGGATCGTAGGAACGCAAGCTTCGGGTGGCGAAGACCGCCACCCGGGGAAGAGGATCAGCGCAGGCCGCGTTGAGTCTCGTCCAGCTCACGGATGTATTTGAAGATTTTACGGCTGGTGGCCGGCGCCTTGTTATGCGCCAGCTCGTGCTGGGCCTGACGGATCAGGGAGCGCAATTGCTGGCGGTCCGCGTCCGGGTAGTCCAGTACGAATTTCTCCAGCACCGCGTCATCGCCCGAGATCAGGCGGTCACGCCAACGTTCCAGGTTGTGGAAGCGTTCGTTGTACTGGCGAGTGGAGGCATCGGTTTGATCGAGCAAAGTCAGAATGGCGTCAATGTCTTGGTCGCGCATCAGTTTGCCGATAAACGAGATGTGCCGTTTACGCGCAATATTCGCGGTGTGCTTGGGCGCATCGGCCAGGGCCCGACGCATTTCGTCGGTCAGTGGCAGTTTGGCAACCAAATCTTTTTTGAGCGTTGTAAGGCGCTCGCCAAGGTCAACCAGAGCATGCAGCTCACGTTTGACCTGGGTTTTGCTTTTCTCCCCATCGAGGGAGTCGTCGTAAGAATCAACCATGGTGGCAGTCCGCAAAGAAACGCCGCCATGATAACCAGTCGGGGGCCGCTTGTCCGGCCCGGTCGCTCGATGGCCATTACCGAAAGCAGAATTTGAGTGGAGAAAACCATGAGTGCAGCCCAAAGCGTCGGTCCACAAGCGTTACCGGCCCTGCAGGAACAAGTCGAGCAGATCCTTGCCGAAGCCAAGCGCCAGGGGGCCAGCGCCTGTGAAGTGGCGGTGTCGCTGGAGCAAGGGTTGTCGACTTCGGTGCGCCAGCGGGAAGTGGAAACGGTTGAATTCAATCGCGACCAAGGGTTTGGCATTACCTTGTATGCGGGCCAGCGAAAAGGCTCGGCCAGCACTTCCGCCAGTGGCCCTGAGGCGATTCGCGAGACCGTCGCCGCAGCACTGGCGATTGCCAAGCACACCTCCGAGGATGAAAGCTCGGGCCTGGCCGACAAGGCGTTGATGGCCAAGGATGTGCAGGATTTTGACCTGTTCCACGCCTGGGATATCACGCCTGAGCAAGCCATCGAGCTGGCGCTGACCTGCGAAGCGGCAGCCTTCGATGCCGATGCCCGCATCAAGAATGCGGACGGCACCACCTTGAGTACCCATCAGGGTTGCCGCGTCTACGGCAACAGCCATGGCTTTATCGGTGGCTATGCGTCCACGCGTCACAGCCTCAGTTGCGTGATGATCGCCGAAGCCAACGGGCAGATGCAGCGTGATTACTGGTATGACGTAAACCGCCAAGGCGATTTACTGGCAGACCCTGCAAGCATTGGCCTGCGTGCGGCGCAACGGGCTGCGAGCCGCCTGGGCGCGCGCCCGGTGCCGACCTGCGAAGTGCCTGTGCTGTTTTCCGCAGAGCTGGCCGGTGGTTTATTCGGCAGCTTCCTCGGCGCGATTTCCGGTGGCAACCTGTATCGCAAGTCTTCGTTCCTGGAAGGCGCCATCGGCCAGAAGCTGTTCCCTGAGTGGCTGACCATCGACGAGCGCCCGCATCTGATGCGCGCGATGGGCAGTTCGTCGTTCGACGGCGATGGCCTGGCGACCTATGCCAAGCCGTTTGTCGAGCAAGGTGAGCTGGTGTCCTATGTGCTGGGCACTTATGCCGGTCGCAAGCTGGGCCTGCCAAGCACCGCTAACGCAGGCGGCGTGCATAACCTGTTCGTGACCCACGGTGATGAAGACCAGGCGGCGTTGTTGCGGCGGATGGGGCGTGGGTTGCTGGTGACTGAATTGATGGGCCATGGCCTGAACATGGTCACCGGTGACTACTCGCGTGGTGCGGCGGGCTTCTGGGTGGAGAATGGCGAGATTCAGTTCGCCGTCCAGGAAGTGACCATCGCGGGCAATATGCGCGATATGTTCAAGCAGATCGTTGCCGTGGGTAACGACCTTGAACTGCGCAGCAATATCCGCACGGGTTCGGTGCTTATTGAACGCATGACGGTCGCTGGCAGCTAATCCCTCCCGCACGTTCTGAAAGGCGCGCCATCGCAAAGATGGCGCGCCTTTTTTATTGCGCCTCTTTTGACAGGATTAATGGGCCACTCTTGTTTTGATTCTCAATATCATTTAATAATAAATATCATTACCGAATGAGTGTGTCTCATGAGTTCTGTCTTGCATGAGGATCCCTATCTGGAAAGCTGGCGTTGGATGAGCCGCCAGATTCGCTGTGGCCTGGATCCCAATGAACCCCGCCTGATTGAGCATTACCTGAACGAAGGTCGGTACCTGGCGTGTTGCACCGCAACCCATCCGTGGACCATCGCTGAAACCTCATTTCGTTTGTTGATCGACACCGCCGCTGATGTCGCCTTGCCCTGGCATTGGCGCTCCCTGTGCCTGGACCAGGCCTGGCGACCACTGCGCGACCTGGAAAAACTCTCCCACTGTGCCTGCCGCCTCAAGCGCTGGCAGACCTTTGCCTGGCAATTGGCGAGCTGCGAATTACTGCCTTCGATTTCCGTTTCTGACTTGGTGCAAGGATCTAATGATGAGTAACACCCGTATCGAACGCGACAGCATGGGCGAACTGCATGTGCCGCAAGAAGCTTTGTATGGCGCACAAACACAGCGTGCGGTGAACAACTTTCCGATCAGTCATCAACCCATGCCGGCGCAATTCATCCGCGCGCTGATCCTGGCCAAGACAGCCGCGGCCAAGGTCAACGTCGACCTCAAGCAAATCAGCGAAGGGCAGGGCAAGGCTATTGTCGATGCTGCCCAAGGATTGCTGGAAGGCGACTACATGCAGCACTTCCCGGTGGATATCTTCCAGACCGGCTCCGGCACCAGCTCCAACATGAACGCCAATGAAGTGATCGCGACCCTTGCCAGCCGTTTGCTGGGCGAGGCGGTCAACCCCAACGATCATGTGAATTGCGGCCAGAGCAGCAACGACATCATCCCCACCACCATCCACGTCAGTGCCGCGTTGGTGCTGCACGAGCAAACGTTGCCGGCCCTGCTGCATCTGGTGCAAGTCATCGAGCGAAAAGCCGAGGCGGTTCACCCGTTCATCAAGACCGGCCGCACGCATTTGATGGACGCCATGCCGGTGCGCATGAGCCAGGTGTTGAACGGCTGGGCGCAGCAGCTCAAGGCCAATATCGGTCACTTGCAGGACCTGCTACCGGCGCTGCAAGCATTGGCTCAGGGCGGCACGGCGGTTGGCACCGGGATCAACGCACACCCCGAGTTTGCCGGGCGTTTCAGCCAGCAACTGAGCCTGTTGACCGGAGTGAAGTTCACACCCGGCAAGAACCTGTTTGCGCTGATTGGCTCCCAGGACACCGCCGTTGCGGTCTCTGGTCAGTTGAAAGCCACGGCGGTGTCGCTGATGAAGATCGCCAATGACCTGCGCTGGATGAACTCCGGGCCATTGGCCGGCCTGGGTGAAATCGAACTGGAGGCGCTGCAGCCGGGCTCGTCGATCATGCCGGGCAAGGTCAACCCGGTCATCCCGGAAGCGACCGCCATGGTGGCCGCCCAGGTCATCGGCAATGACACAGTGATCACGGTGGCCGGCCAGTCGGGCAATTTCGAGCTGAATGTGATGCTGCCGATCATTGCCCAAAACCTGCTCAGCAGCCTGGAGTTGCTGGCCAATGCCAGCCGGTTGCTGGCGGACAAGGCCATTGCCAGCTTCAAGGTCAACGAACCCAAGCTCAAGGAAGCGCTGTCACGCAATCCGATCCTGGTCACCGCACTTAACCCGATCATCGGCTACCAGAAAGCCGCTGAAATCGCCAAGAAGGCGTATCAGCAAGGCCGCCCGGTGATCGATGTCGCCCTCGAACACACCGACCTGCCGCGCAGCCAACTGGAAGTCCTGCTGGACCCGGAAAAGCTCACCGCTGGCGGCGTGTAATCAACGACCCTGCCCTGGAGGCTCACCATGGAGCACTGGAAACGCACGATCGAACGGGCCAATCGCTGCTTTATGGCAGGCGAGTTGGTTGACGCTCGCGAGGCCTATCTGCAAGCCCTGGCCCTGGCCCAAGTGTTGTTCGAACGCTGGGCGGATGCTGACGAAGCGGTGGCGGCTTGCGTCATTTCCCATCACAACCTGGCGGACCTGCACTTGCGCCTGAACCAGCCTGAGGAAAGCGCGGAATACCTCTGCGCTATCCATCAGCGCCTCTTACAGACCATGCAGAACCCGCGACTCAGCCCGTCACTGCGCGAGGCCGCGCTGCGCCAAAGCAGCAAGACCTACGTCGAGCTGCTGAATTTCATCAGCGATCACGGCGAATACCCACGCACTCATCGGCTGCTGGGCAGTGCTGCGACGCCAACGTCCACGTCCCACTATGGAGCACATTGATATGACCTATACCTTGCCGGCCTTGCCTTACGCCTACGACGCCCTCGAGCCGCATATCGACGCGCAAACCATGGAAATTCACTACACCAAGCACCACCAGACCTACATCAATAACCTCAATGCTGCGGTCGAGGGGACTGAGTTCGCCGGCTGGCCGGTGGAGAAGCTGGTGTCCAGCGTCCAAACATTGCCGGAGAAATTACGCGCTGCTGTGGTCAACCAAGGAGGCGGGCATGCGAACCACTCGTTGTTCTGGGCAGTCATGTCACCGACAGGGGGCGGCAAACCCGAGGGCGCGCTGGGCAAGGCTATCGACGAGCAATTGGGTGGTTTCGACAGCTTCAAGGAGGCGTTCACCAAGGCGGCCTTGACGCGATTCGGCAGCGGTTGGGCCTGGCTGAGCGTTACGCCACAAAAAACGCTGGTGGTGGAAAGCAGCGGCAACCAGGACAGCCCGCTGATGAGCGGCAATACGCCGGTGCTGGGCCTGGACGTCTGGGAGCACGCTTACTACCTGCAATATCAAAACCGACGACCGGAGTACATCAATGCATTCTATAGCGTCATCAACTGGCCGGAGGTTGCCGCGCGCTATCAGGCCGCTTTGGCCTGACATTCACTCCATAACAAGATCTAAGGCCGACTATGGGCACTCAAACACTGGCGATCGGTAGCGTGCGAATGTTTCGTTATGCGTTTGGCACGCTGCTGCTATTGGCAGGTACTGCGTTATTGGTGGCCCATGGGCTGGCCTGGTTGAACCTGGAACCGCGCATACTGCGTGCTTTGCAGGGTGGGGCGATCTGCGCGCTTGGCACGGCGCTGGGCGCGGTGCCGGTGTTGGTGATTCGGCGCATGCCGATGGCGCTTAGCGACACCCTGCTGGGCTTTGGTGCCGGTGTGATGCTGGCGGCGACTGAGTTTTCTCTGGTGGTACCGGGCATCGCCGCCGCCGAAAGCCTGGGACTTTCACCTTGGGGCGCCAGTGGCTTGATCAGCTTCGGCATCATGCTCGGGGCGTTCGGCCTGTACCTCGTAGACCGCAAGGTTTCTGGCGCCAGCCCGGAAATGCTGGTGGGTACACCGGATAAACCGGTTATCCCGCCGCGTATTTGGTTGTTCGTGTTTGCCATCATTGCGCACAACATTCCGGAAGGCATGGCTGTGGGGGTTTCTGCGGGCGGAGGCATGGCGGATGCCGACAGCCTCGCCATGGGCATTGCCCTGCAGGATGTGCCTGAAGGGCTGGTGATTGCGCTGGTATTGGCTGGGGCGGGAATGTCGCGGATCAAAGCCTTTTTGATTGGCGCTGCATCAGGCTTGGTTGAGCCGGTATTTGCGGTGCTCTGTGCATGGCTGGTGAGCCTTGCCGAAGTGTTGTTGCCGCTGGGTTTGGCGTTGGCCGCCGGGGCAATGTTGCTGGTCGTGACTCATGAAGTCATCCCCGAGTCGCGCCGCAATGGCCATGAAAATCTCGCCAGCCTTGGGCTGTGCCTCGGGTTTTGCCTGATGATGGTGATGGATACGGCGTTAGGCTGAGGGTGGTTCCCTGTAGGAGGGAGCCTGCTCGCAAAAAAACTGAGAGCACTGCGTTAACCAGGATGCCCGCGTTATCGTTGACGTTTTTCGCGAGCAAGCTCCTACAGTAGGGTTATTCGCCTTCGTCGAAGTAGTTGTTGATCAACGCGACCAGTGCGGCCATTGCTTCGTCTTCTTGCTCGCCTTCGGTGCGCAGATGGATTTTGGTGCCTTTGCCGGCCGCCAACATCATCATCGCCATGATGCTTTTGCCATCGACCATGGACTCTGGCGTACGCCCAGCACGGATCTGGCAGGGGAACTGCCCGGCCACGCCGACGAATTTAGCCGACGCCCGGGCGTGCAAGCCCAGCTTGTTGATGATTTCAATTTCCAGAGCAGGCATCGCGCAGGTGTTCCTTTCAACTCAGGTCGCGGTGGCGAACCTGGACGTTCTTGAGGGTTTGTTGCAGCACCTGGCCCAGCCGTTCAGTCAAATAGACCGAGCGGTGGTGGCCGCCGGTGCAGCCAATGGCAATGGTGACATAGGCTCGATTGCTGGCGGCAAAGCGCGGCAACCATTTGAGCAGGTAGCTGGAGATGTCCTGGAACATCTCTTCCACATCCGGTTGTGCGGCCAGGTAGTCGATCACAGGCTGATCCAGCCCGGACTGATCGCGCAACTCCGGCTTCCAGTAAGGGTTGGGCAGGCAGCGCACATCGAACACTAGGTCGGCATCTACCGGCATGCCGCGCTTGAAGCCAAATGACTCGACCAGAAACGCCGTCCCCGGCTCAGGCTGGTTCAGCAGGCGCAGCTTGATCGCGTCGCGCAACTGATACAGGTTCAGATTGGTGGTGTTGATCTTCAGGTCGGCCAGGTCAATGATCGGCCCGAGCAGCTTGGTCTCGTCCTCGATGGCTTCGGCCAGGGAGCGGTTGGCGCTGCTGAGGGGGTGGCGTCGACGGGTTTCGGAGAACCGCTTGAGCAAGGTCTCTTCGTCGGCATCCAGGTACAGCACATCGCAATGAATGTGCTTGGCACGCACTTCTTCCAACAGTTCCGGGAACCGCGAGAGGTGGCTAGGCAGGTTGCGCGCATCAATCGAGACCGCCACCAGCGGCTGCGCCAATTCGGTATGGATCAGTGCGCGTTCCGCCAGCTCTGGCAGCAGGCCGGCGGGCAGGTTGTCGATGCAATAGAAGCCGTTGTCCTCAAGCACATTGAGGGCGGTGCTCTTACCCGAGCCGGAGCGACCGCTGACGATGATCAAACGCATGATTACTGCCCGTTTTGTTCATCCAGGACAACTTGGTACAACGCTTCATTGCTGGAGGCGCTGCGCAGTTTGTCGCGTACATCCTTGCGGTCCAGCATGCTGGCGATCTGCCGGAGCAGTTCCAGGTGCGCATCGGTGGCGGCTTCCGGGACCAGCAGCACGAAGAGCAGGTCGACCGGGGCGCCGTCGATGGCGTCGAAATCAATGGGGTGATCCAAGTGCAGCAAGGCGCTCACAGGTGTTTCACAGCCTTTGAGGCGGCAGTGCGGAATGGCGATGCCGTTGCCAAAACCGGTGGAACCGAGTTTTTCACGGGCAATCAACGCTTCGAAGACATCTTGCATCTCCAGATCCGGCACTTCGCGTGCGATCAGGTTGGCAATTTGTTCGAGGGCTTTTTTCTTGCTGCCGCCCGGCACGTTCACGAGGGAACGGCCGGGGGTCAGGATGGTTTCAAGTCGGATCATGGGGGGAGAGTTAACGACCTGTACCTTGCATCAGGTGCAGATTCTTTTCCTTATGCTTTATGAGTTGGCGGTCGAGCTTGTCGTAGAGGGAGTCAATGGCCGCGTACATATCTTCATGTTCCGCATTGGCGACGAGCTTGGCATTCGGTACGTGCAGGGTGGCCTCGATTTTCTGCTTGAGCTTATCGACCTCCATGATGACCTGCACGTTGGTGATCTTGTCAAAATGCCCCGCAAGCTTGTTCAGTTTGCTCTCGGTGTATTCACGCAGGGGCTTGGTGACTTCCAGCTGGTGTCCACTGATGTTGACTTGCATACAGCTTCTCCTTCGTTGCCAGTGCATAAAGCGGTGGGCAGGAATACCCACCACTGGAACGCTGTGGCCCGCCCGTCACATCAAACGCTTACGCTCGCTGGATGGCGCGATCCCTAGGGACTCGCGGTACTTGGCGACGGTTCGACGGGCGACCTGAATGCCTTGTGCCTCCAGTAAACCAGCGATCTTGCTGTCACTCAACGGCTTTTTCTGATTTTCAGCGGCAACCAGTTTTTTGATGATCGCGCGGATCGCCGTGGACGAGCATTCACCGCCTTCAGAGGTGCTGACGTGGCTGGAGAAAAAGTATTTCAGCTCATAAATACCCCGTGGGGTATGCATGAATTTCTGCGTGGTCACCCGGGAAATCGTCGATTCATGCATGCCGACGGCTTCGGCGATGTCGTGCAGCACGAGAGGCTTCATGGCCTCGTCGCCGTACTCCAGAAAACCGCGCTGGTGTTCGACGATCTGGGTTGCGACTTTCATCAGGGTTTCGTTGCGGCTTTGCAGGCTCTTGATGAACCACCGCGCTTCCTGCAACTGGTTGCGCATGAAGGTGTTATCGGCGCTGGTGTCGGCGCGGCGCACAAAACCTGCGTATTGCGGGTTGACCCGCAGGCGCGGTACCGACTCCTGGTTCAGCTCCACCAGCCAACGTTCGTTGTCCTTGCGCACGATGACGTCGGGCACTACGTATTCGGCTTCGCTGGATTCGATCTGCGAGCCTGGGCGCGGGTTGAGGCTTTGCACTAGCTCGATGACCTGGCGCAAGTCATCTTCCTTGAGCTTCATACGGCGCATCAGTTGGCTGTAGTCGCGACTGCCCAGCAGGTCGATGTAGTCACTGACCAGGCGTTGCGCTTCGGTGAGCCATGGGGTCTTGGCCGGCAATTGGCGCAGTTGCAGCAACAGGCACTCGCTGAGTGTGCGGGCACCAATGCCGGCGGGCTCGAATTGCTGGATGCGGTGCAGGACGGCTTCGATTTCGTCCAGTTCGATATCCAGTTCCGGGTCGAAGGCCTCAAGGATCTCCTCGAGGGTTTCGTCCAGGTAGCCCTGGTTGTTGATGCAGTCGATCAGGGTGACCGCGATCAGGCGATCGGTATCGGACATCGGCGCCAGGTTCAGTTGCCACAACAGGTGGCTCTGCAGGCTCTCGCCCACCGACGTACGGGTGGTGAAGTCCCACTCGTCATCATCGTTGCTCGGCAGGCTGCTGGCGCTGGTCTGGTAGACGTCTTCCCACGCGGTGTCCACGGGAAGCTCGTTGGGAATGCGTTCGTTCCAGTCGCCTTCCTCCAGGTTGTCCACCGTCGGGGCGGTTTCCTGATAGGAGGGTTCCTGCACGTCGGGATTGGGTTTTTGCTCGATGTTGTCGGCCAGCGGGTCTGCATTATCGAAGTCGTCGCCTTCTTCCTGGCGTTCGAGCATCGGATTGGACTCCAGGGCCTCCTGGATTTCCTGTTGCAGGTCCAGGGTCGACAATTGGAGCAGGCGGATGGCCTGTTGCAGCTGCGGTGTCATCGTCAGCTGCTGGCCCATTCTCAGGACTAGCGATGGTTTCATGGCAGGGGCTTAACACCTTATTCGCCGGCGCAATGCGCCATCCACGACAGGGCGCGTGAGCGCCAAACATAAGCAAATTATATGCCTGATCTCGGGGCCTTTGCCTAGAGCGCGGTAACAATAAAAAAACCGAGGTTTCCATTGACTCCCGCGCGCTCCAGGGAAAAGCGCGATACCCCTGTGTTTACAGGCGGAACTCGTGACCCAGGTACACTTCCTTCACCAGCTCGTTAGCCAGGATAGTCTCGGCATCGCCTTCGGCAATCAGCTGACCATCGTTGACGATATACGCTGTTTCGCAGATATCGAGGGTTTCGCGCACGTTGTGGTCGGTGATCAGCACGCCAATGCCCTTGGCCTTGAGGTGATGGATGATCTGCTTGATGTCACCCACCGAAATCGGGTCGACACCGGCAAAGGGTTCATCCAGCAGGATGAATTTCGGCGCGGTCGCCAGGGCGCGGGCGATTTCCACGCGGCGGCGCTCACCACCGGACAGGCTCATGCCGAGGTTGTCGCGAATATGGTTGATGTGGAATTCCTGCAGCAGGCTTTCCAGCTCCTGGCGGCGGCCATCGCGATCGAGTTCCTTGCGGGTCTCGAGAATCGCCATGATGTTATCGGCTACCGACAGTTTGCGGAAGATCGACGCTTCCTGGGGAAGATAGCCAATACCTGCCCGTGCACGACCGTGCATGGGTTGATGGCTGACATCCAGGTCGTCGATCAATACACGACCCTGGTCTGCCTGGACCAGCCCGACGATCATATAGAAGCAAGTGGTTTTGCCGGCACCGTTGGGGCCGAGCAAACCGACGATCTGGCCGCTGTCGATCGACAGGCTGACGTCGCGTACCACCTGGCGGCTTTTATAGGCCTTGGCCAGATGCTGGGCTTTCAGGGTTGCCATTACTCGGCCTTCTTCTTCGGCTGGATAACCATGTCGATGCGCGGGCGCGGTGCAGTGACCTTGGAGCCGTTGGCGCGACCGGCGTTGGCGATCTGCTTGACGGTGTCATAGGTGATCTTTTCACCTTCGGTCGAGTTGCCGTCTGGGCTCAGTACCTTGGCCTGGTCGATCAACACGATACGATTCTGCTGGGCGTGATACTGGATAGTCTTGCCGTAGCCTTTCATCGGGCCGGTGTCGGTAGCGGACTGCTTCTGCTCGAAATAAGCCAGGTTGCCCACCGACGTCACCACGTCAATGTCGCCTGTCTGGGTGCGCGTCAGAGTCACCGTGTTGCCGGTGATCTTCATCGAGCCCTGGGTGATGATCACGCCGCCTGTATAGGTGGCAACACCTTTCTTGTCATCGAGCTGTGCATCGTCAGCCGAAATATGGATCGGTTGCTGGCTATCGTTCGGCAGAGCCCAGGCGCTCACGCTTCCCAGTGCTGCGCCCAGACCGAGCAAAATAGGGAGGGTTTTAACGAGCCTCATACTGTCCTCTTACGTTCGATAGCAGGTGTATCCTGCTTTCTTTCAAATACGCTTTCATTCCCTTGCCAGTCGATACACCGCCAGCGCCGTCGATTCTAACGTCTTGCTCGGTCTGCGCATATTGCTTCTGTGGGAATACGGTCATGCGACTGCTGGTAATGATGGTGTCGCGGTTCTGCGCGTCTGTACGTGCGACGCGAACCGAGTCGATCAGTTCAACTTCGGTGCCATCCGGGTTGACCTCGCCACGCTTGCTGGTGACGTGCCAGGGAAATTCGGTGCCGCGATACAGGTTCAGGTCCGGATTGGTCAGCAGGCTGACTTCGGAAGCCTTCAAGTGCTCGACCTTGTCCGATGTCATCTCATACTGCACCTTGCCGTCAGGCAGGTACTGAATGCTGTAGGCATTGGTGGCGTAATAGTCGATAAGACCTTCGTCAACCTGCGCAACAGGCTTGTCGAGGAAGCGCTCCGGGCTGATATTCCAGTAGCCCACCGCCAGGAGCAGCGCGGCGATGACCCCGAATAACAGGAAGTTGCGAATCTTTTTGCTCAGCATATAACGCTCTATAGGTAGGCGGCGTGGGCCGCTTCAAGGCTGCCCTGGGCACGCAGGATCAACTCGCAGAACTCGCGGGCGGCACCTTCGCCGCCACGGGCGGTGGTGATGCCATGGGCGTGTTCGCGGACAAACGCCGCGGCATTCGCGACGGCCATGCCCAGGCCCACCCGGCGAATCACCGGCAGGTCTGGCAGGTCGTCGCCCAGATAGGCGACCTGTTCATAGCTTAGGTTGAGTTGGCCAAGAAGCTCGTCCAGCACCACCAGTTTATCCTCGCGGCCCTGATACAGGTGAGGAATACCGAGGTTTTGTGCGCGGCGTTCCACAACCGGTGTTTTTCGACCGCTGATAATTGCGGTTTGCACGCCCGCTGCCATCAGCATTTTGATGCCTTGGCCATCGAGGGTGTTGAAGGTCTTGAATTCGCTGCCGTCTTCGAGGAAGTACAGGCGGCCATCCGTCAGCACGCCGTCAACGTCGAAAATCGCCAGTTTGATGTTTTTACCGCGTTGCATCAGGTCGCTGATCATTTACATCACTCCTGCGCGCAGCAAGTCGCCTAGGTTTAGGGCCCCGATCGGCCGATCATCGTGGTCGACCACGATCAGTGCGCCTATCCGGTGGTCTTCCATGATTTTCAACGCTTCAGCCGCGAGCATTTCGGCGCGGGCGGTCTTGCCGTGAGGGGTCATCACGGCGTCGATGGTCGCGGTATGGATATCAATGGTGCGGTCAAGGGTACGACGCAGGTCGCCGTCGGTGAATATCCCGGCCAGCCGGCCATCGGTTTCGACGATGGCGGTCATGCCCAAGCCCTTGCGGGTCATTTCCATCAGCGCATCCCGAAGCAGAGTGCCGCGTGGAACGCTCGGCAGCTCGGCGCCGCGATGCATGACATTTTCCACTTTCAGCAGCAGGCGACGGCCCAGTGCGCCACCCGGATGTGAAAATGCGAAGTCCTCGGCCGTAAACCCGCGAGCCTCCAGCAATGCCACCGCCAGGGCATCGCCCATTACCAGCGCGGCGGTGGTGGAGGAGGTGGGCGCCAGATTCAGTGGGCAGGCTTCGTGGGTCACGTGCACGTTCAGGTTGACGTCGGCAGCCTTGGCCAACGTTGACTCAGGGTTACCTGTGAGGCTGATCATCTGGATGCCCAGGCGCTTGATCAGCGGCAACAGGGTCACGATTTCGTTGGTGGTGCCGGAGTTGGACAGCGCCAAAATCACGTCATCCTTGGTGATCATGCCCATGTCGCCGTGGCTGGCTTCGGCCGGGTGCACGAAAAACGCAGTGGTCCCCGTGCTCGCCAAGGTCGCCGCGATCTTGTTGCCAATGTGGCCGGACTTGCCCATGCCGACCACCACAACGCGGCCCTTGCTGGCCAGAATCATCTCGCAGGCGCGCACGAAATCCGCGTCGATATGCGCCAGCAAGCCCTCTACGGCTTCAAGCTCAAGGCGTATGGTGCGTTGTGCGGATTGAATAAGGTCGCTGGATTGGCTCATGTCTGAAATCGTATAGCCTGACGAAAAGTCGGCGATTATAGCGGTAATGATCGATTCCCTCACGCAAGTTCGTCAGGCTTTGTGCGCGGGATAACTGAAAACCACCGTGGGCAACATAGCAAGCAACGTTTTTTCCCTGTCTCAAATCTGAACCAGCGCTGTTCCGGCCTTGGGCGCTCTGTACCAGCAGTGATATAGTTCGCCGCCAGTTCGGTCCGCCCAACCCATGTGCTCAACTATTGCGCATCTGTTGAAAACCAAAGTCGCACACATGGTGTCTGAGTGAAAGGCTGCATCCCAAGGAGATTAGATGAGTGCCGATAACGCCTACGCGGTCGAGCTGAAGGGTCTTACCTTCAAGCGCGGGACGCGCAGCATCTTCAATAACGTCGATATTCGCATTCCTCGCGGCAAGGTCACGGGCATCATGGGGCCTTCCGGTTGCGGCAAGACCACCCTGTTGCGCCTGATGGGCATGCAATTGCGCCCCAGTGCCGGGGAAGTGTGGGTCAACGGCCAGAACCTGCCGACGCTGTCACGCAGCGATCTGTTCGATGCGCGCAAGCATATGGGCGTGCTATTCCAGAGCGGCGCGCTGTTTACCGACCTCGATGTGTTCGAAAACGTGGCCTTCCCGCTGCGGGTGCACACCCAGCTGTCCGATGAAATGATTCGTGACATCGTGTTGCTGAAGCTGCAGGCCGTAGGCCTTCGCGGCGCCATCGACCTGATGCCGGACGAGTTGTCCGGTGGCATGAAGCGCCGTGTCGCCCTGGCGCGGGCCATTGCCCTCGACCCACAGATCCTCATGTATGACGAGCCATTCGTGGGGCAGGACCCGATCGCCATGGGCGTGTTGGTGCGCCTGATCCGCCTGCTCAACGATGCACTGGGAATCACCAGTATCGTGGTCTCCCACGACCTGGCCGAAACCGCGAGCATTGCCGACTATCTGTATGTAGTCGGTGATGGCCAGGTGCTGGGGCAGGGTACGCCTGAAGAGTTGATGAACGCCGATAACCCGCGCATTCGCCAATTCATGACCGGCAACCCCGATGGCCCGGTGCCTTTTCACTTTCCGGCGGCGGACTACCGCTCAGATCTTCTGGGGAAGCGCTGATGCGCAAGACATCTCTTATCGAGAAGGTTCGCCTTTTCGGTCGTTCGGGCATCGACATCGTCGAAGTGCTGGGGCGTTCGACCATTTTCCTGTTTCACGCCTTGCTGGGGCGCGGCGGCATCGGCGGCGGCTTTGGCCTGCTGGTCAAGCAACTGCACTCGGTGGGGGTGATGTCCCTGGTGATCATCGTGGTCTCCGGCGTGTTCATCGGCATGGTGCTGGCCCTGCAGGGTTTCAATATCCTGTCCAGCTACGGCTCGGAGCAGGCGGTAGGGCAGATGGTGGCCCTGACCCTGTTGCGTGAGCTTGGCCCGGTGGTCACCGCCTTGTTGTTCGCTGGGCGTGCGGGCTCGGCGTTGACCGCTGAAATCGGCAATATGAAGTCCACCGAGCAGCTGTCCAGCCTGGAAATGATCGGCGTGGACCCGCTCAAGTACATCGTTGCCCCGCGCCTGTGGGCCGGCTTCATTTCCCTGCCACTGCTGGCAATGATCTTCAGCGTGGTGGGTATCTGGGGTGGTTCGTGGGTGGCGGTTGACTGGCTGGGGGTCTACGACGGCTCCTACTGGGCCAACATGCAAAACAGCGTGACCTTCACCGGTGACGTGCTCAACGGCATTATAAAGAGCATCGTCTTTGCCTTTGTGGTGACCTGGATTGCCGTATTCCAAGGCTATGACTGTGAGCCCACTTCAGAGGGGATCAGCCGTGCCACCACCAAGACCGTTGTGTACGCCTCGTTGGCGGTACTGGGCCTTGACTTCATTTTGACCGCCTTGATGTTTGGAGATTTCTGATGCAAAACCGCACTGTGGAAATCGGTGTCGGCCTTTTCTTGCTGGCTGGCATCCTGGCTTTACTGTTGTTGGCCCTGCGAGTCAGCGGCCTGTCGGCCAGCCCTACCGCCGATACCTATAAACTTTACGCGTACTTCGACAATATCGCCGGTTTGACGGTCAGATCCAAAGTGACCATGGCCGGTGTCACCATCGGCAAAGTCACGGCAATCGATCTGGATCGCGACAGCTTTACCGGTCGGGTGACGATGCAACTGGACAAGAAGGTAGATAATCTGCCAACTGACTCCACGGCATCTATCCTCACTGCGGGTTTGCTGGGCGAGAAGTACATCGGGGTCAGCGTGGGCGGGGAAACAGCCCTGCTCAAGGATGGTTCGACCATCCACGACACACAGTCGTCGCTGGTGCTTGAAGACCTGATCGGAAAATTTTTGCTCAATACGGTCAATAAAGACGCCAAATGAGGAATCTGTTCATGATCTCTACCTTGCGACGTGGCCTGCTGGTACTGCTTGCAGCATTGCCGATGATGGCCAACGCGGCAGGTTCTGCCCACGATTTGGTGCAGGACACCACCAGCAAAATGCTGGCTGACCTCAAGGCTAATAAAGAACAGTACAAGCAAGACCCTTCCAAGTTCTACAACGCGCTCAACACGATCGTTGGCCCTGTGGTCGATGCTGAAGGCATCTCCAAAAGCATCATGACGGTCAAGTATTCGCGCAAGGCTACGCCTGCGCAGATGCAGACGTTCCAGGAAAACTTCAAGAAGGGTCTGTTCCAGTTCTACGGCAACGCTCTGCTGGAATACAACAACCAGGGCATTATCGTTGATGCGCCCAAGGACGAGTCGGGCGACCGTGCTGAAGTCGGGATGAAAGTCTCCGGCAGCAATGGCGCCGTGTACCCTGTGTCCTACACCCTGACGAAGATCAACGGTGAGTGGAAACTGCGCAACGTGATCATCAACGGTATCAACATCGGCAAGCTGTTCCGTGATCAGTTCGCCGACGCGATGCAGCGCAATGGCAACGATCTGGACAAGACCATCAACGGTTGGGCCGGTGAAGTGGCCAAGGCCAAGGAAGAAACCGACAAAGCTGCCGGGAAGCCTGCGCAATGACCGAGTCGGCTGTTCGTATCGGCGACGCCGGCGAGCTGTTCCTCAGCGGCGTGCTGGATTACCGCACCGGGCCTGACCTGCGCAAGCAGGGCCAGGCGTTAATCAAGGCCAGCAAAGCGCCAGAGCTGGTGCTTGATTGCTCGGCGGTGACCAAGTCCAGCAGCGTCGGCCTGTCGTTGTTGCTGTGCTTCATGCGTGATGCCGAGGCGGCGAAAAAACCGGTCAGTATCCGTGCGTTGCCGGAAGACATGCGCGAAATTGCCGAAGTTTCCGGTTTGACCGAGCTACTGGCGCATCCTTAATACACATTGTTAAAGAAGCCCCCCGTCAGAGTCCTGCTATGCGGGGTTCGCAGGCGCGGGGCTTTTTTGTATGATGTGCGACCCGTGCGCACTGGGCGCCGATAGAGGTTGAGCATGCAGGCCCTAGAAGTTAAGAGCTTCCTTGAAGGAAAGCTGCCTGAAACGACTGTAGAAGTCGAAGGCGAAGGCTGCAATTTCCAGCTGAACGTGATTAGCGATGAACTGGCGGCATTGAGCCCGGTCAAGCGTCAGCAGCAGATCTATGCCCATTTGAACCCATGGATCACCGATGGCAGCATCCATGCGGTCACTATGAAATTTTTCAGCCGCGCGGCCTGGGCCGAGCGCACCTGAGCCCCCAAGGCGTCGAGATTCTTATGGATAAATTGATTATTACCGGCGGTGCCCGCCTTGATGGCGAGATTCGCATTTCCGGTGCGAAAAACTCCGCCTTGCCGATCCTGGCAGCGACCCTGCTGTGCGATGGCCCGGTGACTGTGGCCAACCTGCCGCACCTGCACGACATCACCACCATGATCGAGCTGTTCGGTCGCATGGGCATTGAGCCGGTGATCGACGAGAAACTGGCTGTCGAAATTGACCCACGTACCATCAAGACCCTGATTGCCCCGTACGAACTGGTGAAAACCATGCGTGCGTCGATCCTGGTGCTGGGCCCGATGGTTGCCCGTTTCGGCGAAGCCGAAGTAGCCTTGCCTGGCGGTTGCGCCATTGGTTCGCGTCCGGTCGACCTGCACATCCGTGGCCTTGAGGCCATGGGCGCAGTCATCGACGTCGAAGGCGGCTACATCAAAGCCAAGGCGCCGGAAGGCGGCCTGCGCGGCGCGAACTTCTTCTTTGATACCGTCAGCGTCACCGGTACCGAGAACATCATGATGGCCGCTGCCCTGGCCAACGGTCGCAGCGTGTTGCAGAACGCCGCACGCGAGCCGGAAGTGGTCGACCTGGCCAACTTCCTCAACGCCATGGGCGCCAAAGTTTCCGGCGCTGGCACTGACACCATCACTATTGATGGTGTAGAGCGTCTGCACACCGCCACCTACAAAGTCATGCCTGACCGCATCGAGACCGGTACCTACCTGGTTGCCGCTGCCGTGACCGGTGGCCGTGTGAAGGTCAAGGACACCGATCCGACCATCCTGGAAGCCGTCCTGGAAAAACTCAAGGAAGCCGGCGCAGAGATCACCACCGGCGAAGACTGGATCGAGCTGAACATGCACGGCAAGCGGCCAAAAGCCGTCAACGTGCGTACCGCTCCGTACCCGGCGTTCCCGACCGACATGCAAGCGCAGTTCATCTCCTTGAACGCGATTGCCGAAGGCACCGGTGCTGTGATCGAGACCATCTTCGAAAACCGCTTCATGCACGTGTATGAACTGCACCGCATGGGCGCCAAGATCCAGGTCGAAGGCAACACCGCCATCGTCACCGGGATCGACAAGCTCAAGGGCGCGCCAGTAATGGCAACCGACCTGCGTGCCTCGGCCAGCCTGGTAATCTCGGCACTGTGCGCCGAAGGTGACACCCTGATCGACCGCATCTACCACATAGACCGTGGTTACGAGTGCATCGAAGAGAAACTGCAGATGCTCGGCGCGAAGATTCGCCGCGTACCGGGCTAGTCCCTGTTTGTGGCGAGGGAGCTTGCTCCCGCTGGACTGCGTAGCAGTCCCGCTCTTCGAGGGCCGCTTCGCGTCCCAGCGGGAGCAAGCTCCCTCGCCACAGTTTGTTGTTGACTGGTTTGTTTCAAATCGAGGCTGTCATGGCCTCGATCTGTGTCTGGCGCCGTTTGCGACCGGACAGCAATAGCCTGATGAAGGACTGACATTTCCCATGTTGACCATCGCACTGTCCAAGGGCCGCATCCTTGACGACACGTTGCCGCTTCTGGCTGAAGCGGGCATCGTGCCGACCGAGAATCCGGACAAGAGCCGCAAGCTGATCATCCCCACGACCCAGGACGACGTGCGCCTGCTGATCGTGCGGGCTACCGACGTGCCGACCTACGTTGAACATGGCGCCGCCGACCTGGGTGTTGCCGGCAAGGACGTGCTGATGGAATACGGTGGCCAGGGCCTGTACGAGCCTCTGGACCTGCGCATCGCCCTGTGCAAGCTGATGACCGCTGGCCGCGTGGGTGATGTCGAGCCCAAGGGCCGCCTGCGGGTCGCCACCAAGTTCGTCAACGTTGCCAAGCGCTATTACGCCGAACAAGGCCGTCAGGTCGATATCATCAAGCTCTACGGCTCCATGGAGCTGGCACCGCTGATCGGGCTGGCCGACAAGATCATCGACGTGGTCGACACCGGCAACACCCTGCGTGCCAACGGTTTGGAGCCCCAGGATTTTATCGCTGACATCAGCTCCCGCCTGATCGTCAACAAAGCATCGATGAAGATGCAGCACGCCCGTATTCAGGCGTTGATCGACACCCTGCGCAAGGCAGTGGAGTCTCGACACCGCGGTTGACTCACCCGCGTAGCTGAAGAGCTGCGCCCGTCTATCCGCCTCATAGCCAGAATTCTCAGGTGCCCAAGCGGAAACGACTGCTAGTTTAGGGCGCCTGAGTTTTTGCCAATTCTATTGAGGCCCTCGCTATGACCACGTCCACTGCAATTGCCCGACTCAACGCTGCCGACCCGGATTTCGCCCATCATCTGGATCATCTGCTGAGCTGGGAAAGCGTGTCTGACGACTCGGTCAACCAGCGGGTGCTCGACATCATCAAGGCCGTGCGTGAGCGCGGTGATGCTGCGCTGGTGGATTTCACCCGCCAGTTCGACGGCCTGGACGTGCAGTCCATGGCTGACCTGATCCTGCCGCGTGAACGCCTGGAGCTGGCGCTGACGCGCATCACCGCACCGCAGCGCGAAGCCCTCGAAGTCGCTGCGGCGCGGGTACGCAGCTATCACGAAAAACAGAAGCAGGACTCCTGGAGCTACACCGAGGCCGACGGCACTGTGCTGGGCCAGAAGGTCACGCCACTGGACCGCGCCGGCCTGTACGTGCCGGGCGGTAAGGCGTCGTATCCATCGTCGGTGTTGATGAATGCGATCCCGGCCAAAGTCGCCGGCGTGACCGAAGTGGTCATGGTGGTGCCGACCCCCCGTGGCGAGATCAACGAGCTGGTGCTGGCTGCCGCCTGCATCGCCGGTGTCGACCGGGTATTCACCATTGGTGGCGCCCAGGCCGTTGCAGCGCTGGCCTATGGCACCGAAAGCGTGCCGAAGGTCGATAAAGTGGTCGGTCCCGGCAATATCTACGTCGCCACCGCCAAACGCCATGTGTTTGGCCAGGTCGGTATCGACATGATCGCCGGGCCCTCGGAAATCCTCGTGGTGTGTGACGGCCAGACCGACCCGGACTGGATCGCCATGGACCTGTTCTCCCAGGCGGAGCACGATGAAGACGCCCAGGCGATCCTGGTCAGCCCCGATGCCGAGTTCCTCGACAAGGTCGCCGCCAGCATCAATAAGCTGCTGCCGACCATGGAGCGTGCCGAGATCATCGAGAAGTCGATCAACGGCCGTGGTGCGCTGATTCGGGTGCGTGACATGGAGCAGGCCATTGAAGTGGCCAATCGCATCGCACCGGAGCACCTTGAGCTGTCCGTAGCGGACCCACAGGCCTGGTTGCCATCGATCCGTCACGCTGGGGCGATCTTCATGGGCCGTCACACCAGCGAAGCCCTGGGCGACTATTGCGCCGGCCCCAATCACGTGTTGCCCACCTCCGGCACTGCGCGTTTCTCGTCGCCGCTGGGGGTGTACGACTTCCAGAAGCGCTCGTCGATTATCTTCTGCTCGCCACAAGGCGCTTCCGAGCTGGGCAAGACCGCCTCGGTGCTGGCCCGTGGTGAATCCCTCAGCGCGCACGCACGCAGCGCTGAATACCGCATCGTCAAGGGAGCGTAAGGCATGAGCAAATTCTGGAGCCCTTTCGTCAAGGACCTGGTGCCTTACGTACCCGGTGAGCAACCGAAGCTGACCAAACTGGTCAAGCTCAACACCAACGAAAACCCCTACGGCCCATCGCCCAAGGCGCTGGCGGCAATGCAGGCCGAGTTGAACGACAACTTGCGCCTGTACCCGGACCCCAACAGCGACCTGCTCAAGCAGGCCGTGGCCAGGTATTACGGGATCGATGCCGGCAAGGTGTTCCTCGGCAACGGTTCTGACGAAGTCTTGGCGCACATCTTCCATGGCCTGTTCCAGCACGATCTGCCGCTGCTGTTCCCGGATATCAGCTACAGCTTCTACCCGGTGTACTGCGGCCTGTACGGCATTACGTTCGACGCGGTGTCACTGGACGAACAGTTCCAGATTCGGGCCGCTGACTATGCCAGGCCCAACGGCGGGATCATCTTCCCCAACCCTAACGCGCCCACCGGCTGCGTACTGGCGCTGGACGCGGTGGAGCAGATCCTCAAGGCCAGCCCGGATTCGGTGGTGGTGGTCGATGAAGCCTATATCGACTTCGGCGGCGAAACTGCCATCAGCCTGGTCGACCGTTACCCGAACCTGCTGGTGACCCAGACCCTGTCCAAATCGCGCTCACTGGCCGGTTTGCGTGTGGGCCTGGCTGTGGGCCACCCAGACCTGATCGAGGCGCTAGAGCGGGTCAAGAACAGCTTCAACTCCTACCCGTTGGATCGGTTGGCGATTGTTGGCGCGGCGGCCGCGTTTGACGACCGTGAATACTTTGAGAAAACCTGCCAGTGGGTGATCGACAGCCGCAACCAGGTCGTCGCGCAATTGGAAGCTAAGGGATTCGAGGTATTGCCATCGGCAGCGAACTTCATCTTCGCCCGTCACCCGCGGCATGACGCTGCAGGGCTGGCCGCCAAGTTGCGTGAGCAAGGGGTGATCGTGCGGCACTTCAAGCAGGAGCGGATTGCCCAGTTCCTGCGGATCAGCATCGGGACGCCGGAGCAGAACCAGGCGCTGATCGACGGGCTCGGTGAGCTCTAACAGACGCTGAAAATCAAATGTGGGAGCTGGCTTGCCTGCGATGACGGTGTAACAGTCGACCTATCTGTCGTTTGATACACCGCTATCGCAGGCAAGCCAGCTCCCACACTGATTTGCGTTTAGTCAGTTACAGCAGCGGCTCATCCGGCTTCTTGTTCTTCCAGCCATCATTGCCCGGTAGCAGCAAGTTCAAACCAATTGCCACCACCGCACACAGGGCGATGCCCTTGAGGCCGAAATCATCCGGGCCGGTGCCGGTACCCACCAGCACACCGCCAATCCCGAACACCAACGTTACCGACACAATCACCAGGTTGCGCGCCTCGCCCAGGTCGATCTTGTGGCGAATCAGCGTGTTCATCCCCACCGCGGCAATCGAGCCGAACAGCAGGCACAGAATCCCGCCCATCACCGGCACCGGGATGCTCTGCAGCAGCGCGCCGAACTTGCCGATGAACGCCAGGCTGATGGCAAACACTGCCGCCCAGGTCATGATTTTCGGGTTGTAGTTCTTGGTCAGCATCACGGCGCCGGTCACTTCGGCGTAGGTGGTGTTCGGCGGGCCGCCAAACATGCCGGCAGCCGTGGTGGCGATACCGTCACCCAGCAGCGTGCGATGCAGGCCAGGCTTTTTCAGGTAATCGCGGCCGGTCACGCTGCTTACCGCAATCACACCCCCGATATGCTCGATCGCCGGGGCCAGTGCTACCGGGACGATAAACAGGATCGCCTGCCAGTTGAACTCCGGCGCGGTGAAGTGGGGCAGGGCGAACCAGGGGGCGGCGGCGATTTTCGCCGTGTCGACCACACCAAAGTAGAACGACATGGCAAAACCCACCAGCACGCCGGAAATGATCGGCACCAGGCGGAAAATGCCCTTGCCGAACACCGCCACGATCAAAGTGGTAAGCAGCGCTGGCATCGAGATCAGCATCGCCGTCTGATAGTGGATCAGCTCTGCACCGTCGCCAGACTTGCCCATGGCCATGTTGGCGGCAATCGGCGCCATGGCCAGGCCGATCGAGATAATCACTGGGCCAATCACCACGGGCGGCAGCAGCCGGTCGATAAAACCGGTGCCCTTGACCTTCACGGCCAGTCCCAGGAACGTATAGACGAAACCCGCCGCCATCACGCCGCCCATGGTCGCCGCCAGGCCGAACTGGCCCTTGGCGAGAATGATCGGGGTGATGAACGCGAAGCTCGATGCCAAAAATACCGGCACCTGCCGCCCTGTCACCACCTGGAACAACAACGTGCCCAGGCCTGCGGTAAACAGCGCGACGTTTGGATCAAGACCTGTGATCAGCGGCATCAACACCAACGCGCCAAATGCTACGAAGAGCATTTGTGCGCCAGACAGGATCTGGCGCCAAAGCGGGTCGTTGAATTCATCCTGCATGCTCACGCGTCCTTCTGCTTGGTGCCGAAGATCTTGTCACCGGCATCGCCCAGGCCCGGGATAATGTAGCCGTGTTCATTCAGGCGCTCATCGATGGATGCGGTGTAGATCTGTACATCCGGATGGGCCTTCTCGACGGCGGCGATGCCTTCTGGCGCGGCCACCAGCACCATGGCGCGGATGTCCCGGCAACCGGCTTTTTTCAGCAAGTCGATGGTGGCGACCATGGAACTGCCGGTGGCGAGCATCGGGTCGATGATCATGGCCAGGCGTTCGTTGATTTCCGGGACGAGTTTTTCCAGGTAGGTGTGGGCCTGCAGTGTTTCTTCATTGCGGGCTACGCCCACGGCGCTGACCTTGGCGCCCGGGATCAGGCTGAGTACACCTTCGAGCATACCGATACCGGCACGCAGGATAGGGACGACGGTAATTTTCTTACCGGCGATTTTCTCCACTTGTACGGGACCAGCCCAACCGGGGATCTCGTAGGTTTCCAGGGGCAAATCCTTGGTGGCTTCGTAAGTGAGCAACGCTCCGACTTCCTGAGCAAGCTCACGGAAGTTCTTCGTGCTAATGTCGGCACGGCGCATAAGGCCGAGTTTGTGTCGGATCAGCGGGTGGCGGATCTCGCGAGTGGGCATAGGAAAGGCTCCGGCGGCGGGCAAAAAAACCGGCCTAGATTAATCTATCCGAGGGTGTTGTCCTATAGACATCAAGTACGTTAGTCCATAAAGGCTTGATTGGAGCGCACGAGAAGCGTACCTTCGCCCGCTTTTCTTGCCACAGCACCCCCTTGGAGAGCGCCATGTCTGCTGATCTCGAGCATATCCGTCAAATCATGCACGAGGCTGACTGCCTGTACACCGAAGCGCAAGTCGAAGCAGCGATCGCCAAGGTTGGCGCGCACATCACCCGCGAAATGGCCGACACCAACCCGGTGGTCTTCTGCGTGATGAACGGTGGCCTGATCTTCGCCGGTAAATTGCTGACTCACCTGCAGTTCCCGCTGGAAGCCTCTTACCTGCACGCCACCCGCTATCGCAATGAGACCAGCGGCGGCGACTTGTTCTGGAAGGCCAAGCCGGAAGTGTCGTTCATCGACCGCGATGTGTTGATCATCGATGACATTCTCGATGAAGGTCACACCCTGGGCGCTATCATCGATTTCTGCAAACATGCCGGCGCACGCAAAGTGCACACCGCCGTGCTGATCGACAAAGACCACGACCGCAAGGCGCGCCCAGAGCTGAAAGCCGACTTTGTCGGGTTGCCGTGCGTCGACCGTTATATCTTCGGGTATGGCATGGACTACAAGGGCTACTGGCGTAATGCCAATGGCATCTACGCCGTTAAAGGAATGTAATCGATGGCCCGCTTTCTTGATCAGGCGCTGTTTGCCGAGTTGGCCGAGAAAGCGGCCGCCAATCCCCGTGGTCGTCAAAACGTTAACTTCCATGAGATGCAAGAGCCTTGTCATCGCATGGCCGTCGGTTTGCAGCCCAGCACCTATGTACAGCCTCACCGTCACCTGAGTGCCGATAAGGCGGAGACGTTGCTGGTGCTCAAAGGGCGTCTGGGAATCCTGATTTTCAGCGAGACGGGGGAAGTGTTGAGCACGCGTGTGTTGGAAGCGGGCGGGGAATGCCAGGGCGTCGACCTGTCGCCCGGCGTGTTCCATGGCCTGGTAGTGCTTGAGCCGGACAGCGTGATGTTTGAGTGCAAGGCTGGCCCTTACCGCGCTGTGGGTGAGGGTGAGCTGGCCGACTGGGCTCCCCGTGAAGGCGAGGCAGGTATGGCTGAGTATCATCGCTGGATGCTTGCCCAGTTCGACTGAGCAAGCCCCGTCCCACATTGCTTTCTCACCGCTTTCGAAGCCGGCGTCGCGCAGGTAGACTTCAAGCCCCGTGTAAATGTCTGCAGGCTGGAGTCGGTAATGCGTAAAGATAAGAAACAGGTGATTGGCGACGAAATCGGTGACGACCAGATCAAGTTGTTCCTGGACTTCGAGCCGGTTGATGCGACGTCGCCGTCCCTGCACAAACTGATCAAGGCCTATCGCGGCCTGCGTATCGACGACTTCGAGCGTTTCCTGGGCTTTTTCAAAGAAGCAGGCCTGGACCTGGACGGCAAGGACGAGCATGGCCAGACCTTCGTCGACCTGATCAAAGACCAGCGCAACGCCGCCGAATACATCGAGCTGATCGACAACGCCCGCGGCTGATTATCCGAGCCACAAAAAAACGCCCCGGCCTCATGAGAGGCCGGGGCGTTTCGCGCTCGTTCCCACGCTCTGCGTGGGAATGCATTCTGTGACGCTCTGCGTCACGACCTCACGCGTAGCTTTCAGCCTCGTTGCTTTGCTCCACCAGCTCCAGGCTGATGTTGTTCTGCGTGTTGAGCTTGCGATACAGCTCGGCGTCCGTCTCCAGCACTTTCTCGCGTGCCGGGAAGATCTCATGCAGCTTGGTAGCCCACTCACCGGCGGCTTTCTCCGGGAAGCAGCGCTCGATCAGCTCCAGCATGATCGAGACCGTGACCGAAGCACCAGGAGACGCGCCCAGCAGTGCCGCAAGCGAACCGTCCTTGGCCGCGACCAGTTCGGTGCCGAACTGCAGCACGCCGCCTTTCTTCGGGTCTTTCTTGATGATCTGCACGCGCTGGCCGGCCACTTCCAGGCGCCAGTCTTCGGCTTTCGCCTCCGGGTAGAAGCGACGCAGGGATTCCAGGCGCTGTTCCATGGACTGGCGCACTTCGCTGACCAGGTACTTGGTCAGGTCCATGTTGTCGCGGGCCACGGCCAGCATCGGGCCGATGTTGCCGGCGCGAATCGACATCGGCAGGTCAAGGAACGAGCCGTGCTTGAGGAACTTGGTGGTGAAACCAGCGTATGGCCCGAACAGCAGGGATTTCTTGCCATCCACCACGCGGGTGTCCAGGTGCGGCACGGACATCGGCGGCGAGCCCACGGCAGCCTGGCTGTAGACCTTGGCCTGGTGCTGCTTGACCACTTCCGGGTTGTCGCAACGCAGCCACTGGCCGCTCACCGGGAAGCCGCCGAAGCCTTTGCTCTCTTCGATGCCCGAGGCCTGCAGCAACGGCAGCGCCGCACCGCCAGCGCCGAGGAACACGAACTTGGCATCGACGTCGCGGCTGTTACCGCTGTTGACGTCCTTGATGCTCACGGTCCAGCCTGCGCCGTTGCGCTTGAGGCCGGTTACGCGCTTGCAGTACTTGACCTGGGCGTCTGGCGAACTGGTCAGGTGGCTGAGCAGCTGATTGGTCAGGGCGCCAAAGTTGACGTCGGTGCCGTTCATCACGCGGGTGGCGGCGATTTTTTCGTCGAGCGGGCGGCCCGGCATCATCAACGGCATCCACTCGGCCATTTCGCTGCGGTCTTCGGTGTAGTGCATGTCCGAAAACGCGTGGTGCTGGCTGAGGGTCTCAAAGCGCTTCTTGAGGAAGGACACGCCTTTGTCGCCCTGCACGAAGCTCAGGTGCGGCACCGGGCTGATGAACGACTTGGACGAGCCAAAGGTGCCTTTCTTGGTCAGGTAAGCCCAGAACTGCTTCGACACCTCGAACTGGGTGTTGATGTGCACGGCTTTCTTGATGTCGATGGAACCATCGGCGGCCTGTGGCGTGTAGTTCAGCTCACACAGCCCGGCATGGCCGGTGCCGGCGTTGTTCCACGGGTTGGAACTCTCCGCGGCACCCGAGTCCATCAGCTCAACGACTTCCAGCGTGAGGCTGGGGTCGAGCTCTTTGAGCAGTACGGCCAGGGTGGCACTCATGATGCCGGCCCCTACCAGTACTACGTCGACTGCTTCGTTATGCGCCATTTAACGCGTCTCCAAAATCTGCAGCACCAAATTGACGGCATGGCTGCCAGGAGTGACGGGGCGATTCACGTGTTGCCCCAGGTTACCCATGGCCAGGATCGCCATGTCCGTTTCGCAATTCTTTGCAACTTCAGCACACGCTTCCTGCCGGGCTAATCTGCCTATGAACGCATTCATGGGCGCCTGTGGCAATTCGACTTATGGTCAAAGCGTGCGATTCGTGCAACCAATCCGTAGCGGACAGGCTCAAGCTCCGGTTTTTGAGGAAGGCTCGATCCTGTGTAATTGGGCTGACCCAGACGCTGATGGTGCTTGTACAAACGCCAAACTATTCATTTGCTCGCCACACTCTTGTGAAGTTGTGAAAACCCGTTTTTTCACGCTCTTTTGAAGACGTGAACCTCAAAAAAGGGCTGCCCCAGCCTGGCACCTGGCCCGTAAACCTCTGCCGACACGCGGCAAAACGGGCAAACAACTCAAGTGGCCGAGCGCAATGGCAGCTCTGGCAGATTCGATGAAAGACGGGGTGGTTTGCAAAGGAAACAGCAAGCACGCCAGCTTCACTCGATCTGTGTGGGCGGCTCTCTGTGGGCGATTTTGGGGGCTAATGCCTGGGCATTAACGATGCTGCGGGGCCCGATCAGGAGACGTCCTTATAATCGGGGGGAGATTGTAGCGAAGAATGCCAAGGAAATGGGCGTGTTTTATGACTTTTATTCGGGTCCCGGTCAGGAGGCCAACGCTTGCCGATGTTGTGCGCGAAAAACCTGCGGGCTGACCCGGGCGCTGGCCGGCAGTGGGCGGTGCATCCAGCCCAGGTGAGTCTCGGTCACTTCCACCCAGCCTTCACCGACGGGCGGCAGGCTGCACTGCTTGAATGCCTGGCAATGGCCTTTGGCATCGAGCAAGGCAAAGTGACGATGGCGGGTGTGTGACATGAACAGGGTCTTGAGAAGGCGCATGGCTGTGTACCTGGTGTGTTACATGCTTGAAGGTTGCCAGTGTGGCATGACACTGGGGTGACGAATTTATGCGAATTTGTAATTTGCACCGGGGCTTCAGTCGTCGTTCAGGATCGCTGGTGAGTGGCGCGCGTGCACCGTTATACTGGCGACCTGTCTGCACCTAGTCCTGGAGAAATGCGATGTTGCAACGCCTGTTGTTCGGTTTGATCACTGTGACCAGTTTGACCCTTGTCGGCTGCGCCAACAGCCCGCAACAACTCAGCCCGCAACCTAAAGTCACTGCGCCGTTGGCTGCGGTAGGCCATGGCCAGCCGGTGTCGGTGCGCGTGGTCGACGGTCGTCCGTCGCCGACCCTGGGCTCGCGTGGCGGCCTGTACCCGGAGACCGCACTGATTTCGGTGACCGGCCAGGATGTGCTGCCCAAGTTGCAGGCCCAGGCTGAAGCTGCTGTGCGTTTGTTGGGCTTTACGCCGACCAACTCGCCAGGCGTACCACAACTGACCGTGACCCTGGCCGAGCTTAAATACCAGTCGCCCAAAGACGGCCTGTATGTGACCGAGGCTTCCATCGGCGCCACCTTCAAGTCTGACGTCAGTGCCGGCACCCGCCGTTACAGTGGCCGCTACGCCGCCTCGCTCAACCAGCGTTTCGGCATGTCGCCCAACCAGGAAACCAACACCAAGCTGGTCAGCGACGTGCTCAGCGATGCCCTGACCCGCCTGTTCAAGGACCCAAGCATCGGCCAACTGCTCAGCGCGCAATAAGCCGCTCACAAAAAAACCGGGCTCATCGCTGAGCCCGGTTTTTTTATGCCTGTGGTTTTGTCATGCCGCCGTATCGACATAAAAGTCCAGCATGCTCACGCCGGTGAGCACATCCAGCTCCGGCAGATCGGCATGCTGGTGCCCGCCGAGGGCGCAATACACCAGCCAATGGCGGTCCTGAACGTTGAACGCGAGGCTGCCGATCAGCGCCTCCTGTTCATCGCTCTGGGCGATCAGATACAGCCGATCCTGGTTTTGCGCATGCAGCATGACAAGCTCCTCAAGCGTCGAAGGGCAACAGAGTGGCTTGTTAAGGTGACGTTCAGGTGACGGCGTAAATTACTGGATACATTAGCCGTCCATGGGGAAGGAGCATTAAAGGCGCAGGAGGCGACGATCGTTCAGGAGTGTATCTGGACTGATACCCGAACACTGGTTCACCGAGGTTTGCGATGGCGCTGCCCGCACTGCTCATTAATATTGTTGCCCTGTTGGTTGCCTGCTCGGGCGCCTGGGTGCTGTTCATCACCCGCCTGCATGCACAGCGTGCGATGGCCGACCTGGCCCTGCGCAGCGAAGAGCGCGCTATCGACCAGCCGATGCTGTTTCTGGATACACGCACCGAACGGGCGCATCGCCTGGCGTACCGCGTCGGTTTTGCTTGCCTTGGCTTGGCCCTGGCCATCTCCTGGCTCAGCACCCACTTCTAATTCCACTGCAAAACCAAATGTGGGAGCGGGCTTGCCCGCGAAGGCGGTGTATCAGCCGCTGAATCTTTAACTGACCCACCGCTATCGCAGGCAAGCCAGCTCCCACACTGGCCATGTACTGCCCACAGAATCAGCGCCTGCCCCATATCCCCAGTGGGCTCACATATTTGGGTTGGGTGTTTATAGAGGGATCCCAGCCTTGACTCGGTATTGGTTGCGTACCGGCGTCGCATACTGCACCACCAGATAAGGCCGGTGCTCCGCCGGGCACTCGTTCAAGCGCCGCTCCCATTCCGCCTTGGCCTTGGCCAGCTCATCGGCCGGGAATACGTCCGCCGCCTTGGGCACCTGCAATTGCGGGTCGGCGTCACTCCACTGCGCATATGCCAGGTAGTGCACCGGGAACAACCGATAGCCGCCCAGGATCTGCCGGTCCATCTCCACGGCCAGCAGCTTGGTGTCTTCGAAACGCTCGGTGATCGGCGGCGCAAAGTTCACGTGCACCCGGCCTTTATAGCCGGTAATGCCCAGGGCAATGCTCACATCATCCTCGCCCGGTGCCTTGCTGTAGGTACCGGTGGTGGCGCGGATATACAACTCGCGGGCTTTGGCGGCATCGCAAGGGTCGTACTCGTAGCTGATGGACACCGGCGTCAGGTTCAACGACTGGATGACCTCGGCAAATGGCTCGTCCTTGCGGCTGACGTGGAACATCTTGAGGATCGCCGATTCGGTACGGTCATCGCCATCCTTGGCCCGGCCTTCAGCCTGGGCAATCCAGATCGACTGGCAGTCGTTGCGGATCGAATGGTTGATGTAGGCCGACAGCAGGTTGTAAGCCGCCATCTTCTCCTTTCGCCCGGTGATCGAACGGTGCACGATGAAGCTCTTGTTCAAGCGCATCAGGTCGCTGACAAACGGCTTTTGCAGCAGGTTGTCGCCGATGGCGATGCGCGGCGTCGGCAGGCCGGCGTGGTACACGGCGTAGTTGACGAAGGCCGGATCCATCACGATGTCGCGGTGGTTGGCCAGGAACAGGTAGGCGGTGCCGGATTTCAGTTGCTCGACGCCGGTATAGGTCACGCCGTCGGTCGCCCGGTCAATGGTGTGGTCAACGTAGTACTCGACCTTGTCCTGCAGCGTGGCCACGGTGGTGACGCCAGCGAACTCACGGCGCAGTTTGCGCGCGATCATTGGCTTGAGCAGCCAGCCCAGGGCGCCTGCAAAGCGCGGGAAGCGGAAGTGGGTCAGGATGTCCAGAAAGGCCTTGTCACTGAACAGGCGCGCCAGCACTGCCGGGACTTCGCTGTCGTTGTAAGGTCGGATGGTATCGAATTCGCCCATCATGCTCTCTTGTTAGAAACGGCTAGGGTAAGTAAAAGGAAATGTCAGGGTGCGGTCCGAATAAGGGGCCGGCCAAGAATAGCCCTGTAAATAGACCGGCGATTATACGCACAAGTCACCTGGGAGACTGCGATGCTCGAAACTGCGCTGTACGATTGTCCTTATTGTGGCGAAGGGGTCGAGACAACGGTGGATTTGTCCGGTGGTGACCAGACCTATATAGAAGACTGCCAAGTGTGTTGCCGGCCGATCACATTCGACCTGCAAGTTCATGGTGAAGAGTGGATGCTTGAAACCCGCAGCGAAAATGAATAATGCGCAGCGGGAACGAATAAAAAGGTACGCCCATGCAGCGAGTCTACGAACCGGAAAACCTGATGGAGGGCGAGTTGTTGCAGCAGATGCTTGCCAGTGAAGGCATCGAGGCGCATCTGGTGGGGCGCCACCTGCTCGGCGGCACGGGCGAGTTGCCGATCTTCGGCTTGCTGGGGCTGGAGGTCGATAACGATCAGGCGGCTGTTGCCCGCGAGCTGATCACTGCCTATATCGGCGCGCAACCGTTGCCCGGCGACGAACCCGACAGCTTCCCCGACGTATTGGTCTGTTAGGCTGTCGGTCGGTTTACCCCAAGAGTCGTGTTGCCCCATGTGTGGACGTTATGCCCTGTTTCGCTGGAACCCTGCCTTTGCTGCCTTGCCCGGCTTCCCCGCGGATCAGCAGGCCCAGTGGAACATTTCCCCCAATGATTCGGTACTGATCCAGCGCCTGAGCGAAGGCCAGCTCACCCTGGCGCGTGCCCGTTGGGGCCTTACGCCGCCTTGGCTGACAGACCTGTCGCGTACTCCAGCCCATGCCCGCGCCGAAACCCTGGCCGAACAACCGATGTTCCGTGAAGCGTTCCGCCAGCGCCGCTGCCTGCTGCCGGCCAACGGTTTCTACGAATGGCGCGGCACCCAGCGCAAGCGCCCGTATTGGCTCACGCCGGGGGAGGGCTCCACGTTGTTCTTTGCCGCAGTGTGGGAAGCGTATCCGGTGCAGGAGCAGGTATGGCTGAGTACGGCGGTGGTTACCCAAGCGGCGCAAAGTCAGCGCCGGCCATTGATCCTGGACGCGGCAGCGCAGGCCGCCTGGCTCGACCCCGAGACACCGCTGCATGTATTGCAGAGCCTGCTGGCGGCTGAGCCTGCCGTGCTGCGCGAGCGGGTGCTGGCCAATATGGTCAACGATCCGAAGCTCAATGGGCCCGAGTGCCTGACCCCGGCGTGAGCTTTGCCAGTCCGGTCGCGTTCGGATGTATCTGAAATTCAGCGGTTAAACGTCTGGTGTATCTGGCGCAGATACCAATGACCGCCTACGATACGCGCCATGTTTTCAGGGAGCGTGTTCATGAAGAAGTCATTGGTGGTAAGCGGTTTGGTTGCAGCGATGCTGCTGGCGGGTTGTCAGTCGGTCAATACCACCAGCGGCGGCGCCGTTGGGGTGGAGCGCAAGCAGTACATGTTCAGCATGCTGTCGAGCCAGGAAGTCGACCAGATGTATGCCCAGTCTTATCAGCAGACCCTGGGTGAAGCCAGCAGCAAAGGGGTGTTGGACAAGACCAGCGCCAACGCCAAGCGCGTGCAGGCCATTGCCAAGCGCCTGATCGCCCAGGCTCCGACTTTCCGCGCGGATGCGGCCCAGTGGAACTGGGATGTGAACCTGATCAAAAGCGATGAGATGAACGCCAACTGCGGGCCTGGCGGCAAGATCCTGGTGTACAGCGGCTTGATCGACAACCTCAAGCTCACCGATGACGAACTGGCCGCCGTGATGGGCCATGAAATCGCCCACGCCTTGCGTGAGCACGGCCGAGAAGCCATGTCCAAGGCTTACGGTATCCAGATGGCCAAGCAGGGCGCCGGGGCAATATTCGGTCTCGGCCAGGACAGCCTGGCACTGGCCGATACCGTGGCCAACTACGGCATGACCTTGCCCAACAGCCGCAGCAATGAAAACGAAGCCGACCTGATCGGCCTGGAACTGGCCGCCCGCGCTGGTTACAACCCGAACGCGGCCATCACCTTGTGGAACAAGATGGCCAAGGCTTCGGAAGGCGCACCGCCGGAATTCATGAGCACGCACCCGGCTTCCGACAGCCGCATCGCGTCCTTGCAGGCGGCGATTCCGAAGGTAATGCCGCTCTACCAGCAGGCCAAGAAGTCCTGATCGACGCCCTGTGGCAGCGAGTTCGCTCGCGAATGCGGTGTTGCAGTGACTCATTCAGTGACTGATACCTCGCCTTCGCGGGCAAGCCCGCTCCCACAGGGTCCTATGCCAGGCGCTGATTCTGGACCACTGTGGGAGCTGGCTTGCCTGCGATAACGCCCGTTCAGCAACAGATTCAGTGACTGATACGCCGCTATCGCGGGCAAGCCCGCTCCTCCCGCCCTGATCGGTTTACAGCCAGCCGCTGCTCTGCATGGCCTTGTACACCGCAATAATCGCCAGCACGAAGAACGCCGTAGCCGCCAAGCGACGAATCAAGGTCAGCGGCAGCTTCTCCGCGGCAAAATTCCCCGCCAGCACCACCGGAACGTTGGCAATCAACATGCCCAGGGTGGTACCGATAATCACCAGCCAAAGTTCCGGGTATTGCGCCGCCAGCATCACCGTGGCGATCTGGGTCTTGTCACCGATTTCGGCGAGGAAGAATGCAATCAAGGTGGTCAGGAAGGGCCCGAACTTACGGGTGGTACTGGCTTCGTCATCATCGAGTTTGTCCGGCACCAGGGTCCACAGCGCCGTGGCGCAGAAGCTCGCGGCGAGGATCCAGTGCAGCACCGCATCCGAGAAGAAACTCCCGAACCAGGCGCCCACGGCACCGGCCGCCGCATGGTTGGCCAGGGTCGCGGCGACGATACCGGCGATGATCGGCCAGGGCTTGCGAAAGCGCGCAGCAAGGATGAGTGCGAGCAGTTGCGTCTTGTCGCCGATTTCGGCCAAGGCAACGATTGCGGTAGGAACGAGTAGTGAATCCAGCATCAGGTAGTTTCCAGGGGCGGGTCGACACGGCTATGACACGTACAGCCTTCCCGCCCCGGGTAAGGTGTGCGTGTCATAGGTCTTGTCAAACCCCGGTCCGTCTGTGCGGACTCCTGGGTCGCATACGCCATGGTCTGCTGACCAAGTATGTTGACGTATGCCGGACGAGCATGGCGCTCGTGGGAGACTACTCCCCTAGGACGCTGCGGATTCTGCCTAGGCAAAACCCATTCGGCAAGCGTTCTTTTTCAAACCTCCGTCAGGGACGCTTGGCGCGGTAAATGCGAAAACCATTGCCTTCGGCCTTGATTGCGCAGATGCCCAAATGCTCTTCGATCAGTGGCTGGTACTTCAGGAAACTATTGGCGACCAAGCGAAGTTCGCCACCTTTTGTCAGGTGTTTCGCCGCTTTTCGCAGCAGGTTCTCCGTGGCGAAATAATCGGTGTGCACGCCGACATGGAACGGCGGATTGCTCAAAATCGCATTCAAACCCATGGGCGCGGCGTCGATACCGTCACCGGTCAACACATCAGCTTCCAGGCCGTTCGCTGCCAGCGTCAGGCGACTGCTGGCGGCGGCGAAGGCATCCACATCCAGCATCGTCACGGTGTTATGCGGGTAGCGGCGTTTGACCGCAGCCCCCAACACCCCGGCGCCGCAACCGAAATCGAGCAGGTTGCCGCTGGGCAGCTTGTCCAAGTGCTCCAGCAACAACTCGGTGCCGCGGTCCAGGCGACCATGGCTGAACACCCCTGGCAAGCTCACCACCTTCAGCGGGCCTTCGGCCAGCGGTACGTCGAAGACCTGTGCCAGGCTCTCAAGCTCCACGGCGTGCGGCGCGTTGGCGACGGTGACCTGCCACAGCTGGCAATGCCGTGCACTATCGAGCTTGCGCGGTTTGCCGAACGGAACCATCTGTTTGGCGGCGCTTTCGATACCCCCCTTTTTCTCGCCCACCAGAAACAGCTCAGCGCCAGGCAGGCGCGCGGCCACGGCGTTGAGCAGGTAGTCGGTGAGGTCTTTGGACTTGGGCAGGAAAATCACCGCCGCATCAAAGGCGCGCTCTGGCACCGTCACGCCAAACTGGCTGCGCTCTGCGAAGCGCGCATCGAGCGCCGCTTGGTCACCGGCATGCCAGCACCAGCCGTGGGCATTGGGCAGGCGCCCAAGCAAATCGTCGGCAGGCAAACCTACGAGCAGCAGGTTGCCTTGAAAAAGTTCGGCCTGGCGAAGCAGTACTTCACTGCGCGGATCCATAGTCTGCTCCTTGAAAAGGGGCGCAGTTTATCAACTGACGACGCGCAGCGGGGTGCCGTTGAAAAAGCCCTGGGCGTTTTCCGTGAGCTGGCCGACGATGCGCTGCCGCGCTTCGCGACTGCCCCAGGCGTTGTGGGGCGTGACGATCAAGCGTGGAATGTTTCCCGCCAGCAGCGGATTACCAGTGACTGGCGGCTCGACACTCAACACGTCAGTCGCCGCGCCGCCAAGATGACCACTGCGCAGCGCGTCGGCCAGGGCCTGTTCATTGATCAAGCCACCGCGTGCGGTGTTGACGATAAACGCGCCGGGCTTGAGCAGCGCCAGTTCACGGGCGCCGATAAAGTCGCGGGTGTGTTCATTGAGTGGGCAATGCAGGGTCAGCGCATCGACCTGGGTCAGCAATTCGTCCAGCGGCACACGGTCGGCGCGGGCAGGGCGCCCAGGTATCGCGCCGAGCACCACGCGCATGCCGAACGCTTCAGCCAGGCGTGCCACGGCACTGCCCAATTCACCGTGGCCGAGCAGGCCGAGGGTTTTGCCTTCCAGTTCGACGATCGGATGGTCCAGCAGGCAAAACTGTTTGGCCTGCTGCCATTTGCCAGCGGCCACATCCTGTTGATAGTCCTTCAAGCGCGTGGCGAGGTTGAGCAGCAGCATGATCGTATGTTGTGCCACCGACGGCGTGCCATAGCCCTGGCAGTTGCTCACGGTGATGCCGTGGGCGCGGGCCGCTTCAAGGTCGATATTGTTGGTGCCAGTGGCCGACACCAGGATCAGTTTGAGCTCGGGGCAGGCGGCCAGGGTTTGCGCCGTGAGCGGGATTTTATTGCTGATGGCGACTTGGGCGCCCTGCAAGCGCTCCAGCACATTTTCTGGCGTGGTCTGTTCAAACAACTGAAGCTGGCTGAAGCAGTCATGCAAACCGCTGAGGTCGAGGTCGCCCAAGTCCAGGGAAGGGTGGTCGAGGAAGACGGCGCGGCGATTGTTCATGATCAACTGTACCTTTTGCGACGAGGTTCGAAGGCGTAATCTGCCGAGCCTATCAGATGAAATAATCAGTTACTTAATGGAGTGAGCATGTACGTCGCCGAGTTTTTGACCGTAGCCTTGATTCACTTGTTGGCAGTGGCGAGCCCCGGCCCGGATTTCGCCGTGGTGGTGCGTGAAAGCGTGACCCACGGCCGCCGTGCCGGAACCTGGACGGCCTTGGGTGTCGGTTCGGCGATTTTCCTGCATGTGGGTTACTCGTTGCTGGGTATCGGCTTGATCGTGTCCCAGTCTATTGTGCTGTTCAATGCGTTGAAGTGGGCCGCAGCCGCGTACCTGCTGTACATCGGCTTCAAGGCCCTGCGCGCTCAGCCGGCCAAGCCTGCAGCCGAGGGCGAGTTGCACCGTGAAGCGGGCGAGCGCACCCCACGCGGCGCGTTTACCGCAGGCTTTGTGACCAATGGCTTGAACCCCAAGGCCACGCTGTTCTTCCTGTCGCTGTTCACCGTGGTGATCAACCCCCACACGCCGCTGGCGGTACAGGCTGGTTACGGTGTGTACCTGGCGGTGGCCACGGCCCTGTGGTTTTGCCTGGTGGCCATGTTGTTCAGCCAGCAGCGCGTGCGCGCCGGGTTTGCAAAGATGGGTCATTGGTTTGATCGGACCATGGGCGCGGTGTTGATTGCCATCGGGGTGAAGCTGGCCTTTACCAGCATGAAATAATCACTTTTCTCAAGTCAGCACAGTCCAAATGTGGGAGCGGGCTTGCTCGCGAATGCGGTGGTTCAGTCAAAGATATACTGGCTGACACTCCGCATTCGCGAGCAAGCCCGCTCCCACATTGGGTCTCATTAGGTCCTCGGTAATGGCGTAACGCTAGCATTTGCTGGTCCCTGCAAATCATTCCTTTGGCTGATTTGGCTGAAACATAAGCGCTCTACAGTGCAGGTCTTCAAGCCAAGACCGTGCAGTCATTAAAGGGATTCTTATGTTGCAGACCCGTGTTATCCCGCCCGCCGAAGGTGCGTACCAGTACCCGCTGTTGATCAAGCGCCTGTTGATGTCCGGGACTCGCTACGAGAAGACCCGGGAAATTATCTACCGCGACAAGCTGCGCTACAGCTACCCGACGCTGATCGAGCGCGTTGCGCGCCTGGCCAATGTGCTGACCGAAGCCGGGGTCAAGGCTGGTGATACTGTGGCGGTGATGGACTGGGACAGCCACCGTTACCTAGAGTGTATGTTCGCCATCCCGATGATCGGCGCGGTGATTCACACCATCAACGTGCGCCTGTCGCCAGAACAGATTCTGTACACCATGAACCACGCCGAAGACCGCTTTGTGCTGGTCAACAGTGAGTTCGTGGGGCTCTACCAGGCCATTGCCGGGCAGCTCACCACCGTCGACAAGACCTTGTTGATTACCGATGGTGACACCCTCACCGCCGAGCTACCCAACCTGGTGGGTGAGTATGAAACCCTGCTGGCCGCGGCCAGCCCCATCTATGACTTCGAGGATTTCGACGAAAACTCGGTCGCCACCACCTTCTACACCACCGGCACCACCGGTAACCCCAAGGGCGTGTACTTCACCCACCGGCAACTGGTGCTGCACACCATTGGCGTGGCGACCATCATGGGCAGCGTCGACAGTGTGCGCCTGCTGGGCACCAACGATGTGTATATGCCGATCACGCCGATGTTCCACGTACACGCCTGGGGCTTGCCGTATGTGGCGACCATGCTCGGGCTCAAACAGGTGTACCCCGGCCGCTACGACCCCGAATACCTGGTGGAACTGTGGCGCAAGGAGAAGGTGACGTTCTCCCACTGTGTGCCGACCATTCTGCAAATGGTGCTCAACGCCAAGGCTGCGCAGAACGTGGATTTCGGCGGCTGGAAAATCGTCATCGGCGGCAGCGCCCTCAACCGTTCGCTGTATGAAGCTGCCAAGGCTCGTGGCATTCAGCTGACCGCTGCGTATGGCATGTCCGAGACCGGGCCGCTGGTGTCCTGCGCTCACCTCAATGATGAGCTGATGGCCGGCAGCGAAGATGAGCGCACCACCTACCGCATCAAGGCCGGTGTGCCGGGCCCGTTGGTCGAGGCGGCAATCATGGACACCGACGGTCGTTTCCTACCCGCCGATGGCGAAACCCAGGGCGAACTGGTGCTGCGCGCGCCGTGGCTGACCGAGGGTTACTACAACGAGCCGCACAAGGGCGCCGAGCTATGGGCCGGTGGCTGGCTGCACACCGGTGATGTGGCCACGCTGGATGCCTTCGGTGTGATTGATATCCGCGACCGCATCAAGGATGTGATCAAGACCGGCGGCGAATGGATCTCTTCCCTGGCACTCGAAGATCTGGTCAGCCGCCACCCGGCGGTACGGGAAGTGGCGGTGGTGGGCATTGCCGACCCGCAATGGGGCGAGCGGCCCTTCGCCTTGTTGGTGGTGCGTGAAGGGCATGTGATCGATGCGCGAGAGCTCAAGGAACACCTCAAGCCTTTTGTCGAGCTGGGCCATTTGAGCAAGTGGGCGATCCCGAGCCAGATCGCCGTTGTTACTGAAATTCCCAAGACCAGTGTCGGCAAACTCGACAAGAAACGTATCCGTGTCGACATCATCGAATGGCAGGCCAACAACAGCACGTTCCTGTCCACGCTCTAAACCTTCTCGCCGCGCCCGTTCGGGCGCGGCAATGCTCTATATCAAGCCTTTACTTGTGATTTGCCGAATTTCAGCCATCCTTCCCGCGTCGACCTTCGTCGGCGTGGCGAAAGGGTTGTGGCAGACAGGTTGGTGATGCAAATCACACTTTAGAGGGATCAAGCACTACCCCCCTCTGGCTATAGTCCCTTTCAGAGTTTTTCGCGGATGTTGCGCTTCGAGCCATGGAGGCTCGGTGGCGATGCGGCATTGGAATCGTTGTATCCCGGCCGTTACATCTGAAGAAAGGGCTCACTGCCATAACAATAAAATATGCACATGGAGTAGCGTCGATGACCTCAGTAAACCAGTTCTGGCGCCGGGCAAGACTGCCCCTGGCCGTCAGCCTCGCTTCTACGCTCGCCGGGCCGGCATTCGGCGTCAGTTTCAACATTGGTGAAATCGAAGGGAGCTTTGACTCGTCGCTTTCCGTGGGGGCGAGCTGGTCCACGGCCAAACCCAATCGTGACCTGATCGGTGCCAACAACGGCGGCAAGGGCCTGTCCCAGACCTCCGATGACGGGCACTTGAACTTCAAGCGCGGCGAGACGTTCTCGAAGATCTTCAAGGGCATCCACGACCTGGAACTGAAGTACGGCGACACCGGTGTGTTTGTGCGGGGCAAGTACTGGTACGACTTTGAACTCAAGGACGAAAGCCGTCCGTTCAAGGACATCAGCGACAACAACCGCAAGGAAGGCGCCAAGTCTTCGGGCGGGCAGATTCTCGACGCATTCGTCTACCACAACTACTCGATTGCCGATGCGCCGGGTTCCGTGCGTTTTGGTAAGCAGGTGGTGAGCTGGGGCGAAAGTACCTTCATCGGCGGCGGCATCAACTCCATTAACCCGATCGACGTGTCGGCGTTTCGCCGTCCGGGGGCCGAGATCAAGGAAGGCTTGATCCCGGTGAACATGTTCTACGTGTCCCAGTCGCTCACCGACAACCTGTCGGCCGAGGCGTTTTACCAGCTGGAGTGGGACCAGACCGTGACCGATAACTGCGGCACGTTCTTCTCGCAGCCGGACGTGATCTCCGATGGTTGCAGCAATAACCTGCGGGTACTGAACAAGCGTTCGACCATTCCTGCCGCCGCCCTGCCGACCCTGGGTGCCTTGGGGGTGGACGTGAACAGCGAAGGCGTGCTGGTGCGCCGTGGGCCGGACCGTGATGCCCGCGACAGCGGCCAGTTTGGCGTGGCCATGCGCTACAACTTCGAACCGCTGGATACCGAATTCGGCGCCTACTTCATGAACTACCACAGCCGTGCGCCGATCTTCAGCGCGCAGGGCGCGCCATCGGCGGCCTACACGCGTCCGCTGGGGCCACTGGGGGCCTTGCGACCGTTGATCGTGGCGGGTAGCTCGAACTACTTCGTCGAGTACCCGGAAGATATTCGCCTCTACGGCCTGAGTTTCTCCACCACCTTGCCTACCGGCACCGCCTGGAGCGGTGAGTTGAGCTACCGTCCGAATGCGCCGGTGCAGTTGAGCACCACTGACATTCTGTTCGCCGGTGTCACGCCGATCCCCGGCTTTGGCAATGCGTCCGTGCTCAAGGGCACGCCGGGCCAGGACCTGCACGGCTACAACCGCAAGGAGGTCACCCAGTTCCAGACCACCTTCACGCACTTCTTCGACCAGGTCATGGGCGCCAGCCGCCTCACCACCGTCGGTGAAATCGGCGTGACCCACGTGGGTGGCCTGGAAAGCAAATCCCAGGCTCGTTACGGCCGCGACCCGGTGTTCGGCCCAGGCACGCTGCCAGGTGGGTTCTGCAACGCCCTCAACAACTCCACCGCCAACGGCGCCGGCTTGCCCAACGCTGCTGGCCTGAACACCAACTGCAACAACGACGGCTATACCACCGCAACGTCCTGGGGCTACCGCGCCCGTGCCATCTGGGAATACCCGGACGTGTTCGCCGGCGTGAACCTCAAACCCAACGTGGCCTGGTCCCATGACGTCAAAGGTTACTCGCCAGGCCCTGGCGGCAACTTTGAAGAAGGTCGCAAGGCGGTCAGCCTGGGCCTGGATGCCGAATACCAGAACACCTATACCGCGAGCCTGGCGTACACCAACTTCTTTGGTGGCAAGTTCAGCACCGTGGATGACCGCGACTTTGTCGCCTTGAGCTTCGGCGCCAACTTCTAAGCACACTCTTTTCAAGTGGCATGTATTCAGGAAGACCAGAGCATGAAAATAACAAAAAGTCTGTTGCACGTGGGTGTGCTTGGGCTGTCGATCCTGGCGAGTAACGTCATGGCGGCAGTCTCGGCAGATGAAGCCGCCAAGCTCGGCACGACCCTGACCCCGATGGGCGCCGAGATGGCCGGTAACGCGGCCGGCACCATTCCAAAATGGTCGCCATTGCCGACCAATGCCGGTGCGGTCGACGCCCGTGGTTTCCTCGCCAACCCGTATGCCAGCGAGCAACCGCAGTTCACCATCACCGCGCAGAACGTCGAGCAGTACAAAGACAAGCTGGCCCCCGGGCAATACGCGATGTTCAAGCGTTACCCGGACAGCTTCAAGATGCCGGTGTACCCGACCCATCGCGGCGCCACCGTGCCGGCCGAGGTGTTTGCCTCGATCAAGAAAAACGCCACCACCACCAACCTGGTGTCCGGCGGCAACGGTCTGGAAAACTTCGAAACCGCCGTCCCGTTCCCGATTCCCAAGAGCGGCGTTGAAGTGATCTGGAACCACATTACCCGTTACCGCGGCGGCAGCGTGACCCGCCTGGTTACCCAGGCCACCCCGCAAACCAACGGTTCCTACAGCCTGGTGTACTTCCGCGACCAGTTCGTGTTCCGTGACAAGATGAAGGATTTCGATCCGAAAAACCCAGGCAACGTGCTGTTCTACTTCAAGCAGCAAGTGACTGCGCCAGCGCGCCTGGCCGGTGGTGTGCTGCTGGTGCACGAAACCCTGGACCAGGTCAAAGAACCGCGTTCGGCCTGGGTCTACAACGCCGGGCAGCGCCGTGTGCGTCGGGCGCCGCAAGTGTCCTATGACGGGCCGGGTACTGCCGCCGATGGCCTGCGCACCTCCGACAACCTCGACATGTACAACGGTGCGCCGGACCGCTACGACTGGAAGCTGGAAGGCAAGAAAGAAATCTACATTGCCTCCAACAGCTACAAGATCGACGATCCCAAGCTCAAGTACGCCGATATCATCAAGGCTGGCCACATCAACCAGGACCTGGCTCGCTACGAGCTGCGCCGTGTCTGGCACGTGGTCGCCACCTTGAAGGAAGGCCAGCGCCACATCTACGCCAAGCGTGACTTCTACATCGACGAAGACACCTGGCAGGCAGCGGTGATCGACCACTACGACGGTCGTGGCCAACTGTGGCGCGTCGCCGAGGCCCATGGTGAGAACTACTACGACAAGCAAGTGCCGTGGTACGCCCTGGAAACCCTCTACGACCTGCAGTCCGGCCGCTACCTAGCCCTGGGCATGAAGAACGAAGAGAAGCAGGCCTATGACTTCGGCTTCACCGCCAGCACCAGCGACTTCACCCCTGCGGCCCTGCGCCAGGACGGTGTTCGCTAACCTCTGCTGATGCTCTCTGAATGATCGCTCCCACGCTCTGCGTGGGAGTGCTTCCTGTGACGCTCTGCGTCACGCCTCAAAAGTCGACGCGCAGCGTCGAAGTCTGCATTCCCACGCAGAGCGTGGGAACGATCATTCCTGGATGGGCGCGTTTTTTTTTGTGCTTCGCGAGCAAGCTCGCTCCTGCTTCTTGCTTGGCGGCTGGAAGGGATATTTCTTGTCGCAGTTCTTTTTCAGCCATTTGTTGCAAAGATCTACAATCCCGCCGCTTTTACCGCTAGTCTGCGGACATCTGCAATGCCGACAACAGCCTTCTACAAGAGCCCGGCGATGACTGATCTGTCCCGAACCCATGGGCCTGCCAGTGTGGTGATGCCGCCGCTGGAAGGCCGCTTCTACCGGCCCCCGCTGCCTGACGGCTACGTGCTGCGCCCGCGCCTGTGCGAACGGCTGAATGCGGGCCTTGATGGGCGACTGTTGCTGGTCAGCGCGCCCGCGGGGTTCGGCAAGAGTTCGTTGGCGGTGGAGTTCTGCCAGGGCTTGCCAGCCCAGTGGCAAAGCCTGTGGTTGGGCCTGAGCCCTCGTGACAGCGACCCCGGCCGTTTCCTGGAGCGGCTGCTCGACGGCTTGCAACAGTATTTCCCGCAACTCGGCGCCCAATCCCTGGGGTTGCTGAAAATGCGCCAGCGTCACCAACCCTTTGCCTTCGAAGAATGGCTCGATGGCCTGCTCGACGAACTGGCCGTGCACCTGTCTGCACGTTCGCCGTTATTGCTGGTGCTGGATGACTATCACTTGGCCCAAGGCCCGGTGCTGGATCGCTGCCTGCAGTTTTTTCTCAATCATTTGCCTGATGGCCTGGTGGTGCTGGTCACCAGCCGGCAGCGTCCGGACTGGCACCTGGCACGCCTGCGTCTGTCGCGACACCTGTTGGAACTGCATGAGCAAGACCTGCGCCTGACCCATGACGAATCCCTGGCGGTGCTGGATGGACACGGCAATGCATTGCGCGGTGAGGCGTTGGAAAACCTGATCCGTCGTAGCGAGGGCTGGGTCGCCGGCCTGCGCTTCTGGTTGTTGGCGGCCTCCGAAGCCGGCAGTGAGGGCGCCTTGCCGCAAAGCCTGCACGGTGGCGAAGGGCTGATTCGCGATTACCTGCTCGAAGAAGTCATCGACTGCCTGCCCGCAGAAGTGCAAGCGTTCCTGTATGACACCGCACCTCAGGAGCGTTTTTGCAGCGAATTATGCGACGCCGTCCGCGAGGCCCATGACAGCGCAGAAATCCTGCGCTATTTGCAGGCTCATCAAGTGTTCCTGGTGCCGTTGGATGAGCAAGGGCACTGGTACCGTTATCACCATTTGTTCTCCGACCTGCTGCGTACCCGCCGCGAGAAAAGCGCCACCTTGCCGCCGGCCAGCCTGCACTTGCGCGCCTGTCGCTGGTTTAACACCCAGGGCTTGATCGACGAGGCGGTGGAGCAGGCGCTGCGGGCCGGGCATCTGGATGTGGCGGCGAATCTGGTGCAGAACCTGTCCGAAGAGCAACTGCTGGCAGAGCAGAACATCGGCATGCTGCTGCGCTGGAAGATGGACTTGCCCGACAGCCTGCTGATCAGCACGCCGCGTTTGATCGTGCTGTACAGCTGGGCGCTGGGGCTCGCATGCCAATTGGATGCAGCGCAGGAGCTGTCCAGCTACCTCAGCCGCTTCCTGCCGGCGCCATCGGCCACCGCGCAAAAATCCATGTTGGCCCAATGGTTGGCGCTGAGCGGGATTATTGCCCGTGGGCGCGGAGACCGTGAGCTGACCCAGCGCTATTGCAACGAAGCGTTGGAAAGCTTGCCGCCAAAGCGTTACGGCCAGCGCCTGATGTGCCTCTCGACCCTGTCCAACCTGGCGATCGTCGATGCCGACCTGTGGCGCGCTCGTGGTCTGAACCGCGAATCGTTGGAGCTGGCGCAGCGCGTCGGTAACCCCTTGTTTGAAGCCTTGGCCCATTACGACCGGGCGCGGGTGCTGCAGGCGCGGGGGGAGATCCTGCGTTCCCTGGATGAAGCCCGCCAGGGCCTCGAGCGCCTGCATGGGCTGGCGCCCCAGCGCCTGTATGCCGTGCGCGCACGCCTGTCGCTGTACGAGGGGTACCTGCTGCTGGTGCGTTACCAGCCCGAAGCCGGCCTGGCGCGTTTGCGCGCCGGCCTGGCCGAGGCCCGTGCCTGCCGCGATATCAGCGTGCTGATCGGGCACTGCGTCATCGCCAGCTTCGAAGGGCGGCGTGGGGAGTTTGCCCATGCTTTTGCCGAACTGGCCGAGGCCGAGCGCTTGATGCACATCTGGGATGTGCCGCCGATCTATTACCTGGCGATGATCACCCTGATCAAATGCGAGTTGTGGCTGGCCCAGGGGCGCACTGACCTGGCCGACGCCTGGCTGGCCCGCCTGGGGCAGACCTACAACGGCGAGCACGCTGCGGCCGCCCCCGAGTTTCATCCGCACTTGCCGCAACATATCGAGCTGCAACAAGCCGCGCTCGATGCCACGCGCCATCAGCCCGACAGCGCGCTGCAACGCCTGGAAGCGCTGGCCCAGCAGGCTCATGACAGTGGGCGCCAGATGATTGCCCTGATGGCGCTGGTCCAGCAGGTGCAGTTACTTCTGGATAATGGCCAGGAAGCCAAGGCCAGGCCGGTGTTCGCCCGTGCCCTGGAAGCCGGTTCGGGTGGTGCGTTGCAGCCGTTTCAACGGTTGTTGGAGGGTTACCCGCAGTGGATGCGCGAGCAGTTGGGCAAGGATTCCCATGGGCTGCTCAATCAGAGCTTGCTGGCGTTGCTGCCCCAAGTCAGCGCAGTTGAAGCCGCACCTCAACAGGAAACCCTCAGCACCCGAGAGCTGGCGGTGCTGCAACTGATTGCCCAAGGCTGTTCAAACCAGGAAATCAGCAACCAGTTGTTCATCTCTCTGCACACGGTGAAGACCCACGCCAGCCACATCAACAGCAAGCTCGGCGTGGAGCGTCGTACCCAGGCAGTAGCGCGGGCCAAGGCCATGGGCTTGTTGGCCTGAGCCCTGGGTTTATGGCGTGGTCGGGCAGCCTTTGAGTGAGGTGTCGACGGTCTGATTGATCAGCGCCGCGAAACGCTTGAGGTTGTTCTGATGCGCCACCACCAACTCGTCGATGCTCGGCCCGGCAGGTGATTGCAAGGTGGTGCGGCAGGTCAAGGCCGGGCGATCGCCATTGACTTGCCTCAGGCGCCAGCGCACATCGAGCAATGCGTACTGCCCCGGTACCGAGTCAAACCGCTGCACGTCTACGCGTAAAGCCACGGCTTGCCGGGCATTGCTGTTGGCCAATTGATCGACCAAGGCGCTCCTCAGTTCATCGGCGAGGGTGGCGGCCCACCACTGGGTTTCAAGAATCGCCAGGCCGCTGTCGCCCTGGCGGATCACTATCTGCGCGCGGTCGACCTGAGGCGGCACGCTGATGCTCTCAATGCGCACACCGCCGGCCTCTGCTCGCGTACTCGGGCTCAAGTGCGCCGGGGTCAGGGTATGAAAAGCGATGGGTTCACTGCGACAGGCACCGAGCAGCAGCAGGGCGCTCAGTAACGTGATCTTCAACGGCAATGTCATGGCGGCTCCAATGGTCATTTGCGGGGTGGCCCTTGCAGGTCCGTCGGTGCGGCGTTATCGGGGCGGCCGCGAATCAGCGACTCCGGATGCCGGCCCAGATAATCCGAAAGCTCGCGCAGGGAACGCGACATGCGCCCCAACTCGTCGAGGGTCTGGGTCAGTTGTTCACGCTGCGGCGAGTCTTCGGCCAGGGTTGAACTGGCCGATTGCAGGGTCTTGCTCACGTCGGCCAAGGTCGTTTGCACACCCGGCAGCGTCTTGGCGTTGAATTGCGCCAGGCCCTTGCGCAGTTCGACCAGGCTGGCGTCGAGGTTGCCGGCAATACGCTCGACAGGCAGTTGGCTGATCTTGTTGACGATGCCTTCGAACTTCTCTTGCAGCTGTTCCAGGTTGCCCGGGATGGTGGGGATGCCCACGGGGCGCTGGTTCGGGTCGAACGCGACTTTTTCCGCCTTGGGGTAGAAGTCCAGGGCGATGTAGAGCTGGCCGGTCAGCAAGTTACCGCTGCGAGCCTGGGCGCGCAGGCCGTTTTCGATGAAGGTCCCGATCAGGCGTACGCCGGCTGCCTCATCGTCAGGGTTATTGTTCATGGCCTTGAGCAGCTTGGTGTGGGCCTCGCCGAGCAGTTGCGGGTAGATCACGATGCCGACATTGACCGGGAAGGTGCGTTTCTTCGCATCGAAATCCAGGTTGATCGATACAACCCTGCCGAACTCGACGCCGAGGAACTCCACCGGTGCGTCGACTTTCAGCCCGCGCAGGGCCTGATCGAAGCGCAGGACCATGTATTGCCCCTTGCCGTTGGGCGGGGCGAGGGCGCTTTGCTGGTCTTCGAACAATTCAAAGCTGCGACTTTCTTCGGCCGGTTTGTCATTGGGGTTGTAGGGCGGCGCCTGGAAGGCAATCCCCCCCATCAACATGGACGACAAGGATTCGGTTTTCAGCGCAAAGCCATTGGCGCCGACGCTCAAGTCGACGCCGCTGGCATTCCAGAACCGCGTGTTCTCGGTGATGTACACATCATTGGGCGCATGCACGAAGATTTCGACATTCACGCCTTTGCCCTCGTTGTCCAGCTCATAGGCCACTACCTGGCCCACCGGGATCTTCCGGTAATAGACTGGCGAGCCGATATCCAGGGAGCCCAGGGCCTGGGTGTGTAGGGTGAAGCGCTTGCCCGGCTCGCCGTAGGTGATGGGCGGCGGGTTTTCCAAGCCGGTGAAGTGCTTGGCGCGGGTCTCGGATTGACCGATGTCCGCGCCGATGTAGTCGCCGGACAACAACGTGTCGATGCCCGACACGCCGCCTGCGCCGATGCGCGGGCGCACCACCCAGAATTTCGAATCTTCGCGGGTGAAGCTTTCGGCCTGTTTGACCAGCTCGACGGTGGCATTGACGCTTTTCTGGTCATCACTCAGAGCTACGGCGGTTACTTGGCCGATCACCACGTTGCGGTATTTGACCTCGGTTTTGTTGGCAACCAGCCCGCTGCCGGTCTTGAAGTTGAGGACGATGGTCGGCCCTTGTTGCATGACGCTGTGAATCACCAGCGAGATCCCCACCAGTACGGCGACAATCGGCACGATCCAGACCAGCGAGACACTGAAACGACGCGTCTTGATCACGGGTTGCCCCGCAGGGGTGTCAGCCTTGGATGAGCTCATCCGAGGTCTCCTCGTTATGTGGGTTTTCCCAGATTAGCCGGGGATCAAAGCTCATGGCCGCGAGCATCGTAAACACGACCACCAGGCCAAAAAACAGAATGCCCAGGCGCGGTTCTATCGTGCCCAGGGCTTGAAACTTCACCAGTGCGGCCACCAGGGCGACCACGATGACATCGAGCATCGACCAATAGCCGATCAGTTCGATAAACCGAAACAGCTTCGAACGCTCCTTGCGCGCCCACTGGCTATTGCGCTGCACAGTGACCAGCAGCAGCCCCAGCGACAGGAACTTGATGCCCGGCACGGCAATGCTGGCGATGAAAATGATCAGCGCAATGTCCCAGGCGCCATGTTGCCAGAACTCCAGCACGCCGCTCATGATGGTGCTGTCTGCGCCCGAGCCGAGCATGGTGGTGTTCATCACTGGCAATAAATTGGCCGGGACATAAAAGGCGAGGGCGGTGAGCATGTAGGCCCAGGTTCGGGTCAGGGACTGCACCTTGCGCCGATGCAGCGCGGCGCCACAACGGTCGCACTCGGTGGGCTCAAGGCGCATGTCGCAGGGCTGGCCGCAGGTGTGGCACAGGCACAGGTTCAGCTCGCGGGCGGTGGGCGGTGAATTCATACGGTGTCCCACAGGTCGCGCACATCGCGCCCGGCAATGCGGATCAGCAACAGGCTCAGGGCGGCCAAGGCGAACAGGCCGGTGCCTGGGATCACATCCAGCATGCCGGCCAGCTTGAACACCGCGACCATCGCGCCCAATAGGCACACCTCCAGCATGCTCCAGGGCCGGAGTGCTTCGAGCCAGCGCATGCACAGCTTGAACGCCGGCGAGCGCCTGCCGGCCAAGGCGAAACTCAGCACCCAGATCAGCAATAGCAGCTGAAACACCGGCGCGATAATGATGGAAATCGCCGCTACCAAGGCAATGAACGTGATCGGCCCCAGGCTCAGTGCAACCACTGAGTCCCAGAGGGTGGCGCTGTTTTTCAAGCCCTGCAGGCTGATGCTCATCACCGGATAAAAGTTGGCGAAGGTCCACAGCACTGCGGCAGTCACCGTCAGGGCGAGGCGTTGCTGCACCGACAAGCCGTTATAGCGCTGCAGTACGCCCGAGCAACGTACGCATAGGGCTTTTTGATGTTTGGCGAGCGTGACTTTCTCGTACACGCAGTCGCAGTGCTCGCAGATGATCTGTTGATTCGCCATGGGTGTTGCTCCAAATGCGACTGACTGCAGCGGGGGATTTCAATGGCGCGTGTGTAGCTTAGCAGCGGATAGACCGCGCAATCGACTCCTTCCAGAGCAGGGGCAAGCTACACCATACTGCACTTGGAACGCGCCAGAGAGCTTGCAGGACACCCATGACTATTGAAAAACAACCGTTGATTCGCGAAACCTTTCCCGTCGGCCCGTTGCAGTGCAACTGCACCATCATTGGTGACCCGGTCACAAAAAAAGCCATCGTCGTCGACCCCGGCGGCAATCACGAGTTGATTCTGGCGCGCCTTGATGCGCTGGGCCTGAAGGTGGTGAGCATTATCCACACCCATGCTCACCTTGATCATTTCCTGGCTTCCGGCCAATTGAAGGAAAAGACCGGTGCTACGTTGCACCTGCATAAGGATGATCAATTTCTGTGGGACAACCTGGAAATGCAATGCCAAATGTTTCGCGTGCCCTACGTCCCGGTGCCGTCTCCGGATCGCTGGCTGGAGCATGACGAAGAACTGGCCTGCGGCTGCGGCGTGGCCTTGCACACCCCAGGGCATACACCGGGCTCGATGAGTTTCTGGTTTGCCGACGCCAAGCTGTTGATCGCCGGCGATACCTTGTTTCGTCGCGGGGTAGGGCGTACGGATTTATGGGGCGGCGACCAGGCGACGATTGTGCGGTCGATCAAGCAGCGCCTGTATACGCTGGACGAAGGCGCGACGGTGGTCACTGGGCATGGGCCGGATACGTTGCTGGGCGATGAGATGCGGGAGAATCCTTTCGTGCGTGCGTGATGGGTTGTCGGCTCTGATACAAGCCGGTACAGACACACAGGCACAGGCCCGAGCCAAAGACAGCTATGCTTTACGCACCCCTGCACGGAATTTTTGCCGTTTGTCGCGTTCCAAACTCGGCACAGGTCCATTGCCAATGTCCTCTGCATCACAGAATGCAAAAGTAGGAGCTTCCTTCATGTTCACTCCGCGTCGTCTGCTTGTTGTCGCTACCGCCGTAGCCCTGTTGTCTGGCTGCGCTTCACCTAACCCTTATGACGGCAGCCAGGGACAGGCCAGCAATGGTTCCGAAAGCGGCATGAGCAAAACCGCCAAGTACGGCGGCCTCGGTGCGCTGGCTGGCGCATTGGCCGGTGCAGCCATCGACCATAACAACCGTGGCAAGGGCGCGCTGATTGGCGCAGTCGTTGCGGGTGCCGGTGCGGCGGGCTACGGCTACTACGCCGACCAGCAGGAGAAAAAACTGCGCGAAAGCATGGCCAATACCGGGGTTGAGGTGCAGCGCCAGGGCGACCAGATCAAGCTGATCATGCCGGGTAACATTACCTTCGCCACCAACTCGGACGCGATCTCCAGCAGCTTCTATCAGCCGCTGAACAACCTGGCCAACTCCCTCAAGCAGTTCAACCAGAACACCATCCAGATCGTTGGCTACACCGACAGCACCGGTAGCCGTCAACTGAACATGGACCTGTCCCAGCGCCGTGCGCAGAGCGTGGCCAACTACCTGACCTCCCAAGGTGTCAACGGTGCCAACCTGAGCGCACGCGGGGCCGGCCCGGATAACCCGATTGCCAGCAACGCCGACGTGAATGGCCGTGCCCAGAACCGTCGTGTCGAGGTCAACCTCGGCCCGATCCCTGGCCAGCAATACGGCCAGCCTGGCCAGCAGCAGGCGCCACAGCAGAACAACCAGTTCCAGGGCAACCCGTACCAGCAATACCAGTAAACCCCTGGGCACTAAAAAGGGCGCCGTGCAGTCAATGCACGGCGCCCTTTTTAGTGGCTGCGTGTTTTGATCGTTCCCACGCTCTGCGTGGGAATGCCCGCTCGGACGCTCCGCGTCCTACTCTTGGCGCAAAAGCTGAAGCGTGTGCGGTGACGCGGAGCGTCACGGGATGCGTTCCCACGCAGAGCGTGGGAACGATCAGGCACCTTCGATCTACATCAGTCGATGTATTCGAACACCTTCACGATCTTCTGTACGCCCGACACGCCCTGTACCAGGTTGGCGGCGCGGGTGGCTTCTGCCTGGGTCAGCAGGCCCATCATGTAGACGATGCCGTTATCGGTGACGATCTTGATCCGCGAGCCTGGCACTGCACTGTCGGTCAGCATCTGGGCCTTGATTTTGGTGGTCAGCAGCGCATCATTGCTGATGGCCAGCAGAGTGATCGGGTCCATGACCTGCAGTTCGTTGTGGACCTTCTTGACGCGTTGCACGCCGGCGGCGGCTTGCTCGGCCTGGGCCTTGAGGTCGGCGCGCGGGGTTTGGCCTGCCAGCAGGACCACACCGTTGAAGCTGGTCACCACGATGCGCGAGGCACCGTTGCCCAGGTCGGTAGCCGCCTTGGCGACGTTGACCTTGACCTTGGTTTCGATCAGCGAATCATCGATGGTGCTGCCGAAGGTACGTGTGCCACGGTCGTCCTGGATAGGGGTGTCCCGTGTAGCGGTGATAGCCGAGCTGCAGCCGCTGATGGCGACGCACAGCGTGATGGCCAAAAGACTGAGGCGATTAACGGTCATTCTTCACTCCCGAACAGTTGGCTGTCGATCAGATCGCACAGGCAGTGGATCGCCAGCAGATGAACTTCTTGGATGCGTGCAGTGACATTGGCCGGGACGCGAATCTCCACGTCCTCCGGCAGCAGCAGCGAAGCCATGCCGCCGCCGTCGCGACCGGTCAAGGCTACGACAATCATTTCGCGATCATGTGCGGCCTGGATCGCTTGAATAATATTGGCCGAGTTGCCGCTGGTGGAAATCGCCAGCAATACATCGCCCGGCTGGCCGAGGGCGCGGATCTGCTTGGAGAAGATTTCGTTGTAGCTGTAGTCGTTGGCAATCGAAGTGATCGTCGATGAGTCGGTGGTCAAGGCAATAGCCGGCAGGCTCGGGCGCTCACGTTCGAAACGGTTGAGCAGCTCGGAGGAAAAATGCTGGGCATCGCCAGCCGAACCGCCATTGCCGCACGAAAGCATTTTGCCTTCGTTGAGCAAGGCATTGACCATCACCTGGCTGGCTTGCTCGATGTGCGGTGCAAGTACGTCCATCGCCTGTTGCTTGGTGTCGATGCTGGCCTGGAAAAGCTGGCGAATTCGGGATTGCATGTCCATCTGTGTGACCTTAAGTAGCGCGGCTGTTTGGCACAGGTAATGTGCAGCCCGCAAAGCAAAGAGCAAAAATGAGTGGTGAAGGTGCCCGGCGAATCAGCTGTCAAAGGCATTTTTGAGCCAGGTCAGATCAGCTGTGCCTGACGGGGTGCTTTCCATGGCAACCACATCGAAACGGCAGGGGCAGTCAGCCCAGCGATGCTCTTTTTGCAGAAAAAACTGCGCAGCGAGTATCAGCTTTTGACGCTTGCGCCCGTCGATACTGGCGAGCGCGCCACCCCATTGTGCGTGTTTTCTGTAGCGGACTTCGACGAATACTACTGTATCGCCGTCAAGCATGACCAGATCAAGCTCGCCGCGTTTACATAACCAGTTCTGCGCCAGAAGGCGCAGACCCTGTTGTTGCAGGTAGTTGAGTGCATGCAGTTCGGCATCCTTGCCGCTGTGTGCGCTGGACCGCTCGGGCATCAGCGTGGGGTATCGGGCAGGCGCTGAATGTCGCCGCCGACGAACTTCGCCCACGGCATCTGGCGATCAACGCGCTGGTTGGCGCTGATACCCAGGTTGCCCGAGAGGCCGTCGACACGGGTGTCCGGCAGTGCCTTGAGCTGGCCCAGGCGTGGCGCCAGGCGGTAGGCATCGACGCCCATCGCGTAGAGGCGGCCCAGGCTGCCATTGGCTTGCGGCCATTGCGCGGCGACCTGGTTGCGCAGTGGGTCGGTGGTATTAAGCAGCCAAGGGGTTTCGCAGAACATCACGTTGGTCATGTCCAGGTACTGGTTACGATCACCGCTGGCGCTGTACACGTGGGAGGTTGCGTATACCGGCACATCCCCGGCGTACTGGAAGTTCAGGGTCGGCTTGATCTGCTGGGCCAGTTGCGGCGTGACGGCCAGGAAGATGAACTCGATGTCCTGGCGACGCGAAGGCTGGGCGGCGACGTCGGTACCGACTGTGCTTTGCAGGCTCTTGGCGCGGCCTTCGCTCTTGCGCAGTTGGAACAGATCGGCGATCTGCTGGGCCAGGGCCACAGGTTGGTCGACATATTCAACGCCCATGACGGTGCCGCCATTGGCTTCCCAATCCTGGCGGAACGCCTTGTAGACACGCTCACCCCATTCGCCACGGGGCACCATGGCGGCGGCGCGATGCAGGCCATCGGCACGGGCACGGCGCGACACTTCGCGGGCTTCGTCTTCAGCGGCCAGGCCGAATTGGAACAACTGCGCCGGGCCCTGATCGGTCTCGCTGTAGTTCAGGGCCAGGGTGGTGATCGGTAACTGCGGGCGCGCGCTGAGTTGCTTGACCAGCGGTTTTTCCAGCGGGCCGACCACCAGTTGCACACCGGCGGCCTGGGCCTTGGCATAGAACTCGTCGAGGGAGGCCAGGCGCGAGCTGTCATAGAACTCAATGACCGGCGGCTTCTGCCCGGCTTGCTCAGCCTGGTAGTGCGCCGCCATGAAGCCTTCGCGCAGCGCTTTGCCTACAGCAGCCAGCGGACCTTCCTGCGGCAGCAGCAGGGCAATCTTGTTCAGGGGCTGGCTGGCCAGTTCCTTGAGCTTGGTCAGCGGTGCTGGCAGTTGCACTGCCGCCGGGTGCCCTGGGTTCTGAGCGCGCCAGGTGTCGATGGCGGCTTGTTGTTGCTCCAGCGTACCGGCGCCCTTGACCGCCTGGGCCAGAGTGATCCAGCCATCGAGCGTCGGGTTGCCGGTAGCTTGCAGCTGTTCGGCTGGCAGCGCGGCAATCAATACCCAGATAGCCTCGTGGTTGCTGCTGGCAGCTTCAGCCGTCAGCAGGGGCGCCATGGCCACCCGCTCGCGAGCGGCGGCGAGGGTCTGGCCGTCGGCTTCATAGGCGCGTGCATGTACGGTACCGGTGCGGATCTGCTGGTCGGCCGGCAGTTCCTTCAGGTTTTGCAGGCTAGGGTGGTTCAGCGCTGCCAAGGCCGCCTTGGGCTGGTTGCGCCCCATGGCCAGTTCTGCGGCCAGGGTGCTGGCAAATACTTGCGCGGCTGGCTTCAGGGCATCCAGGGGCACTTGCGCAAGGATCTGCGAGGAGCGGCCGGGATTGTTCTGCTGGTAGGCCAGGTCCGCCGCGCTCAGGCGCAGCAACGCGGCTTTTTCTGGCGTCTTGGCGTTCGTCGCCTGTTCGAGCAGTTGCTCGATACTGGCATCGGGCGTGCGTGGCAGTTCGCCAAGACTGGAGGAGGGCGAACTGGCGCAAGCGGCCAGCAAGGCAGCGAGGCAGAGGGCGGAGAGCAGCCGCAGGCAAGCGATCATGTAAGTGTTCCTGATACCGATCAAATTAGCGTGGAAGTGTACCCAAGCACTGGCCCAGGCGCGATGTTCATGGCGTTAAACCGTGGATTTAGGTCGTGCAAATGTTGCCAATAGCTGACGGTGGCTGAAACGGCATCGGCCGTGATGGCATATTTTCAAGGCGTCTACGCGCTACAATGTGGCTTTTGCCAACCATCGAGGTGTGCGCTTTGACTGCTCCAGGTCCTTTGAATTCCACTGCTGGCTCGCTTTTTGTGGTGGCGACGCCCATTGGCAACCTGGACGACATCAGTGCCCGGGCGCTGAAGGTGTTGCGCGAGGTGAAATTGATCGCGGCAGAAGACACGCGGCACTCCCAACGGTTGATGCAGCATTTTGGTATCAGCACGCCATTGGCGGCCTGCCACGAACACAACGAACGTGAAGAGGGTAGCCGCTTTATCACGCGTCTTTTGGCGGGTGATGACGTGGCGCTGATTTCCGACGCGGGCACGCCCCTGATTTCCGATCCTGGTTACCATCTGGTCCGCCAGGCGCGCGCCGCTGGTATCAATGTAGTGCCTGTTCCAGGAGCCTGCGCGCTGATTGCTGCATTATCGGCCGCCGGGTTGCCCTCGGACCGCTTTATCTTCGAAGGCTTCCTGCCCGCCAAGGCCGTAGGGCGTCGGGCGCGTCTGCAGGCACTTAAAGAAGAGCCGCGCACCTTAATCTTTTATGAGGCCCCGCATCGCATTCTTGAATGCCTGCAAGACATGGAGCTGGTGTTCGGCGGCGAGCGCCTGGCCTTGTTGGCCCGGGAGTTGACCAAGACCTTCGAAACCCTCAAGGGGTTGCCGCTGGAGGAACTGCGAGCGTTTGTCGAGGGCGACAGCAATCAGCAGCGCGGCGAATGCGTGGTGCTGGTAGCAGGCTGGACCGCGCCGGAGAATGAAGACGCGGTGGGCAGCGAGGCCATGCGCGTCCTCGATTTGCTGCTCAAGGAAATGCCGCTCAAGCGCGCCGCCGCCCTGGCTGCCGAAATTACCGGTGTGCGCAAGAATGTGTTGTATCAGGTCGCGCTCGATAAACAGAAGGCCGAATAGTTCCAGGGGCAAATCTGTATTTCGTCTGAACGTGATGGCAATGCTGCACTTTTAATACTTGTCCTCAAGCCGCCGTGCCGTTAACCTTCGCGGCGGAGAGTCGATTGGACAGTCGCTGCCCTCTATGAAAATTAGGGGGGGGAGGAAAGTCCGGGCTCCATAGGGCGAAGTGCCAGGTAATGCCTGGGAGGCGTGAGCCTACGGAAAGTGCCACAGAAAATAACCGCCTAAGCACTTCGGTGCCGGTAAGGGTGAAAAGGTGCGGTAAGAGCGCACCGCACGACTGGCAACAGTTCGTGGCTAGGTAAACCCCACTTGGAGCAAGACCAAATAGGGTCCCAAGGCGTGGCCCGCGCTGGGACCGGGTAGGTTGCTAAAGATGTCCAGTGATGGCCATCGTAGACGAATGACTGTTCAAGACAGAACCCGGCTTACAGATCGACTCTCCACCTTTTTTCCTTGCGTTCGAATCTCGTGCGCAAACCCGGTAGTAACGCAAGAATCCCTCCCTGCCAAATCATTGGCAGATGCATCTTCGTAATACCAAAAAAATCTTACTCTTAATAAATTACTTTAACTTTGCGCTCTAGCTCTTTGAGCTATTTGCTGTTGTTGAGTCAAAAACATCGCAAAACTCTCGTTTCTCCTCCTTTTACCCTCCTAAATCTCCGTTCTGTAAGGCTTTTCCTTGAATACGCGCCTTGACGGTGTGGTAGGCGCATTCCTATAGTGTGCGCAAGTGGCGGAAAGTGGCACAAAGTGGGTTTTTTGAACGTAAAACGCTAAAATTTGGAGAAACGCATCTGTGTTTCGCGGAGCTAACGCTATCAGTCTCGATGCAAAAGGCCGTCTCGCTATGCCGAGCCGGTATCGTGACGAGCTCATTTCGCGAAGTTCAGGGCAATTAATCATCACGATTGACGCCGTTGATCCTTGTTTATGCGTTTACCCCCTCGATGAGTGGGAGTTGATTGAAACCAAGTTGCGCGCGCTGCCTTCATTGCGTGAAGAAAACCGCCGACTCCAGCGTTTGCTGATCGGTAATGCCGTCGACCTTGAACTCGATGGCAGTGGTCGTTTCCTGGTGCCGCCGCGACTGCGCGAGTACGCCAAGCTCGACAAGCGCGCAATGCTAGTAGGCCAACTGAACAAGTTCCAATTGTGGGACGAAGATGCCTGGGATGCTGTGTCTGCAGCGGACCTGGCTGCTATTCAACAACCGGGCGCCATGCCTGATGAACTGCGTGATTTGATCCTGTGACTATTGATAGCGGCTTTAACCACATCACCGTACTGCTTGACGAAGCCGTCGAGGCTCTCGCCGTACGCGCGGATGGCTGCTATGTCGATGGCACATTCGGCAGGGGCGGGCATAGCCGGTTGATACTCAGCCAGCTCGGGTCCGACGGCAAACTCCTTGGGTTCGACAAAGACCCTCAAGCGATTGCCACCGGGCAAGCGCTAGCGGCCGAAGACGGCCGCTTTGTCGTTGTGCAGCGCAGCTTTGCCGAGCTGGGGGCCGAAGTTGCCGAGCGCGGCATGGCGGGCAAGGTGGCCGGGGTTCTGCTCGACCTGGGCGTGTCTTCGCCACAGCTCGATGACCCGGAGCGCGGCTTCAGTTTCATGAACGACGGCCCCCTCGATATGCGCATGGACCCTACCCGTGGGGTCAGTGCCGCACAATTCATCGCCACCGCGCCGGTGGAAGAAATCGCCCGTGTGTTCAAGGAATACGGTGAGGAGCGCTTCGCCGGTCGAATGGCGCGTGCCGTGGTCGAGCGCCGCGAAATCCAGCCGTTCGAACGCACCGCTGACCTGGCCGAAGTGCTGAAAGTGGCCAACCCTGCCTGGGAAAAGGGCAAGAACCCGGCTACCCGCGCGTTCCAGGGCCTGCGTATCCACGTCAACAACGAATTGGGCGATCTGGAGGCCGGCCTCGAAGCCGCTCTGGATGCTTTGGAAGTGGGCGGTCGCCTGGTGGTGATCAGCTTTCACTCCCTGGAAGACCGCATCGTCAAACTGTTCATGCGTCGCCTGGTCAAGGGCGAATCCGATAACCTGCCGCGCAACCTGCCGGTGCGTTTCGAAGCCTTTGTGCCGAAAATCAAAATCCATGGCAAAGCGCAGTTCGCTTCCGAAGCCGAACTCAAGGCCAACCCGCGTTCCCGTAGCGCCGTCATGCGTGTTGCGGAGAAATTGCGGTGAGCAAGCTTTTCGCCAAGCCCCTCCCGGGCGGCAGCTTCTTTATGTTGCTGCTGTTTGTCGGCGTGTTGGTATCCGCGATTGCGGTGTCCTACAGCGCCCACTGGAACCGCCAGTTGCTCAATACCCTGTACGGGGAATTGAGCGTGCGTGACAAAGCCCAGGCAGAGTGGGGCCGGCTGATCCTTGAGCAAAGCACCTGGACGGCTCACAGCCGTATCGAAGTGCTGGCCACTGAGCAATTGAAGATGCACATCCCTGGCGCGGCTGAAGTTCGCATGGTGGCGCCATGATGAAACTCGAAGGGGCACTCTACCCGTGGCGCTTTCGCCTGATGCTCGGCTTGCTGGCATTGATGGTGGGGGCGATTGTCTGGCGCATCTTCGACCTGCAGGTCGTCGACCGCGACTTCCTGATCGGCCAGGGTGACGCCCGCAGCCTGCGGCATATTCCGATTCCTGCGCACCGTGGCCTGATCACCGACCGTAACGGCGAGCCTCTGGCCGTCAGTACCCCGGTGACCACCCTGTGGGCCAACGCCAAGGAACTGCAAGTTGCCAAGGACAAGTGGCCTGAACTGGCCGCTGCCCTGGGGCAAGACCGCAAGGCCCTGACCGAGCGCCTGGAAGCCCAGGCCAACAAAGAATTCATCTACCTGGTGCGCGGGCTTACCCCTGAGCAAGGCCAGCAAGTGCTCGACCTTAAAATCCCCGGTGTCTACGGCATCGAGGAGTTTCGTCGTTTCTACCCGGCCGGTGAAACCACCGCGCATATGGTCGGCTTTACCGATATCGATGACCATGGTCGCGAAGGTGTCGAACTGGCCTACGACGAATGGCTGGCCGGCGTTCCCGGCAAGCGGCAGGTCATCAAGGATCGGCGCGGCAGACTGATCAAGGATGTCCAGGTCACCAAAAACGCCAAGGCCGGCAAGCCTCTGGCGTTGTCGATCGATTTGCGCCTGCAATACCTGGCCAACCGCGAACTGCGTAACGCGATCATCGAGAACGGCGCCAAGGCCGGCAGCCTGGTGATCATGGATGTGAAGACTGGCGAGATCCTCGCCATGGTCAACCAGCCGACCTACAACCCGAACAACCGTCGCAACCTGCAGCCGGCGATGATGCGTAACCGCGCGATGATCGACGTGTTCGAGCCGGGCTCGACCATGAAAGCGATCTCCATGAGCGCTGCCCTGGAAACCGGCCGCTGGAAACCCAGCGACAAGGTCGAGGTTTACCCAGGCACCTTGCAGTTGGGCAAGTACACCATTCGTGACGTGTCCCGCACCGAGGGGCCAGTGCTGGACCTGACCGGCATCCTGATCAACTCCAGTAACGTCGGCATGAGTAAGGTGGCCTTCGATATCGGCGGCGAGACTATTTATCACTTGGCGCAAAAGATCGGCCTGGGCCAACCCACCGGCCTCGACTTCCCGGGCGAGCGGGTCGGTAACCTGCCGAACTACCGCGAGTGGAGAAAAGCCGAGACTGCCACGCTGTCCTACGGCTACGGCCTGTCGGTGACCGCCATCCAGTTGGCCCACGCGTTCTCTGTATTGGCCAATAACGGCCGTATGGTTCCGCTGAGCCTGATCCACGTCGACGAAGCTCCAAAAGCCACCCAAGTGATCCCGGAAAACGTCGCCAAGACCATGCAAGGCATGCTGCAACAAGTGATCGAGGCACCGCGCGGCGTATTCCGCGCCCAGGTGCCGGCGTACCACGTTGCTGGCAAGTCCGGTACGGCGCGTAAGACCTCGGTGGGCACCAAGGGCTATGCCGAAAACTCCTACCGTTCGCTGTTCGCCGGCTTCGGCCCGATGAGCGACCCTCGCTACGCCATCGTCGTGGTCATCGACGAGCCTAGTAAAGCCGGCTACTTCGGTGGCCTGGTTTCGGCGCCGGTGTTCAGCAAAGTGATGTCCGGCACCCTGCGCTTGATGAATATCACGCCGGACAACCTGCCGCCGACGCAACAAGCCAACGCTGGTCCACCGGCTGCCGCTGTCAAAGCCAATGGAGGGCGCGGCTGATGTCTCTTAGCCTGAACAAGATTTTTGCCCATGCCGGCCACGATCTGCTGATTCGTGAGCTGACCCTGGACAGTCGTAATGTACGCGCCGGCGACCTGTTCCTGGCGGTACCTGGCGGCAAGCTCGATGGCCGTGCGCATATCGCCGATGCCCTGCAACGCGGTGCGGCTGCGGTCGCCTATGAAGTGGAAGGCGCCACCGTGCTGCCGATCACCGATGTGCCGTTGATTCCGGTCAAGAGCCTGGCTGCGCAGCTTTCTGACATCGCCGGGCGTTTCTATGGTGACCCGAGCCGCCAGCTCAACCTGGTGGGCGTGACGGGCACCAACGGCAAGACCAGCGTGACCCAATTGGTCGCCCAGGCTTTGGACCTGCTGGGTCAGCACTGCGGCATCGTCGGCACCCTGGGCACCGGCTTCTATGGCTCGCTGCAAAGCGGCCTGCACACCACGCCAAACCCGATTGCCGTGCAAGCGACCCTGGCCGACCTGAAAAAGGCCGGCGCCAAGGCGGTTGCCATGGAAGTGTCTTCCCATGGCCTGGACCAAGGGCGTGTCACTGCTCTGGCCTTTGACGTGGCGGTGATGACCAACCTGTCCCGCGATCACCTCGACTACCACGGCACTATGGAGGCGTATGCTGCCGCCAAGGCCAAGCTGTTTGCCTGGAATGACCTGAAGTGCCGGGTGGTCAACCTCGACGACGCGTTTGGCCACCAACTGGCGGGCGAAGACAGCGATGCGCGCCTGATCAGCTATAGCCTGCAAGATGCCAGTGCCTACCTGTATTGCCGCGAAGCCCAATTCAATGATGAAGGCGTGCGCGCCACATTGGTGACGCCGCAGGGCGAGCACCACTTGCGCAGCACCTTGCTCGGGCGGTTCAACCTGAGCAACGTGCTCGCCGCTATCGGTGCATTACTGGGCCTGGACTACGCCCTGGATGAAATCCTGCGGGTACTGCCGAAGCTGGAAGGCCCGGCCGGTCGCATGCAGCGCCTGGGTGGCGGCACGCAACCGCTGGTGGTGGTCGATTACGCCCACACACCGGATGCCCTGGAAAAAGTCCTCGAAGCCCTGCGCCCACATGCCAAAGGCAAACTGCTGTGCCTGTTTGGTTGCGGCGGTGATCGCGATCGCGGCAAGCGCCCATTGATGGCCGAGATCGTCGAGCGTTTGGCCGACGGCGTACTTGTCACCGACGACAACCCGCGCAGCGAAGACCCGAGCCAGATTTTCGACGACATCCGTGTCGGTTTCAAAGACGCCTCCAAGGTTACGTTTGTGGCTGGACGCGGCGCCGCCATTGCCCAGCTGATCGCCAGTGCCGGCGCGGACGACGTCGTGGTGCTCGCGGGTAAAGGCCACGAGGACTATCAGGAAATCAACGGTGAGCGCCATGCCTTCTCCGATCTGGTCGAGGCGGATCACGCCTTGACCGCCTGGGAGGTCGCCCATGCTTAAAGCGATGACGTTCAGCGAACTGGCCCAGGCCCTGTCGGCCCGTGTGCTGTCGAGCGACTGCACATTCACCGGCGTCAGTATCGACAGTCGTAACATCCAGCCGGGGCAGCTGTTTGTCGCCCTGGCCGGCCCGCGTTTCGATGGTCACGACTACCTCAACGACGTTGCCGCCAAAGGTGCCGTCGGTGCCCTGGTACAGCGTGAAGTGGCCGATTCTGCCCTGCCGCAATTGCTGGTAGCCGACACCCGCCTGGCCCTGGGCCAACTGGGTGCGCTTAACCGTGCTGCTTTTGATAAGCCGGTGGCGGCCATTACCGGTTCCAGCGGCAAGACCACGGTCAAGGAACTGCTTGCTGGCGTCTTGCGTACGCGCGGGCCGGTACTCGCGACCCGTGGCAACCTGAACAATGATTTCGGCGCACCGCTGACCCTGCTCGAACTGGCCCCGGAACACACGGCGGCAGTGATTGAACTGGGGGCTTCGCGCATCGGCGAAATCGCCTATACCGTGGCGCTGACCCGGCCTCACGTGGCGATCATCAACAACGCCGGTACCGCCCATGTCGGTGAGTTCGGCGGCCCGGAAAAAATCGTCGAAGCCAAGGGCGAAATCCTTGAGGGCCTCGACGCCTCGGGCACTGCGGTACTGAACCTGGATGACAAGGCGTTCGAGACCTGGCGTGTACGCGCCGCCGGTCGCAAGGTCCTGACGTTTGCAGTGCTGAATGCCGCAGCCGATTTTCACGCTTCCAACATCAATGTCGATGCCCGTGGCTGCCCGTCCTTCACCTTGCACACTCCGCAAGGTGATGAGCACGTGCAGTTGAACCTGCTGGGCAACCATAACGTCGCCAACGCCTTGGCCGCCGCCGCTGCCGCCCATGCCCTGGGTGTGTCGCTGTTCGGCATTGCCACGGGCCTGGGCGCGGTGCAGCCGGTCAAGGGCCGCACTGTGGCGCAACTGGCTGGCAACGGCATGCGCGTGATTGATGACACTTACAACGCCAACCCGTCCTCCATCAATGCCGCTGTGGACCTGCTCACAGGCTTCGATGGGCGCAAGGTGCTGGTGCTGGGCGATATCGGCGAGTTGGGCGATTGGGCTGAACAAGGCCACCGTGAAGTCGGCGCCTATGCCGCCGGCAAAGTGGATGCGCTCTACGCCGTTGGCACGAACATGGCCCATGCGGTCAACGCTTTCGGCCCTGGCGCGCGGCATTTCGCAAGCCAGGCCGAGCTGATCCAGGCGTTGACGGCGGCTGAACATGACAAACACACAACCATTTTGATCAAGGGATCGCGCAGCGCGGTGATGGAAAACGTCGTCGCAGCCTTGTGTGGCTCAAGTACGGAGAAACATTAATGCTGCTGCTGCTGGCTGAGTATCTGCAACAGTTCCACAAAGGCTTCGCGGTCTTCCAGTACCTGACCCTGCGCGGGATTCTGGGTGTGCTGACCGCGCTGTCTTTGTCGCTGTTTTTAGGGCCGTGGATGATCCGCACCCTGCAGAACCTGCAAATTGGTCAATCGGTTCGTAACGACGGCCCGCAGTCGCACCTGTCCAAGTCTGGCACTCCGACCATGGGCGGCGCGCTGATCCTGTCGTCCATTGGCGTCAGCACCTTGCTGTGGGCCGACCTGCATAACCGCTACGTGTGGGTGGTGCTGCTGGTGACCCTGCTGTTCGGCGCCATCGGCTGGGTGGATGACTACCGCAAAGTGATCGAGAAAAACTCCAAGGGGCTGCCAAGCCGCTGGAAGTATTTCTGGCAGTCGGTGTTCGGCCTGGCCGCCGCGATCTTCCTGTACACCACCGCGCCAAGTGCCGTGGAAACCACCTTGATCATCCCGATGCTCAAGGATGTGAGCATCCCACTGGGTGTCGGTTTTGTGGTGCTGACCTACTTCGTGATCGTCGGCTCCAGCAACGCGGTGAACCTGACCGATGGCCTCGACGGCCTGGCGATCATGCCGACGGTGATGGTGGGCGGCGCGCTCGGCATCTTCTGCTACCTCTCCGGTAACGTGAAATTCGCTGAATACCTGCTGATCCCTTATGTACCGGGCGCCGGTGAGCTGATCGTGTTCTGCGGTGCGCTGATCGGTGCCGGCCTGGGGTTCCTGTGGTTCAACACCTACCCAGCACAAGTCTTCATGGGCGACGTCGGCGCACTGGCGCTGGGCGCGGCCTTGGGCACCATCGCGGTGATCGTTCGCCAGGAAATCGTGCTGTTCATCATGGGCGGCGTGTTCGTGATGGAAACCCTGTCGGTGGTCATCCAGGTGGCGTCCTTCAAGTTGACCGGGCGCCGCGTGTTCCGCATGGCGCCGATTCACCACCACTTTGAACTCAAGGGCTGGCCTGAGCCACGCGTGATTGTCCGCTTCTGGATCATCACCGTGATTCTGGTACTGGTCGGCCTTGCCACCCTGAAACTGAGGTAGAAACGAGTGTCCCTGATCGCTTCAGACCACTTCCGCATCGTTGTCGGCCTCGGCAAGAGCGGCATGTCCCTGGTTCGCTTCCTGGCGAACCGGGGCACGTCGTTTGCCGTGGCCGATACGCGGGAAAATCCACCGGAGCTGGTCACGCTGCGCCGTGACTACCCGCACGTGGAAGTGCGCTGTGGCGAGCTGGATGTCGAGTTTCTGTGCCGTGCCGACGAGCTCTACGTGAGCCCGGGCCTGGCCCTGGCGACACCGGCCCTGCAAGCGGCTGCGGCCCGTGGTGTGAAGCTGTCTGGCGATATCGACCTGTTCGCACGCAACGCGAAGGCGCCGATCGTGGCCATCAGCGGTTCCAACGCCAAAAGCACCGTCACCACTCTGGTCGGCGAGATGGCGGCTGCGGCGGGCAAGCGTGTGGCCGTCGGCGGCAATCTTGGCGTGCCGGCACTGGATTTGCTCAGCGACGACGTCGAGTTGTACGTGATGGAGTTGTCGAGCTTCCAGCTGGAAACCACCCACGACCTGGGCGCTGAAGTGGCGACGGTATTGAACGTCAGCGAAGACCATATGGACCGCTACAGCGGCCTGCCGGCTTATCACCTGGCCAAGCACCGGATCTTCCGTGGCGCCAAGCAATTTGTCGTCAACCGCCAGGATGCCCTGAGCCGTCCGCTGATAGGCGAGGGCATGCCCTGCTGGACCTTCGGCCTGGGCAAACCGGACTTCAAAGGCTTCGGCATTCGTGAAGAGAACGGCGAGAAGTACCTGGCGTTCGAATTCCAGAACCTGATGCCGGTACGCGAACTGAAAATCCGTGGCGCACACAACCAGTCCAATGCCCTGGCGGCCTTGGCGCTCGGTCACGCGGTTGGCCTGCCGTTCGACGCCATGCTCGCGAGCCTGCGCACCTTTGCCGGGCTTGAGCATCGCTGCCAGTGGGTGCGCGACCTCAATGACGTCAGCTATTACAACGACTCCAAAGCCACCAATGTCGGTGCAGCCCTGGCGGCCATCGAAGGCCTGGGGGCCGATATCGACGGCAAGCTGGTGCTGATCGCCGGTGGTGATGGCAAGGGTGCCGACTTCAAGGACCTCAAAACTCCAGTGGCCGCCCATTGCCGCGCCGTGGTGCTGATGGGCCGCGATTCGGACCTGATCGCCGCCGCCCTCGGTGACGCTGTACCGCAAGTACGCGCAGCTTCCCTGGACGACGCCATTGCCCAGTGCAAAGCCCTGGCCCAGCCTGGCGATGCTGTGTTGCTGTCGCCCGCGTGCGCCAGCTTCGACATGTTCAAGAACTATGAAGAGCGCGGCCAACTGTTCGCCCGCGCCGTGGAGGCTTTGGCATGAGCCTCAACCTGAGAAACATCATCAAGCCATACCCGTCGCCGATCATTACCGGGCGCGGCATCGACCTCGATTTCCCGATGCTCGCCGGTTGCCTGGCGCTGCTCGGCCTGGGCCTGGTGATGATCACTTCGGCGTCCTCCGAAGTGGCCGCCGTGCAGTCGGGCAACACGCTGTACATGATGATCCGCCACCTGGTGTACCTGGTGATCGGCCTGGGCGCCTGCATCGTCACCATGATGATTCCGATTGCTACCTGGCAGCGTCTGGGTTGGCTGATGCTGATCGGTGCGTTCGGCTTGCTGGTCATGGTGATCGTGCCCGGCATCGGCCGCGAGGTGAACGGTTCGATGCGCTGGATCGGCTTCGGCGCGTTCAACGTGCAGCCGTCGGAAATCGCCAAGGTGTTCGTGGTGATCTACCTCGCCGGTTACCTGGTGCGCCGTCAGAAAGAAGTACGCGAAAGCTGGATGGGTTTCTTCAAGCCGTTCATCGTGCTGCTGCCCATGGCTGGCCTGCTGCTGATGGAGCCCGACTTCGGGGCCACGGTCGTGATGATGGGCGCCGCCGCCGCGATGCTGTTCCTGGGTGGTGTCGGGCTGTTCCGCTTCACCTTGATGGTGGTGCTGGCCGTCGCGGCGGTGACCATCCTGGTGCAGGCGCAACCCTACCGGATGGCGCGTTTGATCACCTTTACCGACCCCTGGTCCGACCAGTTCGGCTCCGGCTACCAGTTGACCCAGGCGCTGATCGCCTTCGGTCGCGGCGAGTGGCTGGGTGTGGGCCTGGGCAACAGTGTGCAGAAGCAGTTCTACCTGCCGGAAGCCCACACCGACTTCGTGTTCTCGGTATTGGCCGAAGAGTTGGGTGTGGTGGGTTCGCTGTGCACCGTGGCACTGTTTGTATTCGTCTGCGTGCGCGCCATGTACATCGGCTTGTGGGCCGAGAAGGCCAAGCAGTTCTTCGCCGCCTACGTGGCCTATGGGTTGGCTTTCCTGTGGATCGGCCAGTTCCTGATCAACATCGGCGTGAACGTCGGCCTGCTCCCGACCAAGGGCCTGACCTTGCCGTTCCTCAGTTACGGCGGCAGTTCGTTGGTGATTTGCTGCGCCTGTCTCGGTTTGTTGCTGCGTATCGAGTGGGAGAGTCGCACCCACCTGGGCAGCGAAGAGATGGAGTTCAGCGAAAGCGACTTCGCCGAGGAGCCGACCCATGGGCGCTAACGTGCTGATCATGGCGGGCGGCACCGGGGGCCATGTGTTCCCGGCCCTGGCTTGCGCCCGTGAATTCCAGAACCGTGGCTACACCGTGCACTGGCTGGGTACGCCCCGTGGCATTGAAAACGACTTGGTGCCCAATGCCGGCTTGCCGCTGCATTTGATCAACGTCACCGGCCTGCGTGGCAAGAGCAAGTTGTCATTGCTCAAGGCACCGTTCGTGTTGCTCAAGGCGGTCATGCAGGCGCGCAGGATCATTCGCGAGTTGAAGCCGGTGTGTGTACTCGGCTTTGGCGGTTATGTGACCGGCCCTGGTGGTGTTGCGGCGAAACTCGCGGGTGTGCCGGTGATCGTTCACGAACAGAACGCCGTCGCCGGTACTGCCAACCGTCTGCTAGTGCCGTTGGCTGCGCGGGTGTGTGAAGCCTTCCCGAAAACCTTCGCCGCCTCCGACAAGCTTCGCACCACCGGTAACCCGGTGCGTACCGAACTGTTCATGGCCATTGCGCGTGACGCGCTGGCGGGGCGCAAGGCTCACCTGCTGATCCTGGGCGGAAGCCTGGGCGCCGAGCCGCTGAATAAATTGCTGCCTGAAGCCGTTGCGCAACTTCCTGAGGATGTGCGCCCGGAGATCTTCCACCAGGCCGGCAAGAACCACGATGAAGTCACCGCCGCGCGTTATCGCGAGGCCGGTGTAGAGGCCAATGTACAGCCCTTCATCAAAGACATGGCCCAAGCCTATGGCTGGGCCGACCTGGTGGTCTGCCGCGCTGGTGCGCTGACCGTCAGTGAACTGGCGGCCGCCGGTCTGCCGTCCTTGCTGGTGCCTTTGCCCCACGCCATCGACGATCACCAGACCCGCAACGCCGAATATTTGGCCGGGGAGGGCGCTGCCTTCCTGCTGCCGCAAAGAACGACTGGCGCCGCCGATTTGGCCGCACGCCTGACCGAGGTTTTGATGCAACCGGAACGACTCAACAGCATGGCGAGCACCGCAAGCCGCCTGGCCAAACCTGACGCAACCCGCACCGTGGTCGATATCTGCCTGGAGGTGGCCCATGGTTGAGAATCAGAAAGCCATGCCGCAACCCGAGATGCGCCGTATCCGTCGTATTCACTTCGTCGGTATCGGTGGCGTGGGCATGTGCGGGATTGCCGAAGTGTTGCTGAACCTGGGCTACCAGGTGTCCGGCTCGGACTTGAAAGAGTCGCCGGTCACCGAGCGCCTGAAGTCCTTTGGCGCGCAGATCTTTATCGGCCACCGTGCCGAGAACGCTGCCGAGGCCGATGTGCTGGTGGTGTCCAGCGCCGTGAACACGTCCAACCCGGAAGTGGCCACCGCCCTTGAGCGCCGTATCCCTGTGGTGCCGCGTGCCGAGATGCTCGCCGAGCTGATGCGCTATCGCCACGGCATCGCCGTCGCCGGCACCCATGGCAAGACCACCACCACCAGCCTGATCGCCTCGGTGTTCGCCGCCGGTGGCCTGGACCCGACCTTCGTCATCGGTGGCCGCCTGAATGCAGCCGGTACCAATGCCCAGCTCGGCACCAGCCGCTACCTGATCGCCGAAGCCGATGAAAGTGATGCGAGCTTCCTGCACCTGCAACCGCTGGTCGCCGTCGTCACCAACATCGACGAAGACCACATGGCGACCTACGACGGCGACTTCAACAAGTTGAAGAAAACCTTCGTCGACTTCCTGCACAACCTGCCGTTCTATGGGTTGGCGGTGGTGTGCCTGGACGACCCGGTGGTGCGTGAAATCCTGTCCCAGGTCAAACGCCCTACCGTGACCTACGGCTTCAGCGAAGACGCCGACGTGCGCGCAATCAATGTGCGCCAGGAAGGCATGCAAACCTTCTTCACCGTGCTGCGCCCCGATCGCGAGCCGCTGGACGTGTCGGTGAACATGCCGGGCAACCACAACGTGCTGAACTCTTTGGCGACCATCTGCATTGCCACCGATGAAGGCGTCAGCGATGAAGCCATCGTCGAGGGCCTGTCGCGCTTTGCCGGTGTGGGCCGTCGCTTCCAGGTCTACGGCCAACTGCCGGTTGAAGGTGGTGACGTGATGCTGGTGGACGACTACGGGCACCACCCGACCGAAGTTGCGGCCGTTATCAAGGCCGTGCGCGGTGGTTGGCCGGAGCGCCGGCTGGTTATGGTGTACCAGCCGCACCGCTACAGCCGCACCCGCGACCTGTACGACGATTTCGTCAATGTACTGGCCGATGCCAACGTGCTGCTGCTGATGGAAGTCTACCCGGCCGGTGAAGAACCGATCCCGGGCGCTGACAGCCGCAAGTTGTGCAACAGCATCCGCCAGCGCGGCCAGTTGGACCCGATCTACATCGAGCGTGGCGTGGACCTGGCGCCTATCGTCAAGCCGCTGCTGCGCGCCGGCGACATCCTGCTGTGCCAGGGCGCCGGTGATATCGGTGGCCTTGCGCCCAAGTTGCTGGCGAGCCCGCTGTTTGCAGCCGCCGCCAAGGGGAAGTCGAAATGACCACTGATTACGGCTCCCTGTTTTCCACCCTTGCGCCTGCCGACTTCGGTCGCGTGGCCGTGTTGTTCGGCGGCAAGAGCGCCGAGCGCGAAGTGTCGCTCAAGTCCGGCAATGCGGTGCTTGAGGCGCTGCAAAGTGCTGGCGTGAATGCCTTCGGTATCGATGTGGGCGATGACTTCCTTGCCCGTCTGCAGGCTGAAAAAATCGACCGCGCCTTTCTCATTCTTCACGGCCGCGGCGGTGAGGACGGCAGCATGCAGGGCCTGCTCGAATGCGCCGGCATCCCTTACACCGGCAGCGGCATCCTCGCATCGGCCTTGGCGATGGACAAGTTGCGCACCAAGCAGGTGTGGCACAGCCTGGGTATTCCGACCCCACGTCACGCCGTACTGTGCAGTGAAGACGATTGTATTTCTGCGGCCAAGGAACTGGGCCTGCCTTTGATCGTCAAACCAGCCCATGAAGGCTCCAGTATCGGCATGGCCAAAGTGAACTCGGCCGCCGAATTGATCGACGCATGGAAAGCGGCAAGTACCTACGATTCGCAAGTGTTGGTGGAACAGTGGATTTCCGGTCCCGAGTACACCATCGCCACCCTGCGTGGCCAGGTATTGCCGCCCATCGCTTTGGGCACGCCCCACACCTTTTATGACTACGACGCCAAGTACCTGGCTTCCGATACTCAGTACCGGATCCCATGCGGCCTCGAAGCAACCAAGGAACAAGAATTGATGGACCTCACGGCGAAAGCCTGTGAGGCGCTGGGTATCGCCGGTTGGGCGCGGGCAGACGTGATGCAGGATGACCAAGGGAATTTCTGGTTCCTTGAAGTCAACACCGCACCGGGCATGACCGATCACAGCCTGGTTCCCATGGCTGCCCGTGCCGCCGGTCTGGATTTCCAGCAGTTAGTGCTGGCGATCCTGGCCGACAGCATTGAGCCAAGAGGCTAAACACATGAACGGCGCATCGCTTCGTCATCAGCCCCCACAAGCACCGAGCCGCAAGCCGGTGCCACGGGGTGCAAGCCGAATGGTGGCTAAAGAGCCGATGTCGGCGCGCCTGCCAAAAGCCAACTTTGGTTTTATCAAGGCGCTGTTCTGGCCGGTGCTGCTGGTGGTGCTGGGCTTTGGCACGTACGAAGGCGCGCAGCGTCTGTTGCCGTATGCCGACCGGCCGATCACCAAGATCAGCGTGCAGGGCGACTTGAGCTACATCAGCCAGCAAGCGGTACAGCAGCGCATCGGCCCATACCTGGCGGCGAGCTTCTTTACCATCGACCTGGCTGGCATGCGCTCGGAGCTGGAACAGATGCCGTGGATCGCCCACGCCGAAGTTCGCCGTGTATGGCCGGACCAGGTCACGATCCGCCTGGAAGAACAACTGCCCGTGGCCCGTTGGGGCGATGAAGCGCTGTTGAACAACCAGGGCCAGGCGTTCACCCCGCGTGAGCTGGCCAATTATGAACACCTGCCGCAGCTGTTCGGGCCGCAGCGGGCGCAGCAGCAAGTGATGCAGCAGTACCAGGCCTTGAGCCAGATGCTGCGGCCACTGGGCTTCTCCATTGCACGCCTGGAATTGCGTGAGCGGGGCAGCTGGTTTTTGACGACCGGGGCAGGCAGTTCCGGCCCGGGCATCGAGTTGTTGCTGGGACGCGACCGCTTGGTGGAAAAGATGCGCCGCTTTATTGCCATCTATGAAAAAACCTTGAAAGAACAGATTACGAACATTGCGAGCGTCGACCTGCGTTACGCCAACGGCCTGGCCGTCGGCTGGCGTACACCGGCTGCGCCCACGGCAGCACAACCCGCTGTCGCGAAGAATTAAGAAGAGGCAGGACCCATGGCAAACGTGCAAAGCGGCAAAATGATCGTCGGTCTCGATATCGGCACCTCCAAGGTGGTGGCGCTGGTGGGCGAGGTCGGGGAAGACGGCGCGATCGAAATCGTCGGTATTGGCACGCATCCGTCCCGGGGCCTGAAGAAGGGCGTGGTGGTGAACATCGAGTCCACCGTGCAGTCGATCCAGCGCGCTATCGAAGAAGCGCAGCTGATGGCCGGTTGCCGGATTCACTCGGCGTTCGTCGGCGTGGCGGGCAACCACATCCGTAGCCTGAACTCCCACGGCATCGTGGCGATCCGCGACCGTGAAGTCAGCTCGGCCGACCTTGAGCGCGTCCTCGACGCCGCCCAGGCCGTGGCGATCCCGGCGGACCAGCGCGTGCTGCACACCCTGCCGCAGGACTACGTGATCGACAACCAGGAAGGCGTGCGCGAGCCCCTGGGCATGTCGGGCGTTCGCCTGGAAGCCAAGGTTCACGTGGTGACCTGCGCCGTCAACGCCGCACAGAACATTGAAAAATGCGTGCGCCGCTGCGGCCTGGAAATCGACGACATCATTCTCGAGCAGTTGGCCTCGGCCTACTCGGTACTGACCGACGACGAAAAAGAGCTGGGCGTGTGCCTGGTGGACATCGGCGGCGGCACCACCGACATCGCGATCTTCACCGAGGGTGCGATTCGTCACACCGCCGTGATCCCGATTGCCGGCGACCAGGTCACCAACGACATCGCCATGGCGTTGCGCACACCGACCCAGTACGCCGAAGAAATCAAGATCCGCTACGCCTGCGCCCTGGCCAAGCTGGCCGGTGCCGGTGAGACCATCAAGGTGCCAAGCGTGGGTGATCGTCCACCCCGCGAGCTGTCGCGCCAGGCCCTGGCCGAAGTGGTCGAGCCACGCTACGACGAGCTGTTCACCCTGATTCAGGCTGAACTGCGCCGCAGCGGCTACGAAGATTTGATCCCGGCCGGCATCGTGCTGACCGGTGGTACCTCGAAGATGGAAGGCGCGGTCGAGTTGGCCGAAGAGATCTTCCACATGCCGGTGCGCCTGGGCGTGCCCCATGGCGTGAAGGGCCTGGGCGACGTGGTGCGCAACCCGATTTATTCCACCGGTGTGGGCTTGCTGTTGTACGGGCTGCAAAAGCAGACCGACGGCATTTCCCTGTCGGGCCCGAGCATCCGTGACAGCTACCGCAGCGATGACGATGAGAAAGCGCCGCTGCTGGACCGGATCAAAAGCTGGGTACAAGGCAATTTCTAAAGATTTACCGCGACACCGCAACACCCGCAACAAGCAGTAGGCGAAAAAACTAGAGAAAATGAAAGGAGAGGGAACATGTTCGAACTCGTAGACAACATCCCCGCTAGCCCGGTTATCAAAGTAATCGGTGTCGGCGGTGGCGGCGGCAACGCTGTCAACCACATGGTCAAGAGCAACATTGAAGGCGTTGAGTTCATCTGCGCCAACACTGATGCCCAGGCGCTCAAAAGCATCGGCGCGCGGACCATCCTGCAATTGGGCACCGCGGTGACCAAAGGCCTCGGCGCTGGCGCCAATCCGGAAGTCGGCCGTCAAGCCGCCCTGGAAGACCGCGAGCGTATTGCCGAAGTGCTGCAAGGAACCAACATGGTGTTCATCACCACCGGCATGGGCGGCGGTACCGGTACCGGTGCTGCACCGATCATTGCCGAAGTGGCCAAGGAAATGGGGATTCTGACCGTTGCTGTCGTGACGCGTCCGTTCCCGTTCGAAGGCCGCAAGCGCATGCAGATCGCCGACGAAGGTATCCGTCTGCTGTCTGAAAGCGTCGACTCGTTGATCACCATCCCCAACGAGAAACTGCTGACCATCCTGGGCAAGGACGCAAGCCTGCTGTCTGCGTTCGCCAAGGCTGACGATGTACTGGCCGGTGCCGTTCGCGGTATCTCCGACATCATCAAGCGTCCGGGCATGATCAACGTCGACTTTGCCGACGTTCGTACGGTCATGAGCGAAATGGGCATGGCGATGATGGGCACTGGCTGCGCCAGCGGTCCGAACCGTGCACGCGAGGCCACCGAAGCGGCCATCCGCAACCCGTTGCTCGAAGACGTGAACCTGCAAGGCGCACGCGGCATCCTGGTGAACATCACCGCCGGTCCCGACCTGTCCCTGGGTGAGTACTCCGACGTGGGTAGCATCATCGAAGCCTTCGCGTCCGAGCACGCCATGGTCAAGGTGGGTACCGTTATCGATCCGGACATGCGCGACGAACTGCATGTAACCGTGGTTGCGACCGGCCTGGGTGCGAAAATCGAGAAGCCTGTAAAGGTCATCGACAACACCCTGCACACTAGCCAGGCCAGCCAGGCAACTGCTGCCCCAGCCCCTGCTCGCCAGGAACTGCCGTCGGTGAACTACCGTGACCTGGACCGTCCGACCGTGATGCGCAACCAGGCTCAGGCCGGTGCTGCGGCGTCCCGTAGCCCGAATCCGCAAGATGACCTGGACTACCTGGACATCCCGGCATTCCTGCGTCGTCAGGCCGATTAATGGAATGTATCAGGGCTATGAAGGTGATTGGTGTTCAGCAAAGGTCTGGTCTGTTATTATCGCCAGCCTTTGTTGATACCAGTTCGCAATTTGCGCTGAAGCGGTCCAAGCCATGATTAAACAACGCACCCTGAAGAATATTATCCGTGCCACAGGTGTAGGTCTGCACTCCGGGGAGAAGGTATACCTGACCCTCAAGCCCGCACCTGTCGACACCGGCATCGTGTTTGTTCGTGCCGACCTGGACCCTGTGGTGCAGATTCCTGCTCGCGCGGAAAACGTTGGCGAAACCACGATGTCGACCACTCTGGTCAACGGTGACGTCAAAGTGGACACGGTGGAGCACTTGCTCTCGGCCATGGCTGGCCTGGGCATCGATAACGCCTACGTCGAGCTCTCCGCGTCCGAAGTCCCGATCATGGATGGCAGCGCTGGACCCTTCGTATTCTTGATTCAATCTGCCGGCCTGGAAGAACAGGACGCAGCCAAGAAGTTCATTCGCATTCTGCGGGAAGTGACAGTAGAAGACGGCGACAAGCGCGCCACCTTCGTCCCGTTCGAAGGCTTTAAAGTGAGCTTTGAGATCGATTTCGATCACCCGGTATTCCGTGACCGCACCCAAAGTGCAAGCGTGGATTTTTCCAGCACTTCGTTTGTAAAAGAAGTCAGCCGCGCCCGTACCTTTGGTTTCATGAGTGACATCGAGTACCTGCGCAAGCACAACCTCGCACTCGGCGGCAGCGTGGAAAACGCCATTGTGGTCGACGCGGATGGTGTACTGAACGAAGACGGCCTTCGCTACGAAGACGAATTCGTGAAGCACAAGATCCTCGATGCAATCGGTGACCTCTACCTGCTGGGCAATAGCCTGATAGGCGAGTTCAAAGGCTTCAAGTCGGGCCACGCCCTTAACAACCAGCTGCTGCGCAAGTTGATTGAGCAGACAGACGCTTGGGAAGTCGTGACCTTCGAAGATGCCAGCACCGCACCGATCTCTTACATGCGTCCCGTTGCGGCGGTGTAAGTAACAACTCTCTTTCTTTAGTTTTGAAAGGCTGCCTTCGGGTGGCCTTTTTTTATGCCTGACGAATATCCAAATGTGGGAGCTGGCTTGCCTGCGATAGCGGTCGGCCAGTTAGCTTATAGATAGCTGCCCCACCGCCATCGCAGGCAAGCCAGCTCCCACACCTGACCTCATCAGTTTGAGGTCTTTGAAACATCCACTATCCGGTTACGGCCGCTGTGCTTGGCCTGATACAACGCTTGGTCAGCCTTGAGCAGCAGGTCTTCAAGGGAAATACGGCTGTGCTTTTGCCAAGTACTCATGCCGATGCTCACCGTGATTGGTTGCTCATCCCCGGCCTTGCGCGGCAAGTGCTGGACCCCCTTGCGGATATGCTCGGCGATCACCCACGCCCCCTTGGCGTCGGTATTGGGTAACACCACCGCGAACTCCTCTCCGCCATAGCGCGCCGCCAGGTCGGCAGGGCGGCGGATATGGCTGGCGATCACCTGCGCGACTGCGCGCAACGCCTCATCGCCGCCCTGGTGGCCGTGGCGGTCGTTGAAGGCCTTGAAGTGGTCCACATCGATCATCAGCACACTCAACGACTCGATGGAGCGTTGTGCCCGGTCCCATTCCAGCCGCAAGCGTTCGTCCAGCGTGCGGCGGTTGGCCAGGCCGGTAAGGGCGTCGGTGGCTGCCAGTTCTGACAGCACCTGTTCGGCGCGATGGCGACGGCGCAGCTCCATGCACAGTGCCCAGGTCAGCCACAACAGGCCCACGCACAACACTCCGGTCGCGATGCTGACCAGCCACGCCGCGCGTCGCCAGGGGGCGAACATTTCATTGCTGGACAAGGCCACTGCCACGATCAGCGGCAAGTTGCCCACATTCGAAAAACTGTAGAGCCGTGCCTGGCGATCGACACTGGAGATACTTTGGAAGCTGCCGTCCCGTTCGCGCAGCATGCGCGCCACATTCGGGCGCTGGCTCAGGTCCTTGTCGACGATATCTGCTTCCAGCAGAGGCTCTTGCGCCAGCAGGATGCCTTGGTGGTTGAGCAGGTTGATGGTGCTGTTGCTGCCGATGTTCAAGCTGCTGAATAACTGATGAAAGTACGACAGGCGCATGGACGCGACTGCCACTCCCAGGAAGCGCCCATCCGGTGACGAAACGCGACGGCTGAACGCGATGCGCCAGGGGTCGGCACACTGGCAGCGCGCCATGAACGGACGGCTGATATACAGGCCCAGGTCGGGGTTGGTGCGGTGCGCCCGAAAGTAGTCCCGGTCGGCAAAGTTACCCAGTTTGGGCGTGAGCAGGGAGGAATCGGCAATCACCTCGCCAGCCGGGTCCAACAGCAGGATATCGCCCTTGTAGGGCGCCGCTGCGGAACGATCGAACAGCACCAAATGACGGATGCTCTCTGAAACGTCTTGCAGGTCGGTGCGCTCGGTGGCGCTGATCAAGCCTTTGAGGGCCATGTCGTAAAGTTCGACATTGCGCAGCACGTCAGCGTCGATCAATTGGGTGATGGTGTTGGCGGTGCGCTTGGCCGTCTGCAGGGTGTTGGCATGTTCACGAATCAGCAGCGCAGTGACGACCCCCACGATCAGCAACACCGTGAGCGTGCTGCCCAGGATCAGCAGGCGCTCCGGGCGGCGGTTGGGGCGGGTAGGGCTTGAACTCATCGGGCACACTTCTGCATTGAGAATGCCCTTAGCGTAGTAGCAACTCTTAAATATGGCGCAAAGCCAACCTGTAGGAGCGAGCAAGCTCGCTCCTACCTGTACTCAGAACACGTTGATCGGGTAGTCCACGATCACACGGTATTCATCCACATCCCGGTCCACCGCCGAGTAGCCATTGCTGCCGCGATTGGTCGCCCATTGCAGGCGCACGGCCAAGTCCTTGGCCTTGCCGTCCTGCACCACATATTTCAGGTCGATATCGCGCTCCCAGTGCTTGGCATCCTTGCCATCGGCGCTGTACCAGTTGCTGTAGCCGCGACTGTTGGGGTCGACCTTGGTCAGGTCGGTCTTGCCGCTGATGTAGGACACGGCGGACGTCAGGCCGGGCACGCCGAGGCCGGCAAAGTCGTAGGCGTACTTGAGCTTCCAGGAGCGCTCATTGGGCCCGTTGAAATCCGAGTACTGCTGGGAGTTGTCCAGGTACACGCTGTCGCCCTGGGTGATGTAATCGAACGGCGTGTTGCCATTGACCCGCTGATAAGTCGCTGTGACGCTGTGGTTACCCACGCCCACGGTGAAATGCAGGCTGTAGGTGTTGTTGTCGATATCCCCCAGCAGCGATTGACCGGTGTCCTGGGTATGGTAGTAGTGCAGGCCGGGCGTCAGGCTGACCAGGTCGTTCAGGGCGTAGGTGTATTCCAGGTCGTAGTAATACTGGTGCCAGACGTCCTTGAGCTCGGACGCGTACAGGTTGCTGGTCAGCCCCTCGATCCCGCTGAACGACACGCCAGCCCAGTCCAGGTGCTGGCTGTCGGTGTTGGCGGGCAGCGTGCCGTAGCTGGTACCAATACGCCGATGGCCGCTCTGGTTATAGAGTTTGGTGAAACTGGCCTGGCCACCTTCGAACATCCAGCCGTCAAAGCTGTGGTTGGTCAGGCTCACGCCACGGAAAGTCTGCGGCAACATGCGTGTCATGCCGCCGGCGATCACCGGGTTGTTGAGGAACAGGTCGCCGGCTTTCAGTTCGGTGTCGAAGGCGCGCAGCTTCAAGGTGCCGCCAGCCGTCGAGAACGAACCCGGCGCTTTGCCGTTGCCGCTGCCATACGGAAGGATGCTGGAACCATCCGTACCGCCACCGCCGTCGAGCTTGAGGCCGAGCATGGCATTGACGTCCAGGCCCAAGCCGATGGGGCCCTGGGTGTAGCCGGATTCGAAGGTGCCGATAAAACCCTGACCCCACTCCTTGCTGTCATCGGTATGAATATCGCGCCGGTCGCGGTTCATGTAGTAGTTGCGGGTGTTGATCGTGAGGTGTGAACCCTCGACGAAGCCTTCGACGGGCGGGGCGTCTGCCGCGTGGGCAAGCGGGATGATCGTTGCTGCGATTGCGAGGAATAACGGGGTGAACGTCAGCGAGTTCTTCACCGGTGGAGCTCCTTTGGTCAATCATGAACGGCCAGTGTCGTGGGGTGTGCCCGGCCTTTTTTCACGGCAAAAAAAAGCCGCTGAAGTCAGCGGCTTTAAGACAGATTCCCAGTGTAGAGCCCTGGAAATAAGTCGAGGGAAATTCGGGTGAGTGGTCAGCTGTCTTTGCCGTCGCGCTCATCGATGCGTCAAAGTAACGCAGGGGAGCGGTGCGATACAGAGTGTAACAAGATAATAACTATTGCCCAAATCGCAACAGTGAGGGCCATGGGATCTTCTGTGGGAGCTGGCTTGCCTGCGATGCAGACACCTCGGTATGCCAGGCCTACCGTGGTGATGCTATCGCAGGCAAGCCAGCTCCCACATTTTGACCGAGTTGTTTAGATCGGCAGGGTGATACCAAACGTATTGCCACCGCCTTCACTGCGCACAAACACATCCCCGCCATGCATCAACGCAATCGCCTTGACGATCGCCAGCCCCAATCCGTGATTGGCCCCGCTGTTGCTGCGCGAGGCATCCACCCGATAGAAGCGTTCGAACAGGCGTGGCAAGTGTTCGCTGGCAATCGCGTCGCCGGGGTTGGTCACGCCGATTGCCACCTGCTTCTCCTGCACCTGGATATGCACGTCGATAATCTGTCCGGGTGCGGTGTGTTGCACGGCATTGCTCAGCAGGTTGATCAGCGCACGCCGCAGGTGGGCTTTTTCGATCTGCACCAGGGCATCGCCGTCCACGCGCACCTGAACCTGGGCGTCTTCGAGGATAAAATCCAGATAGTCGAGGGTGGTGGCCACTTCATCGGCCAGGGAGCATTCGATCAGCTTGGTGGCTTTGCTGCCCTGATCGGCGCTGGCAAGGAACAGCATGTCGTTGATGATCGAGCGCAGCCGTTCCAGCTCCTCCAGGTTCGATTGCAGCACCTCAAAATAGTGTTCGGCCGAACGCCCGCGTGTCAGCGCGACTTGGGTCTGGCCGATCAGGTTGGTGAGCGGCGAGCGCAGTTCATGGGCAACGTCGGCGTTGAACGATTCCAAGCGCGAATACGCCTGCTCAACCCGGTCGAGGGTGGCGTTGAATGAATTGACGAATTGGCTCAGCTCGGGCGGCAAGGGTGACAATTGCAGGCGCCCGGAGAGTTTCGGCGGCGCAAGCTTTTGCGCTTCATCCGAGAGTTTGCCCAAGGGCTTGAGGCCGATACGCGCGACCCAGAACCCCAGCAGTGCCGCCAGTATTACACCCACCAGCGCGAGGCTGATCAACGCCACCAGCAAGTGATGCTGGGTGGCGCGGAAGTTCTCCGTGTCGATGGCAATCATAAAGCGCAACGCCGGGCGCTGGTCCTTGGCTGCAAATTGGCTGACCAGCACCTTGAAGGGATAATCGTGACCCGGCAGGCGCAGGTCGCGCTTACCTGTGGCGCCTTCGGCAAAGGCGCGAATCTGCGCGTCCGGCTCACCGTATTCGTAGCTCGGGTCGCTGCTGACCACCCAGAAACGGATGCGCTTGTCTTCTTCCCCCAACAGCTTGAGCTTGGACCTGATCTTGGCCCAATGTTCCGGCGTGCCGAAGCGATTGATCGACGATTCCAGCACGCTGTAGCGCGCATCCAACTCGGCACCTGGCAACAGCCCCAGGCCACGGTCGACCTGCTGGTACAGCGCGCCGCCGATTAACAGAAAGATCAGCAGCGCCACCAGGGTGAACATGCCACTCAGGCGCAGGGCGATGGAATTAGCGACCACTGTGGTTTTCCTGCATGCGGTTCTCCAGCACATAGCCCATGCCACGAATGGTGTGCAGCAGCTTGTGTTCGAACGGCCCGTCGAGCTTGGCGCGCAGACGCTTGATCGCCACTTCCACCACGTTGGCATCGCTGTCGAAATTGATGTCCCAGACCATCTCGGCAATCGCGGTCTTGGACAGGATCTCGCCCTGGCGTCGCGCCAATACGCTGAGCAGCGAGAACTCCTTGGCGGTCAGGTCCAGGCGTACACCGTTGCGGCTGGCCTTGCGGCTGATCAGGTCGATCCACAGGTCGGCAACGGTGACCTGCACCGGTTCATGGCCGCCGCTGCGGCGGGTCAGGGCTTGCAGGCGGGCCACCAGTTCCAGGAACGAAAACGGCTTGCCCAGGTAATCGTCGGCGCCTTCGCGCAGGCCGCGGATGCGGTCTTCAACGCGCTCGCGAGCGGTGAGCATGATCACCGGCGTCTGCTTGCGGGCGCGTAAGGCACGCAACACACCGAAGCCATCCAGGCCGGGCAGCATCACGTCGAGCACGATCACGGCGTAATCGTTTTCCAGCGCCAGGTGCAGGCCCTCGATACCTTCCTGGGCCACATCGACGGTGTAGCCTTGCTCGGTCAGGCCGCGGTGCAGGTAGTCCGCGGTTTTTTCTTCATCTTCAATAATCAGGACGCGCATGACCGCCTCAGTGTGTGGTCGCCAGCGTCAGCGCTGGTTTGGGCCTGTGGAAAAAACGTTCAAGGTACAAGTATATGACCGGCGTGGTGAACAGCGTCAGCGCCTGGCTCACCAGCAAGCCACCGACCACCGCGATGCCCAGCGGCTGGCGCAGTTCCGCCCCAGGGCCTGCGCCGAGCATCAACGGCACGGCGCCGAGCAACGCGGCAAGGGTGGTCATGATGATCGGCCGGAACCGTGTCACGCAGGCTTCATAAATCGCATCTTCGGGCGGCAGCCCGCGTACCCGCTGCGCCTCCAGGGCGAAGTCGATCATCAAGATACCGTTTTTCTTCACGATGCCGATCAGCAGCACCAGGCCGATCAAGGCCATGATCGAAAAGTCCTGGCCCAGCAGCCACAGCATGACCAGCGCACCGAGGCCCGCCGAGGGCAGGGTGGAAATGATCGTCAGCGGGTGCACAAAACTCTCGTACAGCACACCCAGAATAATGTAGACCGCCACCAGCGCCGCGAGGATCAGCCAGGGTTGGCTGGCCAGCGAGCTCTGGAACGCCTGGGCCGCACCCTGGAAGTTGCCGATGATTGTGCTCGGCATCCCGATTTCGTTTTTGGCCTGGTCGAGCATGATCACTGCATCGCCCAGGGCTACGCCGGGCGCCAGGTTGAACGACAGGTTGGCAGCAGGGAACATGCCGTCATGGCTGATGGACAACGGCCCGACCGTGGGCGGGTCGACTTTGGCCAAGGCCGACAACGGCACCATCTCGTTGGTCAATGGCGAGCGCAGGTAAAAATAGTCGAGGCTTTCGGCCTTGCCGCGCTGTTGGCTGTCCAGTTCAAGTATCACTTGGTACTGGTTGATCTCGGTCTGGAACTCGTTGATCTGGCGCTGGCCGAAGGCGTCGTACAACGCCTGGTCGACATCGGTGGCGGTCAGCCCGAAACGTGCGGCGGCCTGGCGGTCGATGCTGATATGGGTGATGCTGCCGCCCAGTTGCAGGTCGTTGGACAGGTCGCGAAACGCCGGGTTGGCGCGCAGTTTTTCGGTGAGGCGCTGGGTCCAGGTGTTCAGCGTCGGGCCGTCGTTGCTCTTAAGCACGTATTGGTACTGGGCGCGACTGGGGCCGGAGCTCAGGTTGATGTCCTGGCCGGCGCGCAGGTACAGCACGATGCCAGGCACCTTCGCCAGTTGTGGGCGGATGCGGTCGATGAACTGGCTGGCGGACACATCGCGCTCACTGCGGTCTTTCAAGGCGATCCAGAAGCGGCCGTTGGCGATGGTCTGGTTGCTGCCGGTAACGCCCACCGAATGGGAAAACGCCTGCACCGCCGGGTCGGCCTTGACGATCTCGGCCAGGGCCTTGTGCTTGGCGACCATGTCCTTGTACGACACATCGGCCGCCGCTTCGCTGGTGCCGAGCACGAAACCGGTGTCCTGCACCGGGAAGAATCCCTTGGGAATGAACACATAGCCGACCACCGCCAGGGCCAGGGTTACCACGAAGATCGCGGCCATGCTGCGTTGGTGCGCCAAGGCCCGGCGCAGGTTGCGCGCATAGCCGGCCAGCAGGCGTTCGCTGAAGCTGGGTTTGGCGTGGGCAGGGTGGGTAGGGGCACGCATGAACAAGGCGGCCAGCGTCGGGGCCAATGTCAGCGAAACCACCACTGAAATCAGAATGGTCGCGGTGGCCGTCAACGCAAACTCCTTGAACAACCGACCGACCACGCCGCCCATGAACAGCAGCGGAATAAACGCCGCCACCAGCGAGAAGCTGATGGACACTACGGTAAAGCCAATTTCACCCGAGCCCTTGATCGCCGCTTCACGTTTGCCCAAGCCGGCTTCCAAGTGCCGATGAATGTTCTCCACCACCACAATCGCATCGTCCACCACAAAGCCCACGGCGATCACGATGGCCACCAAGGTCAGGTTGTTCAGGCTGAACCCCATCACATACATCAGGGCGAAACTGGCTACCAGCGACACACCCAATACCGCAGACACAATCAGCGTCGCCGACAGTTGACGCAGGAACAATGCCATCACCGCCACCACCAGCAGGATGGCGATCAGCAGGGTCATTTCCACTTCATGCAGTGAGGCGCGGATAGTCTTGGTGCGATCGGTCAACACGCTGACCTGCACCGAGGCTGGCAACATGCCTTGCAGGCGCGGCAACTCGGCCTGGATGCGGTCGACGGTGTCGACGATGTTGGCGCCAGGCTGGCGTGAAATCACCAGGTTCACCCCTGGCGTATCGCCGGACCAGGCTTGCACGTAGGCGTTTTCCGAACCATTGATGACCTTGGCGATATCGCGCAGTTGAACCGGCGCACCGTTCTTGTAGGAAACGATCAGTTGGCCGTATTCCTCCGGGTGAAACAGCTGGTCGTTGGTCGACAGGGTGGACACGCTGTTTTCGCCATAGATCGCGCCCTTGGCCAGGTTCAGGCTCGACTGCTGGATGGCCAGGCGTATGTCGGCGAGCGTCAGGCCGATGGCCGCGAGCTTGTCGGGCGACGCCTGCACGCGGATCGCCGGGCGTTGCTGGCCGGTGATGTTGATCTGGCCGACGCCGTCGATCTGGCTGATCTGGCGCGCCAGCAGGGTTTCCACGTAGTCGCTCAGCTCGGTGCTGGGCATGCTGCTGGAACTGACGCTGAGGATCAACACCGGGCTGTCCGCCGGGTTGACCTTCCTCCAGGTGGGCAAGCTCGGCATGTCGCTGGGCAACTTGCCGGACGCGGTGTTGATCGCGGCCTGGACTTCCTGGGCGGCGGTGTCGATGCTTTTTTCCAGGGTGAACTGCAGGGTCAAGAGGCTGGAGCCCAAGGCGCTGCTGGAGGTCATCTGGGTCATGCCGGGGATGGCACTGAACTGCACCTCAAGAGGCGTGGCCACCGATGAGGCCATGGTGTCCGGGCTGGCGCCGGGCAGTTGCGCTGTGACCTGGATGGTCGGGAATTCCGCTTCCGGCAGTGGCGCGACGGCCAGGTTCGGGAAGGCAATAATCCCCAGCAACACCAGGGCGAAGGTCAGCAACAGGGTGGCGACCGGGTGGTCAACGCACCAGGCCGAGGGCGACCGGCTTGCACTCATGGTTGCACCTGGGCGTTGGCGGTGTGGATCACTTGCGGCGGCTCCTTGAGCACCTCCACCTGCGCACCGGCCTTGAGCCGCGATTGCCCATCGCTGACCAGCACATCGCCGGCCTGCACGCCTTTGATGATATTGATGTCGCTGTTCTGGTAGGCGACTTGCACCGGCACCACCTCGACTTTGTCAGCGCTTACGCGGTACACGAAATGTGAGTCCAGCCCGCGCTGCACCACGGTCGGCGGTACCACCAGGGCGTTCTTGTCGAGGGCCGTCTGGACCTTGATGGTCACCAGTTGCCCCGGCCATAGCTTATGCGCCGGGTTGCTGAACTCGGCCTTGGCCCGCAGGGTGCCGGTGGTGGAACTGATCTGGTTGTCGATCAGGCTCAGGTGGCCTTCGCCGAGCAGGTCGCCGGTCTGGTTGTCGGTGTCGGCGCCCAGGTAGGCGTCGACGGTGGCCCGGGTGGGGGCGGCAATCAGGCCCTGCAAGGTCGGCAGCATCTGTTGTGGCAGGGAGAACTCAACGGCAATCGGGTCGAGCTGGGTGACGGTAAACAGCCCCTGGGTGTCGCTCATGCGCAGGAAGTTGCCTTCGTCCACGTTACGGATGCCCACGCGGCCGCTGACCGGGGAGCGAATCTGGGTATAGGAAAGTTGTACCTGAGCTGCATCAATGGCCGCTTGATTACCTTGCGCAGTGGCCTTGAGCTGGTTGACCAGCGCCTGTTGCTGGTCATAGGTCTGTTTGGACACGCCGTCGTCGATGCTCAGCGCTTTGTAGCGCTTGAGATTGACCAACGCCACTTGCAACTGCGCCTGGCTTTCGCCCAATTGCGCCCTGGCCTGGTCGAGGCTGGCGCGGATCGAACGGTCATCGATGGTCGCCAGCAAGTCGCCGGCCTTCACCGATTGGCCCTCCTTGACCAGCAACTGGGTGAGGATGCCGTCGATCTGCGGGCGAATCACCACACTGTGCAACGACAGCACTGAGCCGATGCCGCTGATGAACCTGGGAACGTCCTGTTGCGCGACGCTCACCACCCGTACCGGGATCGCTGTGGGCGCAGCCAGCCGGGGCTTGGCAGGCCGTGTTACGGCCCAGGCGGCCACCGCTAGTATCAAGAGGACGCCCACCATCAGGGCCGTGTTTCGTTTTATCTGCATGGGAGGCGCCGGACGCAGTTGCACGCTTTAAGCCGCAAGCTGCCAGTTGAAGGTTGGGTAGCTGCTTTATAGCCCGGTAATACGGTCAGCACGGTGACGCGAAACTGACAGCCGCGACAGCTAGCGCTTTTTACTTGTGGCTTGAAGCTTACCGCTTGCTGCTTTGCCCCCGTATACTCGCGCTTTTACACCTATAGCTGCGCCGGAGCCCCTATGACTTCCCCAACCCAACCCCCTGTCGACGCGGCTGACCTCGTCGATTCGGCCACCGCCGACGGCGTTGAAAAAACCGAGATCCCGGCGTTTAAGTTCCCCTTCAAACCGGGCGAGCTGGCTGGCGCCAAGCATGCCAGCCAGCCCTGGTACAAAGGCGGCGCCAAGAACGGCCATACCAAGACGCCGGGCATGGCGCCTCCGGGCACTCGCCGGTCCATGGGTAAACGCTGAGATTAAAACCGTAGGTGCGTTATAGGCTGTTACCTACATTGCCCGTAGAAATTTCTGCTTGTAGGTCCGCGACCGATTCTTGAAAGCTTGCACAGCGTTTGCTTCGTCCCGATGACGCTCATCGGGGCGTGGTGAGTCAGCTTTCCGGAAAAGGACATTCCCGTGGCCCTGATACACCTCTGTGCGGTGCTCGTCCTCTTGCTCTCGTCGACTGCGGTTGCCGTCGACGTGCAACCGCGGCGTGAAATCCGTTTCGCCGTTGCCGCGCATTTCCCGCCATTTCAAAGCCGCAATTCCCAAGGGCAATTGGTGGGGCTGAATATCGAACTGGGCAATGCCCTCTGCGAGCAGCTCAACGTGCGCTGTACCTGGGTTGACCAGGTCGTGATGGAAAACTTCCCGGCCCTTGAAGCCAGGCAGTTCGACGCGATCATGGGCATGGCGCCCACCTGTCGTCGGCGCAAACGGGTGAGTTTCACCGATGACCTCTACCCGATCACCACGCGGCTGGTGGCGCGTAAAACCTCAGGCCTGCGCCCTGATCGGCGCTTGCTCAAGGGCAAGCGGGTCGGGGTGTTGGTGCGCAGTAATCGTGAAGCCTACGCCCTGTCGCAGTGGGCTCCGGCGGGAGTGATCATCAGGAGTTTCTGGCTGAACGACCAACTGGTGCAGAGCCTGGTTTCGGGCGATATCGATGCGACCCTGCAAGGCGTCGTGGAGATCCGTGAAGCCCTGCTCGACACGGCCGATGGCCTGGACTTCGACTTCATGGGCCCGCCTGTGTCGTCTGGCCTGCTGGGTAATAGCGTGGCGATCGCGGTGCGAAAAACCGATACCGCGTTGCGTAATGAGCTTAATCATGCGCTTGAGCAACTGATGCAGAATGGCGAATACCAACGCATCCTCCAGCCCTATCGCCTCGGTGTATTGCCCGCCCGTCCATGAGCGCTAATGTGTGTGCAGCTTTGCACCCGAAGTTGAATTAGATACCCATACCGTCATGAAGCCGCAGCGGCTTAAGCCGCCCTCAACGAGATAAACGCATAATTGGCTGGCACCTCAGTGGCAATTTGCGCTCCGGCATCCAGCACCTGTTCGGCGACGTCCATCCCGGACACATGAAACACCCATTCATGGGTCACCGCCGGCTGTTCAACCGCCTGTTCAATGGCTTGGGCAAACGCCTGCATATCCGGCAAGTACGCGGTAAACCCGTCGCCCTTGAGCGCGGTCGTGCGGATGCCGAGCAGCGCGCACACCGCTTCTTTGGTCTGCACGTCATCACGGTCGGCCTGGCGTGAGCGGCGAATCAGTTCGGCCAGTTGTGCGTCCATCAACTCGCCACCGACGATCAGCGCGGGGCCTTGCTCCCAGGATTCGGGCGGGCAGTCCTTGGCGCTCGGGTTCAGCGGGATATGCGGGTTGATCTCCATCGGGTAGATGCGGCACACCAGCGGGCGCCGTTCGTAGATGCGGCAGCGGTTGTCTTCGTCAAGATTCCGGCAGCGTCCGGCGTTGTAGGCGGCAAAGGTAATTGCCACAAACGCCTCGGTATTGCCGCTGGGCACGACCACTGAGCGGCGCTCAGCGTGTTCCCGTTGTTGCAGGGGCAGGCCCAGGCCATTGCCAAGAAAGCCCTCGACCAGAACGATGACGTTGCCACCGTCCGCCGCCCAACTGCGGGCTTCTTCGAGGGTCAGGGGCACGTGATGGTCGCTGCAGCATTTACCGCAACCGACGCAGGAAAAGTGTGTGTTCATGGCGGATCTGTCACCAGGCAAGGTCAGAGGGCACGCTTGAGGGGTGACGGGTTTTTACCTCTATCTACCGCTCAGGGGCTCTGGAAGCAAGTTATGCGCCAGTGAGGATCAGCCCTTGGATACGATGTCGCGCAGCACAAATCGCATGCCCGCACTTTCATACAGTTGCCGGGCGCGCAGGTTGCTCTCCAGCACCTTGAGGTCCACATAGGGTTCACCGCGCTGCTTGAATACCTGGAAGCTGTGCAGCAGCAAGGCGCGGCCCAGCCCTTGGCCTTGGGCACAGGGGTGTACGGCCAGGTTCTTGATAAAGGCGCTGGTCCAGCATTGTGCCACAGCGAGAATACCGTCGTGGTTACTGGCCACCAGACACAGCGTCGGGTCGTAGTCGGCATCGGTGACGAACTGCTGGCGCCACTCCTCCAGGTGGCCGACACGGCCGCCGCCCTGGTCCTGGGTCATGCGCAGCACGGCATGGATCGCCGGAGCTAGCTCATCGCGATAATGATCCAGCCGGGTATTCGCTGGCCACTGCGGGGCGGGCAGGCTGCCGGTGAGGTCGCGACGCAGCAACTGGTAATACTCGGCCAAGGCTTACAGCCCCTTTTGCGCCACGGTTTGCGCGGCGACCACCAGGCATTTGGTCAGCTCTGGGGATGAGAACTTGGTAAGTACCGAGTCGGCGCCGGCCAGGCGCGCTTTTTCGCTGTTCATCGCACTGTCCAGAGAGGTGTGCAACAGCACATAGAGGTCCTTGAAATCCGGGGTTTCGCGCAGGGTGCGGGTGAGGGCGTAGCCGTCCATCTCAGACATCTCGATGTCCGACACCACCACGTTGATCTGTTCAACCGTGCCTTGCAGTTCCAGCAACACGTCGATGGCTTCCTTGGCGCTGCGGGCGGTGTGGCAGGTCAGGCCGAGGTTGCGCAGGGTGTGTACCGATTGCTGCAAAGCCACCTGGCTGTCGTCCACCACCAGGATGCGGGCGTTGCCCAGCACTTCGGCTTCTTCCATGGTCAGGTCGGTCGGCGCCGCTTCAATCGGTGCCGGGGCGATGCCGTGGATGACTTTCTCGATATCCAGCACCTGCACCAGGCCACCTTCCACCTGGGTCACACCGGTGATAAACGCCCGATTGCCGCCGGAGCCGTAGGGCGGCGGGCGGATATCGGTGGTCAGGCAATGCACGATCTTGCTCACCGCCTGAACATGCAGGCCCTGCTTGGAACGGCTGACATCGGTGACGATCAGGCAGCCGCCGTCCGGGTCTTGCAAAGGCATTTCACCCAGGGCGCGGCTCAAGTTGATCACCGACAACGAAGCGCCGCGCAAGGTGGCGATGCCTTTGACGTGCGGGTGGGACTCCGGCAGCTTGGTCAACGGCGGGCAGGGGATGATCTCACTGACTTTCAACAGGTTGATGGCCATCAGCTTGCCGCTGCGCAAGGTAAAGAGCAGAAGCGAGAGTGAGTCTGCGCGGGCTTTGGTGGTGGACATAAAAACCTTCTGTGGATCAGGGATGACGATCTATAGAGAGTTATCGACTTGGCTGGCCTGGGCTTTAACCGGATTTTTGTGTCGGGCACTGTTTATGTGGGCGCTGGCAAGCCAGCTCCCACATTAAGTCCAGTGTCAGCCCTTCCAGGCCTGTGGGTTCACCAGATCCTGCGGGCGTTGGCCCAGCAGGGCGCTGCGCAGGTTGTCCACGGCGCGGTTGGCCATGGCTTCGCGGGTTTCACCGGTGGCCGAACCAATATGCGGCAGGGTCACCGCATTGCTCAGCTGGAACAACGGCGATTCAGCCAGCGGTTCCTTTTCATACACATCCAGCCCGGCGCCACGAATGCGTTGGGTTTGCAGGGCTTCGACCAGCGCTGGCTCATCCACCACCGGCCCACGGGAAATATTGATCAGAATCGCGCTGGGCTTCATCAACCCCAGCTCCCGAGTGCTGATCAGGTGATGGGTCTTGTCGCTCAACGGCACCACCAGGCAGACGAAATCCGCCTCGGCCAGCAACTGCTCCAGGCTGCGAAACTGCGCGCCCAGTTCCTGCTCCAGCGCGGTCTTGCGGCTATTGCCGCTGTAAATGATCGGCATGTTGAAGCCCAGGCGCCCACGCCGGGCCACGGCCGCGCCGATATTGCCCATGCCGACAATGCCCAGGGTCTTGCCGTGCACATCGCAACCAAACAAAGGCGCGCCCACGCTGGCTTTCCATTGGCCGGCCTTGGTCCAGGCGTCCAATTCGGCCACGCGGCGGGCGCTGCTCATCAGCAACGCAAAGGCCAGGTCGGCAGTGCTCTCGGTGAGCACATCGGGGGTGTTGGTGAGCAGGATCCCGCGCTCGGTGAGGTACGGCACGTCGTAGTTGTCGTAGCCCACCGACACGCTGGACACCACCTCCAGCTTGCTTGCGCTTTCAAGCTGCTCGCGGCCCAGCTTGCGGCCCACGCCGATCAAGCCATGGGCATGGGGCAGGGCTTCGTTGAACTGTGCGTTGATGTCACCCAGCTTGGGGTTGGGCACGATCACCTCGAAATCCTGTTGCAGGCGTTCGATCATGGGCGGGGTGACACGGCTGAAGGCCAGGACAGTCTTTTTCATTGCAGAACTCCACTCAACATGTGGGAGCTGGCTTGCCTGCTCCCACAATGAATTTATAGGGGGCGGGGAAGCAGCATGCCAAAATCAGTTCGCCATCCGCACGCTACCCACACCACCGCTCAACTCATACGCCACCAACTCCGCCTGGTGCGCCGCCAGAATTTCCGGCAACGAACCGCGCAGGTATTCCACCCAGGTTTTGATCTTTGCATCCAGGTATTGGCGCGAGGGGTAGATGGCGTACAGGTTCAGCTCCTGGGAACGGTAGGTCGGCATCACCCGCACCAGCGTGCCATTGCGCAGCCCTTCGATGGCGGCATACACCGGCAGCAGGCCGACGCCCATGCCGCTGGTGATCGCGGTTTTCATCGCGTCGGCCGAGTTCACCAGGAACGGCGAGCTGTTGATCGCCACGCTTTCCTGGCCTTCAGGGCCGTTGAAGGTCCATTTGTCCAACTGGACCACTGGGCTGACCAGGCGCAGGCACGCATGGTTGAGCAAGTCCTGGGGCCGCTGTGCGCAGCCCTTGGCCTTGACGTAGTCCGGCGAGGCGCAGGCGATGCTGTAGGTGATGCCCAGGCGCTGGGACACGAAACCTGAGTCTGGCAGCTCGCTGGCCAGCACGATGGACACGTCATAGCCCTCATCGAGCAAATCCGGCACGCGGTTGGCCAGGGTCAGGTCGAAGGTCACGTCGGGATGCGTGCGGCGGTAGCGGGCAATGGCGTCAATGACGAAATGCTGGCCGATGCCGGTCATGGTGTGCACTTTCAACTGCCCGGCCGGGCGCGCGTGAGCGTCGCTGGCCTCGGCCTCGGCCTCTTCGACGTAGGCGAGGATCTGCTCGCAGCGCAGCAAATAGCGTTTGCCGGCTTCGGTCAGCGCGATGCGTCGGGTGGTGCGGTTGAGCAAGCGGGTTTGCAGGTGGGCCTCAAGGTTGGAGACCGCGCGCGAGACGTTGGCCGTGGTGGTGTCCAGTTGCACGGCGGCGGCGGTGAAGCTGCCGGCTTCGGCCACACAACTGAAGGCGCGCATGTTTTGCAAAGTGTCCATGGAGTGTTCTCAAGGGAGATAGCAAATTGTGACAGAAAGTTACGCTTTCAGTGATCCCTACCAACGGATTATCGCCTGAACGGTAACAAAGATTCACAGGAATACCAGCTTATCGTCCTCCCTGGCGCCGCCTAGAATTGCGCCACCTCTCCCGCAACACCCTCTCAGGAATTCGCTTGCCGTGCCGCGTCGCATCAGCAGAGAGCTGAAGACTCTCAGTGTTTGGGCTTTAACGTCAGTCATCAGCGGTTGCATCGGAACCGGAGGAATCGCCCCGCAAGGCCAGGCGATCAACGCCAATACCCTGGCCACCGACGCCGCGATCCAGAGCGCCGACCGCGACGCCCACTGGCCCACCGCCCAATGGTGGCAGGCCTACGGCGACCCGCAGCTCAACCGTTGGGTCGAACTCGCCACCCGCAACAGCCCCAGCCTGGCCGTGGCCGCCGCCCGTGTGCGGCAAGCCCGAGCGCTGGCCGGCGTGGCCGAGTCGGCCGAGTCGCTGCAGGTCAACAGCGACACCACCCTCAAGCGTCACAACTGGCCGAAGGATCAGTTCTACGGCCCCGGCCAATTGAGCGGCGCCAACACCTGGGACAACAATTCGTCCCTGGGCCTGAGCTACGCCCTCGACCTGTGGGGCCGGGAAAGCAACACGACCGAACGTGCGGTCGACCTGGCGCACATGAGCGCCGCCGAAGCGCGCCTGGCCCAGCTCGAACTGCAAAACAACGTGGTGCGCGCCTATATCCAGCTGTCGTTGCAGTACGCCAACCATGACATCGCGGCCGCCACCCTGGCCCAGCAACAGCAGATCCTGGACCTGGCCAACAAACGCCTGGCCGCCGGGATCGGTACTCACTTTGACGTCAGCCAGGCAGAAACCCCGCTGCCGGAAACCCATCGCCAACTGGATGCCCTGGACGAGGAAATCGCCCTGAGCCGTAACCAACTGGCGGCGTTGGCCGGCAAAGGCCCGGGGGAGGGCGCGCAGTTGCAGCGCCCGACCCTGGCCCTCGCCGCGCCGTTGAAATTGCCCTCCAGCCTGCCGGCGCAATTGCTCGGTCAACGCCCGGACGTGGTCGCCAGTCGCTGGCAGGTAGCGGCCCAGGCACGGGGTATCGATGTGGCTCATGCAGGCTTCTACCCCAACGTCGACCTGGTCGGCAGCCTCGGCTACATGGCCACCGGCGGCGGTATGCTGGCGTTTCTGGCCGGCAAGAAATTCAACTACAACGTCGGCCCGGCGATCACCTTGCCGATCTTCGACGGCGGCCGTCTACGTGCGCAATTGGGTGAAGCCAGTGCCGGCTACGACATCGCGGTGGCCCAGTACAACCAGACCCTGGTCAATGCGCTCAAGGGCATCAGCGACCAGTTGATCCGCCGCGAATCCATGGACAAGCAATCGGTTTTTGCCGCGCAGTCGGTGGCCTCGGCGCAGAAAACCTACGACATCGCCATGATCGCCTATCAGCGTGGCCTCACTGATTACCTCAACGTGCTCAACGCCCAAACCTTGTTGTTTCGCCAGCAGCAGATCGCACAACAGGTGCAGGCGGCACGCCTCAGCGCCCATGCCGAGCTGGTGACCGCCTTGGGCGGCGGCCTCGGCGCTGGCGACGATGTGCCCACGGCTGCCAAGACACTCCCAAGCAAGACTCCGGCGGCGCTCGCCGTGTTTGATCACTGAGTAGGCCTTGATGACTCCCTTGCCTGCACCGCTGCGCTGGCTGCATTCCCTTGAGTGGCGCCGTGGTTTTTTCGACTGGGCACGCAGCGATGGTGTGACCTGGGTGTATATCTTCAAAGTGCTGGTCGCTGCGTTCCTGACGCTGTGGCTGGCGATGCGCCTGGAACTGCCGCAACCGCGCACGGCGATGATCACCGTATTTATCGTGATGCAGCCCCAGAGCGGCCAGGTGTTCGCCAAGAGTTTCTATCGCTTCCTCGGGACCTTGGCAGGCTCGGCGGTAATGGTGCTGTTGATCGCTTTGTTTGCGCAGAACACCGAACTGTTCCTCGGTGCGCTGGCGATCTGGGTGGGCATTTGCACCGCTGGCGCCACGCGCAATCGTAACTTTCGCGCCTATGGGTTCGTGCTCGCCGGCTACACCGCGGCGATGGTCGGCCTGCCGGCCCTGGCCCACCCGGACGGCGCCTTCATGGCGGCGGTGTGGCGGGTGCTGGAAATCTCCCTGGGGATACTGTGCTCGACACTGGTCAGCGCCGCCATCCTGCCGCAGACCTCCAGCGCCGCCATGCGCAACGCGCTGTACCAGCGCTTCGGTGTGTTCGCGCTGTTTGTGACCGATGGCCTGCGCGGGCGCAGCCAACGCGAAGGTTTCGAGGCCAGCAACGTGCGCTTTATTGCCGAAGCCGTGGGGCTGGAAGGCCTGCGCAGCGTCACCGTGTTCGAAGACCCGCACATGCGTCGGCGTAACGGGCGGCTCAGTCGCCTTAACAGCGAATTCATGAGCATCACCACGCGCTTCAACGCCTTGCACCAATTGCTTGAACGCTTGCGCGCCGATGAGGCCGACCATGTAGTGGCAGCGATCAAGCCCGGCCTGCAAGACCTGGCCGAAGTGCTCGACGGCTTCTCTGGCCGCGCCCTCACCAGCTTGGATGCCGCGCGCCTGGTCAACCAACTGAGCGCCTACAAGGACGGCCTGCCCGCCAAGGTGCGCAGCCTGCGGGCGAGTTTCCAGGAAGACAACCCGACGGACGCCGAGCAGTTGGATTTCCACACTGCCTACGAGCTGCTGTACCGCTTCGTCGACGACCTGCACAACTACGCGCAAACCCACGCGTCCCTGGCCGAGCATCGCCATGCGCGGGAGGATTGGCACGAAGCCTACACGCCAAAGACCAACTGGCTGGCCTGTGCCGCTGCCGGTGTGCGCGCCTCGTTTATCTTGGTTGTGCTGGGCAGTTACTGGGTGGCCACGGCCTGGCCCAGCGGCGCCACCATGACCCTGATCGCGGCGGCCACGGTGGGCCTGTCTGCTGCCACGCCCAACCCCAAGCGCATGGCGTTCCAGATGGCCTGCGGCACCTTGATCGGCGCCTTGGTCGGCTTTGTCGAAATGTTCTTCGTGTTCCCCTGGATCGACGGTTTCCCGCTGCTGTGCGTGATGCTGGCGCCGGTGATCATCTTCGGTGCCTTCCTCTCCTCCCGCCCGCAATACGCCGGTGTGGGTGTGGGCCTGTTGATCTTCTTCAGCACCGGCTCGGTGCCCGACAACCTCACGGTCTATAACCCCTACACCTTTATCAACGACTACATCGCCATGGTCATCGGCATGCTGGTATGCGCGGCGGCGGGGGCGATCATTTTGCCGCCCAACAGCCGCTGGTTGTGGCGCCGCCTGGAGCAAGACCTGCGTGAGCAGGTGGTGTATGCCATCAGCGGCAAGCTCAAGGGCCTGGCGTCGAGCTTTGAAAGCCGCACCCGCGACCTGCTGCACCAAGCGTATGGCCTCGCGGCCGGCCAGCCGCAGGTGCAACGCGATTTGCTGCGCTGGATGTTCGTGGTGCTGGAGGTCGGCCACGCGATCATCGAACTGCGCAAGGAGCAGGCGATTTTGCCGGTGCACCCGGCGTATGCCGAGTCGCAGCCGTGGCGCCAGGCGATCCGCGTGATGGGACGCTCGCTGGTGCGGCTGTTCCTGCAACCCAGCGCCAGCAACCTGGAGCGCGGGTTGATTGCCGTCGACCATGCGATCAGCCGCGTGCAGGCCACCGACGAGCCCTTCGCCCCGCACTTCGACACCTCGGCCCTGCGCCGGGTGAAGAGCTACCTGCACTTTATTCGCACCTCGTTGCTCGACCCGCAATCGCCTCTGGCCGCCCTCAAAGGAGCCCCGAATGCCTCGTGAAATTGCATTCCACGGCATCTATATGCCGACCATGACCCTGATGTTCTTGATCGCAGCGGGGCTGGCCTGGGCGGTTGACCGCTTCCTGGCCGGGTTCGACCTGTACCGTTTCTTCTGGCACCCGGCGCTGCTGCGCCTGAGCCTGTTCGCTTGCCTGTTCGGCGCCCTGGCGCTGAGCGTCTACCGTTGAGAATGCCCCGATGAAAAAGTTTTTCAGCCTGCTCGCCACCTTGCTGGTGCTGGCGTTGGCGATCTGGATTGGCCGCACGTTGTGGGTGCACTACATGCAAACGCCGTGGACCCGCGATGGTCGCGTGCGCGCCGACATTATCAATGTGGCGGCTGACGTTACCGGCGAAGTGGTGGACGTGCCGGTACGCGATAACCAGTTGGTGAAAAAAGGCGACCTGCTGATGCAGATCGACCCCGAGCACTACCGCATTGCCGTCAAGCAAGCGCAATCGCTGGTGGCCTCCCGCAAGGCCACTTGGGAAATGCGCAAGGTCAACGCGCACCGCCGCGCCGACCTGGACGCGCTAGTGATCTCCAGGGAAAACCGCGACGACGCCAGCAACATCGCCGACTCGGCCCTGGCCGATTATCAGCACGCCCTGGCGCAACTGGAGGCCGCTGAACTCAACTTGAAACGTACCCGTGTGCTGGCGGCGGTGGACGGCTACGTCACCAACCTCAACGTGCATCGTGGCGATTATGCGCGTATCGGCGAAGCGAAGATGGCTGTGGTGGATATGAACTCGTTCTGGGTCTATGGCTTCTTCGAAGAAACCAAACTGCCCCACGTGAAGGTGGGCGACAAAGCCGATATGCAGCTGATGAGCGGCGAGACCTTGAAGGGCCATGTGGAAAGCATCTCCCGTGGCATCTACGACCGCGACAACCCCGAGAGCCGTGAACTGATCGCCGATGTGAACCCGACCTTCAACTGGGTGCGCCTGGCTCAGCGCGTGCCGGTGCGGATTCACATTGATGAAGTGCCGGAAGGCGTGTTGTTGGCGGCAGGGATTACCTGCACCGTGATCGTCAACCCAACACAAAACTAAACTGTGGGGGGGCTTACCCGCTCCCACAGTTGACCGCGTCAGGCTTTGATAAAGGTTTCATGCAGGTGTCGCCACAGCAGCGCGCCACTGGCCTGTTTCTCGAACACCACCGTGGCGCGGCGGTCGGTCTGGGTGCCGCTGTCGTCAATCTGATGCTCGCGATACGTCACCGTGGCGCCGCGCGCATGGCGGTCGATGCCGGTCATTTCACTCAAGGTGATTTTCAACCCCGGACGCATCCCGCCCAGGCGCGTAAACAACGCATTGACCCCGGCCCTGTTGACCCGCGTACCGGTGGCGGGCGCGATCATGCTGAACTCGGGTGAGAAGCGCGCGAGCAGATTTTCCAGCGTGCCCTGAGGCGCAACCCCGGCAAACCATTGCTCGATCTCGACGTGGGTCTGGATCACTTCTTCGAAAAAATCGCTGTAGTCAATCATGCTTGGGCTCGCTGCAAGGGTGAAGCAGCGTGCGTACTCTGGAAGCATCCAGGCGCAACACTGCGAAAAGCGGCAACAGGGTCAGAGCTGCCGCCATCGTGAAGGTTATGGCGAAGGAATCCAAGGCCGACAGTATTGCACTGAGCACGGCGGCGCCGACGCAGAAGCTTACTTGACGGTTCATGTTCCACAACGCACTGGCGTGGCCCATGCGCTCGGCGGGAATATCCAGAAAGGCCAGAGTTTGCGCAGTGCTGCTGCACAGGCTGCCGCCCAGGCCCATCAAGACGTAGGCCGCAATAATCAGCGCGGGCTCGTTGAGCAACAGGATGCCAGCGCATTGCAGCGCCATGCCCGCCAGCAACAAGGGTTTGGGGCCGCAGCGATTGAAGAGTTTTTTGCTCAGGTAGATTGCCACTGCCGAGGCCAGCGCCCAGGGCAACATCAGCGCGCCGGTTTGGGTGGCGTCATAGCCCAAGCTGCGCACATAAAGGATGGCGATCAGACTGGTGCCGATAAACACCCCGGGTATGCACAGGTAGACGAGCATCGCCACGCGCAGCATCGGACTGGCAACCTGTTTGAAAATGCTGCTCAGGTCCAGAGGTGGGCGCACGCGGGTGGGCGCGTCGGGTTTTATCCACAACAAGGCCAGCAGCAGGGTCACCAAGGCCAGTGGCAAGTTGGCGTAGAAGATCCAGCGCCATGCCACAGTGTCGACAATCACCCCACCCAATGCTGGCGATAGTGCCGGCACCAGCAACGCCACCGACATCACCCGCGCCGTCAGTTGGCTGCGCTCGGCGGCGGGGAAGTGCCGGTAAGCCATGGCCTGGCCCACGGGAATCAGCAAACCGCCACCGAGCCCTTGCACTGCGCGCCAGCCTATCAACGCCTCAATGGAGCCGGCCTGGCCCACCATCACCGAGGCGCCGGCGAACAGCAGCAGGCTGGAAGCGATCAGGGTGCGCTCGCCCATGAGCGCCGCCAACCATACACTCAAGGGGATGATCACTGTCAGCCCGAGCATGTAGGCATTACTGATCCACGCCAACTGTGTGACCGAGGCGTGCAGCTCGCGGGCGATATCCGGGTAGGCGACGGTGGCAACAAACATGTTCACCAGGTCCAGGGCAAAACCCAATAAAAAGATCCAGGCGACTTTCGAGCGGTAGGTCATGAACGCGTTCCTGCAAGTGAAGCCGGCAGGGTAGGCCGCAAGCAGGGTTTGGGATACGCCGGTTTGCCTGCTAGTTTGTCAAAAATATTTTGACAAAGGAGGGCGTCCATCATGGTCAGCCTGGACCGTTTTGACACTTTCAAGGCTGTGGTCGAGGCCGGCTCGCTCACTGCTGCCGCGGACCTGCTGGGCCAGACTCGCGCCGTGGTCAGCTTCAACCTCAAGCGCCTGGAGGCGGAACTCGGCGTCACCCTGCTGACCCGCAACACCCGCCAACTGGCGCTCACCGATGCCGGCGAACGCTTTTACCTGCGCTGCACGCGCATGCTCGAAGAGGCCCGCCTGGCGGTAGAAGAAGCCCGCAGTGAGCATGCTCAGCTCAAGGGCACGCTGCGCATCACCACCACTGTCGAATATGCCCTGGCCGTCGTTGCCCCGGCGGTAGAAGCCTTTCGCCGCCTGCACCCGGACCTGAATATCCACTTATCCACATCCTCCACCCATGCCGACCTGATCTCCGAGCGTTTTGACGTGGCGATTCGCCTGGGGCGCCTGCTGGACTCCAATCATCGGGCGGTGCAGTTGTCGACGTTCGATGTGTTTGCTGTTGCGGCACCGCAGTTTGCCGGGCTTCAGACCCTGGAAGAGCTGGAGCAGATCCCCCGGTTGGGCCATGGCCGCTTGACCGAACTGAGCGTCACCGACCCGGCGGGCATTCAACATCAATACCGTGCCGGGCCTGCTGCGTTGGTGGCTGATAGTGCGGCAGTGCTCCAGGCATTTGCTGTGCGCGGCCACGGTGTGGCGATTCTGCCGCAATGGCTGGTGCAGGAAGACTTGGAGGCCGGACGGCTGGTGCGTGTGCTGGCGGATTATCGCTTCGCCCCCCAAGGGGTCTACGCGATGTACCCGGATACCCGGCACCTGCCGCTGAAGGTGCGGGCGTTTATTGATTTTATGAAGGGCTAGAGGCTGCCACTCAAACCAAAGCGCTTCTTCAACACCATCTCCAGCAACCCCTTTGGCAACAGTGCCGCCATCAATGGCAACGCGCGGCTGCCGTTGCCCGAACGCAACAGGCGTGGCGGTCGCACGTGCTGCACCGCCTTGAGCACGTCTGCAGCAAATTCACTGGCCGGGGTTGGCTTGTCCTGGGACGCTTGGCTGCGTGCCCGAATGCCCTCGCGCAACGGCCACCATGGTGACTGTTCGTGGATCAGCAATTCGGCTTGGGCGCCGGCATTCTTTGCAAAGCTTGTATTGATCGCACCAGGCTGCACTTCCATCACCTGCACGCCAAACGGTGCCAGCTCCATGCGCAGGGCGTCGCTTAACGCATGCACAGCGGCTTTGGACGCGCAGTAGGCGCCGGCAAACGGCGTCACCAATACGCCGGAAACGCTGCCGATATTCACCACCAGGCCCTTGTTGCGGCGCAGGGCGGGAAACAAGGCCTGGGTCACGCCGACGATGGAAAACACATTGGTTTCGAATTGGCGTTGCATCGCCTCGGTACCGCCGTCGAGCAATGGGCCCATGGCGCCGTAGCCAGCGTTGTTGATCAGCACATCCAACTCGCCCCACTGCTCGGACAAGCGTTGCAGGGCGGCGCTGTCGTTGACGTCCAGTTGTAGGGCATTAAAGCCTGCGGCGGTAAGCGCGGCGACATCATCGGGTTGGCGGGCGCTGGCCCATACCTCGAAGCCTGCAGCTTTGAACGCATCAGCAAGGGCGCGGCCGATGCCGCTGGAACAACCGGTGATCAGTACGTTGGGCATGCATCATTCCTTTGTCAGTCCGAGAAACTGCCTTGCAGGTGCTCGGCGCGAAATTCCAGGGTTTGTGGGCGATAGCCGGGACGCAGCGGCGGGGTGGGCAGGCAGTCATCCCAGGTGGCGCCCGCCTGCAACTCGCCGGGGCCGCGATAGCGTGGGGCGGCGTAGACATTGTCGGCCAGGTTGACCGTATCGCCCGGTGCATAGGCGGCGACGCGCCAGCGCAGTTCGGTCAGTGGCACGTCGTTGCCGTTGTTCAGGGTCAGTTTTAAAGGACGGTCGGCCGGGCATTCCTGTGGGGCGTAAGTAATGCGCAGCTCAAGGCGAGCCAATTGCGCGGCTTCGCGGTTGTCCAGCCATACCACCCAGACGGCGACGAAACCCAGGCCAACGGCAGCGGCCAACGATACCGGCAGCGCCTTGGCCGGGTAGCGCAGCAGCAGGATCAGCCAGGTGATGATCAGGAGAACGCCGAAGAACATGGAGACCACCTCGAATAGGGAACCAGCATCCTAACTTAAGCTTAGGTGGGATTGGTTACCTTGAGCATTGTGTTGGCCGGGCAGACGCCATCGCAGGCAAGCCAGCTCCCACATTCGACCGCATTCTAAAGTGGGCGCGCGGTCAACTGTGGGAGCTGGCTTGCCTGCGATGAGGCCTGTACAGTCACCACAAACCCCAAGAAAAAGCCCCCACCCAACCCACTGCGGATAGGGGACGCAATGGGCTGGGCGAGGGCTTCTTGTACGACTGTTTTACTGCGCGATAGTTTTCACCGATACACCACGTTCAACCGGTGTCGAGCGACCATAGATATCTTCGAAGCGCTCGATATCGTCTTCACCCAGATAGCTGCCCGATTGCACTTCGATGATCTCCAACGGGATCTTGCCCGGGTTGCGCAGGCGGTGCACCGAGGCGATCGGGATGTAGGTGGACTGGTTTTCGCAGAGCAGGAACACGTTGTCGTCACAGGTGACTTCGGCGGTGCCGCTGACCACGATCCAGTGTTCGGCGCGGTGGTGGTGCATCTGCAGCGACAGGCACGCGCCCGGCTTGACCGAGATGTGCTTGACCTGGAAACGCCCGCCCATGTCCACCGAGTCGTAGGAACCCCACGGACGATAGACTTCGCAGTGGTTCTGGGTCTCGCTGCGGCCTTGCTCGTTGAGGGTGTTGACCATCTGCTTGACGCCCTGGACCTTGTCCTTGTGGGCAATCATCATCGCGTCTTTGGTTTCCACCACCACGATGTTGTCCAGGCCGATCACCGACACGAGTTTGCCGTTGCCATGCACCATGCAGTTGCGGCTGTCCTGGATCACCACGTCGCCTTTGCTCACGTTGCCGTTGGCGTCTTTATCGTTGACCGCCCACAGCGAGGCCCAGCAACCCACATCGCTCCAGCCAGCGGCCAAGGGCACGACGCAGGCGCGTTGGGTTTTTTCCATCACGGCGTAGTCGATGGAATTGTCCGGGCAGCAGGCGAAGGTGGCGTCGTCGAAGGTCACGGTATCGGCGGTCTGCTCGCTGCGCTCCAGGGTCAGCACGCAGGTGTCGTAGATGTCCGGGTCATGCTTTTTCAGCTCTTCGAGGAAGCGGCTGGCACGGAACAGGAACATGCCGCTGTTCCAGAAGTAGCCACCGCTTTTGACGAACTCGACCGCACGTTTTTCATCGGGTTTTTCCACGAACTGTTGCACGCGGCTCACGCCTTCAGGCAGCAGCGAATCGTTGGTGGACTTGATGTAGCCGTAGCCGGTCTCCGGGCGGGTGGCCGGCACGCCGAACAGTACCATCTCGCCCCGCTCGGCGGCCACGGTGGCCAGGGCCAGTGCGCGTTGCAGGGCTTTCTGGTCGTCGATCACGTGGTCGGCGGGCAGTACCAGCATCAAATCGTCACGGCCTTCGTTGACCAGCATCATCGCGGTCAGGGCCACGGCCGGCGCAGTGTTGCGGCCGAAGGGTTCCATCAGGATGCGCTGGCAGTCGAGCTTGCGTGCGCTCAGTTGCTCGTTGACGATGAAACGGTGATCTTTGTTGCAGACCACGATGGGGGCGTCCATGCCTTCGAACACCAGGCGCTCCAGGGTTTGCTGGAACAAGGTGTGCTCGCCGGTCAGTGCCAGGAACTGCTTGGGGAATTGTTTACGCGAAAGCGGCCAAAGACGTGAGCCGCTACCACCGGAAAGGATTACTGGGATCATGGTGTTTCTCCTTGAATCGATATGGGTCAGAGCTACGAAGGTTTGTCGTTTCACTCTTGTTTTTGTCTCGGTCCTGAGTTGAGCCCCGGTCAGTGTGGGAGCTGGCTTGCCTGCGATGGCGCCTACAAGACCGCCATCGCAGGCAAGCCAGCTCCCACAAGGGGGCGTGTCAACTCAGGGAAATAATCAGCGGGTCGACACTGGGCGTTTCACCCACACTGGCGACAGGCTCGAACCTGAGCCGGTGACGTACAACACCGCCGCTTCACCGCGTTCCAACGCAACCGGCTTCACATCGCCGACTTTCTTGTCACCGTCATACAACGCCAGGCTTACCTTCACCGGGTTGATCTCACGCTCGCCACGGCCCTTGGCAGCCACCGACTTGACCACATCGGTCTTGCCGTCGGCGGTCTTCAAGGTCAGGGCCTTGTCGCTGAGGTTCTGCACGCGCACCAGGGATTTCTGCTTGTTCTTGAACGGTGGCTCTTCGATCAACTGCGGCTGGCCGCTGCCGCTGTTGACCAGGGTGTAGTAGTGGTCGGCGGCCAGCTTGACCGGCAGGGTCTGGCTGCCGACCTTGGCGCTGTAGTCACCGCCCGGCATGAAGCTGAAGTCGCTGCTGGCCAGTGGCGCAACGTCGCTGAGGTTGGTGCTGCCGACGGTGGCGCTGACTTCCTGGTTGCTGGCGTTGTAGATACGCACAAAGCTGGAGCCTTTTGGTGCAGTCGGGCCGTATAGGGCGGCGTCACCGGCAGCGAAGGCCGACAGGGATACGACGCTCAGGCCTGCTGCGATAGCCAGGGTTTTAGCGAGACGACGAGGAGTAGTAGTGAAAGTCATGTGAGTTACCTCTCTTTCAGTTTTGCGCCCGGTCGGGCGTCTCGGATTTAGGTGTGTTGATTGCCATGTTCTGTTGGCGCGAACCGGCTTGTTTAAGCTGCGCAACCCAGGCTGGGTCGGCATCACCGATTTCGTTGTTGATAGGCAGATAACGTTCAGGAAACTCCCAGATCAGCACCTGAGGCGGGCTGTTCTTGAAGTCGTCACTTTTGAGGTAGCTGAGCATCGGCAGGATCGGGCCGTGGCCATCTTCGGCGTAGCTGACCACGTCGCTGTGCAAGGCTTGTTTGAGCGCACCCACGAAGTTCCAGTTGGGGTTGGCGCTGTAGCTGGTGCCCACCAGGGCCACCGGCGTTTCGCTGTCGCTGAACAGCGCGTCATCACCTTTCTCTTCGGCCAGGTGGGTGACGCGTTTTTCCAGCGGCTCTTTAGGTGGCATCAGGTTTTCGAACAGCGGGTCCAGGGGCAGGAACAAACGCAAGTCACCTTTATGTGGCTCGGTTTTCTCAGCCTCGGTGACAAAACGCTGCGGCTCGCCGCTCAGTGGGGTTTTGTCGGCAATCGCCTTGGCCAATTGCTTGGCGGCGACTTCGGCACCGTCCGGTGTCCAGTGAGTATCGGTGCGCAGGAACACTTGCTTGCCGGCGAGCTTGGCCTGTTGCAGCGGGCCGAGCAGATCTGGAGCTGGAATGTTGTCCGCCGCCACTCGGGCATGGAAGTCCTGGTACAGGTTGGCGTGCACGCTGGCCGGTTTGACTTCACCCAAATGCTCCGGATACAGGCGTACCTTGGCCGGCACGATCGCCATCACCAGTTGGATACCCTGGGCCTTGAGCTTCTGGCGCACGCCTTCGACCAGCGCGTAGTTGCCTTGCAGGTTCTGGTCTTCGTTGACGGCGGGGTTGAATTCCTCGTCGCTGTACAGCCAGTGATCGCGGCCCAGCACCACGCCAGGGCGGCCTTCATTGAACAGCTTGTAGTCCAGCGCCGCCCACAGGTTGGTGCCCAGGCGCTTGATCGGGAACTCGTCGTCGTAGTGGGTCTCGACGGCTTTGGTCCAGCGACCGTTGAGCACGGTGGCATCGGCGTTGGTGCTGAAGCCAAAGAAGCTGCGCAGCGACCAGGCGCCAAGTGCCAGCAACAGCACCAGGAACAGGCTTATGTAGAGGACGCGTAATGAACGGGTCATGGTCGGCTCCCTCAGAATTGGAAGTAAAGGAACGGCGAGAAACTCTGCGCCGACAGTTTCAGGATCGACGCCACGAACAGCAGAAGCACCGCAGCGCGCATGGCGTAGCGTGGCCAGTCAGCGGTCCAGTAGGCCGGTTGCACGGCAGCGTCACGGCCCACGCTGAAACCGGGCTCGTGGATGCTGCCAGGGTTGTCGCCCGGTACGGCCTTGATCAGGCTCGGGTCGGCTGGCTTGGCCTTTTCGGCAGGGCGGTTGGTGTAGAAGTCGCGCAGGCCGAAGAACGCCAGCGTTGCATAGGCCACCACCAGGGTTGCCGCTTGCAGGCCGGTAAGGTTGGCGCGGTTGAGTTCCGACAGTGACCACTCGCCAAAGCTGAACATCGCACCGTACATACGCCCGGCAACGTGCAGGTTTTCGGCGCGGAAGATCACCCAGCCCATTACCACCAGCAGGAAGGTAAAGGCCCAGCGCAGCACATTGAAACTGCGGGGCGCGGTGTTCAGGCCGATGGCTTTTTCAATCGCCAGCCACATGCCGTGCCAGGCGCCCCATACGATGTAGGTGATGTTCGCGCCGTGCCACAGGCCACCGAGCAGCATGGTCAGGAACAGGTTGCGGTAAGTGGTCAGGGTGCCTTTGCGGTTGCCGCCCAGGGTGATGTACAAGTAGTCACGCAGCCAGGTGGACAGGCTGATGTGCCAGCGCCGCCAGAACTCGGTGATCGACTGGCTGATGTAGGGCTGCTTGAAGTTTTCCATGAAGCGAAAACCCATCATCAAGCCCAAGCCAATGGCCATGTCGCTGTAGCCGGAGAAGTCGAAGTACAGCTGCGCGGTATAGGCCAGCGCGCCGAGCCAGGCATCGCCTGTAGTGGGGTTTTGCAGGGCGAAGCAATGGTCGGCCACCACCGCCAGGGTGTCAGCAATAAAGACCTTCTTGATGAAACCCTGCATGAACCGCGTGCAGCCCTCGGAGAATTTATCCAGGGTGTGGGTGCGGTTGTTGAACTGATCGGCCAGGTCGCGAAAGCGCAGCACGGGACCGGCGATCAGGTGCGGGAAAATCGCCACGAACGCCGCAAAGTCGATGAGGTTGCGGGTCGCCGGGGTGTCGCCACGGTACACGTCGATGATGTAGCTGATGGACTCGAAGATGTAGAACGAGATCCCGATCGGCAACAGCACGTGAGTGAGGATGAACGGCTCCAGGCCTGCCGACTTCATCATTACATTGATGCTGTCGACGCCGAAGTTGGCGTACTTGAAGTAGCCGAGGATGCACAGGTCGACCGCCACCCCGAGCAACAGCCAGCGCTGCGCCGGCTTGGTGCGTACACCGGCGGCACCGACCTTGAGGCCGATCCAGTAATTCCACAGGGTCACTGCGGCGAACAGCGCCAGGAAGTCCACTCGCCACCAGGCGTAGAACACGTAGCTGGCAATCAGCAGCAGCAGATTGCGATAGCGTTGCCCGCTCAAGTAGTACAAGCCGAGAAAGATCGGCAAGAACAGAAACAGGAACACATTGGACGAGAAAACCATCCCGATCTCTCCATGTTTAACCAATAGTCAAGGGCCAGAGCCCCCCCAAACCCCCCACGATGTCGGGGGAGGCTGTGATCGTTCCCACGCTCTGCGTGGGAATGCCTCTTGTGGCGCTCTGCGCCACGCTTTGGGACGCACAGCGTCCCGTGCTGCATTCCCACGCAGAGCGTGGGAACGATCAGCGACTAGCTGCCTTTGTTGCCTTTTTCATGCGCCGGGTCGTAGACCTTGGTCAGGTCACCGCCCAGGCGGAAGGTCTTGAACGGTTGCATGCCATGCTTGCGTTCGATCACATCCGGGGCGCAGGTGTAGAGGGTGCAGAAGGGCTCAAGCCAGGCAAATTTCATGTCTTCCTTGAGGTCCTTCATGTCCTGCTCTTTGCCGTTCTTCTGCTCGAAGATGTCCGGGTCTTTCACCCCGGCCAGCACCTTGTCGCCCAGGCGCTTGAGCGCGCTGTTGTTTTCCTGGCGCAGGTCCACGCCGTTGACCAGCGCAAAACTGGCGATCATCGACAGCGGCGGCAGCGCGTAGTTGTGGTACGACAGGGCGCGTTGCTGGCGCTTCAATTCGTTCGGCAGGAAACCCTGGTCATCGACCTGGTTCACGCCGACCTTGTATTCCTTCACCGCCCAGTCAAACAGGTCGCGGCGGTTGGTAGCGATGGACGTTGCCATCACCGACCAGGCGGCCCAGTACGAGTGGTTGTTAGTTTTTTCCAGGGGCAGGTTGTCCCAGTCGCTCACCACCTGGTCGGCCAGCTTGTTGAACCAGGCTTCGATCTGCTGGGCTTCCTGCGGGTGCTTGGCCAGTGGCTGCGACTCGGAGAACTTCAGGCGCACATAGGCCGAGGCCATGCTGCCCAGCGCCCATTTGCGCATGGACTTGCCGGTGTGATTGAAGTCCTTGGACATCAACGCATCGGCCTTGGCCCATGACACCAGCCAGTTCAGGGTGCATTCGAGCTGCTGTGGACGGCCGTCGCGCATGAACTGCATCACCCGTTTGCTGGTGTCTTTTTCCAGCTTGGTGATGTCGGCGGTGCTGTCGCGAAAGGCTTTTTCCGACTGCACATTCAGGGTCGAACGGGCCTTGTCGGAACCTTCGTACTTGCTGCGAAACTGCAACGGCCCGGTGTAGGGCGTTGGCATGCTGTCGCAATCATTCTTGAAATCGCCGGTCTTGAACGCTTCGATCGGTGCGAAATAGCCCTGGGGTGGACGCAGTGGCGCCGCTGCATTGACGGAACCTGCGAACATGGCCAGGCCCAGCAGGCCAGGGAGCAATAACTTTTGCATAAGTAACCTCACTTCCCGAGTTGGGCGGTCTGCTGACCACCGCTTGGGAATACGTTGCGTGTGCAAATTTTCGCTTCAACCTTCTGCGCCGCAGCGCCCGCTTCGGGGCCCTGCACTTCCACGGCCAGCAAGTTCTGCGAGGCCCAGTCTTCATCGGTGCGCAGTTCAAAGGCGAAACGCCCGTCTGTATCGGATGTTTCGGGTTTCTCGATCTTGATGTCCTCGTGGCGCCCGTTCATGTACCAGAGGGTGGCTTGCAAGGTTTTCACCGACGGATCGGCGAAGCGGATATCGACCTGATGGTTGGCGTTGCGCAGGTCTTTGTTCGCGCTGTTGACCATCAGTTCGTTTTTGCCCGGTTTGAGCGTGGTGCTGGCCGACATCTGCGCGGTCTTGCCTTCGCAACCGTTGTCCAGCAGCGCCATCATCTGGCGGTAGATGGTTTCCTGGTCGAGACGGTACAGCGGCGAGAATTCCCAGATCAGGATCTTCGGTGGGCTCTTCTGGAATTCATCGCTGCCCAGGTACTGCAGCATCGAGCCTTCCAGGCCACCGCCGGGGAAGGCGACGTTGAGGATGTCGGCCCCGATTTCCTCTTCCAGGAAACCGGCGAAGTTGTAGTTCTTGCCACTGTGGCTGGTGCCCACCAGCGTGATCTGCGGGTTGCCCGAATCGCCGAACAGGTCGCCGTCACCGGCTTCGCCCTTGGGCTCGGTGGTGAACTGGTCCATGTACTGGATCGCATAGCTGGTGCCACACAGTTGCCCGGCCATGTTGTGCAGGGTGCCGGTCTTGCCCATGCGGCCCGAGCGCTTGGTCTCGAACTCACGCTTGGGAATCTCGGCATATTCCGGCATCTGCTTGACCTTGGCCGCGACGATTTTCGCGGTGCGCTGGGCGCCGTACGGAGTCCAATGCTGGTCGCCACGGAAGTAGAAATCGTGGGCTGGCAATTCATCCGGCAGTTGTTCGTTGGTCAGCGGCGACAGGTCTGGTACCACGTAGCCCATCTTGGCGAAGCGGCCGAGCATGGTTTTGTAGTTGCCTAGGGCTTTGTCGAAGTCGAACGAGGCTTTCTCCGCCGGGTTGAGCTTGTTGCGGTTCACCAGGCCACGGGTCGGCTGGTAGACCACCACCAGTTCCACGCCCTTGCTCTTGAACGCATCGTGCAGCTGCTGCATGCGCTTGTAGCCGGCCGGGGTGGTGTCGAACTCGGTGCGCAGGTCTTCCTGGGTACGGAACAGCCAGTCGCCCTGGGCTTGCACCAGGGTGGTGAAGTTCTGCTGGTAGCGCGTGGTGTAGTTTTTCGCGTCATGGGCGGCCGGGCACAGGCTGCAGCAGGGTTCAGCGGTGAAGGTAGGAGCTTTGACTTCATCGGCGCGTACGCCCTGGCTGGCCGCCAGCAGGCCGAGGGTCAGACCCGAGAGGCTCAGCAGTTTGATCATGTGTGGGTGCATAAGGGTCATCCTCAGTCCTGCAATTCGGTCTGGCGTTCGACGGGGTCGATCAGCACGGCTTTCTGCTGGCGCACCAGCAGGTCGAGAATTTCTTCCTGGCGGTCACCCAGGATGCCGGAGAAGCTGATGCCGCTGGATTTGGTCGGCGCCAGCATCGACACGCGATACAACTCGATACTCAACGGCGAGTCGATGGACAGCGGCCCGCTGCCGTTACCCGCCAGTTCACCGCCGACCACGATCAGCGAGACCTTGGCGTCGAACGGGTCGAGGGCGATGTCGCGGTCGGTGTCGGTCAAGTCCTTGATGTGGCCGTACACGCCGGTCAGCCCGTTGGCCATCGAGGTGTTTTCGTAGAGCTTGATGTTCACGCTGTTACGCACGCGGATCCCGTGGCGACGGTTGCTGATCACCTTGTTGCCCCACAGCAGGTTGTCGCCGCTCTCATAGAGGGTGATGCCGTCGGTGTGGTTGCGGTAGATCTCGTTGTCGGCGATCAGGTTGTTCACGCTGTTACGGTCGATCACCAGGCCCGAAAGCTTGTTGTCATAGCTGCGGTTGTTGAAGATAAAGCTGTCGTTCACTTCCCGGGAAATGATGATGCCGTGCTTCTTCTTGGTGCCGTACACGGTGTTGTCCGCGATGATCAGGCCGTGAGAACGGTCATGGGGGTCAATGCCGTAGACGATGTTGTCTTTGTAGGTATTGCCCTTGATCACAAAGCCCGTGGTCTCGTAGCAGTAGAAGCCGTACCACATGTCCGAGAACTCGGAGTCGATGATCCAACCGGTCGGCTCGGGGCGCTTGAGCACCTTGGCCATGTTCGGCGTGTACTGGGAAATACTCACCCCGTACGACTTACTGTTGGCGTAGCCGAAGCTGGCCATCTTGGTTTTTGAGATGTAGGTCTCGGTGCCGCCCCAGGCCAGCAGGAACGGGCGGAATTCCTTGGCCGACTTGAACAGCGCCGGACCGTTGGTTTTTTCATCCCAGCCGGTGACCTTGGTGTCACGCACGAACAGCTGGCCGTCGTTGATCAAAAACGCGCCGGCTTGTTGGGACAGGCGCAGTTCCTGGGTGTTCTTGTCGATATCGAGGATGCCTTTACGGCCCACCACGATCGGCAACTTGGCCAGGAACACACCCGGCGACGTTTCGCTGAAGTACTGCTTGGGCACTTTGCCCAGCAGGTCCTTGAGGTTCATGTAGCCGTCATCGACGAAGATCGCCTGGGGAATGCCATGCTGGCGCACCACCCATTCGGCCATCTTGTTATCGCCGCCGATAAAGTCCTTGAGCGCGTCTTCTTGCATCATGCGGCGGATGCTGATTTTGCCCGCCTTGGTCTTGACGATTTTCTTTTCCATCGCCTGCGCGGTGTAGCCCGACAGGTCGGGCAGCGCCGGCTTGGCCATTTCCAGCGGCGCGGTAGGCGGGCTGGAGATGGTGTAGGTTTTGGCCTGTTGCAGTTCCTTGGCGATGATCGGCGCCTTGGCCGCCGTATCGGCAAACGCTGTGGCGCTGGCCATCAGCATTGCCGCGACGAGTAGGCTTTGAGCATTCATGGCGCAGGCTCCCATCAGAATTTCCAGACCACGTCGACAAACGCGCGGTGCATGTAGGAGTCGACCTGGCTGCCATAGGCATCGCCGGGCTTGAACACGCCGGCACGCAAACGCACCAGGGCTGAAGGCTCGTCGATCGACTGGCTCAGCGCCGCTGGCAGCAAGCCTTTCTTGAAGTACTTGGTGACCACCAGGTCCATTTCTTGGCCGAGGTCTTTCTTGCCGTCTTCCAACGGCAGGGAGGTGCTGGAGAGGATCGCGCCGGTGACGTCATCGGTGTTGTTCTGCACCGCGTCGATGCCGTTGCTGCCCACCGGCTTGTTGCCGTCCACGCGCCAGAACTTGTGGTACACCAGGCTGGCGTCGTAGTCCTCGCGCAGTTGCCAGGAACCGAACAGGCTCATGGACTGCATGTTGTTCATTTCGCCGCGAAACGCTTCGCCGAAGCGATGCACACGGGACTGGGTGCCGGTCCAGTTCGAACGGTTGCTTTGCAGGCCGTTCTGTTCGTATTCGGCACTGGCGCGCGAGTACGCGGCACCCACTTGCCACTGCGGATCCAGGCGCAGGCGCACGCCGATATCGGTGGCCCAGCCGCTGGCGTCATCGCTGCGTTTGGCGGAGGTGGGGCGGCTGCCGTCGGCGTTCAAGGCGTTGACCTTGTCGCGGTCGCCTTTCATGCCGGTGATGCTCGCCCAGTAGTTGACGGTGTTGGTGTTGCGCCAGTTGTAGGCGTCGCTATTGGCTTCGATGCCCAGCCAGGTGAGGTCGCCGTTTTCGCGCTTGTCCAGCGGGTCGCTGGCCACACCCGGTTCGGCGTAGTCGAGCTTGCCGTCGTCGTGGGTGTGGTGGCCGCGCAGGCCGATCCACTGGCCCGGTGTCCACTGGTAGGCGGCGTCGGCGTAGAAGTGCTGGCGGTCCTTGTCGACCGGCGACAATTCCTTAAGGTCGGTGCGGTATTCGCTGAAGCGTTCGGCGGCGCCGACATTGGCCTTGAGCAAGGTGGTGTCGAAGGTCCAGTTCAACGCTTCGATGTTGGTGTCGCGCCACTGGCCGTCGTCATTGCGCAGGCGCTGGCGGCCGAACTTGAGGATCTCGCCGGGGTAGGGCGTGAAGCCGCTGTAGCCGACCCAGAACTCACGCAGGGCCAGGTAGTTTTTCTTGGCCTTGCGGTCGTCGTTGCTCGACTGCTGCTCGGTGGTGTCATCGGCCGACGGTTGCAGGGTGTCGGTCTCGATGATGTCGCTGGACACCACTGCCTGGCCCATGGCGTAGGCGCTCCACGCGCCGCTTTCGCCGTAGATCCAGGGGCGCAGGTCGAGGCCGATGCCGTTGACGTCGCCGCCTTTCTGGGTGCCGAGGTCGCGGTCATCTTCAGACTGCGCGGTGGCTTTGACTTCCAGGCCGAAGTTCTTGGCTTCGGTGAGCGCGGCCAGGGTCGGGCACGACCACAGCAGGGCGAAGGACAGGCCGATACCGGCCTTGACGAATGGGTTGAGCTTCATAGGGATTCCTCGCCGTCTTCTTCTTGCAGGGCGTGCAGTTGCAGCGTGCTTTGGGCCAGGGTGCCGCGGGCGGCCAGTTCCTGTTGCACCAGGCGTTGGCCTTCGGCGCGTTGCGCAGGCGTCAGCGGCGCTTCGAGCTGGGTGGCCAGGTCATTGGCTTCTGGCGTGTCCTGGGCCTTGGCCAACTGGCTGAAGACATAGGCGTTCAATGGGTCGGGCTTGGTGCCCTTGCCTTGGGAAAACAGTTGGGCAATGGCGAAGTCGGCGCTGTTCTGGCCGTTGCGCGCGGCGGTCAGCAGGTGGTCCAGGGCTTTTTGCGGGTAAACCTTGCCCAGGTAGCCACGGCGGTAGATCTGGCCGAGGTAGTAATCGGCGGCCACTTCACGGCCCACGGCTTTTTCGAAATGCGCCTCGGCGGCCTTGGCATCGGCGGGCACCCACTTGCCTTCGTAGTAGAGCTTGCCCAGCAGCAATTCGGCGCGTGGCTGGTCGGCGGCGCGGCCGTTGTCCAAGTACTTCATCATCTGCTCGACATCGCCTAGTTCGGGGAAGTCGTAGAGCAGTTGCGCCAGGCTGACCCAGGACGCCGGGTAGCCAGGGGCGATTTTTTCCAGCAACGCCTGGGCGGTTTTTTCGTCCGGGGTGCCGAGGGTGGCATCGCCGAGTACGCGGGCCACGCTGTCGACGCGCTGGGCGGTGACGGTGCCACGGCTTACGCCTGCTTCCATCTGCTTGAGCAATTCGGCCTGTTGTTCCGGCTGCTGTTTTTTCTGATAGACCGTGGCCAGTTCGACGTAGCAGATATCGGTGGTGTTCAGCGCGGCTTTGCAGATGCGCTCCACATCATCCAGATGCTGGTCGTAGGTACCCTGGGTGCGATACAGCAGCACCTGGGCCAGGCCGGCCTCCGGGTAACCCGCCGCCTGCCATTGGCTGATCTGCTGTTGGGCATTCACATTGGGGAAGCTGTGGGGGTATTGCAGGTACAGCATCGCTAGCGGGATCAAGGTGTTGCCTTCGCCATTGGCAAAGGCTTTTTTCAGCAGGCTTTCGGCTTCATGGTGCTCGGCCTCAGTGGCGCCCGGCTTGGCCGCCAACAGGCGACCCAGGCGTGCCTGGGCGCGGGGCGAGGTGTCTGCCGCCGCACGGTAGGTGGCTTCGGCCTGCTTGATTTGCGCTGGGTCGCGGGTGCCGACCTGGATATCGGCCAGGCCCACCTGGGCCTCGCTGTAGCCCAGTTCCGCCAGTTGCTGGTAATTCTGCTGGGCGGTGACGGTGTCGCCGCGTTTCAGCGCTTCATTGGCAAGGCGTTGGTCGGGCAGGCCGGCGCAACCGGCCAGGCTTACGGCCAGTGCCAGCGCGCAGTACGCAGAGGCCAGGTGAAATCTGCTCTGTGTGGGAGCTGGCTTGCCTGCGATGGCATCGCTGCGGTGCCACTGATGCACCGAGTCGCCTGCATCGCGGGCAAGCCCGGCTCCCACAGAGGTCAGCGGTGTTGTTGGAATAGAGTTCACAGGCATGTCCTCGCTTACAGACCGTGAGCCATGGCTTTGTCGATCAGCCAGTTCAGCGATGGGCCACGGTCACTGGTGACTTCCACCGGGCGGCCGGCGTAGGTGCTGTCCAGCGGTGCGTCGGGCTTGATCTGCACACGGATGTCAGAGGACAGGTCGGCGCTGTTCAGGCTGGTGCTGCTGACGATGGTGCCGGTGCGAACCTGTTCTTCGTCGGCGACCTGGAAGCTCACCGGGGTACCTGGGCGCACATCACCGAACTGGCGATAGCTGAAGCGCGCTTCCACATTGGCCTGGCTGCCGCGTGGCACCAGTTGGAAGATCACATCGCCCTTGCTGGCGTACTGGCCGTCGGCGACCAGTTGCTGGGCGACCACGCAGTCGCACGGCGAAGTCAGGGTGCCGGTCATTTGCTTGCCGAACAGCTCTTCAACCTTGGCCGGTTGCAGTTGGTCTTCGTCCAGGTGGCCCTTGAGTACGTCGAGCATACTGGTGCTGAACGTCGCCAGTGGCGCGCCCTTGGCCGCAACCGAATCACCTTTGAGCAGGCTCTGCACGGTGCCGTCACGGGGCATGGTCACGTTCATGCCCGGTACGCTGACGAGGCCGGCCTGGGCGTGGCTGACGAAGTACATGCCGTAGAGCGACTTGACCACAAAGCCGAAGGCTGCCAGGCCGACCAAAAAGATCGCCAGGCTGAATGTCACGGCGCGCAGGCGACCGAACGCAGTCATGCCGCTGCCGCCGTCCTTGACCTTGCGTGCCTTGGTGAAGTTGTCGCGTTGCAGGGTCGCGAGTACGTCGCCCATGGTCACGATGTCGCCGGACAGGTGCGAAGTGATCAGGTGACGCAGGGTAGAAATATCCTGGGCATCGAGGTTCTGAAACTGGCAGCCGGTGCGGCCGGTCTGGCGGTCGTAGGAGCGGATCTGCAGCTCCACGTCCATGGCCAGGCCGAGGTTGTCGATCACGAACTGCAGGCGGCCCTTGTGCACTTGGCCGATGGTGAGCGGCTGGGTGGCGGTGAAGGCCAGGCCGCCGGCGGACAGGTCGATAACCTTTGCTTCGGTCGGCGTGCGGTCACTGTTGAAGAAGCGCAGCTTGGCCGGGATTTTCACCCGGGCGTGTTGGCGCTGGGCTTCGGATTCGTGGACAACGTTGGCGTTTACTTGGCTGTTCATAGTATTCGATTTCCTAGTTAATTCAGGCTTGGCAGGGTCAGACCATCATCAGCAACACGGCAACGAAGATGCTGCCGGCGGAGAAGGTCATGGTCCGAGACGACCAGGTGTTGAACCAACGTTGAAAGCTGGCCAAATCGCGGGTCAGTTTGGTGTCCTGGCGGGTCCAGGACTGTTGATCAAGGCGGAAGAACACGTAGATCTTCACCAACGCGCCCATGATCTGGTTGTAATAGAGAATCAGCGGGTAGGCCGGGCCGATCTTGTGGCCGGAGCACGACAGCAGCAGGGTGAGGATCAGGCGGGTGATGCCGATCCACAGCAGGTAGGCGAGGATGAAGGCGCCGCCGTACTTGAAAGTGGCAATCATCGCTACGGTCAGGCCGAGCAGGGAGGTCCACATCGACACGCGCTGGTCGAACAGCACCACGCTGGTGAACAGGCCCAGGCGACGCACGCCCAGGCCGAGGGCACGGGAGTTCTGGCGCAAGTTGTTGCCGTACCAGCGGAACATCAGTTTGCGGCTGGCCTTGATAAAGCTCTTTTCCGGCGGGTGTTCCACGGTGTTGATGGCGGCGTCCGGCACGTAGAAGGTGTCGTAGCCCAGGCGCATCAGGCTGAACCAGCTGGACTTGTCATCGCCGGTGAGGAACTTGAAGCGGCCCAGGCGCCAGTGTTGCAGCGAGTCGCTTTCCACATCGGCGATAAAGCCCGGGTCAGTCACTACGCTGGCGCGGAATACCGACATGCGCCCGGTCATGGTCAGCACGCGCTTGGACAGGGCCATGGAGCACATGTTGATGTGGCGTTGGGCAAAGCGCAGCTTGTGCCACTCGCTCATGATGTAGCCGCCGCGCACTTCGCAGAATTCGTTGGTGGTCAGGCCGCCGACATTGCCAAACAGCTGGAACCAGGGGACAGTCTTGCGCACGACGCCTTCGGCGAGCACGGTGTCGCCATCGATCACGGCTACAACGGCGCGGTCATCCGGCAAGTGGCGGGAGATGGCGCGGAAACCAAACGCCAGGCCGTCGCGTTTGCCGGTACCGGCGATGCGCACGAAGTCGAGCTTGACGTGAGCCGGCGGGTTGAGCTTTTCCCAAAGGCTTTTCACCAGCAGCTCATCGGACATTTCCACCAGCGAGCACACCACGGTGGTGGGAAAGCCGCAGTCGATGGCTTCACGAATCACCGAGCTGTAGACCTGTGCGGTGGTCAGCGCATCGATACGAAAACTGGTGACCATCAGGAACACATGGGACGGGTCGGCGGCCTTGCCCAGCTTGCGCACTTTGCGGCGCAGGTGCGGGTACACCACGTACAGGAACAGCATGCCGCGAAAGAAATGCGTCGCACCCATCGAGTAGCGCCAGATACCCACGGCGCCAATCAGGAAAATAAAATTCTTCGATTGCGAATCGAAGGTACTCGCCGGCAACAGCAGGGCGAGACCCATCAGCAGGCTGAGAAAGAACAGCCAGCCGGCCGATTGCAGAAATACATGTTTTAACTTGGACATAAGCGTCATCCGCAAGGTGAGGAGGCTTCAGGCTGCAAGCGCTGGGGATAAAGCCACTGGCAGCCTGAAACTTGCCGTTGCTGTTACCAGCAAATACCTTCGGTACGGCCGCTCACGCTGGTGGCCTTGGACATGAAGCCCACCAGGTCGACCACTTGCTTGCCTTCCGGAGCGTTATGCGCCAGGGCACGGAACTTCTCGTCACGGTTACCGAGGATGATCACGTCGGAGTTGTTGATCACATCATCGAAATCCGAGTTGAGCAGGGACGACACGTGCGGGATCTTGCCTTCGATGTAGTCCTTGTTCGCGCCGTGCACGCGGGCGTATTCGACGTTGCTGTCGTAGATGCTCAGGTCGTAGCCCTTGCCGATCAGCATTTCCGCCAGTTCTACCAGGGGGCTTTCACGCAGGTCATCGGTGCCGGCCTTGAAGCTCAGGCCCAGCAGCGCAACTTTGCGTTTGTCGTGGCTGGAGACGATGTCGAAGGCGTTCTGCACCTGGGACTCGTTGCTGCGCATCAGCGAGTTGAGCAGCGGTGCTTCCACGTCCAGCGAGCCGGCGCGGTAGGTGAGGGCACGCACGTCTTTGGGCAGGCACGAACCGCCGAAAGCGAAACCTGGGCGCATGTAGTACTGGGACAGGTTGAGGGTCTTGTCCTGGCAGACCACTTCCATCACTTCACGACCGTCAACGCCGACGGCCTTGGCGATGTTGCCGATCTCGTTGGCGAAGGTGACTTTGGTGGCGTGCCATACGTTGCAGGTGTACTTGATCATTTCGGCAACGGCGATGTCCTTGCGGATGATCGGCGCGTCGAGTTCTTCGTACAGCGATTGCAGCACATCGCCGGAGGCTTTATCAAACTCGCCGATAACGGTCATCGGTGGCAGGTCGTAGTCGGCGATGGCAGTGGATTCACGCAGGAATTCGGGGTTGACCGCAACGCCGAAGTCGACGCCGGCTTTCTTGCCGGAGCAGTCTTCCAGGATCGGGATTACCACGTTGGCGACAGTGCCCGGCAGTACGGTGCTGCGCACCACGATGGTGTGGCGGGTGGTCTTGTCACGCAGCACAAAACCGATCTCGCGGCATACCGACTCGATGTAGTTCAGTTCCAGGTCACCGTTCTTCTTGCTTGGCGTGCCGACGCAAATCATCGACAGGTCGGTATCGCGAATCGCCTCGGCGAAGTTGGTAGTGCCACGCAGTCGGCCCGTCTGGATACCCTGGCTCAACAGCTCGCCCAGACCCGGTTCAACAATCGGCGACTTACCGGCATTGATCAGGTCGATCTTTTCCTTGGAAATGTCTACGCCGACCACTTCGTGGCCACGGGCAGACAGGCAACCGGCACACACTGCGCCAACGTAACCCAAACCAAATATGCTGATGCGCATCGCAATTACCTCTTTGTTTAATTCATGCCATTAAATGGCCGGAGTTCATGTTTGCAAGCGTCACTGATGCCGCGAAAGTTAGGCGAATAGACGCCGACTTACCGCGTGCAGGCATGTTGAATAACGAGTGACTAACTATTGCACTCAAGTTGTGCGCAACGAGGCCTTATTATTGGGGCTTGCCCTGAAATGCAGCCGTGCTTCCTTGGAGGAAGGCTCCGGCGCCGGTGCGGCAAGGTTTTGATGCAGGAAAAATGCCTTTTTTATCAATGCCTTGTGTGTTTGCACGGGCTCATTTAGGTCAGCGCTGCCTTGGCCTGCAGGGGATAGCAATGCGTACTTATCGCCACCCTTAACTCGATCAGTTGATGTTATGACCATAGAACCAAAGTGCTTTATGACAACTTGGCTACTTCCGTTGGTCGCTATGTAAGTCATCTCTTACGTAAGCAGAGAATTTCGTTACCGGTGGTATGAGCGGTGCTTCAGGACGAAGTTCCGGGCCACTCATCCCCTTTCCCGAAATTTTTTGAAATATTAGAAAAGATGGCACTGGTACTATATTGATAGCACTTGCTATTTAGGCCAGTAGTTATGGGGAGTTGGTGCGAGGGGATAGTTTTGTGCCACTACCGTTTAAAAAAAGTGGTGCCACTACGAAAAAAACCGACGGGTGTCGAGTGAAGAAATCGTTAGGGTTGTGTCTGGATGTTTTTCTGGCGCCAAATAAATGACGATTGATGGGGTGGAATGCAGGCAAAAAATGTGGGAGCTGGCTTGCCTGCGATAGCGGTGTATCAGCGACATGTGAGTCGGCTGACCCTCCGCTATCGCAGGCAAGCCAGCTCTCACAGTTGATGTTGGTGGCTGTACAGGCCTTATTCCGGTGCGTGATCGCGCAAAAACACCAGGTTATCCGGCTTGGATTGCTCCGCATTGAAGCGATAACCCTGCACATCGAACTGCTTGAGCCTGGCCGGGTCGTTGATGCGTTCTTCAATCACAAAACGGCTCATCATGCCTCGGGCCTTTTTGGCGTAGAAGCTGATGATCTTGTACTGACCGTTCTTCAGGTCCTTGAACTCGGTGTTGATGATCCGCGCGTTCAAGGCCGTGCGCTTGACTGCCGAGAAGTACTCATTGGAGGCCAGGTTAAGCAGCACATCGTCGCCTTGTTCGGCCAGGGCCTCATTCAACCATTCGCTGATGCGTGTGCCCCAGAACGCGTAAAGGTCCTTGCCGCGGGCGTTGGCCAGCTTGGTGCCCATCTCCAGGCGATACGGCATCATCAGGTCCAGCGGACGCAGCAGGCCGTACAGGCCCGAGAGCATACGCAGATGGTCCTGGGCATAGCTGAAATCGGCATCGCTGAAAGTCTCGGCATTCAGGCCGGTATACACATCGCCCTTGAACGCCAGCAGCGCCTGCTTGGCGTTGGCCGGAGTGAAGGCCGGCGTCCAGCTGCCGAAGCGCGCGGCGTTGAGGCCACCGATCTTGTCGGAGACGTGCATCAGCTCACTGATTTGCGCCGGGCTCAGTTCGCGCAGTTGCTCGATCAGTTCCTGGGAGTGGTCCAGGTACTGCGGCTGGGTGAAGCGTGCAGTGACCGGCTTGGACTCGAAGTCGAGGGTTTTGGCGGGGGAAATCACCATCAGCATGAAGTTGGCTCCTGGAATCGTGGGCGAGATTCTAGGGGTTGGGGCGTTTTGACTCCACCTATGATGGCGATAGATGCGATCCGCTATGATGGGCGGTAACTCTGTAGAGGGAGACCCCGTGTGCGATTAGCGCTTTTATTGTCCGCTTGCCTGCTGTGCCTGAATGCCCAGGCCGCGCCGGTGGATGTCGCCAGCCTGGACCGTGGTACCTGGCCGGAAAAACTCGCCAGTCCGGCGCTGTTCGATGTGGCTTCGCGGGCGGAAATCCTGATGTTTGCCCATGGTTTAATCGCCAGCGAAGCCCAGGACGAAACCGCGCTCAAGCAACGGCTGGGGCTGAAGATCATCAACCTGGCCGCCATCGATGACCTGCGTCGCCAGCTCTGGCAACGGCTGTTGGAGAACTACACATTCGCCCAGCAGAGCTGCGAAGCAGATGCCTCGTTCTGCTACCTGGTGGAAAACATGGACGATCTGCGCGAGCAGGCCGGCAAGTTCGAGGTCAGTGACAACTCTTTCTATATAGGCTGGGCTGCCCCCAGTCGGCACTTTCACGAACGCTATCTGGACGAGTTGTTGCGCAAGGCCGCGCTGTTTCCGCAGATCAGCAGTGAAGTGGCGCGCTTTGGCGATCATGAGCGCAATGGCGACGAGCTCAACGATCGCATGTTCCTGCTGACCTTCGACGGTGGCCCGGCGTTGATGGGCGGTAATACCGATTGGCTGACCGACTACCTGCGCAAGCAAAAGATGAACGCCGCGTTCTTCGCCCTTGGCAGCAGTTTGCAAAGCCGTGTGGAGCGCAGTTCTGTCTCGGATGTGCAGGCGCTGTATCAGGGGCAGTGCGTGGGTATCCAGGGGTGGCAATACCGTTCCCATAGCCATTGGGTTGACTGGCAAAGCTCCATCACCCGCAGCGCAGCGCTGGTGCAGAATCTGCTGCCGGAAAACTATGTGCCGCTGTTCCGTCCGCCCTATGGGCAGCGCCGTGCGGACAGCCAGGGCTTCTTCCAGCAACAGGGTTTGCAGGTGGCGTTATGGGACATCGATTCCCAGGACGAGCCGGGCAAGCTCAAGGCCGATGAGTCGGCGCAACGGGTGCTGACGTTGATGCTGCTATGGCGCAAAGGCGTGATCGTGTTTCACGACACCCAGGACAAGGCGCGGGTGGCATTGCCGATGGTATTGCAGGCAACGGCGCAGAGTGGCTTGGGTTGGCAGGAGTGTCGCGAGGCATTTCGATGAAGTGCCCGGCTTTGCTGGCGATGGGGTGTTTTCGGGGCGATTTGCTGCGACATTTCGATGCAGGTGGACTTCCGACTTTAACGGGGTACATGGCACTCGGCTAGTGCTATTCGTCATCCTGAAAAATAAACTTCAAAAAAGCGTCAAAGTACTTTTTCCTGTCATGGGTTTTGCGGTATTACGAAGTCAGACCGCCGAAACCTGCAGCACAGGTGGCGTCTTCCAAGACTCCTCCTGTGGGCACTGCACTTGACCTTGTTCAAGGTGCAATCGGTGGTCGAATCGAGGCGCAGCACCGCCCAGGTATTGCGTCGAATGGCTCCCACAAAGGTGACCGAGTATGGATGATCATGGACGTAACCCTTCTTCCGACCAGCCAATCCTTTATGTGCTTGATACCAACGTATTGATCCACGATCCAAACGCACTGCTGAACTTCGAAGAACACCACGTCGCCATCCCGATGATCGTGCTTGAGGAGCTCGACAAACTCAAAAGCGGCCACCACAGCGTTGCCGCCGAATGCCGCCAGGCCATCCGCCTGATCGACAAGACCCTGGGTGAAGCCTCGCCCGAGGACGTTGAAGTCGGCGTACCGATCCAGCGTGGCAAGGGCGGCCCGAAGGGCTTGCTGTCGATCCTGATGAGCAAGCGCAGCGAGCCCAACAGCCTGCTGCCGGAAAACCTGAACGACAACAAAATCATCAACCAATTGATCGACCTGCACGCCCGCGACAAGGACCTGCGCGTGGTGCTGGTGACCAAAGACATCAATATGCGCCTCAAGGCACGAGCGTGTGGGATCGCTGCCGAGGACTACAGTACCGACCAACTGGTCGACGATGTGTCGATGTTGTCCCGTGGTTATCACATGATGACCGGTTCGTTCTGGGACCGTGTGAGCAAGGTCGAAACCCGTCAGGACCACGGCCGCACCTGGCATCAGGTACAGCTGATCGACAACCTGCCGGCCGTGCATATCAATGAGTTTATCGTCGATGAACAGGGCTTCGTGGGCTGGATCAAAGAGATCCAGGTCGACAAGTTGCTGATCCTCGACCTGCATCAGGAACCCCTGTTGCACCAGGAAGCCTGGGGCCTGAAACCGCGTGATATCTACCAGAGCCTGGCGCTGTATGCGCTGCTCGATCCGGACATTCACCTGGTCAACCTGACCGGCGCCGCAGGTTCGGGCAAAACCATCCTGGCCCTGGCCGCCGCCATCGAACAGACCATGGTCACCAAACGCTATCGCCGCATCATCGCCACCCGCAGCGTGCAGGGCCTGGACCAGGAAATCGGCTTTCTGCCCGGTACCGAGGCGGAAAAAATGGAGCCGTGGCTGGGGGCGATTACCGACAACCTCGAAGCCTTGCACATGGATGACGAAAACACCCATGGCAGCGTCGACTACATCCTCAGCAAAGTGCCGTTGCAGTTCAAATCTCTCAACTACATCCGAGGTCGCAGCTTCCAGCAGAGCCTGATTCTGATCGATGAATGCCAGAACCTCACACCGCACCAGATGAAAACCATCATCACCCGTGCCGGCGCCGGTTCCAAAGTGGTGTGCCTGGGCAACCTGGCGCAGATCGACACCCCTTACCTGTCCGCGACCAGCTCCGGGCTGACTTACCTGACGGAACGCTTCAAGGACTTCCCGAACGGCGTGCACATTGCGCTGCAAGGGGTACCGCGTTCGATCCTGGCTGAATACGCCGAGTCCCATCTGTAACTACGCTGAACCCGCTGCGAAAAGCCCTGGATTTTTCACGAAATCCGGGGTTTTTGTTATGTGCGACATTTGCCTGCGTTAACGCGTCCTGGGTGCTTGTGGTTTCTGTAATTATTTTGTTACATTTTTTCTGCGGTAAAAACAATAAGAAGACTGCTTGACCCCGTCGGAACGCCACCTCCTTGATTCGACGAACGCTTGGAAAACCTGTCCAGGGTTTTCACCGTGACCCTGCCTATTACAACAGCCCGAAACACCGCTCATTGATGACGCACATATCCAAAGGGAAAGGAAAATGGACGTAGCAGGTAATGGCTTCACTGTGTCGCAACGCAATCGTACCCCCCGTTTCAAGACCATCCCCCTCACACCCATAGCACTCGGCCTGGCGTTATGGCTGGGCCACGGTTCCATGGCCAGGGCAGACGATAACCCTTACACCCCGCAGGTATTGGAGTCGGCGTTCAGGACCGCCGTCGCCTCATTCGGCCCTGAGACTGCCGTGTACAAAAACCTCAGGTTTGCCTACGCGGATATCGTCGATCTCGCGGCCAAGGATTTCGCTGCCCAGTCCGGCAAGTTCGATTCGGCCCTCAAGCAAAACTACGAGCTACAACCCGAAAACCTGACCATCGGCGCCATGCTCGGCGACACCCGGCGGCCACTGGACTATGCCTCGCGCCTGGATTACTACCGCAGCCGGCTGTTCAGCAACAGCGGCCGTTACACCACCAATATCCTCGACTTTTCCAAAGCCATTATCGCCAACCTGCCGGCCGCCAAGCCTTACACTTACGTCGAGCCGGGCGTTAGCAGCATCCTCAGCGGGCAGTTGAACGCAGGCCAGTCCTGGGCTGGGGCAACCCGTGACTGGAGCGCCAACGCGCAAACCTGGAAGACCCCGGAAGCCCAGGTCAACTCCGGCCTGGACCGCACCAACGCGTATTACGCCTATGCCCTGGGCATCACTGGCAAGGGGGTCAATGTTGGCGTGCTGGACTCGGGCATCCTCACCGAACACTCCGAGTTCCAGGGCAAGAACGCTCAGGGCCAGGACCGGGTGCAGGCGGTGACCTCCACGGGCGAGTACTACGCCACCCACCCGCGCTACCGCCTTGAAGTGCCCAGCGGCGAGTTCAAGCAGGGCGAACATTTCAGCATCCCAGGGGAATACGACCCCGCGTTCAACGACGGGCATGGCACAGAAATGTCCGGGGTGCTGGCCGCCAACCGCGACGGCACCGGTATGCACGGCATTGCCTTCGACGCCAATCTGTTTGTCGCCAACACCGGCGGCAGCGACAACGACCGCTACCAAGGCTCCAACGACCTCGACTACAACGCATTCATGGCCAGCTACAACGCCCTGGCGGCGAAGAACGTGGCGATCGTCAACCAGAGCTGGGGGCAGAGTTCGCGTAATGACGTGGAGAACCACTTCGGCAACGTCGGCGACAGCGCCGCGCAGAACCTGCGCGACATGACCGCCGCCTATCGCCCGTTCTGGGACAAGGCCCACGCCGGGCAGAAAACCTGGATGGACGCCATGGCCGATGCGGCCCGGCAAAACACGTTCATCCAGATCATCTCTGCGGGCAACGACAGCCACGGTGCCAACCCGGACACCAATGCGAACCTGCCGTTTTTCAAGCCGGATATCGAAGCTAAGTTCCTCTCCATCACCGGCTACGACGAGACCAGCGCCCAGGTCTACAACCGTTGCGGTACCTCCAAGTGGTGGTGCGTGATGGGCGTGTCGGGCATCCCGTCCGCCGGCCCCGAGGGCGAAATTATCCCGAATGCCAACGGCACCTCGGCCGCCGCGCCGAGCGTTTCCGGAGCCCTGGCGTTGGTGATGCAGCGCTTCCCCTATATGACGCCCAGCCAGGCGCGGGACGTGTTGCTGACCACCTCCAGCCTGCAGGCGCCGGATGGCCCGGACACGCCGGTTGGCGAGCTGACCGGAGGCCGCACCTATGACAACCTGCAACCGGTGCATGATGCCGCGCCGGGTGTCCCACAAGTACCAGGTGTGGTCAGTGGCTGGGGCTTGCCCAACCTGCAAAAAGCTATGCAAGGGCCGGGGCAGTTCCTCGGTGCGGTAGCAGTGGCGTTGCCCAGCGGTACCCGCGATATCTGGGCCAACCCGATTTCCGATGAGGCCATTCGCGCCCGTCGCGTAGAAGACGCTGCCGAACAGGCGACCTGGGCCGCCACCAAGCAGCAAAAAGGCTGGCTCGATGGCCTGCCCGCCAATGCCTCGGCCGACGATCAGTTTGAATACGACATTGGTCATGCCCGGGAGCAGGCAACACTCACCCGCGGCCAGGACGTGCTCACCGGCAGCACCTACGTCGGTAGCCTGGTCAAGTCCGGGGATGGCGAGTTGGTGCTGGAAGGCCAGAACAGCTATTCGGGCAGTACTTGGGTGCGCGGAGGCAAATTGTCGGTGGACGGCGCATTGACCTCTGCCGTGACGGTAGATAGCAGCGCCGTAGGCACGCGCAATGCCGATAACGGCGTGATGACCACACTGGGCGGCACCCTGGCCGGCAACGGCACGGTGGGCGCCTTGACCGTCAACAACGGTGGGCGAGTGGCCCCGGGGCATTCGATTGGCACACTGCGCACCGGCGATGTCACGTTCAACCCGGGTTCGGTGTATGCCGTCGAAGTCGGGGCCGATGGCCGCAGCGACCAGTTGCAGAGCAGCGGGGTGGCGACCCTCAATGGCGGTGTGGTGAGCGTGTCCCTGGAGAACAGCCCCAACCTGTTGACCGCCACCGAGGCGCGCAGCTTGCTGGGCCAGCAGTTCAATATCCTCAGTGCCAGCCAAGGTATCCAGGGGCAGTTTGCAGCGTTTGCCCCCAACTACCTGTTCATTGGCACTGCGCTCAACTATCAACCGAACCAGTTGACCCTGGCGATAGCCCGCAACCAGACCACCTTCGCCAGTGTCGCGCAAACCCGCAATGAGCGAGCGGTGGCGACGGTGGCCGAGACATTGGGCGCTGGCAGCCCGGTCTACGAAAGCCTGTTGGCGTCTGATTCCGCCGCCCAGGCGCGGGAGGGCTTCAAGCAACTTTCAGGGCAATTGCATTCGGACGTGGCCGCAGCGCAAATGGCTGACAGCCGCTACCTGCGTGAAGCGGTCAACGCTCGCCTGCAACAGGCGCAGGCACTGGACTCCAGCGCGCAGATCGACAGCCGTGACAACGGCGGCTGGGTACAGCTACTTGGTGGGCGCAACAACGTCAGTGGTGATAACAACGCCAGCGGTTACTCCTCGTCCACCAGCGGCGTACTGCTGGGCCTGGACACCGAGGTGAACGACGGCTGGCGCGTGGGCGCGGCGACCGGTTATACCCAAAGCCACCTCAACGGCCAGTCGGCGTCGGCGGACAGCGACAACTATCACCTGTCGGTCTACGGCGGCAAACGCTTCGAGGCGATTGCCCTGCGCCTGGGCGGTGCCAGCACCTGGCACCGTCTGGACACTTCGCGTCGGGTGGCCTATGCCAATCAGTCGGACCATGCCAAAGCCGACTACAACGCGCGCACCGACCAAGTGTTTGCCGAGATCGGCTACACCCAATGGCGCGTGCTTGAACCCTTCGCCAACCTCACGTATCTGAACTATCAAAGCGACTCGTTCAAGGAAAAAGGCGGTGCTGCAGCCTTGCATGCCAGCCAGCAAAGCCAGGACGCGACGCTCTCCACCCTGGGCGTGCGTGGCCATACTCAGTTGCCACTCACGTCCACCTCGGCGGTGACCCTGCGCGGTGAGCTGGGGTGGGAGCACCAGTTTGGTGACACCGATCGTGAAGCTTCTCTGAAGTTTGCCGGTAGTGACACGGCCTTCGCCGTCAACAGCGTGCCTGTGGCGAGGGATGGCGCGGTGATCAAAGCCAGTGCGGAAATGGCCCTGACCCAGGACACCCTGGTGTCGTTGAACTACAGCGGCTTGCTCTCCAACCGAGGGAACAATAACGGAATCAATGCCGGGTTTACGTTCCGGTTCTAACCTTGAATGTAGGAGCGAGCAAGCTCGCTCCTACAGGATGGGATAAACAGCCCTGCGCAAATTTTGACCCACAGGTTTACAATCGCTACTCCTGATCAGGAGTATCCCTGTGCTGACTCATCTCGATTCCCAAGGTCGCGCCCATATGGTCGACGTCACCGAAAAAGCCGTGACGTTCCGTGAGGCGGTGGCCGAAGCGCGGGTGCGTATGCTGCCCGCCACCCTGCAAATGATTGTCGACGGCGCCCACCCCAAAGGCGACGTGTTTGCCGTGGCCCGCATTGCCGGGATCCAGGCAGCGAAAAAAACCAGTGACTTGATCCCTCTGTGCCACCCGTTGATGCTCACCGGCGTCAAGGTGGAGCTGAGTGCCGACGGCACAGACGCGGTTCGTATCGTGGCGCGCTGCAAACTCTCCGGCCAGACCGGCGTTGAGATGGAAGCCCTGACCGCCGCCAGCGTCGCCGCACTGACGATCTACGACATGTGCAAGGCGGTGGATCGCGGCATGACCATTGAGAGTATTCGCCTGCTGGAAAAGCTGGGCGGTAAGAGCGGGCATTTCAAGGCGGATGAGCAATGAGTATCAACGTACTGTTTTTTGCGCGCTACGCCGAAGCGGTGGGCTTCGACTCGCTGGAGATGGAAGGTGAGTTTGCCAGCGTTGATGCCGTGCGCCTCGCGCTGGCTGCTGACCCGGAATTCGCCGTGCTCAACGAAGCGAGCCTGATGTGTGCGCGCAACGAGGAGTTGTGCAGCCTGGACGAGCCGGTGCAAGCCGGCGATGAAGTCGCCTTCTTCCCACCCGTGACCGGAGGCTGATCATGGCCATTCGTGTGCAGGTCGAAGCCTTTGATCCAGGTGCCGAAGTCAACGCCATGCACGCGGCCAACGTGGGCGTGGGCGCGGTGGTGAGCTTTGTCGGCTATGTACGCGACTTCAATGACGGGCGCGAGGTGTCGGGGATGTTTCTTGAACACTACCCCGGCATGACCGAAAAAGCCCTGGCCAAGATCGCCGTGGAAGCCGAACAGCGCTGGCCGTTGCTCAAGCTGGAGGTGCTGCACCGTATCGGCACGCTGGAACCGGGCGAGCCGATTGTGTTTGTCGGCGCGGCCAGTGCGCACCGGCAGGCGGCGTTTGATGCCTGCGCATTTGTGATGGATTACTTGAAGACGCGGGCGCCGTTCTGGAAGAAGGAAAACACCAGCGAGGGGCCGCGTTGGGTAGAAGGGCGCAGCAGTGACCACGCCGCAGCGGATCGCTGGAAGTAGCCAGCCAGACGTAGAAACCAATGTGGGAGCTGGCTTGCCTGCGATAGCATCACTCGGAGTGACTGAAAAACCGAGGTGTCTGCATCGCAGGCAAGCCAGCTCCCACATTTTTTTATCGCATTCCTGTATCAGGGGCGTTTGCGTTCTACAGCCCGCAGCAAGTGCGTCGGCGGCGTCTCGCAGCTGATCTTGCGCCCCAGCAACGCCTCGATGGATGGCAACTGGTACGAGTCATCCTCGCCCGCAAAGCTGATCGACACACCCGCAGCCCCAGCACGCCCGGTACGGCCGATGCGGTGCACGTAGTCGTCCGGCACTTCCGGCAGGGTGAAGTTGATCACGTGGCTGATGCCGTCGATATGAATACCGCGACCGGCTACATCGGTAGCCACCAGCACGCGGATCTTGCCTTCACGGAAGCCTTCCAGGGTCTTGATGCGCTTGTGCTGCGGCACATCACCCGACAGTTGCGCAGCGTTGACGCCGTCGCGCACCAGGCGCTCTTCAATGCGGCGCACTTCGTCCTTGCGGTTGGCGAAGACCATCACGCGTTCCCAACCGTTGTCGTTGACCAGGTTGTAGAGCAGCTTGTACTTGTCGGCACCGGCGACGGCGTAGATATGTTGCTCGACGTTTTCGCTGGCGACGTTGAGTGCTTCGATCTCGACGATAGACGGGTCGGTGGTCCACTGCTTGGCGAGGTTCATCACGTCTTCGGTGAAGGTCGCGGAGAACAGCAAAGTCTGACGCTCGGTTTTGGGCGGGGTCTGACGGATGATCTGGCGTACTTGCGGGATAAAGCCCATGTCGAGCATGCGGTCGGCTTCGTCCAGCACCATCACTTCGACCATGTCCAGGTGTACGTCGCCACGCTGGTTGAAGTCGAGCAGGCGGCCCGGGGTGGCGACGAGGATGTCGCAGTGACGGGCTTCAAGGTGCTTGAGCTGCTTGTCGAAGTCCATGCCGCCCACGAACGTCATGACGTTGAGGCCGGTGTACTTGGTCAGGTCGGCGGCGTCCTTGGCGATCTGCACCACCAGCTCCCGGGTCGGGGCGATGATCAGCGCACGCGGTTCACCCATGTAGCGCTCTTTGGGCGGCGGCGTTTGCAGCAGTTGGGTGATGATCGAGATCAGGAACGCGGCGGTCTTGCCGGTGCCGGTCTGGGCGCGGCCGATGGCGTCTTTGCCCGCGAGGGTGAAGCCCAGCACTTGCGCCTGGATGGGCGTGCAGTACGGGAAACCCAGGTCCTGGATGGCGTGCATCAGTTCCGGGGCCAGTTTGAAATCGTGGAAGCGGGTCTTGCCTTCCTGGGGTTCGACGACGAAGTCTTCGAGTTTCCAGGGGGTCACGGGCGGCTTGGGCGCACGTTCGCGACGGGGCTTGGCCACAGGCGTCGGGGCGGGCTCGGCAGGCTTTACCTGTTCAGGCGGCGTCACCGTGGTTTTGCTCGGTGAGGCGGCGGGTGCGTTCCGGCCGGGCTGTTGACCGTCATTGCGGTTGCCGGGCTTGGGGGCAGGAGCACTGGGAACAGGCGCGAGCGGCTCAGCCTCGCTTTTGCCGAACATCTTCTTGAGTGCTTTGAGCACGGTCATCTCATTAATTGGTTAAGGAATGTACGCCGGCCAGTGTAATGCAAGAATCGAGCGCGGCGTAGTGCGTCTGTCATACGGCTACATAAACACGGGGTTCAGCGCAGGCGTTCAGTCAGCCAGGTGCCAATATCGTGTATCTCTTGGGGTAACACTTCGTGGCCCATTGGGTATTCCTGCCATGTCACGGTGACACCACGGCCCTTCAAATGCTCGTAGGCGCTGCGGCCCATGGCGTTTTGTACCACTTCGTCGTACTGGCCGTGCAGGCACAGCGTGGGGATGCGTTGCTGGCTGGCGGATAATTCCAGCTCATTATCGAAGGTGGGCGCATAGGTGGAGAGGGCGATCACACCGCCCAAGGGGCCCTCCCATTTCTTAAACGCGGTGTGGAAGACCACCGCGCCACCTTGAGAAAAACCGGCGAGGAAAATTCGCGAGGTGTCTATTCCGGTTCTCTGTTGCGCCTCGATCAGGTCGGTGACCATTTTTGCCGACGCTTCCAGTTCTTCCAGGCTGATCGAACGGGCCGGGCTCATGGCCTTGATGTCGTACCAGCTAGGCATCTCGTAGCCACCATTAATGGTCACCGGACGCGTAGGTGCCTGGGGCAAAACGAAGCGGGTGGTCAGCAGGGTTTCCTGCAGGGCTTCGGCCACCGGCAAGAAGTCGTAGCGATCGGCGCCCAGGCCATGCAACCAGATAACGCAGGCGTCTGCGGGCTTGGCGGGCTGAAGAATCAAGGGTTCGGTCATGTCTGCTCCATAGATGTGCGGGCGCTCCGATGAGGTGCGTCGGAACGGTGCGCAACAGGTTGATCTGTTAAGAGAATGTCGCAAGGCTGAATCTTTTGCCATGTAACCGCAGTTGCAGCCACTCGACCAAGACTCTGGTACGCGCCTTGCTATGTGTAGCTCGATGTCAGAACTCTCCTAGGACGGTAACACTATCAGTGACTGCCGCCTGTGGGAAAGCAACTGGAATTACCGCAAAAACCTCATGCTGCTTGGCCCCAAAAAAAACCAACACGGGTCGATATCGCCTCATAAGGGTGCGCTGAGGTTGGAGCTCCGACACAACAAGAGCAATTGGAGGTTTGTAATGAAGGTATTGAAATCCACCCTGGCCATCGTCTCTGCGGCGGCTGTACTGGGTGTCAGTGGTTTTGCCCACGCGGGCGCCACCCTGGACGCCGTGCAGAAGAAAGGCTTTGTGCAGTGCGGTGTGAGTGACGGCCTGCCGGGTTTCTCGGTGCCGGATGCCAGCGGCAAGATCCTCGGGATCGACGCTGACTATTGCCGCGCGGTGGCGGCTGCCGTATTTGGCGATGCCACCAAGGTCAAGTTCAGCCAGTTGAACGCCAAGGAGCGTTTCACCGCGCTTCAATCCGGCGAAGTCGACATCCTGTCGCGCAACACCACCATGACCAGCTCGCGCGACGCGGGCATGGGCCTGAAATTCCCGGGCTTCATTACCTACTACGACGGCATCGGCTTTCTGGTGAACAACAAGCTGGGCGTGAAAAGTGCCAAGGAACTGGATGGTGCAACCATCTGCATCCAGGCCGGTACCACCACCGAGCTGAACGTTTCCGACTATTTCCGCGCCAACAACCTCAAATACACCCCGATCACCTTCGACACCTCCGATGAAAGCGCCAAGTCGCTGGAATCCGGGCGTTGCGACGTACTGACTTCCGACAAGTCCCAGCTGTTCGCCCAGCGCAGCAAGCTGGCCTCGCCGAAAGACTACGTGGTGCTGCCGGAAACCATTTCCAAGGAGCCCCTGGGCCCGGTCGTGCGTAACGGCGATGACGAGTGGCTGGCCATCGTGCGCTGGGTGGGCTACGCCATGCTCAACGCGGAAGAGGCCGGTGTGACCTCCAAGAACGTCGAGGCTGAAGCCAAGGCCACCAAGAACCCGGACGTTGCGCGTCTGCTCGGTGCCGACGGCGAATACGGCAAAGATCTGAAAGTGAAGAAGGACTGGGTGGTACAGATCGTCAAGCAAGTGGGTAACTACGGCGAGATGTTCGAGCGCAACCTGGGCAAGAGCACGCCGCTGGAAATCGACCGTGGCCTGAACGCCCTGTGGAACAACGGCGGCATTCAATACGCACCCCCTGTGCGCTGATCGCTGATGGTTCTGTCACCCGGTAGGCCAACTGCCGGGTGATGTTCTGTTCCATTATTTTCGGGGCACTTCATGCAAAATAAAATCGGCGCACCCAAGCAGAAGCTCAGCTTCAGCGACCCCAAAGTGCGTGCGTGGCTGTTCCAGATCATCACGATCGTGGCGGTGGTCTCGCTGGGCTGGTACCTGTTCCATAACACCCAGACCAACCTGCAACACCGGGGCATCACCTCGGGTTTCGACTTTCTCGAGCGCAGTGCCGGCTTCGGCATCGCGCAGCACTTGATCGACTACACCGAATCGGACAGCTATGCCCGGGTGTTTGTCATCGGCCTGCTCAACACTTTGCTGGTGACCGTCATCGGTGTGGTGCTGGCAACCCTGCTCGGCTTCATCATCGGCGTGGCGCGCTTGTCGCCCAACTGGATGATCAACAAGCTGGCGACGGTGTACGTGGAGGTGTTCCGCAATATTCCGCCGCTGTTGCAGATCCTGTTCTGGTACTTCGCGGTGTTCCTGACCATGCCAGGGCCGCGCAACAGCCATAACTTCGGTGACACCTTCTTTGTCAGCAGCCGTGGCCTGAACATGCCGGCAGCGCTGGCCTCCGACGGGTTCTGGCCGTTTGTCGCCAGCCTGGTGGTCGCCATCGTTGCCATCGTGCTGATGACCCGCTGGGCCAACAAGCGCTTTGAGGCGACGGGGGTTCCCTTCCATAAATTCTGGGCGGGCCTGGCGCTGCTGGTGGTAATCCCGACGTTGTGCGTGTTGATCTTCGGCACGCCGCTGCATTGGGAAATGCCCAAGCTTGCGGGCTTCAACTTCGTCGGTGGCTGGGTGCTGATCCCAGAGTTGTTGGCGTTGACCCTGGCGTTGACTGTGTACACGGCGGCGTTTATTGCGGAGATCGTGCGCTCGGGCATCAAGTCCGTCAGCCATGGCCAGACCGAAGCGGCACGTTCACTAGGCCTGCGCCCGGGGCCGACGCTGCGCAAGGTCATCATCCCGCAAGCGCTGCGCGTGATCATTCCGCCGCTGACCAGCCAATACCTGAACCTGGCGAAAAACTCGTCGTTGGCCGCCGGTATCGGTTATCCGGAAATGGTTTCGCTGTTTGCCGGCACGGTGCTCAACCAGACCGGCCAGGCCATTGAAGTCATTGCCATCACCATGAGCGTGTACCTGGCGATCAGCATCAGCATTTCCCTGCTGATGAACTGGTACAACAAGCGCATTGCGCTGATCGAGCGGTGAGGACACACCCATGACTACGCATACGTTCAAACCTGACATGCCACCGCCGAGCAAAGTCTTCGGGCCGGTGGCCTGGATGCGCGCCAACTTGTTCTCGAGCTGGCTCAATACACTGCTGACCTTGCTGGCGATCTACCTGGTGTACCTGGTGGTGCCACCGATCCTGCACTGGGCCATCCTCGATGCCAACTGGGTGGGCACCACCCGCGCCGACTGCACCAAGGAGGGCGCCTGCTGGGTGTTTATCCAACAGCGCTTCGGGCAGTTCATGTATGGCTACTACCCCGTCGACCTGCGCTGGCGCGTGGACATGACGGTGTGGCTGGCCATCGTGGGCGTGGCGCCGTTGTTTATCTCGCGTTTCCCACGCAAGGCGATTTACGGCCTGGGCTTTCTGGTGCTGTACCCGATCATCGCCTACTGCTTGCTGCACGGCGGCGTGTTCGGCCTGAGTAATGTGGCGACCAGCCAATGGGGTGGCCTGATGCTGACCCTGGTGATCGCCACCGTGGGCATCGCGGGCGCCTTGCCGCTGGGCATTGTGCTGGCGCTGGGACGGCGTTCGAACATGCCCGCCATTCGGGTGGTCTGCGTGACCTTCATCGAGTTCTGGCGCGGCGTGCCGTTGATCACCGTGCTGTTCATGTCGTCGGTGATGCTGCCGCTGTTCCTGCCTGAAGGCATGAACTTCGACAAGCTGCTGCGGGCGCTGATCGGTGTGATCCTGTTCCAGTCGGCCTATGTGGCCGAAGTGGTGCGCGGTGGTTTGCAGGCGATTCCCAAGGGCCAATACGAAGCCGCTGCGGCGATGGGTCTGGGCTACTGGCGCAGCATGGGCCTGGTGATCTTGCCGCAGGCCTTGAAGATGGTGATCCCAGGGATCGTCAACACCTTCATCGCCCTGTTCAAGGACACCAGCCTTGTGATCATCATCGGCCTGTTCGACCTGCTCAACAGCGTCAAGCAAGCCGCCGCCGACCCCAAATGGCTGGGCATGGCCACTGAAGGCTACGTGTTCGCCGCCCTGGTGTTCTGGATTTTCTGTTTTGGTATGTCGCGCTATTCCATGCATCTGGAACGCAAGCTCGACACTGGCCACAAGCGTTAGGAGTTTTTTGATGAGCGAAGCAATCAAACAGCCTGTGAGCCCTGAAGGCATTATCCAGATGCAGGGCGTCAACAAATGGTACGGCCAGTTCCATGTGTTGAAAGACATCAACCTCAACGTCAAGCAGGGCGAGCGTATTGTGCTGTGCGGCCCTTCGGGGTCGGGCAAGTCCACCACCATCCGCTGCCTCAACCGCCTGGAAGAGCACCAGCAGGGCCGCATTGTGGTCGATGGCGTGGAGCTGACCAACGACCTCAAGCAGATCGAAGCGATCCGCCGTGAAGTCGGCATGGTGTTCCAGCACTTCAACCTGTTCCCGCATTTGACCATCCTGCAAAACTGCACGCTGGCGCCGATGTGGGTGCGCAAGATGCCCAAGCGCAAGGCCGAGGAAATCGCCATGCACTACCTGGAGCGTGTGCGCATTCCGGAGCAGGCCCACAAGTTTCCCGGGCAGCTTTCGGGTGGCCAGCAACAGCGCGTGGCGATTGCCCGCGCGCTGTGCATGAAGCCCAAAATCATGTTGTTCGATGAGCCGACGTCGGCGCTGGATCCTGAGATGGTGAAAGAGGTGCTGGACACCATGATCGGCCTGGCTGAAGACGGCATGACCATGTTGTGCGTGACCCACGAAATGGGCTTCGCCCGCACCGTGGCCAACCGCGTGATCTTCATGGACAAGGGCGAGATCGTGGAACAGGCGGCACCGAATGACTTCTTTGATAACCCGCAGAATGAGCGGACCCGGTTGTTCTTGAGCCAGATACTGCATTGATGGAGTGTTAAAAATAAACCCGGCCTGGTGCCGGGTTTGTTTTTTGCCCTCAGTCAGGGCGTCGTCGCGATCTCGTGTTCTTTGTGGGTTGTATGCGTGGTGTTACGCATATCAGCACCCTCACACAAGGTTTTTGCATCAACGAGCAGATGCGGGTGGCGATCAAGCAAGCGCATAAGCACGACGAGGGATTTTGGCGCCAGCAGCTCACCGCGTTCGTAACGTGAAAGTGCGTTATGTCCGCCGCCGGAAAGCAGTTGCACAGTGTCCTTTTGTGAAAGATGCAATTTGCGACGAATGCGCTTTATCTCGTTACCGATCATTCGTCTGAAGCTGTAGACCATCTCATCACAGTGATCTGAATAGCGGTCCGCGTCTTCAGGGTCAAAGATCACCTCACCACAACTTTGGCACTCCCAGCCTGAAAGGTTGTCGATTCGGCGGTGCAAGCCTTTGACTTCCGATGTTTCGCTGCGACCCGAAAAATGTCGCATTCCGTCATGCTGGCCGCAGCTGAAGCACTGTTCTGTTTTCATAGGTTACTCTCCTTGAAGGAGATCACCGGAGGTTTACCGTCCGTGCGGTACGTCACCTTGATGTAGATCTCCAGGCCATGTGAGTGAATGTGATAAACGTCTTGCCAGACGCAATGGTCGCCATAACTTGTCATGGATTTAAACAGCATCTTGCCCGTTAGCTTGTAAACAACCTCCTGCATTTGCGTGATGCTCAGATCGAGCTTTTCCCCGCAGTTGCGTGCTGTTTTGGTAAAAGCTTGTTTTCCAAGCCGCCTGACATCCGCCTTGATCAGGGCCAAATCGTAATGAGGTGTGTACTTTTCCATAAGACACCTGAGTCCAATAATTACCCTCTAAGGGTAATTTTACCAATCGAAAATACTGCTCCTTTTCCTGCCTAAGAACCCTAGTGCGTTGCCTTTGTAGGCAACTCCGAATAGCCTGTAGGAAAATTCATCCTATGATTGGACGAAAGCGCTAAACCCATGACAGACATCGCCCCGCTGATCAAACGCTCCCTGGTCGACCAGGCCCTGGAGCAACTGCGCCTGCGCATCTCCCAAGGCGTATGGGCCATCGGCGAGCGCCTGCCCACTGAGCCCGAACTGTCCGCCGAGCTCGGTATCAGCCGTAACACCGTGCGTGAAGCCATGCGGGTATTGGTCTTCTCTGGCTTGATCGACATTCGCCAGGGCGATGGTAGTTACCTGCGCTCGATGACCGACCCGCTGGGCACAATGCGGGCGCTGTCTCATTGCACGCTGGAGCAGGCGCAGGAGACGCGCCAGATTCTGGAGGTGGAGGCCATCGGCCTGGCTGCATTGCGTCGTACCGAAGCGGACCTTACGGCATTGCGCAAGGCGCTCGACCTCAGCGCCGAGCGTTATCACGGTGACCTGGAGGCCTATATCAGTGCCGACCTGATCTTCCACCAGCACTTGGTGGATGCGGCGCACAACCCGGCCTTGAGCGAGCTGTACCATTACTTCTCCGCCATTGTCGGCGCGCAGCTGCGCCAGACCCTGAACCGCTCACCGCGACGCCAGGCGGTGTTCGACCTGCATGGAGCGCTACTCGATGCGGTGGAACAACAAGACCCGGACCGCGCCAAATCCCTCTGCCGGCAGTTGATCAATGAACCCTGAAGCCCCACGCAAGACCGAACTCGAAGAACTGTTGATCGACGCCGAAGCTGACGACGACAGCGTGCAGCAGGCGCAGCCGAGCGTGGTTCGGCCATGGCTGCTGTTGCTGGGCCTGGTGTTGGTGGCCTTGAACCTGCGCCCGGCCTTGTCGAGCCTGTCGCCGTTGCTGGCAGAGGTTTCGAGCAGTTTGGGCTTGTCCGCCGCCACGGCCGGTTTACTGACCACCTTGCCGGTGCTGTGCCTGGGCCTGTTTGCACCTACCGCGCCGATGCTGGCCCGGCGTTTCGGCGCCGAGCGCGTGGTGCTCGGCATCCTGCTGACCCTGGCCGCGGGGATCATCCTGCGCAGTTCGTTCGGTGAGGTGGGGTTGTTCCTCGGTAGCCTGGTTGCAGGTGCCAGCATTGGCATCATCGGCGTGTTGCTGCCGGGTATCGTCAAGCGCGATTTCGCCAGCCAGGCCGGCGCCATGACCGGTGTCTACACCATGGCGTTGTGCTTGGGCGCCGCCATGGCGGCCGGTGCCTCGGTGCCACTGAGCCACGCCTTTGGCGACAGTTGGAAGATCGGCCTGGGCTTCTGGATCCTGCCGGCCCTGGTGGCGGCCCTGGTCTGGTTGCCCCAGGTTGGGCAGAAGCACGGAGCCCATCGTGTGGCCTATCGTGTGAAGGGTTTATTGCGCGATCCGCTGGCCTGGCAGGTCACCCTGTACATGGGCCTGCAGTCGTCACTGGCCTACATCGTGTTCGGCTGGTTGCCGTCGATCCTGATCGGCCGCGGCCTGAGCGCGACCGAAGCCGGGTTGGCGCTGTCGGGCTCGATTATCGTGCAACTGCTCAGCTCCCTGGCCGCGCCGTGGCTGGCGACGCGGGGCAAGGACCAGCGCCTAGCGATCGTGGTGGTGATGCTGCTGACGCTCGGCGGCTTGTTCGGGTGCCTGTACGCGCCGCTGGATGGCCTGTGGGGTTGGGCGATTGTGCTGGGCCTGGGGCAGGGCGGGACGTTCAGCCTGGCGCTGACCCTGATCGTGTTGCGTTCACGCGATTCCCATGTGGCGGCCAACCTGTCGAGCATGGCCCAAGGCATTGGCTACACCCTGGCCTCCCTCGGCCCTTTCGCGGTCGGCCTGGTACATGACTGGACCGGCGGCTGGACGGCTATCGGCTGGATCTTCGCCGTGATCGGCCTGGGCGCTATCGTCGCGGGCCTCGGCGCCGGCCGTGCGCGCTATGTGCAAGTCACCAGCGAGAAAGTCTAGAGATACACCACTTCCAGCGTGGCCGAGCCATCGAGCGGTGTTTCTACGCTCAAGTCCAGATTCTTGCGCGCATTGATCACGGTCTGCACCGTCACCATGCCTCCCAGGATACCGATCGCCGTGGGCCCGCTGACGCTGCCCTCGACGTCCGTGAAGCCCAGGTAGCTCCTGGAGCCGATGTCGATGGGGTTGAGGTTGGAGGTTCGCCACGCCAGGCCACCGGTGGTGGATTCAGTGCCGTAGATCTGTGGGGTGTTGCTGGCCTGCGTCTGCCGAGGGTCGAAGGTCATGGAGTAGACTCCCAGGCGGTTACCGCTGTTATCGAACCCCAACCCGTAGTAAATCTCGCTGTTGACCATGGCCGAGCCGTCGCGGTTGTCAGCCATGCGCAAGGCATAGCGCACGGGGCCGTTGCAGGCAATGCCGATGTGCAGGCTCTTGACAGGCAGGCGCGTGGCGGTCTCCAGGTTCAGATCTTGTTGGGCAATCTTGCCGTAGTCGATCAGGCCGCCGCTGGAGAGTTGTGGCAAGCAGGCGGCGGGAATGATCAGGCCCTGGACGCTCAGGTCAACCGTGGAGGCCGCCAGTGCCTGGGCGCTGCCGCATAAAAGCAGGCTGCAAAGAAGGTGTCTTTTCATGATGCGAACTCCTACAAGTAGACAATTTCGAGAGTGCCGGACCCATTGATGCGCACGACATCACGCAGATCCAGGCTTTGCATGGGCGCCAGATACGTCTTGATGCGCATCGTGCCGGTCAGTGTCTGCATGGACACCGGCCCGGTGGTGACACCTGTCTTGTCGGTAAAACCCAGCAGGCTGTTGGCCGCCATGGGGATCTGCCGGGCGGTGGAACTGCTCCACGCCACGCCATTGCTGGTGGAGTCGGTGCGGTACAAGGTGGGAAAGCTATCGGCGCTGAATTCCCCCGGGTCGATGGTCAAATAAAAACGCCCGATTTTGTTACGGCTGGCGTCCAAGTCCAGTCCATAGGCCGTTTCATCAGTGCCGCCGGTGGCCGAACCGTCGCGGTTGTCTTTCATGCGCAGGCCAAAGCGGATCGGCGCGTCGCAGCTCACGTTCAGGCGCAGCGTACGAGTGGGCAGGGGTGTTTCGTTGGTGGCGCTGAGGTCCTTGGCGTACAACGTGCCATAGTCGACCACGCCGTGGTCCGACAGTGTCGGCAGGCAAGCAACGGGCGCAAAGTGCGCGCGCAGCGTCAGTTCCCGGTAGCGGCCGTGGCTTGCGCCGTACAGCATTCCAGAGACTTCCCAGGTAGTTGCGTCTCTGGCTTGTATTGCCGCCACACCGGCCCAGGCGCGTAGCGTCAGTTGCAACGAAAGGGTTTTGCCCATGAGCACGGCACCTTGTTCAATCGGTGCGATGCCGTGCCCGGGGCGCCACTCCAGTACCGTTGCACTCATCACGGGGGGCTGGCCGGCAGCGGTCAGCAAGCCCAATTCAACGGCGCGACCGTCGAGCACGGCATTGCCGACCTCGATGGCATAGCTGCCGTGTTCGGTAAATTGCAGGCGCTGCGGGGTGGCAGCCAGCGCCCGATAGAAGAGGCTGAGGTCTTCGGCCTGGGGGCAGTTGACGTTCACGCTCAGGCGGCGCTCACCGAGCAAGCGTTCCGGCGCGCCGTCGTGTTGCGCAAGACGGTTCATCAGACCGAAATCAACCTGAGCTTCGCTGACGTTCAGTTGGCATTCTTCCAAGGCTTGGGCCGTGCCGGCGATGCCGAGCAGTAGCCACATACAGAGTGAGCGCATACAGGTTGCAAGGGGCATGACAGAAATCCTCAAGGTACGCGGCAACGTGCGGGAGCCGATTCGAAGTACACCGACGGGTCGGCTTTGGCTGCCAGTTGGTAGTGCAACTGGCAACGGCCTCCCTGGGGTGTGGTTATCCACAGCGTCGTTTGATCCAGTACGTTGGGCAGAAAGACCTGGCTGCCGTCCTGCACCAAGGTCACAAACTCACCACTGGCACTGCTGACAGAGGCGCCCGCAGGCAGCGGCGAGCCGTCGTCGTGACTGACGGTGAGCAACACACGGCGGGTCAAACCGACGCCGAACTCGACCCTGTCCACCGCGCCGCGTCCGGCCGAGATCATTGCCAGGCCGTTGTTGATATCGGCATTGCGCGGCAGCGAGCGGGTCTGGACTTCCACCGGGCTGCGCCCGTACGCGGCCACTTGCGGCACCACGGCCTGGCCTTGCCAATCGGTCCAGACCGGCCCGCTGGGGGTACTGAGCTTGATGCCGCTCATGTCGCCGACGGACACCAGGGCAAAGGTGTCGCGCACCGGGTAGGGGGAAAGGGTCACGCCGCCACCGTGCATCACCACTGCGCCGCGGGCCCCCCCTTGATAACTGGAGCGCTCGGCATCGGAGCGGCTGTAGCTGAAGTCGAGCTGGCTGTAGCGTGGCAACGCCGAGACGCCGACGGTGGTTTCCACCTGATGATCGCTGCTGTCATGTTCGGCGCTGACCCGGTAGCTGAGCTGGTCGTCGATCTGTTCGGTCACGCCCATGCCGGTGCGGTTTTCGCCGCCGGAGTTGCGTACCCAACTGCGCAGTCGGCGACTCTCGCCCAGCGGCACACTGATGTTGAGGTAAACCGCGTTATCTTGTTGCTGGCTGCCGCCCATTTGCCATTCGGCGCTGGCTGACAAAGACACCGCGCCAATACTGGTGCCCCAGGATGCCAATGCGCGGCTGCTGCTGTCGCCGGCGAAGTTGGATGAGCGCGAAACCCCGGCGCTGAATGCACCCAGTATTGGGTGCGACCACCCCAGGTTGAGGCTTTGCTGGTCGCGGTAGCGTGAAGCGCGATTGCGGTCGTCGCGCTCGTAGGTGCTCTCTTCGAGTTCGCGGTAGCCGGGGCTGCGCCAGGAATTGGCGGCGCTGAATGACCACTGTTCGTTGAGGCGCTGGGACCAGGAAAGATCGGTTTGCACACCGGAGACTTTTTCACGCGCCTGGGTGTTGGACACTTGCGTGGACAGTTGGACCTGACTGTCCAGCCAGGGCATCCAGCCCAGGCTGGCGCCCACCGAGCGGTATTCGCTGGCCGCCAGCACGCCGCTGCCCAGGGTCACTTGAGGATGCAGGGCGCCTGTCCAGCCGGCACTGACCACCCATGGATCATCCCCTTTGGCGTCGCCGACATTACGTACCCGGCCCGCCGCCACGGAGTAACCCGGCGCTGGCAACCCGAGACCCAGCATGGCCGCCGGCACAGTGAAGCGTCGCTCACCGCCGACACTTTCCTTGACCGTGACCTCCACATCCGAGCGCGTGTTCAACCGGCGCACATCGGTCAGGGCAAAGGGGCCGGCAGGCACCACGGTGGAGTGAATCAACGCACCGTTCTGCCGCACTTCGACCTGTGCGGGACTGTTGGCGATACCTTGGATCAGCGCACCCTGGCCCTGCTCCTGAAGGGCGTGTTCGGTGAGCACTTGCACCCCGGTGATCTGTGCGCCGGACAGCACCGGGTTATACAGATTGATCTGCCCGGCCTGAAGCACTGCCTGATGGCTGGCGAAGGTGCGTTGAGCATAGGCTTCCAAGTGGGTGCTGCGTGACAGGCCATCCTGCCAGGTCTGCACCTGGCGACTGCGCACGATCCAGTCGCCGGCATTGAAACCCACCTCGGTATTGGCCGAGCCGAACCGGCTGGCGTCATCGCCGAAGCGGTTGTAGAAGCCGCTGAGGTCGTAATTGAGTAGCCCGGCAAATCCGCCGGTTTCGTAGCCGGAAATATCCTGCCGCACCGGGCGCAGCGCTTCGGTGGGCACCACCAGGGATACCGTCAGTGTCGCCGGATCCGGCTCCACCAGGCTTTGCGGATATTGCCCAAGGAAGTCCTGGCAACCTTCGGTTTCACTGGGCAACTGCAGGTTGGCGGCGTCCAGCAAGGCCCGGTCAAAGCACAGGTTGCCCTGCTGATCAAAACTGACATCATGCCGGCCGCGTCGCTCGCCGTTGACCCGCAGGTGGACGGTATGTCGCCCGGCGGCGAAGCGCGGTGCGGCCAGCAACAGGCTGGCCAGCTGTGGGTCAATGCCACGTTGATGCAAGGTCTGGGTGTCGAAGCCGGCCGGGCTCGAATCATCGGCCCAGGCCTTGGTCGACAGCACTGCGCACAGCAGCAGCGCCAACGGCAACGGCGGTCGGGCAAGGATGGCGGGCACGGCTTCGCCGTCACGGTAACTCAATACTGTTATCACGCAAGGTACTCTTGTAGTGAACACTCAGGCCGTGTGCGCCCGGCGTTCTGGTGACGGTCGATATGCCGTCACTTCGTTATCCAGGCGTCGGTCGATGGTGCGACGCCTGTGGTTTTCCGTCAGAGGGTGATCGGTGCGTCGTAGGCCTTGACCGCAAAGCCATACACCGTGGCCGGCTGCAGCCTGACTGTGCTGGCCTGGCCACCGCTGGCCGGTACGCTGATGGCTTCGCCCGGCAGCACGTAGGTGCGCGGCAGCATGGCTTTGCCGTTACCTGGCAACAGCAGCAGCTCCTGCGCCAGGCGCACCACATAGGGCGTGTCATTGCGCACCTGCAACTGGCCGTCGCGCAGGGTCCATGTCAGGTCGGTCCACGGTGTGCGGTTCGGCGCCAGGCCCTTGGGGTGCACGATTACCGGCAGGTTCTGGCGCACAGTCACGCCCACGCGGGCATGCCCGGCGGCAGTGGCGGCGCGACCTTGCGGCATGCCTTCGAACACGGCGCGTTTGAGTCGCTGAGTGAGCAGCGGCTGCTGGTTCTGCAGGATGAACCGCACCAGCTGGGATTTGGACGCCTCAACCCGTGACAACGGCGGTGTCACCACCAGCAGCGGCTCGGTGTCTTCTGGAATATCCAGCAAGGTCACATGCAGCAGCGCGAGCTGGCTGTCGGTGTTGGTCACCGACACGGCGGCTTCGCCCTCGGCTTCGTGCACGATCACCACGGAGGTGTCGGGTACCATGCCATCGGCTTTTACTGGATTACCCAGCACCAGTAGCAGGGCCAGGGCGCCGACGGCGGTGTTTGAGCGTGTCATGGTCATGACGGTTTTCCATTAGGCGATAGTTGGGTCAGAGGTAGCGCAAATCCAGGACGATGGAGCCGTCCAGAGGGACTTCCTGGTCCAGTGTGAGGTACTGCGAAAAGTTGATGGCCGTGTCCACCTGCAGCCTGACCAGCAACTGGCTGATGAACTCGGGCTGACGGTCACCGGGCGGCGCGAAGGCCATGTAGGAGCGTGGATAGGCATTGGGGTCTTGTGACCAGGTCTCGCCGCTGTTGATGGAGGCCAGTACCTGCAGCGGCTGTGAGTCGCCCAGGGCGTCGCGATAGGACAACGCTACGGAACCGAGACGCTCCTCAGGGGCGTGTATGTTTCTTCCCAGCCCATAGAAGTAGTCGGGCGCCAGTGACGACTCGGCACGATTGTCGATGCCCACCAGTGCAAACAGCATGGGCCGGGCGCACAGCACGTGCAGATCAAGCATCTGGCTGGGCAGCACGGTGAACTCGTCGACGTTGAGGCTGTGGGACGGGATCTTGCCGTGATCGACAATGCCCTCGTCCGTCAGCTCGATATGACAGGCGTCCGGTGTGACCCGGCCGGTTACCGTGAGGTCGACGAACGAGCCCGCGTGTGCCTGGAACGCGATGAGCAGGCACAGTACGGCGGCACAGAGACGGGCGGGTGCAGCCAACACAGGCATCGGCAGGCGCAGCCCATGCCTGTCAATGTTCAAGGGATGGGCCGCCATGGGTTAAAGGTACTTCACTTCAAGGGTGGCGGAACCGTCGATGGTGACCTCATTGCTCAGGTCCAGGCCATCGGCGCGATTAATGATGGTTTGCACTTCCAGGTCGAGGCTCAGGTCCTTGACCGCCAGTGGCTGGGTGTCGTCATCCATCGCGGCGACTGACATGTACAGGCCTGGGTCCCAGAACTTTTCCCTGTACCAGGTATTACCTTGGTCGCCCGACGCAATCGGCTGCACCACGACGCCACCTTCGGCAACCGGATTGGCGAACGTCAGGATGTACCCGCCAAGCACCTGGGTCTCATTGATAAATCCAAGACCGTAACGTATCGAGCTGCCGGACGCTGCGCGGTTATCGATCGAGTGCAGAGCAAACTGGATCGGCGCGTCGCAATTGACCGCCATGCTCAGTGTGTTGTTGCCGATGACCGTATTTTTGTCCGGGTTCAGGTCCTTGGCGGAAATCTTGCCGTGGTCGATCACGCCACCACCGGACAGGCTCGGTGTACAGGCACTGGGCACGATCAGGCCTTTGACGGTCAGGTCAACGGTGGACGCGGCGAAGGTGGCGGCCGAGTTGAGCAGCAACAGGCTGGCGGCCAGGGTGGTCAAGCGGGTTTTCATGGTGCGGGCTCCTTAGAGGTAATTGACTTGCACAGTGGCGTGACCGTCGATGGGGACTTCGTCGGTAAGCGTCAGGTCGTTGGCGGGTGCAATGTGAGTAATCAGGCGTATCTCGGCGTCCAGTTCCTGGATCGCAATGGGGGTCACGTCGTCGTTGTTGGCGACCGCCGTCAGCAAGGTGTGACTGAGCATCACGGAGGGCATCCAGGTCGTGCCGCCATCCCTTGAAGTGATGGTGCGCACCGATACGTTGTCGGCCACCGGGTTATAGAGGCCAAGCCCGGCGTCGCCGACTTTTTCATCGTTGGCCGTGGTGCCCAGGCCGTGCCAGCTGAAGTGGCTGGCAGCCGTACCCGGGCGGTTATCGATGGTGTTGAGGGTAAAAAAAGTCGGCCCGTCGCAACGCACGCTCAAGAGCATGGTTTCCCTGGGCAAATCGGTATAGGTGTGGGTATTGAGGTCTTTGACCGACACCTTGCCGAAGTCGACAATGCCACCGCCGGAGACCACCGGGGCGCAGGCGCTGGGGGTGATGACGCCTTGGACCAGCAACTCGGTGTTGCTGTTGGCGAATGCTGGCGGGCAGAGCAGCAACACGCCTGTCAGGCTGAACGTGAGTACCTTCATGGTCGAATGGATCTCCTGGGGGTGGTTTGAATCTTCTAGAGGGAGTTACAGATACAAGCGTTCTGCAGTGCCCGGGCCTGGACGCTTATCCACAGCGCTGGCGGCCAATAGGCGGGCGCTCGCCGCCAGCGACAGGACGCTGCCGAGTAGGGCTAGGCAGAGCTTCATCGAAGAAGCCCCCTTACAGATAGTTGACTTCGAAGGTCGCGGAACCGTCCATTGCCACCTCGCTGTCCAGTGTCAGGGTATTGGTAGGTGCAATGGCGCCACGTACGGAGATGTCCATGACCACGTCCTGAAGTGGTTGCGGGGCCCAACCGCTATCACTGCGACCGCCAAAACCTACCAATGTGTTGGGGGTGACCCCGTCATCCGGGTAAAGCACAGTCCATGTCGGGCTCCAGGGGTACTGGATCAATGCTGTGGAGGGCGTCTCAGAGGTATGACTGAGCAGCGACAGCTCAAACCCACCGAGCTTTTCGTTTTCGTCGGTCAAGCCCAGGCCAAAGGTGCCGATGGTTGACGAGCCGGCCCGATTGTCGACGGTGCGGATGGCGAACAGCGTCGCCGCATCGCAGTTCACGCTCAGTTTCAGTGTCCGATGCTCAAGCCAGGTATGGCTGTCGGGGCTCAGATCCTTTGCTGCGATTTTTCCGTAATCAATGTCGCCTGGCAGGTTGGGGGTGCAGGCGCTGGGGGTGATCACCCCTTTGACGGTCAGGTCCACGCTGCTGGCAGCGAACGCAGACGAAGTCATTGCCAGCAGCAGGGCGCTGCTCAGCAGAGATATACGGATCTTCATTTCAATTTTTTCCATTGCAGGCTGGCAGATGGAGGCGCGTGCAGGGCAGCGTCCGACCCGACATGGACGGGCGGTTTGCCGAGTGGCGCTCTCGATTTTTTCGCGGCTGCCGAGTGGCAAACCGTCCCTCTTTTGGGGTGGGCCCAATTTAGCCAGGGGGTGGCACGTTGGAAATACAACTAATACGACATTGGCCTGATGCGCGGCGGCCATGAGCCAGTGGATTTTTTCGTAGTTGTTGTATCGGCTTTTAATTGCTCAAAAGGTTATTTGTTTCAGGTCGATAACATTCAAATGGATGTGGCGATCGTTGCTGCCGAATAGGCCTTTTTGGCTATTGCACCAGTGCTGCGGATTGCCGCCGGATCAATAGTCACGAAGAGGTACTGATGGGTTCGCTTTCAGGTTCAACCGCAGGAGCGAGCCAGACACTCAAGCCGCCTGTTGCCGTACCGCGTCATTGGCAACAGTTGAATATCCTGGTCGTAGAGGATCACTCCGCCTACCGCCTGTTGTTGGGATGGCTGTTACAGAAGCTGGGGCTGGGGCACGAGCTGGTCGCCGACGGGTTCATGGGCCTGGTCGCGTTCACCAGCCGGCCCTTTGACTTGGTGATCAGCGATTGCCAGATGCCGTTCATGGATGGCTACAGTATGGTCCGTGCCATTCGCCAGCATGAGCGCGACCACGGTTTGAAACGGGTACCGATCATTGCCTTGACCGCCAACCTGCAGAACGACAGCCCTCAGCGATGTCTTGACGCCGGAATGGATGCCTGGCTGCTCAAACCGCTGACCCTGGAACAACTGCATGCCCTGTTGGTGCGCTGGTTGCCAGGCGGTGATGCTGGCCAACCCGACCGGCAGGACACATTGCCGTGCGCCGTTTGGCCAACACGTGCCACGCTGGTTGCGACGTTTGGCAGCGACCTGATTGTTGACTCGCTGCTCGAAAGCCTGTTGACCGAAGCATGGGAGGACCACCGTGTCTTGCGTCATGCCTGCGCGACACTGAATGCGTCACTGGCTGCGGAGCGCCTCCATCGCTTGGTTGGCAGCCTGGTGTTTTTGGGGAGTTGCGACCTTGAAATCACCGCTACACAGTTGATCAAGCAAGTGCAGACCGATGGAGTTGCAGCACACAGCAGGGATTTGGACGTGTTCCAGACACGCTTGTGTGTCTGTCTTGAGTACCTGTCCAGCATTTGAGGCAAGAACCCGCCGGGGTTGTAAGTGCTGCTGACTGCCTAGTTTTGGTTGTAGGTACTTTCCTATTGTGTTGTAGTCCAAAAAATACCCACTACTGAATATTGGGCGCGGCTGCAAGCAGCTCTTTGTTAGCAGTTGTTGATGGGCGCTGGCGGAGGTATTTTGCGCGGGTCCAAGTTGCCATCATGCGTGGGTATCTATGCTTCGAGTAATTATTGCTGACGATCATCCTATTGTCCGAGTCGGGCAGAAAGTCGTGATTGAGGCGAATGGCAAGTGCAAAGTGGTGGGTGAGGCCGACGGTCCTGATCAGTTGCTTGGGGTATTGAGCACCACCCCGTGCGATGTGCTCGTCACGGACTTCGCCATGCCGGGCGGCCAGCACGCTGACGGTTATGGTTTGTTGGGGCTGCTGCATCGCCAGTATCCGAAGTTGCCGGTGATTCTGGTGACCATGTTCGCCAACGTCGCCACCTTGCGCGCGTCTTTCGCTCATGGTGCCAAGGCGGTTGTCGCCAAAAGCGCTTCGGCCAGGGAGTTGCCCCTGGCCATAAAGGCGGTGTGCGCCGGGCAGACCTTTGCCAGCGAATGCCTGCGAGTGCAACTGGTTGAGGCGGGAACGGGCGATCAATCCCAAGAGCCGCAGTTGTCGGGCAAGGAACGCGAGGTGGTGCGGATGCTGGCCAGCGGCATGACCGTCAGCCAGATCGCAGCACAGGTCAATCGCAGTATTTCAACTATCAGCAAGCAGAAAAGCACCGCCATGCAACGGTTGAGTATTTCTACCGACGTTGACTTGTTTGCTTACGCCCGAGATGCGGGAATGGTGCCTTAGAAAGTTACAGTTTTATGACGAGGCTGAAACTAACCGGTGTTTTTTTCAATTCGTATTAGTTGTATGGGGTTTGAAAGAGGCGGTCTCTAAAGTAGCCACGGTGCCTTTGCAATATGTGCGATGGCCGTCCCCAAATCCCTAGTCTATTAGATGAGTCGAACATGCAGGTTGATGGCGCACGTGCAGGTGCCTTTTGTCCTGTGTAGTTGAACGACCGCAAGTGAGCGCTTATATGCATCCCTCTCGTGTACTTATTACCGCCGCGTTTGTGCTGGCCGGTGTTTCCAATGCAATGGCCGCCTCCAGTGTGGACCTCAGTGTCGTCGGTGTGATCACGCCCTCCGCCTGTACACCCACATTGTCCGGTGATGGGGTAGTGGACCATGGCAAAATCTCGATTCAGGACTTCCCGGAGTTTGGCTATAAAGTACTTCCAAAGGCCACGCTGCAGCTCGAGGTGGCCTGTGATGCGCCGGTGCTGATGGCCGTCAAGAGCACGGATAATCGCCCGGGCACTGCAATTCCCACGTATCCAACTCAGCCGCAAGACCTTTCACGTTTTGGTCTGGGCCTGACCAGCGCCGGGAAGAAAATCGGTTGGTACGAACTGTCAACGTCTAACGCTACCGCCGACGATAACCCTGTTGGTTTAATCGAGTCCCCGACTGGTAATACCTGGGTGAATGCACCCGACCGTTCGACGTGGCAGCCAGGCTGGATGCGTACCGCCCACGACAGCAGTAGTGCGCCTTTTCCAATGACCAGATTCAGTGCGCAAGTGGGCGTTGCCACGACCCTGACGGGCAAGAGGGATTTGCCGATTGCCGAGGAAGTTTACATAGACGGTAGCGCTACGCTCGACGTCGTCTACCTTTAACGCTGTGGGGCATCACGCATTCCTTACGGGTAAAGCCATAGCTTTCTGCTGTAACGCGGACTATTGTTCAGCCCCCTGTTCATTGTGCGGAACCTGCCCATGAGTGATGCCCACAACGCCCTGATCACCCAGTTCTATAGCGCTTTCCAGCGGCTGGATGCCGAAGCCATGGCGGCCTGCTACACCGACGATGTGCTGTTCAGCGACCCGGCATTTGGCGAATTGCGCGGTCGGGATGCCGGCGACATGTGGCGCATGCTCACCACGCGAGCCAAGGACTTTTCCCTGGTATTCGATCAAGTGCGCAGCGATGACACGGGTGGCAGTGCCCACTGGGTGGCGACGTATCTGTTCAGTGCGACGGGCAATACGGTGGTCAACGATATCCAGGCGCGGTTCGTGTTTCGCGACGGCAAGATCTGCGAGCATCACGACCATTTTGACCTGTGGCGTTGGTCGCGCCAGGCCTTGGGTGCCAAGGGCCTGTTGCTGGGGTGGACGCCGCTGGTGAAAAACGCCGTGCGCGCGCAGGCCAATAAAGGCCTGAAGGTATTTCAGAGCGGGCGTTGATAGACTGGGCGCTCCCTTGCGTTAACCGAATCAACTTGTGAATACTCCTGAACCAAAACCCTGGTTTGTCTATCTGGTGCGCGCCGCCAATGGTTCGTTGTATTGCGGCATCAGCAACGACCCTTTGCGCCGGTTTGCCAAGCACCAGAGCGGTAAGGGGGCGCGTTTTTTCCTCTCCAGCCCTGCGGTGGCGCTGGTGTACACCGAGCAATGCGCGAGCAAAGGCGAAGCGTTGCGTCAGGAACGCTTGATCAAGAAGTTGAAAAAGAGCGCCAAGGAGTGCCTGGCGGCAAGTGGCTCCCCCACCAACGCCTCCTGAGTACGCGAGGGCGGCTAAAAAAGTTATTTGCATAAAAAAGGTGAGGTAAACCCTCGGCCCATCCGTGTAATGCTTGAAACTGCGATCAATTCGCATTAACAGCGTTTTTTACACGGATTCTCACAGCATGAAGTCGACGGCGGGCGGTTGGATCAAACAGTGGCTGGGAGCCTCGGCATTAGCGGTATCGGGGCTGGCGTTGTTGCCGCTTGGCATTGCCCAGGCGCAGGAGCAGCAAAGCACTCAATTCAAGTTTGCCCTGGCGGCCAAGCCATTGCCTCAGGCGCTGAGCGAGTTCAGCCGGATCACCGGTATCAGCGTGATCTACACCGATGAAGCGCCCTACGGCCTCAATGCCCCGGCGGTCAGCGGGCCGATGACTGCAAGCCAGGCGCTGCAACGTCTGTTGAGCCAGTCCGGCTTCACCTTCCGCCAGATCGACGCCCGAACCCTGGCGCTGGAGCCGGTGCCTACCGATGGCGCGGTCAACCTCGGCGCTACTACCATCAGCGGCACCAACCTCGCTCAGGACAGCACCAGCTACCAACCGCCGCCGACCAGTTCGGTGATGCGCTCCCATGGGTTGCTGCTGGAAGCCCCGCAGACCGTCAACGTAGTCCCGGCTCAAGTGCTGCGCGACCAACAACCGCGCAACCTGGATGATGCGCTGGGCAATATCAGCGGCATCACTCAGTCCAATACCCTGGGCAGCACTCAGGATGCGGTGATGTTGCGCGGCTTCGGCGACAACCGTAATGGCTCGATCATGAAGGACGGTATGCCAGTGGTGCAGGGCCGGGCGTTGAACGCTACCGCCGAGCGTGTCGAAGTGCTCAAGGGCCCGTCATCGCTGTTGTATGGCATCCAGGACCCGGGCGGTGTGGTCAATATCGTCAGCAAAAAGCCTGAACGGGTGCAGTCCACCTCCCTGACAGCGCGCGGCTCTACCTTCGGCAGCGGCAAGAATGGCAGCGGCGGCAACCTCGATACCACCGGCCCCTTCGGTGACAGTGGCTTGGCCTATCGCCTGATCGTCGACCATGAAGACGAAGACTACTGGCGCAACTACGGCACCCACCGCGAGACCCTGGTGGCGCCGTCCCTGGCCTGGTACGGCGACACCACCCAAGTGGTGCTAGCCTATGAGCATCGCGAATTTCTCGCGCCGTTTGACCGTGGCACCGCCATCGATCCCAAGACCAACCATCCGTTGAACATCCCCGCCACCCGCCGTCTGGATGAGCCTTTCAACAACATGGAAGGCCCCTCCGATCTGTACCGCTTGACTGTCGATCATGATCTCAACGACGACTGGAAAGCCCACTTCGGCTACAGCTGGAACCGCGAAACCTACGACGCCAGCCAGGTGCGCGTGGTCAAGGTCAACCCCAACGGCACCCTGACCCGCAGCATGGACGGCACTCAGGGCGCACTGACCACCGACCGCTTCGCCACCGCCAGCCTCGAAGGCAAGGTCGATGTTGCGGGTATGCAGCACGATCTGGTATTTGGCCTGGACGATGAATACCGCAAGATCTACCGCGCCGACCTGATCCGCCAGGCACCGCGAGGCAGCTTCGATTACAACAACCCGGTGTACGGCAACGAAGTCGCCGGTTCCAAAGTCAGCGCGCCGGACAGCAACCAGACCGATCTGCTGCGCAGCGATTCGTTGTTCTTCCAGGATGCCATCCACCTCAACGAGCAATGGATTCTGGTCGGCGGTGCGCGTTACCAGATGTACGACCAATACGCCGGCAAAGGCGTGCCGTTCACCGCCAACACCGACGGCAATGGCCAGAAGTGGGTGCCGCGGGCTGGGCTGGTGTATCGCTATAGCGATGAACTGTCGTTTTATGGCAGCTATACCGAGTCGTTCAAGCCCAACTCCACCATCGCGCCACTGGCCAATAAAACCGTGTTGAACGGCAGTTTGCAGCCGGAAGAATCCAAGGCCTGGGAGTTGGGTACCAAGTTCGACCTGCCGGGGCGCATCACTGCCAGTGCGGCGCTGTTCACCATCGATAAACGCAACGTGTTGGTGCAGGTGGGCGAGGGCCTGACCTCGGAGTACAGCGTGGCCGGCAAGGTGCGCTCTCGCGGCCTGGAGCTGGATGCCAGCGGCCAGCTGACGGATAAGTGGAGCCTGATCGGCAGCTATGCCTACACCGATGCCGAGGTCACCGAAGACCCCAAGCTCAAAAGCAATCGCCTGCAGAATGTGGCAAAAAGCACCGGCTCGTTGTCGGCGGTGTATGACTTCGGCAGCATCCTGGGCGGTGATCAACTGCGCGTCGGCGCCGGGGCGCGTTATGTCGGCGAGCGGGCAGGGGACGCAGCCAACAGTTTCGAACTGCCCAGCTACACCGTGGCTGATGTGTTCGCCAGCTACGACACCAAGCTTGAGGGGCAGAAGGTCAAGTTCCAGCTCAACGTGAAAAACCTGTTCGACCGTACCTACTACACGTCCTCGGTGAATACGCAGTTTGTGTCCATGGGCGATGCGCGGCAGGTGTCGGTGTCCAGCACCTTGACCTTCTGATTCATTTATCTGTGGGAGCTGGCTTGCCTGCGATGGCATCGACCGGGTTTGCCTGATACACCGAGTTGTCTACATCGCAGGCAAGCCAGCTCCCACAGGAAAGCGGTCGCCACATTGATAGCGAGCTGTTAGCGTTGCCGCCATTGCATGCTTATGGAAAACGCGACTGATGTACTTTGGAAAATGGTTACGCACCGGCACCCTGCTGGTCGGTTTGAGTTTTTTACTGGGCGGCTGCGCCAGCGTCTCCCAAACTTCCACGCCGGCAACCCTGGATAAACTGCTGAGCGATCCGGCGCTGCAAGGTGCTACGGTCTCGCTGATGGTACGTGACGCCCGCACGGGCTCCACGCTGTATCAGCACAACCCACGCACCCGGTTGGTGCCCGCGTCCAACCTCAAGTTGTTGACCACGGCGGCGGCCATGGATGTGCTGGGGCCGCAATACCGCTTCGCCACCCAACTGCTGAGCAACGGCATACGCCAGGGCGACCGCCTGACCGGCAACCTCTACCTGCGTGGCCTGGGCGACCCGAGCATTCAGTTTGCCGACTACCAGGCGCTGGCCGCGCAGTTGGCCAGCCAGGGCGTACGCCAGGTACAGGGCGATCTGGTGTTCGACGACACCTGGTTCGATGCTGAGCGATTGGGGGTGGATTGGTCCCATGACGATGAAACCACCTACTACGGCGCGCAGATTTCGGCGCTGACTGTGGCACCCAATGCGGACTTTGATGCAGGCAGTGTGCTGGTCACGGCCAAGGCGCCGTTACGGGCCGGCACCCCGGTGAGTGTCGATATTTTCCCGCCTACTGATTACCTGCAACTGAGCAACCGTGCCATGAGCGGTCCGGGCAACAGTTATGGGATCAACCGTCGCCATGGCACCAACCTGTTGCAACTCAGTGGCGCAGTGGCGCCGGGAAAGCAGAGCCAGCAATTGGTCAGCGTCTGGGAGCCAACGCAACTGGTCGCGAATCTGTTTGAACAAGCCTTGGCGCAACAGGGCATCACCGTACTGGGGCGTCGGGTGATGGGCGGGGCAAGCCCGACGGCGGTAACGGTGCTGGCCGAGCACCAATCGGCGCCGTTACAGGATTTGATCACGCCGTTGCTCAAGCTTTCGAACAACAACATGTCCGAAGCCTTGCTCAAGGCCATGGGGCACCACACCGCCAATAGCGGCACGGCAGCAGCGGGCGCCGTGGCGGTGGCCGGGTTCCTCAAGCGTCAGGGGCTGGACACCGCCACGTTCAACCAGGTCGACGGCTCCGGCCTGTCACGGCGCAACCTGGTGTCGTCGCAAACCCTCACCGACCTGTTGCTGGCCGCCAGCAAACAGCCGTGGTTCGACGCCTGGTACAACGCGCTGCCGATTGCCGGCAACACCGACCGCATGACCGGCGGCAGCCTGCGCTATCGTCTGCGCGACACGCAGGCGCAAAACAACCTGCACGCCAAGACCGGCTCCATGGGCGGCGTGTCGTCATTGAGTGGTTACATCACCGACGCCGGCGGGCGCAAGCTGGTGTTTTCGCTGCTGACCAACAACTACGTGGTGGCCGGCGCCCAGGTCAAGGCGCTCGAGGATCACGTGGCAGTGGCGCTGGCGCGCAGCGACGAGTGATTCAGGGCTGATAGCCCATGCGCCAACTCACGGCCCGGGTCGCCGCCAGTAAGTGCTGCGCCGCCGGGCCATCTTCATCGGCATGGAACAGCGAGGTTGGGCCGACCACGGTCATCACCGCCGCCACGTGCCCGACCGCATTGAACACCGGCGCCGACAATGCATCCACGCCGGGCATCAGCAAGCCATGCACAAAGTGCAGGCCACGGCGGCGGATTTGCTCGCACACGCTGGCATAGGCCTGATCGTCCGCCAAGCTGTGGGCGGTGCCGGCCTGAACCTCGCGTTCGCGCAGTTCTACAGTTTCCCGTGACGGCAGATAAGCGCTGAACACCAGCCCGGTGGAAGAGCTGAGCAGCGGCAACACTGAGCCCAGTTGCGTCACCACGGTAACGGCGCGCACTGCCGGCTCGATCTGCACCACGGTCGCGCCCTGGTTGCCCCACACCGCCAGAAAGCAGGTTTCATTCAATTCATCGCGCAGCTCTGCCAGGGGCATGGCGCCGACTTTCAACACATCCATGCTGCCCAGCGCCGCCAGCCCCACTCGCAATGCCTCCCGGCCCAGGCCGTAATGGTTGGTGGCTGCGTTCTGTTCGGCAAAACCCGACGCGATCAGGGCCTGCAAATAGCGGTGCACCTTGCTCGCCGGCATCTGCACATGTTCGGCCAGGCGTGACAACGAGGTGGCCGGGGACAGTTCGGCCAGGGCCTTGAGGATATCGGTGCCGACTTCCGCCGAGCGGACTTTCTGTTTACCGGTGTCGCGAGGCTTTTCCATGGAAGGGCGAGAATCCGAGAGATGAATGGGCGTCTTTATAGCTTGACGGTCGATAGTGATCAAATTACGTTATGCGTAACTGGATTACGATAAATACAACTGACCCTCAGAGGACGATCCATGAACCTCGAATACCTGTCGGGCTTCGGCAATGAATTCGCCAGCGAAGCCTTGCCCGGCGCGCTGCCGGTTGGCCAGAACTCGCCGCAGAAAGCCCCTTACGGCCTCTACACCGAACTGTTTTCCGGCACCGCCTTCACCATGGCCCGCAGCGAAGCCCGTCGCACCTGGCTGTACCGCATCCAGCCGTCGGCCAACCACCCGGCATTCGTCAAGCTTGCGCGGCAATTGGCCGGTGGCCCGTTGGGCGCGGTCACGCCGAATCGCTTGCGTTGGAACCCGTTGGATATCCCGAGTGAGCCGACGGACTTTATCGACGGCCTAGTGGGCATGGTCGCCAATTCGGGGGCGGAAAAACCAGCGGGCATCAGCATCTATAATTACCGCGCCAACCGCTCCATGGAGCGCGTGTTCTTCAATGCCGACGGCGAACTGCTGATCGTCCCCGAGCAGGGCCGCCTGCGCATCGCCACCGAACTGGGCGTGCTGGATGTCGAGCCGCTGGAAATTGTCGTGCTGCCCCGTGGTCTCAAGTTCCGTATCGAGCTGCTGGATGCGCAAGCACGCGGTTACGTCGCCGAGAACCACGGCGCCCCGCTGCGTCTGCCTGACCTGGGGCCGATTGGCAGCAACGGCCTGGCCAACCCCCGCGACTTTCTTACGCCGGTGGCCCGCTACGAAGACCTCAAGCAACCGACTACGCTGGTACAGAAGTTCCTCGGCGAACTGTGGGCCTGCGAGCTGGACCATTCACCGCTCAACGTGGTCGCCTGGCACGGCAACAATGTGCCGTACAAATACGACCTGCGTCGCTTCAACACCATTGGCACGGTGAGTTTCGATCATCCGGACCCGTCGATCTTCACCGTGCTGACCTCGCCCACCAGCGTGCATGGCCTGGCCAACCTCGACTTCGTGATCTTCCCGCCGCGCTGGATGGTGGCCGAGAACACCTTCCGGCCGCCGTGGTTCCATCGCAACCTGATGAACGAATACATGGGCCTGATCCAGGGCGCCTACGACGCCAAGGCCGAAGGCTTCCTGCCGGGCGGCGCATCGCTGCACAGTTGCATGAGCGCCCACGGCCCGGATGGCGAGACCTGCACCAAGGCCATCAACGCGGACCTTGCGCCGCACAAGATCGATAACACCATGGCGTTCATGTTCGAGACCAGCCAAGTGCTGCGCCCGACCCAGTTCGCCCTGGAGTGCCCACAACTGCAACCTGCGTATGACGCGTGCTGGGCCGCGCTGCCCGCCACCTTCAACCCGAACCGGAGATAACCCATGACTCAACCAACGCAGACCCGCAGCTGGGTATCCTCGGCCAACGGCCACGCGGATTTCCCCCTGCAAAACCTGCCCCTGGGCGTGTTCAGTATCAACGGCTCGGCACCGCGCAGTGGCGTGGCGATTGGCGATGCGATTCTCGACCTGCATGCCGCACTGGACGCGTTTGAGGGCGAAGCCCGACGCGCCGTCGAAGCCACTGCGGGCGGGCAGTTGAACGCGTTTTTCGAACTGGGCCGTGGCCCTCGCGTTGCCCTGCGCGAGCGCCTGCTGGAACTACTGGCCGAAGGCAGCGAGCTGCAAAACCGCGAAGCGCACGTGCTGCACCGTGCCGCCGATTGCCAGATGCACCTGCCGGCCAAGATCAATGACTACACCGACTTCTACGTCGGCATCGAGCACGCGCAAAACGTCGGCAAGTTGTTCCGCCCCGATAACCCGCTGTTGCCGAACTACAAATACGTGCCGATTGGTTACCATGGCCGTGCCTCGACCATTCGTCCCTCGGGTACAGAGGTGCGACGCCCTAAAGGCCAGACCCTGCCGGCCGGCCAGTCCGAACCGACCTTTGGCCCCTGCGCGCGCCTGGACTATGAGTTGGAGCTGGGCATCTGGATCGGCCAGGGCAATGCCATGGGCGATGCGATTGCCATTGGCGATGCCGCCGAGCATATCGCCGGTTTCTGCCTGCTCAACGACTGGTCGGCGCGGGATATCCAGGCCTGGGAGTACCAGCCGCTGGGGCCGTTCTTGTCGAAAAGCTTTATCACCAGCATCTCGCCGTGGGTGGTGACTGCCGAAGCCCTGGAGCCCTTCCGCAAAGCCCAGCCGCCGCGCCCTGAAGGTGATCCGCAACCGCTGCCTTACCTGTTGGATAAGCGTGATCAGAACGCGGGCGCCTTTGATATCGAACTGGAAGTGCTGCTCACCACGGCCTCGATGCGTGAGCAAAACCTGCCCGCCCATCGCCTGACCCTGAGCAACACCGAGCATATGTACTGGACCGTGGCGCAAATGGTGGCGCACCACAGCGTCAATGGCTGCCAGTTGCAGGCCGGCGACCTGTTTGGTTCGGGCACGTTGTCTGGCCCGCAGCCGGGGCAATTTGGCAGCCTGTTGGAGATTACCGAAGGCGGTAAAAAGCCGATTGAGCTGGCTTCCGGCGAGGTGCGCAAATTCCTCGAGGATGGCGACGAAATCATTCTGCGTGCCCGTTGCAGCCGCGAGGGTTTTGCCTCCATCGGCTTCGGCGAATGCCGCGGTACCGTGGTCGCGGCGCGCTGAGAGGGCAGGGCCATGGAACTCTACACTTACTACCGTTCTACCGCGTCGTATCGAGTACGTATTGCCCTGGCCCTCAAAGGCCTGGATTTCACCGCGCTGCCGGTCAACCTGCTGGTGCCGGCCGGCGGCGCCAACCGCCAGCCTGAATACCTGGCGATCAACCCTCAAGGGCGCGTGCCGGCATTGCGTACTGATGAAGGGGCGTTGCTGATCCAGTCACAGGCGATCATTGAGTACCTGGAGGAGCGTTATCCCCAGGTGCCGTTGCTCTCCAAAGACCTGGTAGCGCGCGCTCATGAGCGGGCGGTGGCGTCGATCATCGCCTGTGATATCCACCCGTTGCATAACTCCAGTACCCAGAACTTGCTGCGCAAGTGGGGGCACGATGAGGCGCAATTGCTGGAGTGGATCGGACACTGGATCAGCCAGGGCCTGGGCGCGGTGGAGCAGTTGATTGGCGACACCGGGTTTTGCTTTGGCGAGCAGCCGGGCTTGGCCGATGCGTTTCTAATTCCACAGCTGTACGCGGCCGAGCGTTTCAAGGTGCCCTTGGCGGCGTACCCACGCATTGGGCGGGTGGCGGCATTGGCGGCCCAACATCCGGCCTTCGTGCAGGCCCACCCCGCCAGTCAGCCTGACACACCCTAGGCCCCCTGTGGGAGGGGGGGAAGCCCCAATGCCGTTCAGTTAAGCGAGCGCAATGCTCACAGCCATGAAGATCAAATGTGGGAGCTGGCTTGCCTGCGAAAGCGTTAGTGCAGTGGCAGATGCGGTGACTGTCACACCGCCTTCGCGGGCAAGCCCGCTCCCACAGGGGATTCGCGCTTAACTGACTGGCATTGGGGTAAACCCCTCCCACATTTGATCGCACCAACCTAATAAAAAATAAAGGTACCTTGCGATGCACAATCAGATTGCCAGCTTTCGTGCGGCACTCGACGCCCGTCCGGTGTCGCGCTACCAATGGTTGATTCTCCTGCTGCTGGCACTGCTACTGGTCACCGATGGCTACGACGCCCAGGTGTTGGGCTATGTAGTGCCGGCGCTGGCTCAGGACTGGGGCCTGGAAAAATCCGCGTTCGGGCCCGTGTTCAGTGCCAACCTGCTGGGCCTCACCCTGGGTTCGCTGCTGGTGACGCCGCTGGCGGATCGGTTTGGTGTGCGACGCATTCTGCTGGCGTGTGTGCTGATCTACGCCAGCCTCACGGTGTTGATGGTGTTTGCCAACTCCCTGACCACGTTGATGGCGGCGCGGTTTATCTGCGGCATCGGCATGGGCGGTGCGATGCCCAGTGCCATGGCGTTGATGTCCGAATATTCGCCGCCACGCCTGCGTACCTTGATGGTGACCCTGGCTGCGTGCGGCTTTTCGTTCGGCGGCGCGGCGGGTGGCTTCGTGGCGGCCGGGTTTATCGACAGCTTTGGCTGGCAGGCGGTGTTCCTGGCGGGTGGTGTGACGCCGTTGCTGCTGTTCCCGTTTCTGGTGTGGCTGTTGCCCGAATCCTTGCCGCGCCTGTTGCGCGATGCGCCGCCCTATCTGCGTTTGCGCAGAGTCACGGCGCGGATGCTGCCCGACTGGCAACCACCGCCCGCGACCGAAGCGGAAAACTTGCAGGAGCAGGGCAGCAAACTGACGGTGGTGGAGCTGTTTCGCAACGGCTACGCGCGCCCGACGCTGCTGATCTGGGCGACCTTTTTTGTCAGCCTGATCCTGCTGTATTTCATGATCAGTTGGTTGCCGTCGCTATTGCTCGAAAGCGGCCTGGCGTTGAACGAAGCCAACCTGGTCACCTCCATGTTCCTGTTCGCCGGCACCTTGGGCGCCATTCTCATGGCCTGGTTTGCCGACCGCCTGAAAAGCAAAGTAAGGTTGCTGTCCGGCGTGCTGGCGGCGGCAGCGTTGTGCACCGTCCTGCTGGGCTTGAACCATGACAACCCACGCTACCTGGTGGCCTGCGTGTTCGCTGCCGGGTTCTGCATCATCGGCGGGCAACTGACCCTCAATGCCTTCGCGAGCAACTTCTACCCGGCGCACGTGCGCGCCACCGGCACAGGCTGGGCGTTGGGTGTGGGGCGATTCGGGTCGATTCTAGGGCCACTGTTTGGCAGCCTGTTGTTGGCGATGCATATACCGGTCGAGCAGATTTTCTTTTTTTGCGCGATTCCGGCGGTGATTGCAGCGTTGCTGATTATTCAAGTGCGGGCTCCTACAGTGGGGTCAGTGCACCACTGAGTTGGGCGGCAGATGCCCCAGCCGCTCGGTCAGGCGCAAGCGCTGGATCGGGTCGTCGCTGAGCAGCAGCGCGTGTTCCAGGTCGAAGCGTTCGGCGCTGGGGCAGTCCAGGCGTTGATACAGGCTGGCCCGCGCCAGGTAGTCGGAGGCGCTGGCGTTGCCCAGTTCCAGTACGCGCTCGGCGTCCACCAGGGCGGCCAACGGTTCGTCGTTGGCAAGGTAGAGTTGGCGCAGGTTGCGCGACAGCCGTTGCAGGATGGCCCGTGGCTCGGCGGTCAGCAGGTGGTCGGCCTGCAATTTCAGCTTCGACCCATATTGGCGCGCCAGCAACTCGCGACAGTCGTTGGGGTACAGGCGCCGGCCGCCGCAAGGGTCCAACAGGTGATCGGCTCCCGGTACCCGCAGCAGGAAGTGCCCAGGGAAGTTCACGCCGACCATGGGGATATCCAGGCGCCGTGCCATCTCCAGTGCGATCAGGCCCATGGCCAAGGGTTGCCCGCGTTTGCGTTGCAGCACTTTGTCCAGCAGCGCGGCGGCGGGGCGCAACGGCGTATGGTCATCCTGGGCAAACCCCAGGTCATTCATGCGCCGCAGTAGCGGCTGGCCGAGTTCATCCGCCGGTAGCAAGGGCATGCCCAGGCTCACCTGTTGTTGTAGCGCACCAAGGTCGTGCAGGATCAACGCGGGCTGCACGCTGGCGTCATGCTCGGCAGCAATCCACAACGCGGCTTCAAACAGCGCGGGGGGTGAACGGTCCAGGCAGGCGAAAAAGGCTGTGCGGGGATTCATTGAGTTCTCCGGCGTATGCCCCCGTTTTAGCCTTGCTGCGAATTTTCGTCCAGCATCTTGAGAGATATCCCAAACTCTTATGTCGTAGATCCCACGAAAACGCGCGGCTTATTCCAGCGCAATCCAGCAGTTTTCTGCCGCAAGCCTATACTTGGCCCACTACCAGAAGTGATTCGGGAGCTCATTGATGTTTGCGCTCATGCACAGCACCCGCCTTGAATCGCTGCACCTGAGCGTTGATCCGGTGACCGGCTTGAAGGCGATCATCGCCATCCACAACAGTCGCCTGGGCCCAGCGTTGGGTGGCTGTCGTTACCTGGCTTACCCTAATGATGAAACCGCCGTGGCCGATGCCGCGCGCCTGGCGCAAGGCATGAGCTACAAAGCGGCACTGGCCGGGCTGCCGGTGGGCGGCGGCACGGCGGTGATCATCCGCCCCGTGCACGTGGAAAGCCGTGCGGCGCTGTTCGAGGCGTTTGGCCGTTGTGTGGAAAAACTCGACGGCCGCTTCATCACCTCGATCGACAGCGGTACCTCGGTTGCCGACATGGACTGCATCGCCCAGAACACTCGCTTTGTCACCAGCACCACCGCCGCCGGAGACCCTGCCCCTCATGCTGCCATGGGGGTGTTTGCCGGTATCCGCACTACCGCCATGGCGCGCCTGGGCAGCGACAACCTCGAGGGCCTGCGCGTCGCGGTGCAAGGCCTGGGGAATGTCGGTTATGCCCTGGCCGAACAATTGCACGCCGCCGGTGCCGAACTGCTGGTCAGCGATATCGACCACGGCAAGGTGCAACTGGCCATGGAGCAACTGGGCGCCCACCCGATTGCCAACGACGCCTTGCTCAGCACCCCCTGCGATATCCTCGCACCGTGCGGCGTCGGCGCCGTGTTCAACCGTAACAGCGTCGGCCAGTTGCGTTGCGCCGCCGTGGCGGGTGCGGCCAGCGCACAACTGACCAACCTGGACATCGCCGACCAATTGGAAGGCCGCGGCATCCTCTACGCGCCAGACTACGTGATCAACTCTGGCGGGCTGATCTACGTCGCCCTCAAACACGCCGGCACCGACCTGCCTGGCATCACCGCACACCTGTCGAACATCGGCAGCCGCCTGACCGAAATCTTTGCCCACGCCCAAGCCGAAAAACGCTCCCCCGCGCGGGTGGCCGATGAACTGGCCGAACGCTTGCTGTACAAATAGGCCAGGCATTAAAAAGGCCCTGAATCCATGATTCAGGGCCTGTTCAATTCGGGCTTTACTCTGCTGCCGGGTTCAGCAACTCGGACAGCGCGTCCGGTTGGCTCTTGAACGCCTTGGCAAATACATCACGGTTCTTCGCCATGTAAATCCCGGCTTCCTCCACCTGCTGCTCGCTCAACGACGGCACGGCTTTTTGCAACACCTCTGCCAGCAACTCAGCGAGTTCAAGCATCTTGTCATGACGGTCAGCTTCGGCTTTATCCATGAACAAACGCTCCAGATCTCGGCTGCTGCGGTATACCACTTCGACGGCCATTCACCACCTCACATGCCTTCACGATAGTTGTCTTTTGCGACTACTGTATTTATATACAGCGAAAAGGATAAGCCAAACGCTGGGGTTTGGGTAGTAGGTTTTTAATGTAGTTGGGAAATTGGGGTTTGCTACACCGGAAATTTCTGACAACTTGCCGGGGTTGCGCTGGAATTGTCCGGTGGCTTACCTTCTTCGGGCGCTGCATTTGCAGCGAGCGGGCTTGGCGGCCCACCAAGGAAGCGCAACGACCCCCTATGAGATTGCTGGGTTTTTACACGGCACTCTTGTTTTTATGGCGGGTTGCGCATGGACCCTTCGGGGTGCCGGGTTGTTCCTTACCGGTCCGCCAACCTTGTGCAATCCGTCACCCAATCTGCTTGGCGGCAGACGGTGATGGTTTCTTAACTAAGGAACTAGTCGATGAAGAAACACACACCCACCCCCCCCGTCTACCGAGTCAGTGCTTTTCAGTGTCACTCCTGAAGCTGATACAGAAACCTTGCTGGCAAACGCCAGCGAAACCTTGAACAGCGCCCGTGAGATGGCCAGTACCCTGGCATTCGACCTTGATGGTCCACAGCGAAGCTTGGTCCTGGCGATTCATCAACTGATTGAAATGGGCGGTCTGCTGGTCGATCGAGCGCTGGAGCAAATTGCACCAGCTTGATGCCATGATCTGATCGTTCCCACGCCTGTGGGGACGGTCTAAAAAGTGATTGGTGAACACGGATTTTTTCTGTTACTCACTTCATCGCCGGGAGCACGACAGCGAAAACGCTAGCGACTAGACTCCTTTTACATCAACAACGGAGGCTTTTATGGACACTTCCTTTTCCTCAGGTATCCAAGCAGATATCGAAGAGCAGGCTGACAGCTACGACCGCTGGTTTCGCGCGAGAGTGCAGGCCGCTCTTGATGACCCAAGCCCTGGCATTCCTCACGACGAGGTTATGGCCGAGATGCAAGCGCTGATCGAATCTAAACTCAAGAAAGGCGATGCTGATTGAATGGCTGCCCGCAGCGCGGGTAGAACTCCGGCAAATTATTGAGTACCTCAGTCATCGTAATCCTGTAGCAGCGCTTGAGCTTAAGCGATCAATCGAAGCTTCAGTGCTTGCCCTCTCGCGCAGACCCCATCTTTACCGCCCCGGCAGAATCGGCGGAACACGAGAGATGGTGGTACATCCGAATTATCTGGTTGTATACAAAGTGACAGACAATATTCGGATTCTCTCGGTTTTACACGCACGCCAGCGATATCCTTGAAGTTTTCGTTTTTCGGATGAGCAAAAGATCTACTCTGCTCATCCTCCTGCGTGCCTCATGCTAGCCAGTCATCATCTCATGCCTGCCCTCTGGCCTTGTTTCTGCATACAGAACAACCGTCACGTCCAACCGGCATTATCCGGTCGAATCGACCTAAGGAAGCATCATCGTGAAAATCAACTGGGCCGAAAGGCTGCGCCAGCAAGTGCACGGGCTAGCCGAGTCCCTGGGCAATCTGTTCGTCGAGTCGTTCCATTACCTGGCGCTGTTCGCCATTGGTGCGGTGACCGCATGGGCGGCGGTGATGGAATTTCTGGGGATGCTGGAGAACGGGCACATCAAGATCGATGACATCTTGCTGCTGTTCATCTACCTGGAATTGGGCGCCATGGTCGGGATTTACTTCAAGACCAACCACATGCCGGTGCGCTTCCTGATCTACGTGGCGATTACCGCGCTCACGCGTTTGCTGATCTCCAACGTGTCTCATCACAACCCGCCGGATCTGGGCATCATCTACCTGTGCGGCGGGATTCTGCTGTTGGCGTTTGCGATCCTGGTGGTGCGCTACGCGTCGTCGGCCTTCCCTTCGGTGAAGGTCGAAAGCCCGCGTCGCAAGGGCGAGGCGAGCCTGGAGACCGAGAAGGGCGAGCTTTAAAGCCCGACGCTGAAGGGCAGGGTACGGGCGGGCGGTCGCTGCAGGAGTTTGTGGCTGTCGCCGTCCGTCATCAGCTCCAGGATTTGCACGGCGCTGTGGCCTTGTTCGATGGCGATGCCGAACTGGATGCTTTGCACCAGGCGCTTGAGGCGTTGCGGGTCGTTGCGTTGTTCGGCGCTGATCATGCGCTTGGCCACTACGCCGGTCTCGTTCGAGAGGGTGAGCATGATGCTGCCGTCCAGCCGTTGAATGCTCAGGTTGACGCGGTATTGGGGGCTGAACGTGTCGGTGATGATCTGAAAAGGATTGTCCATGGTGCGTTACCGCCTGATAAGAACATGCAGTCATTGACGGCCGGTGTCGGGATTAGTTCGCATTGCCTGACCACTGGCCAAATTCCGTTTTCCTCAAAAGCTCTACAGCAAAGGCCGTGCCGTACAGCGATTTACCCGGCACAGAAATCCAAATGTGGGAGCGGGCTTGCCCGCGATTGCGGTGTATCAGCCAATCAATAGTTGGCTGAATGATCGCTATCGCGGGCAAGCCCGCTCCCACATTGGATGTATGTCGTGAGCTAATTCAGGGCATTACGGAAAAAACGATCGCAGACAGCGCAATCAGGCCGATGACCACCACAAATACATTCGATACCTGACCTGAATACTGGCGCAAAGATGGCACTCGGCGGATCGCGTACATCGGCATCAGGAACAGCAGGCACGCGATGATCGGCCCGCCCATGGTTTCGATCATGCCCAGGATGCTCGGGTTGAAGGTGGCCACGGCCCAGCACGTCAGCACCATGAACAACGCGGTGCAGCGTTCCAGCCATTTCGCCGACATCGAACGGTTGCGCCCGCGCAGGGATTTGACGATCAAGCCTTGGAAGCCTTCGCTGGCACCAATGTAGTGGCCCAGGAAGGATTTGGTGATCGCCACCAGCGCGATCAACGGTGCGGCGTAGGCGATTACCGGCGTCTGGAAGTGGTTGGCGAGGTACGACAGGATCGAAATGTTCTGCGCCTTGGCAGCGGCCAGGTCAGCCGGTGACAGCGCCAGCACGCAGCTGAAGCAGAAGAACATCACGGTCAGCACCATCATGCCGTGGGCGGTGGCCAGGATGCCGCTGCTTTTGCGCTCGGCCTGGGCGCCATAGACGCGTTTCTGGTCCACGGCAAAGGCGGAGATGATCGGCGAATGGTTGAACGAGAACACCATTACCGGGATCGCCAGCCACAACGTCTTGAAGAACAGCGGCAACGGCATGCCTTCGCTGGCGGAGGCGAAGAACGCGCCGTTCCAGTTGGGAATCAGGCTGAACGCCAGCAGCAGCAAGGCGGCCACGAAGGGGTACACCAGCACGCTCATGGCCTTGACGATCACGCCCTGGCCGCAACGCACGATGGCCATCAGGCCGAGGATCAGCACCAGCGACAGAATCGCCCGGGGCGGCGGCGCCATGTGCAATTGGTGCTCCATGAAACTGCCGAGGGTGTTGGTCAGCGCCACGCTGTACACCAGCAGGATCGGGAAGATCGCAAAGAAATACAGCAGGGTGATCAGCTTGCCGGCGCCGACACCAAAGTGTTCCTCGACCACTTCGGTGATGTCGCCGGATTTGCCCGACAGCACAAAGCGCGTCAGCCCACGGTGGGCGAAGAAGGTCATCGGAAATGCCAGCAGCGCCAGCACGATCAGCGGCCAGAAGCCGCCGACGCCGGCATTGATTGGCAGGAACAGGGTGCCCGCGCCGATGGCGGTGCCATAGAGGCCGAGCATCCAGGTGGTGTCGTGTTTGGTCCAGCCGGTGGTTACTGTGCTTTCTCTGACATCGGGATTTTCGGCAGCAGGTGTACGTACATCAGTCATCGGTATTGCCTCGTTATTATTTTTGCGCGGGCTCACGTTGGGGCGGGTAGCAGTGCTCCGATCAGCACTCCACCCAGCTGACCGCCAGGCCGCCCCGTGAAGTTTCTTTGTATTTGTCATGCATATCGGCGCCGGTATCGCGCATGGTGCGGATGACCCGGTCGAGGGAGATGAAGTGTTTGCCGTCGCCGCGCAGGGCCATCTGCGTGGCGTTGATCGCCTTGACCGCCGCAATGGCATTGCGCTCGATGCAGGGCACCTGTACCAGGCCACCGACCGGGTCGCAGGTCAGGCCGAGGTTGTGTTCCAGGCCGATTTCGGCGGCGTTTTCCAGTTGCTCCGGGGTGGCACCGAGGATATCGGCCAGGCCGGCAGCGGCCATGGCACAGGCCGAACCCACTTCGCCCTGGCAGCCGACTTCGGCGCCGGAGATGGAAGCGTTTTTCTTGCAGAGGATGCCGACGGCAGCGGCGGCCAGGAAGAAATTGACCACGTCGTCGTCAGACGCGTCGGCGTTGAATTTCATGTAGTAATGCAGCACTGCCGGGATAATTCCGGCCGCGCCATTGGTCGGGGCGGTGACCATGCGTCCGCCGGCGGCGTTTTCTTCGTTGACGGCGAGGGCGAACAGGTTAACCCATTCCATCGCCGACAAGGTCGAGGTGATCACGTTGGGCTTGCCGATTTCCAACAGGCTGCGGTGCAGCTTCGCGGCGCGACGGGGCACATCCAGGCCACCGGGCAGGATGCCTTCATCGCGCAGGCCCTGTTCCACGCACTCGCGCATCACCGACCAGATATGCAGCAGGCCGCTGCGGATTTCTTCGTCGCTGCGCCACGCCCGTTCGTTGGCCATCATCAGTTCGGATACCCGCAGGCCGTGCTTGTTGCACAAGGCCAGCAGTTCCACCGCACTGGAAAAATCATAGGGCAATTGCACATCGCTGGTGGGCGCAATGCCTGATGCAGCTTCGGCGGCTTCGATGATGAAACCACCGCCCACCGAGTAATAGGTTTGTTCGCTCAGCAGGCCGCTGTCGCCATAGGCGTGCAAGGACATGGCGTTGGGGTGGTACGGCAGGCTTTCGTCCAGCAGCAGCAAGTCGGTGTGCCAGTTGAAAGCAATTGCCTGAGAGCCCGCCAGCAGCAATTGGCCGGACTCGCGCAGTTGCTGGATACGCGCATTGATCGAGGTGGGGTCGACGCGGTCTGGCCATTCACCCATCAAGCCCATGACACAGGCGCGGTCGGTGGCATGGCCGACGCCGGTGGCGGACAGCGAGCCATACAGGCGCACTTCGACGCGACGGGTTTGGCTGAGCACATGCTGGTCGGTCAGGGCTTGGGCGAACGTTGCGGCAGCGCGCATCGGGCCGACGGTGTGGGAACTGGAAGGGCCGATGCCCACCTTGAATAGATCGAAAACACTGATAGCCATGCTAAAGCCTTACAAGCAATGGAGTAGAAATCGCTGCCATGTTTTGTAGAGCAGGCGGAATTGGCGCGATACTGAGCCTCTGGCTCGGCACTGACCAACGAATTATCCTAAGACACCCTTTAGCAGGACTAAACGCTATGACTCGCCCCCTCCACGGCCAGACCTATGTCTGGTTGCATGTGTTTTCCTGCGCCGCACGGCATCTGTCGTTCACCCGCTGCGCCGAAGAACTGCACATCACGCCCGGAGCGGTGAGCCAGCAAATTCGCCAACTGGAGGAGCGCCTGGGCTTTCGACTGTTTCATCGGCGTGCGCGAGGCGTTGAACTCAGCGCCGAGGGGCAGCGCCTGGCGGCCGTGGTGGGGGAGGCTTATGGCAGCATTGATGCCGAACTGCAGCGCCTGGACGCCGGGATGATCAGCGGCACCTTGCGCCTGCGTTCGATCCCCTCGTTTCTGGGCAAGTGGCTGACCCCGCGTCTGCCACGTTTTCAGCAGCGTTTTCCGGACATTCAACTGCGCATGGTCGCCGAAGACAGCAGCATCGCCCTGCATGAAGGCGACTTCGACCTGGCCATCGACCTGAACGACGGCAGCTACCCTGGGTTGTTATCCACAGCCCTGTTGGATGAACAGATATTCCCGGTGTGCGCCCCCAGCCTGTTGCGTGGCCGCCCGCCCTTGCATGGCCCGGCGGATTTGGCGCATTTCCCGCTGCTGCACGACATCACGGCCTGGCGTGGGAGTTATGAATATGCCGAGTGGGAGTTTTACCTCAATGCCATCGGCTACCACGGTGCCGACGTACGGCGCGGGCACACCTTCAACCGCAACCACCTGACCATCGAAGCCGCCATTGCCGGCATGGGCGTAGCGATTGCGCGGCGCACCTTGCTGAACGATGAGCTGGAGCGCGGCACCCTGATCGTGCCGTTCGGCCTGGCCGTGCCCAACCATAAACGCTATGTACTGCTGTATGCGCCGGGCGCGTTGAACCATCCGGGCGTGCGTGCGGTGCATGATTGGCTGGTGGAGGAAGCGGGGATTTTTCGCAGCTTGCACCCGTTGGGAGAGGAGCAATTGTGAGGAAAACAGGACGTAAGAAGTTGTAACTAACTCCCCACCCTACCAGCGTTTTTGCTCGTCGTCAGGGTTAATTTGTAATGTGGGATTTATCTTTGCAAAGGGGTTGAAATGTTTCAGCAGGTGCTCAATTGTGTAATCAAGAGGTCATGGTTTCACCACCCCGGTGTTGCAGTTTGTGACCTCTGGCGAGCTAGCTGAAATAAGGGAAGAACTATGCAAATCCAAGTCAATAGCGATAACCATATTGAAAGCAGCATCCGACTGGAGGAGTGGGTACGTACTACCATTGAGAGCACGCTCGAACGCTACGAAGAAGACCTGACCCGTGTAGAGGTCTACCTGCGAGACGAGAACGGCGACAAGCCCGGCCCTCACGATTTGAGTTGCCGTCTGGAAGCACGGCCAAAGGGCCATCAACCAGTTTCCGTGTGCCATAAAGCCGATACGCTGGAGCAAGCGATCGATGGCGCCGCAGTCAAGCTCGACCACGCACTGGAACATCTGTTTGGCAAACTGCAAGGCAAGCCGCGCGCTGCCGGTAAAAACCAGCCAATCAACAAAGTGAACGAAGACGCTTTGGAAGAGGAATTCCTGGAAAACGAAAACGCTGCTATTAACGGCTGATTGTTTTTTTATTCCCCCCACTGAAAACGGGCCTGCACATGCAGGCCCGTTTTTCGTTCAGCGCTCACGCCGGAAGAAATGCCGGCTCAGCATCGCCAGCCCGCAGGCGCCCAACCCCGCAAACAACATGGCCCAGCCGGCGCCGCTGCGCAGCGCTGTTTGCGCATCCTGAACGGTCAGCCCCGGCGCATCCAGCTTGCCGGCGGCAATATGCTGGCTGAGTCTTGTCCACTCCAGTGTTGTGCTGTCAGGCAGCACGTGGGCCAGGTTGTGGCTGATCCCCAATAACAGCACCAGGCCCATCAGCGCGATATTGAGCGCGAGGGTGATCAGCCGTGCGCTGAAGTCGATGCCCGAGGCCATGCCTGCGCGGTCATTCGAGACGGAGCCGGTGGTGGTGTTGGTGGTCGGCGAATTGGTCAACGCCAGCCCGATACCGGCGATCACGCAACTGAGCAGCACCAGCGCGGTGCTGGGTTGTCCGGCGTAATTAACGGCGGCCATCCCCATGAACCCTGCGCCCATTGTCCCCAGGCCCAGGGGAATGATGCGTTCGGCGCCAAAGCGCAGGGCCAGGCGTTCGGCCAGCGGCGGCACCAGCAAAGTCGGCAAGGTGTAGGCGAGCAAGGCGGCGCCGGTGGTCAGCGTGTCGTAACCCAGGCCTGCCTGGAAGTACAACGGCAGGTAAATCATGAACGGCCAGAAGCTGAAGTTCATGCCGATCGAGCCCATCAACGCGCCATTGAAGCGTTGGATGCGGAACACCGAGAAGTCGAACATCGGATGGGCGCTGCGCCGCTCAATCAAGATAAACAGCAGCAGCCCGAAGACCGCCAGGCCGGCCCAGCCGAGCATCGCCGGCGCGCCAAAGCCGATTTCGCTGCCCTGGGTGATGAAATAAACCAGCGCAAACACCGTGAGTGTCATGGTCAGCATGCCGGCGATGTCGAGGCGATGGTTGGCCGGGTCGCGGGATTCCTGCACGCTGATGTGCAACAACGCCAAGGTGAACAGGGTCAGCGGTACATGCACCAGGAACACCCAGCGCCAGTCCGCCACGGCCAGGATCAAGGCTCCCACCATCGGTCCGAAACCCAGGCCCACGCCAGCGATCACGCCCCATATCGCAAAGGCCCGCGCACGCGTTGCCGGTTCGCGGAACTGATGGGACAAGATCGCGAACTGGCAAATCATCATGGCCCCGGCCCCAATGCCCTGGACGAACCGCGCCGCGATCAGTGTCGGCGCATCGTTGGCCAAGCCACAGGCCAGTGAGGCCAGGGCGAATACCCACAGACACACCACCAGCACACGCCGACGACCGAAGCGATCCGCCAGGGTCCCCGCCGCCATCAGCACGCTGGTGCAGGCCAGGGTGTAGGCATTCATGATCCATTGGGCGTCTTGAAAGCCCGTGCCCAGTTCCTGTTCCAGCGTCGGCAGGATGACCGGCACGCTGGAGATTTCCAGGCCGAACATCAGGGCCACCAGGCAGACGGCGGTGAGGGCCAGGCCGTTCCTGGCGGTGCGCGGGGGAGTGAGGGCCGAGAGTGCGGCGGCGCGGGACATACGACATTCCTTTCGAAAGCGGGAGGGGCTATTCTCTCGGGAATAAGGTTCTTTATTGGCGATAACTTTTCCTTAGACAAGGGAATACAAGGCGACAATTAAGCATGGCTACCCCACGTTTTGATGGTGTCGAACTCTTTCTGCAGATTGTTGAAAGCGGCAACCTCACCGAAGCCGCCGAACGCCTGAACCTCACGCGTTCTGCGGTGGGCAAGGGCCTGGCGCGCCTGGAAGCACGCCTGGGCACTTGCCTGTTACAGCGTTCCACCCGGCGCCAGCGGTTGACCGAGGACGGGCAGGCGTACTACGAGCATTGCCTGCGCGCATTGGCAGAGCTGGAGGCCGCCGAGTCCGTGCTGGAAAGCGGCCGTCAGCAACCCCGCGGGCGTTTGCGAGTGAGCGTGCCCCTGGCGTTTGGTCATCACTATGCCGCGCCGGCGTTATGGGCTTTGCTGGATCGTTATCCGGAACTGGAAATCGACATTTGTTTTTCCGACCGCATGATCGACTTGGTGCAGGAAGGCTTCGATATGGCCGTGCGCATCGGCCCGTTGCCGGACACCGATCGCCTGAGTGCCCGCCGCTTGGGTCAGCAGGCCATGGGGCTGGCGGCGTCACCGGCGTATTTGCAGCGCAAGGGTGCTATTGGCAGTATCGAAGACCTGGCCGCTCATCGTGGCATTGCCTACCGCAGCAACACCGCGCAGCGCTCGCGCCTGGCTTCGCCCTTGATCGTGGACGACCTCCAGGCGGTAGCCGATGCCGCTATCGCGGGCGTGGGCCTGGCCTGGTTGCCGAGTTGGTTGATTGCCCACTATGCGCTGCGCGGGCAGTTGCAGGCCGTGCTGCCCAGCTACCGTGAGCAACCTGCGCCGATCCATGTGATCTGGCCGACGGCGGCGCATATGCCGGCCAAGACGCGGTGTGCCATTGACGCGTTGGTGGCCGCCACCCCGAGTTGCCTGGCGGGTAGCTAGCCCCATTCAATCCTAAACACACCGACAATCAACTGTGGGAGGTGTTGCAGTCTGCAGATTGCAGTCAGAACGCGATAGAGGTTTGCACATACACCGTGCGCGGCTCACCCACGTACTTGCCCTTGTTGTTGTCGTCGAACGAGCGGGTGTAGTACTGCTTGTTGAAGATGTTCTTCACCCCCACCGCCACATTCAGATCCGACAACTGCGGGCCGAAGTCATAGGCTGCGCGGCTGCTGAACAGCATGTAGCCGGGGATGCGTCCATTGGCACCGTCGGCGCTTTCGGCCTGGGTGTTGGCGTTGTCGGCGAACTGGCTGCTCTGGTAGCTGCTGTCCACATTCAGCTTCCACGGGCCTTCGGTGTAACCCACGCCCAGGGTGCCTTTGTGCTTGGACGAGAAGGGCACGCGGTTGCCTTTGTTCGGCCCGTCTTCGCGGATGGTCGCGTCCACATAGGCGTAAGTGGCGTACACATCGAAACCGGCCAGCGCCGGGCTAAGGCCGTCGAGCGCATAGTTGATGCTCGACTCGATGCCCTGGTGACGGGTTTCACCGCGGGCGATCACGGTGTCGTTGGTCTGGTTGCTGTCGTACTGGTTGTCGAAGTTAATCAGGAACGCGCCGATTTCTGCGCGCAGGTTGCCGTTGTCATAGCGCGTGCCGAGTTCCCAGGTGCGGGCTTTTTCCGGTTTCACTTCGCCACTGTTCACACGGTTTGGCATCTGGCTGTACTGCACGCTGCCGAACGAGCCTTCGGTGTTGGCGTACAGGTTCCAGTCGTCGGTGAGGTGGTAAAGCACATTCAGCGCCGGCAGGGCAGTGTTGTAGTCGCCCTTGTATTTGACGTTGCTCAGGTTGTTGGTCTGCTGGGACTCGATCATCTCGTAGCGAATACCAGGGGTGAGGGTCCACTTGCCGATGTCGATGCGGTCGTCGATGAAGAACGCATTGGCTTCGGTGCCGCCGCGCGTATCGCGGTCGTTGCGGCTGTTGGTGGTGGGGATTTGCTGGTTGGCGGCAATCGGAGTGCGGTAGCGCAGTTCGTGGCCGGCTTCATTGATGTAGCGGTAGCCCACACCCACTTCATGGCTGGTGGGGCCGAGGTCGAAGCCCTGGGCGAAGCGCGTCTCCAGGCCGCGCACCCAATATTCCCGTGGCGACAGCGACAGGAAACTGCCCTGGTCCAGGTAACCGCTGCGCAGGGTCTTGGTGAAGAAGCTGTTGACCGTGAATTCGCGGCGGTCCTGCTCGTAGCGGTAGCCGACGTTGAACATCGTGCGGCGGCCCCAGAACTTGTCGTAGGGCCGAGTGGACTGATACGGGTCGGCCTTGTAGTCCTTGACGTTCAAACCGCCCGGCATATCGGCCTGGCCTTCGTAGTACTGTGCCATGGCGTTGAAGCTGTTGGCATCGTCCAGTTGGTATTTGCCCTTGAGGATCAGGTCATCGATGCGCGTGTTGCTGTTTTCGCGCCAGTCGCCGCCGCGGGTGCCGGAGTACAAAATCGCGCCGCCCAAGCCGTTGTCGGCAGTGCCGCCGGCCAGCAGGTTGCCGGTGGTCTTGAAGCCGTCGTGGCTGGAGGAGGGGCTGGTCTCGGTCTGCAAACCGCCCTTGACCGTCGGCGCATCCGGGATGGCACGGGTGACGAAGTTGACGATGCCACCGACGTTTTGCGGGCCATAGCGCACCGCACCGCCGCCGCGTACCACATCCACCGCGTCCATATTGCCCATGCTGATCGGCGCAAAGGAGAGTTGCGGCTGGCCGTAAGGCGCGAAGGGCACCGGGATGCCATCCATCAGCACGGTGGAGCGCGACGCCAGGCGCGGGTTGAGCCCGCGAATGCCGAAGTTCAGCGCCATGTCGTGGCTACCGGTGCCGTTGTTGTCCGGGGCGTTGACGCCAGGGATACGGTTGAGCACATCGCGAGCCTGAGTGGCGCCCTGGCGTTCGAATTCTTCGCGGCGGATCACATCACGGGCGCCGGGGTGCTCGAACACATTGGTTTGCGCCGCGTCACCGAGCCAGTCGCCGACCACGTTGGAGGTCTGCAGCTCCAGGGTCGCAGGGGCGCCAGCCGGTTGCAGGCTGTAAGCGTTGTCACCCTCGGCGCGGGCTTGCAGGCCGGTGCCTTCCAGTAGTTTTTGCAAGCCCTCGGCAGCGCTGTAGCTGCCCGACAACCCAGGGCTTTGCATCCCGGCCGTCACGGCGGAACCGAAGGAAACCAACACGCCGGCTTCGCGACCGAATTGATTCAGGGCCGCTTCCAAGGTAGTAGGTGCGATGTGGTACGCCTTGGCGTCGGCTGCCATCACCGCCGGCAGTGTGGTCAGGCTGAGGCTGGCACCGAGCAGGAGTTGGCGCAGTGTACGGGCGAGAAGCGTCGGGTGCTGGGGCATGAAGGGCGGTCCTGAGAAGGAAGGATCAAGGTGGCTTTCCTTCTCTGTCACGCCAGGTGCGGAAAACGGCTCACACAAAAGTAAAATAAATTCAGACCCGTGCCTGCACGGTCACCCAATAACGCGTAAAGCGCCGCACTTTCACCGGCAGGCTGATTTCCAGTAGGTCGAGGATGCGTTCGCTGTCGTCCAGCGGGTAGCTGCCGGACAGCAGCAGGTTGGCGACGTGTGGATCGCACTGGAGCTGGCCGCGACGGTAGCGTCCCAGTTCATTGAGGAAGTCTTCGAGGCGCATGTGTGCGGCCACCAGCATGCCGTCGGCCCAGGCGCCGCTGTTGGCGTCGGTGGGGCGTGGGGTGTCCCAGCCTTTGCGGGTGAAATTGACCTGGTGCGCGGCATCGACCCTCAGCGCCAAGCCGTTGTAGCGGTTGGGCATCACCTCGACCTGGCCGGCCAGTACCGCCAGTTGGGTGTGGTCGTTGAACTGGCGCACAGTCAAGCGCGCCGCCTGGCTGCTGAGCAGGCCCTGGCCGGTCAGCACGTGCAACGGCGTCTGGCCTGCACGGGCGGTGAGCAGGATTTCACCTTCAAGCAAGCGCACCAGGCGCTGTTGGCCGTCGAAATGCACATCCACCGCGCTGCCGGTGTTGAGCTGCAACTGGCTGCCGTCGGCCAGTTGTACTGTGCGGCGCTGGCCCACCGGGCTGCGATAGTCAGCCGTCAGCGGCGGCAGGATATGTTGCTGGCGCAGGCTCCAGGCGGCGGCCGAACCGGCACCCACAATCAACAGTAATTTAAGCGCCTGACGCCGGCTGCGGGAGGTAGGCGCGTTCAACGCCGCGTGGGCCAGGGGGGAGGGCACGCCGCGCAGGCGTTGGTTGACGCTCTGGATCTGCTCCCACGCGCGTTGGTGTTCGCTGTGGGCATTCAACCATTGCTGCCAGGCCGCCTGCTGGCGTGGGTTGAGCGTGCCTTGCTGCATTTCCAGCAACCAGTGCACGGCTTGTTCGGCGACTTGGCTGGAGACGTTCATAGGGCGAAGTAGCAGCGCATGGCCGCTTTGGTCAGGTGGCGTTTGACGGTGGCGATGGAGATGCCCAGTTGCGCGCCGATTTGCGCGTAGGTCAGGCCGTCGAGTTGGGCCAGCAGGAAAGCGCATTTGACCTGCTTGGGCAAGCCGTCGAGCAGTTGGTCCAGTTCCAGCAGGGTTTGCAGGATGATTGCGCGGTCTTCTTCCGACGGTGCCACGTGTTCGGGCATCTGAGCCAAGGCCTCGAGGTAGGCGCGCTCCAGATCCTGGCGGCGGTAGAAGTTGAACAGCACGCGCTTGGCCACAGTGGTGAGGAAGGCGCGCGGCTCGATCAGCGTTGGCGCTTCCCGGGCACTGAGCACGCGGATAAAGGTGTCCTGAGCCAGGTCGGCGGCGTTTTCCGGGCAGCCGAGCTTGCGTCGCAACCAGCCGGTGAGCCAGTGGTGATGGTCGTTGTACAACACTTCGACGGGGTTGGACGGCTGCAACGCGATCACTCCGCAAGCATTCGACATGCTTTAGAGAACAAGAATTGTTCGCATTGTAGGGCGCATGACAAGGTTCGGCAATCGGCCAAGGCAGGTGATTCATCCGTTCTCTTTTGCTTATGAGAATATTTATCATTAATATTGCGCGCTGATGAACCAGGCGCCTGCCGCATGAAAAGCAAAACCTCATTGCCCGTTTCCTACCGCCTCGCCGTCACCTCGCGCGTGCTGGCGGCGGTGATTGGCGGTTATCTGATGGCCTCCCTGGCCGCCATCTGCCTGGCGCTCTGGCTGCCCACCTCCCGTGCCGATGCGGTGGTCACCGGCATGATGAGTTCCTTTGTGTTCTACCTGCTGGCGGTGCTCTGGTGTTTTGCCTGCCGCACGGCATGGCGCGCCTGGGCAGGGGTGATGGTGCCGAGCGCACTCTTGGCCACCCTGGCCGGCATCGGTTTCTGGATGGCTCGCACATGAAAGAGGGCTTTCGCCAGGCCATGGCCTGGCTGCACACCTGGGCAGGCTTGATCTTCGGCTGGCTGCTGTTCGCGATTTTCCTGACCGGCACCCTGGCCTATTTCAAAGATGAAATAACCCACTGGATGCAGCCCGAAGTGCAGGCCCATCCCCTGGACGATGGGCGCAGCCTCGCCGTCGCGCAAAACTACCTGCAACAGCAGGCGCCTACCGCCGCACGCTGGTTCATTACCTTGCCGAACCGCCGCGACCCCGGTTTGTCGGTGATGTGGCAAGACAAGCTCGAACCCGGCAAGCGCGGTACCTTCATCCAGAAAGTCCTCGACCCCGTCACCGGCCAACCGGTGCAGGCCCGCGAAAGCAAGGGCGGCGAGTTCTTCTATCGTTTCCACTTCCAACTGCAAATGCCTTACCCGTGGGGCCGCTGGCTGTCGACCATCGCCGCCATGGTGATGTTGGTCGCACTGATCACCGGCATCATCACCCATAAAAAAATCTTCAAGGACTTCTTCACCTTCCGCCCGGGCAAAGGCCAGCGCTCCTGGCTCGACGGGCACAACGCGGTGGGTGTGCTGGTGCTGCCGTTTCACCTGATGATCACCTACAGCAGCCTGGTGATTTTCATGAGCATGGTCATGCCTGCGCCCATCGTGGCGTCCTATGGCGACGACAGCCGGGCGTTTTTCAGTGAGCTGTTCCCCGCTACTGACAATGCGCCGGCCCTCGGCCAGCCGGGCAAACTGCTGCCGTTGATGCCGATGTACCAGCAGGCGCGGGAACAGTGGGCGGGCGGGCATGTGGGGCGTGTGGCGGTCAACAACCCCGGCGATGTCAACGCGTCGATCAACGTGTCGCGCGCTGGCTCCGACAGCGTGGTGCATGCCTCCGGCAGTACGTTGTCGTTCAACGGCACCACCGGCGAGCTGTTGCGAGGCAGTGCCGAGCCGTCATTGGCGACGGCCATCGGTGGCAGTTTCTACGGTTTGCACATGGGCCATTTCGCCGGCCCGGTGCTGCGCTGGCTTTACTTTATCTGCGGCTTGGCGGGTACGGCGATGATCGGCACAGGCTTGGTGATCTGGCTGGGCAAGCGCCAGCTCAAGCATGCCAAGGCCTCGGTGATGCCCTTTGAACTGCGGTTGGTGGAAGTGCTGAATATTGCCAGCATGTCTGGCTTGATGATCGCCATCGCGGCGTTTTTCTGGGCTAACCGCCTGCTGCCGGTGAGCTTCACCGCGCGTTCCGACTGGGAAGTGCAGGCGTTCTTTATCGCCTGGGCCCTGAGCCTGTTGCACGCCTTGCTGCGGCGCGGTCGCCAGGGCTGGGTCGAGCAACTGAGCTTCGGCGCGCTGTTGTTTGCCGCCATTCCATTGCTCAACGCCATCACCACCTCGCATCACTTGGGTGTCTCTGTGCCAAGCGGCGACTGGGCGATGGCCGGCTTCGACCTCACCTGCCTGGCCAGTGGCGCGTTCCTCGCCTGGGCAGCCTGGAAGATGCATCACCGCAGCGCGCCGCTACCCAAGGCTGAGCGTGCCCGCGGGTTAACACTCAAGCAGCAAACCAACTGATGCTTCTGGCGCTTTTGATGTGCTACGCCGGGTTCATGGCACTGTGCTTGTCCACCGACCGTCACCACGGCGAATTGCTGCACAGCAAACCCACAGCCATTCGGCGCCTGGGGTTGCGGGTGGGCGGTTGGTTGTTGCTGGGCGTGTCGATCTGGCCGTCGGTGCTGGGCGCCGGTTGGAGCCAGGGCCTGGTGGAGTGGTGCGCGGTGTTGATGCTCAGCGCCTTGCTGCTGGTGTTGCTGTTGCCGTATCGGCCAAGGCTGGCCTTGATCCTGGCGGGGCTCGCCCTGTTGGCCAGCCCTGTTGCGGCGTTCGCCCTCTCTTGAGCCGGCCATGAGGAGCCATCGACCGCAATCTCCTCAGGACACTCCGCACGCGGATGCAGCGGGGGGACGCGCGCATTTCCTGCAGGTGTTTTTGTCCCAGCGCTCGCAAATGGAGGCGTTGGTCAGCCGCCGTGTGGGTTGCCGCGCCACGGCAGCCGACCTGGTGCAGGATTTGTTCCTGCGCTTCTGGCGTCGCCCGCTGGTGCAGGTCGAAGAATTGAGCACCTACCTGCTGCGCTGCGCCGGCAACATCGCCATCGACCACCTGCGCAGCGAAGGCGCGCGAGCACGCAGCAGCGAAGGCTGGCTGCCGGAACAATCTGACCACCAAGGCTGCGAACCCCAGGCAGCGTTGGAGGCGGGCAATGATCTGCGCCATGTGGAAGCCGCCTTGCGCAGCTTGCCCGAGCGCACCCGCCAGATTTTCCTGCTTAACCGCATCCACGGCCGCAAGTACGCCGAAATCGCCAAGGCCATGGGCCTGTCCCAAAGCGCCGTGGAAAAACATATGATGCGCGCCCTCGAAGCCTGCAAGGCCAGCCTTCGCGAACCACCGCCTCCACGCATGCCAGGGAAAGCCCCGTGAACCTCACGCCCACGCCCGCCCAGGAACAGGCCGCACTCGATTGGTTGTGCCTGCTGCATGACCAGCCTAGCAGCGGCGACCAGGCCACGTTCAGCCGCTGGTTACGTGCAGATCCCGCACACGTTGAGGCGTACTCCCAAGCCCAGGTGCTCTGGGAATTAAGCGAAGTACCGGCGCGCCAACTGGCCGATGAGGACGCGCTCGCCTTGCAGCGCTACCTCAATACGATCAACGCCTCCAAACGCTCCCGGGTAGCGCGTTGGTCTGGTGCCTTGGCCGTCGCCGCCTGCCTGCTGCTGATGGTGTCGATGGGCGCCGGTTGGCAGCCGTCACGCTGGGTCGATGAGTGGGGCGCCGATTATGTGACGGCGCCGGGTGAGGTAAAGACCTTCACCCTGGCCGATCAATCCAAGGTCACCCTCGACGCCGACAGCGCCATCTCTGTAGATTTCAGCCAGGGCGAACGGCACATCCAATTGCGCCGTGGTGCAGGTTTTTTCAGTGTGACCCACACCGGCCAACCCTTCGTGGTGGAGGCGAGCGGCGGTGAAACGCGGGTAATGGGAACGCAGTTTGAAGTGCGCCTGCAACCTGACGGCGCCGAGGTCACTGTGCTGTCCGGCCGTGTGGGCGTGACGCCCTCCAAACAGGGCCAGCAACAGGTGCTGACAGCGGGCCAGCAAGTGGCCTATGCCGACGGTATTGCCGACCCTTTGCATGGGGTCGACAGCGCCTCACGCCTGGCTTGGCGCGAAGGTTGGCTCAACTACTACAGGGCACCCCTGGCCGATGTGGTCCAGGACCTGAGGCGTTATTACCCCGGCCGAATTCTTCTGCTTAACGAAAACATGGCCGCCAAACGCGTCAGCGGCAGCTTTCCGAGCCAGGACCCTGTAGCGGTCTTGAACGCCTTGCAAGCGGTGTTGGGCTTTGAACAGCACACCTTGTTGGGCCGAATGATTGTGTTGCGCTAGGCCCGCAGCGCCTTCATCGAACCTTCATCGCAATCGCCAAAACCTGTCACCAAACGGTTACACGTGCCGTGGATCATCCCTGGGTTCCTGAACAAGTGGTCAGGAAGCTCGCATCTGCCCCATACAACACAACAATGTCAGTAAGGGATCTACACGTGAACCACAACACTCTTTATGCCCTGCTCCTCGCATCGGGCCTGGGCGGCTTTGCGCCGCTGGTTTTGGCCGATGATGCCCAGGATGTAGGCTCGGTGAACATCGCCGGCAAGCAAACCCTTGGCAGCGGCCACATGATTCTCGAAGAAAGTGCCAAGGCACGCTCGACGGTGACCAAGCAAGCCATGGACGAAATGTCGGCCACCGCCAACGCCATCGACAAGCTCAAGTACACGCCGGGCATCAACGTTTCCAGTGATGACGCCAGCGGCACCAGTGGCACCAGTTTTACCATGCGGGGCATGAGTTCCGACCAGGTCGGCGTCTCGGTGGACGGCGTGCCGATCAACGATTCGGGCAACTACAGTGTGTACTCCAATCAGTTAGGCGACCCGGAAAACCTGGCCGAAGTGTTCGCCACCCAAGGTTCCTCCGAGGCCGACGGCCCGCACATCGGCTCCAGCGGCGGCAACATTGGCATGATCACCATTCGCCCGACCAAGGACGCCGGGGTTTTCGCCAAACAGATCGTCGGTGCCAACGCCCTGCGCAAGACCTTCGTGCGAGCGAACACCGGGGATGTGGGGGGCCTGAAAACCTGGGTGTCGGCATCCCACCTGGAAGGTGACAAATGGCGCGGCAAGGGCACTCTGCGCAGCGACAAGATCGAGTGGAGCAGCCTGTTCGAAGGGGATAACGGCAACTCCACATTGGCCACGATCAAGTACAACAAGCAGGAAAACTACAACTACAACAGCCTTAGCAAGGCGCAGTTCGACACCGAAGGACGGCGTAAGGATTACGCGCAAAGCCCGGTGTACAAGGCTGGTTTGCTGTCGGCGTCCTACAAGCTCAACCGCAACCCGTTCGAAAGCGTCAACGCTACGCTGACCCAGCGCTGGCAACTGCAGGACAATTTGTCGCTGACGCTCACGCCGTATTACTACTGGGCCAACGGTGGCAGCTTCAGCGGCCAGACGGCTTCCAACCTGGGGCCAAAGTCCGACAAGGCCGGCAACTACGACCTGAGTAACCTGCAATCGGCCAACTATTACCGCCCTTCGTGGACCGAAACCTGGCGCCCTGGCTTCACGGCGAAAATGAAGTGGGACATCAACGAAGAACACAGCCTGGACTATGGCTACTGGTACGAACGCGCACGCCAGCGCCAGACCCAGCCCTTTATCGGCATTAACAACGAAGGTGCCCCCGACGATGTGTGGGGCGACTACAACAGCGGCGGCCAGGTGGTCGACAAAAACGGCGCTACGGTCCAGGGCCGTCACTACTACACCGTCACTCCCGCGCAGAAGCTCTGGGTACAGGACAACTGGCAAGCCACACCGGACCTGAGTTTTGTTGGCGGCGTGGCCTACCAATATGTCGAGCGTGACGGCAACAACCTCGGCAGCCTGTACGACACACCGGAGAAGCGTAACACCCGCTACCACCAGTTCCTGCCCAACTTCAGCGCCAAGTACCAGGTCGATGAAAGCAACCAGGCGTTCTACAACGTCACCCGCAATATGCGCACGCCGCCCAACTACGTGCTGTACAACAAGGGCGACTCCGTCAGCCTCAAGTCCGAATTGAGCTGGAACCAGGAACTGGGCTGGCGCTACACCGAAGACGACATGGCCTTGAGTGCGACCCTGTTCTACATCAGCTTCAAGGATCGCCAGGTCTCGACCACCGACGCCAGCGGTGACTACATGGTGCTCAACGTCGGCACTGTCGATAACAAAGGCTTGGAGCTGGAATGGAGCGGCCTGTTGCCGCACAACTTCAATTACTACGCGTCCTATACCTACACCCAGTCTGAGCAGAAGGACGATCTGCTCAGCAAGAACGTGCTGCTACCAACCTCGGGCAAGCAATTGGCCAACGTGCCGGAAAACATGTTCAACCTGGTGTTCGGGTATGACGATTCGCGGTTCTACGGCAACATTGCAGGCAAATATGTCGGCAGTTTCTATGGCGATTTGACCAACAAGGAGAAGATCGAAGGCCGTACGGTGTTTGACCTGAACGCGGGTATTTATTTGCCGGTGGATAAGAAGGTCATCAAGTCGGCGGCACTGCGGTTTTCGATGCTCAACGTGTTCGACAAGGAGTACTTGAGCTCGGCGCGTACGGTGGCGTTCAACTCGGCGCCGGTGAACGGGTTGGGGGCGAGCACGGCGTATTACAACGTGGGTGAGGAGCGCACGGCGATGGTGTCGCTGGAAGCCAACTTCTAAGCCCACCCGCAAGCCCAATGTGCAGAGCTGACTTGTGTGGGAGCTGGCTTGCCTGCGATAGCGGTGTGTCAGTCACAGGTATTGAACCTATTACACCGCCATCGCAGGCAAGCCAGCTCCCACATTTGATTGGGTGTTACTTCAGGGCGGCCATGATCGCTTCAGGGTTGTAGTCGCGAATCAAGGTCCCGTTTACATCCACAAACGGAATCCCGCCACCGCCCAGTGCCTCGTACGCCTTGCGCGCCTCGGCATCCTTCTCTATATCGACGGCCTGGTACGGGATACCCTTCTGGTCCAGAAAACGCCGGATCTGCTTGCAGTACCCACACCACTCGGTGGCATAGAGCACCACCCGCGCCGAGGCGCGTACGTGCTCGGGCGCCACCTGGGACGGGTTGAACAGCCGCTCCACCTTGCCCCAGTTCTGGATCGCAACCACCACCAGCAGCACCAGCAGGACTTTCTTGAGTACCCCGCCCAGCATCAGTTACGGCGCTTGAGCTGGTCGGTCAGTTGGGTCGGCAGGCCCTTGATGATCAAGGTGCCGGCGGCTTCGTCGTACTCGATCTTGTCGCCCAGCAGGTGCGCTTCAAAGCTGATGGACAGGCCCTCGGCGCGCCCGGTGAAGCGGCGGAACTGGTTGAGGGTGCGTTTGTCGGCCGGAATTTCCGGCGACAGGCCGTAATCCTTGTTGCGGATGTGGTCGTAGAAGGCTTTTGGCCGGTCTTCATCGATCAGGCCCGAGAGCTCTTCCAGGCCCATGGGTTCGCCGAGCTTCGCCTGGCTGCTGGCGTAGTCCACCAGGGTCTTGGTTTTCTCGCGGGCGGACTCGTCGGGCAAGTCTTCGCTTTCGACGAAGTCACTGAACGCCTTGAGCAGGGTGCGGGTTTCGCCCGGGCCATCCACGCCTTCCTGGCAGCCGATAAAGTCGCGAAAGTACTCCGAGACCTTCTTGCCGTTCTTGCCTTTGATGAAGGAGATGTACTGCTTGGACTGCTTGTTGTTCTGCCACTCGGAGACGTTGATACGCGCCGCCAGGTGCAACTGGCCCAGGTCCAGGTGGCGCGAGGGCGTCACGTCCAGCTCATCGGTCACCGCCACGCCTTCGCTGTGGTGCAGCAGGGCGATGGCCAGGTAGTCGGTCATGCCTTGCTGGTAATGGGCAAACAGCACATGGCCGCCGGTGGAGAGGTTGGATTCCTCCATCAGCTTCTGCAGGTGCTCTACCGCCGTGCGGCTGAAGCTGGTGAAGTCCTGGCCACCGTCAAAGTACTCCTTCAACCAACCGCTGAACGGGTGCGCGCCGGACTCGGCATGGAAGAAACCCCAGGCCTTGCCTTGTTTGGCGTTGTAGCTCTCGTTGAGGTCGGCAAGCATGTTCTCGATGGCGGCGGACTCGGCCAGTTCCGTGTCGCGGGCGTGAAGAACTGCGGGTGTGCCGTCGGGTTTTTTGTCGATCAGGTGGACGATGCAATGACGGATCGGCATAGGCTTCTCGGCTGGTTGAAGGGGGAGCGGTTGGCCTCCCCAAAAAGTCGTCCAGTGTACCGCACCCATTGGTCAAGACGTGCCCCGAACGGCATTTTGCACGCCCTGTGACTGGCCATATGCCTTTTTTTCACGGTTTAGAGCGATAAAGCTGACCAAATGGGTATGTTGAGGCGGATATTTCCCCGTCTCTGTGCTAGTTTTGCCCCGTCTTACGCCAAGTCTCGGCGTTAAGCGTGCATTCAGCATTTGTCAGGTCGAACCAATCCCCGTTTCAAGCATCTATAACCCCGATCTCCGTGGTTATGGCCGGGGATGCCAGGCCATGACGGTCGGGCTCGACGGCTGACACTGCACTCTGCAATCCATATGAATTTGATAGGGAAGGAACACCACAATGGCTATTACTAAAGACCAACTGATCGCTGACCTGGCTGAAGCAGTAGACGCACCGAAAACTACCGTGCGTGCTCTGCTGGACCAACTGAGCCAAGTTGTTGCTGATCAGCTGGAAAATGGCGGCGAAATCACTCTGCCAGGCGTTGGCAAACTGAAAGTGACCGAGCGTCCTGCCCGTACTGGCCGTAACCCTTCGACTGGCGCTGCCATCGAAATCGCTGCCAAGAAAGTTATCAAGCTGGTTGTGGCTAAAGGCCTGACCGACGCTGTTAACAAGTAAGACGCAGCAAAAAAACCGTGCTTCGGAGTGATCCGGGCACGGTTTTTTATTGCCTGCGATTTTATTGTAGAGCGCGGTTATTGTGGCGAGGGAGCTTGCTCCCGCTGGAGTGCGCAGCGCTCCCAGGATTTTGGGGCCGCTGCGCTGCCCAGCGGGAGCAAGCTCCCTCGCCACAATGATTCTTATCGAACCCAGCGCTGGCGCCAGATCTGCTGCTCGTTCTTGGTCTGGAACGTCCAGGCCACAAAGCGGCTCTGCTTCTGCCCCTGGGACATCTCCACTACCTGGCTTTCCAGCACGCCAGCTTTTTTCAGCGCCGTTTCGATCGCCGGCAAGTTGGAGGCTTTGGACACCAGGGTGCTGAACCACAGCACTTTATGCGCAAAGTGCGCGCTTTCGGCGATCAACTGCGTCACAAACCGCGCTTCGCCACCTTCACACCACAGTTCGGCCGATTGACCACCGAAGTTAAGCACCGGCAACTTGCGTTTCGGGTCGGCCTTGCCCAAGGCGCGCCATTTACGCTCGCTGCCTTTGGTGGCTTCGTCCATGGATGCATGGAAGGGCGGATTGCACATCGTAAGGTCAAAGCGCTCACCCGGCTCCAGCAGGCCCAACAGGATCTGCTTGGGGTTGGGTTGCTGGCGCAGCTGGATGACCTTGCTCAGGTCGTTGGACTGCACGATGGCCTTGGCGGCGGCCACGGCGGTCGGGTCGACCTCCGAGCCCAGGAAGTTCCAGCGGTACTCCATATAGCCAATCAGCGGGTACACGCAGTTGGCGCCCATACCGATGTCCAGCACCTTGACGATCGAGCCCCGCGGGATCTTGCCGTCGTTGACGCTGGCCAGCAGGTCGGCGAGGAAATGCACATAGTCAGCACGCCCCGGCACCGGCGGGCACAGGTAGTCCGCCGGGATATCCCAATGCTGGATGCCATAGAACGACTTGAGCAGCGCCCGGTTGAACACCCGCACTGCATCCGGGCTGGCGAAGTCGATGCTCTCTTTGCCGTAGGGGTTGATGATCACGAATTTGGCCAGTTCAGGCGTGGTCTTGATCAGCGCCGGGAAGTCGTAACGGCCCGTGTGGCGGTTGCGCGGGTGCAGGGTGGCCTCTTTGCGTGGCGCGACGGGTTTGGCCGTGGCGGCGGTTTTAGGCTTCTTGCGCGGAGGTTTGGGCGTAGTGGGGGCGGTCATGATGATTCTGGGTTTGGCTCAAAGTGGCGGTCATTGTCACACATTCCCGGGGACAACTCGGTCAAATGTGGGAGCTGGCTTGCCTGCGATGCAGGCGACTGGGTGTATCAGGCAGACTGAGGTGATGCTATCGCTGGCAAGCCAGCTCCCACAGGGATAGGGTTTTGATTGGGAAATGGTGTCGTTTGCCTGGACAAAAAAAGAGACCCGAAGGCCTCTTTTTTTACACGGCGCAAGCCTTACAGGCTGGAAATCCGCGCGTGTTGCTCCGCCAGCTTGCCCAAGGCCTGTTCAGCCTCGGCCAACTTGGCGCGTTCTTTCTCGATCACTTCAGCTGGCGCTTTGTCAACGAACGCCGCGTTGGACAGCTTGCCGCCCACTCGCTGCACTTCGCCTTGCAGGCGCGCAATTTCCTTGTCGAGGCGGGCAAGTTCCGCGCCCTTGTCGATCAGGCCGGCCATCGGCACCAGCACTTCCATATCACCGACCAACGCGGTGGCAGACAACGGTGCTTCGACATCGGCAGCCAATACGGTGATCGACTCCAGCTTGGCCAGTTTCTTGAGCAGCGCATCGTTCTCGCTGAGGCGACGCTGGTCTTCGGCACTGGCGTTCTTGACGAACACGGCCAGCGGCTTGCCCGGCCCGATGTTCATCTCGGCGCGGATGTTGCGTGTGCCGAGCATCAGGGTCTTGAGCCATTCGATATCGCTTTCGGCGGCCTCATCGATGCGCGCTTCGTTGGCCACCGGCCAAGGTTGCAGCATGATGGTCTTGCCTTCGATACCGGCCAGCGGCGCCAGGCGCTGCCAGATTTCTTCGGTGATGAACGGCATGAACGGATGCGCCAGGCGCAGCGCCACTTCGAGCACGCGCACCAGGGTGCGACGGGTGCCGCGCTGGCGTTCGACCGGGGCGTTCTCGTCCCACAGTACCGGCTTGGACAGTTCCAGGTACCAGTCGCAATACTGGTTCCAGATGAACTCGTACAGGGCCTGTGCGGCCAGGTCGAAACGGAACTGGTCGAGCTGGCGGGTCACTTCGGCTTCGGTGCGCTGCAGCTGCGAGATGATCCAGCGATCCGCCAGGCTCAGCTCATAGGCTTCGCCGTTCTGGCCGCAGTCTTCGCCTTTGTCCAGCACGTAGCGCGCCGCGTTCCAGATCTTGTTGCAGAAGTTGCGATAGCCTTCGACGCGGCCCATGTCGAACTTGATGTCGCGACCGGTGGAGGCCAGCGAGCAGAAGGTGAAGCGCAGGGCGTCGGTGCCGTAGCTGGCGATGCCGTCGGCGAATTCGTCGCGGGTCTGCTTCTCGATCTTTTTCGCCAGTTTCGGCTGCATCAGGCCCGAGGTGCGTTTCTGCACCAGGGTTTCCAGGTCGATGCCGTCGATGATGTCCAGCGGGTCCAGGACGTTGCCCTTGGACTTGGACATCTTCTGGCCCTGGCCGTCGCGTACCAGGCCGTGTACGTACACGGTCTTGAACGGTACCTGCGGGGTGCCGTCTTCGTTCTTCACCAGGTGCATGGTGAGCATGATCATCCGGGCAACCCAGAAGAAAATGATGTCGAAGCCGGTGACCAGCACGTCGGTGGAGTGGAATTTCTTCAGGAACTCGGTCTGCTGCGGCCAGCCCAGGGTAGAGAAGGTCCACAGGCCCGAACTGAACCAGGTGTCCAGTACGTCGTTGTCCTGTTGCAGCGCGATGTCGGCGCCGAGGTTGTGCTTGGCACGCACTTCGGCTTCGTCGCGGCCTACATAAACCTTGCCCGATTCGTCATACCAGGCCGGAATACGGTGGCCCCACCACAGCTGACGGCTGATGCACCAGTCCTGGATGTCGCGCATCCACGAGAAGTACATGTTTTCGTACTGTTTGGGCACGAACTGGATGCGGCCATCTTCCACGGCGGCAATCGCAGGTTCTGCCAGCGGCTTGGTGGACACGTACCACTGGTCGGTCAGCCACGGCTCGATCACGGTGCCGGAGCGGTCGCCCTTCGGCACTTTCAGGCCGTGGTCGTCGACGCTGACCAGCAAACCGGCGGCGTCGAAGGCAGCTACGATCTGCTTGCGCGCTTCAAAACGGTCCAGACCTGCGTATTCGGCGGGGATCTTGCCGTCGATGCTGTCGTTCAGCGAGCCGTCCAGGTTGAACACCTGGCAGGCCGGCAATACGGCGGCATTTTTGTCGAAGATGTTCAGCAGCGGCAGGTTGTGGCGCTTGCCGACTTCGTAGTCGTTGAAATCGTGGGCCGGGGTGATTTTCACGCAGCCGGTGCCGAACTCAGGGTCGCAATAGTCATCCGCGATGATCGGGATGCGGCGGCCAACCAGCGGCAGTTCGACAAACTTGCCGATCAGCGCCTGGTAGCGCTCGTCGTTCGGGTTAACAGCGACGGCGGCATCGCCGAGCATGGTTTCCGGACGGGTAGTGGCGACGATCAGGTAATCATTGCCTTCAGCGGTCTTGGCGCCGTCGGCCAGCGGGTACTTGAGGTTCCACAGGAAGCCTTTCTCGTCGTGGTTTTCCACTTCAAGGTCGGAAATCGCCGTGTGCAACTTGGTGTCCCAGTTGACCAGGCGCTTGCCGCGGTAGATCAGGCCGTCTTCGTGCAGGCGCACGAAGGCTTCCTTTACGGCTTCGGACAGGCCGTCGTCCATGGTGAAGCGCTCGCGGCTCCAGTCTACGGACGAACCCAGGCGACGGATCTGACGGCTGATATTGCCGCCGGACTGGTCTTTCCATTCCCAGACTTTCTCCAGGAATTTCTCGCGACCCAGGTCGTGACGGTTCTGGCCGGTGGCTTCCAGTTGGCGTTCCACCAGCATCTGGGTGGCGATGCCGGCGTGGTCGGTGCCCGGTTGCCACAGGGTGTCGCGACCCTGCATGCGGCGGAAGCGGATCAACGCATCCATGATCGCATTGTTGAAGCCATGGCCCATGTGCAGGCTGCCAGTGACGTTCGGTGGCGGAATCATGATGGTGTACGAGTCGCCCGCACCTTGTGGGGCGAAATAGTTCTCGGACTCCCAGGTGTTGTACCAGGAAGTTTCGATAGCGTGGGGCTGGTAGGTCTTATCCATGCGCGGCGGGACCCTAGTTGGCATTTATTCAGGAAAGCCGGCAAGTATAACGGGGGATAGGGGCGAGGGCGAGGCGAAGACGGTTAAGACCGATGCAGAATTAATGTGGGAGCTGGCTTGCCTGCGATGGCGGTGTTTCAGTCAGCATCTTCGGCGACTGATGCGCCGCCATCGCAGGCAAGCCAGCTCCCACAAGGATGGGGGGGACTTTCAGTTCTGGTATTGGCTGAGCAACCGCTCCATCCGCGCATCCATCCGACGCTTGATCTCGGCTTCGATATGCGGCGCAAAGTCGTCGATCACATCCTGCATGATCAATTGCGCGGCGGCGCGCAGTTCGTTGTCCAGGTGCAGCAGCAGGGCATCGGGGGCTTTTTCGGCGGCTGGGGCGGGTTCAGCAACCACAGGTGCCGGCGCGGCAGGCTTGCCGCCGACCATGTCGAACAGCAGCGGGATCTGTACCTCGCCATCGGCCGTCTCGGTCAGCAGCGGCGGTTGCAGGTTGTCATCACCCAGCAACTGACGGATCGACTCCAGGTCATCCAGCAGGTGGTCGTCTTTTTTCAGCGGGTTTGGAGTGTCCATCATGTACTCAAAGTCGTTGTAGCCGGTGATCTTGCAGAGGATAGCCCTGTTCGCGGTAGAAACGGAAACTCTCCCGCGCGGCCTGACGAATAGCCGGGTCTTCCACCACCACTTCCGCCACACGGGCGAACGCTTGGGCAAAGGCCGGTACTTTCAGGTCGAGGTTGACCAGCAAGTCATGGTGATCGCCGCAGTTGTCTCCCAAGCCCAGCACAACCAGGCTTTCAGGTTCGGATTCGGCGTGGCCGTGGGGCACGAAGCTTTCGCCCTTGAAGCGCCACAGACGGGCATCAAGTTCGTCACGTTGGGCGGCATCGCTGCAGTGCAGGTAGATGCGATGGCCCATACGCCAGGCTTTTTCGGTGAGTTTGCAGGCAAAGTCCAGGCGCGCGAGGGGATCGGCGCTGGGCAATATATAGAAGTCGACTTGGGGCATTGAAAATCCTGGGGTTGGCCTGATGGCCCCTCTGTAGGAGCAAGCTCGCTCCTACAGAGGGGCGCAGGGGCCGCTTAAGCCTTGGCGCGATCCAGCAGGTATTGGGTCAACAGGGGCACCGGACGGCCAGTGGCGCCCTTGTCCTTGCCGCCGCTGGTCCAGGCCGTGCCGGCGATGTCCAGGTGAGCCCAGTTGAAGTTCTTGGCAAAGCGCGACAGGAAGCAGGCCGCCGTGATGGTGCCGGCTTTCGGGCCACCGATGTTGGCGATATCGGCGAACGGGCTGTCGAGCTGTTCCTGGTACTCATCGAACAGCGGCAGTTGCCAGGCGCGGTCGTCGGCGGCCTTGCCGGCGCTGAGCAGTTGCTCGATCAGTTCGTCGTTGTTGCCCAGCAGGCCCGAAGTGTGGGCGCCCAGGGCAACTACGCAGGCACCGGTCAAGGTAGCGATGTCGATCACGGCCTGGGGCTTGAAGCGCTCGGCGTAGGTCAGGGCGTCGCACAGCACCAGACGGCCTTCGGCGTCGGTGTTGAGGATCTCTACGGTCTGGCCGCTCATGGTGGTGACGATATCGCCCGGGCGAGCCGCGCCGCCGCTCGGCATGTTCTCGGCGCAGGCCAGGATGCACACCAGGTTGATCGGCAGCTTGAGTTCCAGCACGGCACGCAGGGTGCCGAACACGCTGGCGGCGCCGCCCATGTCGTACTTCATCTCGTCCATGCCGGCGCCCGGCTTGAGGCTGATGCCGCCGGTATCGAAGGTGATGCCTTTACCTACCAGGGCGTAAGGCTTCTCGGACTTCTTGCCGCCGTTGTATTGCATCACGATCAGGCGTGGCGGCTGGTCGCTGCCCTGGCCCACGGCATAGAACGAGCCCATGCCCAGGTCCTTGATCTTCTTCTCGTCCAGCACTTCAACCTTCAGGCCCTTGAACTCTTTGCCCAATGCCTTGGCCTGTTCGCCCAGGAACGTCGGGTGGCAGATGTTCGGCGGCAGGTTGCCCAGGTCGCGAGTGAACGACATGCCGTTGGCGATGGCCTGGGCGTGGGTGACGGCGCGCTGGACTTCAGCCTGGGCAGCCTTGATGGTCAGCAGGGTGATTTTCTTCAGGGCGCGGGGTTCGGCTTTCTGGCTCTTGAACTGGTCGAAAATATAGCCGCCGTCCACCAGCGACTCAGCCAGCAGTCGGGTCTTGCCGTAGCTGTCGCGGCCCTTGACCACGATTTCATCGAGTGCCAGCACCGCATCGCTGCCGCCCAGGCCCTTGAGGGTGGTGAGGAGACCGCTGACGATCTTGCGAAACGGACGGTCGCCCAGTTCGGCATCCTTGCCCACGCCCACCAGCAAAACGCGCTCGGCTTTAAGGTTGGGCAGGCTCTGCAGCAGCAGGCTCTGGCCGACCTTGCCGGCCAGGTCACCGCGCTTGAGCACTGCGCTGATAGCGCCGCCGCTCAGTTCGTCCAGTTGCTTGGCGGCGACGCCGAGTGTGCGGCCTTCGCCGACAGCGACCACGAGGGTGGCGGTTTTCAACGTTTCGGGGCTAACGCTTTTTACAACCAATTCCATTTTCGGGTCCCTTATCAAGGTCTGTGAGCCGGGAGCTTGTACTCCGGCTTTAAAGCTCGGCAGCGTTGTAAACCGCCAGCGACAAAGGCCGCAGTTTGAACCTCGCCAGCGGAGCCTGACAACCCTTGGCGCACGCTTTGTGCGTGCGCATGAGTAAGCTCCGTGACAGGCGCGGTCAATCACAGGATAATGCGCCATCTTTTTAGCCGGCCCGTGGTAAACGGGTCGACTCGGTATGCTTGCTTGTTTGGCCGCCTTAGCCTGACAACCCTGGAGTGTCTGGTTTGATTGTCTTCCGTTATCTGTCCCGCGAAGTCCTGTTGACCCTGAGTGCCGTGAGTGCGGTGTTGCTGGTCATCATCATGAGTGGTCGTTTCGTCAAGTTCCTGGCCCAAGCCGCCGCCGGCGCCCTGGATCCGGGCTCACTGTTCCTGATCATGGGCTACCGGATGCCCGGCATGCTGCAGTTGATCCTGCCGCTTGGCCTGTTTCTCGGCATATTGCTGGCCTATGGCCGGCTGTACCTGGAAAGCGAGATGACCGTGCTGTCGGCCACCGGCATGAGCCAGCAGCGCCTGCTGGCCATGACCATGGTGCCTGCCGCCGGTGTTGCCCTGGTGGTGGCCTGGTTGAGCATGAGCCTGGCGCCCCAGGGGGCCATGCAATTCCAATTGCTGCTGAACAAGCAGGATGCGATGACGGAGTTCGACACCCTCGAGCCCGGTCGCTTCCAGGCGCTCAGCGACGGCTCGCGGGTGACCTACACCGAAACCATGACCGACGACCGTTCCAACCTCGGCGGCGTGTTCATTTCCCAGAAGAACCTCGGCCAGAACCAGAAAGACCGTGGCATTACCATCCTGGTGGCCGACAGCGGTCGCCAGGAAATCCGCCCCGATGGCAACCGCTACCTGATCCTGGAAAACGGCTACCGCTACGACGGCAGCCCTGGCCTGGCGGATTATCGGGCGATCAAGTACGACACCTACGGCGTCATGCTGCCCAAGGCCGAGATCAGTGACGAGGTCACCGACCGCGACGCACTGCCCACCTCATCGCTGTTCGGCAGCCCGGAGTTGCGCTCCATCGCCGAGTTGCAATGGCGCCTGTCCCTGCCGCTGTTGGTGTTTATCGTGACCTTGATGGCCGTGCCGCTGTCGCGCGTCAACCCGCGCCAAGGGCGTTTCCTCAAGTTGCTGCCGGCGATCCTGCTGTACATGGCCTACCTGACCATCCTGATTTCTGCCCGTGGTTCCCTGGAAAAGGGCAAGTTGCCGCCAGCGCTGGGCCTGTGGTGGGTGCACGGGGTTTTCCTGATGATCGGCCTGGGGCTGCTCTACTGGGAACCTATCCGTTTGAAAATGAAGAGCCGTCGTGGCCTGAAGGAGTTGGCCCGTGGCTAAGCTTGATCGCTACATCGGCATTAGCGTACTGATCGCCATCCTCGCGGTACTGGGCATCATCCTCGGCCTGGCCTTGTTGTTCGCCTTCATTGATGAAGTGGGCAACGTTACTGACACTTACACAGTCACGGACGTGCTGAGCTACGTCGCACTGACCGCGCCGCGTCGTCTCTACGACATGATGCCAATGGCCGCGCTGATTGGTTGCCTGATCGGCCTGGGTACCCTGGCCAGCAACAGCGAGCTGACCATCATGCGCGCCGCCGGGGTGTCTATCGGCCGTATCGTCTGGGCGGTGATGAAGCCGATGCTGCTGCTGATGGCGTGCAGCGTGCTGATCGGTGAGTACGTCGCGCCACCGGCCGAAGCCACCGCCCAGGCCAATCGCGCCCTGGCCCAGGGTTCGGGCGATGCGCAAAGCGCCAAGCATGGCCTGTGGCACCGCCAAGGTGACGAGTTCATCCACATCAATGCCGTGCAGCCGGGTGGCCTGTTGATCGGGGTGACCCGCTACACCTTCGACAAAGAACGGCACATGCTGTCGTCCAGCTTCGCCAAGCGCGCGCAGTACAGTGGCGAGCAATGGCAACTGAGCGACGTCACCACCACGCACTTCCGTAACGTGGGCCAGGGCACCCAGTCCAGCACCGAAGTGGTCAACGTGCCGACCGAACAGTGGGATATCGCCCTCAAGCCGGAATTGCTCAATACCGTGGTCATGGTGCCGGAAGCCCTGCCGATCTCCGGTTTGTGGAGCTATATCCACTACCTCAAGGAGCAGGGTTTGAACAATGGCCGCTACTGGCTGGCGTTCTGGGTGAAAGTCTTGCAGCCGGTGGTTACCGCCGCCTTGGTGTTGATGGCGATTTCCTTCATTTTCGGGCCATTACGCTCCGTGACCCTGGGCCAACGGGTATTTACCGGCGTGCTGGTGGGCTTCACCTTCCGCATCGCCCAGGATTTGCTTGGGCCGTCGAGCCTGGTATTCGGCTTCTCGCCGCTGTTTGCGGTGCTGGTGCCTACGGCCATCTGCGCCGTGGCTGGGTTCTGGCTGCTGCGCCGGGCGGGTTGAAGCCGCGCTCGCGAAAGTCTGCGAAACGCCGCGTTTATCCAGAATAAGCGCGTTATCGTTGGCGATTTTCGCGAGCAAGCTCGCTCCTACAGTTTTAAGCCCCATTAAAGTGGGGCTTTTTTGTATTGGTCAGCAAAGATGACGTCTGGCCTGAGCATCAGGTACAATTCCCGGCTATTTTTCAGCGGGCAATCTGCCTGCAGCCTTTTTGAGTGTTGATCCGTGAGTGATTTGAGTCATATCCGCAATTTCTCCATCATCGCCCACATTGACCATGGCAAGTCGACGCTGGCCGATCGATTTATCCAGATGTGCGGCGGCCTTGCCGAGCGTGAAATGGAAGCCCAGGTACTGGACTCCATGGACCTCGAACGCGAGCGCGGGATCACCATCAAGGCCCACAGCGTCACGCTGTACTACAAGGCCAAAGACGGCATCACTTACCAACTGAACTTCATTGACACCCCTGGCCACGTTGACTTCACCTACGAAGTCAGCCGTTCGCTGGCGGCCTGTGAAGGTGCGTTGCTGGTGGTCGATGCCGGCCAGGGCGTCGAGGCGCAGTCGGTTGCCAACTGCTACACCGCGATCGAGCAGGGCCTGGAAGTCATGCCCGTGCTCAACAAGATCGACCTGCCCCAGGCCGAGCCTGAGCGCGTCAAGGAAGAGATCGAGAAGATCATCGGCATCGATGCCACCGACGCCGTCACCTGCAGCGCCAAGACCGGCCTGGGTGTCGACGAAGTGCTCGAACGCCTGGTGCACACCATTCCCGCGCCGACCGGCAACTACGAAGATCCGCTGCAAGCGTTGATCATCGACTCCTGGTTCGACAACTACCTGGGCGTTGTGTCCCTGGTGCGCGTGCGCCATGGCCGTGTGAAGAAGGGCGACAAGATCCTGGTCAAGTCCACCGGCAAGATCCACTTGGTGGACAGCGTCGGTGTATTCAACCCCAAGCACACCGCTACCGTTGATCTGAAAGCCGGTGAAGTAGGCTTCATTATCGCCGGCATCAAGGACATTCATGGTGCGCCAGTAGGTGACACCCTGACCTTGAGCTCCACGCCAGACGTCGACGTGCTGCCCGGCTTCAAGCGCATCCAGCCACAGGTCTACGCCGGCCTGTTCCCGGTCAGCTCCGATGACTTCGAAGATTTCCGCGAAGCCCTGCAAAAACTGACCCTCAACGACTCGTCGTTGCAGTACACCCCGGAAAGCTCCGACGCCCTGGGCTTCGGCTTCCGTTGCGGGTTCCTGGGCATGCTGCACATGGAGATCATCCAGGAGCGCCTTGAGCGCGAATACGACCTGGACCTGATCACCACCGCGCCAACCGTTATTTTTGAGTTGCTGCTCAAAACCGGTGAAACGATTTACGTCGACAACCCCTCCAAGCTTCCGGACCTGTCGGCCATCGAAGACATGCGCGAGCCGATCGTGCGGGCCAATATCCTGGTACCGCAGGAACACTTGGGCAACGTCATTACACTGTGTATCGAAAAGCGTGGCGTGCAGCGCGACATGCTGTTCCTCGGTACTCAGGTACAAGTGACCTACGATATGCCGATGAACGAAGTGGTCCTGGACTTCTTCGACCGTCTCAAGTCCACCAGTCGCGGCTATGCTTCGCTGGACTACCATTTCGATCGTTACCAATCGGCTAATCTGGTGAAACTGGATGTGCTGATCAACGGCGACAAGGTAGATGCCCTGGCACTGATCGTGCACAAGGACAACGCGCATTACAAAGGTCGCCAACTGACCGAGAAGATGAAAGAACTGATTCCGCGCCAGATGTTCGACGTCGCGATCCAGGCCGCCATCGGCGGGCAGATCATTGCACGGACCTCCGTCAAGGCTCTCAGAAAGAACGTACTGGCCAAATGCTACGGCGGTGACGTAAGCCGTAAGCGCAAACTGCTTGAGAAGCAAAAGGCCGGTAAAAAACGCATGAAGCAAGTAGGCAACGTGGAAGTTCCACAAGAAGCCTTCCTTGCGGTGCTCAGGTTGGATAGTTAGGTCCTATGTCACTAAATTTCCCGCTGTTGCTGGTCATTGCCGTTGCCGTCTGTGGTCTCCTGGCGTTGCTCGATCTGGTGTTCTTCGCCCCGCGTCGTCGGGCGGCCATTGCTTCCTATCAGGGCAGCGTCAGCCAGCCCGATGCGGTGGTGGTCGAGAAGCTGAACAAAGAGCCCTTGCTGGTTGAGTACGGCAAGTCGTTCTTCCCGGTGTTGTTCATCGTGCTGGTGTTGCGCTCGTTTCTGGTAGAGCCGTTCCAGATCCCTTCGGGGTCGATGAAACCGACCCTGGATGTGGGCGACTTCATCCTGGTGAACAAGTTTTCCTACGGCATTCGCCTACCGGTGATCGACAAAAAAGTCATCCCCGTGGGTGACCCGCAGCGCGGCGATGTGATGGTGTTCCGCTACCCAAGCGACCCGAACGTCAACTACATCAAACGTGTGGTCGGCCTGCCGGGCGACGTGGTGCGCTACACCAGCGACAAGCGCCTGTTCATCAACGGTGAGTCGGTGGCCGAGAAGCTGCTGGGCGCCGAGCCGAATACCCTGGGCAGCGCCGAGCTGTACCAGGAAAAACTCGGCGCGGTGGAGCACCAAATCCGCAAGGAAATGAGCCGCTACCGCGCGATGCCGGATGGCCAGTGGAAAGTGCCTGCCGGGCATTACTTCATGATGGGCGACAACCGCGACAACTCCAACGACAGCCGCTACTGGGATGACCCCAACATTCCCAAGGACTTGCTGGGCATGGTGCCCGACGAGAACATTGTCGGCAAAGCCTTCGCGGTCTGGATGAGTTGGCCGGAACCCAAGCTCAGCCACCTGCCGAACTTCTCGCGGGTCGGGCTGATCAAGTAATACAAGCGGCGCTGTGAACACAGCGCCGAATGCTTTTCTGGGGCTTGGACATTTTCCGATGCCCGGTACCCATCAGGATTTGAATTTGAACACTGCGTCAATCGTCGATGGCCGCCGGTGCCATCAACTAGATATGGATAAACCGTGACCGTTTCTCTAAGTCGTCTCGAGCGTCAGCTCGGCTACACCTTCAAGGACCAGGAATTGATGGTCCTTGCCCTCACACACCGCAGCTTTGCAGGGCGCAATAACGAGCGCCTGGAATTCCTCGGTGACGCTATCCTCAATTTCGCCGCCGGCGAGGCGCTGTTCGAGCGCTTCCCCCAAGCGCGAGAAGGCCAGCTGTCGCGCCTGCGCGCACGCCTTGTGAAAGGCGAGACCCTGGCCGTGCTGGCCCGAGGCTTTGGCCTGGGCGAGTACCTGCGGCTGGGTTCCGGTGAGTTGAAAAGCGGCGGTTTCCGTCGCGAGTCAATCCTGGCTGATGCCCTGGAAGCCTTGATCGGTGCGATCTACCTCGATGCCGGGATGGAGACGGCCAAGGAACGCGTTGTCGCCTGGCTGGCCTCGGAAATCGAAAGCCTGACGCTGGTAGACACCAACAAGGATCCCAAGACCCGCCTGCAAGAGTACCTGCAGTCCCGCGGTTGCGAACTGCCACGCTACGAAGTGGTGGATATCCAGGGCGAGCCCCATTGCCGGGTGTTCTTCGTGGAATGTGAAATCACTTTATTGAACGAAAAAAGCCGAGGTCAGGGTGTGAGCCGTCGTATTGCCGAACAGGTAGCGGCCGCTGCAGCACTGATTGCCCTGGGCGTGGAGAATGGCCATGACTGATTCAACCGCAACACGCTGTGGCTATGTTGCCATCGTCGGCCGCCCGAACGTGGGCAAGTCCACGCTGCTCAACCACATCCTCGGCCAGAAGCTCGCGATCACCTCGCGCAAGCCCCAGACCACCCGCCACAACATGCTGGGCATCAAGACCGAAGGCAACGTGCAAGCGGTGTATGTCGATACCCCTGGCATGCACAAAGGCGGCGAGAAAGCCCTGAACCGCTACATGAACAAGACCGCCTCGGCCGCGTTGAAAGACGTCGACGTGGTGATCTTCGTGGTTGACCGCACCAAGTGGACCGACGAAGACCAGATGGTCCTCGAGCGTGTGCAATACGTGACCGGCCCGTTGATCGTCGCGCTGAACAAGACCGACCGTATCGAAGACAAAGCCGAGCTGATGCCGCACCTGACCTGGTTGCAGGAGCAACTGCCGAACGCCCAGATCATGCCGATCTCGGCCCAGCACGGCCACAACCTCGAAGCCCTGGAGCGCGTGATCGCCGGTTACCTGCCAGAAAACGAGCATTTCTTCCCGGAAGACCAGATCACCGACCGCAGCAGCCGCTTCCTTGCCGCCGAACTGGTCCGCGAGAAAATCATGCGCCAGATGGGCGCCGAGCTGCCGTACCAGATCACCGTCGAAATCGAAGAGTTCAAGCAGCAGGGCAAGACCTTGCATATCCATGCGTTGATCCTCGTCGAACGTGACGGCCAGAAGAAAATCATCATTGGCGACAAGGGCGAGCGCATCAAGCGCATCGGCACCGAAGCGCGCAAGGATATGGAGTTGCTGTTCGACTCCAAGATCATGCTCAACCTGTGGGTGAAGGTGAAGGGTGGCTGGTCCGATGATGAGCGTGCGTTGCGCTCCCTGGGCTACGGCGACCTGTAACGGGCCTCGAACACACTGCAAAACTTTGTGGGAGCGGGCTTGCCCGCGATGAGGATGTAACATTCGGCAGAGATGTTGACTGTGACGCCGCCATCGCGGGCAAGCCCGCTCCCACATTGGATCGGCGCTGTTTCACGTTCTGCGAGAGAGCCTCATGTCCGCCTCCCCCCCCAGCCAACTTGCCTATGTCCTGCACAGCCGCGCCTACCGCGAAACCAGTGCGCTGGTGGACTTCCTCACGCCCCAAGGCCGCCTGCGCGCGGTATTGCGCAGCGCGCGGGGCAAGGCGGGCACCTTGGCGCGGCCGTTCGTGGCGCTGGACGTGGAGTTTCGCGGCAAGGGCGAGCTGAAAAACGTCGGCCGCCTGGAAAGCGTTGGCACCTCGGCCTGGCTGAATGGCGATGCGTTATTCAGCGGCCTTTACCTCAATGAGCTGCTGATCCGCCTGCTGCCCGCCGAAGACCCGCACCCGGCAGTCTTTGATCACTACGCTGCCACCTTGCTGGCCCTCGCTGAAGGCCGTCCGCTGGAACCGCTGCTGCGCGCTTTCGAATGGCGTTTGCTCGACGACCTTGGCTACGGCTTCGAACTGGCCAACGACTTGCACGGAGAGCCCATCGCCGCCGATGGCATGTATCGCCTGCAAGTCGATGCGGGGCTTGAGCGCGTGTACCTGCTGCAGCCCGGCCTGTTTCAGGGCACCGAACTGCTGGCCATGAGTGAAGCCGACTGGCACGCTCCCGGTGCGCTGTCCGCCGCCAAGCGCCTGATGCGCCAGGCCCTGGCCGTGCACCTGGGCGGGCGGCCGCTGGTCAGTCGCGAGTTGTTTCGAAAGCCCTGACATCCCCGTGTATGCTGTGCACCGATTCTTTCCCTTTTCAGGAGCGCTTCCGTGACCACCAGCAATCGCATTCTTCTTGGCGTCAACATCGACCATGTCGCCACCCTGCGCCAGGCCCGGGGCACCCGTTACCCTGACCCGGTCAAGGCCGCGCTGGACGCCGAAGAAGCGGGCGCCGACGGCATCACCGTGCACCTGCGCGAAGACCGCCGTCACATCCAGGAGCGCGATGTGCTGCTGCTCAAGGACGTGCTGCAAACCCGCATGAACTTCGAAATGGGCGTCACCGAAGAAATGATGGCGTTCGCCGAGCGCATTCGCCCGGCGCATATCTGCCTGGTACCGGAAACTCGCCAGGAGCTGACCACCGAAGGCGGCCTCGACGTCGCCGGCCAGGAAGCGCGGATCAAGGCTGCGGTGGAGCGCCTGTCGCGGATCGGCAGCGAAGTCTCGCTGTTTATCGACGCCGACGAACGCCAGATCGAAGCCTCCCGCCGCGTCGGCGCCCCGGCGATCGAGCTGCACACTGGCCGTTATGCCGATGCCACCACGCCGACCGAAGTGGCCGACGAACTGCAACGCATCATCGACGGCGTGAACTGCGGGCTCAACGAAGGCTTGATCGTCAATGCCGGCCATGGCTTGCATTACCACAACGTCGAAGCCGTGGCTGCGATCAAGGGCATCAACGAACTGAACATCGGCCATGCGCTGGTCGCGCACGCGCTTTTCGTCGGTTTCAAAGGCGCCGTGGCCGAGATGAAAGCCCTGATTCTGGCCGCTGCCAAGCACTGATAAACAATGAAGATCATTGTGGGAGCTGGCTTGCCTGCGATAGCGGAGTGTCAGTTGACGCATTCGTAGCTGGCCCACTGCAATCGCAGGCAAGCCAGCTCCCACATGATGAGTCGTCGGCGTTTTTGGCATGCGGCAATGCGAAGCCTTACTGTTTAGCCGACGCAGGTGTATCGTATCAGCCCTTTGCGGGCCCTTGGCCTGCGGCAGATACGCGAGGTTGTTGTGTCCCGATCCTTTTCCCGTCGACAAATCCTGGGTGGTCTTGCTGGCCTGGCCGTAGTAGGCGTCGGTGCCGGCGGTGGCTACCGCTACTGGCTGGGGAAAGTCGCTGAGTCCGAGGCGGGGCACGATTACGAGCTGATCGCCGCGCCCCTGGACGTAGAGTTGGTGCCGGGGCATAAGACCCAGGCCTGGGCGTTCGGCCCATCGGCGCCGGGCACCGAGTTGCGGGTGCGCCAAGGCGAATGGCTGCGGGTGCGCTTTATCAACCATCTGCCAGTCGCCACTACCATCCACTGGCACGGCATCCGCCTGCCGCTGGAAATGGACGGCGTGCCCTACGTCTCGCAATTGCCGGTGCTGCCTGGCGAATACTTCGACTATAAATTCCGCGTACCCGATGCCGGCAGCTACTGGTATCACCCTCACGTAAGCAGCAGCGAAGAACTCGGCCGTGGCCTGGTCGGCCCGTTGATCGTGGAAGAGCGCGAACGCACCGGTTTCAAGTACGAACGCACTTTGAGCCTGAAGAACTGGCACATCGACGAAGAGGGCGCGTTTGTCGAGTTCAGCATCCCCCGTGAAGCGGCGCGTGGCGGCACGGCCGGGCGCCTGTCGACCATCAATGGGGTGCCCCAGGCGGTCATCGACCTGCCGGCTGGGCAAATCACCCGCGTGCGCCTGCTCAACCTCGATAACACTGTGACCTATCGCCTCAATATTCCCGGGGTCGAAGCGCAGATCTACGCGTTGGACGGCAACCCCATCGAGCCGCGCCCGTTGGGCAAGGAATATTGGCTGGGCCCGGGCATGCGTATTTGCCTGGCGATCAAGGCGCCACCGGCGGGCGAAGAACTGTCGTTGCGCAACGGCCCGGTGCGCCTTGGCACCTTCCGCTCGGTGGCCAATACCGACGCGCCTACCCTGTGGCCACCGGCATTGCCGGCCAACCCGGTTGCCGAGCCAGACCTGGCCAATGCCGAGAAACTCAACTTCAATTTCGAATGGGTCGGTTCAGTGTCGGTCAATGTCGAAAACGGCAAGCCGCCGAGCCTGTGGCAGATCAACGGCCAGGCCTGGGACATCACCGACAAGACCTGTGCCGACCGCCCAATTGCCAAGCTGGAGAAGGGTAAGAGCTATATTTTCGAATTGAAGAACATGACCCAATACCAGCACCCGATCCACTTGCACGGGATGAGCTTCAAGGTGCTTGCGTCCAACCGCCACAAGGTGATCCCGTACTTCACCGACACCTACCTGCTGGGCAAGAACGAACGCGCCCGCGTGGCCTTGGTGGCGGATAACCCAGGGGTGTGGATGTTCCATTGCCATGTGATCGACCACATGGAAACCGGCCTGATGGCCGCCATCGAGGTGGCGTGATGCGCCAGATTCGCCCCGCCGCGATTATCGACCGCAGCCGCGACCAGGATTTTATGCGCGAAGCCCTGGCGCTCGCCGCCCAAGGTGCTGCATTGGGCGAAGTGCCGGTGGGTGCGGTGCTGGTGCAGGGCGGTGAAATCATCGGCCGCGGCTTCAACTGCCCCATCAGTGGCAACGACCCCAGCGCCCATGCCGAAATGGTCGCGATCCGCGCCGCTGCTCAGGCGATCAGCAACTATCGGCTGGTGGGCAGCACGCTGTACGTGACGCTGGAACCGTGCAGCATGTGTGCCGGGCTGATCGTGCATTCGCGGGTGGCGCGGGTGGTGTATGGCGCGTTGGAGCCGAAGGCGGGCATCGTGCAAAGCCAGGGGCAGTTTTTTACCCAGGGTTTTCTTAACCATCGGGTGTTGTTTGAGGGCGGGGTATTGGCCGAGGAGTGTGGGGCTGTCCTGAGCGAGTTCTTCAAGGCTCGCCGGGCCAAGCCACCACTCTAAAGAACACTGAAATATCAATGTGGGAGCTGGCTTGCCTGCGATAGCCATCTGTCAGTCAGCCCAATATTGACTGACCCACCGCTATCGCAGGCAAGCCAGCTCCCACCGTTGATCTCCATTTTTTCAGGACGAGCGTGGTGTTATTTGCGCGCGATGATCACCGCCCGCATCGGTGCCGGCAGCCCTTCAATGGTCTTGCTGTGATCCTCAGGGTCCAGGAAATCACTCAGCGACTGATACTTCATCCACTGCGTTCCACGCTGCTCCTCAACCGTGGTCACGCTCACATCCACGCACCGCACGTCACTGAACCCGGCCCGGCGCAGCCACAGCATCAACGCCGGCACCGACGGCAAGAACCACACGTTGCGCATCTGGGCGTAACGGTCTTCTGGCACCAGCACTTGTTGTTGGTCGCCTTCCACCACCAATGTTTCCAATACCAGCTCGCCGCCCTTGACCAGGGTGTCCTTCAACGCCAGTAAATGTTCGATGGGCGAGCGGCGGTGGTAGAACACGCCCATGGAAAATACCGTGTCAAAGCCTTCCAGGTTCGCCGGCAAGTCTTCGAACGGGAACGGCAGGTGCCAGGCCTTGGGCTCGGACAAGTAGCGCTGCACTGCCTGGAACTGGCAGAAGAACAGCCAGTTGGGGTCCACGCCAATCACGCTGTCGGCCCCGGCGCCGAGCATGCGCCACATGTAGTAGCCGTTGCCGCAGCCCACGTCGAGGATGCGCTTGCCTTTGAGGTTCAGGTGCGGCGCGACCCGCGACCACTTCCAGTCCGAACGCCACTCGGTGTCCACATGCACGCCGAACAGATGGAACGGGCCTTTGCGCCAGGGGCTCAGGCCCATCAGCGCCGTGTGCATCTGTTCGCGGGTGGCGTCGTCGCAATCGGTGTCCAGCACCAGGCCGTTGAGCAAATCTACGCTGTTGGGCTGGATCTTCGGCAGTGCATCCAAGGCGCTCTGCCAGCGCTCCAGGTCGCCATGGCCTTTTTCCATCTTGCTATCGAGCTGCGCTTGCAGGCCCTGGGCCCACACGGCCAGGGGAGTGCCGACCAGATGGCGGGCGAGGGGGGACAAATCAATCATGGCAAGGCAATTAACGAGGCAAAGTTAAGACACTGGAACCACGGCACGACTTTCGAGAACCCGGCCGCCAGCAGGCGTTCGCGGTGTTCTTCGAGGCTGTCGGGCTTCATGACGTTTTCGATGGCGCTGCGCTTCTGGGCGATTTCCAGTTCGCTGTAGCCGTTGGCGCGTTTGAAGGCGATATGCAGGTCGGTCAGCAGCGCGTGCTCTTCAACATCGTTAAAGCGCAGCTTTTCCGAGAGGATCAACGCCCCGCCCGGCAGCAGCGCCTGGCGAATGCGCCCCAGCAACGCCAGGCGCTCCTGGGGGGCGATAAATTGCAGGGTGAAGTTCAGGGCCACCACCGAGGCGGGCTTGAATTGCAGGGCGAGGATGTCGCCCTCGATCACCTCCACCGGCAGCAACTCCTGGAACATCGAGTCCTGGCCATTGAGGTATTCGCGGCAGCGCTCGACCATCGCGGCGGAGTTATCCACGGCGATCACCCGGCAACCCTCGGTGCGTACATGGCGACGCAGGGCTTGGGTCACGGCGCCCAGGGAAGAGCCCAGGTCATACAGCACGCTACCCGGTTGGGCAAATTGCGCGGCCAGCACGCCGAGGTTTTCGACGATGGTGGGGTAGCCCGGCACCGAGCGCTTGATCATGTCCGGGAACACCCGCACCACATCCTCGTTAAAGGCGAAGTCCGGCACCTGGGGCAGGGGCTGGGCGAATAGGCGATCGGGTTCTTTGCTCACGGCTGTTCCGGCGACGATGGGGGAAAGGCCGGCATTTTAGCCAAGTTGCTCCTCGGATGCGCGGGTTGTCTGATGGAAAGCCGAGGCGGTGATGCCCCACTGCCCGAGCCAGTAGGTGGTGATCAGCAAATACGGCGCTGCCTCGAACGCCAGCACAAACCGGTTGATGCCGATCAGCGCGTCGGAAACCACAAACGACACCGCACCCACCGCCGCCAGCCACGCTGAACGTTTGGGCACCTCGCTGCCCAGTCGTGCCAACGCACGCCAGAGCATGGCGCTGATCACCAGCGCGTAAACCACCACCGGTATCAGCAGTTCACCGAGGCCGTGGGAGATCAGGATGCTCAGCAAGATTGCGCCTACGCCGAGGGCCAGCACCAGCGGCAGCAGCGCCAAGCGCCGACAGTCACTGAAATAAGCTTTGAGATAAGCCAAATGCGCGAACAGAAACGCGCCCAGGCCAAAGATAAACAGGTCGCCTGGCCAGGCAAGTAACACGTCGCCCACCACGGAAAAAATCAACCCCAGGCTGATCCAGCGTCGATACTCGGTGGGCGGCGCGTCATGCAGCCAACCCAGCAGCGCCAGCACCGGCAGCGGCTTGACCAGCAGGCACAGCAGCGTTGCATGGGTCGCCAGGCCGTAGACAAAGGTGCCGGCGCCCATCAAGGCAAGGATCAGCCAGGGCATATCAGTTCACCGTAATGGCGCAGTCAAAGGTTTCGACAGGTTCGGCCTCTGGCTCCCAGGGCTGCTGGGATGTCAGGCGCAAACGCCCTTGCCCTGGGGCAAACGCCTGGAAGCGCCAGGTGGACTGGCCGCCCCCGCCGATCACGCCGGACTCGGTGCTGCTGTAGACCTCAGGGCTCAAGGCGCGCAACACGCCGCCCGCGGAGTCCTGGATGGCCCAGCGGTAACCGGTGGTGGGGTTGCTGGGCAGGGTGAGGATCAGGTTTTGCCCGTTTTTAAGCTGGAGCGGGCAGGCGCTCTGGTTGTCCACGCTGACGTTTTGCTGGGGGGCACTGGCGCATGCGGCCAGCAGGGCAAGGCTCAAGGGGAGAAACAGGCGGGCAGCGGTCATGAAGGCTCCGTTAATACACGACGAAGGGGGAGCATAACCGAAGATGAGACAAGGTGTGACAAGAGGGCATGCGGTGTGGCGGCTGGCGCCATCGCGGGCAAGCCCGCTCCCACACTTGACCGCGTTGTCATTAACAACACCGATCCCTGTGGGAGCCGGGCTTGCCCGCGATAGGGCCAGTCCAGGCGCTAGAGATCTATCAGAAGAGCACCTTCGCCACATCCGCAAACCGCTTGGCAAAGTGCACCGTCATCCCTTCCTTCAAATAGTCCGGCAACTCTTCAAAGCTGCCACGGTTGGGCTCCGGCAAGATCAACTCGTGAATCTTCTGGCGCCGCGCCGCAATCACCTTCTCGCGCACCCCGCCAATCGGCAGTACATGCCCGGTCAAGGTCAGTTCGCCGGTCATCGCCACACCTTTTTTCGGCGGTTGGTTGCGGGCCAGGGACAGCAACGCACTGGCCATGGTCACGCCGGCACTCGGGCCGTCTTTCGGCGTGGCGCCTTCCGGCACGTGCAAGTGCACGAAGGCCTCGTCGAAGAATTTCGCATCGCCGCCAAACGACTTCAGGTTGGAACTGATGTAGCTGTAGGCGATTTCGGCGGACTCTTTCATCACTTCACCCAACTGCCCGGTGAGCTTGAAGCCGCGATTGAGCGTGTGGATGCGCGTCGCTTCGATCGGCAAGGTGGCGCCGCCCATGCTGGTCCAGGCCAGGCCGGTAATCACGCCGGTGCCGGACAGCACTTGCTCATTACGGAACACGGGCATGCCCAGGGAGCTTTCCAGGTCCTTGTTGCCGATCTTGATCACCGACTCCGGTTCATCCAGCAGCTTGACCACCGCCTTGCGCACCAGCTTGCCCAGTTGCTTCTCCAGTTGGCGCACGCCGGCTTCCCGAGCATAACCATCGATCAATGCGCGCAGGGCGCCGTCGGTGATGGTCAGGCTGTTTTTGGCCACGCCGGCTTTTTCCAACTGCTTGGGCCACAGGTGGCGCTTGGCGATGGCGACTTTTTCTTCGGTGATATAGCCCGACAGGCGAATTACTTCCATGCGGTCCAGCAACGGGCCCGGGATTGAGTCCAGGGTGTTGGCGGTGCACACGAACAGCACTTTGGACAGGTCCAGGCGCAGGTCCAGGTAGTGGTCGAGGAATTCGACGTTCTGCTCCGGGTCCAGGGTTTCCAGCAGCGCCGACGCCGGGTCGCCCTGGAAGCTCTGGCCCATCTTGTCGATCTCGTCGAGCATGATCACCGGGTTCATCACTTCCACGTCTTTCAGCGCCTGCACCAGCTTGCCGGGCAGGGCGCCGATGTAGGTGCGCCGGTGGCCCTTGATCTCGGCCTCGTCGCGCATGCCGCCGACACTGAAGCGATAGAACGGCCGCCCCAGGGATTCGGCGATGGACTTGCCCACACTCGTCTTGCCCACGCCCGGCGGGCCTACCAGCAATACGATGGAACCGGCGACTTCGCCTTTGTAGGCGCCCACGGCGAGGAATTCGAGGATGCGGCTCTTGATGTCATCCAGGCCCGCATGGTGCTTGTCGAGCACTTTGCGCGCGTGCTTGAGGTCGAGTTTGTCTTCACCGTACACGCCCCACGGCACCGAGGTGGCCCAGTCCAGGTAGTTGCGCGTGACGGCGTATTCCGGCGAACCGGTTTCCAGGATCGACAGTTTGTTCAGTTCTTCATCAATGCGTTTTTTCGCTTGCGCCGGGAGCACTTTGCCTTGCAGGCGCTGTTCGAACTGTTCGACATCGGCGCTGCGATCGTCCTTGGTCAGGCCCAGTTCCTGCTGGATGACCTTGAGTTGTTCCTTGAGGAAGAACTCACGCTGGTGCTCGCCGATCTTGCGGTTTACCTCGGCGGAGAGCTCTTTTTGCAGACGCGCGACTTCTACCTCTTTGCGCAGCATCGGCAGCACTTTTTCCATGCGTTTGAGCATGGGCACGCAGTCCAGCACTTCCTGCAGTTCATTACCTGTCGCCGAGGTGAGGGCGGCGGCAAAGTCGGTGAGCGGCGACGGGTCGTTGGGGCTGAAGCGGTTGAGGTAGTTCTTCAACTCTTCGCTGTACAGCGGGTTGAGGGGCAGCAGTTCCTTGATCGCATTGATCAGCGCCATGCCGTAGGCCTTGACCTCATCGGTCGGCTCGCTGGGCTGGTGCGGGTATTCGACTTCCACCAGGTACGGTGGGCGGTGGTGCTTGAGCCAGGTCTTGATGCGCACGCGGGTCAGGCCCTGGGCGACGAACTGCAGCTTGCCGTTCTCGCGGCTGGCGTGGTGCACCTTCACCAGGGTGCCGTACAGCGGCAGGGCGGAGGTGTCGAAGTGCCGTGGGTCTTCGGGCGGCGTGTCCATGAAAAACAGCGCAAGGGAGTGGTGGTCGGATTTGCTCACCAACTCCAGGGTTTCGGCCCAGGGCTCTTCATTGACGATCACCGGCAACACTTGGGCCGGGAAAAACGGCCGGTTGTGGATCGGGATGATGTAAACCTTGTCCGGCAGGTTTTGCCCAGGCAGGGCCAGGCCAGTATTGGACGAGGAGGCTTCAGCGTTTTCGGGGTCGGCGTAATCGTTGAGGTCGTAATCTGGAAATTCTTGCTGGTCGCTCATGGGGCACCTGCATCAGTAAGTATGCAGGTTAGATGGGGCGGGGTTGCGGTGGTTTCAATGGGGCGGCGTCGTTAGCAACAATTTGCATGAAATAACGGGAGAGGTGGGGTCAACGTACTTTACCCCTCCGCTTCTCGAATTGATCGTCAATAATATGACAGTCAGGCCCAACTTTTATTGGGTTTACTTATCCTCAGTCCCAGCTAACCTGCCTAAATAAAATAATCCATTAAAAAGGATGTTTTTTTGACGCCGGTTAGCAGTCGGCAGGGACGCGTATGACACAAGGAAAGCACGGCCAAGAGCGACGAGCACGGCCCGAGGGCGCGGCCATGCATTGGCGCCACACGTTTCAGACCCGCATAGCCGGGGTGCTGGCGCTGTTGTTACTGGTGGTCGTGGCCGCCACCTATTTTGCCGTGAACGCTGCCACCACTCGGGCGGTGGAGAACCAGGCCGACGTACAGCTGAACACGGGGCGGCAGGTGTTCGAGCGCCTGCTGGACCTGCGCGGGCGGCGCTTGCAGTACGGGTTGGACTGGCTCACCGCCGATGGGCCGTTCAAGCAGGCGGTGGCCGGCGGCCGGACGCTGCCGATCCTGGAGGCCCTGGGCACCCATGGCACCGGGGTCAGTTCCAGCGAAGTGATGGTGCTGGGCCTGGATGACAGGGTCATGGTCAGTACCCTGCTGATGCAGACGCGCGGCCAGCTGTTCCCGTATGCCGATGCCTTGCGCAAGGCGCGGCGCAGCGGCCAGCAAATGTTGATCGTCGCCATGGCCGGGCGCCCCTATTTGCTGGTGCAAAAAGATGTGCTCGGGCCTGTGCCGATCGCACGCGTGGTCATGGGCTTTCCCATGGACACGCAATTCGCCCATGAACTGCGCTCCATGAGCAACCTGGAGGTGTCGTTCCTCAGTGTGCAGGACGGCCATCTCGGTCAGTTGTTCACCACCCACCCTGGCAATTGGCGCCCAAGCATCATCAGCCTCTTGCATGGCACGCAGGTCGATCCTGAGGCGAAGATCCAGCTGTTCCATGGCCAGCGTGTGCTCAGCCAAGTGTTGCCCTTGGCCAACAGCGGCGAAGGCGATGAAGTGCGCGTGTTGCTGCAAAGCCCGCTGGACCATGCGCTGGAATCCTTCGCGCCGCTGGACCGGCAGTTCATGGGGATTGCCCTGGCGGTGCTGCTGGTCTCGCTGGCGGTGGCATTATTCCTGGCGCGGCGAGTGTCACGCCCGCTCAATGCGCTGGTGCAAGCCGCTGAACGGATCGGGGCCGGTGACTACCGCACCCCGGTGCGGGTGCGCAGCCACGACGAGTTCGGCCTGCTGGCGCGTGCGTTCAATGCCATGCAAAGCGGCATCGCCCTGCGCGAGCGGCAACTGGCCCACAATGCCTTGCATGACCCGCTCACCGGCCTGCCCAACCGCGCCCTGGCCATGGAGCGCCTGGGCAGCGCGATCAGCGCACGGCGGCCGGTGGTGTTGCTGTACGTGGGGATTGAAAACTACCGGGTCATCAACGAAGGGTTTGGCCCCGAAGGTGTCGAGCACATGTTGTGCGAGGCCAGCCGCTGCTTGTCCAGCAGCCTGTTGGCCAGCGACACCGCAGCACGCATCGCCGGCAGTGAGTTTCTGTTGTTGCTGGAAAACACCGAGATCGACTCAGCCGTGGCCCGCGCCGACCAGTTGCATGGGGCGTTGACCGAACCCCTGCGCATCGGCAATGACGAAGTGCGCCATGAAGTGAGCATCGGCATCGCCGCGTACCCTGCTGATGGGCAGCAGGTGGAAGAGTTGATCAACCGCGCGGCCATCGCCCGGCACGACGCGGCCAACCTGCCGGGGCATTTGCAGATCTACCAACCGGACCGCGACCTCGCCCACCAACGCCAGATCACCCTGATTCGCGACTTGCGCCGCGCCGTGATCGAAGGCGAGTTGTACCTGTGCTACCAGCCCAAGCTCGATCTGCGGCACGGCCATGTGAGCCAGGCTGAAGCCTTGCTGCGTTGGCAACACCCGACGCTGGGGCAAGTGTCCCCCGGGGAGTTCATTCCCCTGGCCGAACGCACCGGTAGCATGAGCGCGCTAACGCTGTGGGTGATCGAGGAAGCCATCCGCCAGATTGCCGAATGGGCGCAGCGTGGGCTGGTTATCCAACTGTCGGTGAATATCTCCGTGAACGACTTGGCGGATGATGACTTGGCCATTCGCGTCACTGCGCTATTGGCCCAATACCACGTGGACGCCGAGCATTTGATTTTTGAAATCACCGAGAGCGCCATCATGCACAACCCGCAGCAGGCCCTCAGCGTGCTGGAGCAGCTGCGCAGTTGCGGAATCAGCCTGTCGGTGGATGATTTCGGCACCGGCTACTCGTCCCTCGCCCAATTGCAGCGCCTACCGGTGCAAGAGCTGAAGATCGACCAGTCCTTTGTGCGCAACCTCGACAGCACCAGCGGCGACGGCGTGATCGTGCGTTCCACCATCGAGATGAGTCATAGCCTGGGGCTCAAGGTGGTGGCCGAGGGCGTGGAGTTCGAGCACAGCCTCACCTTGCTCAAACGCTGGAACTGCGACACGGCCCAGGGCTACCTGATCAGCCGGCCGCTCAATGCCTTGGCGTTCGAGCGGTGGATGCGGCGTGAGCAGGTGCCAACCTAGACAGTTTGACTGTGGCGAGGGAGCTTGCTCCCGCTGGAGTGCGAAGCGCTCCCAGGATTTTGGGGCCGCTGCGCAGCCCAGCGGGAGCAAGCTCCCTCGCCACAGGGGGGCTACTTTGGCAGCGTTCAAGCGACCAGGGTTTGCAATCGCACCCACAACCTCTGGACATGCTGATGCTCGGTGCCCAGCGCGCCGATGGACACCCTCACCATCCAGCGCTCATCGAGGAGGGCGGGGGTGACGTAGGCATCGCCTGACTGGTTGAGTTTTTCTGCCCAGGCTCGGGTGTGATGGTCCAGTGCCTGGCCTTGCAAACCCGGCGGCTCATGGCGAATGCACAAGGTTTGCAAGGCGGGCGTGGCCACCAGCGTCCAGTGTTCGCTGGCTTCGATCTGCTCTGCCAGCCAGCGCGCATTGGCCAGGTCTCGCCGCAACCGCGCTTGCAGGCCGCTGACGCCTTGCTCGCGTATCAGGAACCACAACTTCAAAGCGCGGAAACGGCTGCCCAGAGAGATCCGCCAGTCACGGTAGTTTCGCACTTGGCCGTCTGCGCTGGACTGCAGGTAACTCGGGTTGGTGGTCATGATGCGAATCAAATGCTCGGGGTCGCGCACGAAATACACCGAGCAATCGAAGGCCGCGCCCAGCCATTTGTGCGGGTTGAGCACTAGGGAGTCAGCCTTTTCGATGCCATCCCACAAGGCCCGGCATTCTGGCAGGATCATCGCGGCGCCAGCCATGGCCGAGTCTACATGCAGCCACAGGCCGTGGCGTTGGGTCAGGTCGCCAATGGCCGCCAGAGGGTCGATCGCCATGGCGGCCGTGGTGCCGGTGGTGGCAATCACCACGCAGGGCGTGTTGCCGGCGGCCAGGTCCTGTGCGATGGCGTGCGCCAGTGCCTGGGGCGACATTGCATTGTGTGCATCGGTGGCGATGGTGCGGATATGGTTCTGGCCGAATCCGGCCAGGATCGCCGCCTTGTTGACCGAGCTGTGGGCATGGGCTGAGGTGTAGACGATCAGGGGCGCGCTGCTGTTTTGCAGGCCGTTGTGCATCAGCGCGTAATCGGAGCTGCGTTCCCGGGCGCTGATAAGCGCCACCAGCGTGGACGTGGACGCAGAGTCCTGGATCACACCGCTCCACGTGCTGCCCAGGCCGAGCATGTCGCGCAGCCAATCGGTGGTGACTTCTTCGATTTCGGTGAGGGCCGGGCTGGATTGCCAGGACAACCCAATCACACCCAGGCCGGTGCTCAGGCAATCGCCCAGCACTGAGGACAGTTCCACATTGGAAGGGAAGAACCCGAAGAAACTGGGATGCTGCCAATGCAGCAAGCCGGGCATGATCAGTTTTTCGACATCGCCCATGATCTGTTCGAACGGTTCGGCGGTTTCAGGCGGGCTGACCGGCAGGGCGGCTTTGATCTCGCCAGGTTGGGTGGTGGGCTGCACGCCGCGTTGTTCGATGTTCTGTCGGTAGTCTGCAATCAGGTCGATCATGGCATAGCCATGTTGGCGGAATTCTTCGGGGGTCATAGATAAACGTCCATGTGCACGAGCAATAAAAGTATTAGCACCAGAAGTAAAACGGTTCGCCGGCGTTATAGCCGATAAACGACTGCATGCTGACGCGTTTTCCCGAATCGAACCCGCAGATGGCGTGGGGGCGGCGGGTATTGATGAGCACCAGTTCGTTCTGGCGTGGGCGGATGCGCAGCGGTTTTTGTAAACACTGTTCGGGCAGTTGGGCACCCTCGAAGCGCTTGACCTCCTCATAGCCAAAGGCTTGGGTATCCCAGATGACCAACTCGCCCCCCAAAGGCGGTGTTTGCAGGTAGATATTGGCGCTGAATTGATGCTGCAGTTCAGCGACTGTGCGGGGCAGGCAATCCACATGGGGCACCGTTTCCGAGAGGTGCGCCGTCTCCGGGAACATGACGCGGATGATCCCGCAAAACATTGGGCGGCCCTGGAACGCAGCGGCTGTTGCACCTTGCGGCCAGAGCGCCTGGAACTGTTCCATCAGCTGTTGAATGGGCGGCGTTTGCGGCGCACAGAGGCTGTCGATAAGGCCGCGCATACGGGCCGCGTCTGCATAATATTTTTCTTGGGCGTCACCGCCGGCGGCCTTGCCGTACGTGGAGTTGAACGGCGTGCCCCAGCGATGCACACCGTAGAAGTGCTGAACGACGCGCCCCTCTTCGTAGGTTTCATGGCCGTAGTGTTCCAGGGTGGCGGTATCGTCGATGGCCTGAATCAACCGTGCGCTGGTGGTTGCGTTGGCAAACTCAGGTACCCGAATGGCAAGCACTTCGCCACTGATGAGTTTTTTCAAACTGGCAGTATTGAGGTGTTCAAGCTCCAGGATTTTTGTGGGGGTGGAAAGCATCGGTTTTGTAGCGACATGGTCCGTCATGCAGTGAAGCTCCCTTTAAAGTTTTATCCGTACGCCTTTTGTATTACGCAGGGCGTGCGCACTAAATTAGTTTTAAAGGGTTGAGGGGAAACGCTGGGGCATTTTCGGCAGGCAAAAAAAAGCGGCTGCCCATTCGGGCCGCCGCTTTTTTGTACCGCCAGCGTTGCTTAATCCGGCAGTTTGAACGCCATTACATAGTCACCCTGCTTGGTCCCCAGGGAACCGTGACCGCCCGCCATGACCAGCACGTATTGCTTGCCGTCCTTGCCGGTGTAGGTCATCGGGGTGGTTTGCGCGCCTGCAGGCAGGCGGCCTTCCCACAGTTGCTTGCCGTTCTTCACGTCATAGGCACGCAGGTACTGGTCCAGGGTACCGCTGAGGAACGCGACGCCACCGGCGGTGGTGAACGTACCGCCCAGGCTAGGCACGCCCATGGTCAGTGGGATTGGAACCGGCGAGCTATCACGCACGGTGCCGTTCTTGTGCATCCAGATGGTCTGGTGGGTGGTCAGGTCGACCGCCGCCACGTAGCCCCAGGCCGGTGCCTGGCACGGCAGGCCCATCGGCGACAGCAGCGCTTCAAGGATCACACCATACGGGGCGCCTTTGTTCGGCTGCACGCCTTCGGTTTCGCTGACGCGTGGGCCTTGCTTGGCAATGTCGGCAGCTGGGATCAGCTTCGATTTGAACGCCATGTAGCTTGGGTTCACGAAGGCGATCTGGCGCACCGGGTCAACCGAGATGCCGCCCCAGTCGAACACGCCGAAGTTGCCTGGGTACACGATCGAACCTTGCAGGGACGGCGGTGTGAACGGGCCGTCGTAGCGCATGGATTTGAAGTCGATCCGGCACAGCATCTGGTCGAACGGGGTCACGCCCCACATGTCGCGTTCTTTCAACGGCGGCGGCATGAAGTTCAGGTCGGACTTGGGTTGGGTAGGGGAGGTGCGGTCGCCCGCCACTGCGCCTTGTGGCACCGGGATTTCATTGACGGGCACCACTGGCTGGCCAGTGGCGCGGTCCAGCACGTAGATGCTGCCTTGCTTGGTCGACGCCATCACTGCCTGCTTCACGCCCGCAGCGGTCTTGATGTCGATCAGCGAAGGCTGGCCGCCCACGTCCATGTCCCACAGGTCGTGGTGGGTGAACTGGAAGGTCCACTTCACGTGGCCGGTGTCGATGTCCAGGGCGGTCAAGCCAGCGGCGTACTTCTCGGACTCATCGGTACGGTCGCCGCCGTACTGGTCGGGCATCTGGTTGCCCATCGGCAGGTAGAGCATGCCGAGTTTTTCATCCACGGCGAACATGGACCACATGTTCGGCGAGTTGCGGGTGTAGGTCTTGCCCTCGGCCAACGGGGTGGTGTCGTCCGGGTTGCCGCTGTCCCAGTTCCACACCAGCTTGCCGGTGTGCACGTCGAACGCGCGGATCACGCCGCTTGGCTCGTCGATGGAAACGTTGTCGGTCACGTGACCGCCGATCACGACCAGGTTCTTGGTCACGGCCGGTGGCGACGTGGAGTAGTAACCGCCTGGGGCGAAGCTGCCGATGTTGGCACGCAGGTCGACCTGACCTTTGTCACCGAAGTCTTCGCACATCTTGCCGGTGTCGGCGTTCAGGGCGATCAGACGGGTGTCGGCGGTCGGCACGAAGATACGTTTCGGGCAGGCATTCGGAGCGGCGGCCGGGCTGGCAGTGCCAGTCGGGCTCTGCTCGGAAGCGTAGGCGGCGTCATCGTGGTACGACACGCCACGGCAGGTCATGTGCGCCCAACCTTTGAAGCTCTCAGCACCCTGGGTGGTGATCTTCGGGTCGAAACGCCAGATTTCCTTGCCGGTATCCGGGTCCAGGGCAATCACTTGGCTGTGCGGTGTGCACACGTAGAGCATGCCATTGACTTTCAGCGGGGTATTTTCCGCGGTGGTTTCACCGGGATCGCCTGGGCCAGGGATGTCGCCCGTGCGATAAGTCCACGCCGGCACCAGCTTATGGGCGTTTTCCGGGGTGATCTGTGCCAGTGGCGAGTAACGGTCACCGAAGGCCGAGCGGCCATAGGAGTTCCAGTCGCCATCGGCCTGGGTTGGCGCAGCGCTGGCCATACCCGGCACCGCGTCGCGGTCCAGTTGGCCGGTCTTGACCATTTCACCTGGGTTGGTGAATTGGCTGGCCAGGGCGGTCGCGCCCGCCAGCACCACGGCAACGCTCAGCGCGCCGGTACCCAGCGGGGCCGCTTGGCCACGCAGCAACGGACGACGAAACCACGGCAACAGCATGACGATGCCCAAGGCGAACAGCAGGGCCAGGCGCGGCACCAACTGCCACCAGTCCAGGCCGACTTCCCACAAGGCCCACACGGTGCTGGCGAACAACACCAGTGCGTACAAGCCCAGCGCGGCGCGGCGGGTGGCCAGCAGCAACACGCCGGTCAGGGTGATGCCGATACCGGCGAGCAGGTAGTACAGCGACCCGCCGAGCATGCTCAGCTTGACGCCGCCAGCCAGCAAGGCCAGCCCCATGATCAGCAGCAAGACGCCTAGCAGCCTGGGCAACAGGCGGCTTGGGCTTGAGGCACCATCAGTGCTCATAGTGTGTTTCTCCGTTACGTTGGAATTATGTAACCCCGTGCTTCACTCACTGTAGATGACGATTCGGCTCGGGCTTGGTTCATCGTTATTTTTGGTTTTTTCTGTGGGTAACCGGGTTATCCACAGGCAGGCAATAAACTCCCGAGCGCAGGTCGGATTAAGACAGCGCTGTCTTTGAGCAAAAAGAGATTCGGCAAAAGGAGTCGACCGGGAGCTGAAGCGTTTCAGATTGTTGCGAAGGATAATGCGGCGGGGCGTTTTGAGAAAGGGTGAATCGCAAGATGCATCATTTCAGTTTTGGTAACAGTGACAGATAGTCGCCCCGATCCCGATCAGTCAAGCGAACGCAATGCTCAACGCAACGACGTTCAAATGTGGGAGCTGGCTTGCCTGCGAAGACGTCGGCCCAGCAAACATTGATGTTGACTGACCCAACGCTTTCGCGAGCAAGCCCGCTCCCACAGGGGATTTTCGGTGATGATTAGAAGGTAGTGCGAACGCCGAACTGCACGCTTCTACCTGGCGCCGGCGCGATATCGCGCAGGATCGAGCTGGCATAGCGCACGGTCTGGTTGGTCAGGTTTTCTCCGTTGACGAAGGCCAGCCACTGGCTGCCACCCACATTGAAGCGATACCCCGCGCTGGCGCCGAGGGTGGTGTAGCCATCGGTGCCGCTTTCGTTATCCGGCACACGCCCTTGGCCCGCGGCATGTTCCACGTCGATACGCGCTTGCCAGCGATCCAGTTCCCACAGCAAGCCGCTGTTCAAACGCAATGGCGCAATGCGCGGCAAGGCTTCGCCGGTGTCCAGGTTGGTGGCGCGGGTGTAGTCGCCCGACAGTTCCAGCGCAAACTTGCCGTAGGCGCCTTCGCCGAGCTTCCAGTGATCCTGGGCTTCGAAGCCGGCGAAGCGTGCTCGTACGCCAGAATATTCGTACTCGGGAATACCGCCCGCGTCCTCTTCACCTTCGTCGTTTAGCGTACGGCCAGTGCCGAGCAAACCGATGTAATTGGAGAAGCGGCTATAGAACACGCCAAAGCTGCCCTTGTGGGTGCCGTTGTCAAAGCGCAGCGCCAGGTCGCTGGACACGGCTTTTTCTTTCTTCAGGTTGGCATCGCCCAACTCGTAGGTGCCGGTGGCGACGTGGGCGCCGTTGGCATACAGCTCGTAGAAGGTCGGTGCGCGTTCGGTGTAGCCCAGGGTGGCGGCCAGGGACCAGACCGGCGTAAGGGTGTAGACAGCGCCAGACGACAAGCTGCCGGCGGTGAAGTTATTGCTCTTGTCGGCATTGGCAAAACGCTCGTTGCCTTTGGCGTTCGGGTCGACGCTGGTGTGTTCCACGCGTGCGCCGAGGCTGAGTTTCAGGCGTTCAGTGGCTTGCATTTCTTCGAGGATAAACAGCGCGCCGGCGTTGGTGTCGCTCTGTGGCACGAAAGCTTCTTCGCCCAGGGCCGAGAATTCGTTGCGCGTCACTTGGGCGCCGACCACGCCATCGAACGGGCCAATCGGCTGGTGTCGGGCTTCAACGCGGGCTTCATAGCCTTTGTTCTTGAAGGTGGTGCCGGTTTCGCCGCCTTCGATTTCCCGGTGTTCGTAGTCAGTGTAACCGGCGTCTATTTTCACCGAGGTAAACGGCCCTTGCAGGTTGCGGATCTCGGACGCAAAGGCGTAGTGGTCCTGTTTCATGCGGATGCGCACATCCTGCTCGGCGGGTGAGCCGTAGTTACTGTCGTAATTGCTGTATGACAGCCCGGCATAACCATCGTCCCAGGTGTAGGAACCGCCCACCGCACCGCCGTCCTGGCGCCCATTGCTGTTGCCCAGGCGCCCGTTTTTGCCGGGGCCGTCCTCGCTCTCCGGTGCATGCCGGCTGCGGGCATAGCCTGGGATTTTAAGGTCGTTGAATTCGCGCCCATTGGCATCCAGGTGCAGGGCGAAGGTACCGTTGCCGGCCTCCAACTTGCCCGCGCTGCTGCGGGTGGTGTCGGCACCGCCGTAGCGCAACTCGCCAGCGCCATGGATGCCCTCGATGGCCTCGGTGGGGATGCGATTGTCGAAGGTGTTGACCACCCCACCGATGGCGCTGCCGCCGTACAGCAGGGCGGCCGGGCCCCGCACGATTTCGATGCGGTCAACGTTGATCGGGTCCAGCGGTACCGCGTGGTCGTAGGACAGCGACGAGGCATCCAGCGCCCCCACACCGTTGCGCAGAATACGAATGCGGTCGCCGTCCTGGCCGCGAATGATCGGGCGGCTGGCCCCCGGGCCAAAGTACGAAGACGACACACCCGGCTGCTTGTTCAGGGTTTCACCGAGGCTGCCTTTTTGTTGCAGGGTCAGGTCATCGCCTGTCAGCACAGTGGTGGGCGAGGCCAGCTGTTCGCTGCCCAGCGGGTTGCCGGTGACCACTTGGGGTGGCAGTTCCAGGGCATGGGCCTGGGAGCCAATCAACAGGGCGGCGGCGAGGGGCGACAAGCGCCAGAGAGAAGGCAGCGACATCGGAGATTCCTGGGCAAAATGACTGATAATTTAAGTTACAATATAACATCTCTTTTTTGTGTAGAAGGGGAACTTTTCCTGGCGGGCTATATTCAATGCGATGCTTCCACCTGCACGCCCCGTCGGCTAAGGTGCGCGGCTGTGTTTCCTCTTTTTGCAAAAGGCCTGGCATGACCGCGACAAGCAACGACCCGCTCCACGGTGTGACCCTGCAACACGTGCTCACCACCCTGGTGGAGCATTACGAGTGGAGCGGCTTGGCCGAGCGCATTGATATCCGCTGCTTCAAGAGTGACCCGAGCATCAAGTCGAGCCTGACTTTCCTGCGCAAAACCCCGTGGGCGCGGGAAAAGGTCGAAGGTTTGTACGTCAAGCTGATGCGTACCAAGCGCCCCCTGGATTGAAAGCATGAAGCGCTTTGTCGCGACGGCAGCCTTGGCCGGTTGGGTGGGGTTGGCGATCCAGCAATACCTGATTCTCTATTCGCGCTGGACCAGTGGCGCGAGCTTGCTGGGCGGCCTGATCAGTTTCTTCAGCTTCTTCACCGTGCTGACCAATACCCTGGTGGTCGTGGTGCTCAGCTACGCGCTGGTCAAGCGCGACTCTGGCGCCAAGCGGTTTTTCCTCGCGCCTCGCATCAGTAGCGCGATTGCCGCGAGCATCGTGGTGGTAAGCCTGGCCTACAACCTGCTGCTGCGGCATCTGTGGAGCCCGCAAGGCTTTCAATTTATCGCCGATGAGTTGCTGCACGACGTCATGCCGTTGTTGTTTGTGGTGTATTGGTGGCGGTGTGTGCCCAAGGGTACGTTGCGGCTCAAACACATTGCCGGCTGGGTGATCTACCCATTGGTGTACTTCGGTTATGTGCTGCTGCGGGGGCATATGCTCGGGCAGTATCAGTACCCGTTCATGGATGTGGACAGCCTCGGTTATCCACAGGTCTTTGTGAATGCCGCAGGGATTTTGGCAGGGTTCATCGTCATCGCGTTGGCGATCATTGGCCTGGACAAGCGCCTCAAATCCCCCTCGATTTAAAGTGAGCACCATTAATGTGGGAGCTGGCTTGCCTGCGATGCAAGCACCTCGGTGTACCTGATAAACCGAGGTGCTTGCATCGCAGGCAAGCCAGCTCCCACCTTATTCATTCTTCTTCGCTGCCCTCAGCACGCCAGTAACCCACGGCCTTGAGGTATTCCTCGTTGACCTTGTGCGTGTCCAGCAGTACCCGCCGTACCTGGCGCGACAGCTTGGTTTCGGTGGCGACGAAGCTGTACAACGCCCCGCTGGGCAGCGTCAGGTTGCGCACTACATCGAGCAGGTCATCGTGGCCGCGCAGAACCCAGATCACCTCGACTTCGGCTGCGCTGCCGAGCACCTGTTGTTCCGCCGCATCGGCGATTTCAATCACCGCCAGCACCTTGCGCCCGGCCGGTAATTCTTCCAGGCGTCGACCGATGGCGGGCAGGGCGGTTTCATCACCGATCAGCAGGTAGCTGTCGAAGATGTCCGGCACGATCATCGAACCCCTTGGCCCACCGATATACAGATGCTGGCCGACCTGTACCTGCTCGGCCCAGGTGGAGGCAGGGCCATCGCCGTGCAGCACGAAGTCGATGTCCAGCTCGCCGATGTCCAGGTCGTAACGCCGTGGCGTGTAGTCGCGCATGGCGGGTTGCGGGCCGTCGCCCTTGATGGCGAACGTCGGGCTTTCCAGCGCCGCTTGTTCGGCGGCGTTCTGCGGGAACAGCAGTTTGATGTGATCGTCGCTGCCCAGGCTGATGAAACCTGCCAGTTCCGGCCCACCCAAGGTGATACGGCGCATACGCGGGGTGATATCCACCACCCGCAGTACTTGCAGGCGGCGGCGTTTGATGTCGTGGGTCACGCGATGGATGGCTTGTGTGTTCATTGATCTCTCCCGTCGGCAATAGCTTGGGCGGTGCCGTTGAGCAGCGCCGCGACACGAACGATTTCTTCCGGGCTCCAGTGCCCGTGGTGTGAGTGCAAGGCATGGCGCAGGTTGTGCACCGCCTCGTGGATCTCGGGTGGGCGGTCGTGCCCGCGCAGCGAGCGCTTGCTGACATCGATACGCATGCGCACGCCGTCCAGGGCAACGGCTTGCTCGCTTAAGAAGAGACGACCGGCGTCGGTGATTGTGTAGCGCTTTTTTCCGCCATCGGCGTCGCCGCTGATCAACTCGCTCTCTTCAAGAAAGGTCAGGGTGGGGTAGATCACGCCGGGGCTGGGGCTGTAGGCGCCGTCGAACAACCCTTCGATGCGGCGGATCAGGTCGTAGCCGTGGCAGGGCTGTTCAGCGATGAGGGCTAATAGCAGCAGCTTGAGGTCGCCTGGGGCGAACACCCGGGGGCCACGGCCACCCCGTTTTTCAAATTCGCCGCGATGATCATGCTTCATGTTGGGCTTCTCTGCTCAGGGTTAGATATAACGTAAGATATATCTTATGTCGTTGGTAGCCTATGGCGACCAACGGTCGTGGCAGCGTGAGACGCAGCCGGAAATCGGAATATGTGAATAGACGAATAGCGTCTTTAGAGTTATAACTTTAATTAGAGTTGGCGCTCCAATTCAAGCTAAGTGTCGTGAGTTTTTTATCGAGTGTATGTATGGTGTAGTCCAGTTCTTACAGTTGTTTTCAGGTTATGCTTTTACTGCCGTGTAGCCTGTTTCTTACAGCGGATTTTAAAGTTTGGTCAAAGTGCCATGTTTTTCCCGCGCGCCCTGATTACAAGGGCTACGAGCGTGTGAGAAGAAGCCTGCATACCTGCTTTTAATTTTATTGAATGATTGTTTGGCGTTGTGTGGTTCAACTAACCAGCGGCGTAATTCGTTGTTGAGGTGGTACTTGGCAACGAACCAATCAATGTTAATAAATGCAGGTACTGATCATGTTCAAGAAGTTTGCTGTTGCTGTTCCCCTGGCTGTTTTGGCTTTGTCTTCCTCGGTAACAGCTATCGCTGCCGGTGAAGCCAGTCACACCGTCAACCTCAAGGCAAACATCCCGACCACCGTGTTCCACGCACAACCGCGTGACCCGAACTGGGGCCGTGACGAAACCATGAGCTACAACCTGGTCAGCGGCGAGTTGGCTCCGTTGAGCGCCATCTACGATCTCAAGAACACCAACGGTTCGGTACACGCTTACATCGAAGGTGGCCCGGCTGTGTTGTTCAATGGTGACGTGTCGCAGAACATCCCGCTCACCACCAGCCTCAATGGCGTCACGCTGACCGGCACCCCCCAGGAAGTAGTCAATGAAGCCGACTCCACCCCTGGCGTGGGGGCTGAAATGCGCATCGTCGCGGCCAAACCGTCGGCCACCCAGCGTGGTTCCTACACCGCGGTGATGCCGGTGGTGTTCGACGCGGTATTGCCAACGCCTTGAAACCCATAAGTGCCCGCGACGTACGGGCACCCCTTGTATGACTTGCAGGTCGGCTGATTTTTCCTCCTCGGTCTGCCGACCTGATTTTCATTTTTGGCCCTGGCATTCCGAGTATTCCGTTCATGTTTCCGATGACGCCTATCGCGGCAGCGCTTGCGCTGTTGGTGTGTACGAGTGCCCTGGCAGCGCCCGCCACTTCTGGCGCTGCCACCCCCGGCAGCCTGATTTCTCAGGCCCAAGGCTTGCCCGCAGGGTTTGCCGACCATTTTTTTGATGTGCCGCTGGCGGTGCGTGTGGACCTGGACCAACAACTGCTCGGCGAAGCCTTGATCGTGTTGTCTCAAGACGACCGCGTGACCCTTCTGGAATTTACCGATACCGGTGACAGTAAAGTCCCGGCGGCCACCCGCGACACCTGGCAGGCCGTGCTGGAACAAGGCGTGGCGCTGGGCGCCTGCACCCAGTCCTGCCCGCAAAAAATGATCTCGGCGTACTACAACCTCGAAAGCTCGCAGTTGTCGATCCTGACGCAAAACGTCGAATTGGCAGACGACACCCCGCGTTTCTATGACCAACCGGAAGGCGGCAGCCTGGGGTTGATCATCAATAACCAGCTCAATCTCAATGGCAGCCAGCAAGACAGCCTGGGTGGACGCTATGGCCTGCAAGCCAGCTCCAGCGTGGGTAACTGGAGCCAGGTGTTCAACCTGCAGTTGGCCCGCCAGAGTGGCGATGAGGCGCAAATGCGTCATGCGATCCACGAGCTGTACACCCAGCGCGAACTGCAAGGGCAGTTTTTCCGCCTGGGCCACTTCACGCCGAATTCCGATGGCCTCACCCGTCAACTGCGCAGCTTCGGCGCCAGCCCCGATACGGCGCTGGGTGTGATGTATGGCAGTTCCGACACGTTGGCGATCAATGACGCCAAGCCCAGCGTGTATCCGATCTACGTCACCGCCAGTCGGCAGGCGGCGGTAGAGATTTATCGCAATGGCTTGTTGATCAACACCCAGTCGGTGACGGCCGGCCTGCAAACCCTGGACACCCGGCCACTGCCGGGCGGCATCTATGAGGTCGAAGTGCGCCTGGTGGAAGATGGTCTCACCACCAGCACCAGCCAGGAACTGGTGTACAAGCCCAGCAACTGGCGCAACGCCGACGACCCGTGGCGCTACAACCTGTTTGCCGGGCGCGAGACCAAGCTGTTCAGCAACTGGGATGAGCAGGCCTCCGGCGCGATCACCGCCGGTGCGTCACTCAACTACCTGGTGCATCCGCGCGTGATCCTCGGCCTGTCCGCTCGCCAGGTGCGCGAGCAACTGCAGTACGGCGGCTCGGTGGATTGGACCGTGGCCGGCAATACCAGCCTCTACGCCAACCTGTATCAAACCCAGGAACATGGCACTGGCATGGACCTGCAAGGGCTTTACAGTTTCGGTGCGACCAACCTGGTGTTCAGCCATAACCGCAGTTGGCTCGACACTCGCGACACTTACGAAACCCTGCCCGACGGTACACGCCTGCGGCGCAACACCTTCGTCGGCCAGGCGAGCAATTCTGCCCTGTCGGTCAACCACCGCCTCGACGCACAGAACACCTTGAACCTGCGGGTTTCCCACAGCCAGGGCAATGTGGAAGGGGCAGGCGTGGACTTGGGCTGGAGCCGCCACGACAAACTGTTCGGCAGTGATGCCAACTGGCGTTTCTCGGTATTCGACCGACCCGGCAGCAGCGGCACCAACGACCAACGCAACCGTGGCGTCGACGTGACCCTGAGCATGAACCTGGGCACAGACGGCCGGCAGATTTCCGGCAGCGTCGGCACCCGCACCGCCCGCGATGGTGGGCGTGACAACAACGCCTCGCTGACGATTCGCCAGGACCTCACCGACCACGTGCTGCAAAGCGTTTCGGCCACAGCCATAACCGACACCTACGGCGTCGGCTTGTCGAGTATGGCCAGCTTCAGTACCGATGCGCTCAGTGGTGACGGCTTTGTGCAGCGCAGCTCCTTCAACGGTGATTTCAGCGGTGGCTTGAACCTCAACAGCACGTTCGTCGCGGGCGCCGGCAAGATGTTGCTGAGCAGCCAGAACCAGGGCAATGGGGCAGGCATGATCATCGATGTGGAAACCGACCTCGATGAAATTGCCCTGCGCGCCGACGACCTGGGCGGCGGCAGTGCCGTGTTGCGGCCAGGACGCAACTATGTGCCGGTCTCGGCCTACAAGAGCAGCAGCGTCAGCTTCGACTTCGAAGGCAATCACCCGCCGGCGGCCAATATCCAGCCCACCCGTTCCAGTTACCACTTGAACAAGGGCGGTGTGGACTACCGCAAGGTCACCGTGATGAAAACCGTCACCGTACTCGGTCGCTTGCTGGACGGGCGAGGCGCGCCGCTCAAGGGGCATCACGTGATCAACCACGCCAGCCGTGGCGTCAGCGAAGTGGACGGGTTTTTCTCCATGGAGATGAGTTCCAGTTCACCGACCCTGCAAGTGCGCTACCAGAACCAGTTGCTCTGCCAGTTCCGCCTCGACCCGAGGCATACGACCAATGAAAACGATGTGTTGATGATCGGTGATCTGCGTTGCACGCCGGACACGCTGGCTGAAGCTAACCACAAGGCCGACACCGCCGGTTGACGGCGGCTTGGATGGAATTCGATGACTTTTATCACTGCAATAAAAACACTGTTGAGGCCGATGCCCCTGGCACTCGCACTCGGCTGTACGAGCTTGACGGCGCAGGCGTTCGTTGAGGACATCACGGCGGTGTTTCGGCCTGATCCGACGAACCCGATGAGTAACAAGTTCAAGAACACCACGGCTCACAGTGGCGTATGCGCCTGGCACATACCGACGCGATGTGAGGCCCTTAATATCTTCAGTATTCGCAACATGGAGTTCCGGGCTGAATCTGCCACACCGATTGCGGCCGGGCATACCGACCCGCGGCAAGGCGCCTATTTCAAAGTGCCTTCAGCGTGGCGCGACGTGCAGGTGACTCACACGGGCACAGGCGAAAGCGCCACCGTGCAGATGCGTATTGCCGGGGTGGGGACCCGCTGGGATATTGCCTACCCGCCCGGTGTCAGTGCTTGGCAGTATGAGGGCAAACCGTGGGATTTTTATTGGAAGGCCGGCGCCCCGCCGTGTGTGGGGCTGGGCTATCACGCGGCGTGGATCAATTTCGGGCTGTTTTTCTGGAGTGTTCCAGAAAATGCCGGGGCGTGCAGCCTCACGCCGGGGTACGACATTCCATGGCTCAAATACAGCTATATGGAATACGGTTACGAGCTCAGAACGCCCAACCCATTGACCATGACGGCCGGCGAGTATCGCGGGTCGTTGACTTACAGCATGGGGCCTGGCGGTGACTTTGACTTCGGTGACGTGATGATTCCCAGCGACAACATCGCCACCTTCAATTTCACCCTGCAAGTCGAGCACATCCTCAAAGTCACCCTGCCTCCGGGCGGCAACCGTGTCGAACTGCTCCCCGAAGGCGGCTGGCAAGCCTGGCTCAACCGCGGGCGGCAGCCCTCGCGATTGTCCCGTGACCAGACCTTCAGCATTTTCTCCAGTGGGCGTTTCAAGATGACCCTTGAATGCGGCCTGGCGATCGGCAACACCTGCGGCCTGCGCAACGGCGCGGGGGATGAGGTGCCGTTGCAGGTCGCGGTCAGCTTGCCGTTTGGCCTGCACAACCAGCGCGACGAGCCCGTAAACCGGCAGCCGTTACGCAGGGATGGGGTAGGCACCGAGTTGATCCAGTCCGTGCACTACGTCAACAACCGCCCCGGCACGCTGCACTTTCAAGTCGACAAAGAAGACGTGAGCGACATGCTCAAGGCGCCCGGCAGCACTTATTCAGGCGTAGTCACCGTGATCTGGGATTCGGAAGTCTAGGCGGGTTTTGCCCGCACATCGGCCCGCTGTCGTGGCGGGCCGCGTTCAATCAACAAGGCGTAATCAACTATGAAACATGCAGTGCTATGGGCCGGGCTTTTCCTGATGTCGTTGACGGCGCAGGCGGGGCCGGCAATCAACGTCGGCGTCGTGTACGACTACCTGGAAGGCGACCGCAGCTCCTACCTCAAGCGGGTATTCAACGGCGGCACCAGTACCGCGTTCATCAAGGTCAATGTGCTGGAGATTATCTATAACGCCGACGGTACCTCCCGGGAAGTGCCGGTCGCCTCGATGACCGACGCCAAGGGCAGCACCACCAATCGTGACGGCCTGATGGCCAGCCCGGCGCGCCTGATCGTGCCGGCCGGCGGACGCCAGGGCACTCGTCTGTTGTACATGGGCCAGCGTGACAAGGAGCGTTACTTTCGTGTGCGCTTTATCCCCGTCGTGCCGGAAAAGGAAGATGACTTTGCGGTCACCGACGCAGAGCGCAGCGAATACAAAAAAGACCTGGCAGCCGGGGTCAACGTCATGGCGGGCTATGGCACGGTGTTCTTCGTGCGCCCCAAGGATACCCGCTTCGATACGCAGATCAGCGAGACCGCCAGCCAGTACACCCTGCGCAATGCCGGCAACAGTACGGTCGTGCTCGATGAGTTCCGGGACTGTTCAGTGGCAAAGAAAACCGACTGTGAACCCACCACCAAGCACCACATCCTGCCTGGCCGCCAGCTGGTATTCGAGAAGAAAGTCGAACGCCAATTCAGCTTCCAGTTGGTTGAAGGCCGGGACAAAAAACCGATGAAGGTCACCCGATGATATTTAGACAATTGACGCGACTGGCGGCGCTGATGGTGCCGTTTACCCTGGGCGGGCAAGCGATGGCGTTTCAGGAACGCCAGAGCTTTGATGTGTCGGTGACCATCCCGATCCACGAAGCCTATGTATTGCCTTCCGAACCCGACTGGATGGGGCAGGATCAGTTGCTGGCCTGGGACTTGACGACCTCCCGGCTTGGCCGCCTGCGCAAGCATTTCGACGTCAAGAATCTCAATGGCGGCGTTGCGGCACGCCTGGGAGACGTGCCCTATCTGTTGAGCGGCAATGACCGTATCGATTTGCGCGTGCTGTTCAACCGGGTGCCCCTGACCCTGGACTCGACCCAGGTACTCAGCGCTGACGAAGCGGGCATGGGCCGGCGCGTCGAGCTGGATATTTCGGCGATCGAGCCGCAGGGGGGTTACCAGGGCGGGGCCTACTACGGCACGGTGCATCTGATGTTTGATTTTCTTGCGCCTTGAACGCCAGGGCCGCATCAAGCCCGGTTTTTACGTGCTCCGGCCCGGTTCAGCGCAACACGCGTCAGATCTCGCAGCCACTGATTGTGCCGGTACCCCAGCTCATTGAGTGCTGTGTCGTACTGTGTTGAACTCATAGGGTTGCCGGATAACACGCTGTCTTCGTCCAATCCCAGGGCTTGCGCCAGGCCGCGCAGTTTTACCCGCTGGGCTTGCCGATCAATCTCCGGCAGCGTCTGTGACTGGGCGTATTGCGCTTGCAGTGCCTGTAATTCATCGAGTTGGAGATACTTCAAGTCGAAGGCTGTGTCATTGTTCCATTTGGCGGTGGGGTTGTGCTGCTCAAGGTAACGCTCCCAACCTTTGTCCAACAGCATCTGGTTCACCAGCCCGTCACCCTCTTCCAACCTGGCTACTGCGGCGGCCACCTTTTCGATCTGCGCGGGGGTTACATCGGCGAGAGTGCGGTAAGTCATATGGGTCGATAGCCACGGCAGGTCCAGCCGGTCTGCCAGGGTGCTGCGATAGGCTAAGTGAATGCCGGCCTCGTCGACCTCGCCATGCTCGCCGTCGATGACCTGCGACCATAGCCGTTGCCCCAGCCCGCCCTGATCTTTGGGTTTGAGGCGGTGGGCGATGTCTTCACCAATGGCTTTGCCCATGTAGGCATCGCGCGCGGCTCCGCGGGCCAGCACCACCAGCCTGACCTCGAGTTCTGCCGGTGTGGTGCTGGTTCGATAGGCTTCGCTGGCGAGTACTTCGACGCCCAGTTTCTGGAATATCAGCGCGCCGGCGTCGGGGCACAAGCCGGGGTAGCGAGTATCCTTGAACACGCGCTCGCGCAGGTCGCTGTCGGCTTCGACCGCCCTCAGCAGGCGCCATACCCTCTGGCTCAGCTCAGGCCGGTTGTTCTGATAGGCCAGGCGGTCTTCCTCGGCCTGGAACTCGTCCGGCTCTTCGAGCGATTTGATCACCTCAAACAGACCTTGAGAGCCGGGTTCCTTTTCAATCGCGTCCCACAGCTGCCGGTGCTGCTCATGCTCCTCAGGCTTGATGTCACTCAGCCAGGGTGCGCTTTCACCTCTAGGCGCGTAGAAGCGCAGCGGGTCCAGCCCCACAGACTCGCGGTATTCAGCGAGCAAGTCCTGAAAGTCCGAGGTGAGCCTGCTCTGGTCCAGGCGGGTACGGGCAATGATGTCGGCATCATCCGAACCTGGGGCGACATGGGGTAACTGGGTGATCGGGTTCTCGCTCAGGTCCAGTTGGAACCCGCGCGCGCGTGAGCGACCGACGAGCCCGACGGGCCAGTCCTTTATTTGCGTATTGCGCAGGTTCAGCAAGGTCAAGGCCGGCATTTGGCTGATATCCGGTGTTTGCCCCAGTGGGTTGCCGGCCATCTCAAGCTGTTTGAGACGCTTGAGCCGTCCAAGTGTTGCAATGGCGGCATCGTCCAGAACCAGGGCATTTGCTTCCAGATGCAAGCGTCGAAGACGTTTGAGCTTGCCCAGGGTCGCAGGTAACTGGGTGAGCTGGTTGTGACTCAGATCGAGGTCGCGCAGATGCGGGAAATTGTCTAGAAAGGCGGCGTGGTGATCGGAAAAATCACAACCGCGCAGGTCCAGGTCGCTGATGTGGTTCAGTGGCACGTTAAGGGTGGGCAGTTCGTCGGGCATGGGCGTATTGAACAAGTCCAGAGCGATACCGCCGCGGTGTTCGAAGCTTTCGTCCAGATGCACCGTCAGGCCATTGCTCCAGCCATCATAGAGGCGGGTCGCGACTTGCGCCCGGCGTTTGCGGACTTCGGGCTCCAACAGCGTGCCCGCCCTGGGCGTCGGACCCTTTATGTAGGCGTCGAGCTGATTGAACAACTGCTGTTTTTGCGACTCCATCTGCATCAGCGTTTGCTCGCCTTCGGCTGTGCTCATCGTGATTGATAAGCGTCGAACGCTGTCGTTGCTCATCGCGGGCAGTAACTGTTTGATGCGTTCTTCAATGGTTTTGGGTTGCATGTCATAGCTGTCGACCCGGGACATTTTGCAGGATGCGCCTCCGCCCAGCAGCACCTCGGTCTCGGGAGCGGGCCGCATGCGCAAGGGCGGCTCAGCCAATGCCAGGCGTCGCTCGGCCGGTGCCTGGTTATGTTCGATCACCCACTGCCTGAGCTGTTCACCTTCGCCGACGGTGTAGGGCGGGGAGCGCTGCGGATCCTGCGCCAGGGTCCAGAGCAGGGACTCGTACAGCGTGGTGGCTGGGTTGAGTGGGTTGGCATCGGCGTCGAACACGGTGTAGGTCCCGTCTGCACTGCGTACCAGTGTGCGGGCCTGCGGCGCGTCGGTTTCACCGACGCTGCAGCGCAACGGGCCGGTGGGGCTGTTGTCCCGGATGTCGATGTTCAGATGGCTGAACACGTCGCTGTGCAGGCGCAGGGTATTGAGCACCAACCGTTCGCTGTGCGCCGAGGGTTGCCGGGGAGGGTAAAGCCCTTCGACAGCGCGGCTGGCCTGATGGTCGAAGTCCAACTCCCGTGCCAGGCTTTTGAGGCGCAGGGGCAGGCGCTGTGTGTCGTTCATCACCGTTGTTTCTTCAGGCCAGGCGTGCTTGAGCAACGCGTTCGCACTGCTCAGCGCCAGCTCTGGAAAGTCCTGGCGCAACAGGGCCACGTGTGGGTCGCTGCTGGCTTGGCCCAACTGGTAATGACTTTTGGCGACATGCCCGCCATAACCCTCTACGTAGTTCGCCAGTTTATTGCGCAGTGCCTGGGCCTGTTGAGCCTGGGGCAAGGTTTCACCCAACAACGTATTGACCTGAGGTTCGTCCAGAAAACCCAGCACGCGCTCGGGCAGCCTGGCAGCCATCACGTCAGCCAGGCTGATGCGCAGGGTATCGGCGGGCGCGGCGTGGGTATCGCCGTATTTGCGCGACTCGCCGCTCAGATCGCTGTTGTGAAACACCTCCAGGGCTTTGCTCGGCGGCCAGCCGGGGAGGTCGGTAACGGCTTGTTCGAACCAGTAGGAATAGGGGGCGAGTGTCTGGCCCGTACGTATTTTCTGGACAGACGCCTGGGCGAAACGGTCTGCGCTAAAGCGTTCGATGCTGTCGGCCAGCAGCGGCGGGGACGGCTGGTTGCGCACATACATGTGGCGCAAATGGTCTGGCTCGCTGCCGCTGATGATACGGATCTGTTCAAGCTGCTCGTTGGTGAGCGCCTGGGTGGCGGGGCTGATGCGGCGCATCAGCGTGTGATCGTCCCAGCTGCGCGGTTGTTCGCCTTCATGTACCCAGGCGCCGTGACCATTGAAGCGCACTTTCGGTTGATAGGCGTGTGGCCGGCGGGGGTGCACGATTCGGTGATGAGGCAACTGCGGGTCCGGTTCTACCTGGTAGTGATGGTCGGCATGGGCCAGCCAGTGTTTCTGGGCATGCTGATACAAACCCTGTGTATCAGCGGCGATGCCTTGGGGCAGGCTGATGTTCTGCTGGTAAGGCGAAAGATCGGGGTTCCACAAGCGCTTTTCACCGCCATCCAGCGTCACCGGGTGCAGGCCCTCGACGAAGGGCGACAGCTTGAGGGTGACAGCCTGGCCGACAGTACCGGCCCCCGCCCAAATGCCTAGTTGCACCACCGTTTCCACCACGTCCATGACATGCCCGATGGCTTCCAGTCCGTTGCCTTGCGCCCAGTCAACAATACCTTCGAACACATCGCTGGCCACCTGGTAGGCGGTGTAGGCGAGCATCAACTCCCCCAGGAACGGCACGAAGGGGGTGACCACCAGGAGCGCCGCATTGAAAATATCCGAGAGGATCTTGCCCAGGTTATCCCACCAGGCCCAGCGCGCCATCAAGTCGGCGTAAGCGGTGCTGATCGCCACGTCCCGGGTATCGTTGACAATTTTATTGACGTTGACCCGGTACAGGTAGTGCCACAGCGTGTCAGGCTCCGAATGCCCGGAAGGCGCTCGGTTCTCGTGGTCGTCAAAAATGTTTTGCACGCTGAAGTGCAACCGCGGCGTGTCCACCGCGATGGTTTGCCAACTGGGGCCACTATCGGTGCGCTTCTTTTCGTGCCACTGCACCTTGAACAGGCGGCTTTGCAGCTCGGCAAAAAAATGCCCGCGTTGTTTATGGTCGACAAATCGACTGAAAAACTGCCGGTAGGTGGTCTTTGCAGGCGCTTGGCCGTGGGCATCCAGGGTGGCGGTGCTGTCGCGCAGTTGGCGCGTCAACTCATTCATGAATTCAATCGGCGAGGGGTACTCCTTCAACGGGTGCTCCGGGTCTTCAGGAACATAGGCAATCAGGCGTTCGATGTGTTTGTCGCTGCCCTGTGGCGCGGCAATCAGCACGATACCGCTGAGCCGGGCATCCAGCAGGCTGAGGTTGTAGTACTCCACCGGTATGCCGTCCAACGCTGGGTCGGGCTTGTCCTCGACAATATCGAACAGCAGACGTCGGGCGTCCTCCTGGATATGCTGCTGCGACCAGGCGATGCAGGCGGCGTTTTTCAGCGTGGCCTTGTCGCAGGCAATCACTTTGCGCCGTAGCGTATCGGCCTGGACTTGATTGCCGAAGCCAAGGGTGCGCAATAACCGTGTCTGGTATTGGCGGCCTATATCCAGGGTGCGGCACAGATTTTTGAATACTTGCGCGGTCAGGGGCTGGCCGCTGGTATTGGAGGTGAACGTCAGGAGGGGCTGCTGGCCACGGGCGTCGGGCTTGGACAAGAACCCATAGTCGGCAAACTGCTCGCTGGCGGAAAAGTTATGCAGAGCGGCGTCCAGTAACGTTACGGTCCGGCTGGTTACGCCTTTGCGAACGCCAATGACCCACCAGCTTTTTTCGGCGGGGGCATACAGGCGAATGAACGTGTTTTTTACATCAATGTCGCCGTATTCACGCAAGGCCTTTTTGAGCAGAGGCTCTGCGAATGAGTACACGTCCTTGATGTATTTGAAGTGTTCATCCAAGGCATTCCTGGCGGTCCACTGCTCGGCCATGGCCTCTGTGGAAACCGTATCTGCGCGCGTGTCGAGCGAGTTGAGTCGGGTGTAGACAAAAGGGCTTGCGGCTTTCAGTGCGCGAGCGCGTGTCAGCGTGGTCGCGCTGAGCCAATCTGGAATGGAGCGCTGGATAACATCAAAGTGCATACCCTTCTGGGCATGGCTCGCAGCGTGTGGGGAGGGGCGTTCGAAGAACATGGTTGTGTTGCCTTGAGATGAGTAGTGGGGGGTCAACCCGATCTACACTAATCACCCTCATGAAACGTTCAGGCATACATAAACACTACTTGGCCCCTCCCTGGAAAAATCAAACGCAGGGCTCGAGAAATGGGCGTTTTGGATCAATAAGCCAGGAGCAAGCAACAACGGATTACCACTCTGGCGCGGCGCTCATCGAGGCAGGCATGTGCTCTGACTCTCACCTTGCAGATAAGGCATCAATATCGGGGCCATGCCTTTAAGCACTTGTACCGGCAACGCCGAGGTGAACTTGAAGCCCTGCGCCGAACTGCCCGGTACGAACGCAGTGAGTGTGCCGAAGTGGCGCTCGCCGATGTAGAACACGAAAGTGGCGGTGCGGTTGATCGCCTTGGAACTGATGATGCGTCCGCCCGAACCGATCGCTTCGATGCGGTTGTCGCCGGTGCCGGTCTTGCCGCCCATGGCCAGTGGTGTGCCGTCGGCCTGTTTGAAACTGCCGGCGACGCGTTTTGCAGTGCCGGCGTCCACCACTTGGGATAACGCGCCGCGCAAGGCCGTGGCAACTTCGGAGGGCATGACACGATGCGCCCGGTCGGGGTCGTTGATCACGCGGGTGTCGTACGGTGTACCGGCGGCAAAGTGCAGGCTGTCGATGCGCAGTACCGGGATGCGCACGCCGTCGTTGAGAATGATGCCCATCAACTCGGCCAGTGCGGCAGGGCGGTCGCCGGAGCTGCCGATGGCGGTCGCCAGGGACGGCACCAGATGATCGAAGGGGTAGCCTACGTCCTTCCAGCGTTGATGAATCTCCAGGAACGCTTCGATCTCCAGCATGGTGCGGATACGGCTGTCACGTGCGCTCTGGTGGCGGCTCTTGAACAGCCAGCTGTACACCTCCTGGCGCTCGAACTGGCTGGCCTTGACGACTTCGCTGAACGTCGCCTCCGGGTGGTTGATCAGGTAGCCCAGCAACCACAGGTCCAGGGGATGCACCTTGGCAATATAGCCCTGGTCGGGCAGGTCGTAGGCGCCGGGGCCGTAGCTGTCATAGAGTGCATCGAGGCGCTTGTCGGTCAGCGTCTGCTCGCCCTTGGTGCCGGCCAGGCGCGCGCGCACGAAGCTGTTGAAGCTGTCGCGGCTGGCCTCCGGCAGCAGATAACGGTGGACCGCGGCCAGGCGGATCGCCGTGGGATGCAGGCTGTCGAGGAAGGTTTCCAGGCGCGCCTGGGTGTCTTTCTTCTGGTATTTCTTCCAGAACTTGAGCAGGAACGTGGTGCCTTCGCGGTCGGCGAATTGCGCCAGGTATTCCTGACGGCGCGGCTCGTTGTCGTCCTTGAGCAATTGCGCGCTGTTGTTGGCACTGGTGTAGGTGGTGTAGCGCACCAGATCGCGCATCAGGCGGATAAAGGGCAGGTTGATCGATTCACGCAGGGCGTCGCGCAGGGTCGGGTTGCGGCCATTGTCTTCGTTGCGAAAGTTATGGAAGCGGTGCAGGCCACCACCGGTGAAAAAGCTCTCGCCCGGGCTTGCCGAATAGGTGCGGTCAAGCGCAGCGTCGAGCATGTCGGCCAGGGATTTGCCGGGGTTTTGTAGCAGGTAATCGACGGCCCAACGGCTGATGCGGTCCTGCTCCGCAACCTCGATTTTTTTCAGTGCCGCAGGTGTTGCGGCGCCGTAGCGCTCATGCAGTTCGGCGACGATTTGCAGGTAAGTGGTGAGCACCCGCAGCTTGGCGGTGGAGCCCAGTTCCAGTTTGCTGCCGTTGTTGATGTCGAAGGGTTGGTCCGTGTTGTCGGTCTGCACCCGTACCCGTGCGCCATCATCGGTGCGCTCGAACAAGGTGAAGCTGTAGCGTACCTGCGGGGTACTCGCCGGGGTGAGCAAGCGCTCGCCGAGTAACCCGACTTCGGCGGCATAGTCAGGGGCGGCAAGGCGTTTGAGGTAGGCGGTGACTTGCTCTTGCAACTGGCCCTGCAAAGTACTGGTGGCCGACAGGTCCAGGCGGTCCAGGTCGTACAGTGGGCGGTCGAGCAGGGCGGCCAGGCGGCTGCGCGCGACGCTGATACCTTTGTTGGTCTCGACTTTCTGCAGGGTTGGCTGCTGCTGCCAATCACGGTAGCTGACCTTGCTTGCCAGCGCCGCCGTCACCCACTCGGCCGGCACCACACCATTTTGCGCCAGCAACCGTAAGTGGCTGTCGGTCAGTTGCACCAGGTCGTCACGGCCCTTGGTCAAGTAATAGGAGGGGCGGCGCTGGGCGATGATCAGCGAGAGCACTTGGCGCAACGCCAGGCCGCGCGCTGCGAGGCTGGCCGGGGTTTGTGCGGTGTCGTTCAAGGCCCGGTTGACCTGGGCAAAGTCGGCGCCGTACCACACCCGCAACCCCTCGGCGATGCCATGCACTTCGCCGTGCCCAGGGACCGCCGACAGGGGCACGCTGTTGAGGTAGTCGCGCACTACGTTTTGCCGTGCGGTGAGGGTGTGGGGCCCGTGCTGGTAGGCGCGTACGCTGGCGGACAGCATCTGGCGGATCTTTTCGCTGCCCGACAGGGTCAAGCCGTCCGGGGAGTGGCGGTACTTCTCCAATTGCGTCGCCAGGGTACTGCCGCCCGCCGATTGCCCTGGCAGGTGCAACTGACGGGCGACTTGCGACCAGGCAGCCTTGGCAAAGCGCGGCCAGTCCACGGCGGGGTTCGCCTGGGGCGGGTCAGGGTCGAGCAATTGGCGGTTTTCAATGAACAGCAGGCTGTGGACCATCAGCGCTGGCACCTCGTTGAAGTGCTTATACAGCTGAGGCGGATAGTTGAATTGATAAAGCGGTGCGGCGCGGCAGTCGGTGATGGTCAATCCGGCTTGCAGCTTTTCGGCATAGGGAATGAACAGGCCATGGCGGCTGTAGTCCATCAGCGCGTCGGAAAAGCGCGCCTGGGATTCGATCAGATAGTTGCGCTTGAGCAGGCGCGGCAGGAACTCACCCAAGGCGCTGTAGCCCAGGCGCCGATCGAACGGACCGTCGCCGGGGTACACCATGGCATCGCTGGCGCCGGGGCCCACCGTGTAGGTCAGTTGGGCCGCCCACTGGCTGAATGTGCGGGCTTGCCAGTGGGCCGTTTGCATTTCACGGGTGGCGGCAAACCCCAGGGCGATCAGGGCCATTAACAGAATCATCCAGTAGAGCCGGCGCCACGACTGGGCGGGTTTGAGTTTTTTTGCCAGCGGCGTGGCTGACGGGCTGTCAGCTTGCGCCTGGTGTGAGTCGGTTTGCCACAGTGCGCCCATAGTCGATTGACCATTCTTATAGATTGATCGGACTTGTCTGAAGCGTAGACGCTGATTGACTGCACTACGAAGTTTGTAGGGCGCTAAAGATCGAGTCGTCAGACGGGAGGGTAGATAACTACCGCGTCGCCAGGATGGCAGCGGGTAGCGTTCGTGATTTAAACCATCATAGAGCTCTGCCATGACCCTTTCCGACACCGCTTCAGGCTCGCCGCGCCAAGCCACCATTGAGCAAATCCAAACCTTGTTCGGCGAGCCGCCGAGCCTGCTCACAGTCGCGAACGACAGTGTCCAGGCTTATCTGGACGAGCATTTGGGCGCGGGAAAATGGCAGGTTGGCTTGATTTACATCGCCACCCCGACCGATGACGACGACGCGCTGGCCTACCGGTCTTTGCCCGAGTGGGTGCTGCAACGCTTGGCCAGCAGCAAGCCCTTGCTGTTGGTGGCGGACTATCACGTCGTGGTGCAGCGCGTGCGGGAAGTGTTTGTGGTCGGTGGCCCGACCCTCAGCGAGCTGGAGCCGCTGCTCAATCGCTGCGGCGCGGGGTTGTTGGGGGCGTATGCACAGCGCTTGCAAGCCTGGTGGCGTGAGGCGTTGCCGGTGGAGATGACGCGTTGGGGCTACCTGTCGGATGATCTGCTGACGTTGCTGTACGATGCCGGCAAACCACCTGGTTTCAATGACGAGGGGTTTGCCCGGCTGTTCCCCAAGACCCTGCTGCACCCGACGCGGCCCGACCGCGAGTGGAGCGCCCACGGTGAGGCGTTGCGTGTACAGGCGGTGTTCCTGGCCGGCGCGACGCCGCTGATGTTGCCGTTGCTGATCCTCAGCCACGGGCAACAGACGTTGCTGTTCAGCCCGGCCAGCGGTGTTCATCCATTGGGCAGCATTGACGATGTAGCGGCGCTGTTACCGGCCTATGTGCCCGAAGACGCCGACACTGAGCAGTGGTTTGCCCAGGACGTGGAAAGCGATCCCTTCGATGCGTTGGCCGCCAGTTACCTGGCGCTGCAGCTGCGGGAAATCGATCGCATCGACCGCAACCTGCCCCTGGCGCCGGGCCAGCACCAAGCGTTGCTTGCGTACATCACCAACCCCCACCGCTGGTTTGTTGCGCACCTGAGTGCAGGCCAGCGCAAGCTGCGTGAGGCCCTGCCGTTGTGGCTGGTCCATGCCAACCGTGACGACAGCATCACCTACGCACGTCTGGTCCAGGCGCTGGTGCTGGCCCGTGAGCACAGTGGCGGGCAACATTTTCTGGACGGTATTGATTCAATTCAGGTGTTTGCCGACCGGGCCTTGCGCACTTGCCTGCAAGCCGAACCCGCCACCAAAACAGTACGGCCCGCCGACGTTCAGTTGACCTTCAACCGCGTGATCGCTGCGGCGATTCCAGTCCCAGGGGGCTTTGTCGCCGGTGAAGTCGACCCGGTCACGGTGAGCCTGACCGAGCTGGCCCTGGAAAACCTGGCCGGCTTCCCGCACACCGTCACCGAGATCACCCTCAAGGGTGCCCAAGCCCCCGAGTGGTTGACCTATGGCCTGCTTCAAGGTTGTGTGGAAAAAGCCGATGTGGGCCAGGCCTACCCGGATATATTGAAGAAAAAACTGCTGGATGACCCGTTGGAACGCAGTCGTCGCTCAGGGTTGTTCACCCGCCAGTTACGGGTGCAACTGCCGATGCTGGCGCTGGAACTGAAACTCAAAGGTGAGCACGGCCTGACTCAGGAAGGTGTCGACCGCCTACAGGCCGCGTTGCAAGCCAGCCTTGCCGAGCGCAAGGTGCAAGGCCAGGCGATGACGTTGTGGCCGCTGGCATTCAAGGCTTCGCCTGAGGCTGCGCAGGATGTGGTCACTAATCACTTCATCATTGGGCCTGCTACCGGGAACGCTGGCGTTCATCTGCTGTACCGGCCCTTGCTCAAGCCGATGTTGCAAGGGTTCGAGTCGATCAAGGCTTTGTTTGACGCCATCAAGGCTAACGGCCCGCTGCAGGATGACGTGCTGACGTGGCTCGCCCCGGCACGCCAGGCGGTATATGCCAACGGCGGCTTCCTTGAACCGCATATCCGCCGCTTTTTACCCGGTGATGAATTTACGCTGTACGAGAAACCTGCCCCGGTCCAGCTCAGCAAACAATTGAACGACGAGGACGCTTGCAGCCTGGTCTTTGAGGGCACGGCCCAGGCCCTGGTGGCTCTGGCTGATCGGCAATCGGTATCGAATGCCGAGCAGCGCTGGGCCAGGCTTAAAGAGGTGGGGTGGCTGCTGTTTGGCAGCGTGCTGCCGTTTGCCAGCGGGCCCTTGCAACTGGGGGGGTGGCTGGTGCAACTGATCGACAGCCTGCAGCAAGACATTCAGGACTTGGCCAGCCAGGATGAACAGGTCAGGAACAAAGCGGTCATGGACGTGTTAAGCAATCTGATGGTTGTCCTTGCCCATCAAGCCACGCCCCATGATCCTTTACCGCCATTGCAGCTGGAGCATCCGGTGTTCGCCCCCCTGGCCCGAGCCACTGCCACCACCAGGGTGCCCACACGTGGCGCACCGCCCGCGACGTTCAGCTCGCCGACCCGTTGGAGTAACGCCCGCGATACCCTGACCGCCGCGCAATATGCACGGGCCCGTACCTTGAGCCTGGGCGCGTTCTCAGGCGGCTGGGACCACGCCGAGTCAAGCGGCCCGCGCCGTGGCTTGTTGCGTGACACCGCTTATTCGCCGCCGCAATGGCGAGCCTTGGTGCGTGGGCATCTTTATCGGGTGGTGGACGAGTCGGGCGCGTGGCGGGTGATCAGCGCCGATGGTGCCCAGAAAGGGCCGTGGCTCAAGCCGTTGGGGGACGGGCATTGGGATTTCGATGGGCGCTTGCGCTTGGTCGGCGGCAATGCCGATGCGGCGATGGAGGCTCAGTTGCAGGCGCTGGAGCTTTCACTGCCACGCCTTGAAGAACAGTACCGTGAGGCTGGACGTTCGCGTGCCAAAGCGGCTGCCGCCATGCAGGTGGCGCGCAAGCTGGTGGTTGAGTCCAAAGATAAAATCGACGCCCAACAGCTTGCCAGGCTTGAGCAGCGTTACCAGCAGGAACTGCGCAACAAGGTCGAGTTTTCCGAGAAGGAACTGCAACTGCTCATGCGTCTGCGGGCAATCAAGCCCCGTCCCCGTTACGAGGAAAATCTGTGTGAAATACTCGAGTCGCTGATTCTCACCTTGCGATTGATGGACGCTGACACCCGTGAGCGCATGATTCAGATCAATCGGCGGATCAAACCTTTGTTGGATCTGCTGCAAGACGAAACCGATGACGAAGCCGGCTCCGACCTTAACCGTCAGGCCCATGCCAACCTGAAAAAAAACATGCGCGAACAGGTGACGGCCGAGGACGCAGCTATCAGCAATCGCAAGTTGGAAAGCGCCTATATGGAGCAGTTGAACAGCGTACCGCGCCTGGGCCGTGACAAAGCCCGGGCGCTGGACGCACAGCTGCCTTCGCGCCCCTCCATTCTGGATTTGCAGGCGTTGCAGGTCACCACGCTGTGGGGCATCACCATCGACATTGAAGGGCCGCCCCTGGAAGTAGAGTTTTTCGACAGCTTGAACCGGGTGATCAATCGGGCCCGTTGGGCCAGCCGCTCCCTGGCCGAATTGGAGAACCTGACCACCACTGTTGAGGAGCGTATCGAACTGCTTAAAAGCCTCAGTCATGTCTACGCGATGACCGACGACCATATTCAGTTCTGGCGAGCCATGGCACCGGACACCTTTGACTTGCCCAACCTGGAAAAGCTGCAGGCGCTGTTGGCCGACCTGCACCAGCAAGCCGATGGGCAACTGGCTGATCTGCTGGCACCGTTGCCTGGCGGCAGACAACCCAGGCCGCCCAGCGCAGCAGGGGCGCGGGTCAAAAAGATCATCCGCACCCGTAACCGGGATGTTTATGTAGCACGCATCAAGACGCCAGCGGGCACGGCAGAGCTGGTGGATGACACAGGCAGTGTGCTTGCCACCTTCACCGAGGCTGAAGACGGCATATGGGAGCCGGTTGAGCCTGCGCCCCGGCGCACGGCCAACCCACAATTGGGCGCGCTGCTGAACAAGGGCCAGCGATTGTTGGAAGATGTCGATATCGCCATCCTAAAGGTGCAGGCCATGGCCAGCCAATGCGAGCCTTCATCTCTGCAAGCCTTACTGGCGGCTCAGGCCAACAGCCGGCGAATGGTCGCTGCGGATATCGACAAGAAACTGCTGACCTTGAACCCGTCACGGCTGAAGCCTACCCAGCAAAACACGGCGAGAGTGCGTGCCACCCAGTTGCGTGCCGCCGCGCTGCGGTTGGATGCAGCGGGTGTGGAGGCGCGGGTGCGCGCGAGCAAGCTGAAGTTGAGTCGCGCCGAAGACGTGGACTTTCTGCACGGGCTCAATGAAGTTCGCATCGTTCGCCAAGACGCGCGCGTGCCCATCAAGGACAAAGCCCGGGATTTTATCCAAGTGTATGTCGTGCTGGATACGGACACTGGGCTGCCCCTGTGTTACGCGCATTTTCACTATGAAAACCGCCAGGGGCCGGACGACCACTACACCGCTGCCCACCTCAAGAGCCCTGAACAGGAACGCCTCGGGCGCCAGGCCCAGGCCCAGGCCGAAGCCCAGGCGTTCGCGCGGATTCGCACCGGCCAGACCGGCCGTGTACAGCAGACCCTGGAGATCGAACGGGCGAGCATTTCCAGGCTGTTGGCGCGGCGTTTGTTCTTCAGTGTTGACTGACTGCCAAGGTGGGCTCGCTCGCGCCTGCGGCGGATGAGCGAGCCCAACCGGTAACAGGTTATGCAATACTCTGCGCCGTTTTACCCTGGGAAGGCCGGTCTAGAGGCCTGGTACTTCCCCCGCCCAAGGACTTTTTTACGGGGCATATCGCCAAATTTGTGTGTTTATAGAGTGAAATATCCTACCGCTTGCTTTTTATACTGACGCCCCGCTGACCTGGCCGCCTACGCCCGCCAGGCGGGTTTGCCCACGAGGCAGACCCGGTCAAGCCGGTGCATCGGCCTACACGCTGCTGCACCACAGGCTCGGTGGCTTAATCCAATAACAAAATGAGGTTGTATCCCTATGCCTGTCGGCAAACCACTGCCCCCTGGCGAGACCGCTCAAGGCGGACCGCTCAAACGCGAACTCGGTGAACGGCATATTCGCCTGATGGCGCTTGGCGCCTGCATCGGTGTGGGCCTGTTCCTGGGTTCGGCCAAGGCGATTGAAATGGCCGGCCCGGCGATCATGCTCTCGTACATCATCGGTGGCCTGGCCATTCTGGTGATCATGCGCGCCCTCGGTGAAATGGCGGTACACAACCCCGTGGCCGGTTCGTTCAGCCGCTATGCCCAGGATTACCTCGGGCCGTTGGCGGGTTTTCTCACCGGCTGGAACTACTGGTTCCTGTGGCTGGTGACCTGCGTCGCGGAAATCACCGCCGTAGCGGTGTACATGGGCGTCTGGTTCCCCGACACGCCGCGTTGGATCTGGGCCCTGGCGGCACTGATCAGCATGGGCACCATCAACCTGATCGCGGTAAAGGCTTTCGGTGAGTTCGAATTCTGGTTTGCACTGATCAAGATCGTCACCATCATTGCCATGGTCATCGGCGGCGTCGGCATCATTGCCTTCGGCTTCGGCAATGACGGCGTTGCACTGGGCATTTCCAACCTGTGGGCCCATGGCGGCTTCATGCCCAATGGCGTGCAGGGCGTGCTGATGTCATTGCAGATGGTGATGTTCGCCTACCTGGGCGTCGAGATGATCGGCCTCACCGCCGGTGAGGCGCGCAACCCGCAGAAGACCATCCCCAGCGCCATTGGCTCGGTGTTCTGGCGCATCCTGTTGTTCTACGTCGGCGCGTTGTTCGTGATCCTGTCGATCTACCCGTGGAATGAAATCGGCACCCAGGGCAGTCCGTTCGTGATGACCTTCGAGCGCCTTGGCATCAAGACTGCTGCCGGCATCATCAACTTCGTGGTGATCACCGCCGCGCTGTCCTCCTGCAACGGCGGTATCTTCAGCACCGGGCGCATGCTCTATAGCCTGGCGCAGAACGGCCAGGCGCCAGCTACCTTTGGCCAGACCTCCAGCAATGGCGTGCCGCGCAAGGCGCTGCTGTTGTCAATCTTTGCCTTGCTGCTCGGCGTATTGCTCAACTATCTGGTACCGGACCAGGTGTTCGTCTGGGTGACCTCCATCGCCACCTTCGGCGCGATCTGGACCTGGCTGATGATCCTGCTGGCGCAGCTCAAGTTCCGCAAAGGTTTGAGCCCTGCCGAGCAGGCAGGCCTCAAGTACCGCATGTGGCTGTACCCGGTCAGCTCCTACCTGGCGCTGGCGTTCCTGGTACTGGTGGTGGGCCTGATGGCGTACTTCCCGGACACCCGCGTGGCCTTGTATGTGGGGCCTGCGTTCCTGGTATTGCTGACTGTGCTTTACCATGTGTTCAAATTGCAGCCAACGGCTACCCATAGCACTGCAACGCGCTCGGTTTAACCTGTTGCAACGGCCTGCCGCAGCAGGCGGGCCGTTTTCCTTCAGGGCCGGGTGATTGAGGCCCGTATGGCTTGCGTCAGTTGTCGCAGCAGCGAGGCCAACTCCTCCTTTTCATCGTCGATGATTGCCTGGCGCCGGTCCAGGTAGGCGTCCGAGCGTCTGTCCAATTCCTCCCGATTAAGCCTTTCGATTTTGTGGCGCGTGGTGTCCCGAATGGCCGTGAATGGCTCTGGCAGGTGGCGCGTCATGAACTCGATCCAGAAGGGTTCGGTCATCAGCGCTTCGTACGCGGCGTCGGTGTTCTTGAGCGCTTGCAGCCGCTGGCGAGCGCGGGTGACGTCTGCGGCGCTGACCCAGCTGTCGACCGAGTACAGCATTTCCTCGCGACCTACCGGCAGGCTGAACTCCTGAGCCAGCGCTATGCGCAAGTAAAGCTTGATTTCAACGTCGTCCGGGTTTTTGTCAGCGGCACGCAGCGCCAGAATATGTTCCTCGGCGAATTGGTCCAGTTCACGCAGGAAAAATACGCTGATGCTCAGTTCCATCAGTTCGCGGCTGGCTTGCAGAGTGGCGGGTTGCACCTTGGCCTGGTGACGCCGGTGCGCGATTTCCATATCAATGAAGGTCAACAGCGCACCGTCGCCGCAGGTGCCTGCCAGGTAGGTGTTGAGGAAGATTTCATTGCGCAATTCAGTGGAGTCGCCCATGGCCTCCATCAGTTTCCAGACGCGTTTGGTCAATGCTGGGCGCAAATGCGTATTGCGATAGGCATAAGCGCTGGTCAAATCCCGGAACACCCGAAAGGCGTCATCGGGCCTGGGCTCTTCGATCTGCAGCAGTTGGTCCCAGAGGGTGCGGCGTTGTGCGTGTTCAGCCTGCGGTATGCCGCTCAACCAATCGGAACAATCTGCCGGGAGCAGTTGATGGACAATTCCGGGTAGTGGCCCACCGGCGGTGTTCCCGGTGCGCAGGCGGTATTCACCTATCAATGCCAGGGACTCGGCATTCAGCGGGTTGTCATGCAAATTGATATTGCGGCTGGAGCGGACCCTTCGATCGGATTGGAACAGCGTCGGCGGCAACGTCGTCAGTTGATTCTCCTGGAGCAGCAGTTGGGTCAGCAGAGGCCTGCTTTCAGCCCCGGCGGGCCATTGATCGAGCTGGGTGTTACGCAGGTTGAGGATTCGTAAACGCTCCATGGCGCTGACGTCCGGAGCCAGGCGCAACGGGTTGTCGTTCAGGTTCAACTCCTGCAACGCCGTCATTTGCCCCAAGCGTTGGCGAGCCTCCTCGGTCAAGGTGATGTTGTTGCCACCCAGGTTCAGAATTTGCAGCTGGCGCATCTGGGTGATTTCGACGGGCAACTCGTTGAGCAGGCAATCGATATTCAGCGTACGCAGATTGGAAAAGCGACTCAGAAAGGCGTTGCCGGTGGGCGGGAAAGCATTGCCCGAGATGTTCAGGTATTCAATGTGTTCAAAGCCCCGTGTTCCCAGGATGAAGTCGGCGTCGGGCAGGTTGTTGTCATCCAGACGCAGGATCATACAGTGGGTATCGAACTGGCCGTGGATATGGCCGCGCCAGGTTTCCCGGCGCCAGGCCCGACGAATGTGCTGGGCCAGGTGGCGCCGCCGGCCCATGTTCAGCCCCAAGGGGTCGGTGGCAGAGTCGTCAATGGGCTGCGGGGTTTCTGCCCACCGAGTCAAACCGTAATCCAGGCTGGCGTATTCGACTCTGCGCCGTTCCAGTTCCAGCAGCAGGGCGGGTTGTGACAGGCCCAGTGAGTCGATCAGATCACCGGCGTGCATCGCATTGAGGCTGGGGTAGAGCGCCTGGACTTTGCTGATCAGGTCTGGCGACCGAAGGGGGCGGGCGGGCCACAGGTTTTGCAGCCAAAGCGGGTACACCACGAACGAGCTGTTTACCTGCATGGGCGGCTGCAGCCATGGCGGAATATGGGGCAGGTCGAGCAACCGTTTGATCGACACACGCTGGTTGAGCGCCAGGTCGACGATACGCGCCTGCAGCGCCGTTGGGTCCAGCCGGTCAGCCACGCCCAAGGCCTCGCATTCGCGTGTCGACAGCAGCAGGATAATCGCGCTCAACAGGTCACAGGTACTGTCTGCCGGATCGTTGAGTGAACGGCCTTGTGCGTCGAGCGCACGGTAACGCCCACCCTCCCGAATAAGTGAGCGGCGATCGGTGCCGTTCAGATTACCGCCGCTCTCGAGCAGGCGCCCCGGGTCGCGTTCAGAGTGAACATCCAGGCGCAATTGTGCAGGCCAGCCCGGAAGGGTTTTGAGCAAGTGCAAGATGATGGAGTCGCTGTCGGGGTTCATCAGGGTGGTCAGGTACAGGCCTTCATACGCACGGTTGAGGCGCAGGTCGTTGGCGGTCAGCCGGGCTTGTTCGGCCAGGCGCAGGCCGACCTGATCCTTGTCTTGGAGCTGGCGCTGTTCTTTGAGCGTGGCCTGGCCGAGGATGGCCCTGACGGCACTGACGGGCAGATGGGGATGTTGAGCTTTCAGGCGCGTCTCCAGAAGTGTGCCGGGCTGTTCGCTTTGCGTGTAAAACTGCTCGAACAACTGGGCCCGTTCCTGGTAGGCGTACTCGGCGATTTTCTTTGCCAACTTGAACTGGCGTTCTTGCACGGTGCCTGGCAGTTCCCCCAGCAGTGCCTGGACCAGGGTGTCATTGAGTGCCGCATCGTGCAGCGGCGTCGGCCCTCGGGCGTCGGCTTCTGAAATCAAGATCTTCTCTATGGGGTTTTTGACCCTGGCCGGGTATTGCGCCAGTACTTGGCGTTGTCTGCCCACCACTTGCAACACATGGGTCTCAGGCCAGCCCGGCAGCAGGCTCAGCAACATCAATTGCAGGGTCGGGCGGGCGTTGTGGCGGGCTGACGCCGTGCGCATGGCCTCGATGAAGTGCAGGATTTGCCGCTCGATAGCCACCCGCTTACGGGTATCGGCAAGCAGCGGCGGTGGCGGCAGGCCGGCGCTGTGCACTTCACGCAGGGCCCGAGCCGGGGTATCGGTGATGGCGAGGATGCGTGCCGAGGTTGGCCGGTCGATGTGGAGCTCTTGCGGGCCCAGGCGATAGAGCAATGCATGGTCATCCCAGCTAAGCGGGTCTTCGCTGGCCAAGCGCCAGGCGCCGTGGCCATTGTGTTCGAGCCGTGGTGTATCGACGCCGACTTTCTGCGGATGCTTGAGCCGCCACTTGAGCACTTGTTGATCGAATGTGATCGGATACAGCGAGCCGTAGAGGGCAATCAACTGCTGGTCTCGCCATTGATAGATGCCCTCGGCGTTGGCCTGCACGTGCGCCGGCAGCAGCACATTCTGTTCGTACTGCCCCAGAGAACCGTTGAGCAGGCTGACACCTTCGGGGCCGCGCCGTTCGCTCATCAGGTCGCCCAGGGTTTTGCGCAGGCCCTTGGCATCGGTGTCGGCGGTCATGCCCAATTGGGTGCGTTCGTGAGGTTGCAGCACCGAGGCAATGGCCAGGTAAAAACTGTCGGTGGTGGGCGATACAGGAATGGTGCCGCCGTTGCGCATGTCATACGCTTCGTAGCGGCCTTCGCCGTAATGGCGCAGTTCAACCGTGGTGTCATCGGGCCCCGTCGAGACATAGGGCCGGGTGATAACGCCATCGACGACCTCGGTCACCACGAAAGCGCGGTTGAGCCGCGTGCGTAGCAGGCTGGATGCAAACTCCCGGGCCCACTGGTCGTTGTCTGGATTGAACGGGCGCGAATGGTACAGGCCGTCGATGGCGGCATCGAGACGCAACGCGATGCGGTGTTGTTCCAGCCCTTGATGGACTGTGGGTGGCAGGGTGGCGTCCTGTAAAAAGCGTGCTTGCTGCTCTGAGGTCAGTGGGTGTTGCTTAAGCAGTTGTGCCAGGTTGGCTGGCGTGAGCGGGGGATAGCGTTCGTGCAGTTTTCGCAGCAATGGCGTGATCGCTACCAGCGGTTGAGCCACCCTGGTGGGTACAAGCGAACGGGCCGGATGGTCCCCAGGCATCTCGTGGCGGGCGTAACCGGCGAAACGAGTCATGGCGTTGAACAGGTCGGCACGTCGGGCCTGGGCCAGGGCGCTGATTTGCAGGCGCAAGCGGGCGATACGCTGGGTATTGTTGAGCAGCGGGCTACCGGCCTTGCCCAATACGGAACCGGCGGGTTGCTGACGCAGGATCAGCTCAAACAGTGCCTGCCTCGTCGTTTCGCTGTCAGCAGGATCATCAAGCCCCGCGTAGCGGCCATCGTCGCGCCGCTTGATATTAATGGCCGTGGTCGTCTGCTCACTGGCGCTGTAGGTTTCGCTCAGATTGCCTTGGCCGTCATACACATTGATTGCCGCGCCCGCCGGCCACTCCGGTAATTGAGTCAGCAGGCACAGCACGGCACCGTCGGCGTGGGGCGGCATGTGGCCGCGTCGATGAAAGGTGTGGATGAGTTGTTCGATCACACGGTCGGCCTGCAGTCGACGCACCCCTTCGGTAAGGTTGACCGGCGTCGGCTGGCCTGCCCAGATAGCATCCAGGGTACTGCGGCTGGTGGCCGTGCTGCGCAGCAGGTTTTCCATGGACTCAATGGGCACGGCGGCAGCGCCATTGGGCAGCATGCGTTCGGCCAATTGCACGTTGGACAGGGTGTGTGCGTTTTGCAGGTCCAGCGTCCAGGCGTCCAGGTGCGGGGCGAACACAATCGGTGGGGCAAAGCCGCCCTGGTGGTCGTTCTTGAGCACAAAGCGCATCAGGCGGTTGTCGTAGCCCACCTCCACCACGTGTTTTTGCTCGGCCGCTTGAAGCCACACGTACTGTTTGCCCCTGAGCGAATAGATCCCCTGGGCATTGGCTATCTGGCCGTTGAGCAGGTGCTGGTCGAGGATCGCGTAGGGGCTGATGTCGAGTTTCCACAGCGCAGGGCTGCCATCGTTGCGCGTGACTTTGCGCGGGTTGCCCAGTTGCTGGAGCAACTGGTTCATGCGGCGACGATGTACTCGGCCGGCGGTAGAGATCAGCAGGCCGCTGATTGCCAGGTCGGCGACGTCACCTATCGCGGCGGCAAAGGTACTGGCCTCGCCCTTGAGCGCTTCGTTGACGCCCTGCGTGACGCTGTGGGCCAGGCTGCCGAATACCGCCACTTGCATGACCCTGTTCAAGCCGGTGACGCCGCCCGGTACAGGCGTCAGCAACAATTCCAGGACTTCGGCGGCAATCGCGGCGGCGCCATCGATGACGGCTTGCACGTCGCGGTCCGTACGGGTATTGGCCAATGTGGCCAGGTTGGACTGCAATTGTTGCACCATCGAGGCGGTCAAGGTGTCGACCACTGAAACGGGACGCGGGCTCTTGGGCACGGGTGTGAAGCGCAGGTCAGCCAGCGTGTGCTCGGGGAACAGGTAGTGCAGGCTGTCGTACAGAAAAGCGGCAGCGGCAGACAAACCCTCGGGGCGCTCTTGCGCGTACAACAGGCGTTTGAACTCGTTGAGTTCGGTGATCGGCAACTGGCGAGAAAACCAGCCCAGGTCGTGTTTGCGATGGCTTTCTTTGAGTTGCGCCAGAAATTGGGCATGGGCGCTGCGTGCATCGGGATGGAAACGCAGCGCGCCACCGGGGCGGAAAGGGAAGTAGGAGACTACTCCAAGGCTGGCGACCGGAATCAGCAGCAGCGGCAATGGAACAGCGCTGGCGGGCGGCGTGAGGGTGACCTGCAGAAACACACCTGACGGTTTGCTCAGCGCCAATTGCTCAATGTGCTGGACCGTTTCATCCTTGTCGATGGCCTCGATCAACGTGTTGTAAAGCCCAAGGGTCAGGCCAGAGCTGCGGCGATTGCGATAGGCTTCTAGGGCCTCGAAGCGCAGGCAGGCGCGTGCACTGGTGCGCAACAGGGCATGCAGGTTGCCGTCCGGGCGCAACTGCGCATTGAGGGTTGCTTGCAGCGCGCCGCCCAGGTCCAGCTCGCGGGTGATCGCGATAAACGACTCCACCGTCAGCGACTTGTCGTGGCTGCCGGACAGGTAGGAAGCGTCGACGAATGTGTGGCCGGAAGCCTGGCGCGTCTGGGTGGCGAAACTGAAGTTCAGGCATGCGGCTTCCCACAATGACATCGTCGACAGGTGCGGCCGGTATTTCCATTCGTCATACGCCCTGCGAAAGCGCTTGGGGTTCAGGCCGTTGACCGTGCTGGCACGGGGCTCCCACGGGAGGGGCGGCGAGACCGGTTCCAGATAGCGTGTGTGCAGGTAGATTTTTTCTGGATCCTGGCCGCCGACCTTCGCCCTCAGGCGTGCCAGGCCCTGCGCCTTGAAGGTGCTGATCAGGGTGTTGTTGGCGGCTTCCACCGCCATGAGTGCGCGATGTGCCTCGCGCTGCAGCTTCACATACTCACGTTGTTGGGTGGGCGTGAGGCTGGCCAGGGTTTGGGCGACGGTGTCGCGGATCATTGCCAGGGCTTGTTGCCGGTTCCAGGACTCGCTGTCTTGCAAGGTCCCGGATAAACCGTTGAGCAGTAACTGGGTGGGCATGGCGCCATTTCCTTTCACGGTGAGGTGGAAGGGCAATGGAACCATCCCGCTGATGGGCGCCGTGGCTAACTATGTAGCGATGCGGCGCGGGCGGCGGCGCGTTGGTTCAGTTGCTTGTTCACGTCCAGCCACCCCGCGAGTGCCGCCATCAGCGCCGCCCCTGCCAGGGCCGTGGTCAGCTTGATCGCCAGGGAGTCGCCGGCCATGGCATTGAGCATATCGGCCAACGGTGCCAACACCACCCCCAGGCAAAACACTTCCAGTGAATAACGCCCCATCCGCGCCAGTTGTCGGGCCAGCCACTGTTGCGTCCAGCCGACATCGGGAAGGAGTTTGGCGGTGACGTAGGCCAAGGCCAGGAAGTGCAGCAGGCGCACGGGGGACAGGTCAGTCTTGCTGATGGGGTACAGCCATTCGCCAATCGCCCTCGGCATCCAGGCGTCGTGCACCTCGGGCCAGCGCCACGACAAGGTGATCACGCAGGTCACCAACACGTAGACCGCAGCGGCCACCAATAGCGGTTGGCGCAGCAGCGGGCGTGCATCGACCGGGCCTGGCGAACGCAAGGCCGACGCACCGCCGAGGATAAACAGGCATTGCCAGGTGACAGGGTTGAAGTACCACACGCCGCCGTTGCTGGCCGGCAGGTTCCAGCCTTGCCAAGGCGCCAGCAGATACACCGCTAACGATATCGCCACCATCAGCGTGGGCGCTCGCACCAGCAGCGGCAGGGTAATGGGCAGGCTCATCATCAGCGCGATATACAGCGGCAATGGGTCGGTCAGGTTGGGTTTGAAGCGCAGCAACAGCTCATCGAGCAGGGCCTGCTGGGTGTGAGTGAGGAAATACTCGAGGCCCATCTCCTGCACCAGATCGCGGGTTTCGATATGGCTGTTGGCAAAAATCACGATGCCCATCAACAACGCCAACAGGAAAATATGCACCACGTAAAGCGTCCATACCCGGCGCAGGACCTTCACGCAGGCAAACACGTAGCCGTCGCGCAGCAGGATCTTGCCGTAGGCCAGCACCGCCGCGTAGCCGGCCAGGAACACGAAGATTTCGGCGGCGTCACTGAAGCCGAAATTCTGCACGGTGACATTGGCCAGGGGGTTGTGAGGCACGTGATCCCAGAAAATGAAGATCAACGCCAGGCCCCGAAAAAAATCGATGCGCGGGTCGCGTCCGTTCAGCATGGCAGCGGGCTCTTGAACAAGTAGTTGATTGACGATAGGTGAGCGTGGGCGTCGCCGCACGTAGGGCGGGCGCAGGTTGGCGGTATTTGTAAGCAATTGCAAAGGCTGGGTATTACTGAATGTCTCTAGAGATCAATGATCACCAGGGTGCCCTGGCTGCCTATGAGCACACCGTGGGCAGTGCCGGCTTCCACGAGGTACATCTGGCCGGCGTCCACCCTGATGGCTTGATCACCGATGCGCAGGTGCAAGTACCCGCTGATCACCAACAACCCTTCGTTGTAGTCGTGGGTCTCTTCCTCGTACGCCTGTTCATCCATGCGCAGTACTTTGATCCGCGCCGGGCCAACCCGGCCCAGACGTGTGGATGTCCAACTGCCGGGCAGTTGCGCGGCGATAGCGACGAAGTCCAATAACGGCATGTGAATCTCCTTGTTTCAACGATGCCGTCGGTGGTCCGGTTCAGCAGGCGGCGGGTCTTGTCAGAAAGCGTCCATCAACAAGACCCGGCATGGCTTGGCTTGATGCTCATTGATCTGGGGCACCAACCGGGTGAAGTGCTCGGTCTGGCAGTGCGCATCCAGCGCCGCTTGATCCGGCCATTGCTCGATAAAAATGAAGTGCCCGGGGTCTTTTTGATCGACAAACAAGTCGTAGGCAATGCACAGCGGTTCCTGGCGGGTTTTTTCCACCAGTTCGGCGTACCAGGGGCGCACGGTTTCCACATGTTCGGGCTTGATAAAGTCTTCGGCGATGACTTTCAACATGCTAGGTGTCCTTTAGGCTGCAGCAATTTCATGCGGCTCAAAACTGTCCGCCCGCGCCATCTGCCACATCCGCGAATAAAACTCGCCGTTCACTTCCCCGGTGAGCAATTCCCCAGGCTTCAGGAATACATGCAACTGCGAAAACAGTTTGATCTCGGTCGCCGACATGCGTCGCACCAAGTGCTTGGCCGACAACTGCGACGGGTGATCGAGCCCGGCGGCGGCGAGCATTTCGGCCAAAGCGTGCAGCGTGTTGCGGTGGAAGTTGAATACCCGCTGGGCCTTGTCCGGCACCACCAAGGCACGTTGACGCAGTGGGTCTTGCGTCGCCACGCCGGTCGGGCATTTGTTGGTGTGGCATGACTGCGACTGAATGCAGCCAATGGCGAACATGAAACCACGCGCCGAGTTGGCCCAGTCGGCGCCGATGGCCAGGACGCTGGCGATGTCGAACGCACTGACAATCTTGCCGCTGGCACCCAGCTTGATCTTGTCGCGCAGGTTCAGGCCCACCAGGGTGTTGTGCACGAACAGCAAGCCTTCACGCAGTGGCACGCCAATATGGTCGGTGAACTCCACGGGGGCGGCGCCGGTGCCCCCTTCCTTGCCGTCCACCACGATAAAATCCGGAAGGATGCCGGTTTCGAGCATGGCCTTGGCGATGCCCATGAATTCCCACGGATGGCCCAGGCAGAACTTGAAGCCCACCGGTTTGCCGCCGGACAGTTCGCGCAATTGGGCGATGAATTGCATCAGCTCGATGGGCGTGGAGAACGCACTGTGGCGTGACGGTGATATGCAGTCTTCGCCCATCATGATGCCGCGCGTATCGGCGATTTCCTGGGTGACCTTGTGCTTGGGCAGGATCCCGCCATGGCCGGGCTTGGCACCTTGGCTCATCTTGATTTCGATCATGCGCACTTGCGGGTTCTGGGCCTGCACGGCGAAGCGTTCGGGGTCGAAACGGCCGTCGCTGGTGCGGCAGCCGAAGTAACCGCTGCCCAGTTCCCAGGTCAGGTCGCCGCCGTTTTCTCGGTGATAGGGGCTGATGCTGCCTTCGCCGGTGTCATGGGCAAAGTTGCCGAGCTTGGCGCCGTGGTTGAGTGCCCGGATCGCGTTGGCGCTCAATGAGCCGAAACTCATGGCCGAGATATTGAACACCGACGCCGAGTATGGCTGTGCACACTGCGGGCCGCCGACCATCACGCGAAAGCTGCTGGGGTCGCTCAGTGGCGCAGGGCGCATGGAGTGGCCGATAAATTCAAAGCCTGACTGGTACACGTCAATCAGGGTGCCGAAGGGTTTGTCCGCCGTTTCGTTCTTGGCGCGCGAATACACCAGCGAGCGCTGGGCGCGGGAGAAGGGCAGGGCGTCGCTGTCGGACTCCAGCAGGTACTGGCGGATTTCCGGGCGGATGGTTTCTACCAGGTAACGGATATTGCCCAGGATCGGATAGTTACGGCGCACCGCATGGGGGCTTTGCAGCAGGTCGACAATGCCGATCAGGCTGAGTACGCCGGTGACCAGCGTGATCGGCCACAGCCATTCATGTTCGATAAAGGGGAGGCTGGCGAGGGTGAAAATGACGCACACAGCAAAGAAGGCGTAGCGGCTTAACAAGGACAGGCTCATACGGTTTCCTTGGGTTCGGACTCTTCAGGTCGATCCGCCATTCTGCGCCTGTCAGGAAACCATAGACAACCTGTGGGAATATTCAGTTTGGCAACGCGGGTGGGACAGACTGGCCTGGGATAGACATCTGTCGGCGCTTGATTCGGTTCAACCCTTGTCAGCATTGATAGTTTCGGGCGGCTCTCAGCATCGGCTTACTAGACGCAACAAGCCTAACCTTATTGCAAAAGGTTCTCGTTTGGATGCTTGATGTTGTGTTACTGTATAACAAATCAACCGCACCCAGACGCCCCGGAGGCCTCATGAAAGCTGGTATCCACCCCGACTACCGCACCGTGCTGTTCCACGACACTGCCGCCGACGTGTTCTTCCTCATCGGTTCCACCGCCGACAGTGATCGCACCCATAAGCACAGCGACGGCAACACCTATCCCTACATCCCGCTGGACGTCTCCAGCGCCTCGCACCCGGTCTACACCGGTCAGCAGCGTAAGACCCAGGCCGAAGGCCGGATTGCCGGGTTCAACAAGCGTTTTGCATCGTTTGGGTCGAGCCCGAAAAAAGCTGACGCATGAGCATGATTCGGCGGCGTGCCCTACGCCGCCGTCTGCCGAATCGGCAGTACTACCCGAAACTTCGTACCCTTGCCTACCTCACTGCTGACGCTGATATCGCCACGGTGTTTCTTGACGATCCCGTAGGACAACGACAACCCCAACCCCGTCCCTTCGCCCACCGGCTTGGTGGTGAAGAACGGGTCGAAAATCTTCTGCACGGTGTCGGGGGCAATCCCACAGCCGTTGTCTGCGACTTCCAGCCACACGTTTTCGCCTTCCACTCCGTTGCTGATGGTAATGGTGCCGCGCTCAGGGCCCATGGCTTGTGCGGCGTTGATCACCAGGTTCATCACCACCTGGTTGAGTTGGGAGGCCAGGCATTCGATTTCCGGCAGCGGCGTGTAGTGCTTGACCACATCGGCCTTGTACTTGAGTTCGCTGGCGACGATGTTCAGCGTCGAATCGATGCCTTGCTGCAGGTTGGCGAATTGCCAGGTCTGGTCGTTATCCACCCGTGAGAAGTTCTTCAGGTCCTTGACGATCTGCACCACACGGCCGATGCCGTCCTTGGATTCGCGGATCAGGATCGGAATGTCGTCCTTGAGAAAATCCAGGTCCAGCTCGTTGCGCAATGCCGTGAGCGGTTCGCGATGTTCTGGCGCCCCGATGTGCGCTTCGCTGCGCTGGTAGGCATCGAGCATCTGTTGCAGCTGCTTGAAGTAGCTGTCGAGGGTGCTGAGGTTGGAGGAAATAAAGCCCACCGGGTTGTTGATCTCATGGGCGACACCGGCTGCGAGTTGCCCCAGTGAGGCGAGTTTTTCCGACTGCACCAGTTGGCTTTCCAGGAGCTTGCGCTCTTCAATTTCCAGTTGCAGCGCTTGGGTGCGTTCTTCCACCAACCGCTCCAGCTGCGAGGTTTGCAGGGAAGCGCGGCGCGCCATGTCCCATTTGTTGGCCAGGGTGTTGGCCATTTGCTGGACTTCAATGTTGTCGAACGGCTTTTTCAGGATCAGCAGGCGGTCGTGGGCGTGCAGGCGAAACAACAGGTCATCCCAGGAATAGTCCGAGTAGGCGGTACACACCACCACTTGCAGGTCGGGGGCGACTTTCCACAGTTCTTCAATGGTCTTGGCGCCGTCCCAACCCTGGGGCATCCGCATGTCAACGAAGGCCAAGGCATAGGGGCGCTCTTGCGCCATGGCGCTGGTCAGCAAGCCCAGGCCTTCTTCGCCGCCATACGCGCCGTGCAGTTCGAATGCCTGGGCTTGAGGTTTGGCCGCGTCGCCAAACAGTGCCGACTCCATCTCATCCAGCGCTTCGGTTGAGGCTTCGTGGGGCATCAGGATCTTGCGAAAATCCTCATGGATGGACGGTGTGTCATCGATCAGCAGGATGCGCCGGTTGGGAGGTTGGGTCATGAGCTGCTTCCGGCAAGGGTCAAGGGGATGGTCAAGGTGAAGACGGCGCCAAGGCCCGGCCCGTCGCTGTGGGCGCTGAGCTGGCCGTTCATTTCCACGGCGGCCAGGGCGCAGCTGTGCAGGCCGAAGCCGTGGCCTTCCTTGCGGGTGGTAAAACCGTGGGTGAAGATGCGTGCCATGTTCTCGGGCGGTATGCCTTCGCCGTCGTCCTTCACACTGATCTTCAGGGTCTCATCGCCTACCGATTCCACCGCCAGGGTGATTTGCCGTGGCCGCTCAGACAGTTTGTCCATGGCGTATTTGGCATTGCTGATCAGGTTGACCATGATCAGCAGTAACCGGTGCTTGTCCGCCAAGATCTCCGGCACCGGGGCGTACGCCTTCACAACAGTGACATGGTGACGGCTCAGCGCGCCGGCGTTCATGCGCAGGGCGTCATCCATCAAGGCGCTGATATTGACCGGCTCCAGCAAGGTAGACGCACCCGCATAGGATTGCTGGGTCGAGACGATGTCCTTGATGTGGTCCACGCTTTTGCTCAACTGCGCCAGCTCATCGCTCATGCCTTGCTGTTCGATGGCAATCGCTTCGACCAACTGGTTCAGATAGCCCGGCAGCAACTTGCCCTTTTCATCCTCGGTAAGGAAGGTACCCAGGTCGCCTTGGTGAGCGTTGATCAGTTGCATGGCCTTGCCCAGGCCGAGGGCCTTGCTGCTGCGCAACTTGCGGCTGACCAGGTCGGCGGAGATGTTCACACTGTTGAGCACGTTACCGACGTTGTGCAGCACGTTGGTGGCGATCTCCGCCATGCCGGCCTGGCGGGCGCTGTCCATCAGCTCGCTCTGGGCATCCTTGAGCTGTTGCGTGCGCCGCTCCACCCGTTGCTCCAGGGTTTCGTTGGCGGCCTGCAACGCGCGGTTGACGCGGTTGATCTCGGCGAAGCTGCGCAGCAGGCGCACCGCCAGATAAAGCAGTAACACCACCAGCAAGGTCGAGAAGATCAGCAGGTAGCGATGGTACTGATGATCGATGAGGTCAGTGGCCTGCTGGTCCTGATTGAGGTGAGTGGTCAGGTCATCGAGGTGTTCGGCCACCGGTACGGCGGCAATCCGCTCGAGCAGGCTGTTGACCAGTGGCTGTTCGCGCAGGATCAGCGAAATATGATTGCTGAGAATCTCCACCGGTGCCTGGAACTCGCTGGGCAGGCTCTGTTGGTTGATGGCCAGCTTGCCCAGGCCCACCAGGATATCGGCGGCACGTTCGTCGCTGGTGACCTGGGCGAACTCCAGGCTGCTGAGCAGCAGGTCGTAAGTGTCGGTGGCCACGCTTTGCAGTTGCAGGCGGCCTTCGTCGGTCATGCTGTTGAATTGGGCCTGGATGTCGTCTTCGGCCGTCGGCAAAAAAGCCAATGAGTTACGCAGCACTGCGTTGTGGGATTTGAACTGGTCGACGAGCCGGGCTTTTTCCTCGATGGCCGTCAGGTACGCCGCATGGCTGGCTTGCCAACCGGGCAGGTCGGCAGCGCTGTGGTAGGTGTCGCGGCTCTCCAGTTCAGCGCCGATGCGGGTCATTTCGGTCAGCGGTGTGACCAGTGGGTCGTAGTTGTGGGTGATCGCGATGCGGGCCTTGAGTACTTCGCTGTCCCACTGGGCATTGAGCTGCTGGAGTTGGCGGATCAAGTCGCGCGACTGGGTATAAGTGGCTGTCTGGTCGCGTGAAGACTTGAAGTACAAAAACACCAGGGTGGAGGCCAGGAGCAGGGTGATGAGGCCTAGCAGGATCTGACTGGTGCGTCGGCGTGACAAGGGTCTCATAACGGTTTGCCCGCCCATTCACCGGTCAGGGTCTTGAGAAACTGGATAATCAGGTCCTTGTCTTCCTGGGACGGGTTGCGCCCCAACTGGTACTTGAACATTACGTCAACCGCCTCTTCAAGGGTCTTGGCCGAGGCGTCGTGGAAGTACGGCGCCGTGACGGCCACATTGCGCAGGCTGGGCACCTTGAACACATGGCGGTCCTCTTCATCCTGGGTCAGCAGGTAGCGCCCCAGGTCTGATTCCAGCGGGTTGCCGCGGGCCTTGAAGTAGTCGCCCATCACGCCGAACTTCTGGAACATATTGCCGCCAATGTTCACGCCCTGGTGACAGGCGATGCAGCCGTAATCCTTGAAGCGTTGGTAGCCGTATTTTTCCTGGCGGGTCAGGATATCGGTGTTGCCCAGCACGTATTGGTCAAACCGCGAGTTGGGTGTCAGCAGCGTGCGCTCGTAGGTGGCCAGGGCATTTTGCACATTGGAAGCGGTGACGCCATCGGGATAGGCCTGTTTGAACGCGTTCTGGTAGGCGGGCAGGGCAGACAGGTTGCGCACCACGGTATTCCAGTCGCTGCCCATTTCCACCGGGCTGATCACCACCTGCTCGACCTGGGCCTGCAACGTGTCCACCCGACCGTTCCAGAACTGCTTGAAGTTCAGGCTGGCGTTGAACACGGACGGGGTGTTGATCTGCACCGGTTTGCCGTCAAAGCCAATGGAGAATGGCTTGTTGTCGGCGCCGCCGCTGGTCAGTTGGTGACAGCTCGCGCAGGACAAGGTGTTGTTGACCGACAAACGCGGCTCGTTGAACAGTTGGCGACCCAATTCAACCTTGGCAGGGTCCAGTACTGGAACCGCCGGCAAGGGCTTGAGTGCTTCGTCCAGCGGCGCGGCTGACAGCGATGCGGTGCCCAGGCATAACGCGAACATCAGGCCGGAACGGTGGTTTACGACATTGCTCAAGCGAGCACTCCTTGCAGGCCCAGGGCTATTGATTTTATTGATCCGGCATCAGTGTCGCGCTATCCGTTTGCAGCAACTGCACGAAATCTTTCGAAGGCAGCGCCTTGCTGAACAGAAAACCCTGGCCCTCCTCACACTGCTGGGCTTTGAGGAAATTCAGTTGGTCGACGGTTTCCACGCCTTCGGCAATGATGTTCAGTTCCAGGCTCTTGCCCATGCCGATGATAGCGCTGATCAGTTGTTCGTCCTGGCTATTGATGCGCAGGCCGCGCACGAAGGATTGATCGATCTTCAGCACGTCGATGGGAAAGCGCCGCAGGTAGCTGAGGCTGGAGTAGCCAGTGCCGAAATCGTCCAGGGCCAGGCGGATGCCCATGGCCTTGATCTTTTGCAGGGTTTCCACGGTTTCGTCGACGTTCTGCATCAGCACGCTTTCGGTGATTTCCAGTTCCAGTTGGGTGGGCGGCAGGCCGGTGTCCTTGAGGATGGCGGCCAGGTTGTCGACGAAGTCCCGTTGGCGAAAGTCGATCGCCGAGATGTTCACCGACATGCGCAGGGGCGCCAGGCCCATCTCGCGCCAGGCTTGGGCCTGTGTACAGGCTTGGCGCAGTACCCACTGAGTCAGGCGTACGATCAGGCCGCTGTCTTCGGCGACCGGAATGAACTCCGCCGGGCTGACCCAACCCGACTGCGGTCGAAACCAGCGTGTCAGCGCTTCCGCACCGACGATGCGCCCGGTCTCCAGCGCCAGCTTGGGCTGGTAATGCAGCACAAACTCATCGCGGTCCAGCGCCTGGCGGATCGCGCTTTCCAGGTTTTGCTGGTGCTGGGCGCGCAGGTTCATGTCTTCGGTGTAAAAGCTGAGATCCCCCGGGCCGCGTTCTTTGCTGGTGCGCATCGCGGTTTCAGCGTGCTTGAGCAAACCCACGGCATTGTCGCTGTCATCGGGGTAAATACTGATGCCCAGGCTGGCGCTCACACTCAGGTCATGCCCCGCGACATGGCGAGTCGCGCTGACGGCATTGAGTACCTTTTGCGCAATGTGCTGGGTTTGCTGGGGGTGCTGGATATCGTTAAGCAGCACCACGAACTCATCGGAGCCATAACGAAACACCGAATCCGACGCCCGCACCGCCGCCACCAGGCTCAGGCTCACCTGCGCCAGCACCTCGTCGCCTGCCGGATAGCCCAGGGCGTTGTTGATGCGCTTGAAGCGGTCGAGCCCCAGAAACATCACCGCCAGTTGCGTGTCGTGCCTGCGGGCCAAGGCGATCGCCTGGGTCAGGCGGTCGCCCAGCAACGTGCTGTTGGGCAACTCCGTCAGGGCGTCGTATTGCAATAAGTGCGAGACCTTAAGCAGCTCCTGCACGCGTTCCTCGATGGTGCGCTCCAGGCTGATCACCTTGAGGGCCGCGTCCTGGGCCAGTTGCCATTTCCAGGTCAGGGCGCTGGCCATCTGGCGGATTTCCAGGTGGTCGAAGGGCTTTTTCAGGATCAGCAGTTGGTCGTTGTACTTCAGGCGCGCTTCGATGGCCTCGAAGGAATAGTCGGAATAGGCCGTGCAGAGCGCGATTTGCAGGTTGGGGTCCACCTCCCACAACTGTTCGATGGTGTGCAGGCCGTCCCAGCCAGGGGGCATGCGCATGTCGATAAACACCATGGCGTAGGGCGAGTGGGCGTCCAGGGCTTTCTTGACCAGCGCCAAGGCTTCCTGGCCCTGATAGGCCGAGTCCAGGTCAAACGCCTGGCGCACCGGCACCGTGGTGCCGAACAGGGCGGACTCCAGAGTGTCGAGGGAGGGCTCGCCGTACTCGTCGGCACAAAGGATCTTGCGGAAATCCTGGTGGATCGAAGCCGTGTCATCCACGATCAGGATGCGCCGGTTGGCCCGGCCCGATTCCGTCCTCATGGCGCACTCGGCACGTGCAAAAGGCTTGATGGCATGACAATTCCTTCCCTGGTTCTACAACTGAACGGGGCGCGAGCATGCAGTGCAGCATAGTTGAGTTCCCTTGATATCGACGGCCAGTTGGCGTCAAATCAATCGCGCTTTGTATTGCGCGGATTCAATTTAGCCTAACTTCGTTTAATTTGAAGGCAGAGTCGCCATGGATGAACAACTCGCTACGAAGTCCGTTGTTTTGCTGGTCGACGATGAAGAGTCGATCCTTAACAGCCTGCGCCGCCTGCTGCGCGGCCAGCCCTATGACGTGGTATTGGCCACCAGCGGCGCCCAGGCGCTGGAGATCATGGCGACCCGGCCTATCGATCTGGTGATGAGCGATGCGCGCATGCCCGGCATGGACGGCGCCACGCTGCTGGCCGAGGTCCACCGCCTGTATCCCGCCACCAGCCGCATCCTGCTCACCGGCTACGCCGACCTGACCACCATCATCAAGGCGATCAACGACGGGCAGATCCACCGCTACATCAGCAAACCCTGGAACGACGAGGAGTTGCAACTGGTGTTGCAGCAAACCCTCGAGCACCAACGGCTTGAACGCCTGGCCCGAGACCAGACCGAACAGCTCAAGCTGCTCAACGCCACCCTGGAAAAACGTGTGGCGGCGCGTACCGCCGAGTTGCAACAAACCGCCGACATGCTCGACCTGGCCTACGACGAGCTCAAGCGCAGCTACGTGACCGGCACCGAAGTGTTCTCGCTGCTGGCCAACCTGCGCTTGCCCAAGGACAAACAGACCAACCGTGCGTTGATCGAGTTGATCCGCGTGTATTGCGCCGCCCAGTCCATGGACGAATCCAGCACCCGTGACCTGACCATGGCCGCCGCGTTGTACAACATCGGCAAGTTGAGCTGGACCGACAGCATGATGGTTGCACCGTCGGACAAACTGCATAGCACCGACCGCGGTTTGTACCGTGAGTATCCGGGGCAGAGCGAGTCGTTGCTGATGACCCTGGAGCCGATGAAGGACGCGGCGCGGATCATTCGTCATCACCAGGAACGTTGGGACGGCACGGGGTTTCCCGACCACCTCAAGGGCGATACCATCCCGCCCGGTTCACGGCTGCTGAAGCTGGCGGTGGACTTTATCGAATTGCAGAAAGGCCTGATCCTGGAGCGACACCTCAACAGCGACGAAGCGCTGTTGTATATCCGCAAGTACGCCGGGCGCCTGTATGACCCGGCGTTGGTGGAAGATTTTGTGCAAGCCTGCGCCACCTTCCTCAGCGACGTGACCCTGGGCGACCCTACGGTCAAAGTCCTCACCACCCGTGAGCTTGAGGCCGGTATGGTGTTGGCCCGTAACCTCAACGCCGATAACGGCATGCTGTTGCTCAATGCCGGCAAAGTGCTGAACTTGCCGCTGGTGGACAAATTGATCGCGTTCGAAGCGATGGAAGGCGCCAAGTACAGCGTATTTATCAAACAGCCCGAAGAGACCTCGATTCTTTCATGAATGATTCAACCATCCGCATCGCCGCCGCCATCCTCATTGATCAAGCCGGCCAGACCCTGCTGGTGCGCAAGCGCGGCACCCAGGCGTTCATGCAACCTGGCGGCAAGATCGACGCGGGCGAACAACCCGTCCAGGCGCTGGCCCGTGAGCTTTATGAAGAGTTGAACCTGCACATCAAGGTAGAGGACGCCACGTACCTGGGCCAATTCTCGGCGCCTGCCGCCAACGAACCGGGCTTCACCGTGCAGGCCGAGCTGTTCCAGGTGCAGATCGACGTTGCGGTGATGCCAGCGGCGGAAATTGAAGAAATCCGCTGGATCGACCCCTCGGGCGATGGCGGCCTGCAATTGGCGCCGCTGACCCGCGATACGATCCTGCCGCTCTACCGCGCGTCGCTGATCGACGCATGATCATTCGCGCGCTGGAGGCTAAAGACGCGCCTGCTTACCGGGCGTTGATGCTACAGGCGTATGGCGCTTATCCCCAGGCGTTCACCTCCAGCGTGGCCGAGCGTGCTCTGATGCCCCTGAGCTGGTGGGAAAAACGCCTCGACAGCCCGCTGGACCGTCTGTTTGGCGCCTTCGACGGCGATCAGTTGGCGGGTATTGTCGGCCTTGCGTTCGAGCCACGGGAAAAGGCCCGGCACAAAGTGACCTTGTTCGGCATGTACGTGACCGAGGCTTATCAACAGCAGGGGCTGGGGCGGCAACTGGTGCAAGCGGCACTGGAAGAAGCCCGCCGCCACCCGCGCCTGAAGCTGATCCAACTGACGGTCACCGCCGGCAATGACGCCGCCTTTGCGCTCTACCAGCGCTGCGGTTTCATTCAGTACGGCCTGGAGCCACTGGCGGTGCGGGTAGGCGTCGAATACTTCGACAAGATCCACATGTGGCGTGAATTGCACGTTGACTGAAATTCACTGTGGGAGCTGGCTTGCCTGCATCGCTGGCAAGCCCTGATCCCGGTCAGTTAAGCGAACGCAATACTCAAAGCAACGAAGATCAAAATGTGGGAGCGGGCTTGCTCGCGAAAGCGCGATACCAGTCACTGGATACGTTGACTGACCCACCGCATTCGCGAGCAAGCCCGCTCCCACAGGGGGGGCTGCGTTTAACTGACCGGCATTACTCACACAAGGCCACACACTTGAAGCCCGTTCAACGCGCCGCGCTGACGCCATCCAAGGTGGAAAATGAGGTGTCCTTGGCCGTCAGCAAAAAGTCGCGCATGTAAGGCGCATCGAGCATGTCGGCACGAATGCCCGCATACAAGGTGGCGAACAAACCCTTCTCACCCAAACGCTTGGCCTTCACATACCCGCGCGAGCTGTATTCATGCAGCGCCCAGTGGGGCATGCCGCACACCCCACGGCCGCTGGCCACCAGTTGCATCATCATCACCGTCAGCTCCGAAGTCCGTACCTGGGCCGGTTCAACGTCGGCCGGTTCCAGGAAGCGGGTGAAGATGTCCAGGCGGTCACGTTCCACCGGGTAGGTGATCAGGGTTTCTGTCAGCAGGTCTTCCGGCACGATGTAGGACTTGTTCGCCAACGCGTGCTGGTTGGCCACCGCCAGCATGGCTTCGTAAGTGAACAGCGGCACGTAGGTGATGCCCGGCAGTTCCAGCGGGTCGGAGGTCACCACCAGGTCCAGGTCGCCACGGGCCAGGGCCGGCAGCGGCGCGAAGGCAAAGCCCGAGGCCAGGTCCAGCTCGACTTCCGGCCAGGCATCGCGGAACTGGTCGATGGTCGGCATCAGCCACTGGAAACAACTGTGGCATTCGATCGCCATGTGCAAACGCCCGGCGGTGCCCCCGGCCAGCCGCGCAATATCGCGCTCGGCGCCGCGCAGCAAGGGCAGGGTGGCGTCGGCCAATTGCAGCAGGCGCAGGCCGGCACTGGTGAAGCGCACAGGCTTGGTCTTGCGCGCGAACAACTGCATGCCCAGGCGCTCTTCCAGCTCCTTGAACTGATGGGACAGGGCGGACTGGGTCAGGTGCAGGCGTTCGGCGGCCTCGACCAGGCTGTCAGCTTCGCGCAAGGCGTGAAGCGTCTTGAGGTGGCGAATTTCGAGCATGGCGGCCTTCATGAGTGCAATTTGCGTTCAATGATAATGCATTGAGCTTTGTTCATGTTGGCCGCAGCGTAACGGCGTCAACCCAATGGCAGGAAGTGGGTTTCGGCGATCGACTTGTCGATGTTGCCGCGCCAGATCCTGGTGTCGGCAAAGGCAGCGCCAGCACCCTCTTTGGCGGCTTGCCATTTCATCCCGAGATATTGCTGATGTTGCAGCTTTAAATGTGCTTTGCGAAAACTGTCGAATGCCGAGTTCGGCGCATCGTAATGAAAATGGGCGTACCAGATCGGTTTGTCGGTTTTCGCCTGCTTGCTCGCCTCGTATATTTCATATTCTTGCAGGTAGTCGTCTTGTCCATCGGGACGCTTTTCGCGCATTTTTTGCCGTGTGCCTTTCTTGCGGATTACCACGCGACCTTTGCCCATCAGGTAATCCAGGTAGCCCTCGGTAGGCGTACTGCTTTGCAGGCTGCGCGTGATACGCAACGCTTCACCGGACTTTTCAAGCGCACTGGCTCGAGTGTTCAGTTGTTCGATGATCGGGTTGTTTGCATCCAGGCTCTGCACTTTGCTGGCGCGGGCACGCAGATCGTTGGCCTCGGTCACCAGCATATGTTCAAGATTGATCGGTTCCATGGTTTTGTAGCTTCGCACCTTATTTTCAAAGGCATCCGCCGCCGCCAAGCGTGCACGGGCGTTCGCGAGCAAGGCGTTTACGTCGGTGGGGAGCTTCGGTGGGGCGGCAACCGTTCGGCTTTGGTTGGTGTTCAAGCGAAAGGTGTTGCTGTCGCCAATCTTGTCCCACACTTCAACAGTCGCCCCATCCGCATCGTTGATGATCAATTGCCTCGGCGACTGCTGGCCGGCCGGCTTCTCGATACCAATCAATAACTGACCCTCTTCAGTTTCAAACACCGTTTGGGTGGTGTTCGATGTTGACTGGGAAGCGGGCTTTTTTATCGTGCGCTGGGCTTTTCGTATCAGGCGGGCAAGATCCTTCTGCAGCAGCGCCAGAAAGCTTTGGTCGAAATGGCTGGGCGATTTTTCGTTCCAGGTTATCAAGTCAAGCGACAAGTCTTCATAGACCTTGATGCAGTTTTGCAGGACCCGGTTGCGTTCGACACGGCTGATGTTGGCATCGGGCAACGTCATGTGGCTGGTGACGGCACGATCGAACTTGCTTCTGGCTCGATGCACTGCGGCCTCCAGAAACAGCCAGTCAATGCTCAAGGTGTCTGGCCGCAGGCTGAGCGCCTGCATGAGATTGCTGCTTCTCGTGCTCGCCATGCGCAGGTCGGTAAACCTGTTTTTCCAGGCATCCAAGTAGGTGGAGACCTCCGTGCGCGTGTGCCTGACGGTGATGCGTTTGACCCACGTGCTCATGTCTTTCATCGAGGCCTCTATCCGGTTCAGCTCATCGAGCAAGTCCAGGCGACACTGTCTGATTTCCTGGGTCAGTGCTTGAAGAGCCCCTGGTGTGTGAGATGAGCGGTTCAGTTGGTGGTTGATCTCGATGATTCGATCGATAAGCACACCGGCCCGGTCTTTTGCATTCTGGATCAGGTGGTTCAGGCGGTCCGCTACGATGTGGGCTGTCCGGTTCAGTTCCTCGGAATAGTCGAGGTCGCGAATATGCACTTGACGCTGTTTAGCCGTTTCGAACGATGCATACAGGTGCTTGGCATCGTCGACGTCTTTGGTCAGCGCGATATCCAGGATTTTGCTGTCAGTTAATTTTTGTGGTGATACGTCTGACGGGGCCGGATAGTCGCTGGTAAATTTCTTTAGCTTGCTGGTGGTCTCGCTGACCTGACCGTAACAGGCACGGGCCTGGTTTTGCAGGGATTGGCCGAGTTCGAGGCGCTGCATATTGACCTCAAGCACGTCTGCAGGCAGTTGCCGAGCGACGGTTGCTGGCACGTTGGCCCTCGCCCGCGATACGTCACGTCCTGTGCGCCTGCTGCCGCCGCCATAACCCGTGAGGTGGCCGCCATGCAGTGCCGAGTAAGTGTCCCACTGCAACGCGTGGTCCAGGGCAACGGCCGGTGAGTAATACTTGCCCTTGGCGACCAGACGCATCTCGTGAGCCGTTGGGTCAAACTTGACGTTGTAATAGCGCCCCTCACTGAGGATGAAATGCTCGCCAGAGGTGTGGCGCAGGGTATGGCGATAAGGCCCGGTATGTACCGGTTGCAGGCTGTCGATACTGAAGATATGCGGGTGTTCGTAACCGGCAAAACGCTGGCGTGCGGTTGTGCGCTGGTGTGTTTTGACAGAGCGCCAAAAGTTTGGGCGTCGCGGATGCTTGAGCTGGTGGGCGGCGCTCAATCGCCGGGCCGAACTGCCGCGTGAGCCGGGCACGGCCGCCAGCGCCAGGGTATCCATCGCCGCGTATACCAGGCACTCGAACACCGAGGCTAATTGTTCGATGCCATGCCCGCTGTCACCGCGCCTGAAGGCAGCTACGGCTTGGTACAGGCTGGTGGTGGCGTCTGCCAGGGACACTGCAGTGCCGATGAAGGGTACGAACGACAGAGCGATTTTGATGCCGTTGAACACCTTGCCGCTTTTGAGAGAATATTTTTCGTGGGCCAGGTCATCATTGGATCGCGCATCATTACGATGCGCTTCCAGCAAACGGCCCATCTGAGCATTCAACTGATGGGCGGCCAATGAAGTGGTGACTGGCCAGGGGAGTCCGGCCTGTATCATCGCGTCGTAGCCTTTACCGGTGGCATGGTCGATACGACCCAGGTGTGCTCGCACATCACCCTTGATTGCGCGACCCGCCACGTATAGCGCCATGCTGTCGAGACGGCAGAGTTCGAACAGGGCAATGCGCGCCTGCTCAAGATTGGCATAACGGCGCAGGTAGCGTTCGTCAGGCGCGTCCGGAAGGTAAAGCAAGGTGCTGCCCGAGTTTTGTTCCTCGATGAATGTGATGCCCGACAGGGTAATCTGGCTCTCCTGCCGGGTGTCCGCACCACCAACACTCAGATGAGCCGGCAGCAGACGGATGCGCTTCGCGCTGGCGTGCCAGGCGGCCTGGGTATCGGCGTCGATGGCGGTGTTCAACACCCGTACTTCGTCGGCGCTGATGTGGTTCTGCATGTGCGCCAATATGCCCTGCGTTTTGAGCATCAGGCGCAAAGGCTCCACCAGGCATTCGCGGCGGTAGAGTTTTTGATGGATGGATTCGCCCTGGGCGCCCTTGAACGCGTCGAGGATGCGGACTTCGTACTGTTTAGCCAGGTCAAGGCCGGTAACTAGATCCTTCAGGTAGCTTTTTGTGATGCCAGCCTTGAGGGTGTCACGCTCTTCGACATCGTCGGCCGTCACCTGGACAGTCACGAACCCCAGGCGCTGGCTCAGTTCGGCGTCGATGTTGCGTAGCGCCAGGTCGTCCAACGTCATCTGGCTGCGCCTGGCACTGGGTACATCAATGATTTTGACCGGAGTTCCCGGTGCGGCGCCGGCAATGATGTCGCGTTTATGCTCCACCGAGTCAGGCAGTTCCAGTTGAAGAGTAAAGCCTTTGCGGATAGAAAAATCCTTGCGTATACGCGCATCGAGCTTGTGCCTGACGAACGCGTCACGCGGTGGCAGGGAGCGCTCCAGCAGCGTCTGGGCATTGTTCAGCGCCGGTATATAGGCGCGTAGCAGGGCCTTGAATGCCTCGCGTTTTTCAACGGGTTGAGTGATCAGCCATGACGGCAGTCGTTCGGCCAGCAGCCGCGCATTATGTTGTTCGACAAGTAGCAGAAACGCCGCCTCACGCGCCGAGTTTTCGGGCACCAACAAGCCAGGCAGCGTTTGCTCCACCCGTTGCTCCAGTTCACCGACGCGCTGTGACGCGTGTTCATCGGCTGACCACGTCTGGCGCACGCGGGCGGCCTGTTCTTCAAAGGCGGCCTGTTGACTGCTCAAGCTGTAGTCGAATGGGTCCTGGGTCAGTGTCGTGAATTGCAGCGCCAGTTGTTGATCCTCGGGCTGAATGCCAAATATCCCATCCTCCAGTGCCTGGCGCGACGAGAAACGCTGCAAACCACCGTCCCTGCCGGGCCAGTAAATGATATGCACGCCTTCACGTGTCCCGGCCGTGGATTCGTCCTGGGGTGGAAGGAAAACCAGTGGCCCGTTGAGTTCGGTGCGGGAAGGCGTTGGATTCCCGGCCTGAGTGACCGACAAGGTCAATGCGACGACATCCGGCGAGGGTGCGGCCAGGGCGTTTTCGATCAGTTGCAGTTCGTCCTCACTTAGTTGATCGAGGGTTCTCTGGATACGCGCTTCGGTCTTGACCCCCTGCAAACGTGCCTGGTACAGCGCGGTGTAGTGGGTGTTGAGCGTGTCGAAATCCAGGGGCGCTCGGTTGAGCATGGCCCGCGCCGCCGCTTCGGCAGCGTGTTGTAGCGCCTTGAGTGCGTCCAGTTGTTGCTTGAATGACTGCCAGCGCTCACTCGTTGGTGTGTCGTTGCCCAACAGGTTTTCCAGGGCGCGCCGTTGGTGCTCGATCAAAGCTTTGCGTTGGCGGGTATCGACACCGTTATGCAGCCGGCCGAATTGGGGAACGGGTGGGGTGCTAGTGGTGCCGACGGCCGATTCCGGGTGTTCAGGCTCCGAGGCAAACAGACAGCGGGTTTTACGCATGTCATCACGCCGGTCGACGTGCTGGAGGGCCAAGTAAGCGTTGTGAATCTGTACGTTCGCAAGCGGGCTCAGCGCGTCCTGATATTGCGCCTCGGTCAATTGTTTCAGCCAAAGGGTGATGCCCGTTTCCAGCGGGTTGTGGCTGGCCTTATAGTCGATCCTTGCCAAAGGATCGACCTCGGTGATGCCGAACAGCGCTTGCTGTCGGTCGAGCAGCCAGCGTTCCAGGTCTTCGCGTCTGCTCAATACCTTCCATGTCGGAACCTGAGTGGGCAGGTACAGCAGTTGACTGGCCGGCGTTTCCGTATCGAGGCTCAATACCCAGGCACCAGGCAGGGCGATGGCTGGGGCGTCGTGGGGCTTGAGAAATAGGTGTTCGGTGTAGCGGCGAGGTGTCTGCGCTGTAGCCGACTGCGAATGGAGCAGTGAAAACACGGGATCGAGGACTTCGGCATGCACCTTCCCCGAGGCGAGTGACCGCTCAGCGCTGGCTTCAATGTGAATCCGGTACAGCTCCAGCACCCGCTTGTAGCAAGTTACCGGCGAGCGGGGCGCTCGCTCTGTACGCCAGTAGCGCAGCCAGTGGTCATCCAGGCTTTGTTCCAGGTCCAGGCCCTTGAGCTCGTCGAGCAGCATCGCCGCGGTGTAGCGCGACAACGCGTGGGACCGCGGCAGGTTGAGCACACGTGCGTCTGGCTCCTGCGCTGTATCCAGGGCCGGATGCTGTTGCATATAGAGGCAGGCATCTGTCAGGACAATGCGGCTGCGCCCACGTCGCTCGGTGGCGGGAAACTCCAGTGCCACGCGCTCGCCGTCCAATTGAAGCTGCGCTTGGAGCATCCGATTGATGGTGTCGCGCACCGTCGGGATACCCTCCATTAGCACGAGCAGCTCGGCGCGGCAGTTCTGCAAGCGTGGCGTGGCATCGGCGAGCAGGTGTTCGTCGATGGCCGGTTGCATCAGTGGGTGTGTCGCAGGAGGTAGGGCAATGGAAGAAGGCATGGGGCGGATTCGCTCTATCTAAAAGGCCAAAGCCCTATTAGAGATCGACATGCCAAGTGGGCTGCGGCACATAGCTATCGACATGACCGCTGGGCACTCTTCATCAAACTGTCATCGAACTGTGGCAGCGCGCTTGAACAAACTTCATCAGACTCGCGCTCTACTGGGGTTCTGCGTTTTGGTGTTTTTCATGCGTGCGTTGTTTTTAGTGGCCGCTCTCCTGTTCGGCCTGCCGTCTTTTGCGGCTTCTCGGTGTGATGTCAATGTCCCGACCCAAACGGTCGACCTGGCTCAGGTGAGCATCGCCTATCAAAGTATCGGCCGTGCGTCCGACCCTGCGTTGCTGCTGGTGATGGGGCTGGGCGGGCAGTTGATTCACTGGCCGGATGAAGTGGTGGTGGCCCTGTGCGAACAAGGCTTTCGGGTGATTCGCTACGACAACCGCGACGTCGGCCTGTCCACCTGGCGGCAGGCGCCGGCGAGCGCCAACCTGACCTTCGAAGTGCTGCGCTACAAGCTCGGTTTGCCGGTGGCGGCACCCTATACGTTGACCGACATGGCCGACGACGCGCTGGGCTTGATGGATGCATTGCAGGTGCAGCAATTTCATGTCCTTGGCGCAAGCATGGGCGGCATGATCGCTCAACACCTGGCGGCCATGGCGCCACAGCGTGTGGAAAGCCTGACCCTGATCATGACCAGCTCCGGCGCCGAGGGCCTGCCCGCACCGAACGCAGCCCTGGTGCAATTGCTGTCGCGGCGCAGCGCGCCCAATCGTGAGGTGGCGCTGGAGCAACAGGCAGACTTGCTCGCGGCGTTGGGCAGCCCGGATATCAAGGACGATCGCCAGGCGTTGCTGCACCAGGCGGCGCTGTCCTATGACCGCGCCTTCAACCCCGAAGGCGTGAAGCGCCAGATCATGGCGATCCTGGCCGAGCCGAGCCGTGTGCCCTTGCTCAACCAGCTGCGGGTGCCGACCCTGGTCGTACACGGCACCGCCGACCCGTTGTTGCCGGTAATGCACGGCGTGCATCTGGCCGCGCATATCCAGGGCAGCCAGTTGAAATTGATTCCCGGCCTGGCCCACCGTTTTCAGGAAGCGTTCAAGGCGCCCTTGCTGGCGGCGGTGTTGCCCTACCTGCAAGCCCATCGCCAGGATGCCGCGCACTGGGCGCAGATCGATTTGAGCGAGCCTTCGAAGGTGCTGTGAAGGTGGTGTATCGTGCAACCTTTATGTATGCGCATGACTGCCCGCGAGGTTGCCCACCATGAGTACCCCCCTGAAAATCGATTTCGTCAGCGACGTATCCTGCCCCTGGTGCATCATCGGCCTGCGCGGCCTGACCGAAGCCCTCGACCAGCTCGGCAGCGAAGTGCAGGCCGAGATTCATTTCCAGCCGTTCGAACTGAACCCGAACATGCCCGCCATCGGGCAGAACATCGTCGAGCACATCACCGAAAAGTACGGCTCCACGGCGCAAGAGTCCCAGGCTAATCGTGCGCGTATCCGCGACATGGGCGCCGCATTGGGCTTTGCGTTCCGCACCGACGGCCAGAGCCGTATCTACAACACCTTCGACGCGCACCGCCTGTTGCATTGGGCCGGGTTGGAAGGTTTGCAATACAACCTCAAGGAAGCGCTGTTCAAGGCGTATTTCAGCGATGGCCAGGACCCTTCCGACCACGCGACCCTGGCGATCATCGCCGAGAGCGTAGGGCTGGACATTGCGCGCGCCGCCGAGATTCTTGCCAGCGATGAATACGCCGCCGAAGTCCGCGAGCAGGAACAGCTGTGGGTTTCTCGTGGGGTGAGTTCGGTGCCGACCATTGTCTTCAATGACCAATATGCGGTGAGCGGTGGGCAACCGGCGGAAGCCTTCGTCGGCGCGATTCGCCAGATTATCAACGAATCGAAATCCTGAGGCCGAGCACGGAGCAAAATGTGGGAGCTGGCTTGCCTGCGATAGCGGACTGTCAGTTGCAAATGGGCTGGCTGACACACCGTTATCGCCGGCAAGCCAGCTCCCACACGTGATACTCATTGTTTGCAAACATGGCGCTCATCCGAGCGCTGGCCCATCCCTTGCATTACACCCCTAAAGCCCAACCGGCCTGCGGTTGGGCGCTGCCATTAGGGGTGAAACTTACCTTGAACATTCTAGACCTTGACCACAGCCTCACCGGCCAGGCACCGATTGCCCGGCGGTTGGCCAGCGGTCGGGCCACGCGCCTGGACCTGCTGGACCTGGGCCCGAAATTGCGTTTGTGGTCCACCGAAAAAACCTGGAAGCGTTTCGTCGAGCGCCTGGCCCAACGGCCACGGCCCCGTGACGCGCGCCCGGAAATCCTGTTTGTCGGTTCCGGCGATTATCACCACCTTACGCCGGCGTTTTTGGCCGATCTCAAAGAGCCCGTCAGCCTGATTCACTTTGACAACCACCCCGACTGGGTGCGCTTTGCGCCCAAGCGGCACTGCGGTTCGTGGGTCAACCGGGCGCTGAAGATGCCGGCGATCCAACGCATCGTCACCCTCGGCCCGTGCAGCGATGACCTGCATAACCCGCAACTGCGCGGCGGCAACCTTGGCGCCCTCAAGCGCGGGCGTTTGCAGTTGTTTCCCTGGCAGCATCCGCCGTCCAAGGTCTGGGGCCGGGTGGGGGACGGCGCCGGCCACCAGCAACAGGAAAACCACCTGCATTGGCGCAACCTGGCGGACCTGGATTGGGCAGCCTTCCTCGACCAGATGATTGCCAGCCTGCCCACCGAGGCGATCTGGATCACCATCGACAAAGATGTGCTGGCCAGTGAAGACGCCGCCACCAACTGGGACCAGGGCGGCATGCGCCTGACCCATTTGCTCCAGGCCCTGCGGGCGTTGGCGGCGGGTAAACGCATCATTGGCATCGACATCTGCGGTGAGTTCGCCACACCGGCGTTCAGCAACGCGTTCAAGCGCTGGGAAGCCAAGTCCGACCAGCCGCCACCGGAGCGCTGGAGCCCGCAAGACTTGCAGCGCAATGCTGCAACCAATGAAGCCTTGATCGACCTGTTTGAGGAGCTGTTCCCGTGACCCTGACCGTGGTGTTGTTACTGGCGTTTTCCATCGTCCTCGATGTGATTGGCCAGCTGTGTTTCAAATTGGGCGTGGACCGTTTGCCCCAACTCGATGGCGGTTTTCGCCTGCGTGCGTTCTGGGGCCAGGTGTTCAATGCGCCGCTGCTGTGGGCCGGCGTCGGCGCCTATGTGATTGAGTTTTTTGTGTGGCTCGAAGCGCTGTCCCGTGCGCCCTTGAGTCTGCTGTTTCCGCTGGCGGCGTTGGCCTATTGCCTGGTGGTGTTGGCGGGCAGGGTGGTGCTCAAGGAAACCGTCAGCGGACGTCGCTGGCTGGGCACATTGGTGATCACTTTGGGTGTGATGTTGGTAGCAATCGCGGGGAACCAGGCATGACAACGCAAACAACCAATACCGGCTGGCTGCATGGGCGGCTTGGCACCCTGGTGCTGTGGGCACTGCTGATCGCCACCGAAAGCGCCGGGCAGTTGTTCACCAAGGTGGCCGGCGATCAATTGGGGCCGATGGACTTCAGTTGGCAATGGCTGGCGGACGTGGCGCGCAACCCGGGGATTCTGGCGGCGATTGCCAGCTATCTGGGTGCGTTTTTTGTGTGGATGCTGATCCTGCGGCGTAGCAGTTTGTCCCTGGCGTTTCCGCTGAGTTCGCTGGTGTTTGTGGCCGTATTGCTGGGGTCTTGGCTGGGGCTGGGCGAGCACATCAGCGTGCTGCATTGGGTGGGCGTGGTGGTGATTATCGGTGGTATCGCGCTGTTGGCTGAAGGCGAAGAACACTGAAGTTTGTGCTATGAAACACAGGCTCAATGTGGGAGCGGGCTTGCTCGCGAATGCGGTGGGTCAGTTAAGTAGCGGGTGACGGACACACTGCTTTCACGAGCAAGCCCGCTCCCACAATTTTGCTCCCGTGTAATTCAGTCGAAGGTGTAGCTGATCGCCGTCTGCACCTGGCCCTGATTCACATGGCCAGCCTCCTTGACGATGCTGCTCTTGGCCGCCGACCCCACCAGGTGTACCCAGCTGGCGCTGGTCAGCAGCGACCAATGGGGCGCCAGGGGGAAGGCGAAGCTTTGGCTCAGCGTCACATTCTGGAAGCCCCCGCTCGCGTTATAGGGCCGCAAGCCTGAAGCGACGGCTTCGTTGTTGTCCACGCCGAAGAAGGTATTGGTCTGGCGCGCATCGGCAAAATGCGCAACCAGGCTATTGCTGCCGATAATCCCGCCACCCACGGGGTAACCCAACTCGCCGCCGATTTTGCCCAGGGCGCCGCTCTGGGAATGCCCGCCGCCCACGGCCTGGCCCAATTGCGCATAGACCCGCCAGAAATTGGCCGGGGCGTATTGGACGAAGCCGCCCACCTCGGCCATGTCCGACACGTTGCGCAGGCCCTGCAATTCGCCGTTGGAAGTACGCCCCGGAAGGTAGTTGATATAGGGGCCAGCGGTCAGGCCGTGTGTATCCAGGGCGCTCCAGGTGAGGCCGTCATCGGTACTCAGGCTGACGTCGCCCCAATCCAGGTCCAGGTAAGGCACAGGCCGGGTTTCGTAGCGGCTGGCGCTGGGGTCGTGGGGCTGATAGCTGAGGCCCGCGCCCACGTCGCCCGTGATGCCTTCTGCCCACGCGGCACTGCAAAGGCCCCACCCTCCAAGTAAACCGGTGAATACAGCAGCAGCGAGCTTGGACATGGAGACGTTTCCTGAAGGTGGGCAGGCGCGCATGAACGCGCAAACCGACGCGCCTGCGCAAGCACTCATGTTGTTTGTAGCAAGCTACAAAAATTGTAGCTCCTGCGACATATATCGCTGCGCATTTCGCGCTCACCCCCAGCCCTGCGGGGTTTTGGCCAGTTGGCACAGTCCCTGCTCTATCCCTTGGCAAGCGCAGACAGCGCGCTCCTCCAAGGCCCTTTACCTAAAGGAAAGGCAGATGATCAACTGGCATATCGTGTGTGACTTCGACGGGACCATTACCCCCACGGATGTCATCGACAACGTCCTCCAACGCTTCGCCGGCCCCGAGTGGGAAACCATTGAGCAGGAATGGCTGGATGGGCATATCGGTTCACGCGAATGCCTGAGCCGCCAACTGGCGCTGATCAAGGCCACCCCGGCTGAACTGCTGGCGTACTTTGACAGTGTCGAGATCGACCCGGACTTCCCGGATTTTGTCGATCACGTCATGGGCCTGGGTGCTTCCATCGAAGTGGTCAGCGATGGCATCGAGCAGGGCATTGCCCGCATCCTTTCGCGCAACTACGTGACCTTGTTGCCGATCCTCGCCAACCGCCTGCGCCAGGTCGACCAGGACAGCTGGCGCATCGACTTCCCGTATGCCAGCGATGCCTGTCGCGCCGCTGCCGGCAACTGCAAGTGCAAATCCACGCCGCGCAACAAGCGCGTGCTGGTGATCGGCGACGGCAAGTCCGACATGTGCGTGGCCTCCACCGCCGACTTCGTGTTCGCCAAGGGCAGCCTCGCCGACTACTGCGTCGCCCACCAGATTCCTCATGCGCGCTTCGACAGCTTTGCGCAAGTGCCGGCGTTGCTGGCCAAGCTGCCACAAGGCCTCGCTGCCAACGCCACCACCTTCAACACCTCTTCTGACAATCAGGAACTCTTCCATCATGTCTGATATCCGTATCGCTACCGCTGAAGACCAGGTGCTTCTGGATAAAGAAGCCAAGTATTGCTCCTACGGCGACACCGTTCACTACATCGAGCCGCCGCGTATTTTCAGCCGCTGCGAAGGCTCCTATGTGTGGGACACCGAAGACCAGGCCTACCTCGATCTGCAGATGTGGTACTCGGCCGTCAACTTCGGCTATGCCAACCCGCGCCTGAACAACGCGCTGAAAAAGCAGATCGACACCCTGCCGCAAATCGCCAGCCAGTACCTGCACAAAGGCAAGATCGAGCTGTCGGAAATGATCGCGGTCGATGCCAAGAACAAGTTCGGCCTCGACGGCCGTGTGCACTTCAACGTCGGCGGTTCGCAGTCCATCGAGGATTCCCTGAAGGTGGTGCGCAACGCCAGCAACGGCAAAAGCTTGATGTTCGCCTTCGAAGGCGGCTACCACGGGCGCACCCTCGGCGCCTCGTCGATCACCTCTAGCTTCCGCTATCGTCGTCGCTACGGCCACTTTGGCGAACGCGCCAATTTCATCCCATTCCCTTACCACTTCCGTGGCCCGAAGGGCATGACCAAGGAAGAGTACGGCAGCCATTGCGTGCAGCAGTTCGCCCGCTTGTTCGAGACCGAATACAACGGCGTGTGGGACCCTAAGACCAACCAGTGCGAATACGCAGCTTTCTATGTCGAGCCGATCCAGGGCACCGGCGGCTACGTGATCCCGCCGATGAATTTCTACCGCGAGCTCAAGCACGTCCTGGACCAGCACGGCATCCTGATGGTGTCCGACGAAATCCAGATGGGCTTCTATCGCACCGGCAAACTCTGGTCGATCGAGCACTTCGATGTACAGCCGGACGTGATCGTGTTCGGCAAGGCGTTGACCAATGGTCTCAACCCATTGGGCGGTATCTGGGCCCGTGAAGAGTTGATCAACCCGAAGGTGTTCCCGCCAGGTTCGACTCACTCCACCTTCGCCTCCAACCCGTTGGGCACCGCGGTGGGCCTGGAAATGTTCAAGATGACCAGCGAAGTCGACTACGGCGCCATGGTCATGGCCAAGGGCAAATACTTCCTGGAAGGCCTGCAAGACTTGCAAAAACGCTTCCCCATCATCGGCGATGTGGACGGCCTGGGCCTGGCGCTGCGCTGCGAAATCTGCGGCCCGGATGGCTTCACCCCGGACAAGGCGACCCTGGACTACATGGTCGAAGAAGGCATGAAAGGCGACATGCTGGTAGACGGCCAGAAGCTCGGGTTGATCCTCGATGTGGGCGGTTACTACAAGAACGTGATCACCCTGGCGCCGTCCCTGGAAATCAGCTACCCGGAAATCGATCTGGGCCTGAAGTTGCTCGAGCAACTGCTGGTGCGAGCAACCACGCGGTGAATGCTCAAGGGATCGACCTCGGTGAAGGTACTGCCGGTTTCGTTCTCGGTGATGGTCCGGTCGGGATCCTGTTGATCCACGGCCTGACCGGCACACCGACCGAGTTGCGCCAGGTCGCCAAGGGCCTGGCCAAGGCGGGCAACTGCACGGTGTATGTGCCCACGCTGGCCGGGCACTGCGGCGACAACAGCGACTTGCAGGCCACCGGCTGGCAGGACTGGTACGAAGGCGTGCGCAAGACCTTCGTACAGGTCAAGCAACGCCACGGGCAGGTGTTTGTCGGTGGCTTGTCCATGGGCGCGGTGATGTCGATGTATGTGGCGTCCGAACACCCAGGGCAAGTCGCCGGGTTGCTGATGTATTCCACCACCTTGAAGTACGACGGCTGGAGCATCAACAAACTGGCGTTTCTCACGCCCTTGCTGATGAAGATTCCGTTCGGCGTGCACATTTGCAGCTTCGAAGAGAAGCCGCCCTATGGCATTAAGAACGAGCGCCTGCGGGCCATCGTCGAGCGGCAGATGAAGGAAGGCGAGAGCAGTGAGGCGGGGTTGCTGACCATGGAAGGCATCACCGTGCGCGAGCTGCACCGCATGAACGCGGTGGTCAAGAAACGCATGCCCCAGATCAAGGTGCCGGCGCTGGTGCTGCATTCCATCGAGGACGACATCACCAGCCGCTGGAACGCCGATTACGTGGAGCGCCACCTCGGCGGGCCGGTGACCAAGATCCTGCTGGACAACTGCTACCACATGATCACGGTCGATTTGCAGTACCGCCGGGTGATCGAGTTGAGTGCCAGGTTTGTCGAGCAGCACGCAGTGCAACTCAATCGTGTGGCGTGATTAATTTACTTGTAGGAGCGAGCTTGCTGTGGCGAGCAAGCTTGCTTGCGCTGGGGTGCGAAGCACCCCCAAAAGCCTGCGACTGCTGCGCAGTCGAGCGGGAGCAAGCTCCCTCGCCACAGCAAGCTCGCTCCTACAGTAGAGCGGTGTTGATAAGGAAAAACTGTGATTACCACCCAAGCCTTCCCGACCATCCGGGCTATCCAGCGCGATGCCTGGAACGACTGTTTTCCCGGTGCCCTGGAGGATTGGGACTATTACCTGGCCGTGGAAAACGCCGCAATCGATGACTTTCAGTGGCGTTACCTGGCGGTCTTCGAGGATCAAACGCTGGTGGCCGTGGCTGCCGCGTTCATCACCCATTATCGCCTCGACACTACGCTGTCGGGGGCCGGCAAACGCTTGACCGAGCGCCTGGAGCGGCTGTGGCCGGGCGTTTTGCAACTGGCGTTGTACGCCATCGGTTCGCCGGTGGCTGAGCGCTGTGATGCCGGTGTCGCCAGCCATGTGGCCGAATCCCGGCGCCCGTTGCTGTTGCAGCAGTTACTGGCGGCTGCGCGCAGCGATGCCAACGCGCTCGGTATCGGCTTGCTGGCGGTCAAGGATGCGCCCACCAACGACCCGCATTGGGCCCAGAGCTGCCTTGCCGCAGGCTTTCAAAGCATGCCCAGTTTGCCCACGGGGGTGTTGCCCCTGCCTTATGGCTCGGTGGATGCCTACCTGGGGTCGCTGGGCAAATCCACGCGCAAGGACCTGCGCCGCAAACTGCGCGCACCAGGGCCGCGGGTCGAGTGGCGGCGCAATATCGATGACGTGCTGCCCGAGGTCATGCGCCTGTACGAGGCCACGCTCGCGCGCGCAGACTTGCAGTTCGAACGCCTGCCCGCCGGTTACTTCACGGGGGTGCTCGAACACCTGCACGAGCGGGCGGTCTGTGTTCTGTACTGGGTGGACGAGCGCCTGGTGGCGTTCAACCTGATTCTGCTGGATGAGCATCGGCTGGTGGACAAGTTCTTTGGCCATGACCTTGCGTTCAGCCGCGAGTACAACCTGTACTTCCGTAGCTGGTTGACCAATGTCGACTACTGTATTGAACACCGTATTGCGCTGTACGAGTGCGGCCAGGCCGGGTATGCCAGTAAACTGCGCCTGGGGTGCGAGTTCGAGGGCAACAGCCTGTTCTTCCGCCACCGTAACTGGCTGGTCAACGGCCTGCTCAAGCTTGTAAAACTGTTTATTCGACCGGATCGTTCCGACCCTGCCATGGCTGCTGCGATAAGCGAAACCTGATGATTACCAAGACCCGCCAGAAAGCCCGCCCCTTTGCCATCTCGCGTTGGAGCGTCCAGCGCAAGCTGGTGCTGGCGTTCTGGCTGGTCAGCGTGATTCCCACCATGATCGCGGCTGAGCTGGCCGCCACCACGTTGTCGCAGATTTTCGACAGCAACGTGCGGATCTGGCTGCAAGAGTCGACCAAGATCGTCAAGGACGAAATCGGCGACATCCTTCACGACAACGCGCGCATGGCCAAGCTGTTCCTGCGCTATACCAGCCCGCCGTCGTCCAAAAATGCCGAGAAGCATGACCGGCTCACCGCCGACATTGCCGATGCCACCGATATCGACGTGGTCGCGCTGATTCGCACCAGCGACCGTAAAGTGATGTTCAGCACGGCCGCCGATGACATCGTCAGGCAGATCAACCTCACCAGCAACGCGGTGCTGCAAACCGTGCAAGTCGCCGGCGTGAGCACGGGCCTGGTGGTGTCGACCTTCGAAACCAGCCGTGACGGCGTTGATTACCTGTTGCTGGTCGCCACTTACCTGGACAGCAGTTTCCTCACCAGCGTGGCCGACGTGCATTCCCTCGACCTGCGTTTGTACCTGGCCAACCCTGCCGGGTTTTCCGAAATATTTTCCACCCAGCGCTTCGCCAATCACCCCTCGCGCATCCCCAAGAATGTCGAGGCCTACCTGCGCAGCACCAAGCAGCCCAGCGAGCAGTTCACTAACCAGTACAGCGGTTTGTATTGGCCGATTTTCAATGATGCCGGCGAGTTGCAAGGGGTGATCTTCAGCGGCCTGCTACGCCATACCAGCCTGGTGGGGCTGGTGAACCAGAGCAACCTGTTCGTGCTGATCTTCCTGGTCAGCTCGGCGCTGTCACTGGCGGCCGGGTTGTTGGTGTCGCGGCGCCTGACCAAGCCTCTGCGCGATTTGTCCCAAGGCGTGGATGCGGTGATCTCGGGCAGTTATGCGCACCGTGTGGTGGTCAGTGGCGGTGACGAACTGGCGCAATTGAGCAGCACCTTCAACCACATGACCGAACGCCTGGGCGAGTTGCATCATCTGGAAGCCCAACTGCGCCGGCGTGACCGCTTGCATGCCCTGGGTGAAGTCGCCATGGGCCTGGCTCACGAAATTCGCAACCCATTGGGCATCATCAAGACCGCCACCCAACTGTTGCATCGGCGCGCTGACCTGGCGGAAACCGACAAGCGTCACCTGGAATATGTCATCAGCGAAGTCAGCCGCATCAACGAGCTGATTACCGAGTTCCTCGATTTCGCCAAGCCCAACCCGCCGATACGCGTGCAGCAACCGGCACGCGCCCTGGTGGAAGAAATCCTCGGTTTCTGCGGCCCGGAGCTGAGCAGCCATCGCATTGACGCGCAGATCGACGACCAGGCGCCTGGCGCGACGATCTACGCCGATGCCAAGCAGCTCAAGCAGGCCTGTCTCAACCTGATTCTCAACGCCATCGACGCGATGCCCGACGGCGGGCGCCTGACCCTGGGCATTCGCAGCGTGGGCGACAACACCGTGATCAGCATCGCCGATACCGGCGAGGGCATCCCTGCGGACATGGTGGAGCGTATCTTCACGCCATTCGTCACCACCAAGGCCTCGGGCACAGGCCTGGGCCTGGCCAAAGTCTATTCGATCATGGAAAGTCACGACGGCAGCATCGAATGCGCCAGTGAGAAAGATGCCGGCGCGACCTTCAGCCTGTACATTCCGGCTGACGGTGAAGACGACGGTGAAGATGAGGAAGGGCATGACGCATAACGTATTGGTGGTCGACGACGAGCCCAAGCTCTGTGATCTGCTGACCCAGGCCTTGAGCCAGAACGGCATCCAGGTGTTCAGCGCGGGCAATGGCCTGCATGCGCTCAAGGTGCTGGGGGAGGAGGACATCGACCTGGTCATCAGCGACTGGCGCATGCCGGGCATGGACGGGCCGGCGTTGCTGGCCGAAATCAAGGTGCGTTATCCGACCTTGCCGGTGATCGTGATGACGGCCTACAGCACGGTGAAAAACGCCGTGCAGTCGATGCGTAACGGTGCCTATGACTACATTGCCAAGCCGTTCGACATCGACGAGCTGGACATCACCGTGGCCAAGGCCCTGCAGTTTCGCGACATCATGCGCGACAACGCGCGCATGCGCGCCGAGCTGGACGAGCATGCGCAGTTCGACAGCCTGGTGGGCGATAGCCCGGCGTTTCGCCAAGTGCTCCAGGCGGTCGATTCGGTGCGCGACAGCAACGCTACTATCCTGCTGACCGGCGAAAGCGGCACTGGCAAGGAAATGGTCGCCCGCGCCATCCACAAGCATGGCAGCCGTGCCGACCAACCCTTCGTGGCGGTCAATTGCGCGGCCATCCCTGAAGGCTTGCTGGAAAGCGAGATGTTTGGCCATCGCAAAGGCGCGTTCACCGGCGCCGTGGCTGACCGGGTAGGGCGCTTCATGCAGGCCGACAAGGGCACGCTGTTTCTGGATGAGGTGGGTGATATGCCCTTGGCGTTGCAGGCCAAGATTCTGCGCGCCTTGCAGGAGCGGGTTATCGAACCGGTGGGCGACCCCCGCGAGCGCAAGGTGGATGTACGGGTAATTGCCGCCACCAACAAGAACCTGCTGGATGCGGTGGCAGCCAAGGAGTTTCGCGAAGATCTGTATTACCGCCTGAATGTCTTCCCGATTCCGTTGCCGTCCTTGCGTGAACGCGTGGAAGACATCGCGCCCCTGGCGCGCCACTTCGCCCACACCCTGAGCGCGACAACCGGCAAACGCATCACCGGTTTCAGCCCCGAGGCGTTGCAGGCCATGGCGGCGTATCACTGGCCGGGCAATATTCGCGAGCTGCAAAACTGCGTGGAGCGCGCAACCATCGTCGCGGCTTCATCGGTGATCGAGGATATTGATTTGCCGGGGTATCTATTTGCTTCCAAACCGAGCGAGGGCGATGTAACCGCGCTCCTCAGCGACGGCCCAGGCGTGCCGCGGGACCTGGATGCGGCGCTGGCCGAAGTGGAGAAAGCCTACATTCTTGCGGCGTTGCAGGAGAGCAATGGGGTGCAGGCCGCGGCGGCGCAGCGGATCGGCATTTCCGAGCGCAGCTTCTGGTATCGCCTGAAGAAGCTGGGGATTCAGGTAGACAAGATCGTGCGCTGATCTGAGTGTGGGAGCTGGCTTGCCTGCGATGATCGCTCCCACGCTTCGCGTGGGAGTGCCGCTGGTGACGCTCTGCGTCACGCGCGTGGACGCGGAGCGTCGTTGGCTGCATTCCCACGCGGGAGCGTGGGAACGATCTGCCGCGTTGTGTCAGGTGTGCAGGCGTACCCACACGCTGACCAACACCGTCGCGGCCATCAACCAGGCCACGGCGGCGACTGCCAGCGATGCCTCCAACCGCAGCCGATCGACCATTACATACAGCGTCGCCAAATACACAAAGTACGGAATGATCGACCACATCCCGAACAGGATCGTGGTCTTCAAATCCGCAACTGTTCGGCCTTTGCCGACGATGTAATGGGCGATCAGCGCAAAAGTGGGAAACAGCGGCACCAAGCCCGCGATGTAATAGTTTCTGGTCTTGGCCAGCGCCGCCAGGATCAGCACCACTGCGGCGCCAAGTGCAGCCTTCAAGAACAGATCCATCAGTGACTCAACCCGTATTTCTTGACCTTGTCGAACAGGGTGGTCTTGGCCATCCCCAGTTCCTGGCTGGCCTGGGTCAGGTTCCCGCCGCTGCGTTGCAGGGCATCGTTGAGCAGGTTGCGCTCAAAGGCTTCCACCGCCTCGGTAAAGGCAACCCCTTGGTTGCCGCTGCCGGCGCCGCTTTTCTTGAAGGCGGGCAAGCCCAGGGCGAAGCGTTCGGCGACGTTGCGCAACTCACGCACGTTGCCCGGCCAGTCGTGGCTCATCAGGCTGGACAGGGTCTGGTTGTCCAGCTCCGGCACGGCGCGGTCGAAGCGTAGCGACGATTGCTGCAGGAAGTGTTCGAACAGTTGCAGGATGTCTTCGCGCCGCTCGCGCAAAGGCGGCAGTTCCAGGGTGACGACATTGAGGCGGTAGTACAGGTCGCTGCGGAACTGGCTGGCGCGGCTCAACTCGTCGAGGTCGGACTTGGTGGCAGCGATTACCCGACAATCCACTGCCACGCTCTGGTTCGAACCCAGGCGTTCCAACGTACGTTCTTGCAGCACCCGCAGCAATTTGATCTGCAGGTTGATCGGCATGCTCTCTACTTCATCGAGGAACAGCGTGCCTTGATGGGCATGCTCGATCTTGCCGATGCGACGTTTACCGGCGCCGGTGAAGGCGTTGGCCTCGTGGCCGAAAATCTCGCTTTCGAAGAGGTTCTCCGGCAGGCCACCGCAGTTGAGCGCAACGAACTGGTGGGTATGGCGTCGACTGAAATCATGCAGGCAGCGCGCGACCAGTTCCTTGCCGGTGCCGGTTTCGCCTTCGATCAACACGTTGGCCGAGGTGTCGGCGACGTTGGCGATCAGTTCACGCAGGTTTTGCATCGCTGGCGAGCGGCCGATGATGCGGCCTTCCAGCGAGTCGCGCTCGGCCAGTTGCCGGCGTAACGACCAGACTTCCCGCGCCAGGCCGCGCTGTTCCAGGGCGCGGCGTGCCACGTCCACCAGGCGTTCGGGCGAGAAGGGTTTCTCCATGAAGTCGTAGGCGCCGTTACGCATGGCGCCCACCGCCATGGAGATATCGCCATGCCCAGTGATCAACACCACCGGCAGGCTTTTATCCATGGCCTTGAGGCGGGTCAGCAGTTCCAGGCCATCGATGCCCGGCAGGCGGATATCGCTGATGACGATGCCAGCGAAGTTCTCGCCGATGCGCTTGAGCGCTTCTTCGGCGCTGCCCACGCCGACGCTGGTGATGTCCTCGAGCGCCAGTGCTTGCTGGCAACCGAGCAGTACATGGGGGTCGTCTTCGACGATCAGGACGGTAAGGTCTTGGGCTTGTGTATTCATGTCGACTCAGCTCGTTGAGCGCCCACCAATGGCAGGTTAAGGACAAAGGCGGTACCACCATTGGCCGGATGTTCCACGGCAAGGCTACCGCCGGTAGCGGCCGCGAGGCTTGCGGAAAGGGTCAGGCCCAGGCCCAGGCCTTGTTCGCCGGGCTTGGTGGTAAAAAAGGGTTCGAACAAATGCTTGCGCGCCTCGGGGTCGATGCCGTGGCCATTATCACGCACCAACAGGCGGTATTTGCCATCGCCGCTCTGGCCTTCCAGCCACAGTTGCGGCACCGCTTGGGCTTGCATGGCATCGAGCGCGTTACCGATCAGGTTGACCAGGATCTGCTCCAGGCGGGTCTGGTCGATCTGCAATTGGGCGTTGGCAAAGTCACGGTGCACGGTCAACGGCAGGCTGTCCAGGCGCGCGCCGAGCACCTGGAACGCGGCGTCCACGGCCTTGCCGAGGCTGGCTTCGCCCTGGTCGTCGCCGCGCCGAGCAAAGGAGCGCAGGCTGGCGGTGATGCGGCCCATGCGGTCGATCAGTTCGTTGATGGTCTTGAGGTTGGTGCTGGCGGTGTCCAGGGCGCCGCGCTCAAGGAAGCGTACGGTGTTGCCCGACAGCGTGCGCAAGGCCGCCAGCGGCTGGTTCAGTTCGTGGGCGATGCTGGTGGACATCTGGCCGATGGCCGCGAGTTTGCCGGCCTGTACCAGTTCGTCTTGGGCGCGGCGCAAGGTTTCTTCGGCCTGGCGTCGTTCGCGAATCTGGCCCTTGAGCCGTTCGTTGCTGGCGCGCAGGTCGGCGGTGCGTTCGGCAATCCGACGCTCAAGCTGGCTGTTGGCTTCCTGCAAGGCTTCCCGTGCGGCGAGGCGGGTGGCGATGACCTTGCGTCGCTCGTTCCAGGCAATCAGCAGGAAGGCGACCAGGCCGAAGGCGACGGCCACCAGGATGCCCTGGTTGATCGCGGCGCGGCGCAGGTCGTTGAGCGGGGTGAGCAGGGTGAAGTTCCACGGCGTGTCGTTCAGCGGGCGGGTCTGCGCCAGGTAGCTGACCGCGTGCTGGTCGTTGACCACTTCGGTGTTGGCCGGGAAGGTCAGTTTCTCGGTGCCTTCGTTCAGGCGCTCACGGGCCAGGGGTTGCAGTTCATTGAGCGTCGCCCAGTAATATTGCAGGCTGTGGGCCAGGCGGTCCTTGGTGTCATCGCTCAGCGGGCGTACGGCCTTGAGGCGACGCGCCGGGTCGCTGGAAAGAATAATGATGCCGTTCTCATCGCTCACGAAAGCTTCGAGGCGCGCACGTTGCCAGCGCTCTTCTAGCGCTTCGAGGCGTACCTTGACCACAGCGACGCCGATGATCTTGCCGTGCTCTTCCAGGCCATGGGCCAGGTAATAGCCGGGTTCGCCGTTGGTGCTGCCGATGCCGTAGAAACGACCGGGCTGGCCGCGTACGGCGTTCTGGAAATAGGCGCGAAAGGACAGGTCCTCACCTTGGTAACTGTCGGCATCGCGCCAGTTACTGGTGGCCAGCACGCGGCCGGTGGTGTCCATCACGTAGATGGCGCGGCTGCGACTGCGGCGGTTCAGGCCTTCGAGGTAGTCGTTGACCGTCTTGCGGGTTTCCTGGTTCGGGTCGGCGAGCAGTTGGGAAACACTGGACTCCAGTTCCAGCAGGCTGGGCAGGTAGGTGTACTTGCTCAGTTCGCTTTCGACGGTGCGGGCGTGCAGCTCCAACTGGCGTTCGCCGTTGTCGCTGAGGGTGCGGATGCCGTAGTAGTCACTGACCCAGAAGCCGATATAACCCAGGCCGACCATCAGGGCGATGATCAACGGCGGCAGGAACAGTTGGCGTATCAGACGAGGCTTCACGGCAAGTGATGGCGGCGCGGCGCGATATTGATTGGGGTCGCATTTCATCACAGATGCCTTGGGTCAGCTACTTCTCGCCAGTGTAAGAGCGGGCTTGTGTGGGAGTCGGGCTTGCCCGCGATGCAGGCGCCTCGGTGTAACAGTTGCACCGAGGCGATGCCATCGCAGGCAAGCCAGCTCCCACACAAGCCCGGCTCCTACAGGACGAACGGTGTTGCTTTTAGTGCTGCAGGATTTTCTCGAGGAAGTGCTGCGCACGCTCGGAGCGTGCGCTGATGTCGCCGAAGAACTCTTCCTTCGGGCAGTCTTCGATGATCTTGCCGGCGTCCATGAAGATCACGCGGTCGGCCACTTTGCGCGCAAAGCCCATTTCGTGGGTCACACACATCATGGTCATGCCTTCGTGGGCCAGTTGCACCATCACGTCGAGCACTTCGTTGACCATTTCCGGGTCCAGCGCCGAGGTCGGTTCGTCGAACAGCATGACGATCGGGTCCATGGCCAGGGCGCGGGCAATCGCCACACGTTGTTGCTGGCCGCCGGAGAGCTGGCCAGGATGCTTGTGGGCGTGAGCCGACAAGCCCACGCGGTCGAGCAGTTGCAGGCCCTTCTTGGTGGCTTCTTCCTTGCTGCGGCCCAAAACCTTGATCTGCGCGATGGTCAGGTTTTCGGTGATGGTCAGGTGCGGGAACAGCTCGAAGTGCTGAAACACCATGCCCACGCGCGAACGCAGTTTTGGCAGGTTGGTCTTCGGGTCGGCGATGGAGGTGCCGTCGACGACAATGTCGCCTTTCTGGAACGGTTCCAGCGCGTTCACGCATTTGATCAGGGTGGATTTGCCCGAGCCGGACGGCCCGCACACCACGATCACTTCGCCTTTTTTAACCTCAGTGCTGCAATCGGTCAGCACCTGGAAGTCGCCATACCACTTGTTGATGTTCTTGATAGAGATCATACGGCAAACCTTTTTTGCAGACGCTTGACCAGCAGCGAGGCGGAAAAGCTGATGATGAAGTAGACGACACCGGCAAAAATCAGGAACTCGTTGGAGCGGCCGATGATGTCGCCGTTGGAGCGGGCGGAGTTGAGGAAGTCCACCAGGCCCACGGTGTAGACCAGGGAGGTGTCCTGGAACAGGATGATCGACTGTTGCAGCAGCAACGGCGTCATCTTGCGGAACGCCTGGGGCAGGATGATCAGGCGCATGGTCTGGCCGTAGGTCATGCCCATGGCTTGTGCCGCCGCCATCTGGCCCTTGGGAATCGACTGCACGCCGGCTCGTACGATTTCGCAGAAGTACGCAGCCTCGAACATCATGAACGCCACGACGCAGGAGGTGAACGCGCCGATCGGGGTGTCTTCGCCGGTGATCCAGCGCAGCACGAACGGCACCGCCAGGTAGAACCAGGTGATCACCAGCAGCAGCGGGATCGAGCGGAAGTAGTTCACATAGGCGCCGGCCACGCGGGACAGCAGTTTATTGGACGACAAGCGCATCAGGGCCAGAATGGTCCCGATGATGATGCCGCCGACCACACCCATGACCATCAGCTTCAAGGTCATGACCATGCCGTTCCACAGGCCCGGGATGGCGGGGATGATGCCGCTGAAATCGAAGTCCATTATTTGCCCCCCACGGAGATCAGGCCGGGCACTGCGACTTTCTTCTCGACCACGCGCATCAGCAGCATCAGGCTCATGTTCAGGGTGAAGTAGATCAGCGTGGCCAGGGTGAAGGCTTCAAACAGGTTGGCCGAGAACTCGGCGGTCTGTTTGGTTTGCGCCAGCAGTTCCATCAAGCCGATCAAGGACGCCACGGAGGAGTTCTTGAACACGTTGAGGAATTCCGAGGTAAGCGGCGGAATGATGATGCGGTAAGCCTGGGGCAGCAGCACGTTCCAGTAGATCTGCGGCAGCTTGAAGCCCATGGCGCGCGCCGCGGATTCCTGGCCCCGTGGCAGCGCCTGGATACCGGTACGCACTTGCTCGCACACACGGGCGGCAGTGAACAGGCCCAGGCACACTACGACACTCAGGTAGGCCGAAGTGGTCGGGTTCAGGTCTTGTTTGTACCAGTCCTGCAGGTTCTGCGGCAGCATGTCCGGTACCAGGAAGTACCAGATGAACAGCTGAACCAGCAGCGGCACGTTACGAAACAGTTCCACGTAGCAGGTCGCGATGCCCGATACGAGGCGGTTTGGCACCGTGCGCATGACCCCCAGAATGGAGCCCAGCAGCAAGGCGATAATCCATGCCACGACAGCGATGGCGATGGTCCAGCCCAGCCCGGAGAGGTACCAGTCGAGATAAGTCTCGCTGCCCACGCCGGTGGACTTGAAGAACACGCCCCAGTCCCAGTTGTAATTCATTAGGGTCTCCCCTCGAGATCGATCGATGTACAAGCACCCGCTTGGGGAAGATCCGTTCCCGCCTGACGTTGAACGCCAGGCACACACGATCGGCTCGAAAACCGCCAGGTCGAGTGTTCCAAGTTAAAACCAGCAGGTAATTACAGACGCCTGAGGGAGGGTTGGCTCCCTCAGGACATAAGCTTAGTCAGGTATCAGATTTTTACTTCTGGCGCTGGTTTGTCGCTAGGGTTAGCGATCAGCTCCTTGACCTTGTCGCTCATCGGGAAGTTCAGGTTCAGGCCTTTCGGTGGGATCGGGCTTTCGAACCATTTGGCGTAGATCTTGTTGATCTCGCCGGACTTGTACAGGGCGACAATGGCGTCATCCACGGCTTTCTTGAAGTCCGGGTCGCCTTTGCGAACCATGCATGCATAGGCTTCGAATGACTGCGGAGTGCCGGTGATAACCCAGTCATCGGGCTTCTTGGCCTTGGCTTCTTCACCGGCCAGCAGGGCGTCGTCCATCATGAATGCAACGGCACGGCCGCTTTCGAGCATCTGGAAGGATTCGCCGTGGTCTTTGGCGGAGATAACGTTCATGCCCATTTGCTTGTCGGCGTTCATCGCCTTGATGATGCGCTCGGACGTGGTGCCGGCGGTGGTCACGACGTTTTTGCCTTTCAGGTCGGCAAAGTCAGCGTAGGACGGCTTGCCTTCCTTGTCTTTCTTGACCAGCAGGCGGGTGCCGATTTCGAAGATGTTGACGGTGAAGTCAACTTGCTGGGCGCGTTCGGCGTTATTGGTGGTGGAGCCGCACTCCAGATCCGCGGTGCCGTTCTGGATCAACGGGATACGGGTTTGCGAGGTCACCAGGTTGTACTTGGCTTTGAGGTCGGGTTTGTTCAGGTCTTTTTTCAGTTGCTCGACAACGGCCAACTGGATGTCGTGGGAGTAGCCCACGGGTTTGCCCGAACCATCCGCGATGTAGGAAAACGGAATGGAGCTGTCGCGGTGAGCGAGAGTGATGGTGCCGGAGTCGTTGATTTTCTTCAGTGTGCCGGTGAGTTCGGCGGCAAAAACTGGAGTGCTGATCAGAGCAGCAGCGATAGCTGCGCCCAGGATATGGGGAACGATGCGCATCAATACTTCCTCGACATTTGTTTTTTTTATGAAGCCAGCTGAACGGCTCTCTTGTACAGCAACTGCCCGTGACGGCTCCTAAGGCGCCTCAGGCAATCGTTGAAGAGTGTAGAGCATGAGTCGTGCCATACCGAAAATAAAAGGATAACTACATGATTTATATGGAAATTAACTTTTTGTTTCGATGATATTTTCGGTCTTTGATCCGGCAAACCGAATAGAGCAGAGGGGCACGTTCGGAAAACCGAATAGTCTGTAGAGCGAGCTTGCTCGCGAAAAACGCAAAAACGCCGCGTTTATGCTGAATAAACGCGGCGCTCTCTAGTTTTCTGCGAGCAAGCTCGCTCCTACAGTCAGGCGGTCAGGCCGCTTCGATCTTGCTGCGGTTCTGCTCGACCTTGGACAAATAGCGTTGCAGGTTTTCCTGCTCCTGCTCGGTGGTGAACAGGCCAAGCTTGGTACGGCGCCACAGCACGTCCTGCGGTTGCGTCACCCACTCTTCGGCGCACAGATAGTCGACTTCGCGGCTATACAGGCCGCCACCCAGGTGGTCACCCAGATCGGCGAGCGTTTGCACGCCCTCCAGCAAGCGCCAGGTGCGGCTGCCGTAAGTGGTGGACCAGCGGCGGGCGATCTCGCTCGGTACCCAGTCGAACTTGGCGCGGATGGCGTCAGCCAGGGCTTCAGGGGTGGTCATGTCTTCACCGCCGGGCAGGCTGGCCGTGGCGGTCCAGCTAGGGCGCATCTGGGTGAAGTACGGCGCCAGTTGGGCCATGGCCGACTCGGCCAGTTTGCGATAGGTGGTCAGCTTGCCGCCGAATACCGACAGGATCGGCGCTTCGCCGGTGCCGCCGGACAAGGCCAGGGTGTAATCGCGCGTGATGGCCGATGGGTTGTCGGACTCGTCGTTGCACAGCGGGCGCACGCCGGAGTAAGTGTGGACGATATCGTCACGGCTCAGTTGTTTCTTGAAGTGCGCGTTGACCACTTTGAGCATGTAGTCGGTTTCGCCTTCGGTGATCGCCACTGCAGCCGGGTCGCCGGTGTATTCGCGGTCGGTGGTGCCGATGATCGTCAAGTGGTTCAGGTACGGAATAGTGAAGACGATGCGCTGGTCTTCGTTCTGCAGGATGTGCGCGTGGGCGCCTTCGTACAGGCGCGGCACGATCAGGTGGCTGCCTTGAATCAGGCGGATGCCGTAGGGCGAATCCAGCTTCAGGTCGTCCTTGATGAATTTGGCCACCCAAGGGCCGGCAGCATTCACCAGGGCGCGGGCGCGGATCGAGAACAGGCTGCCGTCGGCACGCTCCATGTTCATTTCCCACAGGCCGTTACTGCGATGGGCGCTGACGCAACGGGTCTGCGTGTGGATGTGCGCGCCTTTCTCGCGGGCCGCCATGGCGTTGAGCACGACCAAGCGGGCGTCATCGACCCAGCAGTCGGAGTATTCGAAGCCTCGGGTAATTTCACTTTTCAGCGGGCTGTCGGCACCGAACTTGAGGCTTTTGGAGCCTGCCAGTTTTTCGCGCTTGCCCAAGTGGTCATACAGGAACAAGCCAGCGCGAATCATCCACGCCGGGCGCAAGTGCGGGCGGTGCGGCAGCACGAAGCGCATTTGCTTGACGATGTGTGGGGCTTTGCCTAGCAGCACCTCACGTTCGGCCAGGGCTTCGCGCACCAGGCGGAATTCGTAGTGTTCCAGGTAACGCAGGCCGCCGTGGATCAGCTTACTGCTGGCCGAGGAGGTGTGGCTGGCCAAGTCATCCTTTTCGCAAAGGAATACCGACAAACCGCGACCGGCTGCGTCTGCCGCAATCCCGACGCCATTGATCCCGCCACCAATTACGGCAACGTCATAGACTTCGGCAAGCGGTGGAGCAGGCAAGGTGGAAGGGTTCATCGGCTGGCCTCGCGATCTTTTCGTCTTGGAATTCGAACATTAATGTTCATTTGCGAAAATGGTAGCTGATAATTGCGGGCACAGCCACCCGACTTCGATTGAAAAAACTCATCGAAGGGCGGAGAAAGGAAGAATTATGAACAAAGGTGAATGTATGGGTGTGAGTGAGGCCGTCATCGCGGGCAAGCCCGGCTCCCACATTTAATCGCATTTCAAACTGTGGGAGTCGGGCTTGCCCGCGATGACGCCTGAACAGGCGCTAAACGACTTCCAGCCGCACCTTGTGCTCATTCAGCACTTGCACCAAGGCCGGCACCGGCTGCTGGTCAGTCACCAGGCAGTCCACCAGGCTGATCGGCCCCAGGCGAATCATGGCATTGCGCCCGAATTTGCTGGAGTCTGCCGCCAGAATCACTTGCCGCGCATTGGCGATGATGGCCTGGGAAACCCGCACTTCTTGGTAATCGAAGTCCAGCAGGCTGCCGTCCTCGTCGATCCCGCTGATGCCCACCAGGGCAAAGTCGACCTTGAACTGGTTGATGAAGTCGACACTGGCCTGGCCCACCACGCCACCGTCACGGCGTACATTGCCGCCGGTGAGCAACACATCAAAGTCGTCCTTGGCACTGAGCATGGTGGCGACGTTGAGGTTGTTGGTGATGATTTTCAGGTGGTTGTGATTGAGCAGCGCACGGGCGATGGATTCGGTGGTGGTGCCAATGTTGATGAACAGCGAGGCATGATCGGGAATCTGCGCGGCGATGGCTTCACCGATGCGTTGCTTCTCGTCGCGCATCTGGTCGGCACGCATGGCGTACGCGGTATTCTCGACACTGGAGTCATAGGCTGCGCCGCCGTGGTAGCGGCGCAACAGGTTGGCGTCCGCCAGCTGGTTGATATCGCGGCGGATGGTTTGCGGGGTGACAACGAATAGCTGCGCCATTTCCTCGATACTGACGTAGCCGCGTTCGCGGACCAGTTCGAGGATTTGTTGTTGGCGGGGAGGCAGATTCATGGGGCGTCCTTTGGGCTGCCATACAAAAGTGGCCCATGATGACGCAGGAATCCGCTCCCTGCCAGTTACAACCTACCGTAAGCCAGCGCTTGGCTTATTCGGCGCCTTCGTGCGGCTCCCAGTCACGGGTGCGGCTCACGGCTTTTTGCCAGCCGGCATAGAGTTTTTCTTTGGCCGCTTCATCCAGCTGTGGTTCGAACTCGCGCTCGATCACTGCTTTGCCGCGCAACTCGTCCAGGCTGCCCCAGAAGCCACACGCCAGGCCGGCCAGGTAGGCTGCGCCCAAGGCAGTGGTCTCACGCATTTGCGGGCGTTCTACCTGGGTGCCGAGGATGTCGGCCTGGAATTGCATCAGGAAATTGTTGGCAACCGCGCCGCCGTCCACGCGCAAGGCCTTGAGGCGTTCGCCCGAGTCCTGTTGCATGGCGTCGAGGACGTCGCGGGTCTGGTAGGCAATCGACTCCAGGGCTGCGCGAATAATGTGGTCTACGCGTACGCCACGGGTCAGGCCGAACAGTGCGCCACGGGCATACGGGTCCCAGTAGGGCGCGCCGAGGCCGGTGAAGGCGGGTACCAGGTACACGCCGTTGCTGTCTTTGACCTTGCCGGCAAAGTATTCGGTGTCGTGGGCATCGTTGATGATCTTCAGTTCGTCACGCAGCCATTGCACGGTGGAGCCGCCGTTGAAGACCGCGCCTTCCAGGGCATAGGCAACCTCACCGCGCGGGCCGCAGGCAATGGTGGTGAGCATGCCGTGCTTGGATTTCACCGCCTTGTCGCCGGTGTTCATCAGCAGGAAGCAGCCGGTGCCGTAGGTGTTCTTGGCCTGGCCCGCCTCCACGCACATCTGGCCAAACAGGGCCGCTTGCTGGTCGCCGGCAATGCCACCGATAGCGATGCCGCTCTTGGTACGGCCATAGATTTGCGACGATGACTTCACTTCAGGGAGCATTTCCCGTGGGATGTCGAGAATCTCCAGCATCTTCGCATCCCACTCCAGGGTGTGGATGTTGAAGAGCATGGTGCGCGACGCGTTGGTGTAGTCGGTGACGTGGGTCTTGCCGCCGGTAAATTTCCAGATCAGCCAGCTGTCGACAGTGCCGAACAGCAGTTCGCCATTGCGCGCACGTTCGCGGCTGCCTTCGACGTTGTCGAGGATCCATTTGAGCTTGGTGCCGGAGAAGTACGGGTCGGTCACAAGGCCCGTGGTGTCGCTGATGTATTGCTCATGGCCGTCGCGCTTGAGCTGCTGGCAGATCTCGGTACTGCGGCGGCACTGCCAGACAATAGCGTTGTAGATCGGGCGGCCGGTGATCTTGTCCCAGACCACCGTGGTTTCACGCTGGTTGGTGATACCGATGGCGGCCACCTGGTCATGGTGCAGGCCGGCCTGGGCCAGCGCCTCAACCATCACCGCGCTCTGGGTGGCGAAGATTTCCATCGGGTCATGTTCAACCCAGCCCGCCTGCGGGTAGTGCTGGACGAATTCACGCTGGGCGGTACACACCACGTTGGCGTCACGATCGAAGATGATCGCCCGGGAACTGGTGGTGCCCTGATCAAGGGCAATGATGTAGTTCTTATTCTGAAGGTCGGTCATGTCAATTGCCTTGGACGAAATAAGGAAGTCAGAAATCAGCCTGGGCCGCGAAGGGCAGGGGACCAGGCTGGCGCTTTCAGGAAATACGAGTCTTGCCGTTGACAGCCGTGTCAGGTGTTTCTTCAGCGATAGCCGGTGCTGCGCTCGGCAGATGGCGGGCAATCAGCCCGCGATAGGCCGCAGCACCCAGGCATGCGCCGACAATCGGGGCGAAAATCGGCACCAGGAAGTAAGGAATATCTCGACCGCCAGTAAAGGCCATTTCACCCCAACCGGCGAAAAAGGTCATCAGCTTGGGGCCGAAATCCCGTGCCGGGTTCATCGCAAAGCCGGTCAGGGGGCCCATGGCGCTACCAATCACCGCGATCAGCAAACCGATCAGCAGGGGCGCCAGGGGGCCGCGTGGCAGGCCGTTGTTATCGTCGGTGAGGGCCATGATCACGCCCATCAGGATGGCGGTGATGACCATTTCCACCAGGAATGCCTGGGCCGTGCTCAGCAGCGCATGAGGATAGGTGGAGAACACCGAGGCCAATTCCAGGCTGGCTTGGGAGCCGCGGACCATGTGGTGGGTTTGTTCGTAATCGAAAAACAGATTGCTGTAGAGCGTGTACACCAGGGCGGCGGAGCAAAAGGCGCCGGCGACCTGGGCAAGAATATAGAAGGGCAGTTTGCGCTTTTCAAAATCGGCAAAGATGCACAGGGCGATACTGACCGCTGGGTTGAGGTGAGCCCCGGAAATACCGGCACTCAGGTAGATCGCCATGCTCACGCCGACCCCCCAGATGATACTGATTTCCCACAAGCCAAAGCTCGCACCCGCGACCTTGAGCGCGGCGACGCATCCTGTACCGAAGAAGATCAGCAGCGCGGTGCCCAGGAATTCGGCCATGCATTGGCTCGAAAGTGAAGGCTGTTGAAGAGCAGTTGTCATGGAAAACCTCAATTGTTGTTCTTGTCTTGCGCACGGCCTCAACGGGCAGTTGCGCGATATTCACCACGAGAAGGATCCCCATCCTGGATCGCGGCTTACTGCGGAGTACCAGAGGATTATTCCTACGGTATTCGGAAACGAAAAAATATAGACAAGAATGACCGCTGTCAAAGGTCGAAAGTGAACCATTGGTCATTTCCGAACTATTGGTGTGATGAATGATCATGGCCAAGGCGCGTTGCTTAAGCGGTAATAGGTCTGTGCTAGAGCGTTTTAGGTAGGCTTGGCCTAGAATTGGCCATCAGTTTGCCCGCCCGGAGCCGCTATGACCCCTGCATTGGACCTGTTGAAAAAAGTTCGCGCCGAACATCGTGTGCATAGTTATGAACATGATCCCAAGGCAGCCTCGTATGGGCTGGAGGCCGCGGAGAAATTGAGCCTGGACCCGGCCCAGGTGTTCAAGACGCTGCTGGCGAGCAGTGAGAAGGGTGAATTGTTGGTGGCGGTGGTGCCGGTCGTCGGAAGTCTGGACTTGAAAGCCCTGGCTCACGCTGCGGGTGTGAAGAAAGTCGAAATGGCTGACCCGGCAGCGGCGCAGCGCTCCACGGGTTATCTGTTGGGCGGCATCAGTCCGTTGGGGCAGAAAAAGCGCCTGCGCACGTTTATCGATGAAACGGCGCAACCCTTTGCAACGATTTTTGTCAGCGCGGGCAGAAGAGGCCTGGAAGTTGAATTGCCAGCGGCGGTGCTGGCAGAACACACCCAGGCCAAATTCGCACCGATCGGGCGGGCCTGATAATCATCTTTGAAGTCTATGAGGATCAAATGTGGAAGCTGGCTTGCCTGCGATAGCATCAACGCGGTGTAACAGATAACCCGAGTTGTCTGTATCGCAGGCAAGCCAGCTCCCACAGTTTGATCCGGTTTCGTCAGTGAGCGACGCTGTGGCGGCGCACGCCTGACTCAACAGCGGGAATCTGCGCCGCTGTGCTGCCGGATGCCTGGAACACCACCAAATGTTCAGCCGCCACACGGATCCCCACCTCTGCGCCCACTTGGTGATCGGCATGGCTGGGGAAAATCGACTCTAATTGCGCGCCGGTCGGCAGCTGTAACCGGTACAGCGTTGAGGCGCCGAGGAAGGTCTTGCCGACGATCCGGGCTTTCAACGCGCTGTCCGGCGCATACACGATGTCGTCCGGGCGCAGCAGCACATCCACTGCTGCACCGGTCGGCAAGGTATAGGCTCGGTTTCCGCGCAAGTCGCCCAGTTCAGTGCTGACCGATTCCGGTGAGTTCAGCCGCCCACGGATGAAATACCCCTGGCCGATGAAACTGGCAACGTAAGGCGTCTGCGGTTCGTGATAGAGGTTGTAGGGTGTGTCCCACTGCTCCAGTCGGCCTTCCTTGAAGACCCCGACGTGATCGCTGACGGCGAAGGCCTCTTCCTGATCATGGGTCACCAGGATCGCGCTAGTGCCGCGTGCCTTGAGGATGTCGCGCACTTCATGGCTGAGCTTGCGGCGCAGTTCGCCATCGAGGTTGGAAAAGGGTTCATCCAGCAACAGCAGCTGCGGCTCCGGCGCCAGGGCGCGGGCGAGGGCGACGCGTTGTTGCTGGCCACCGGAAAGCTCATGGGGGAAGCGCTTGCCCAGGTTCTTCAAGTTGACCAGTTCCAGCAACTCGGCGACCACGCGCTCTTTTTGCGGGTGTTTGCGAATGCCAAAGGCGATGTTGTCAGTCACGCTCAGGTGCGGGAACAATGCGTAGTCCTGGAACACCATACCGATGCGACGCTTCTCCGGCGCGAGGGTGAAACCGGCGCGGGAGATGACGTCGCCCGCCAGGCTGATTTCGCCTTCATGCACCGGCTCAAAGCCTGCGATCGCGCGCAGGGTAGTGGTCTTGCCGCAGCCCGAAGAGCCGAGCAGGCAACCGATATCACCGGCGTTGAGGTGCAGGTTGAGGTTCTGCACCACCCGCTGGTCTTGATAGCCGCATGCCAGATTGCGCAGGTTCAGCAGTAATGGCTGGCTCATGCGTGGTGGTACGACGGCGGGACGAGGAATTCGAGCAATGCTTTTTGCGCATGCAGGCGGTTCTCGGCCTGATCCCACGCGACTGAGCGCGGATCGTCGAGCAGGTCCTGGCTGATTTCTTCGCCCCGGTGGGCGGGTAGGCAGTGCATGAACAGCACGTCCGGCGCGGCCAGGTCGAGCAACGCGCGAGTCACCTGGAACGGCGCGAACCGGGCCAGGCGCTTGGCGGTTTCGTCTTCCTGGCCCATGGAGGTCCAGACGTCTGTGCTCACCAGGTGCGCGCCGACCACTGCGTCTTTTGGATCGCGCAGCAGTTGCACACGGCCATCGGCCTTGGCCATGAACTCGGCGCTGGGCTCGTAGCCTTCAGGGCAGGCGATACGCAGGTGGAAGTCGAACTGGATCGCCGCTTCTATATAGCTGTTGCACATATTGTTGCCGTCGCCGATCCAGGCCACGGTCTTTCCTTGGATCGAGCCACGGTGTTCGAGGAAGGTTTGCATGTCGGCCAGCAACTGGCAGGGATGCAGGTCATCGGACAGGCCGTTGATCACGGGCACACGGGAGTTGGCGGCAAATTCGGTCAAGGTGCTGTGGGCGAAGGTACGGATCATCACGGCATCGAGCATGCGCGACATCACGATGGCGCAATCGCTGATCGGCTCACCACGGCCCAACTGGGTGTCGCGCGGTGACAGGAAGATGGCCTGGCCACCCAGCTGGATCATGCCGGCTTCGAACGACAGGCGTGTGCGCGTCGAGGACTTTTCGAAAATCATCCCGAGCACCCGGTTTTTCAACGGCTCAAACAGTACACCGCGGTTACGCAGGTCTTTAAGCTCAATGCCGCGACGGATCACGCTGACCAGCTCTTCGGGCGTGCAATCCATCAGGGAGAGAAAGTGCCTTGCGCTCATCATTAACTACCTTTTGCAACAGACCGCAGATACTCAAAGCCTTGTTTATTGCGACAACGGGCGAGACCTGCGGCGAAAGCCGCACGGGGCGACGAAATAGGGGAAGACGCGATATTGACATTAAATGTCGCGTTTTACCAATAGGGCTACGGCTTTAGGGATGTTCAAGCAGGGCGCTGGCGCGCGTTTGAAGACGATTTCCTGACAGCAGCGAGCCATTTGTACACTGGCGTCCAGGCCTTTTGCAATGCGCGGGGGCGGGCTTGGGCCAGGCCGCGTCGGTTTCAGCGCCTGCTGGCAAGGTTTCTGAAACATTTGCTCATGCTTAGCCATGCCCTGGCCTATGCCTGTCGATTCACAACGCGAAGGTTGCTGGCGCCCCAAGTGGTCGCGGCCCATAGTTGAGCCAAAGCCCCTATAAAAGAGACTGGCCATGACCAAGACTCTCCACCACCGTGCCTGCCACCTGTGCGAAGCCATCTGCGGCCTCACCCTGGAAACCACCCAAGGCGAAGACGGTCGCCTGGCGATCACCTCGATCAAGGGCGACCCTCTGGACAGTTTCAGTCGCGGCCACATCTGCCCCAAAGCCGTGGCCCTGCAGGACATCCAGAATGACCCGGACCGCCTGCACCAACCCATGCGGCGGGTGGGCAGCGAATGGCAGCCGATTGGCTGGGATGAAGCCTTTGCCCTGGTGGCCGAGCGGCTTGCGGGTATCCAGGCGCGGCATGGGCAGAACGCGGTGGCGGTGTATCAGGGCAACCCAAGCGTGCATAACTATGGGTTGATGACCCACAGCAACTACTTTCTAGGGCTGTTGAAGACGCGCAATCGCTTTTCCGCGACCTCGGTAGACCAGTTGCCTCATCACCTCACCAGCCACCTGATGTACGGCCACGGCCTGTTGTTGCCCATCCCCGACATCGACCAGACCGACTTCATGTTGATCCTCGGCGGCAACCCGCTGGCCTCCAATGGCAGCATCATGACCGTGCCCGATGTGGAAAAACGCCTCAAGGCCATCCAGGCGCGGGGCGGAAAAGTGGTGGTGGTCGACCCGCGGCGCAGCGAGACGGCAGCCATCGCCGACCAGCACGTGTTCGTACGTCCCGGCGGCGATGCGGCGTTGTTGTTTGGGGTGCTCAACACGTTGTTCACAGAAGGGCTGACACGCGACAGCCATTTGCCGGTGGAAGGCCTGGATGATGTACGCAAGGCGATTGCCGGCTTCGATGCCGAGGCCATGAGCCGCCAGTGTGCGGTGCCTGCCGAGCAGATCCGCCAGTTGGCCAGGGACTTCGCCGGCGCTGACAAGGCCGTTTGTTATGGCCGCATGGGGGTCTCGACCCAGGCGTTTGGCACGCTGTGCCATTGGCTGGTGCAACTGATCAACCTGGTGACCGGCAATCTGGACCGCGTCGGCGGCGCGCTCTGCACCAGCCCCGCGGTGGACCTGGTGGCCTCCACCAGCGGCGGCCATTTCAACCGCTGGCAGAGCCGCGTGTCCGGACGCCCGGAGTACGGTGGAGAACTGCCGGTGTCGGCGCTGGCCGAAGAAATGCTGACCGAGGGTGAAGGGCAGATCCGCGCCCTCGTGACGGTGGCCGGCAACCCGGTGCTGTCCACACCTAACGGTCGCCAATTGGAGCAAGCACTGGACGGGTTGGAATTCATGGTCAGCATCGACCTGTATATCAACGAGACCACGCGTTATGCCGACCTGATCTTGCCCTCCACCTCGGCGCTGGAAAACGATCACTACGACACCACCTTCAATCTGTTTGCGGTGCGCAATGTCACGCGCTTCAATCGTGCCATCCTGCCCAAGCCTGAGGGGGCGTTGCATGACTGGGAGATTTTTGTCGGCTTGGCCAAGGCGTTTGCGGCGCACACTGGCGCGGTGCTCAAGCCCACCCTGCCACCGGCACAGATGATCGACTTCGGCCTGCGTGCGGGTGCCTATGGTGACGCATCCAGTCATAAACTGTCGGTGGCCATGCTGGCGGATCATCCCCATGGCGTGGACCTGGGGCCGCTCAAGCCCAACCTCGGGGCACGTTTGAAAACCGCGGATGGCAAGGTGCAAGCGGCACCGGCCGTGATCCTGGCAGACCTGGCGCGTTTCACCGCGCAGCCGTTGCCGGTGGCCGACGAACTGCTATTGATTGGCAGGCGGCATGTGCGCAGCAATAATTCCTGGATGCATAACTATCACCGGCTGGTGAAGGGTAAGCCACGCCATCAACTGCTGATGCACCCCGATGATCTGGCTAGCCGTCAGTTGAGCGATGGCCAGCGGGTGCGGGTGAGTTCGCGTATCGGTATGGTCGAGGTGGAAGTAGCGGCCAGCACGGACATGATGCCGGGTGTGGTCAGCCTGCCTCACGGCTGGGGCCACGGTCGTCCGGGCGTGCAGATGAGCATCGCGAGCAACCAGCCGGGGGCGAGTGCGAATGACTTGACCGACGAGCGGCAATTGGATGAGTTGTCGGGTAATGCGGCGCTCAATGGCGTACCGGTGAAGGTGGCGGCGGCCTGAGCATCCTGCTGGATTTTTGCGTTACAATGCGCCACCGTGCCGACCCGTGAGTCGCAAAGTTCCTGCAGAGGTGTTCCATGGATATCATCGAAACGATCAAAGAGCAGATTGCCAACAACACCATTCTGCTTTACATGAAGGGCGCACCTAACGCGCCTCAGTGCGGTTTCTCCGCAAAAGCGTCCCAGGCCGTCATGCAATGCGGCGAGAAGTTCGCTTACGTGGATATCCTGCAAAACCCTGAAATCCGTGCCAACCTGCCAAAGTACGCCAACTGGCCGACTTTCCCGCAGTTGTGGGTAGCCGGTGAGCTGGTTGGCGGTAGCGACATCATCACTGAAATGGCAGCTGATGGTTCGCTGCAAGCGCTGATCAAAGACGCAGCGCAAAAAGCAGCAGTCAAGACTGACGCCTAATTGGCGAGCAATAAAAAGCCCCGCTTCTCTGGTGAGAGCGGGGCTTTTTTGTGCCTGAACGCTACGGGTTATTCACCCATCTGCGATTGCAGGTAATTCTCCAGGCTGACCTTGTCGATCAGGCCCAACTGGGTTTCAAGCCAGTCGATATGCTCTTCCTGATCTTCCAGGATATCTTCCAGCAGTTCACGGCTGCCGAAATCGCCCTTGGTTTCGCAGTGAGCGATAGCGGCTTTCAGATCGCTGTGGCTCTTGCGCTCAAAGCCCAGGTCGCTGCTGATCATTTCCTGGGTGTGCTCGCCGATGTTCAGCTTGCCCAAGTCCTGTACGTTCGGCAGGCCTTCCAGGAACAGGATGCGCTTGATCAGCGCGTCGGCGTCCTTCATGGCCTTGATCGACTCTTTGTATTCACGCTTGCCGAGCTTTTCCAGGCCCCAATCGTCGTACATGCGCGCATGCAGAAAGTACTGATTGATCGCGACCAGTTCATTGGCAAGGATTTTGTTGAGTTGCTGGATGACTGAGATGTCGCCTTTCATGACTGGGGTCCTGCCCTGTAATAGCTGTGTATAGGGCGGAGTCTGAGCGGTGAAAATCCTAGTGTCAAACCTAAGTTATTGAATAATAAATGAAAATTAATCGGAATAAGAATGTTTGTGTTCCGCGTCTTGGCGCTAACTATTTGAATTGATGGCATAAAAAAACCGGACACTAGGTCCGGTTCTTCAAAACATGCCTATTCAGGCGTGTTTAAATTCTGCTGGGTAGGGGAGCGCGGCCTGGGCTGTTTGCAGCTGCGTCAGGGTTTCCCGTACCACTTGCTTGGCCAGGCAAGCACATTTGCCACACTGGCTGGCAACGCCGGTGGTTTCACGTACTTCCTTATAGCTGCAGCAACCTTCGTAGATTGCTTCGCGGATTTGTCCGTCGGTGACGCCAGTGCAGAGGCAGACATACATAAGTGAGAACCGTCGCGGGTTTATGGCTTAAGTGCGATGGATCTTAATGTTAACGAGAATGATTGTCAAAATAGTTTCAGCAGCAATCCGGGGGGAATTGCCCGTGCGCTGACGAACGGTTTTTTCGGTGTATGATGGTCGGTCTTCACGAAGCGTGATTGCGTCATATTTCTGTCTGTTTCCACAGGCAGATTCGACCGGTCCTTTTACTTCAATCGTCACCCCTATATCAGGAGATATCCAATGAGCGTACTCGTCGGTAAACAAGCCCCGGATTTCGACGTACCAGCCGTCCTCGGCAATGGCGAAATCGTAGACAGCTTCAAGCTGTCTGAAGCCATCAAAGGCAAATACGGCCTGGTGTTCTTCTACCCGCTGGACTTCACCTTCGTCTGCCCTTCAGAGCTGATCGCCCTGGACCACCGCATGGACGATTTTAAGGCGCGCAATGTTGAAGTGGTCGCGGTTTCCATCGACTCCCATTTCACCCACAACGCCTGGCGCAACACCGCCATCAACGACGGCGGCATTGGCAAAGTCAAATACACCATGGCTGCCGACATGAAGCACGACATCGCCAAGGCCTACGACGTTGAGTCCGAAGGCGGCGTGGCGTTCCGTGGCGCGTTCCTGATCGACGACAAGGGCGTTGTGCGCTCGCAGATCATCAACGACCTGCCGCTGGGCCGTAACATGGAAGAGCTGATCCGCCTGGTCGACGCGCTGCAATTCCACGAAGAGCACGGCGAAGTCTGCCCTGCCAACTGGAAAAAAGGCGACAAAGGCATGAACGCTTCGCCAGAAGGCGTTGCGGCTTACCTGACCGAGAACGCTGGCAAGCTGTAAGCCAACGTCACGGTAAAAAAAACCGGCCTGAAAAGGCCGGTTTTTTTATGCGCGGGATTTGACTTCAGTCGTTGAAGTCTTCCCAGCCGCCCATCTGCTTCCAGCGGTTGACGATGCCGCAGAACAGCTCGGCGGTCTTCTCGGTGTCGTAGCGGGCCGAGTGGGCTTCACGCCCGTCAAAGTCGATACCGGCCGCCTGGCAGGCTTTGGCCAGAACGGTCTGACCGTAGGCCAGGCCTGCAAGCGTTGCGGTGTCGAAACTGGAGAACGGATGAAACGGGTTGCGCTTCATGTCCAACCGCGCCACGGCGGCGTTCAGGAAGCCCAGGTCGAAACTGCTGTTGTGACCGACCAGGATCGCACGTTTGCAGCCATTGGCCTTCAATGCCTTGCGCACGCCACGGAAGATGTCGGTCAGCGCCGCTTCTTCACTTACCGCCATGCGCAGTGGGTGGTCGAGCTTGATCCCGGTGAATTCCAGGGCAGCGGCTTCGATATTGGCGCCTTCAAACGGCTCGACGCGAAAGAAATGGGTGTGCTCCGGGTACACAAAGCCCTGTTCGTCCATGCCGATGGTGGTTGCGGCAATTTCCAGCAAGGCATCGGTGGCGCAGTTGAAACCACCGGTTTCTACGTCGATGACGACCGGCAGATAGCCGCGAAAACGCTCGGCCATCGGATGGCGCGAGCCACCACCGCCGTGCTCTTGTTCGTCGTCGTAATGGTCTTCACTCACTTGCTTTCCTCCAGCAGGCGCCAGCGCAGTGTTTCACCGGCGCGCAGCGGGATAACGGTCAGCTCGCCAAACGGCAGGCTGGCAGGGGCGGTCCAGTCTTCACGAACCAGGGTAATGCGGTCGGTATTCGCCGGCAGGCCGTAGAAACGCGGGCCGTTGAGGCTGGCGAAACCTTCGAGCTTGTCCAGAGCATTACGTTGTTCAAACGCTTCGGCGTACAACTCGATGGCGGCAAACGCGGTGTAGCAGCCGGCGCAGCCGCATGCGGCTTCCTTGGCGTGCTGGGCGTGGGGCGCCGAGTCGGTGCCGAGGAAGAACTTCGGGTTGCCGCTGGTGGCGGCATCCAGCAGGGCTACCTGATGGGTGTTGCGTTTGAGGATCGGCAGGCAGTAGAAGTGCGGCCGAATCCCGCCCACCAGCATGTGGTTGCGGTTGTAGAGCAGGTGATGGGCCGTGATGGTCGCGCCAACGTTGGCCGACGCCTCGCTGACGAACTGCACCGCATCGGCGGTGGTGATGTGTTCAAACACCACCTTGAGCGTGGGGAACAGCTCGACCACACGACGCATGTGTTCATCGATGAAGATTTTTTCGCGATCGAACACGTCCACATCGCCACGGGTGACTTCCCCGTGGATCAGCAATGGCATGCCGACCTCCGCCATGGCTTCGATTGCCGGCAGGATCTTATCGATGCTGGTCACGCCGGAATCGGAGTTGGTGGTCGCGCCTGCCGGGTACAGCTTGGCGGCGTGCACGTAACCGCTGGCCTTGGCTTCACGGATTTCTTCAGGCTGGGTGCGGTCGGTGAGGTAGAGCACCATCAACGGTTCGAAGCGGCTGCCGGCCGGTCGCGCAGCGAGGATGCGCTGGCGATAGGCGTCGGCTTCTGCGGCATTGCGCACCGGAGGTACGAGGTTAGGCATGATGATGGCGCGGCCAAACGTGCGCGCGACATCGGCCACGGTTTGAGGTAACGCAGCACCATCGCGAAGATGAATATGCCAGTCGTCGGGACGCAGCAGGGTCAGGCGGTCGGACATTGGGGATTCCAGGCGGGTCAATCTGGTGGGAATGCTACCGGAAAAGACTCTTGCAGGCACTCGCTATCAAGTTTTGCCGGATGCTACCGATATCTCCGGGTATGCCTTAACGATGTATGACGCTTTGAAGTGTTGTAGAAACCAGTGGAGCCTCCCGTGCGCCAGTATTATCTAGCCCTGCTCAGTGTGTTCGCCAGCCTGCCTGCGGCGGCCCTCACGTTCCAGACACGTCTGGAGAATATTGAGTGGAAGGTAGAGGGCGATCAGTTCGAGTGCCGCCTGACCCAGCCGATCAGCGATTTCGGTTCCGGTGAATTCGTACGCCGGGCCGGCGAACAGGCGACGTTTCGTCTGAAAACCTATGGCAGCAGCCTCGGCGCCGGCTCCGCAACCCTGTTGGCCGCTGCCGCGCCTTGGCAGCCGGGCCGAGGTGATATCAACCTGGGGGCCGTGCGTGTCGGCAGCGGCGACGTCCTGTTCAATAGCTCCCAGGCCCAGGCCGGCCGCCTGTTCACGGGTTTGCTTGAAGGGCGCAGCCCGACCGTGCGGCATTACGGGCGTCAAGGCGGCTACTCGGAAATTCGCCTGCTGCCTGTGAAGTTCAACAAGGCGTACAACGATTATCAGGTGTGCACCACCAAGCTGCTGCCCATGAATTACGACCAGGTCAAACAGACTGAAGTGGGCTTCCCCGGTGGTGGTATTGAGCTGGACGCGGCGGCCAAGAAGAAGTTGTCGGTGATCCTGGCATTCATGAAAGCCGATCCCACGGTCAACCATGTCGAGTTGAACGGTCATTCCGATAACAGTGGCAATCGCCTGACCAACCGTGACGTCTCACGGCGCCGCGCCCTGGCGGTGATGGACTACTTCAAGGCCAACGGCATTCAGGAATCGCAAATCACGATGCGCTTCCATGGCGAAAGCTACCCCTTGGCGCCCAACACCAATGCCGCCAACCGTGCGCGTAACCGCCGTGTGAATATTCAGCTGGAGCGCGTGGCTGCCCCCGAGAAACCGGCGCCCCAGACCATTGCGCCAAGCAACCCGGCGGCTACCTCATAAGGGCGACCATCGGTCGCCCACTCGACATAATCTGTCGCTTTATCTTCATTTGCTGTCGCGCCCCTGTAATTTCACGGTTTTGATCGGTAGAATCGTCGCCTTTCCGTACAACCCCGTGGAGTGATGGCATGGCCGACGTAAACAAGGTCGTTCTCGCGTATTCCGGCGGCCTGGACACTTCGGTGATCCTCAAGTGGCTGCAGGATACTTATAACTGTGAAGTGGTGACCTTCACCGCTGACCTGGGTCAGGGTGAAGAGGTCGAGCCTGCACGTGCCAAGGCGCAAGCCATGGGCGTGAAAGAGATCTACATTGACGACCTGCGCGAAGAATTCGTCCGCGATTTCGTTTTCCCGATGTTTCGCGCCAACACTGTCTACGAAGGTGAGTACCTGCTGGGTACCTCCATCGCACGTCCGCTGATCGCCAAGCGCCTGATCGAGATCGCCAACGAAACGGGCGCCGACGCCATTTCTCACGGCGCCACCGGCAAGGGCAACGACCAGGTCCGTTTCGAACTGGGTGCCTACGCACTCAAGCCAGGCGTTAAAGTCATTGCGCCGTGGCGTGAATGGGATCTGCTGTCCCGTGAAAAGCTGATGGATTACGCTGAAAAGCACGCCATCCCGATCGAGCGCCACGGCAAGAAGAAGTCGCCGTACTCAATGGACGCCAACCTGTTGCACATCTCCTATGAAGGCGGCGTGCTGGAAGACACCTGGACCGAGCACGAAGAAGACATGTGGAAATGGACGGTCTCCCCGGAGAACGCTCCAGACAAGGCGCAGTACCTGGAACTGACTTACCGTAACGGCGATATCGTTGCGCTGGACGGCGTTGAAATGACCCCGGCCACCGTACTGGCGACCCTGAACCGGATCGGTGGCCAGCATGGTATCGGCCGTCTCGACATCGTCGAGAACCGTTACGTGGGCATGAAGTCCCGTGGCTGCTACGAAACCCCAGGTGGCACCATCATGCTGCGCGCCCACCGCGCCATCGAATCCATCACCCTGGACCGCGAAGTCGCTCACCTCAAAGACGAGCTGATGCCCAAGTACGCCAGCCTGATCTACACCGGTTACTGGTGGAGCCCTGAGCGTCTGATGCTGCAACAGATGATCGACGCCTCCCAGGCTCATGTGAACGGTGTTGTGCGCCTGAAGCTGTACAAGGGCAACGTGATCGTCACCGGCCGCAAGTCCGATGAGTCGCTGTTCGACTCCAACATCGCCACCTTCGAAGAAGACGGCGGGGCCTACAATCAGGCGGACGCGGCAGGCTTCATCAAGTTGAACGCACTGCGCATGCGCATTGCTGCCAACAAGGGCCGCTCGTTGTTCTGAACCGTGCGCCTGTCGTGAAAAATGGCCCCTTATGCAAGGGGCCATTTTTTTTGCCTGGATTTTAGATGTCGCACTGTTTATTAGCGTTTAGCGTGTGTTTAAGGTTTTTTCGTAACTTGCGCAATTATTTACCGGTTTATCTTTTTTTAAGGCTGAATCATTTTTTACATCTGGGGAGGAACTATGTCTGACAGAAAATTCACTCATGTAGTTGCAATGGAGATGTGAGTTGTTGAATTTTCTGTAGGAATTGCGGAAATGTTGAAATATGTTAAATGGAACTAATGCGGACGGTTTTTCCGGGTCGGTTTGCGGGCGTCATTGCGACAAGCAAGGGGCATTTCCTGAAAGTCTTGTGCGGCACGTTTACCTTCAGGGGCTCATGCCCCAGACATTTCACTCAAAATATGTGCGCGCCGGGAAAGGTCTGAAAGCAACCATAAAGCTACATGCATCTAAGTTGGCGAATTTTTGTAGGTTAATTCCTATCTTCTTGTGGGTTGGGTCTCTGCCTGCTCTTGCTCGGGGTGGAATGCTATGCCAACTAGTAATCGACTAGGCTATTGTGTTTGCTCTAAATAATTCGAACAGCGAAATTGGACTTTCTCATGAATAAAGTGCTGATCGTGGATGATCATCCCGTCATTCGTCTTGCTGTGCGCATGCTAATGGAGCGTCATGGTTATGAGGTCGTTGCCGAGACTGATAACGGTGTCGATGCGTTGCAACTTGCACGGGAACATATGCCGGATATTGTGATACTGGATATCGGAATCCCCAAGCTCGACGGCTTGGAAGTTATTTGTCGGCTGGCTTCGACCAAGCAAGCCGTCTCGTTCAAGGTGCTGGTGCTGACGTCCCAGGCTCCCGGCCATTTTTCCATGCGCTGCATGCAGGCGGGTGCCGCCGGCTATGTGTGCAAGCAGCAGGATCTGACAGAGTTGCTCAGTGCCATCAAGGCGGTGCTTTCCGGCTATAGCTATTTCCCGAACCAGGCGCTCAACTCAGTGCGGTCAACCATGGGCAATGCCAGTGAAGCCGACATGGTCGAACGCTTATCGGGGCGGGAGATGATGGTGCTGCAGCAACTGGCCCGTGGCAAAACCAACAAGGAGATTGCCGATGGCATGTTCCTCAGCAACAAAACCGTCAGTACCTACAAGACGCGCTTGCTGCTCAAGCTCAATGCCAGGTCCCTCGTGGACTTGATCGAACTGGCCCAGCGCAACGGCCTGGTCTAGGAGGATATTGCATCTCTTGAATACCCGTGTAACCGGCAGAAAAAAGCCTCCGTCAGGGAGGCTTCCGGCCGCCAACGGCTCGATCAGAGATCGAAGTCGTAATCGGCCAGCTGTTTTTGCAAGCGTCGCTCTTCCAGAAGATTGTCGATAGTGCGGCGTTTGCTTAAATTGGTCTTGGCCACCTCTGCCACAGGTGCCTCTACCACATCGTCATCCGACTCAACGAGGTCGTCTTCCACTTCCAGTTGTTCGTTGCCAGCGCTCATAAGGTCAACTCCAGGCTAAGACTGCCGTTGGGGCTCCTTATAGCGATAATCCGCGAACGGGTAAAAAAGATTTTTTCAATCGCCTGATCACAAAAAGCAATGATCGCTCAATCGTCGGAGGTCTTGTCCTTGTATTCGCACAAGTCTTCGATACGGCAGCTGCCGCAGCGCGGCTTGCGGGCCTGGCAAACGTAGCGTCCGTGCAGGATCAGCCAATGGTGGGAGTCGAGCAAATAGGGCTTGGGCACGAACTTCATCAATTGCTTTTCCACCTCAACCACATTCTTGCCCCGTGCAATGCCGGTTCGGTTGCTGACGCGGAAAATGTGCGTGTCCACCGCCATGGTCAACTGCCGAAACGCCGTATTGAGCACCACGTTCGCCGTTTTGCGGCCCACGCCTGGCAAGGCTTCGAGGGCTTCGCGGGTTTGTGGCACCTCACCCCCATGCAGCTCCAACAACAGGCGGCACGTTTCGATCACATTCTTGGCCTTGCTGTTATACAGGCCGATGGTTTTGATGTATTCGGACAAGCCTTCCACACCCAGGGCGTAAATCGCGGCGGGTGTATTGGCCACGGGGTACAACTTCGCCGTGGCCTTGTTAACGCCTACGTCTGTGGATTGAGCCGATAGGATCACCGCAATCAGTAATTCGAACGGTGAGGAGTAGGCCAGTTCGGTTTTCGGTTCCGGATTGTCTTCGTGAAACCTGCGGAAGATTTCCAGGCGTTTTGCGGCATTCATAGGGACAGGCGTTTCCTTGCAGGCGGTCGGCGTGATGTTAGCAATACACAGCGCACTGGGTCAGCCGTTGGCCTCGGCATCTTGCAGCGTTTGCTCGGCGGCATTCAATGCGGCTTTCAAGGTTGCCAATTGATGCTCGTCGGCATGGTGATCCTGAGCCTTTTTCAACGCTGCACGGCGCATGGCCAGCTGGATTTTTGCGCGCTTGAACTCGGCGCTTTTAGTGGTCGTCTTTGGTGGCTGCGGTGAGCTGTTGGCCTCCAGTGCGGCAAGCGCCTGCTCGGATGCCTCGAACTGCCGCTGCAGCATAATCAATTGCGACTGTTGCTCAAAGGTCGGCGGATGCCCAAACGCTTTCAAGGATTTGTGCAACTGAGCGCGACTCATGGCGACGCTGCTTTTGGCCTGCTTGATCGCAGCGTCCTGAGCGGCCTGAGTGTTATCAACCGGTGCCACCTCCATCGGCGCTGTGCGCTTGGCTCGTGCCAGGCGTTCGGCGAGCTTGTAGGCTTCTTCACGTTGCAGGCGGGCGTTACGTTGCTCGAAGCGCCGCCGCGCCCGGTTGCGTTTGAGGTCGCGTACACGCCGTTCATCATCGTTGCTGGCCAAGTCACCGACGATAGGCAGAACGTCAGCAAGTGGGCGCATCTCGATACAGTCGACAGGGCAAGGCGCAACGCACAGGTCGCAACCGGTGCACTCGTCGACAATCACGGTGTGCATCAACTTGGCGGCACCCACAATGGCGTCCACCGGGCAGGCCTGGATGCATTTGGTACAGCCGATGCATTCGGCCTCGCGGATATAGGCGACTTGCGCAGGCGCATCTCCACGGCTGGTGTCCAGCTCCAGTACCGGCAGGCGCAGCAGTTGCGCGAGCCCGGCAATGGTTTCCTGCCCACCGGGCGGGCACTTGTTGATGGCTTCGCCTTTAGCGATGCCTTCTGCGTAGGGCTTGCAGCCCGGGTGCCCGCACTTGCCGCATTGAGTCTGCGGCAGCAGCGCGTCGATACGTTGAATGAGGTTCATGCTGTGATCATAGCGTTGATGCCCGGTCCAGGGAGGAGGGCAAGCTGAGAAGCCCCGCTGTAGCAACAGCGGGGCATTTTGCAGAGGTTACTTGATGCGTTGACCCGGCTTGGCACCGCTGTCCGGGCTCAGCAGGTAGATTTCTTCGCCGCCAGGGCCCGCAGCCATCACCATGCCTTCGGAAATGCCAAACTTCATTTTTCGTGGCTTGAGGTTGGCGATCATCATGGTCAGGCGACCATCGAGCTTGGACGGGTCCGGGTAAGCGCTCTTGATGCCGGAGAACACGTTGCGCTGTTCGTCACCGATATCCAGCGTCAGGCGCAGCAGCTTGTCGGCGCCTTCCACGGCCTCGGCCTTGATGATCAGCGCCACGCGCAGGTCCACGGCGGCAAAGGCGTCGAAATCGATTTCCGGGGAAATCGGGTCCTTGACCAGCTCGCCATTGCCCGCCGGCGCGGATTGGCCGGTATCGGTCTGGCTGGCCACCAGGTCTTCTTTCGAAGCATCGGTCATGGCCTGGACTTTCACCGGGTCAATCCGGGTCATCAAGGGCTTGAACGCGTTCAACTGATGATTACCGAGCAAGGTGGTGTGATCGTTCCAGCTCAACGGCGCCACGTTGAGGAACACCTCGGCATCGGCGGCCAGCAATGGCAGCACCGGCTTGAGGAAGATCACCAACTGACGGAACAGGTTGACCCCGGTGGCGCAGATCGCCTGAACCTCCGCTTCCTTGCCTTCCTGCTTGTTCAGCGACCATGGCGCCTTGTCGGCGATCCAGGCGTTGGCGCGGTCGGCCAGGCCCATGATCTCGCGCATGGCGCGGGCAAAGTCGCGGGCTTCATAAGCGTCGGCGATGCTCGGCGCGGCGGCCAGGAAGGCGTCGGTCAGTTCCGGTGCGGCGTTCTCGGCTACCAGTACACCGGCGTTGCCCTTGTGGATGAACCCGGCGCAACGGCTGGCGATGTTGACGACTTTACCTACAAGGTCCGAGTTGACCTTCTGTACGAAGTCTTCCAGGTTCAGGTCCAGGTCGTCCACACCACGGCCCAGCTTGGATGCGTAGTAATAGCGCAGGTATTCCGGCGACAGATGGTCCAGGTAGGTGCGCGCCTTGATAAAGGTGCCACGGGACTTGGACATTTTCTGGCCGTTGACCGTCAGGTAGCCGTGCACGGCGATGCCGGTCGGCTTGCGGTAGCCCGAGCCTTCAAGCATTGCCGGCCAGAACAGCGCGTGGAAGTTGACGATGTCCTTGCCGATGAAGTGGTACAGCTCGGCGGTGGAGTCCTTGCCCCAGAACGCGTCGAAGTCCAACTGCGGGGTGCGGTCGCACAGGTTCTTGAAGCTGGCCATGTAGCCGATCGGCGCGTCCAGCCATACATAGAAATACTTGCCTGGCTCGCCCGGAATCTCGAAGCCGAAGTACGGCGCGTCGCGGGAGATGTCCCACTGCTGCAGGCCACTGTCGAGCCATTCGGAGAGTTTGTTGGCCACGGCGTCCTGCAAGGTGCCGCTGCGCGTCCAGGTTTGCAGCATTTGCTGGAAATCCGGGAGCTTGAAGAAGAAGTGCTGCGAGTCCTTGAGCACCGGCGTGGCGCCGGAGATCGCTGACTTGGGATCCTTCAAGTCGGTCGGTGCGTAGGTCGCACCACATTTTTCGCAGTTGTCGCCGTACTGGTCTTCGGTGCCGCATTTCGGGCAGGTGCCCTTGATGAAACGGTCGGCCAGGAACATTTTCTTTTCCGGGTCGAAATACTGGGTCACCGAACGTTGGTCGATGTGCCCGGCTTCCTTCAACCGCAGGTAGATCTGGCTCGACAGCTCGCGGTTTTCGTCGGAGTGGGTCGAGTGGAAATTGTCGAAGTCCACCAGGAACTCGGCAAAGTCGGCGCTGTGTTCAGCCTGCACATTGGCGATCAGCTGTTCCGGGGTGATGCCTTCCTTTTCGGCGCGCAACATGATGGCCGAACCGTGGGCGTCGTCCGCGCAGACATAAATGCATTGATTGCCGCGATGCTTCTGGAAGCGCACCCACATATCGGTCTGGATGTACTCAAGCATATGGCCAAGATGGATCGAACCATTGGCATAGGGCAGGGCGCTGGTGACGAGGATCTTGCGTGGCTCGGACATGGGGCTCGGCTACTTGATGAAACGGAGGTCGGCCACTATAAAGCGCCGGGAAATTTATTTCACCCCGTGACGCTGTTTCAGAATCTTCCGTACTTTCGAAAGCATGCCGTTCGGCGGCTGGAACGGTTAGGATAGCCGCCTGTTTCAGTCAGTCTTTTTTTCGGGAGTAGCCCATGAGCGCCGTCAATCGCGCAGCGGTGGAAGCCGTTCTTCGCCAGTACACCGACCCCTATTTGAACCAAGACCCGGTCAGTGCCGGCTGTGTACGTGCCATCGAGGTCCAGGGCGACCAGGTGTCGGTGCAGTTGCAACTGGGTTATGCCGCGGGCCTGTTCAAAAGCGGTTGGGCGCAGATGCTGCAAATGGCTATCGAGGGCCTCGACGGTGTGGGTTCGGCCAAGGTCGACATCCAATGCGTGATCACGCCGCACAAGGCCCAGGCGCAGATCCCGGGTCTGGCCAACGTCAAGAATGTGGTGGCGGTGGCTTCCGGCAAGGGTGGCGTGGGTAAATCCACCACCGCGGCCAACCTGGCCCTGGCCTTGGCCTGGGAAGGGGCGCGCGTGGGCATTCTCGATGCCGATATCTACGGGCCGAGCCAGGGCGTGATGTTCGGCATCGCCGAAGGCACACGGCCGAAGGTCAAGGATCAGAAATGGTTTGTACCGATCGAGTCGCTGGGTGTGGAAGTGATGTCCATGGCGTTTCTCACCGATGACAACACGCCGATGGTCTGGCGCGGGCCAATGGTCTCCGGTGCGTTGCTGCAATTGGTCACACAAACAGCTTGGGGCGACCTCGACTACCTGGTGATCGACATGCCGCCAGGCACCGGCGACATTCAACTGACCCTGGCGCAGAAAGTGCCGGTGGCCGGTGCGGTGATTGTCACCACGCCTCAGGACCTGGCGCTGCTGGACGCCAGGAAAGGTGTGGAGATGTTCCGCAAGGTCAACATCCCGGTGCTGGGCGTCGTGGAAAACATGGCGGTGCACATCTGTTCCAACTGCGGGCATGCCGAGCATCTGTTCGGTGAAGGTGGGGGAGAGAAGCTGGCTACTCAATATGGCGTTGAACTGCTGGCATCGCTGCCATTGGCGATGGAGATTCGCGAGCAGGCCGATGGTGGCAAACCTACCGTCGCGGCAGAGGCCGATGGGCAGATCGCGATGATCTATCAGGAATTGGCCCGTCACGTCGGTGCGCGGATTGTTTTGCAGGAAGCGACGGCGCCGGCAATGCCGACCATTACCGTGAGCGACGATTGATTAGGCTTTAACGGTTACGCGAAAAGCCTGACGATCCGTGGTGCTCTCAGGTTTTTCGCGAGCGAGCTCGCTCCTACAGGTGGGGCGCCAATAGGGCTTGTTGCTACTTTGCGCAATGCACGTGTAAGCATTCGCTTACTTTTTCGTAAGTGTTTGGTTTTTTTAGCGGTTACGTACGTCTTGAATCGACGAAGCTATTATCTATCTTTTTGAAAAATAACGATTATTTTCATGCTGGCGAGCGGCAACGTTTGTCAGCCCGCCGTGGGGATCGCGTTGAACTTCCCTTGGAACGCTCTAACATCAGCCCTGTGTCCACGGATTGGCACAGCCATCAAGGAACGATGGTTTAAAGGAACGTCGCAGGATGCGATTCATCAGGATGATGAAAAGGAATACAGGGACTAGGGAAAAAATGTGGGCGGGTCATACCGCCCCTTTTTTTGCCTGTAGAAAAGTGAACCCAGGCACCCGAACGCAAAAAAGGCCCTCAAGGGCCTTTTTTTGTTGGGCAGTGGCGCTTTAGCGCTCTAGTTGCTCAATCTTGTTGGGCTTGCCATCCCATTCGGCGGCGTCCGGCATCGGATCTTTGCGCTCAGTGATGTTTGGCCAGATGTCTGCCAACTCGACGTTCAACTGAATGAATTGCTCCATGCCCGCAGGCACTTCGTCCTCGGAGAAAATCGCGACGGCCGGGCATTCTGGTTCACACAGGGCGCAGTCGATGCACTCATCCGGGTGGATAACCAGGAAATTCGGGCCTTCGTAGAAGCAGTCCACCGGACAGACTTCTACGCAGTCGGTGTACTTGCACTTGATGCAGTTGTCGGTGACGACGAAGGTCATTTCTAATTTTCTCCTCAGGCGGCGGCAGCGAAACCCCTTGTGGTGGGGTTCGCGAGGTTTGAGAGCGATAGTCTGCGGACCAGGCTAAAAGCCCGCAGCATCCCAAACCGCGCGAGATTCTATCAGCTTGCAAGCGTCTGCGTTATATCCGAGTCTTCAGTGCATATAACATTTCGAGCGCTTTACGCGGCGTCAAGTCATCCAGGTCAAGCTTTGCCAACTCATCCAGCACCGGATGGGGCAGGCTGGCGAACATATCGCTCTGATGCGGCGCGGCAGGTTTCTTGCTGGCCTTGGCTGGGCTGGCGACCACGGTTTCATGGGGCAGGGCCGTGGTTTCCAGGCGGCTGAGGTGTTCGCGGGCACGGGTGATCACCTCGTTCGGCACACCGGCCAACTGCGCCACGGCCAGGCCGTAGCTCTGGCTCGCAGGCCCTGGCAGCACATGGTGCAGGAACACGATGCGCTCGTTGTGCTCGGTGGCATTGAGATGCACGTTGGCCACCAGCGGCTCGCTTTCCGGCAACACCGTCAGCTCGAAGTAGTGCGTGGCGAACAGCGTGTACGCACGCAAATGCGCCAAGCGTTCGGCCGCGGCCCAAGCCAGGGACAGGCCGTCGAAGGTGCTGGTACCGCGACCTACTTCGTCCATCAGCACCAGGCTGCGTTCGGTGGCGTTGTGCAGAATGTTGGCGGTTTCGCTCATTTCCACCATAAAGGTCGAACGGCCACCGGCCAGGTCATCGCTGGAGCCGATCCGCGTGAAAATGCGGTCCACCAGCGACAATTCGCAACTGGCTGCGGGTACGAAGCTGCCGATATGCGCCAACAGCACGATCAACGCGGTCTGGCGCATGTAGGTGGATTTACCACCCATGTTCGGACCGGTGATTACCAACATGCGGGTATCGTCGTCCAGCGACAGGTCATTGGCGACGAACGGCGTGGTCAGCACCTGCTCTACCACCGGGTGACGGCCTTGCACGATGCGCATGCACGGTTCGCTGACAAACCGTGGGCAGTTGAGGTCCAGGTTCAGCGCCCGTTCGGCGAGGTTGCTCAACACATCCAGCTCCGCCAGGGCGGCGGCGGTGTCTTGCAACGGCGCCAGGCGGCTGATCAGGTCCTCGAGCAAGGCTTCGTACAGCATCTTTTCCCGCGCCAGGGCGCGGCTTTTGGCTGACAGCGCCTTGTCTTCGAACTCTTTGAGCTCTGGGGTGATAAAACGCTCGGCGCCTTTGAGGGTCTGGCGACGTTGATAGTCGATAGGCGCAGACTCCGCCTGCTTGCTCGGCAACTCGATAAAGTAGCCATGCACGCGGTTGTAGCCGACTTTCAGGTTAGCCAGGCCGGTACGGGCTTTTTCGCGGGCTTCCAGGTCGATCAGGAACTGCCCGGCGTTTTCGCTCAGGGATTGCAGCTCATCCAGCTCACTGTCGTAGCCGGTTTTCAACACACCGCCGTCACGAATGATCGCCGGCGGGTTGTCGATGATGGCCTTTTCCAGCAACGCGGCGAGGTCCGGGTACGTGCCGGCCGTCACGGCCAGCTGTTGCAGGTGCGGCGTGTCCAGTTCGGTCATCGCCACTTGCAACTGCGGCAGGGCGCTCAAGGCATCACGCAGGCGCGCCAGGTCACGGGGCCGTGCATTGCGCAAACCGATCCGTGCCAGGATACGTTCGATATCGCCGATTTCTTTCAGTTGCGGCTGCAATTTTTCAAAGCGGTAGCCGTCCAGCAGGCAGGTAATAGACGTCTGACGCGCTTGCAGCACGGTCAAGTCCCGCAGCGGACGGTTCAGCCAACGGGTCAGCAAACGGCTGCCCATGGCGGTCTGGCAACGGTCTACCACCGATTGCAGGGTGTTATCGCGGCCACCGGCCAGGTTGGTGTCCAGTTCCAGGTTGCGACGGCTGGCGCCATCAAGCACCACGGTATCGTCCAGACGCTCATGGCGCAGGCTGCGCAAGTGCGGCAGGGCCGTGCGCTGGGTTTCCTTGGCGTAGCTGAGCAGGCAGCCGGCAGCGCCGATAGCCAGGGTCAGGGTTTCGCAACCAAAGCCTTTAAGGTCCTGCACCGAGAACTGCTGGCACAGACTTTTCAGTGCCGAATCACGTTCAAAATCCCACGGTGCACGACGTTTGGTTCCCCGACGCTTCTCGGCGGGCAAGTCCTTGGGCCAATCATCCGGGATCAACAACTCCACCGGATTGATACGCTCCAGCTCCGCCAGCAGGTTTTCCCAACCCTTGATCTCCAGCACGCTGAAGTTGCCGCTGGTGATATCCAGCACCGACAGGCCGAACAGACGCTCATCGCCCAACACCGCCGCAATCAGGTTATCGCGACGCTCATCCAGCAACGCCTCATCACTCACCGTGCCTGGGGTGATGATGCGCACCACCTGGCGCTCCACCGGCCCTTTGCTGGTGGCCGGGTCACCGATCTGCTCACAGATCACCACCGACTCGCCCAGCTTGACCAGCTTGACCAAGTAGCCTTCCAACGAGTGATAAGGAATCCCACACATCGGAATCGACTGCCCCGCCGACTGCCCGCGCGCGGTCAGGGTAATGTCCAGCAGCTTGGCGGCCTTCTTCGCGTCTTCGTAGAAGATCTCGTAGAAGTCGCCCATGCGATAGAACATCAACTGATCAGGGTGCTGGTTTTTCAGGCGCCAGTACTGCTGCATCATCGGGGTGTGGGAGGACAGGTCTGAAGTGTTTTTACTCATTGGGTAGTAGGCAAATTCGTTGAAAGTGATGGGGCAAAGGGGGCGCTTGGCCCAGCATTTTTTGCGATGGCGGCAAGGTTAACACGCGAGGTCGGGGGTTCGCAGGTCGCAAACGGATAGGTAAAAAGCAAAAGCGGTGCCGCCCCGATATCCACCACTAAAGGAGCGGCGCCGCCACAGGTTAGCGGTTGCCCGCCTTTTCTATTTTCGCGGCTTACTGGGTATTAACCGGCGAATCCAACACCTTCACCCCATCATCAACCACCGCCTTGACCATTTCCTGCAAGTCATGCGAAGCCCAGGCGTAACGGTCCGTCTCCTTGGTCATCGCCGCATCTTCTACGAGCAGCTTGGCGACGTGGAGAAGATTGGAGGTGGGGTGCAAGGCGTTTTGCAAGGAAACACCGCTGTTAATGCGTGAACCTGCTCTGGTTTTTCATAAAGCCGTGTTTATGAAGAATTGTTTAAGTTGCGCTCGCAGGTCGTGCCTTCGCGAGATTCTTTCCGGGGCGAGCGTTTTTGAGCGGGTGAATATAATTTCGAATAATCAGGGTTTTAGAAAAAACATCCGCACTAAAAAGAATCGTTGATGTGATTTTTATTAGCTTCCTATCATTTTTTTCTGGCTCTCTATTCCAAAAAGGTCTTTTGTCGAAAAATTCGGAGCATGTTTTATTGCTCACAGATGTAACAAATTGTTTCATTTTTTTGCCGTTTTTCGGTATCGACAAGGGGGCTTTCTGTCGGCGAACAGGTGAGTTCCGTTCGTTGCGACGCAGTGGGTTAAGCCTGGGACATTGATGATTTTGCGTGTGTCTGTTCGGCGCACTGCAAACAAGGGATTTGACAATTATCGAGGCTTGAACCCATGAATCATGTGATCAACTCCATACTGGAAAATGCATCAACTCGCCCCTCAATCGGCCATACCAACCCCGCGCTACTGCATGACGTCCTATGGCGAGCCCTGGAGCACGCACTCAAGGCCAACACGGATGATGCTTCCCACACCCCGCATGCCCGTGCCTGTCTCAGGATCTATGCTGAAATCGATACGCTGTCGTATCTGGACAAGGGTGATTCGAAATTGGCCGCAGCTCTGGGCAAGGCGTTCTTCGAATCGCGCTCCAGCAAAGACGTCGAGGCATTCTGGAAGTTGTTACTGATCAAGCAACTGCTGTTCGAATTGTCGGTCAGGGGTGTGGCGACCCAGATTGCTTCGCAAGCCAGTCTGCCTCGTCAGTTGCTCACGCTCGATCCGCAGTTGATTGCAGCGCCTGCGGGCGTGAATATCAGCCTGGGAGTGCTGTGCAAGGAAACCGATCAGCTCAAGCATTCCGTTGTGCTGGTCTTGCAGAAACTGGCACAGCACGTCGAGGATCGTGGCCTGAAAAAGCCTCAAGTCACTGCGCAGCTTCTGCTGGAGTTGTACAACGCCGTGTGGTCGGGCAGTAATGGCACCGATATCGAGTCACAGATTTTTTACGCCGACAGTGTGTATGACGCGTTGCCCGACGTGCATCACGCCCTGGGCCTGGCGCCGCAGGAAAAATGGCTGACTTTGTTCACCTGGTTATACGGCGACAAGGATGGCCGCCCCTATGACACCAACCAGCACACCGAAACCCTGGTGGTGGCGCTGGAAACGGCGCTGCGCAATCGCTACATCGCTGATATCGACAGTCTGATCAAGGACGGCGGCGCACGGCATCGCCTTGAAGAGATTCGTGCTCGCGTGGGCAAGGATCATCCCGAGCATTTCAAGCGTCCCGCCGAACTGATCGACGCACTGAGCAGCATCCGTTTTACCCAGCCCGCCGCCATCGACCGTCTGCTGCTGCGGGTGCATGCGTTTGGCTTTCACTATCTGGATATCGAGTTTCGTGAAAACGCCGAGATGTTCAGCTGCGTGGTCAATGAGATCCTTTCCAGCCAGTGGCTGGAAACCATCGGCCTGGGCCAGGGCCGGCACTATCACGAGCTGGATGAGCGTGCGCGTCAGGCCGCCCTTGAGGTCGCGCTGGAGGGCGGGGCGGCCCGGACGCCCGCTGCCCTGTGGCAGGAGTATTTGCAACGCACCACGCCGATTTACACGCGGAAAGTCGAGCAATATGCCGGCCAGGATTACATTGCGCTGATGGAGCAGGATCCGAGCTATATCCGCATGCACGATGCGCGCAACGCGGTGGAACGGTTTGAAATGATTGACCGTTATCGCGACCGGATGAAAATCCACGGGATCGCCGAGTACACCTCGGCCCTCAGCGCGCTGGAGGTGCTGTTCCTGATGAAAGCGGCCCAGGTACGGGACGGGATTGACATCGCTCTGCAACCTGAAGACCTGGCAGGTGCCGAGCGCACGGTGGCCACGGTGCATGAGGTGTACGAAAACCCGGTGTACCGCCAGCACCTGGCAACGCGCGGCAACCGCCAATACATCACGTTTGGCCCCAGCGACACGGGCAAGCAAGGCGGCAAGGCCATGCACAAGCTGAACATGGCGATTGCCAACCAGCACAAGTTGATCGCGGCCCGTTATGGCATCGAGGTGGTCGTCCACGTCATCATGGGCGGGGAACACGCACGGTGTAATGGGGTGATCGCCGAGACCTTGCAGGAGTTCGGCGCGCTGGAGGGCCCGGAAACCCGCTTCATGCTGGCCGGCTGCGCGGAGATGCGCGCTCATCTGCTGACCCGCAACCAGTCCGTCAACTTTCTCAGCCAGTTGTACCGTATGCACGCCGAGCCCAAGCCGCAGCCGTCCGAGGAGGTCATTGCCGGCAGGGTTCAACGTTGGGGGGGCGTGGTGCGCCGCTACCAGGCGACGTTCTTCGAGCATCCGGCGCTGCCTTCCCTGCTGCGGGACCTGGCGCGATTCGATGTGGTCAGGGCCACCGCCAAAGGCACCCGGCCGCCTTCTCGTATCTTCAACATCAAGGTGTTCGAGTCGCGTCCCGATGCCATTCGTGCGATTCCCTGGACCCGCGCCTTGCTGGCCGGTGGATTGCACAGCGAACTGATCGGCGTCGGGCAGTTTGCGCAAGAGCCGGCAACTTGCTTGTCCAAGGCCTTCAACGAGGATGAGAGCTTTCACACCTACGTCAAAGGCATGGCCTACGCCATTGCGCGAACCGACCTCAAATGCGCCTGGCTGACCCTGACCGGCAGCATCCCGGAAAAGGCCCACATCCAGAGGCTGGCGCAAGCCTTGAAGGCCGAAGCCGTCGGTACCGCCGAACAGCTGCTGGCCAGCCTGCACCTGGAAGTGATTGAAGGTAAGCGCTTCGTGTACAAAGCCACCAACGGCACCGAGCCGGCGGATCCATGGAAAATCAAGGAAGGCAGCTTGCTCAACCTATGGCCCAGCCTCAGGGCCGAGGTCTATCTCAAGGAAAAGAACTTGCGAATCTATCGCTTGTTTCTGCTCTACGCCAAAAGCAATCCCGCGTTCATCCAGTCGTCATCGCTGAATGATTTCTACAGCGGGTTCCTCGCGGCCGTGAGTACCGATGCAGGTTTGGTCGATCCCGCAAGCGCCCACCATTTCACCTGGTGATTAACCCCGATGCCCAGGGCAACCTGGGTATCGGCAGGCGCTACCCTCCAAGAGGATCAACTGTATGGCATTTACCACCTTGATACTGGATGCCCCCGGGCCGCCGTTACTGTTTGAGGAAGTCGATCGCTTTCTTGAACTGGGCCTGGGCGTCACCCTCAACCTGCATTATTTCGCGGACAAAGAGCGCATCCGGCAGCACTACGGCACGCGCATTCACTATGCCGAGATCAACTGCCATGACGAGCCTGGCTTTATTGCCGCCGTGAGTCAGGCCGGGGGGTACAGCGTGTTCAAGACGCGCCTGAACATCCCGTTGGGCGCTGGCCTGATCCGCGCTGCCACCTCGCCGGCGTTGGCCACGCCACTGCGCGCCATTGCCCAGGCTGGCACAGGGATCAATTATATTGATCGGCTGGCGTGCGAGCAGTGTGGCGTGGCGATCCTCAACACACCGGGCTCCAACGCGACCGCTGTTGCCGAATACGTCGTGGCCCAGGCGCTGTTTCTGTCGCGCGACCTGGATGACTACAACGCTGAAACGCACAACGGCCATTGGGCAAAAGGCTCCTTGGCACCTGCCTGCGAATACGCCGAACTGACGCTTGGGCTGGTGGGCACCGGCAGCATTGCCCGGCAGGTGGCGCGCAAGGCTGCGGCGCTGGGCATCAGGGTGATCGCCACCGGGTCCGAACGTTTTACCGAACCGGTGGCGCATAGCCTTGGGCTTGAGCGGCGGGCAGGTCTTGAACAGTTACTGGCCGAGGCGAACATCGTCTCGATCCACGTACCGCTCACCCCGCAGACCCGAGGCTTGTTCGGCACCGCCGAGTTCCAGCAGATGCGCCAGGGATCAATCCTCATCAATACCGCGCGCGGCGGGATCGTCGACGAACACCGGTTGGCCGCTTTCATGCGCCAGTTTCCCAGACATATCAAAGCCGTCGCCATCGATACCTTTGCCCTTGAAAAAGACCGCTTCGACTCGCCATTGACCGCTATTGCCAATGCGCAATTGACGCCGCACATCGCTGGCAATACCACCACGGCAATCCGGACGGCGTCACGCCAGATCGTCGACAAGATCCACGCATTCAGTGCCGACGCCACCGCGCGTTAACCCACAGGACACAAGGAAGGCCACATCATGCAAACCTCTATTGTTACCCGCCTCGACGCCCTGAGTTGCACCGACCTCAGCGATGCGATGGACCGCCTGAAAATCGTTTGCCAGTGCACCGACATCATGCCTCTGGACCGGTCGTTCAACCTCACAGGCAAAGCCTGGACCCTGCGCTACGGCCCTATTGGCCTGGACGGCGGCTCGGTGGGTGACTACATCGACGACCTTGAGGCTGGCCAGGTGGTAGTGATCGACAACCAGGCGCGGCTCGACACCACCGTGTGGGGCGATTTACTGACCTCTACCGCCGCCCGTAAGCAGTTGGCCGGGACGGTGATTGACGGTATCTGCCGCGATGTCGACCGTGCGTTGGAGCTTAACTACCCGATCTTTTCCCGGGGGAACTGGATGCGCACCGGCAAGGATCGCGTGCGTGTCGAAGCGATCCAGGCGCCCGTTACGCTGGGTGGCGTGCGGGTACAACCCGATGATTGGTTGCGCGGCGACGGTGACGGCCTGGTGGTGATTCCGGCCGGCTCACTGAGCGAAGTGCTGGAGGTGGCCGAAGAAATCCACCAGGCCGAAGAACATATTCGTACGGCTATCGAGGAGGGCGTTCCTTTACGCAAAGCTCGCGCCGATTACGGCTACCACGCCTTGCAGACTCCGCGCCGCTGACTGGCCGACGACAGAAGCCGCCGCGGGTGCGGCTTCAGTTGATGCTGGTCGGGGTGGTCAATAGCACCGACCCGGTTAAGCGGGACCAGGTCTTGCGCAATACGGACGTGGCGGAAATCCGAGGTGTTGGCCGCAAGATGAAACTCCACCTCGGTGCGATTTTTGCAGCCGGTCGCTGCTGGATAAGCTCGGCAAAAACTAAAAAAAAGATCAGTGCCTTGAAGATGATTAACTGACTTTTGCGTGCTCACACCTTAATGCCGGATAGAGAGAAGTCAGGGTATGAGTACGACCAGACTATTTGGATTTACGCCCACTAGCCGGAAACAACCCTCTGATCACCCCAAGAAACGCCGCAAACAAGTTGATTGAAGTCGCCGTAGTGATGGCAATCAACACATTGTCCGAGAACGGCGCTTTACCCGAGTAATACTTCGACCAGCCATTCCACACCAGCAGGACCCCCCAGAAGATCACCCCGCACGCAGCGAACCAAAACGCACGCCCCGCATATTTCTTGCGCAGTTGCCTTTCAGCCTTCTGGTCTTTGAGGTTCTGGCTTCTTTCATCGTCGGTGCCTATGGCTTGCTCGCCACCGGCTTGGGTGTCCTGGTCAGGCCCTGCCACGGGGGGCAAGGTGAGTTCCAGGTTGTCGAGTTCTTCACTCACGGATGCGGCTCTTTGGGTGAATGAGTGTGGCCATGTCTTCCCAGTCGATGGCCGAACCGTCGGCGCCCTTGAGGGCCCAGGCTGTGCCGTCCTCGTGGGAGAGGTTGGACAGTTGGGTGCCAGACCACTTGCCGTATTTGTTGATGATCCGGTCAATCAAACGATGGGTGTAGGTATCGCTCTCAGGCACTCTCGGTGTCACGAAGACAATGTCTTCAGCGTCGGGCTTCAGGTTGCTGAGCAACGCGGTCACCGGGCGATTACCGTAGGATTTTAACTCATGGTAAAGCGACGGAATGACCGGGCCATATTGCCAGCGGGCGAAGTGATCATCCATGAGGGGCTGATCCCGTTCGCGCAAATGCCAGGACTGCGTATAAAACAGCAGTTTTTGCAGCTTCATGGGCGTCAGGCCCGAAAGCTTGCCTTCCTTCGCACGTTCAATGAAGGCGTTAGCGACAGCTAGCGCTGAATAAGCCATGAGCACCTCCGTCGTTGCTGGCTACGTTGTCAAAGAGTTTTATACATAGGCCTTGAGTTGTCGACATGCAAGGTGTTGATCGGCAGCAATACCAAGCTGTCGGAATAATAGAGTGTCGATAACTGGTTGTATATACAGTGTTCTGATTCGAATTAAGTGAGATCCGGATGTTTAATGCATAAATATGCAAATTAGCATTTGCCAACCCCCCAAACTCCCGTCACTATCCGCGCTATGCAAAAACGCAACGTTTCTATCGTCTTAAGAGAGCTGCTGGACCGCGACCGGATCTCCCCCACGGAGCTTCACCGACGCACTGGCGTGCCTCAATCCACACTGTCCCGGATCCTCAGCGGCAAGATCGTTGATCCGTCGGATAAACACATCTCCCGTATCGCCGAGTATTTTCGCGTGAGCACTGATTACCTGCGCGGGCGTGCAGCAGTGGGCGCTTTGCGCGATGACGGGCGCGACCCGATGCATTCGGAACTCAAGGACATAAGCCTGTGGGACGACGACACCCCCGTCAATGATGACGAGGTGTCGATCCCCTTTCTGCGCGAGGTTGAATTGGCTGCTGGATCAGGAAGATTCGTCATCGAGGAAAGCGAAAAGGCCAGCCTGCGGTTCGGCAAGCGCAGCCTGCGGCATAACGGTGTGCAGTTCGACCAGGCCAAGTGCGTGACGGTGCGCGGCAACAGTATGTTGCCGGTGTTGCGCGACGGCGCCACGGTGGGGGTCAATGCCGGCAAGAGCGGCATTGGCGACATCGTCGATGGCGACCTGTATGCCATCAATCACAACGGCCAGTTGCGGGTTAAACAGCTCTACCGCCTGCCTTCCGGTATCCGCCTGCGCAGCTTCAATCGTGATGAACACCCCGATGAGGACTACAGCTTCCAGGATATCCAGGACGAGCAGATCAGCATCCTCGGTCATGTTTTCTGGTGGGGTATGTACGCCCGCTAACTCCCACTCGTAAGAAGAAACCCGCCCATGTGCGGGTTTTTTTTCGCCCGCAGAAAACCGGCAAACCCCAAGCCAGTAGGCCTTCTAATGCATATGCGCATTTCCGCAGCAAAAATAAATGCATTTGTGCATTGACTGTATATGCATAAATGCATATTCTTCATCTCAAGCCAGCCAACAAGGCCTGGTGGAGGCGGCAAGGATGCTGCCAAGGAAGACAAGGAAGGCACGCAACATCGGCAAGGACGCCATCGAAGCGATGGCAGGGATGCCAGGCAACACCGGCAAGGATGCCGACGCTCTTTAGTTTCACCGCTTCAACAACAGGCAGCGATGAACCGGCCTTAACGGTTCAGAGGGTTGGCAACTGACCCGGGTGTGCAGCGTAAAGCACCAGAAGCAGTTATCCGGCAGACAGGGATCGTGGTCGGAAAAACATCGAGGAAAGGACCGTACCGCGCCAGTAGCGCCGAAAGTCCGAGGACATCATTACTGAAAAGCCCGGGCGACCGGGCTTTTTGGAATGCCTACCTACTCAAGCATTTGTAAATGAAAGACGGACTATCTATTGCTCAGCCAGGAGGCGTGACATGACAAATGAACAGCAAGCGTTAGCGGAAATGCCTATCTGGCTGGTGATCGTATTGGCAGTGATCGGCGGCGTATCCGGCGAGATGTGGCGGGCCGACAAGGAGGGCGCCCGCGGTTGGTCACTGATCCGCCGTCTGGCCCTGCGTTCCGGGGCGTGCATGGTTTGCGGGGTTTCCGCCCTGATGCTGTGCTACGCCGCCGGAATGTCGATCTGGACCGCCGGCGCCATTGGTTGCCTGACCGCCATGGCCGGTGCCGACGTGGCCATCGGTCTTTATGAACGGTGGGCAGCCAAGCGCATCGGGATCAACCAAGGCTCCCGCCAGGACCCGCAGTAATTGTTGCAAGGACGCTACTTAAAATGACGCTTATCGAAAAGCCATCCCAACTGCCCCAGGCCATCGGCGCGGTGCTGCACGCGGCCTTCCCCGACATCAAGGTCGGTAGCCACCAGGACTTTAAGGGCGACGCCGAAAAAACCGGTGTGCAGGTCACGGTCGAAGGCAATGGCCCGGGCATTCGCTCTCGCGAAGGGCGCAAGGCTCACGTGCTGAGCATTTCACTGAGGGCCATGGTCGCCCCCGGTGCATTGCCGTTCGATGCCTGCGACCTGGCCAGCCAACTCATGGACCTGGTGTTGGATAACCGTTGGAACCTGCCCCAGACACAGTGCGATTTGCCGGCGAATATCGTCGCCGCTCCCGCTGCGCGCACTTCCGTGGAAACGGACTACGACACCTGGACGGTTTCCTTCACGCAAACCCTCTATCTGGGGCCGGTGTTACTCGACGATCCCACAGGCCAACCGCTATTTGCCTGCACTTGGGACGTCTCCAACATCGACGACCCAACCCAATACCAGCCACTGGCGGAGTAGCCCATGTTCGACGCGCTGTTACGCATGCAATTGGGACCGATCGTCGAACGCCTGGCTGAGATGGAGTCCCAGCTCGAGGACCTCTACCGCCGCGCCGAGAGCTTCTGCCGGATCGGCATCTGCCAGCACGTCGATGCGGCCAGCAACACCTGCAAGGTCAGCCACGGTGACCTGCTCACCCCGGCGATCCGCTTTTTCAACCCCAGTGCCGGTGCACAAACCGAAACCCGCATCCCCACGGTGGGTGAGCAATGCCTGCTGCTCAACTACGGCGGGGGGGAGGGCGGTGTGCAATCCGTGGCCCTGTTCGGCCTCAACAGTGATCGCTTCCCGCCGGTCTCCAGCGTGGCAACGCTGACCCGGCGGCGCCATCAAGACGGCACCCAAAGCGACTACGACGACGCCAGCCACACCTTCAACTGGGTCAACGGCCCGACCAGCTTCAGCGGTTCCCGTGAACAGGTTGACGTCAAAGTCGGCGCCGCCAGCCTGACCCTCAACGCCCAGGGCATCACCCTGCAAATCGGCGGTACCAGCCTGTTGCTGGATGCCGGCGGCGCGCACTTCAGCGGCCCGGTGGTGGACCATCAAGGACGCGTCATCAGCCCCCGATAAGGACACCCCATGCTCGGAATCGATAGGAACACCGGGGCGGCCGTCGACGACTGGCTGCAATTTGTGCAGCGCGCCACCCGCGCGCTGACCACCCCCATCGGAACGCGGCAAAAGCGCCCGCTGTACGGCTCACTGATCCCGCAATTGCTCGGCCAGAACCTGGGCGATGACTTGCTGATCCTCGCCCAAAGCCACGCCGCCCAAGCGTTCTACAACATTCATAACGGCATTGGCGATTTTGACCCTCAGGTCATTGTCGCTACCCGCCAGGGCGCCGGCCTGCTGCTGCGGTTTGCCGGGACCTGGAAAAACCGCCAACAATCCTTCGAGGTCGTGACATGAGTATGCTGATCCCCGGCCAGAACCAACTGGCGGAACCGGCCATCATTAAGGTCGATGAGTTCGAGCCGTTGCTGGCCGAATTCAAAGCGTTTGTCATCGACTACGTCGCCACTCGCGCGCCGCAAAGCGCAGCCAAACTCCAGGTCAGCCTCGACAACGAAGGCGAACTGCTGACCCTGGCCCTGGAAGCGTTTTGCGTGCGCCTGCAAACCCACGAACGCAAATACAACGCGCGCATCAAGCAGATGCTGGCGTGGTGGGCCACCGGTAGCAACCTGGATGCGCGCCTGGCCGATATGGGCCTGGAACGCCAAGTGCTCGACCCAGGCGACCCGGCGGCTTTCCCGCCGGTGCCGCCCACCTTGGAAAGCGACGACGACGCCCGCCTGCGCTACTACTTGGCACCCCACGCCCCAGCGGCGGGCTCGCGCATGCAGTATCGCCGCGAAGTGTTCACCTTGGGCGAGCGCCCAGCAGTGAAAGTACAAAGCGCGACGCCCGGTGTGGTCACGGTCACCTACACCTTCGACCCCGACGGCTACGCGGCCCAGGTCAAGGACGGCAACGCTCGCCGCACCGCACCGGGGGAAGTCATGGTCACCGTGCTTTCCAGGGAGGGCGACGGCACGCCATCTGTCGACTTGCTTGACGGTGTACGTCGACATTTCGCACGGCCGGATGTACGGCCAGAGACCGATCTTGTCAGCGTCCAAGGCGCGCAGATTCAACCCTATAAAATTCGCGTGGTGGCCAAGATCAACGCCGGCCCGGACTCGGGGCTGACCCAAGTGGCCGCGCAGAAACTGCTGCAAGACTACGCCGAGTCCTGCCACCGTCTGGAAGGGCGGGTGGACCCCAGCTGGATCGACTACGCCATCCACAGTGCCGGGGCCGCGCAACTGCACATCCTCGAACCGCTGGCGCCGATTGTCAGCACGGCGTTCCAGGCCCCGTATTGCACGGGCGTCGAGGTGGAGGTGCGCACACTATGAGTGAACCCAGAGCGAGTTTGCTGCCCGCCAACAGCTCACCGCTGGAAAAGGCGTTGGACCTGGGCTTCGGCACATTGCTTGAGCGTGTCGCCCCGCCGTTTCCGGCGCTGATGAACCCGCTGTATACCCCTAGCGAGTTCCTGCCTTACCTGGCCGCCGACCGTGGCGTCAGCGAATGGGATGCCGAGGCCAGCGAAGCGGAAAAACGCCTGACCGTGGCCTTGTCCTGGCAGATTCAACGCCAGGCCGGCACGCCCAAGGCACTGAGCCATGCGGTGGAGTCATTGGGCTTCACGCCGAATATCAGCGCCTGGTACCAGCAACGTCCGCTGGGCGTGCCTTACACCTTCGACGTGCAGGCGATCATCGGGCGCAGTTGGTCCAGCGGCGACCACAACCGGCTGATCCGTCGCATCAACGCGGCGAAAAGTGAGCGCGATCAGGCGACGATTACCATCGTGCATGAAACCGAAGGCCAGCTCGCGCTCACGCAAGTGCTCGACGCGCCTTTAAGCGACGGCGAGTTCTACCTGAACGGCGCATTGCCGGACCTGGCGCTGGTGGCTCGCCTAAACAGTGCCGGGGTTGCCCAGCACTACACCATTAACGATTACGACCTCAGGGCGCAGCCATGACAGATGAAATCACGCGCCTGGTGCGCTTCACCTCCAAAGGTTTGGATGAAGTGCTGCAGGCAAAGAACCAAGGCCTCAAAGGCGAAATCACCCACATCGGCGCCGGCACCGGCCGCTACAACCCCGACGGCACGGAAGTGGCCTTGCGTGACGAGCGTCAACGGGTGGCCATCGTCGATTACGAAGACCTGGGCGAGCGCCAACTCAGGATGGCCGCGCTGTTTGATGGCGACGGTGAGTATGAGATTGGCGAGTTCGGGTTTTACCTCGCCAGCGGCACCTTGCTGGCGGTGTATTCCGTGGCGGGGAAGTTGCTGACGTATAAAGCGGCGGCGGCGCGGGTGCTGCAGAAGTTTACGCTGGATGTTTCGCCGTTGCCGGCGGATAGCGTGACGGTTGTGGTAGGGACTGAGAACCTCAATATTCTGCTGACTGAAGAGCTAGCGTCGCTCTCGGCAGCGAGCATTGACACTATGACAAGGGGTATCGGGGTGCTGTTTCGCCTGATGGCGCTCGAGGCGAAGACAGCTTGACCGCCTGCTTCATATGACCGTCAGGACGTTATACGTTGGCTTGATTGCAAGCCGTTAAGGAATGACCAGTAAAACAAGGAGTTCAAACATTGAGTACTGAACAGCAATTGGCCGCCGTTGTCAGCGCGGCAAACAACTTGACGAATACGGTGGCGGGTAAGGTAGGGGAGATTGATAAAGCCCTTGCAGATGCTCAGAGGAAATATGAAGACCAGCTTTCGAGTTTTAGTCGCCATATACCCAGAGTGGCGATGACAAAGAACTTTCACATGGCCCCTGATGTGACGGGCAACCTGATTGACGGTTGGTATGTTCATACTCAGGTCACGGCGACAAAATCACGAACGATTACTCAGGCAGCTCAGTCGGCGGGACGTCCTCAGGCAGACGTCGATTTTATGCGCCAGGTTCAGGCAGATGTGCGTGAGCAGTTTCCTGATTTCGATATTAGTTCGGCCGAATATTGGCGAAATCCGATTCACGTCTGGCAAATGAAATGGTCGGAGGACAATGTCAGCCCGTGGCTTGCATTCCCTTGTGCCGTCGATATGGAACGATTGAGCGGAACAACACCTGTGCCTCTCAACACCCATATGACGATAGCCGCTTTTGTTCGGGTGGTAGAGGGTTCTGTCGACGGTACATGGACGACAGGCAACAAAAAGGGTAAGTGGCGCTGGTGCTCCGTGCCCGTACCACCGACGGGGTTCTTTTCTCACTACATGCATATTCATCCTATGCGTACTTCTGGCAGTGGGTTAATTGAAGTCATGCTCGGCGGTGCCTGTACCGGTGTCGTCACGCACCCTTCCGATTGGGGAACTATGTTGGCTTTGGGTTAAGGAAAATACTGATGAAACCTGAGTTTGCACTTGCTGAGATTCACCCGCTGATTAAATGGACACTGATTCGTAAAGCTCGCGATGCGGACTTGGCGGCCAGTGATTACGCCGCCATGCCTGACTATCCAATGCTGGACAAGGATCGCCCTGTATTTATGGCCTACCGTCAGGGCTTGCGAGATATTCCAGATCAAGGCAGCGATCCTGATGCCGTTGTATGGCCCCATAAGCCGGAGTTCCTGAAATAACCCACCGCGAAAGCGGTTTTTTTTCGCCTCCCCAAAGCCCCTCCCCGCAGGGGCTTTTGCATTTCCCTCTCGGAGATTTCCACCCATGCCCACCCGCCAAACCTACACCGTCCTCATCCCATTCCCCATCGGCAACGGCCATTGGTCCACCGCCGGCGAGGAACTGGAACTGCTCGACGTCGAAGCATCCGCGCTGCGCACCGCTGGCCGTCTGGAACTGACCAGCGTCCTCAACTCCACCCCCAAGAAGGCTGAATAACCATGGCAGAAGTCCTGAACTTCGAGCACAACGGCATCACTGTGAATGCCACTGAATCCCCCGAGGCCATGGGTGGCCTTGGCGATAACGTCATCGGCCTGGTCGGCACTGCGCCGAATGCCCATGCGTCGATCCCGAAAAACGCGCCGTTTCGCATCAACAGCTTCACCGCCCAGGCGCTGCTGGACCCTACCGGCACTGAGTCGGGCACCTTGTTCCAGGCGGTGTACCAGATCCTCAAGGTGGTCAAGGTGCCGGTCTATGTGGTCATCGTCGAAGAAGGCGCCACCCCGGCCGATACGATCAATAATGTGATCGGCGGCAACGACCCGGTCACCGGTCGCAAGCTGGGCCTGGCGGCCCTGAGCAGCGTCCCTGAAGACCTGACCATCATCGGCGCTCCAGGCTTTACCGGCACCAAGGCCGTGGCTGGTGAGTTCGCCTCCTTCGGCAAGCGCATCAAGGCCCGTGTGGTACTGGATGGCAAGGACGCGTCCGTTGCCGACCAAGTGACCTACAGCGGTGAACTGGGCGGGGCCGACCTCGGCTTCGACCGTTGCCTGCTGGTGCACAACATGCCGTCGGTGTACTCCAAAGCCGCGAAGAAGAACGTGTTCCTGTCGCCATCCTCGCTGGCCATCGCCGCATTGGCCAAGGTCAAGCAGTGGGAGAGTCCAGGTAACCAGGTGACCTTCGCCGAGGACGTTTCCCGCGTGGTCGAGTACAACATCCTCGACACCTCCACCGAAGGCGACCTGCTCAACCGCTACGGCGTGAGCTACTACGCCCGCACCATCCTCGGCGGCTTCTCGCTGTTGGGCAACCGCTCCATCACCGGCAAGTTCATCAGCTACGTCGGCCTGGAAGATGCCATCAGCCGCAAGCTGGTCAAGGCCGGCCAGAAAGCCATGGCCAAGAACCTCACCAAGTCCTTCATGGACCAGGAGGTCAAGCGCATCAACGACTGGCTGCAAACCCTGGTGGCCGACGAAACCATCCCCGGCGGCAGCGTGTACCTGCACCCGGAACTGAACAGCGTCGAGAAATACAAGAACGGCACCTGGTTCATCGTCATCGACTACGGCCGCTACGCGCCGAACGAACACATGGTTTATCAACTCAACGCCCGCGATGAAATCATCGAGCAGTTCCTGGAGGACGTTCTCTAATGTTTACCAACCGAGTCAGACAGGCCATTGCGGCCACCCTTCAAGGCCTGCCGTTGTCCGCAACCGTGGAAGAATTCACCCCGCCGAAGATCGAGTTCGACATGGAGGCCATGTCCGGCGGGCGCTTTATCGCCGAGGAAATGGCCAAGAGCGGCAAGGTGCTCAATGCCAAGCTGGTGCTGCAAGGTGCCGGCCCGCAAATCATGCTGGCCCTGGGCGTGCGCATGGGCGACGACATTTTGCTGAACGTGCGTGAAGCCGGCCAGGATCAAGACGGCAAGACCTATTTCACCTACCACACCGTGGGCGGCAAGCTCAAATCCCTGGAGGAGGCGAAGCTGAAAATGGGCGACAAGGCCACCACCACGCTGGAACTGTCCTGCCGTACCTACAACCGTCTGGAAAATGGCATTTCGGTGATCGATATCGATGTGCGCACCCAGAAGTTCGTGCTCAACGGCGTCGACATCCTTGGCGATGCGCGCCGCGCCGTGCTGATGCCTTAAGGGCCGGCGCAATCTGAGGCGAGCACGGTCAAGGTGGGAGCTGGCTTGCCTGCGATGCAGGCGACTCGGTATCCCTGGTGTATCGAGTGGATGCCATCGCAGGCAAGCCAGCTCCCACAGGGGCCATGCTCAGGTTTAGATTTTTCGCACTTTTCAACACCGCTCAACAAGGAATTCCCCATGGCCTGGATGCCACCGTTGCACATCCTGCTGTCCCCGATCACCGCCGACACCGGTGCAATGATCGAGCAGGTTCAACTCAAACCGTTGTTCTATGCCGCGCAAAAAGACGCGCTGGCCCGGGCCGGTGATGACGAGGACGACCAGTTCTTCGAACTGGCGAAACTCGCCACCGGCCTGTCGGAAAAAGAGCTCGACCAACTCAAGCGCCCGGACTACGTGAGCATTGCGCAGTACGTACACGAAATGTCGACACGCCCGGCCTCGTTCTTCTTGAAAGAACAGGACGTGACGACCCACGACCAGCCTGTCCACCTGCTATTACCCCTGGAAGCCGCCGGCCGAAACCTGTCGGAACTGCCCCTGGAAATGCCCGCCCTGCGCGCTACCAAGGTGATGAAAAAACTCGCCACTAACAAAGAGCGCGCCGAGTTCATCACCGCCCATTGCACGGGCCTGATGATTCCCGATCTTGCCGGCCTGACCGTGCCCGACTGGACCGAGCTGCAGGAGCGCATCGACGATTTTTTAAACAAACCGGCGGACTTCTTTCGGAGCGCGACATCGAAGTGATTCTCGATGTAGTGCCGCTGGTTTACTCGGTGAACGAAGCGGAAATCCTCGATTGGGAAGCCGGCAAAGCATTGCGCCGCTACGACATCGCAATCAGTCGTCTTGGCGTCAAACAGGAGTAGAGCGCAATGGCAGATAGTAATCATGGAGCAGGGTCAGCCATTGCCAAGGACGGCGTGATGACTCAGGGCGCCCTTCAGATGACAGGAATGCAGGCCAGTCTCAAACCTATCACCCAAGCGCTGCCGAGCCCGCTTGAGGTGGCCCCGGGGAGTGCGGCGAGTTTGGCCCTGGCATTGGCCGATGCCAGCTTGCAGATCAAGCATCTGGCGGACGGGCAGGTACGGTTGGTCGATACGCTGGAGCTGTTCAACGTCTCGTTGCTCAAGGTGATGGACGCCCGGCAAGCTCAAACTGCCGGGAACGCAGAGGGTACGAAGACCGTCGCGGCTACAGACAAGCGCACACCCTCGCAGGCGCTGGACGCCGCGATGACCGATATTGATCAACTGTTGATGTTTGCCCGGCATGAGCGCAAGGCATTGCGTGAAGCCAACCTTGCCATGGCGTCCGAGCCGGTGGTAGCTGCCAGTGGTGCCAGTGCCGTCGACCTCGCGAAGGTCGAGTATGCCGCCGCCCGTTCCGGTATCGGCAGTGATCGTAAGGACGCTTCGGGCAATATCGACCCCGTTGGGCGCCGGGCAGACCTGCAGCAGTTCGCTCGCGACGCTGCGATCATGGCGACGGCGTTCAAGATCGACGTCAAAAATTCCGGCGAAATCATGGGCGGCTGGCGCGAGTCAATGCACCTTGATCGCGCACAAGCCTTGGACCTTGCCGACGCAACAAACGTGCTGGGCACCCAGGTATCGCTCAAGGCCGAATCGGCGGATATCGGCGCTGTTGTGCAACTCCAGGGCGCTGCCGCGAAGGCTGCGGGCATGAGTCCCGAACAGGCTGCAGCGCTTTCGGCGGCGTTGTTGAGCGCAGGTAACAGCAAGGCTGTTGCTGGTGCCGGGCTGGAAAAAATCAGCACCGTCCTGGCTAAAGGCGACAACGCCTCTGCAGGGCAACGCAGTGCCTGGGCAGAGCTCAAGCTTGATCCAAAAGTACTCGCGGCGGGCATGAAACAGGACGCCCCACAGGCCGTGCTTACGGTGCTGGAGGCGCTCAAGTCGCAACCTGCCGAAAGGCAGGCGGTGCTGGCGACGCAGTTGTTCGACGGCAACCAGACGATTCTGAGCCTGGTACCGGTGATCGACAGCGTGAAACAGGCCTTTTCGCTGGTCGCAGAAAAATCCACCTACGCCACTTCGACGCTGGGCGACCAAGGTTCGGTGCTGCGTTCGGCCGCGGTTCGTGCGGACTCTACTTACGCGCGTCGGCAAGCCTACGAGGCCAGTACCACACGCTTGAGCACCGCCTCTGATACAGCGCTTGCCCCCGTTGTAGATGCCTCGCTGACCGCAATGAACGGCCTGGTCAGTGGCGTGGCTTGGCTCGCGGAAGGCCTGCCCAAGGCTGCCGCTGCCGTCGCCCTGGCGGGGGCGGTGCTGATCCCGGTGGTTTCTGGTGTTTTCGGTGCCGTGAAGGACAAGATTTTCGAAAAGGTCGCAGGGAAAGTGCTCGGAGAGGGGCCGGCAGCAGGGAATAAAACCACGCCGCCGGACAGCCAGCGCAAAGCCCCGAGCAATGACGAGCACAGCGGTAATCGCCCGCCTGCTTCCGGCCCTGGCATCTCTGGCAAAGCGGCGAAGGTGAGCAAGCTGGCCAAAGGGGTCCCCCTGGGTTTGGTGGTGGCCCAGGCCGGTGTCGAGATGACGCAAGGCGCGATGACCGGAAACCTGGGTCAAGCGGTTGGCACTAGCGTGGGCTCTATCGGCGGCGGTGTTGCCGGCGGTGTCGTCGGTGATGTGGCTGGGATGGCGATAGGCCGAGCGGTCGGCACGCTGGCGGGAGCTGTTATCGGTTCGGTCGTTCCGGGTGCCGGCACAGTGTTGGGCGGTGTGATGGGCGGCGTCGCCGGGGGCGCAATCGGTAAGGTAGTCGGTGGTGCCGTGGGCACTTTCGTGGGCAGTGACGTCGGTGCGTGGCTGGCTGAAAAAGTGATGGGGGCGGGCGATCGCCTGCCATCCCCCACAGAGGTCAGCAAAAACCTCAACGCCCCTCAAGCCGACAACCGCCAAATCAACTTCGCCCCGCAAATCACCATCACCGCGCCTGAGCAAGCCAGCCATCAACAACTGGCGGCGCTCGTGGTGCAACAGATCGAAGCGCAATTTACCCCGCTGTCGATGGACAACCTGCTGGCGACCCGACGCGGCGCAGCACTCACCGATGGAGCTGTGTGATGCGACAACAGATGGTCTTGGGTACTTTTATTTTCGGGCTGTCCCGTGGGTTCGCCTACGACACGCTTGATCGTGGTAGCAGCGGGGGCTGGGTCAGTCTCGACATCATTGCCGGCAAACCTAAATCCAGCCAGGTCGGCCAGGGGCTCGAAACGCTGGCATTGGGCGGCAAGGCTGCGCGTGCCAATGGCATGGCGCGCCTGGATGAGTTGCGCACCCTGCAGGCCCTGCGTGCGCCGTTGCCTTTGGTGGACGGGTTAGGGCGTAACTGGGGGCTATGGACCATCCAGTCGATCAGTGAAAAACAAGCCAGCGTGATCGACGACGGGACGGCCATGGTGATCAATTGGACATTGTTACTGGAGGAGTTCGTCAATGCGTAGGGTTCGAAGTATTGCCGGCGACTCGGTGAACCTGTTGCTCTACCGTGAACTGGGGCGCAGTGATGATGCCGCAGAAGAAGCGTTGTGGCGCTTGAACCCGGAGTTGGCCGAACAGGGCGCGGTACTGCCGGCGGGCGTCAGCGTGCTGGTGCCCGAGTTGGACGCGCAACCGGTTGCGAGCCGGCCGGTTTCCGCCTGGGATTAAGGAGCCATCATGGCACTCGGATTTACACCTGTAGTGGAGCTATACGGAGCCAATGCCGCGTTATTCAACGAGCGGCTCTTGGAGTGGGAACATACCGACGCAGCGGGGTTTGTATCTGATCAACTGAAGCTGACCCTCGATATCGAGGGGCTTGAAGGGCTGCCCGATCTGGGCGGCAAAATTGGCCTGCGTATTGGGTACCTGGAATCGGGCCTGGTGGATAAGGGCGTGTTCAAGATCACCCAGCGCACGCCCTCGATGTTCCCATTGCGACTGGTGCTGGTGGCCACGGCGGCACCGTTCGACGAGCACGAATTCAAACAGCGCCGCACCGCCAGCCATGGTCCGATAACCCTGGGTGCGCTGTTTCGCCAACTGACCACCCGATACGGTTTTTCACCGCGTGTGGCGCCTGAACTCGACGGTGAGCCGATCGCGCACATCGATCAGACCAATGAAAGCGACATGGCTTTTCTGACGCGCCTGGCCAAGCGCTTCGATGCGGTGGCCAAGCCTGTCGATGAGCTGTATGTACTGGGGCGCAAAGGCCAGATCAAGACGCTGTCGGGCAAGGCATTGCCGGATGTACGGTTGTCGATCACCCATGATAATCGCCCAGGTGACCGCGCGTTCATCAGCGCCAGTTTCACCGAAACCAGCCGTGCCAAATACAACGGCGCGCAAACGTCATGGTGGGACGCGGCAGCCGGAAAACAGCGTGTCGTCAAGGTGGGCATCGCACCCTTCAAAGTGGTGACACAGCGCTACCAGAGCGAGGACGAAGCACGCTCGGCGGCGCAGGGAGAGATGCGGCGGGTGGGGCGCGAAGGGTTGCAGATTGATGTGGTCTGCCCTGGTAATCCTTCGTTGGCTGCTGAAGGCCTGTTGCTGCTGGATGCGTCGTGGCCGGGGTTCATGCAAGGGCGCTGGTCGATTAAAACGGTGAAATCCAGGGGCGAGCGAAAAGGTGGCTATCGGAGTACGGTCCAGGCCAGCGGTTTGTCGGTGTAGATCCTTCCTTAGAGTAAAACCCATGGTAATCACACATGCTCAGCTTCTGGGTGTCATGCCTGGAGCCCGCCTTCGCGCGGGCATTTTTTTAACCTTTCTAAATGCGGCCTTTGCGGGGCATCAGATCAATACGGCCCGTCGCGTCGCCGCCTTCCTCGCCCAAATCGGCCACGAGTCTGCCCAGTTGCAGTACGTGCGCGAATTGGGCAGTGATCAATACTTGAGCAAATATGACACCGGCGTCTTGGGCGCGCGCCTGGGCAACACCCCGGAAGCGGACGGAGATGGACAAAAGTATCGCGGCAGAGGGTTGATCCAGATAACCGGCCGCCGTAATTACCTTGCGTGCAGCCAAGCACTGTTCGGCGATGATCGCCTGCTGCTCCAGCCGCAACTGCTGGAACAACCGCAATGGGCCTGCGAGTCCGCCGCCTGGTTCTGGCAAAGCAACGGCCTTAACGAACTTGCCGACAACGATCAGTTCACCACCATCACCCGTCGGATCAACGGCGGCCTCAATGGCCTGGACGACCGTTTGCAGTTGTGGGCGCGGGCGAAGGCGGTGCTCTGCGTTTCTTAGGTGCGTTTCGCCTGATCGGTGCGCGCCTGCTCATGGCGCATGTGTGGCAGGTGCAGGCCGTCGCGCATTAGCCTCTTGATGCACTCTGTACCTTGCATGGCCGATAGGCTCCTGTAGGGTAGGCGAACCCCCGCCCACTCCTGGAGACGACTGTGAAGGAAATCACTCAACTGGCTGCCGAACTGGGTCGCCGTTTGCAGGTGCTCAGTGCTCACGTGACCACTGCCGAGTCCTGTACCGGCGGCGGCATTGCCGAAGCCATCACGCGAATTCCGGGCAGCTCGGCCTGGTTCGAGGCGGGCTATGTCACTTATTCCAACCGACAGAAGACCCGGCAGTTGAATGTGCCGGAAAAACTGTTCGCCAAAGTCGGAGCCGTCAGCCAGGAAGTGGTGGAAGCGATGGCCCGCGGTGCGCAGGAAAAAAGCCTGGCACGGTTTGCCGTGGCGGTCAGCGGTGTCGCCGGCCCGGATGGCGGTTCGCCGGACAAGCCGGTGGGCACCGTTTGGCTGGCCTTTGCCGTGGGCGACGAGGTGACCGCCGAGCTTGCGCACTTCCCCGGCAACCGCGACGAGGTCCGCCGACAAACGGTAAAAGCCGCGCTGGAGGGCTTGTTGCGACGAGCTGCAGCAGAAATAGACAATCAGGGGTAGGCGATCACCGATCTTTGTGGAACAATACTGTCTACTTATACAGGTGTTGGCCGTCAGGCCTTATTGATTACGTGAGGACTTTAATGGACGACAACAAGAAGAAAGCCTTGGCTGCGGCCCTGGGTCAGATCGAACGTCAATTCGGCAAGGGTGCCGTAATGCGTATGGGCGATCACGACCGTCAGGCGATCCCGGCTATTTCCACTGGCTCTCTGGGTCTGGACATCGCGCTCGGCATTGGTGGCCTGCCAAAAGGCCGTATCGTTGAAATCTACGGTCCTGAATCTTCCGGTAAAACCACCCTGACCCTGTCGGTGATTGCCCAGGCGCAAAAGATGGGCGCTACCTGCGCGTTCGTCGACGCCGAGCACGCCCTGGATCCTGAATACGCCGGCAAGCTGGGCGTCAACGTCGATGACCTGCTGGTTTCGCAGCCGGACACCGGCGAGCAAGCCCTGGAAATCACCGACATGCTGGTGCGCTCCAACGCCATCGACGTGATCGTGGTCGACTCCGTGGCGGCCCTGGTGCCCAAGGCTGAAATCGAAGGCGAAATGGGCGACATGCACGTGGGCCTGCAAGCCCGCCTGATGTCCCAGGCGCTGCGTAAAATTACCGGTAACATCAAGAACGCCAACTGCCTGGTGATCTTCATCAACCAGATCCGTATGAAGATCGGCGTGATGTTCGGCAGCCCGGAAACCACCACCGGTGGTAACGCGCTGAAGTTCTACGCTTCGGTCCGTCTGGATATCCGTCGTACTGGCGCGGTGAAGGAAGGTGACGAGGTTGTCGGTAGCGAAACCCGCGTCAAGGTCGTGAAGAACAAAGTGGCCCCGCCATTCCGTCAGGCTGAGTTCCAGATTCTCTACGGCAAGGGTATCTACCTGAACGGCGAGATGATCGACCTGGGCGTACTGCACGGTTTTGTCGAGAAGTCCGGTGCCTGGTATGCCTACAACGGCAGCAAGATCGGTCAGGGCAAGGCCAACTCGGCCAAGTTCCTGGCAGACAATCCGGATATCGCTGCCACGCTTGAGAAGCAGATCCGCGACAAGCTTCTGACCGCAGCGCCGGACGTGAAAGCGGCTGCCAACCGCGAGCCGGTAGATGAAATGGAAGAAGCCGATACTGACGTCTGAAGCAAACGATGACTGTTGTACTGGATACACTCGTCGCCGTTCGGCGCACTGCGATGGACCTGCTCGCTCGCCGCGAGCATGGTCGAGTCGAGCTGACACGTAAGTTGCGTCAGCGCGGCGCAGAGCCAGAGATGATCGAAACAGCCCTCGACCGGTTAACGGAAGAAGGGCTGTTGTCGGAAGCCCGTTACCTTGAAAGCTTTGTGTCTTACCGCGCACGTTCCGGTTACGGCCCTGCGCGGATTCGCGAGGAGTTAAGCCAACGTGGACTGCAACGTGCCGATATTGACCTTACGCTACGTGAGTGCGGTATCAATTGGCAGTCGCAGTTGGAAGACACCTGGCGTCGCAAATTTGCGGGGCATCTTCCGATTGATGCCAAAGAACGTGCGAAGCAAGGTCGTTTCTTGAGTTATCGCGGGTTTTCGATGGACATGATCAGCCGCTTGTTGAGCGGCCGGGGTATGGACGACTGAACGCCAAAAAACAAAAGGCCCACTATGAAAATAGTGGGCCTTTTTTTTTGCCTGCAAAAAATCACGCTGTCTCTGGCGTCATCCGTTGCTGGGCCTTGCCCTGAGCCTGTGCCCAGTTCTCCGGCAGGTTGATGTAATCCACCAACTCTCGCAATCGCCCCTGATCGCGACCGTTGAAATTGAACACCAGGCGCGTCAAATGGCTGAATCTCGGTTCGTCATGGTCTTCGCCCGTATAGGCGAGTTGCTGGAATTCGCCACTGAGCCGCAGGCTGGCAAACGCTTGCTGCATATGGGCGAGGGCGCGCTCACTCAGGGGATGATTCATGCGCACCACAAACTCACGCTTAAGCCAGCGGGTGGAGTGGAAGTTGGCGTAGAACTGGTTGATTTCGTCTACGGCCTCTTCGGCGCTGTAGACCAGGCGGACCAGTTTGAGGTCGGTGGGCAGGATATAGCGATTGGCTTCCAACTGACTGCGGATGAAATCCAGGGCGCCTTGCCAGAACCCACCGCCCGGCGCATCCAGTAGCACGACCGGCACCAGTGGGCTCTTGCCGGTCTGGATCAGGGTCAGCACTTCCAATGCCTCGTCGAGGGTGCCGAAACCGCCAGGGCACAACACCAGCGCGTCGGCTTCCTTGACGAAGAACAGCTTGCGGGTAAAGAAGAAGTGGAATGACAGCAGGTTGTCGGTGCCATCAATGGTTGGGTTGGCATGCTGTTCAAAGGGCAGGGTGATATTGAACCCTAGGCTGTGCTCCAGGCCCGCACCTTCGTGGGCCGCGGCCATGATGCCGCCACCGCCACCGGTGATGACCATCAGGTCGGACCGTGCCAACGCCGCACCTACCTCTCGGGCTAGCGCATACAGGGGGCTTTCCACTGGCGTACGCGCCGAGCCGAATACCGTGACTTTGCGCCGGCCCTTGAATTGTTCGAGCACCCGAAAGGCATGGTCCAGTTCGCGGATGGCCCGCAGGGTGATCTTGGCGTTCCAGCGATCACGGTCGTCCTGGGCCATGCGCAGGACGGTGAGGATCATGTCTCGATAAAGGGAGATATTCGGGCTGTTGGGGGCGATCAACTGAATTTGTGCGTCGACCTGCTGGGTGAGGTCGGTCCCGTTTTCTTCAAAATGACGAAGCAACAAATCATTCGATTCATAAGGCATTCAATTTCTCCTTCTCTACAGGGCCTGGGTAGTCGACGAGAACGTCGCCTGGGCCACGACACTGCTTGTGTCGCGGCATGCCGCAGGAGGGCAGGCCTTTTTTGCCCTGAAAATGTGACAGAACAGCGTTAAAAACTGTGGTGGGCGGGCATCTGGGATGAGCTGATCATGGGCCGAAAAACCCTTGGCTGGCAACCGCTTATTGATGGCTCATTAGGCAGTTTAGTCGTTGACAGCAAACGCAGCGGGGTCGTGCGCGCCGCTGGGCAGCGGCGCGGGAGGGGCAAGCAAAGGTTACTTTTTCTTCTTCGTCGGAGCCGGGCAATCGGCCTCTGCGAACTTGACCGAGGCCACCGGGCGATTGGTCTTGTTCTCGGTGATTTCATAGCGCATCACTGCGCCCTTGGCCATCAGCTCGCGGTAGCCCGGGTTGGTGCATACACTGCGGCCCAGCTGGAAATACACAGCCTTGGGGTTGGCGCGCATCTGTTCGGCACGGTCAGGCAACACGCTGAGGTGATCGATCAGTTGCATGCCTTCAACGGTGTAGGCGACTTCCAGGGTTTTTTCATCGATTTCCCGGGGCAGGTCCTTGTTGCTTTCGGCCGCGACGCTTTGCAGCTTCTTGTTCATTTGAGCCTCCAGCAGCGAGGCCGCGTGGGCGCCCATAGGCAAGACCAGCGCAAGGGCGACGGATGGGGCAACAAGGCGCAGCATGGAACGCAGCATGAAACTCTCCTGATTCGGTTACTGGTGCATAGACCAGCCACTGGGCTGTGCGTTCAGTGGCGCGCAATTATAGGTGAGCCCTTGCCACTACAGCCAGGCGTATCGCTGGTAAACTGCGGGACTTCTGTTTTTCACGAGTTTGTTCCGTGTCGATTTCTTCTACTTCGCCGCGTGCCCGATGAGTCACGCCGTCTCCCGTTTGCGTACCCAGCGTCTGGCGCGTGCCGTCAGGCCGTTTCTCAATCGGGGTTCCCGTGCTGAGCGCTGTCCCGGCTGTCGGGTCATTCCTGAGTACTGCCTGTGTGCCTGGCGGCCTCAGGTAGAAGCCAAGTCCGCCATGTGCCTGTTGATGCATGACGTTGAACCGATGAAGCCCAGTAACACGGGCTGGCTGATCGCCGATGTCATACACGACACCACCGCGTTTGCCTGGTCGCGTACCGAAGTCGACCCCGAGTTGCTCAGGTTGCTGGCCGACCCGCAGTGGCAACCCTACATCGTATTTCCCGGTGAATTCGTGGCGCCGCAACGGGTGGTCAGTGAAGTGCGCGTGGAGGAGGGCAAGCGCCCACTGTTCATCCTGTTGGACGGCACCTGGAGCGAAGCGCGCAAGATGTTTCGCAAAAGTCCCTATCTGGAACATTTACCGGTGCTGAGCCTGGCGCCCGAACAGTTGTCACGCTACAAACTACGGCGCTCCAAGCGCGATGACCATTTCTGCACCGCCGAGGTGGCGGCGCTGTGCCTGGAGCTGGCCGATGACCTGGCCGCCAGCGAAGTGCTGGATGCCTACCTTGATGTGTTCAGCACCCATTACCTGGCTGCCAAATTCCAACTGCCATTGGATGCGGCGGACACCGTGCATACCCGCCTTGCACCCTACATCCCGGCGGGATAACCAGACGACGTTTGCATGATGGCACTGTAAGCCCGCAACCCGCTAAAATCCCCACGGGCGTAGTGCTTGACCCTCCAGGCTACGCTGGGCATGCTGTGCGCCGATTGGGTGCAACCGTGAATTATCGACGTCGTTTCATGTGTTTTTGACGTTGAGCGGGCCCTGTGGCGATCGCTGCCTGGCCGTCGCCTCGTGTATTGGTGAACCCTGAACCCATCAGGGCTCCCATAAAAAACAGGATCATTTAACCAATGGCCACATACGAAATCCTGATTGCCGATGACCACCCGCTGTTTCGCAGCGCACTGCATCAGGCCGTAACCCTGGGCCTTGGCCCCGATGTACGTCTGGTCGAAGTGGCCAGCATTGCCGAACTGGAAGCCCGCCTGACTGAAAAATCCGACTGGGATCTGGTGTTGCTCGACCTGAACATGCCGGGCGCGTACGGTTTCTCCGGGCTGGTGCTGCTGCGCGGCCAATACCCGCAGATCCCCGTGGTGATGGTGTCGGCCCAGGAAGAAGCCGACGTGGTGGTGCGCTCCAAAGAGTTTGGCGCCAGCGGCTTCATTCCCAAGTCCAGCGCGATGGAAGATATCCAGAAAGCCGTGCGCACGGTGTTGGACGGCGATGTGTCCTGGCCACCCCAGGCGTTTGAAGAAATCAATGTGTCCGATGAAGCCAAGGCCGCCCGCGATGGCCTGGCCAGCTTGACGCCCCAGCAGTTCCGAGTATTGACCATGGTCTGCGAAGGGTTGTTGAACAAGCAGATTGCTTACGAATTGAGTGTGTCGGAAGCGACCATCAAGGCCCACGTTACGGCGATTTTCCGTAAGTTGGGCGTGCGTACGCGCACTCAGGCGGCGTTGCTTTTGCAGCAACTCGAGTCCATCTCGCAACATTAAGTTACAGCCGCTTCACGCTTTTTTGACTTTGCGTGATCTAGCTTCCCCACTTCTTTGGTTCAGTTGCCTACATCTATGTCGCCTTTCAAGGGTCAAACCGGTATCAAACGTATCTTCAATGCAGGGGGCTATTCCCTGGATGGCCTGCGTGCGGCTTTCACTGGCGAGGCGGCATTCCGCCAACTGGTATTGCTGAATGTCATCCTGATTCCCGTGAGCTTTTTCCTGCAGGTCAGCCGGGTTGAACGGGCGCTGCTGATTGCAGTGTGTTTGTTGGCGCTGATCGTCGAATTGCTTAACTCAGCGGTAGAAGCGGCCATTGACCGTATTTCCCTGGACCGCCACCCGCTGTCGAAAAACGCCAAGGACATGGGCAGCGCCGCGCAATTCGTGGCACTGACCATGATCACCCTGGTATGGGCCGTAATCCTGATCTGACGATCAAGCGATACTCGGCAGCACGATCTCGTCGCTGCGCTGCACCCCAGCGGTGAAGGCGCGGCACAGTTCGAGAAACTCGCGCATCGCCGAGGTCTGGTACTTCTGCTTGTGCCAGATGAAGTAGAACTGCCGGGCCAGGTCCAGGTCCGGGGTTTCTACCGGCACCAGGCTGCCACGGCGGAAGGCATCGCGCAGCGCCAGCCGCGAAATGCAGCCAATCCCCAAGCCCGACTCCACTGCCCGTTTGATCGCCTCGGTGTGTTCCAGCTCCAGGCGGATATTCAGCGCGCTGCGGTGATGACGCATTGCCTGATCAAAGGTCAGTCGCGTGCCCGAGCCCTGTTCCCGCAGGATCCACGCTTCGTGGGTCAACTCGTCCATGGTGGCCACGCCACGCTTGGCCAAATGATGCTGGGGCGCACAGAACACCACCAGCTCATCTTCTACCCACGTCTGCACCTCGATATCCGGGTGGCTGCAGTCGCCTTCAATTAGACCCAGGTCAATTTCGTAGTGGGCAACCTGATGCACGATATGGGCAGTGTTCTGCACATGCAGCTTTACCTGGCTCTCGGGGTGTTGCTGCATAAAGCTGCCAATCAGCAGCGTCGCCAAGTAATTGCCTATGGTCAGCGTGGCGCCGACCGCCAGGGAACCGAAGCCTGACTTGCCGTTGAGCAGGTCTTCGATCTCCTTGGCCTGGTCCAGCAATGCCACCGCCTGGGGCAACAGCTGGTGACCGAGGGCGTTGAGGCTCAGGCGTTTACCGGCGCGGTCGAATAATTGACAGCTGGATTGACGCTCCAGCTCGGTGATTGAGGTGCTGGCGGCGGATTGAGATAAGGCCAGAAGGCCAGCAGCGCGCGAGACGCTTTCCTGCTGGGCGACGGCGACGAAAACTTGCAGTTGACGGAGAGTAAATCGCATATCGATATAACCGATAACCCTTATCTTAATAATCCAGTTAACAGATATTGTCGCCGCCATTAGAATGCTGTGCAATTGCGCATCCTTACCTTTGGCGCAGACCCATTTCCAGGAGTCCCCCGTACATGAGCAACATGAACCACGAGCGTGTCCTCAGTGTTCATCACTGGAACGACACTCTGTTCAGCTTCAAGTGCACCCGCGATCCGGGCCTGCGCTTCGAGAACGGTCAGTTCGTGATGATCGGCCTGCAACAGCCCAACGGCCGCCCGCTCATGCGCGCTTACTCCATTGCCAGCCCGAACTGGGAAGAGCATCTGGAGTTCTTCAGCATCAAGGTGCCCGATGGCCCGCTCACTTCCCAGTTGCAGCATCTGAAGGAAGGCGACGAGATCATCATCAGCAAAAAACCGACAGGCACCCTGGTGCTTGACGATTTGAAGCCGGGCAAGCATCTGTACCTGCTCAGCACCGGTACTGGCCTCGCTCCATTCATGAGCGTGATCCAGGACCCGGAGACCTATGAGCGTTTCGAAAAAGTCATCCTGTGCCACGGCGTGCGCTACGTCAACGAAGTCGCCTACCGCGAATTCATCACCGAGCACCTGCCGCAGAACGAGTTCTTCGGCGAGGCCCTGCGTGACAAGTTGATCTACTACCCGACCGTGACCCGCGAGCCGTTCGAAAACGAAGGTCGCCTGACCGACCTGATGCGCAGCGGCAAACTGTTCAGCGACATCGGCCTGCCACCGATCAACCCCGAGGACGACCGCGCCATGCTGTGCGGCAGCCCAAGCATGTTGGATGAGACCAGCGAAGTGTTGAACAGCTTCGGCCTGAAAGTTTCGCCACGGATGCGTGAGCCGGGTGACTACCTGATCGAGCGTGCGTTCGTCGAGAAGTAATACAGAGTCAGTAACACCAGCGATCCAAAAAGTGTGGGAGCTGGCTTGCCTGCGATAGCATCACCTCGGTTCAACTGAACCACTGAGGTGTCTGCATCGCAGGCAAGCCAGCTCCCACATTTGGTTTTCGCCCTATTTAGCCGAAACCACTTCCAGCACACAAATCATCCCCGGCTCCGGGTAGTGCCAGCGCACATCCACATCCCAGAACCGCACACCGTATTCCCGTTCTGAGGTAGGAACCTGATACGCCGGCCGCGGATCCTGTGCCAGACACTGTTCAATCAGCGCCACCAACGGTTCACCAAGGCGCTGGGCATGGCCTTGCGCCTGTTGCAGGGCAGCCTTGAGCCATTGCACGCCGATCAGCGCGGGCGCATTGCTGGCGATGTCGTTGGTGGCCGCATCCACGATATCGGCATACGGCACATACGGCTTGATATCCAGCACCGGCGTGCCATCGAGCAAATCTATGCCCGATATCCACAACCGCCCCGGTTCCACCTTGTCCAGCTTCACCACCGACTGGCCGATGCCATTGGGACGATGGGTTGCGCGGGTGGCAAACACACCCATGGACGTATTGCCGCCCAGGCGTGGCGGGCGCACTTTCAGGCGTGGCTTGTCTTCCAGTGCCTGATGAAACAGAAACAGCAGCCACACATGGCTGACCTGCTCCAGCCCCTGCACCGCCTCACCCTGGTCGAACGGCGCCACCAGCTCCAGCACGCCACGGGCAGCCGGTGCCAGTTGCGGTTGGCGCGGGATGGCGAACTTCTCCTTGAAACAGGAGCGTACGAAGCCGACGGGCGAGACCTGGTAACTCATGGGCTTAGGCACGGACCCGCAAGGTCAGGCCCTTGAGGAAGTTACGCAGCAACTGATCGCCACAGGTGCGGTAGTTGGTATGACCAAACTTGCGAAACAGCGCGCTCAGCTCTGGCTTGGACACCGGGAACTCCGCCGCCTTGAGGATTGCATGCATGTCGTCTTCCTTCAGTTCGAAGGCCACGCGCAGCTTTTTCAGGATGATGTTGTTGGTCACCGGGGTTTCGATCGGCTGCGGCGGGCGGCTTTCGTCCTTGCCGCGCTTGAAAATCACCAAGCCATCGAGGAAGTGAGCCATGACTTCATCCGGGCAGAACACGAAGCCTTCTTCCTCATCTTTTTTGAGGTAGGTCAGCAGGTCTTCCTTGGTCACGTCCATGCCGCCGAGCTTGATGATCTCGACCATCTTGTTGTCGCTGATGTCGAGCATGTAGCGCACGCTGCGCAGTACGTCGTTGTGAATCATGGTGGGCAATCCTGGTATTCAACTGATGACACCGCCGGAATCAGGCGGTGTCGGGAAAAGGGAACGGCTTAAAACTTTTCTTTGCCGGACAGGTAACGCCATTGGCCCACTGGCACCTTGCCAATGGACACGCCGCCGATGCGGATGCGGCGGATGGCGATGACTTTCAGGCCAACGGCTTCGCAGAACAGCGCGATCACGCCGGGTTGCGGGTTTTTCAGCGCAAAGCGCAGGCGGTTCTCGTTCTGCCAACTGGCTTTGACGGCAGGCAGCTCTTTGCCTTTGTAGGTCAGGCCGTGGTTCAGGCGGTTAAGGCCGTGGGCAACCATGTCGCCTTCGACTTCCACCACGTATTCCTGCTCGATCTTGGCGGCATCGGCGGTCAACTTGCGCAGAATCTTCCAGTCCTGGGTAAACACCAGCAGGCCACTGGCTTTGGCTTGCAGGTCGGCGCTGGCGCTCAGACGCAGGAAATGCCCCTTGAGCGGACGCTTGCCGAAGCGGTGTTCTTCAGAGAGGGTTTCGGCGCTGATCGAGGCCATGGCGGTTTCAGCATCCATGCCTGCGGGGGCGTGCATCAGGATGGTCACCGGCTCTGGCGCGGTGGCTTTAGCTTCCGGGTCCAGCTCGACCTTCTCGTCAGTGACCTTGAACTGCGGCTCGTCGATCACTTCGCCGTCCACCGAGACCCAGCCGCCTTCGATAAACAGCTCAGCCTCCCGACGGGAGCAACCGACCAGTTCGATAAGGCGTTTGGAGAGGCGTATGGGGTCAGTCATGACAAGGGCCGTAACAAAAGGGGGCCACTATTGTACCTGCCTGGCGCCGGTTAATCCCGGCCCCATTTCAGCCCATGGGCCATAACAATTACTTAACTGACGCAACACGGGCCAAATGTGGGAGCTGGCTTGCCTGCGAAGGCGGTATACCAGCACCGGATGGGTAGACTGACCCGACGCCTTCGCAGGCAAGCCAGCTCCCACAGTTCAGGCATTACGGGCCTGTTGCTGCTGGCGCAGACGCAGGTGCAGCAATGGATAAGGCTGCCCAAGCCCATCATGTTCTGTTCGCCCGATTACCTCGAAGCCTTGCTTGAGGTAAAAACCCAGGGCCTGGGGGTTCTGTTCGTTGACGTCCAGTTCATCGGCGTTCATGTGTTCGATCGCGTAGCCCAGCAATTGCCGGCCCAGCCCCTGGCCACGGTAGCGCGGGTCGATAAACAGCATTTCCACCTTGCCCGCCGACACCCCGGCGAAGCCGGTAATGTGCTGGCGCACGTCCTTGGTGCAGATCAGCATGACCGCATCGAGATAGCGGCTCAGCACCAGGTTTTTCAACATGTCGATATAGCTGTCCGGGAGGAAGTCGTGGGTGGCGCGTACCGAGTCCTCCCAGATCTGCACCAGGCGTGCGTAGTCGCTGGTTTTAGGTGTGTGAATCACCGAATGCTGACGCATACCCGCTGTCCCTTGCTGTATTCGGGGTTGATGGACAATACGATAGACCTAAAAAAGCCCCGCATCTTCTCAGAGGCGAGGCTTTTTTATCACCGTGCGATCAGTCGCGCTTTTCAGCCCACAAGTCGTACTCGTCGGCGTCGGTCACGGTGCACCAGACTTTGTCACCCGGCTTCAGGCCGCTGGCATCGTCGATAAACACGTTACCGTCAATTTCAGGGGCGTCGAAGAAGCAACGACCCACCGCGCCTTGCTCGTCGACTTCATCGATCAGCACTTCGATTTCCTTGCCGATGCGCAGTTGCAGGCGTGCCGAGCTGATCGCCTGTTGGTGCGCCATGAAGCGCTCCCAACGGTCTTGCTTGACGTCGTCCGGTACCACGGCCAAGTCCAGCAGGTTGGCCGGAGCACCTTCCACCGGCGAGTACTGGAAGCAACCGACGCGGTCTAGCTGCGCTTCGGTCAGCCAGTCCAACAGGTACTGGAAGTCTTCCTCGGTCTCGCCGGGGAAACCGACGATGAAGGTGGAGCGGATGATCAGCTCCGGGCAGATCTCGCGCCAGTTCTTGATGCGTGCCAGGGTCTTGTCTTCAAACGCCGGGCGTTTCATCGCCTTGAGCACTTTAGGGCTGGCGTGCTGGAACGGGATGTCCAGGTACGGCAGGATCTTGCCGGCGGCCATCAACGGGATCAACTCGTCCACGTGCGGGTAAGGGTAAACATAGTGCAGGCGCACCCACACGCCCAGGCTGCTGAGGGCTTCGCACAGCTCGGTCATGCGGGTTTTCACCGGCGCGCCATTCCAGAAACCGGTGCGGTATTTCACATCGACGCCGTAGGCGCTGGTGTCCTGGGAGATCACCAGCAGTTCCTTGACGCCAGACTTGACCAGACGCTGGGCCTCGTCGAGCACATCACCCACCGGGCGGCTTACCAGTTTGCCGCGCATCGACGGGATTATGCAGAAGCTGCAGCTGTGGTTGCAGCCTTCGGAAATCTTCAGATACGCGTAGTGGCGTGGGGTCAGCTTGATGCCTTGAGGCGGCACCAGGTCGATCAGCGGGTTGTGATCCTGGCGTGGCGGCACCACCTCGTGCACAGCGTTGACCACTTGCTCGTACTGCTGCGGACCGGTCACCGCCAGCACACTCGGGTGCACGTTACGGATATTGCCTTCTTCCACCCCCATGCAGCCGGTCACGATGACCTTGCCGTTTTCCTTGATGGCTTCGCCGATCACTTCCAGGGATTCGGCCTTGGCCGAGTCGATGAAGCCGCAGGTGTTGACCACCACCACATCGGCGTCCTGGTAAGTGGACACGACGTCGTAGCCTTCCATACGCAATTGCGTGAGGATGCGCTCGGAGTCGACAAGCGCCTTCGGGCACCCTAGCGATACAAACCCTACACGTGGATTATTACTCATATACTCACAGCCTGCAGGGTCTACCCTGGTCAAAATTCGTGGCGCGCGATTCTAAGCGTTGATCAAAAAATGCGCAAAAACAATTATCGATAACGAGTATCGTTCTCATATTGAAAAAGGAGTTCTGAGAATGTCTGTTAATGAAACACTTGAAGAAAATCGAGATAGCGAAGACGTTGAGGCTCGTAAGAAGGATCTCATTCAAGTAAAAAAGAGGGCAACCAGGTCGCAAAAGGTATACATGACGGTACTTGTGTTCATGTCGCTTGTCATGGCTACATTGCTTATTGACGTGCTTCCCTTTACAAGTTCAATGAAGCGCGATTTGTTTTATAGCTGGCAGGTGGTGGTGCTTGTCGTTACGGCAGCTTCATTAGTGCTTTATCGGATTTGGACCGATACATTATCATCAGATTCTGTTTCGTTTGTTGAGTTGGATGAGCGTAACAGAATTGAAAAATCAAGGTATTCATATTGGTCGCTAATGAATCCTGGAGAAAATGCCAGGGTTGTTAAGGAAGACGCTACCGCACAGGATTACATACAAGAGGTGGTGGATAAATCTCGTAAAGCGGCTTCAGGATATGAGTTTTCAGTGCATATGCGGACCATAATTGAGTCGCTTGATCACCAAATAGACTATGCGGAAGAAAAAGCATCTAGATTGCTTGAGGTAGGTCGTAGCTTTGTCAGGGGCGGAATTTGGCTATATATTTTTAGCATCATCGTATGGCAGGGTTACCTCTATTACATCAATTTTCAGCTAAGTGCTGGTGTTATAGTTGGTATGGTTTCGACGACGGCTGTATTTTTAATTATGGAGTTCTTAGGGTCGTGGTATTTAAAGCAGTATCGGCACTATGGCGATTCTGCATTTTCTTATATGAAAGTTAGGTCGTCATATAATAAATATATGCTCGCGTATTGCGTGGTGGTTGAGTTTTCAGAGAATGACCCTGCTAAATCTCAAGAGGATATATTACGTGTCCTTGCTGAATCTGAGAAGTGGCCTGAACTTAAGGATGTCAACGCTAACGATTTTAATTATATGCTTCAATCTGTTGAGACCTTGGGGAAAACATTTGAAAAGCTGAAAGGTGTTTTTGGGCGCGGTAATGATACTGGCACAGCACTTTGAATATGGGTGGACAGGTCTACAGTTATTTGAGGTTTTCTGATCCTCGTCAAGCGACGGGAAGTAGTGCAGACCGCCAGCTTGCATATGCTGCTGCTTGGGCAGCAAAAAGAGGTATGCCGCTGGACGCGACGCTTACATTGAAAGATGAAGGGCTTTCTGCTTATCACCAGCGTCATGTTAAACAGGGAGCCTTGGGGGTATTTCTCCGGGCGATTGAGGATGGTCGTATAGGTAATGGATCAGTCTTGGTTGTGGAAGGTCTAGATCGCTTAAGTCGAGCTGAGCCTATACAGGCCCAGGCTCAATTGGCTCAGATCATTAACGCGGGTATTACGGTTGTCACCGCGAGCGACGGGCGTGAATACAACCGAGCGGGTTTAAAGGCTCAGCCTATGGACTTGGTCTATTCGCTCCTGGTGATGATAAGAGCGCACGAAGAGTCAGATACGAAGAGTAAGCGTGTTAAAGCCGCAATTCGCCGGCAGTGCGAGGGCTGGTTGTCCGGCTCATACCGTGGGCTGATACGCAACGGCAAGGACCCTCAGTGGGTCCGATTGACTAGCGATGGGTGGGTATTGATCCCGGAACGTGTCGCCGCTGTAAAGCGGGCGCTGGAGCTTTATCGCCAGGGACTGGGCGCTGGTCGTGCTGCATTGGTTATGCATGAAGAGGGATTCCAGCTCACAGTAGGGGGAATCTCCGGGCTGCAGATATACCGGACGATCAAATTGCCCGCGCTTCGTGGTGTCAAACGTTTGAGCCTTGATGGTGAGAACTACGAACTGGAGGAGTATTATCCGCGAATCCTGTCTGATGCTGAATGGAGTGATTTACAGCACCTTGCGGGGCAACGATTGCGACGTCGCGGGGCTGGCGAGATACCAGGAATTATAACCGGTGTGGGGCTGGCATATTGCGGCTACTGTGGCACAGCGTTGGTGGCGCAAAACATCATGAAACGGCGGCGTTCCGATGGAAGCATCGCAGATGGTAATCGTCGTTTGCAGTGCACTTCTTATAGTAAGAACGCCGGCTGCTCCGCTGGTGGCAGTTGCAGTGTTGTACCGATTGAGCGTGCTTTGTTGAGCTTCTGTTCTGATCAGCTCAATTTGCAGCGCCTCCTGCAGGTGGGCGACGATGGTAAAAGTGTCCGTCAAAAATTGCTTGTTGCTCGTGCCGCGCTGGACAAGATCACCGCACAGGTTGAGAAGGTAACAGATGCCTTGTTGGAGGACGAAAGTGGTGCCTCTCCAATAGCCTTCATACGCAAAGCTCGAGAGCTGGAAGAACAGCAGGGTGTGGCTGAGCAAAATCTTAAACGACTTGAGTTTGAGTTGGCTGCGATGTCCAGCGCAGTCCAGCCGGTGCAGGCCGACCGGTGGCAAGAATTGGCAGCGCAAGTACGGGCAGATGACTACGCTGCTCGGGAGAAGGTCAGGCAACTGATCATGGACACGTTTGATCGGATCGTGATCTATATGAGGGGGATGAGTGCCAAGGATCGCGAGGGTCAAGAAATCGACGTACAACTGCTTTCGCGAACCGGACAACATCGTTTGATTCAGATCAATCGTCGGTCAGGTGATTGGGTGGCCAGCGAAGATTGGGGCTGATCTTGTTGGCTGGCAAGTGGCTACCGTATACTGTTTATATATACAGTATATGCAAGGAGCGTTTATGTCCCAAAGCGGCTATCCCGGTGTTCTTGAACGATCTTACTCACCCTATGAACTGCTCACGCGCCGTATTCACCGCCAGGTGAACAGCGCGAAAGCTCAGACGTTAAGACGGACCATAATTGCTAGGCAATCCGGTGAGAGGCTGGACGACTGGGATAGCCTTATTGACCAGCTGGACGTTGAGGATAGCGTCCGTGTTACGCGCTTGGAGGGCGGAGCTGTAGGGCTAACCTGGAGAAATCAGCATTTGTCTTAGGCATACACACGATCTAAAAATATGCTTTAGGCTTGTTTAAATGTATGCCTGAGGCTAATATTTCTCCATCAGCTCATGACAACGTTTGGTGCTGTCATGTCCGCCATGGAGTTAATCGGATGCATACCCTTCACCTTTCACCTCTCGCTCGCTCGAGGCTCTCCGCTCAGATCACCCAGAACGGTGTTTTCGTTCACACCTTCTACGGTGATAACGGCGTGAACTGTGCGAAGGCTGCGATCATCATAGAGCAGTGCGATACCGCCGTATCCATACGCATCAAGCTGCGCGATAGCATCAACAGCATTACCTTGGTCCATAGGGAGGACACAGGTAAACGCGCAGCTCGCTTCCTTGAGGAGGTGGCAAACGGGATGTCCTTAACCCCAACCTCTGAAGTTGACGAATTCATTGCCGCTAAGGAAGGCGCGACCATGACTATGACCATGCCAATTTCAGAGTTAGACAAGCGCTTGCTGAACCAGGGAATCGCTGGCTGGAGAAACGCCAATGCCGAGATCGACACGGCCATTCGATCAGAAAACTGGTGCGCAATAGAAAGCGCTCAGCAGAATCGGTCGCTTCAAGCGAACGCTATCGCACTTATCTTCCACAAGTACGCGGACGTCACAGTGAAGCAAGGTGAGCATCCATGATCGGTATTCCCAAGACGGGCACCCTAGAAAATGGTTGCATCACTGCCAACGTTACCAGCGGCTACCAGTTCACAACAGTCGACGGTCGACCTGCGCGTCTGGCAATCATTGATGAGCAGGGCAACGTGGTTGAATCAGGTGATGCCGTGGCTCGTGAAGCTTGGAACGTGTGTATTGCAGTGATCAAGAATTTCAAGATAGGGCAGGGTCATATCATCGTCCACAGTGCACCACCAGGCTTAGCTCCGGGAAATGATCAGAAGAGTGTAGAGCCTTTCAGACTATGAGCCGTAGTGCGTTCGTCCATCAGCATTGCAACGTGCCTGGCGCGTTGCTCTGTTCAACTGCCCTTGCTACCAGCAGATGCTCAGCTATTTGCAGAATAGTCACAGAAGCCTGCTGTCCAGGGGTGCTACATGCCAGTGATCTTGGCGTCGATTGCTCGACCAATGATTTCCCAACTGCCATCTAGTACCACCGGCTGATAGCTGGGATTGAGTGGTACCAAGTAGCCTACGCCAGCCTCTAGCGCGTACTGCTTAAAAGTCGTTTCTCCGCTGACAACGTTGCGGGCGACATAGAATTTTCCGCTGATAACATCGAAACCTTCAGGGCGAATCAGTATCGGCGTCCCCTCTGGAAAAGTGGGCGGCGTGTCCGAGGTCATCGACTTGCCCTTAACTCTCAACCAGTAACCCTTTGGGCCTGCATTCTCGGTAGAGCTAAGCCACTCATCTGATATGCCTGCCGGATAGCTGACAGTTGATTCTATGCCCGAGCCGGCATCTACCCACGTTATCAGAGGGTATTCGATCGCTTCTCTACGGGGCTGAATCATGGGGCTTACGTTTGCCATTTCAGCAATCTGAGCCGCTAGTCGTGGACTGAATTTTTCGACCGGTTCCTCAAGCACCCTCGCAAGCACTGACGCGAACTTGGCGTTCAAGGCGTTGACGCCTTTCAAATAGTTGTTCACTGACGCCGGGGTCATTCCTGCTGCATCAGCGATTTTTCTTTGATTGAGTTTCAGCGCGTTCTTTTTCGAAAGGAAAAGATCGTGGGCGGCTTTGCATTCCGCTAAGAGATTAGCTGGAAGAGGTTTTTTAGTATTGGTCATTAGTGAATTATAAGCCGCAGGCTAACAAATTTAGGCCACCTAAGGTTTCGAGGTTAAAAATAAAATATGCCGCAAGAATATAAAAAATTGATTTTTTGATATGCCTGAGGCTAATATCTGCGCGCTCGTAGCCCCTTTAGGTGAATGCCGTGGAAAAATTATCGTTAAGTGACTTCGTCAAGAAGATCGGCCAGGCCAAGGTTGCTCGTGCTTTAGGCGTCAAACCTGCATCTATCGCCAAAGCGCTGAAAATGCGCCGGAACATTGAGGTGGTTGTTGCCGCTGATGGCGCCTGCGTGGCTCAAGAGGTGCGTCCATTCCCCTCGCACGTTGCGGATGACCAAGACGGCAAGCAGGCTAAAAGCAGCGACGCTGCATGACCACGTCCAGTCCACGACAGTTGTCCGTTTCCCGAGACCAGGTGCTGGTGGCTCACGCCGTCGAGATGATTGCTCGCACCTGTTTCAGCCAAGACGACTTCGCCCAGGTGTTGAGTGCGAATTTGCACCAGCAGATCCCTGCGAAGGCCGCACTTAAGGATGTTCCCGACTTCACCGGGCTCGCCCTGGGCAACGACACCACGTCGTTCCTGCGAGCCTCTGGCGCCTGGCTGCGCCGCGTTGGGCGCTGGCTCAATGGCGAAGTAGATCTACCGAGTTGGCTGGAAGAGTCTTGGGTTGAGACGCTGGCCGGCGACTTTAAGGACAGTTGCATCAACGAGTTGGCAAGCCGGCACGGTCTTACAGGGGCGCGTGAATTGGATGGGAACGGCAACCCGCTAGGGGCGTTCGGCCAACTGGTAACGCGCCTCGGCACCACTGTTGCTTTGGGCAGTGAAATACTGGCTGACGGTCGTATAGATGCTGACGACTTGGATAAGCTGCCAGAGTTTGTTGATCGCCTGCGCTCAGTGGAAGCCCGGTGCGGCGAGCTGCGGTCGCGAGCGGAAACTGTTCTGCTTGAGCAGTCCAAGCACCCCCACCTGTCCCGGGTGAACTAGCGCCTGTGACTACCCTGGACAAGGACATCCAATCGCGTGCGGCCAACAGCCGTAAGGGCGGCGCCAGTAAGGGGCGGCCGGCGACTGTGCATAAAGACAAGAAAAGTCCACATGCCGCGCTGCACGCCCCAATTCGGGCACCTCGGTATTCAGCTCCACGTCGCTTGACGGGGCAGCAGTTGAAAAACCCGTTGCTGCGAATGGCCTTCTCTCGGCTTCGGCAGATCGGAGACCTACGCGGTAAATATTTGCGGGATCTGGATACCATCCATGGCGGTCGCCGCACGCGCTCCGAAAAGTTTGAAGCCCTGGCCAAGGCTTCTGAACAGATGCTTCTGCGGTTGGACTTGGCTACCGGTGTATTGGGGTGGCTCGACGTCGAGCGCGGGCAGTACTTCCTCAATACGCAATGCGGCATCGCGGAAGATTGCGATATGTCTCCAGCGTCTCTCAACCGGCTGATGCACAGTTTGGACCTGGCGGGGTACGTTTACCGGCGGATCGAAAAAGTTCGGCTGGACGAAAAGGACGAGGCTGGGCTTAACCTGGTGCGGACTCGTGTCCTGGTCCGGTTCACCGAAAAATTCTTCGCGGATCTTGGCGTGCGCTACCTTTGGTTTCGGGCCAAGAAGGCTGCGATCAAACGCCGGGACAAGGAACTACGTGAAGTCAGCGGCCTTCGTGCGGCACGCCAAGAGAAGGCATCACTGGAGGCGTTCCGGCGACAGCAATCCCGTAACAACTGGGAGAGAAGTGAGGCGCGCAAGGCGGCTCATGCGCATGGCCAACACGAAACGCTGAACCTTATTACCGGATCACCTGCTGGGTTAAAACCTCCCCTGGAGCCTGACAGAGGGCCGGGCGGCGTGGGTGAATCCATGGCGCGCCTACTACGCAACGTCCAAGTCAAGAAAGACACTCCGACGAATTAATCGCATCCCCTGCGAGGCCAGGTTACGCCTGGTGGTCGAAAAAACACCCTCCCGCTGCACTTGTCTCACCTGCACCCGCCGTAATGCGGATAAACGCGTACCGTCTCCCTGCATTTTTGTCGTCTTTTTCCAGCGGCGCCGGCGTGCGCGTGGGTGATCCAGGAAGCCCTTGAATTAAACGGAATTTTATACCCCTCTCAGCATCCCCAAAGGGTATTAAAAAGAGATTTTCGAGGTGTCCGTAGGTTCAGTGTGTTGGGTACATGATGATGCCTTCGCCCAAGGGCTCAGTTCGCTACGCTCAGCTTTTTATGAGGAGCGCGGGCTGCGCGCCCGCCCAGCGGCAGGGCAGTGCCCTGCACCCATGCTAGATACCCATCACTCCGTGCTGTCGATCTAGCGCCCTCAAAGCGGTAATTGGGCGCGCCGAGGTGAGTTTTAAAATTCACCGGCAGCGGTCGCGGGCGTGTTCGGGCGGCGCGGCTGATATTTTTTGGTGTGGTTTTGACGGGCTCCCGGCCGCTACGCGGGTAGCGCCGCGCCACGATTGTGGGATTCAGTTGAGAATGTCGCGGCGGCTTATATGCCTGCGCTGCAGGCATTCCGATGCGATAGCCGCCATTGGTGTTGGGCAGGGCCGCTTGGCGGCACTGTATCGATGAGGATGGGGCGAGGCGAGGAGTAGGGGAGGGTAGTCCGGCAGTCAGGCGGGTTGCGACGCGCCGACTTGGAGAAACAGCTCCTGCTGCTGTTCCGCCGGCAAATTTCGGATGCGTTCGAACAAGAGCGTTTCCAGGCGTTGTGTGGGGGGCCGTAGTGAGTGCTTGAAAGTCAGCTCGGATACCCACGTGTGCCCGCACTGAGCATCCAGGCATTGGCAATACAGTTTCACATACCCCCGGGTAATTTCTTCCCGTGAGCTGATTCGGCCCTTGTGATCGCAGGCAGTGCAGTAGATTCGCATAGTTCCCTCCCCAGGGTTTAAGAGCCATCATTATGCCTTTCTGATTGGTGATAATCACTAACTACTGTCTATTTATTCAGTTGTTTTCTTGGGTGTTTCGAGTTTTTTCCAGTTGATTCTCCTGTCATGGCGGAGCGTGTCGTTCAGCTGACTGAACAGCTGACAAATCGGCCTGATCTCGTTGCTGGTGTACACACGATCGATCTTCTCAATGTCCCCAAACCCGCCGCTGTTTTCCGGGATGATTCCGGCCAGGGCAGGGTTCATACGCCACGCCGCGATCACGTCATTGCGCGTGATGTTCTTCACCTTCTCCAATTCGTCCTTAGCCTGGAAGTCCCCCACCGGGATGATCTGGATGGCGTTTTCCTTGCCGTTGGGGATGTTGACGAACATTGAGCGGAAGTTACCCACACCCTTGCTGGCGCTGATTTGGGCGCGCAGGTTCTCTTCGTCTTCTTCGGTCAGGTCCGGGTCGTTGGTGTAGAAGATGTAACCCGCGTGCGCGCCGTTGCTGTAGTAGCGCCTGCGGAACAGAGTCGCTGCCTCGTTGAGCAACAGCGCCTGCAGACCGCCCAGGTAGTCGGGCACGCCGTAGATGTTCTGTTCCACGTCGTAGTCCAGGACGTGTTCGATTTCGTCCTGGTGGAAGTCCATGTACTTGCTGTCTGGCAGCAGCATCCTGAACCCGCCGTCGACCTTCACCCGCATGTTGATGGCGGGCAGGTGTTGCATCTCCAGCACTTCGCCAAAGGCGTTGGTATCACGATAGAAATACGCCTCCCCGAACACCATGTAATCCAGGCTCGCCCGTCCCATGGTCTGCGTGCTGCAGCCCTCGGACGGGATGAATTCACGCAGCAGCAGGTTGCGCTTGAACTTGGGGATGGCGCCGTGGTGCGCGTTGGCGCGCAGCAGCTTGGCCAGGCCCGCCCGTGATACCGGCGGCTTGTAAATTTCGCCGTCGTCGCTGAGAAATACCCCCAGATACTCGCCTATGTTGCCGGACAGCACCTGTTCCGGTTCTCCGAAGGTGAACGCCCGCATGGGCTGTGGCTGTCGTACCTGCTGGCTGACTTGGGGCTTTTTGTGTCGTGGCTTGGGCATTGGTTCCGCTCGTGACATAGCGGCTACGGCGCCGCTTGTTGGTGTTGAGGGGTTCATTGAAGAGGGCATGCATGATCGACCAGGCGATATCGGCGTGGCCGGTGGCGTCCGTGCGCGAAGCGCTGTAGGTGACCTGGCCGCTGGTGGTAGTACCGCGCTTGATGGTCAGGAATGCCTGAGCGATATCGGTCCAGCCGGCGTCCCACTCGATGCGACTGCCCTGGATCGTGTCCTGGGCCTTGAGTACCAGAGTATTTTTGGTTTCAAGGCTGTAATGGATAGCGGTCGCACGCGGGTAGAAGTCGCGCACCAGGTCAAACACGCCGTAACCGATACCGGTAGTGTCGATGCCGATGTGCTGCACATTGAAACGCTCGGTTAGTTTCTTGACCTGTTCGGCCTGGTACTTGAACGACTGCCCACGCCAGCTGTGTTTTTCCAGGATGCGGAATTTCGCCCCGGGTTCCAGTGGCGGGGCGACCACCACGCAGGTGGCGTCGTCGCGGGTACGGCTTGGATCGTAGCCAAGCCATACCGGGCTGTTGCCGAACGGCCGATCCATTTCCGGATCGTAGTCCTCCCACAACGACAGGTCGGAATAGCAGCGCTCCAGATCCTTGAGGCCGAACGCGCTCTGGCTGCTGTCGATGAACTTGCAGTAGAACAGCTGCTGGAATTTGTCTTCGTCGTACTCCAGCTGCAGCTGTTCCAGGTCGAACAGATCGCAGCCGCCGGCGATGGCGTCGTCCAGAGTGATGGTCTTGCGCCATTGACCATCCGGGCATAGCGCACCCTGGGTGTAGGACGCCTCGGTGGGCCAAGTGCCGCCGGCTTTCTTACCGCGTTTGCTGTTGCGGAATTCCTCACCCGACCAGAACGGGTATGCCTGATGCGACACCGCGCTTGGCGTCGAGAAATAGGTTTTTCGCCACTTCTTGTGGGTGCCCATGGCGCTGGCCACGGTGCTGAGTTTGTCGAAGTCACGTATCCAAAAATACTCATCGACATAGACGTGGCCATGGTAGCCCTGGGCGGTGCTGCTGTTGGTGCTGAGAAAGCGCAACTCGGCGCCGTTGCTGAGCGTGATCGGGTTGCCGGTCAGCTCGATGTCGAACCACTGTTTGGCAAACTGGATGATGTAGCTGCGGAAAATCTCCGACTGGGAGCGGCTGGCCGACAGGAACACCTGGTTGTCGCCGGTCAGCACCGCATCCATGAAGGCTTCGCCGGCGAAGTAGTAGGTGAGGCCCACCTGGCGGCTTTTCAGGATGTTACGGATTCGGCACGTCAGCGGGTTTTGCTTGGCCGCGAACAGCTCCTGCTGATAGCGGTACATCTTGCTGATGAACTTATCCAGGAAGTCGACTTCGGTCAGCCCGCTGATGTCGTTCTTGGCTTTTTTCTCGCGTTTCTTCCCTCCGCTATCGCCACGGCCCGAACGTTCGCCACGCGCGCCCTGGCGGCGTTCCTGCGGTTCGCTGCCTGATTCCCCGACCGATGCCGGCGACGGCTTGACCGCTTGCTTTAACAAGCGCTCGCGCACCGTTGTCAATCGGTCCAGCTCGTTGAGTTCGTCTTTGGTCAGGCTGCTGGCTTTGTCCAGGAGCAGGGTGATACGCCGGCCGACTGCGGTCAGCGGTTCTTCGTCCGACAGCATGTCCTCCCAACCGCCCTGGCGTATCCAGTAGTAGACGATGCGGATGTTGGGCAGGTTGAGCTGCGCCTGAATTTCCTTGGCCTTACAGCGGCGCAGAAACAGGCGTTTAGCGGCTTCTTTAACTTCGGTCGAGTAGTACATGGGCCGCAGTCTATGCGGCGAAAACGCTGGAAACGCGGGGTTAAATTCCGTGATCCACCTATATCGCGGTTATAGGAGAAACGCGCATTTGAACCGTTTGTTTGGGGCTTGGCGGCTCCCTATCGTGGCGGCTCATTCAACCGATTGAGCGCAGTTATCGTCCATGCCCCGTTCCCTTGTTTCATTCTGGAAACGTGTCGCCACCAGCGGCATTACCGCCGATGGTCGCGAGATCCTTCCCCAGGAACTGCGCGATATCGCTGAAACCTATAAACCATCGAAATACACGGCTGTGATCTGGTGTGAACACCAGCGTGCAGAAGGTTCTTTCGGCACCGTTTACGCGGTCCGTCTGGTCGAGGAGGGCGATGATCTGGAGGAAGGGCAGGTTGCCCTGGAGGCCCAGCTCAAGCCCAACGATCGGCTGCTGTACCTGAATGACCAGGGGCAGAAGCTGTTTACCAGTATTGAGATTTGGCCGAATTTCGCCGGTAGCGGCAAATCCTACCTGACCGGCCTTGCGGTCACCGACACACCGTCAAGCCTTGGCACTCAAGAACTGTACTTCTCCCGCCAAACCAATAAAGCGACGTACTACGCCGCGTCCGTTGAACTGGGCTCTTTTGAAGCTGAGCCGCAAAGCGAGGTCGGCAAGTTGATCGGCTTGCTCACCGGTTTGTTCAAGCGCTTTTCCACGGATGCCGAGCCCGCCGAACCAACCACCCCAACTGAGAGCAAACCCCCAATGGATGAAGCTACCGCAACGGCGCTTAAAGCCCTGCTGGAGCAGCTGCTTGTCGTCGCTGCCGGCATTCAGGCTGTGATTGAACCCGCCGCCGCAGACGCACCAGAACCCGACCAGGCACCCATCGACGACGTGAGCGCGGCCGTAGACGAGATCGTCACTACAGCAGAAGACGAACGTGAGTTCAGCCGTAAGGGCGCGGCCACGAATAAGGCCCTGTTGGCGAGCATGGCGGCTTTGGAAAAACGTTTCACTGCGCTGCAGAACACTTCCGCAGGTCGCCAGTTGCCACGCAACCCCGGCCCAGTAGCCGCCCCACGACGTAAGGTGCTCTGACATGGCCCAGCCTTTAAGCGCCCGTGGCGCCAAGCAATATGCAGAGCTGCAGGAAGCGATCGCCGAAGCGTATGGCGTCCAAAGTTCGGCCCGCATGTTCAGCGTCGACCCGACGATTGCCCAGGAACTGAACGACGCAATCACCGCGAAAGCCGACTTCCTGGAACGTATCAACGTCGTCCCGGTGAGTGAGATTAAGGGCGAAAAAGTCTTTATCGGCGTGAATGGCCCGGTCACTGGCCGCACCAATACCAAGACCACCGACCGCGAAGCCAAGGACGCCTCGGCGCTGGACAATACCACCTACGAACTGGCTGATACTCAGTCGGACGTGGGCCTGCCATACGCCAAGATCGACGCCTGGGCGAAGTTTCCCGACTTCAAAGAGCGCTATTCCGCTGCAGTGCAAAAACGCATTGCCCAGGACCGTATCGTTATAGGCTTCCACGGAACCCGTGCCGCCCCTCAGACCGATCTGGCGGCCAATCCAAAGCTGCAGGACGTGAACAAGGGCTGGCTGCAGCAACTGCGCGAGCAGGCCCCGCAGCAGGTGCTTAAAGAGGGCGCCACCGCCGGCAAGGTGACGTTGGGCGCAGGTGGTGACTACGCCAACCTTGATGCCCTGGTGCACGACACCAAGCAGATGGTGGACGAGATCCTGCGCGAAGACGGCGACCTGGTCGCGATCATCGGCACTGACTTGCTCGCCTCTGACAAGGCCAAGCTGTACACCAAGCAAGGCGACACGCCCACCGAAAAAGAGCGCATCGAAAACGCCCAGGTGATTGCGACTTATGGTGGCCTGCCAGCTTTCAGCGTGCCGAACTTCCCGGTCAACGCAGTGCTGGTCACCAGTTGGGACAACCTGTCGATCTACTACCAGGACACCAGCTGGCGTAAGCAGACGATCGAGAACCCGAAGCGCTCCCGCGTCGAGGACTACAACAGCCGCAACGAAGGCTACGTGATCGAGCAGCTGGAAAAGATCGCGTTCACTGAAAACGTTGAATTGGTGGCGGCGTGAGTTTGGCCCTGGCGCACAAGCGCCGCACCCTGGCCATGGGCAGCACAGCAGTAGCGGCGCTCGCCGCTGCTGCAAGCTTGGCCTACTCGCCGGCCGATGCCCTGAGCAGTCCCGCCAATGCGCGCAAGCACTTGCTACTGCAGGAAGCCGCGTTGGACCAGGACCTGGAGCGCCTGAGCGCGATGAAAGGGGCTTTGGCGGGACGCCAATTGCTCAAGCGCGACGAGCTGCTGCCCAAGTACCAAGAATACGTCCAACGCTACTGCGAGTCGGGGCTGAACTTCCCTAACCGCGTTGCGGTGCAGGTGATGGTGTGGCTGTTCGACACCGCCCAGTTCGAAGACGCGCTGGAGCTGGCCGACTTCCTGATGGAGCAAGGCCAGAAGATGCCGGAGCGATTCAAGCGCCGCGACATCCAGACCTTTGTTGCTGATGCGATAGCCGACTGGGCCTACGACGAATACAACGCGGGCCGCAGCCCTGAGCCTTACCTATCCGAGCTGTTGCCCCGCGTTGACGGCGAATGGGACCTGCCTGAGCAGATCCCGAGCAACTACCACAAGTTGATCGGCATGCGCGCTATGGAGGCTGAGCAGTGGAAAACCGCGCTCAAGCATTTGGAGCGCTCCACCGAGCTGTACCCGAAAGCCGGCAACGACACCCGCATCAAGAAGGTCCGCAGAGCCTTGGAAAAACAAGCGGCCGTTACCCCGGCCTCCGAATAACCGACTACCCCCCCAGCGGGGACCTGTGGAAGTGAGCCGCCCATTTATGGACCGTCCCACTGAAAACAGGCTCCCCGCCCTATTTGAGCGGCCAGCAATGAGCTTTTCCGGGAAACCCACCACCTTTGTGGAACTGACGATCGAGAATGACGGCTTCTGGCCGGACCTTTCTGTGACCGAGTTTCAGAAAGAACAACGCGTGCCGGCGGAGTACCTGGTAGAGCTGCTGGTCGACACACTGAAAAGCGCCATGTTCGAAGTGAACACCGACCTGGCCCGCGTGAAAGCGAAGCTGCAGACGGCAGGGGTATCGAACCTGCAGGCAGCGGCCGGTGTGGCCACCCCCGCAGAATGGGCTTACGCCTATAAGGTCACGCTCTATAAACGCGCTGTCTACAGCCGTGCCAAGGGCAATTCACTGCCCCAGTTTGCCACCGTCACCCGTCGCGAAAGCGCTGAAAACACTGGCAAGGAAGCGGCAGAGCGTGCCGAAACCTTCCTGGCTTTCAGCCAGCAGGCCGTGCGTGCCCTGCAGGGCCGCGGCCGCATTACGGCGTCGTTGCAATGATCCAGCTGCAGGCGCTGACCGCCTACCTGATGGCCCGTAACCTGGTTGCGCCTGAGCTATTCGACAGCTGGACCGAACAGGTCAGCCTTGAGCTGATCTGGAAGCCCGACCGCGACGGCCTGCACATGGCTGACATGCGCTATCGCGCTGTGTTCTCCCTGGAGCGCTTCACCGGCAACCCGGCGCGACTGATGGCCCTGGTAGGCAGTTGGCTGGAAAACCATGATCCCGATCGGGACCGCCACGAATTGCCGGCGCCGCTGTTCGCAGTTGAACCCCTCGACCAGGACAGCTTCGATGTAGACCTGTCCCTGGAATTCATCGAGCCGCAATACCTGGCCGAAGATCCCGCCGGCGAGATTGAGGCGTTCGGCAAAACCTGGGCGTTCGTCCCCTTCGATCTGTGGGTAGCTGAGCAAGGCGAGGTGGGCAGCGATGGCCGCTAATCCGCTCGCCCTCGATATCAGGGGCATGGTCAACGTCGACGCCCAGCTGGCGTTGCTTGAGCTGCCGCCCCAGTTGCGCCGGCGACTGCTGAACAACGTGACCAAGCGCGTGCGGACGATGAGCCGTAAGCGGGTACGCGAACAAAAGAACCTGGACGGCACGCCGTTCGCTGAGCGCAAGGGCTCGGCCAAGGGCAAAAAGAAGATGGAAGCCGGCCTGGCCAAACTGCTGCAGGTGACCCGCGTCAGCTCCGACGAAGCCGAGCTGGGCTGGAAAAACGCCCTGACCCGCTGGGTCGCCGCGCAGCAGCACAACGGCGTCAGCGAGCGACGTACCGCCGCGCAGATGCGGCGCTGGAACAAAGTCCCCCCAGGCATCGCCTGCACCGACAAACAGGCCAAGCGTCTGCGTCGGTTGGGCTTTCGTGTCCGCCAGAAAGGCAAGAAGGCGCTGGCCAGGCCGTCCGTGGCCTGGATTCAAGAGCATGTGAACTACGCCAAGGCCGGCTTGCTGATCCGCATTTTGAACGACGAACGAACCGAGTCCACCGGCGCGCAGAGCTGGGACATCACCCTGCCAAAACGCCAGTTTCTCGGTGTGGAGAGCGGAAACGAAACCCGCGACCTGGTTAACCAGGTGTTCCAACAAATCCTTAATTCACCCCGCTAACGAGGCACACCATGGCACTTGGCAAGGTCAGCGTTAACAATCTCAATCTGGGCCAAGGCGCCGTGACTGAGATCGAGCGCTATTTTCTGTTCATCGGTCCCGGCCCGAAAAACACCGGCAAATTGATCGCCCTCAACACCGACAGCGACCTGGATTCGCAGCTGGGCTTACCAGCCAGCGACCTGAAAACCCAGATTACTGCTGCCCGCTTGAATGGCGGCGATCGCTGGGCTTGCCTGGCGGCGCCGATCAGTGCTGACGGTGACTGGAAAATCGCCCTGGAAACCGCGCAGCAACAGGGCTTTTCCGTCGAAGCCGTGGTGGTCACCAAGCCAGTATCCAAGGGCGACGAACTGTCGGCCATGCATGACGCGGCTATTTCCCTGAACAACACCTACGGCCGGCGCGTGTTCGTCATGGCAGCGTCTGCCGGCATCGTCGCACCGCTGACCTGGGCGCAGTACCTGGTAGAGCAGAAGGCAATCACCGCCGACGTGGCCGCGCCGCGTGTGTTGGTGGTTCCGCAGCTCCACGGCAATGACCTGGGCGTGTTGGCCGGTCGCCTGGCCAATGCCGCCGTCAGCATCGCTGACAGTCCAATGCGCGTGGTCACCGGTGCGGTGTTGGGCTTGGGTGCGGTGCCGGTCGACGGCGAAGGCATCCCGCTACCGTCCGCGATTCGTGCCGAGCTGGATAAGGCGCGCTTCTCGGTCGCCCAGACCTATCCCGACTACCCGGGCGTGTACTGGGGTGACGGCAACATGCTGGACACGCCTGGCAGCGATTACCTGGTGATCGAATATCTGCGCCTGGCTGACAAGGCCGCTCGCCAGATCCGCCCCCTGTTGATCCGCCGCGTGGCCGATCGCCGCTTGAACAGCACCGCCAACAGCATGGCCGTGAACGTCAACGCGCTGATGGCGCCACTGCGCAAGATGGCCAAGTCGACCAAGTTCGCCGGCCAGGTGTTCCCAGGCGAGATTCAAACGCCCAAAGACGGCGACATCGTACTGACCTGGAAGAGCAAGACCGCCGTTGAGGCGTACATCAAGCTCAAGCCTCACAACTGCCCGAAAGACCTCACGGCGAACATCGCCCTGGACCTTTCCACCGACGATTCGGAGTAACCCCTCATGTCACGTATTGGCGGCAAGAACTTCGACGTGAACCTGGGCGATCTGCAGGTCCACGTCGAGAGCTGCACCCTGGACATCACCGACAACAGCAAGACCGCGCAAACCCGGGGCGTGCCTGACGGCTACGTCGACGGCGACGTGGCGGCGGCTGGCGAGATGGAGCTGGACTCTACCAACTTCACCCTGGTCGTTGAGGCAGCACGTACTGCAGGCAGCTTTCGCAAGCTGGGAGCGTTCGACGTGGTGTTCTTCGCTAGGGCCGGCGACGACGAGCTGCGCATTGAAGCGTTCGGCTGCAAGTTGAAGGTTTCCAGCCTGTTGAACATCGATCCCAAGGGTGGCGAGAAGACCAAGCACAAGGTGCCTTTTGAGGTCACCAGCCCGGACTTTATCCGCATCAACGGCGTGCCGTACCTGGATGCCACCGAGATTGAGGGCATTAGCTGATGGTCTGCCCGTTCGATCGCGCCCAAGCCCTGGAACAACGTCAGCGGGACCAGGCTATCAACGCCCAGTTGGCCCAGGCCCGGCGTGAGTCAGCGGGCCCAAGCCTTACTCACTGCCAGGACTGTGACAACGAGATTCCCCCAGCGCGCCAGGCGCTTGGCGGCAAGACCCGTTGCGTCCCGTGCCAGTCTTTTTTCGAAAAAGGAGTGCAGCGATGAGCGCGAATCAGGTGGCCCAGGACACCGCCATCGCATTGGCAAAGGCGTCGCCTGCGATCGGCGTAGCGGCCACTGGAGCGACAGGGACCGTCGACTGGTCGGCTGTCGCCTACATGCTGACTGCGCTTTACATGATGCTGCAGATCCTCCTGTTGGTTCCGAAGTATCGCCAGATGTTGCGCGACTGGAAGGTGAAGCTATGAGCCTGCGCGGCAAGATCGCCGCCGGCGCTATCGCACTTTGCAGCTCCACGCTGGTGGTGTTCCTGGGCACGTGGGAAGGCAACGGCCAGAACACGGTCTATGCCGACAAGTTGGCCCATGGCCTGCCCACCGTGTGCAAAGGCATCACCCGCCATACAAGCCCGTACCCCGTGGTTGTGGGTGACTACTGGTCGGACGCCCGGTGCAACGAGGTAGAGCAGTTGGTGATCAGCAAAGGCCAACTGCAACTGGCTGACTGCATCACCAACCAGGAGGTGGGCCAGAACACGTTCGACGCCCTGAGCAGCCATGGCCACAACTTTGGCAACCCCAGCACCTGCGCCAGTCGCGCCGTGGGCCTGATCAATGCCGGCCGCATCAAAGAGGGCTGTCAGGCCCTAGCCTGGGCGCCTGATGGCAAAACCCCCGTATGGGCCTTTGTCACCACCGCCCAGGGCAAGAAGGTGTTTATCCCGGGCCTGCACGCGCGCCGTTTGGCGGAAGTGGCTCTGTGCGAGGCGGGCCTGTGATGCGCGAAGGCACTTTCATCCTGGTGGTGTGCCTGGTGGCCTGGTTCGGCTTTGACCTGCTTGAAGGCCAGCGTGACACCGCTCGTAGCGAGCGTGACGCCGCGCTATTCGAAGCCAGCGGCCTGCGCGAAGCGGCGCGTATCAGCGGCGAGATGCTGGCCGAACGTGACGCCATCGACCTTCAACGCACCCAGGAACTCAACGATGAACGCACCGAAAACGACGGCCTACGCCGCGCTGTTGACGCTGGCATTAACAGGTTGCGCCTCAACGCCACCTGCAGCGCCCCAGCCGCCCAAGCGGCCAGCACCGGCGGCGTGGCTGATGCAAACACCCCCGAACTCACTGCAGACGCTCGACAAGATTATTTCACCCTCAGAGATCAGCTCGCCCTTAGTCGGCAAATGATCCTGGGCCTGCAGGACCACGTGCGCCGGGTTTGCCTGCGCTGACTCACCACTTTTTAACCCTGAATGGAGCTACACCATGACCGATAAACGCGACATCACTCTGGAAATTGGCGACCAGGAATTCACCTTTGAGCTGACCCCGCAGGACGTCACCAAATACTTCAACGCGGTGAACCAGAACAACAAGGTTTCGCCCGCCAACAACCTGCTGGTCACCACCGTCAAGCAAGAAGAACGCGCCCGTCTCAAGGGGATGCTGGGCAATCCGGTGTTGGTGATGCAACTCGCCGGCACGCTCCTCGAGGAGTACGGCCCGGACGTTGAAGTCACCGTAAAAAAGCCCTCGACCACGCCGAACGACTAACCGAAAACGGCCTTGGCCAACTGGTAGCCCTGGCCAGCCGCTGGCTACCTGGGGCCGAGCCCACCGCCGAGGTGATGGGCACGGCCAAATGGCTGGAGGACGAGCACTGGCGGCGGATGGAAATTGCCATAGCCAACGGGATCGCCCACGCACTCAACGGATAAACATCGATGACAGACCGTAGCGCCCGCCTGGCCTTCATTTTGAGCCTGACCGATAAGGTCACAGCCCCCATGGGCAAGGTGAAGACAAGTTTTTCTGACCTGGCCCAACAGGGCCAGAAGAACATCACCCAGATGGGCCTCGGCCTGGCTGGGATGGTGGGCGCCGGTGTGGCCATCACCCAGTCCCTGGAACCAGCTTTGGAGATGAACCGCGCCCTGGGCGAAGTCCGATCGTTGAGCGTGGCAGAAGATGCGTTGAATGCACTGAATCGCAAGTCCCTGGAATTCTCCGTCGCCTATGGGGAGAACGCCCGGGATTTTGTTGCCTCGGCTTATCACATCGAAGGCGCTATAAAAGGGTTGGTGGGCAATCAACTGGCGACGTTCACTAACGCCAGCGACGTGCTGGCCAAGGCCACCAAGGCCGACGCGGGCACCATGGGTACCTATGTCGGCACCATGTACAACCTGTTCAAGGGGCAGGCCGACGCCATGGGCAAAGGCCAGTGGGTTGAAACGCTGGCCGGCCAAACTGCCACCGCCGTGCAACTGTTCCGCACCAGTGGCGAGCAGATCGGCGAAGCATTCAAGGCGGCAGGCGGCCTGGCCAGCACTGCCGGTGTGAGCTTGGCCGAACAAATGGCGGTGCTGGGCACGTTGGGCGGCACCATGGACGGCGGGGAGGCTGGTGGCCTCTACAAGTCGTTTTTTGAAAACGTCAGTAGCGCATCGGAAAAGCTCGGCATGTCCTTTGTCGACCAGCAGGGCAAGTTGCTGCCGATGATGAACATCCTGGACAAGCTCAAAGGCAAGTTTGGGGATCTGTCGATCGAGGCCAACGGCAAGCAGCTGCGCGACGCCTTTGGCGGTGAGGCGGCACGCCTGATCACCACCCTGATGGGTGACACCGGCCGCTTGAAAAACGGCATGGAACAGCTGGGCAATGTGCGCGGGCTGGAAAACGCCGAGCGCATGGCCAAGGCCATGGTGGACCCGTGGCAACAGTTCGGCGCCGCTGTGCAGGCGCTGCGTATCGCATTCGGCCAGTCATTGATCCCGATCCTGGCGCCGCTGATGGATCGCCTGGTGGGCATTGCCAGCACGCTGACTCGCTGGACCCAGTTTTTCCCCAACATCACCCGCGTGATCGGCATCGCCACGTTGGTGGTGTTCGGCATCATCGCGGCCATGTCCTTGCTCACCTTGACCGTGGGCATGTCGAAGATGGTCTGGCTGGGCCTGGTCACGGTGTGGAAAGTGCTGACTATGGCCGGCCTGCGCAGTATCGCCATGTTCCTGTACCACACCGTAATGGTGATCGGCTTCGTGGCCGGCCTGGTGCTGATGGTCGCCTGGATGGGCCTAGTTAAGGGCGCGATGCTGCTATGGCAGGGCGCTATCTGGCTGGTCAACACCGCGTTGCTGGCCAACCCGGTGACCTGGATCGTGATCGGCATCGTTGCCCTGGTCGCGGCCGTGGCGGCGGCGATCATTTACTGGGACCAGTGGACCAGCGCGCTACTTAACAGCGAGGCATTCAAATGGGTCAGCGGCCAACTGACCGCCTTGTCGGAGTGGTTCGACTCGATGGGCGGCTGGTCGAGCATGGCCAGCGCCGCCTGGGATGGCATCGTCAGCATCTTTAAACAGGCCATCAACGGCTTGATCGAGATGTTGAACAAGATCCCCGGCGTGAACATTGAAGCCGCGTTCGGTGACATGCCGGCGGCGCCTGAGCTGCCAGGTATCAGCGCGCCAACTGTTGAGGCGCCGATGCTGCCGCAACTGGTGAGCGCTCCCCAGCAGCCGATCCAGGCGCCGCTGATGATGGCCACCACACCGAAAATGCCTGCGTCAGCCATGCCGACCCTAAACGCCCTACAGCCCCAGGCCCATGCGCCGGCCCTGGTCATGGCCCCGGTACCGAAAACCCCGGCGCCGATCGCGCAGCCACTTTCCGCCCTGGAAGCGCCGCGTCAACCGCCGGCTCTGGTGTTGGCTTCGGCTCCTACAGAGAAGGCCGAACAGAGCCAGCAGCGCATCAACGGCGCTGTGGCCAGCCTGTCACCGAAACGGCCCGACGCCGTGCCCCGGGGCGGCTTGCTGGCGAGCATCCAGAACAACAACCAAACCCAGAACAAGGGCACCCACGTGGAGAACGTGAACATTCATACCGGTAAGCAAATGAACCCGCTGGAGCTGGAAGGCATGTTGGCCATGGCGGTGGGCGGATGAGCGAGTACATCGACCTGTTGATCATCGACAACGACCTGTCGCTGGACCTATCCCGCCAGCCGCTGCTGATCGAGGACCGGGCCAGCATCGCCCAGGACATCGCGCACATGATCCGCGAGAGCGGCTTGCTGGTAACGCTCGTGGCCGAGCGCAGCAAGTTGCGTCAGCGCGACTGCATCCAGCAACTGGAACTGCTAGTGGAGGCCGACGCACGCCTGGTACCGGGCACCGCGTTGATTAACCAGGTGCAACCCGGGCAGTACCTGGTCACGGCCAAAACCCTGAAATTCGGTGACATCGAGGTGACCCTTTGAGCGACGTCCATTTTAAACAGGCGCTGGCAGACGCCGGCATTCCGATCACCGAGGAAGGGCTACGCCAAGCCTGGGAAAAGGAAGTCGCCGCCCAGGGCAGCAAGATGAGCAACACCAGCGCTTACTCGCCGTTCTGGCGGGTCATCACAGCGTTAGTGACCAAGCCGGTCATGTGGCTGATCAGCTTTATCAGCGACACCGTGTTGCCCAACTTCTTTGTCAAAACTGCCCGCGACAAGTGGTTGGACATGCTGGCTTGGGCGGTCAACGTCGAGCGCAAGGGCGCGACCAAGGCCAAGGGCGTGTTGCTGTTTACCCGTGACGTCGCCGGCGGCGCGTTGGAGCTGCCCGCCGGCATCCTGGTGCAATCGGCGGCTATCAATGGCCACATCTATCAACTGGTGACCACCCAGGCCGCGACCTTCGCTGACGGGTTGGTGCAGTTGGAAGTCCCTGTGGAAGCGCAGGACGTGGGCAGCGGCTACAACCTGGCCCCGGGTTATTACGCGATTCTGCCGGTACCCATTGCCGGCATCGTCCAGGTGGTGAACGCGGATGGTTGGCTGATTGCACCAGGCGCAGATCCTGAGCCGGATGATCAGCTGCGTTTGCGCGTGCGTAACCAGTTCTCGGCGGTCAACCAGTGGCATACAGACGCGGTCTACCGGGCGATGATTTCAGCCTTCCCCGGCGTGCGGCCAGATGGCGTGTACTTCCTGCACGGCGCACCCCGGGGCCCAGGCAGTGCCAATGCCTACGTGCTGTTTGAAGCGGACGTGCCGGCGGCGACCTACCTGGAGCAAATCAACGCGCATATCCGCGACCAGGGCAACCATGGCCACGGCGACGATCTGCTAGTGATGGTCATGCCCGAAACCCAGCACGCGCTGCGCCTGACTCTATGGCCACACGCTCTATTGGGCGCCGAACAGCGCACCAAGCTGCAGGCCGACGTCGACCAGTTCATTCGCGCCGCCTTCCGCGAGAGCGGTACCGGTGACTATCAGCCGACGCTGACCTATCCGCAGTCGCGGTTCTCATTCAGCCGCCTGGGCGAAGAACTCCACCAGCAGTTCGCCGGCATTGAGTCGCTGCACTTTGATAACGCTGACATCGTGTCGGAACTGAGCATCCCCCGGATTCAATCGCTGCAGGTGGTGTTCGCATGATCAAGCTGAATCTGCCGTTCTGGCTCGATGGCCCGCAACTGACCAAGCTCAAAGCCGCCAGCCAAGCCTGGTGGGAAAAGGTCGAGGGCTGGTTGCAATGGCCGCTGCTGCAGATGGACGCAGACACCTGTCATTTGACCGTGCTCGATCTGCTGGCCTGGCAGCGCGATATCAGCCGCTTCAAGGACGAACCCGAAAGCCTGTACCGCTTGCGGGTCAAGTTCGCCTTTATCAACGCGGTCGACGCCGGCAGCACGGCCGGGCTTAAACGCATTCTGCAGCGCCTGGGCGTGGGCTACGTCGAGATTGACGAGCGTATGCCAGACCGGGACTGGGACGTGGTGCTGCTGCGTCTGTCCGACTCGCAGCTGTCGCAAAACCCCGAGCTGATGCGGGTTTTGATCCAGCAGTACGGCCGCACCTGCCGGCGTTATGACTTCGTGACCATCACCCCCGTATCACTGCGCATTGTCGCGGTGGACTTCAACGACGACCAGCAAACGCTGGTTGCCAGCCTGTAGGAGCCTCCCGTGGGAGCCAGTATTACCCTTGCAGGTGAAAGCCTGATCGCGCAAAAACAAGGCGCACAACAACCCCTGATTGTTTCCCGCTTCGTGCTGGCCAACGTGCCCGGGCTGGATCCTAACGGCCCGGTCGACCGAGCGGCGCCGAAGCCAGCCGCGCACCTGGTGGCGACCTATGACGTCACCCAAAAAGGTTTCGTGAACCCCAACCAGATCGTTTACAGCCTGATGATGGGCAGCGATATCGGGGACTTTGACTGGAACTGGATCGGCCTGGAGAGCGCCGAAAACGTGCTGCTGGCCGTGGCCTACGTGCCGCTGCAGCAGAAGCGCAAGAACATTCCCCCGCAGCAGCTGGGCAATAACGTGACGCGCAATTTCCTGGTGGTGTTCGACGGCGCCCAGGCGCTGACCGGGATCACCATCGACGCCAAGACCTGGCAGCACGACTTCACTGTGCGCCTGCACGGCATCGACGAGCGCGAGCGCTTGAGCAACCGCGATACCTTCGGGCGGGCCTGTTTTTTCAGCGAAGGGCTGAAACTGGCCAAAGTCGGCAACGGTTACCAGCTGCAGCCGGGTACCGCCTATGTTGAAGGCGTGCGTGTGTTGTTGACTGCAGCGGTCGCTGTCGCGCCGCCAGCGTTCCCCGCCAAAGCCTGGCTGGATGTGAGCCTGGAGCGCCAGTTAAGTGATGTGGTGGCCCGCTGGGAGGTGCGTTTCGGCGCCGCCCTAGCTGACTTCACCGACAGTGCCGGCGTGCGCCATTTCTGCGTGCCGCTCGCGGAGCTGCCTGATTCCAACGCCGTGATCGATCTGCGCCAGGTTGAGCCAATCAGTGATTCCCTGGTGAAGCATTTCGCGGGGAAAAAGTGGGTTGAAGATGAGCTTAAGAAAAAGGCAGACAAGGGCACCACCCTCGGCAGCTACGGCATCAAAGACGCCATCCCGAACCTGAACATATTGCCGGGCTACAACCTCGATGTTCATGCGGGCCAATACGGTTTTCTTTCCGCAACGGATGAAACTCACCTGTGCCAGAACTGCTACTGGAACGGCTCCAGTTGGTTGCGCCATGACATCACTAAACCCGCTGTGGCGCTAATTGCCGGGGGCGGTAGTGTGCGTATCCAGCGCGTGCGCGCAGGCGCTAATCCAATCGTTTGGGAGCGCGGCGACTATGTGAGGGATAGCGGTGACACCTACAGTTCGTCGGACGTTGACCAACTGATCAAGACGATCAATACGGCCATCAGCAAGAAGGCAGACAAAGGAAAGACGCTGGCTGAGTACGGCATCCATGACGCCATTCCCAATCTGAACCCACTGCCCAATGGCAGCTTCGATATTCACGGCGGCCCCTACGCATTTCTGACTTCGATCAGTGAATCGAACGTCAGTCAGAATTGCTATTTCAACGGTTCGCAGTGGGTGCGCCATGACGAGTCAATGCCGTCAGCGACGGTGTTTGTCAACTCAGGCGGCGCTTATGTGCGTAAGGCGGAACCAGGGCCTAACCCTATTCAGTGGTCCTACAGCGCTCAACTGATGGACAGCGGCAATACCTATGACGCGAAGTCGATCGACCGCTTTTTCTTGGGGGTGAATCAGTCACTGGTACAGCAGGATAAAGCCATTACGCAGATCAACTCAGACCTCCGCAGTAAGGCTAACAAGGGTCGAACCCTCGCTGAGTATGGGATCGGTGATGCTATTCAGAACATCAACCCGCTGCCCGAGGCGAGCCTGGATCTGCACGGCGGATCCTATGCCTTTGTAACGGCTGAAAGGGAATCGCACCTGGCGCAGAACTGCTACTGGAATGGCTCAAGTTGGGTTCGCCACGACACGAGCAAACCCGCTGTGGCGTTGATTGCTGGGGCTGGTGGGTTGCGTGTTCAGCGAGTTGCCCCAGGACCTAATCCTATTGTCTTCACGGGTTCGTCCGAGGTGATCGACTCCAGTAAAAAAGCCACACCAGGTGCGGCGGGTATTGCCCCCATCGCCACGCTAGACCAGGTGGTTTCTGGTGCGGATGAGGCCAGCATTGTCACGCCGCGCACGCTGCGTTGGGGGTTCTCCATCAGTCTAGCTGCCAATGGCTACATCGCATTCCCGCGCTGGATGGGCGGGCTGATCGTTCAGTGGGGTAACGCTTACATATCCGCCAATGGCACCCAGTTTCTATTCCCGATCGCGTTCCCCAACGAATGCTTTGTTCTCAACATGGGCACGGGAGAAGACACCTCCAACAGACAAGCTGAAGTGATGAATATCACTGTGGGATCACGCACCAGGACAGGCTTTATAGGCAACGCCACCGAGGCATCGACCTACGGCTACATCGCGATCGGATACTAAGGAAATTCCCTATGAGCAAATATTTTTACAGTCCATCGCTGCACACCTTCTTGGTTGAAGGTATACACCCGAAACGACCAGGTGATTGCGTGGTGGTCAGCTATCAGGACTATTCCTACCTGCTGGCGAAGCAGTCCCAGGGCTTTCAGATCGTATTCGACGCAGAGGCCAAACAGCCCGTGGCGCGCCTGGCCCCCGGCACCAGTAAGCCCGAGCAATTGAAGGCCCTCTATCAGCAGAAGAGCGGCGAGATCAATGCAGCGTGTGAGGCCGCGATCATTGGCGGCTTCTGGTCGGCCGCACTGGGTTCGCCGCACCAATACCCCAGCAAGCTGGACGATCAGTTGAACCTCACCGGCGTGATCCTGCAGGGCTTTGATAGCCCATACGGCTGCAGAGACGCGGACGGTGTGAAAGAGCTACGACCGCACACCGCCAAGCAATTGCGCCAGGTCAGCGAAGACTTCACCACCTACAAGATGGAGCTGCTGCAGCGGGCCAACCAGTTGAAGCAGCTGCTGGACCAGGCGCTGGCAGACGGCGACTTAAACGCGCTTGAGGTGGTGACCTGGGAGAGCCTGCAGTCATGACCTGGGCACCGGTGACGATGCGCTGGCCAGACCAAGCCACCCAATGGATGGGCCAACTGTCAGCGGCCAAGGATCTGGCCAGCACTGAGCAGGCCAGTACCGCCAAGCGCTTGGCCGATCTGGACGGCAAGGCCAGCACCAACCCGGGGCCGGTGGGTGACGCCGCCCAGGGCGCGATCGTTGCTGGCCGTGGGGCATTGTCTGATCAGATGGGTGAGGCCCCGGCGTGCCTGGTGGTGACTCCGTTTCAAAGTGGTATTGGCCAGGGTCGCGGCTATCAGCGCTTCCTGTCGGCGCCGAACCTACTGCAGCAGCTGGCCGGCAAACTGGTGGACGTAAGCGACACCGGTCGGCCGGATGGCCCCAAGTTCGCCCTATGCCTGATGTTCCTGGCCACGCGCTTTGATCAGTTGGCCGAGAGCCTGGCCCGCTTCAATGCGCTATTGCCCATACCTGACCTGGTGCGAGCCGAGCGCCGCGCACGGCACCTGTCGAAGCTGGAAACGGAAAAGTGGGAGATCCCCGCCGCCGGAACTTTGCCGCGTTGGCAGGCTTTGCCCCTGGAGCGCTGCACCGTGGTCAAGGCCGCGCAGCAATCCATGTCTGGCCAGCTCGCTATCCTGGAGAGCTACGCGGCGGACAGCTCGCCCATGGCCGACCTTGCCGCGCTGGCCAACCGCAAGGCGGCTCAACAGCAGGGCCGGGATCAGCAGCTGGCCGACCTTAAAGCCTCGCTCGCCGGCGGCAACCCTGACAGCAGTATGCGCGCGCGCCTGATCGGACCAGGCAACGCCACCGAGCTGCGCCAGGCGTTGCTGGCCGGTGACGCCCCCGGGCATGAATGGGTGCTCTGTGCCGGCGCGCTCCTGGTGGGATCGGAAAAGGGGTTGAGCTTCGTCCGTGAGTTGGTGGGCCTATGACGCTGCTACTGGATGGACAAGAGGTCCGCGGCAAAAACCTCAAGGTTACCGGCAATCTGCGCATTGAGAGCGACGATCTGTCAGGCCAGACGAGCAACACCGACAAGGGGCACAAGGGTTTCAAGCCCAAGACCCTGACGGTAAGCCTAATGATTCCCTTCGTTGACCAGGTGCAACTGCGCGACCTGATGCGCCTGGTGGAAGCGACCGAAGGCGGTGGCCAGCTCAAGACCTACCGCATCGTCAACGACACCGCCGCCGCGTTTGGTATGCGCCAGGTGACGTTCACCGAAGGCGTGAGCGCCCGGGAAGACGACAATCTGCGCGGCTGGCTGATCCAGTTCACCCTGACTGAAAAGTTGTCGAACCCTGAGAAAGTCGAGGGCCGGCGATCGGGCAACGCGGTCACCGCGCAGTCCGGCCCAGGCGGGGCAGTGGGTGGCAGCGGCGGCACCGGTGGCGATTCCAACAGCGGCCCGGAAGAACTGACCGGCTTTGAAGCCACGCTGAAAAAGGTGGACGGCTGGCTGGGCGGGGCTAACACATGAAGCTGCACAAGGAGTTGGCCATCAACGGCGTGCCCTACGTCCTGGTCAAAAATGAAGTCCGGCTGGACGCGAAAAGCCCCGGCCGGGCGACGTTCACCATTCAAGCCTCGGCGCCGGTCAAGGGCCTGGTAACGCTCGATATTGGCTATAACGGCAACACGCTGCAGCGACACTTCATTGGCTACGTCGAACGCTCCACCACGGCCAGCAGCACCCAACAGGTGCTGTTCTGCCGCGAGCTGGCCGCGATCCTGGCCAACCCGTTGCCGCTGAACCTGCGTCACGTCGACCTGCGCGCCGTCCTGGTCGAGATCAGCCAGCACACCGGCCTACGCTTTCGCGTCCCGGATCGGCCCTACGCCGGCGTTAAGGCGCCGTTCTTCTACAGCCTGGCCGCTGGTTACCAAGCCATGGACAGCCTGGCCCGGGTTTTCAATATCCCCGACTTCATCTGGCAGCAGCAGGGCGACGGGGAAGTGTTCGTGGGCAGTTGGGCCGACAGCTTCTTTGGCGTTCGTTCGCCGCTGCAGCTGCCGGTGGAACTGTTCGACGACTACCAGGGCAACCAAAGCGCGATGATTGCAGCCCTTCCCGGGTTGCGACCAGGTGCAACAATCAACCACGGCGAGCGCATCACCAGTGTGGCGCTCATCGACAACCAGATGGCCATCCGATGGACGACGCAATCCGCCGCAGCGTAGAACGACAATTTCCCGAACTCACCGGTGGTTACCACCTGCCACGCTTTGCCCGCGTTGTCGCCGTGGCCGACGCCCCGGCCGGCGCCGGGATCTGTGATGACTTCCGGCCGCGCTATGCGGTCGACATCGAGGTCATGGGGCCGGACGGCGAGCCAGACAGCAAGCTGCCGATCCTGGCGGGCGTGCCGTTGCCACTGCCCACCGGTGGCGAGGAAATGGGCATCTATGCCTTTCCAGAGGAAGGCACCCAGGTTGTGGTGTGCTTCGCCTACGGCCTGCCGCACAAGCCCTATATCCAAACCATCCTGCCCCACGGCCTGAGTATGCCCAGCGTTCCGAAAGGGGACCAGGTGTGGCAGCACAGCGAAGCCTGTCAGCAGCGTGTGGACGCCGATGGCAACTGGCTGCGCCAGACTGACGGCAAGATCCACGACAAAGCGATCGAGCGCGAAGTAGATGCCATGGGCAACACTGAGCGCTTCCAGAATCACATCAGGACGGTGGATGACCATTCAACTGAGTCAGTGGGTGGGATCAAGACGATCGAGGCGCTGGGCGCGCTCAAGCTACTGTCGGGCGGATCTGCGAGCCTAGCGGCGGTGGATGATCTGCACCAGGCGACCGGGCGGGATCTGAACCTGGTGGTGGGGCAGAAGCATAACGCCACGGTAGGTGGCGATATGGAGGAAAGGATTCAGGGTTTACGCGAGAGCGTGGCTGAGGTCAGTCAGCGGCTGGTCGCGCCCAAGACTTGGTTGGGGTCTGAGGGGGTTAACGTGCTGCAGGTGCTGTGCGACTTGCTGGACTTAATAGAGCATATGAACACTCAAATAGCTATACACATCCATGCACCAAATCAACCCCCTGGAAACGCCACAGTGTTTACTTTGGCGTCAGTTACCGCCAGCCGACAGTCCGAAAAAATGAAAACTATTACAGGGTGACGTAGATTTTTCGGCAGCGAGTCTGGATGCTAAAATACCCCAGGTTTTCTGATGGTAGAAAGGCATTGTTGCCGTGGTTTATGTCCTTGTGCTCTAAGCTTGGAGTTGAAGTGCTCTAAGTTTGTCTTCGATGTAGGAAAGCGGGTCGCGCCCCGTTGCTCTAAGATCAATGAGCTGTAAGATGTCATTTTCATCTAATATTATTATCTCTTCGTGCTTGCTTAGCATTCGATGATAGATGTGTTGGTGAGCATTTTTTTTCGCTCCTTTTCGCGAAAGAATGATGCCGAATCGACCGAAGTATTTTTGCTCTTGTATGTAGCTGTAAAAAGTATCTAAATGACTTACTGATAGCTCGTCCGCATAGTTTTTTGCGTCGAACAATATATATTTGCACCCGCGCTTCAGTAAGTCGTTCAGGAATCTATGTCTTGGGGCTCTATTGTCTATTATAAAGTCTCTTCTTCTAACGCTGGTATAGTTTGGTGTCTGCTCCATCAGTTTGAAGTCTTCATATTCTGAGGCAAATATGAAGTTTAATATTTCGATGCTCAGCGTTTCAAATGCACCTCCAGTAGAAAGCGGTAAGTCTACTAGGTTCTTTTTGAGTGTGTAGGGTGTCGTCGCTTCTCCGGAGCGCAGTTCGTCAATTATCGCAAAAACTTTTTTGTTTTTTATTTTTAGAGATTTTGAATATATAAATGTGCTGTGGGAGAATGCTGGCTCTAGCTTTAGCATTCCCATAAGATTTCCTTTGTTAAATGCAAGTGTTGAGTTCTTGCAAACATACATGACTTTCCCTATTCTGCTACTTTTATATGAGAACTCACTCGGCTCGGCGTTATCCGGCAGAAATATGATTGAGTTCTCATTAAGTGTTGCCGCGAATATTGAGCTCGCCTGGTCAAACTTGGCTTCTGAATAGTTAATGACTATATGGTCCACACATTTTGTAATTCGTGTATCGCGATATACTCCAGAAAGCAGCTCGAAAAAGTGCTCTGCTAAGTGCTGGTATTCTAATTTTGTAGCAACAAGATCCAAGAAGGCTTGTTGTGCAAAATCGATTGATAGATGGTCTAGGTTCAGGTGTGCGGAGCTACATGTAGAGATTAAGGTTTTACTGTTAGCGGTGTTGTGACTAAGCTCTAGCTTTGTTAATTGTTTGTTGGTGGCGCTAAACTTTTCTACGCTTAATGAGTTGAAGTAGTAATTGTAGGTGGGTAAAAGTTTGGATAGCTTATTTTTTAAAGCCGTGAAATACGGGGAGGTGATCTCTCCGGCGCTTTCAAAAATTGGAGTTGGTTCAAATTCGGACGCCATGTGCAATTCCTTTTTTGCGGTATCTGAGTGTGGCTCATTTAGGACCGCTCACGTTTGCCAAGAGGTTGTTTTTTAACCAGAGTATTGGAGTAGTGAGATTTTGGTTCAGCAGCCTGATGAAATGTTAACCGAGCTAGTGCAAAAAGGCAGAGGGAGAAAAAAATTTTCCAGGAAAAGCACTTATCCCCCTCCCGCCGACGGGGTTTGTGTCCTTTTTTTGTGCAAAGTCAGAAGTAATGCAAGCACCGCAGCAGCCCACGCCCGCCGGGGGGCTTGTAGGCAAGCTGGCCATTGCACTCATTGCAAAGGTTTTCAGTCAAATGCAAAAGCTTTGCATAGTCAGCCTGGACGCCCTCAAAACGGCTTAAGTCGCAGCACCCCGGCCTACGGGGGCGAGAATTGAAAAGTGCAGCAAATCAAAGGTTTTTGATTTTCGGTTTGATCAAAAAAACGCTGCGCGTTCGTTACTTGATCCTGTAGCCAACAACAAGCGAAGCCCTTATGAAACGTGGCTTTCAGGAGCGCGCAACCTCAAAAAACCTTTGCACTAATTGAACAGAGGAGGGCGGTAATAAAGTATGATGAGTACTGTTTATATATACAGTAAGGATGTGGCTCAAATGTCTGTACCAATCGTTCCATGGATGGGTGGAAAGCGCCGCTTGGCCGACCGACTTATCCCGCTTTTCCCTCCCCATGAATGCTACGTCGAAGTCTTTGCCGGCGGTGCTGCGCTCTACTTCATGCGACCGCAAGCGGCGCCGGTTGAAGTCCTCAATGACATAAACGGTGACCTGGTCACGCTTTACCGAGTTGTGCAGAACCACCTGGAGGAGTTCGTGCGCCAGTTCAAGTGGGCAATCAGCTCTAGGCAGGTTTTTGAATGGCAAAAGATGACCCGTCCGGAAACGCTCACCGACATCCAACGCGCAGCGCGTTTCTTCTATCTGCAGCATCACGCATTTGCTGGCAAGGTCTCCGGCCAATCGTTCGGGACTGCCACCACAGCCCCTGCGATCAACCTACTGCGGATCGAGGAAAATCTATCTGCAGCGTGGCAGCGGCTTTCGGGTACCTACGTAGAGAACCTGCACTGGTTGGAGTGTGCCGAACGGTACGATCGAGCCCACACTTTTCATTACATGGACCCGCCCTATTGGCAAACGGCAGGTTACGGAATGGACTTCGCTTTTGAAAACTACGAACGCATGGCCGACTTCATGCGGCGCTGCAAGGGTAAGGTCATGGTCAGCATCAACGACCACCCTGACATTCGCCGGGTGTTTGAAGGCTTCCATTTTGAGACTCTAGGCATCCGCTACACCACTGCGAATCAACGTCAGGGGAAAACTGAAGTAAGCAGTGAGCTTGTGATTATGAACTGGGAACCTACGATGCTAGGAGGATTGTTTTAAGATAAATTCCGAAGTTCTAGGCCTGTACTTGATTTTTTAGGCCTAGATGAATTTCGCTTCCTTTGTGGCATCTCTAACTCTTAATTACTCATCAATCAAAGGTTGTTGTACAGGGCTGTTAGAGTGTGGCTGTTTGTAGGAGTCGCTTTTGATTACTGAAATGAAACGTTGCTGTGAAGTCAAAGCGTCGTCTAATGCATCTAATTTTATAAGTGAGACAAGTAACGCGCACGTTCTAGCTTGGCAATTGATAGACTTTTCAGGGTTGAACTCGATATCGGAAAAACCTTTATATTTAAATAATATCCGTAAAAACTCTTTATGAGGACTGAGCGCGGTCAGATATAGCCAGTCATAAAACGCCGTTTTAGGCTCCAATGGCCATTCCTGTCCAAGAAAGTTGAAGCCAACCAGTTGTCCTGAGTTTTTCAGCCGCTCATCTTTTTTCGCAGATCTGCTATCAAGTCCGTAGAGATCGGTGTAGGGGCCGCCGCCTGCGAAAACTTTGCTGCCTTGGAAGGCCGACTCTATCGTCATTTCTCCCAGCACAGTTTTTATCCTGAGGCTGAATGCGCTTAATCTTTGTCCTAGTTTTTCCTCTGATTTAGTTGATACTTCAAGTACAGGGAATAATCCACTCGACCTCGCAGCCTCGTGGAGCGCTACAACATTTTTTTTCTTTTGAGTAGCTGAGTATCCAGGGCTCCAATGAAAATTAAATGAGCGCTCACTTACTAAGTGGTCAGCCTCCGCTAGGGCTAAAAATATGGGGCGGCTCGCCATCTTATAAACCTTTTATTTTATCTATTCCAATCATGGTTGGGACTAATATTTCACTTTTTGCGGCTGCGCTTTTTCGTCCCTGATTACCCTCTACTCTGAAGTCCATAAACTTAAATAGCGCCTCAAAATCAATTGTTGCTACCGCTGATTTGTTGTCAAGCATTTGTACGTCGGCTTTGTTTGCTACGTCATTCGTATATCTGGTGCCCTCATTAATCACTGATAAGTCGATCTGGAGCCACACGTGGTCAGTTATTCTTTTATCTCTCTTTGCAATGTAAAGCATTGGGTTTTCTTGGTTGAAAGAGAGATGAACGTAGTTGTCAACGCCTGAAAACTCGTCAGCGTCGTGGCTCCATTTGTTACCTCCAGGTACTGTCGGAGCTAAGCCTATCCGTTGAAGCTCTCGCCAGGAGAGCAACCCGTGCTGTTTGATAGAATCCACATTTCTCTTGTCAGTGAAATGCCATAAACACCCGACATTATATTTCTTAAGTGCATCCCGCATAGATTCGTCTTCCCTAACATTTCAGTTCGCATATCACGATCGAACGTAGCGGCAGCTTTCAGTGGTGTCAAGACGGTACGAAAAAATGCTGGCGTTTTGATTCCGTTGGGGGCGTTTGGGCGCTGCGGGGCTAGGTAGCGACGACATACTTTAGGTTTATTTTCGCTATCTTAGGGGCAACCCAGGGAAACAAAGCCAACCTTGGGGTTGGCTTTTGCGATGGTGGTGGACATGTCTAACCTCGGTATTGAATGACGCTGCCGGTCGTGCACGACAAGGCAACGGATGGGCGCTTGGTGCGCCTCTGATCAAAAAGTGCGCAATTCTATCGGTGGGCAACGCACTTGACCAGCTTTATGCAGGGAAATGCGACGAGTGCTGCGCCGGGTCATCCCCATAGCCACTGGCGCGCGCTTAAGCCCGGATGTCTTGTTCGGTTCGGTGCGATACCACTTTAGACATACCCACACCTAACGCCTGGAGGACTTTAAGCAAAGTGGAGAGCTTAGGATCGCCGCCGACGCCGATGGACCTGTAGAGGTTTGCTCTATTGAGTCCTGTGTTCTGCGACAAGCTGAGCATCCCACCACGGGCTTCCGCCACTCGACGGATAGCGACAAGGAAAGCGTCCTCGCCACCGGCTTCATCTATTTCCTCAAGCGCGACAGATAAATATTCGAGGGCGAATGCTTCGTCGTTGCGAAGCATTTCCAGAACGCTATCTTCGTGCGGGCGGGTACGAATGGTCATTTTTGCTGCACCTTGTAAGATTTCCAGAGAGCCTTGGCCTGATCGATATCGTTCTGCTGTCTGGCCTTCGAACCACCGCCCAATAGGAAAATGATTTTTCGATCCTGGACTGCGTAATACACGCGAAACCCCGGGCCGAAATCGAGCTTCATTTCAAAGACCCCATCACCCACTGGCTCGGTAACGCCAAAGTGACCAAGGGACGCTCGATCCACTCTGGTGGTGATTCTTGCTTTCGAACGCGTGTCCTGCACTGTATCCAGCCAAGCCTGGAAGATATCCACGCCGTTGATTGACAGTGCGTGTTTCACTTCGTACATGAGGAATGTACCTTAAAAGAGACAGCCCGATAATTGAGTTTTTATATCGACTGCGTGCCCTGCGAATGCACGATTGACCGATCAGGTAATCCGGCAAGGCGCTCCTGATCACACCACCCAGGCAGCACGACTGAGCCGGGCCAGGAATATACGGTTGGCCGTAAATGTGATCAATGCAGGCAAAAAGGCGCCAAAGTGCTGCTGTGCCCGCTATGACTGATTGCCTAAAACGACACCCCGTTCACTTGAACGGGGAAATACGACGAGTGCTGCGCTATGCTTCGCGCCGTTGCGCACGGGTAAAGCCCTTGGGTCAATAAAACGTCTGTTACGAGAAGTAAAACAGCGCATGCTAGGGTCAGCTTAGAAGCGCTGTTTATAAAAGACCTCAGGTCAAAGGGCAGGAGTGGTTGATGGGTCAGGCAAGTAGTCAGGCAGCAGGTGCCGAGCATTCAAAAGCCAAGCCGATTGGCATGCTAGTGGCGGCGGTCGGGGTGGTTTATGGCGATATCGGGACCAGCCCGCTCTACACCCTTAAAGAGGTGTTCAACGGCGGTTATGGGGTGCAGGTCAACCATGACGGTGTCTTGGGGATCCTTGCGCTGATCTTCTGGTCGCTGATCTGGGTGGTGTCGATCAAGTACGTGCTGTTCGTGCTGCGTGCCGACAACCAGGGCGAGGGCGGCATCATGGCCCTCACCGCGTTGGCCCGGCGAGCTGCCGGGAAGCACACGAAATTGCGCAGTTTCCTGGTGGTGTGTGGCCTGTGTGGCGCGGCGTTGTTCTACGGCGACAGCATGATCACCCCGGCAATTTCGGTGTTGTCGGCCATCGAAGGCTTGGAACTGGCGTTCGACGGCCTGGAAAAATGGGTGGTGCCCATTGCCCTGGTGGTGCTGGTGGCGCTGTTCCTGATCCAGAAACACGGCACCGACCGCATCGGCAAGCTGTTTGGCCCGGTGATGGTGACCTGGTTCCTGGTGTTGGGCGGCCTGGGGGTGTACGGCATCCTGCAGCAACCCGAAGTGCTCAATGCACTGAACCCGGCATGGGGTGGGCGCTTCTTCATGGTTCACCCCGGTATTGGCGTGGCGATCCTCGGCGCGGTGGTGCTGGCATTGACCGGCGCTGAAGCGTTGTACGCCGACATGGGCCACTTTGGCCGCAAACCCATCGCCCGCGCCTGGTTCCTGCTGGTGCTGCCGGCGCTGGTGCTCAACTATTTTGGCCAGGGCGCGATGCTGCTGGGCGATCCGGAGGCGGCGCGCAACCCGTTCTACCTGCTGGCGCCGAGCTGGGCCCTGGTCCCGTTGGTGGGCTTGTCCACCATGGCCACGGTGATTGCTTCCCAGGCGGTGATTTCCGGCGCGTTTTCGTTGACCCGCCAGGCGATCCAGTTGGGTTACATCCCGCGCATGCATATCCAGCACACCTCCAGTGCCGAACAGGGCCAGATCTACATCGGTGCGGTGAACTGGTCGTTGATGGTCGGTGTGATCCTGCTGGTCCTAGGCTTCGAATCCTCCGGTGCCCTGGCCTCGGCCTACGGCGTAGCTGTGACGGGCACTATGCTGATGACCACCATCCTGGTATCGGCGGTGATGCTGCTGCTGTGGAAGTGGCCACCGGTGCTGGCCGTGCCGCTGTTGCTCTGCTGCCTGTTGGTGGATGGCCTGTTCTTCGCCGCCAACGCGCCGAAGATCGTCCAGGGCGGCGCCTTCCCGGTACTGGCCGGGATCGTGCTATTCGTGCTGATGACCACCTGGAAGCGTGGCAAGCAATTGCTGGTCGGCCGTCTCGACGAGGGTGGCCTGCCGTTGCCGATCTTTATCAGCAGTATCCGCGTACAGCCGCCCCATCGCGTTCAGGGTACGGCAGTGTTCCTCACCGCGCGGCCCGACGCCGTGCCCCATGCTCTATTGCATAACCTGCTGCATAACCAGGTGCTGCATGAGCAGGTGGTACTGTTGACCGTGGTTTACGAAGACATTCCACGGGTGCCAGCGGCGCGACGCTTCGAGGTGGATGCCTACGGCGAAGGCTTCTTCCGCGTGATCCTGCACTTCGGTTTCACCGATGAACCGGACGTGCCTGAAGCGCTGAAACTGTGCCATCTGGATGACCTGGACTTCAGCCCGATGCGCACCACTTACTTCCTCAGCCGTGAAACGGTGATTGCCTCGCGCATCAAGGGCATGGCCCGTTGGCGCGAAGTGTTGTTTGCCTTCATGTTGAAAAACGCCAACGGCAACTTGCGGTTCTTCAAACTGCCGGTCAACCGTGTGATCGAGCTGGGCACCCAGGTCGAGATGTAAGGCGCTGCCTACCGGGAGCCGGCAATCGGCTCCCGCTTTCCTTCTGAACCCTGTGCAAACGATGGTTGTCGACTAGGCTGGTAGGAGCGAGCTCGCTCCTACAAAAATGCCTATGAAGCCCAGAAGAGGTGCGCCATGAGTCAGCTGCTCGAACCTTATACCCTGCGCCAATTGACCCTGCTTAACCGCATCGCGGTTTCACCCATGTGCCAATACTCCAGCGACGATGGCCTGGCCAATGACTGGCACCTGGTGCATCTCGGTAGCCGGGCCGTGGGTGGCGCCGGGCTGATTTTTACCGAGGCCACGGCAGTGACCGCCGATGGCCGTATCACCGCCCAGGACCTGGGCCTGTGGAACGACGCTCAGATCGAACCATTGCGGCGCATCACCCGTTTTATCGCGGCCCAGGGCGCGGTGGCTGGGATCCAGCTGGCCCATGCCGGGCGCAAGGCCAGCACCCATCGGCCATGGATCGGCAAACACGGCAGCGTCAAGCCGGAGGAGGGCGGCTGGGTGCCGGTGGGGCCTTCGCCAATTGCGTTTGACCCCAATCACACCCAGCCCAAGCCATTGGACGAAGGGCAGATCCAGCAAGTAATCGCCGACTTTGTCGCCGCCGCCAGGCGCGCCTTGACCGCAGGCTTTGAAGTGGTGGAAATCCACGCCGCCCACGGGTACCTGCTGCACCAGTTTCTCTCGCCGATCAGCAACCAGCGTCAGGACCACTACGGCGGCTCCTTCGAAAACCGCATTCGCCTGGTGCTGGAAGTCACCAAGGCCGTGCGCGCCGTGTGGCCTGAGGAGTTGCCGCTGTTTGTGCGCGTGTCGGCCACCGATTGGGTGGAAGACGGTTGGAACCCGGATGAAACCGTGGAGTTGGCGCGCCGTCTGAAAGACCTCGGGGTGGATCTGATCGACGTGTCGTCCGGTGGTACCGCCGCCAATGCCGAGATTCCTACCGGCCCCGGCTACCAGACGCGCTTCGCCGAGCGCGTGCGCAAGGAGTCGGGCATGGCCACCGGCACGGTTGGCATGATTACCGAACCGGCCCAGGCCGAGCATATCCTGCGCACTTGCCAGGCCGACATCATCTTCCTGGCCCGGGAACTGCTGCGCGACCCGTACTGGCCTTTGCATGCCGACGATGATCTGGGTGGGCGCAAGGCCATCTGGCCCGCGCAATACCAGCGCGCCACCCACCGCGACCAGCCGATTCATGAGTCGGATCTGCGCGATTGATCCTGCACACGGCCCTACCGGACCCACCCTGACACGGTGGGTTTTTTCTTGCTCGCGTTTATAGGAAGGCTGATCCTTGGCGGTTGTTAAGCAGGAGAAGCTTATGCTGGTGGAACGCGCGTTAACCGAAGACGATATCCCTTTGCTGGCAACCATCGATCGTACGGAGCTGATCCCGGCGTGCTATCGCATGGACTGCGGCGAACTGGTGTTGTATGCCACACATCATGATATGCGCGGCTGGCCTGAAGGCGAGGCTGAACAGGATGCGGTGGCGCTGCATGCCTGCCTCCAGCGCGGCGGGTGGTTGTGGGGCGTATTCGACGGCCCGGTGCTGGTCGCCGCAGTGGTGGTGGACAATCGGTCCTTCCATCACCAGGGCTTGCTGATGCGGCAGTTGAAATTCCTGCATGTCAGCCATAGTGCCCGCGGTACTGGCCTGGGCGGTCGGTTGTTGGCGCTGGCTTGCGAGCACGGCCGGCAAGTGGAGGTCCAAGCGCTCTATATCTCGGCGACGGAGTCGCGTAACACCGTGGACTTTTACCTGCGCCATGGTTGCCATTTGTTGCAGCAACCCCACGCTGAGCTTTATGCGCAAGAACCGCTAGACATCCACCTGTATCGACCCCTGCGTGAGTAATGGCTGTAGGCTTTTATTACCGACGTTATTTTTTTAAGTTAATACTCTAAAAAAATCCCACGAATGGTGAGATAGTTTCTACGCTAAGGGTAAGCCCGACTCCTGGCCCAGGGAGACAGGCGGTTGGTCCGCGAAGCCGTTGCGCTTCCCGGGAGTTGGGAAATGGGCACCAGGAGTGTTTGACTGATATCAGGAGTAGCGGTCCATGGCCAAGTCCTATGGCGTAGCGGGTGCGGTGGCGTCTTTTCTGAGTCGCCGGATGTCCTTGCGGGGTCGAAGGTTGAGTTCAGATGAGATGGAGTTGCTGGTGCAATACCGGGCGCTGACCGAGAGCGATCAGGTGGCGATGCGCTATCTGATTGGCGCGATGAAAAGCGTGTCGCGATTCTGAGCCAAATCCGATCATTCCCACGTTATTGCGTGGGAATGATCGTGCAGTGTGGCATCAGGTGTATTTGCGTTGCTCTGGGGCAGGTGGGAAGTACTGATACAGCCAGGTTTCACTGAGGGTGCGGTCCTGGGTTCGTATAAACAGGCGCAATTCGACGGGTTCCACGCTGTCGCTGGTGGGGTACCAGTCGAACAGGATGCGGTAGCCCTTGATGTTGTCCAGCACCAGCACACTGAAGTCCTTCACCTCACCATGGGAACAGGTCACCACGGGCTCGATGCCGGTGCCCGCTGGCAGGCGATCCAGGCCGCCGCCCTTGAAGTCCACGGCGAAACGCCGCGCCCATACCTTCGGATAATGCTCGCCGGGTGCCCAGCCTTCGGTAAAGCCGCCCATGCCGGAACGGGTCGCATCGACCTGTGCCAGCGGCGTGCTCACTGGCGGCAGTGCGCTCCAGTACAGCTTGTAGCCGTAGTTGAGCGAATCACCGGCGGCCACAGGCTTTTTCGGGGTCCAGAAGGCCACGATATTGTCCAGGGTTTCGCCAGTGGTGGGGATTTCCAGCAAGTCGATGGAGCCTTCGCCCCAGGCCGTGGTCGGTTCAACCCACAGGCTTGGGCGTTTGCTGTACCAGTCGACGGTGTCCTGGTAGCTGGCGAACTCATGGTCGGTCTGCACCAGGCCGAAGCCTTTGGGGTTGGTGTCGGCGAACGCGTTGAATTGCAACTTGGCCGGGTTGTTCAGGGGGCGGCAGATCCACTCGCCGTTGCCGCGCCACATGGCCAGGCGGTCCGAGTCGTGGATTTGCGGGTGGATGGTGTCGCACATGCGGCGCTCATGGGTGCCGCAGCTGAACATACTGGTCATGGGCGCGATGCCCAGTTGCTCGATGGCGGTGCGCGCATTGATGTGCGCGTCGATCGCCATCACCACTTGGTTGGCCTGGCAGTCGATGTCGAAGCGGTAGGCACCGGTGGCGCTTGGCGAGTCGAGCAGGGCGTAGACCACAAAGCGCGTGGCGTCCTTGTCCGGAGTTTCGAACCAGAACTGCGTGAAATCGGGGAACTCCTCGCGTTTTTTCGCGTAGGTATCAATCGCCAGGCCACGCGCCGAGAGGCCGTACTGGCCGGTGGAATCCACCGCACGGAAGTAGCTGGCGCCCAGAAACGACAGCACGTCATGGCGGTCCAGCTCCGGCGCCTTGAACAGCTTGAAACCGGAGAAACCCAGGTCGCCGGTCAATTGCTGGGTGTCCACCGTGGTTTTTTCATAGTTGAACAACGACGGGCGAAAATGCACTTCGCGGGCTTCACGGGTCTTGGGGTCGACGCTGTGCATGCGCACCGGCGTCTTGAAGCCCATGCCGACGTGGAAGAAATGCACGTCCAGTTGGCCGTTCAACTCTTTCCACAGCGAATGGTTACGGTCATAGCCGATGGCGTTGAAATTCTGCGGGGTCATGGTAGCCAGGGTTGGCGGCAGCACCTGCTTAGTGTCCTGGTAGCCACGGGTGGCCAATTGCTTGGCCTGGGCCTTGAGCGCTTCGAAATCGAACGCCACGGCCTTGCCATCGGCAGCCCGATTCCCGGCCCAGGCCTGCGCGGCCAGCAGGCCACTGGCGGACAAACCGGTGTAAGCCGCAATGGCCATGGATGCTTTGAGCAAATTCCTGCGGTGCATAGAGACAACCTGTCGTGAGCAAATCCCGCGCCGTTCCTGGCACGTAGCGGATCAGAAATAACGGTTCGGACATGCCTTCGGCCAAACGCAACGGACAATAAACAGACGCCGGATAGCTTAAGCGGTTCGATGAGCAAGGCAAATTGATTGATGGCGGGATGATGGCGTTGCATGTGCAACAAGACATTTCCAGCATCGCAGGAGAACGTTACATCTGGAAGCACTCTAGATCGCGGCTTTTTGGCACTTAGTTTTACGCTGGAGGCCTATTGGTCCTACGAACCCAAGTGTCTGGAGGCTACGAATGAATACCCGTGGATTGCTCGATCAACTGCTTAAGTCTGGCCAGGATATGTTGCAAAACAAGGCGGGTGGGCAGCCTAAGTCGAATGACAAAGGCGCCCTCGGCGGCTTGCTCAGCGGTGGCGGGCTCGGCAGCATGCTCGGCGGTGCAGGCGGCGGGGCCCTGGCGGCGGGAGCCATGGGCTTGCTGCTGGGCAACAAGAAGGCGCGTAAATTCGGTGGCAAAGCGCTCACCTACGGCGGTCTGGCCGCACTGGGTGTGATTGCCTACAAGGCTTACGGCAACTGGCAAGCCCAGCAAGCCAGCGCGCCCCAAGGCGAGCCGCAAACCATCGACCGCCTGCCAGCGGCCCAGGTCGAACAACACAGCCAAGGCATTCTCAAGGCATTGGTGGCCGCGGCCAAGGCTGACGGCCATGTGGATGAGCGCGAGCGTGCCTTGATCGAAGGCGAGTTTACCAAGCTGGATAACGACCAGGAGTTGCAACACTGGCTGCACGCCGAACTCAACAAGCCCCTGGACCCCACCGACGTCGCCCGCGCCGCCAGCACCCCGGAAATGGCCGCCGAAATGTACATCGCCAGCGTGATGCTGGTGGACGAAGAAAACTTCATGGAAAAAGCCTACCTGGACGAACTGGCCCGCCAACTGAAACTTGAGCCCGGCTTGAAGCTTGAGTTGGAAAAACAAGTGCGGCTTAACGCATAAACAAGGCCGCACGCCAATCAAAAATGTGGGAGCGGGGTTGCTCGCGAATGCGGTAGACCAGTCACTCTATTTCTGGCTGACTCACCGCATCCGCGAGCAAGCCCGCTCCCACTTTTGCATTCTGTGCACTGCACATCAAAAGCCTTGATAAAAGCGCGCAGCCGCTCAGCTATACTCCCCTCCATTTGAATGGCCCTGCGAGGAATTACTGTGAAGAACTGGACCCTGCGCCAAAGGATTTTGGCGAGCTTTGCGGTAATTATCGCGATCATGCTGCTGATGGTCGTGGTCTCGTATTCGCGCTTGCTGAAAATCGAAATCAGCGAAAACTCAGTGCGGGACGATGCGGTGCCCGGGGTGTTTTTCAGCTCGATGATTCGCAGCGCCTGGGTCGACAGCTACCTGCAAACCCAGGAGTTGGTCGGAATCCACGAGAACCAGGGTATTTCCGAAACCGACAAACAGGACTACAAGTCTTTCGAGGCTCGGCTTGAGCAACATATGGCCAGCTACGCAGGGACGATCAATATCACCCAGGATCGCACCGAATTCGATGCCTTCGAAAAACTGCACCAGAGCTACAACCAGATTCTCGCCCAGGTTTTGGCGGCCCATCAGAGCAATAACGCCGCCGAAGCACTGAGGTTGTTCAACGAGCAACTGACCCCCGCCTGGACAGCAGGCCGCATGAAGCTCAATGACATTATCAATGAGAACAAGCAGGTCGCCGACAACGCCACCGCCGCCATCGATGATGCGGTAGCGGCCGCGAAGATCAGCATGGGCGTCTCGCTGTTGCTGGCGATTCTCGCCGCCGCGCTGTGTGGCCTGTTGCTGATGCGCGCGATCATGGCGCCGATGCAGCGCATCGTTCAAATCCTCGAAGTCATGCGCACCGGCGACCTGAGCAAGCGCCTGAACCTGGAGCGCAAGGACGAATTCAACGCGGTTGAAACCGGCTTCAACGACATGATGACCGAGCTGACTGCCCTGGTGTCCCAGGCGCAGCGTTCATCGGTGCAGGTCACCACCTCGGTCACCGAGATTGCCGCGACCTCCAAGCAGCAACAGGCGACCGCGACAGAAACCGCAGCCACCACCACCGAAATCGGCGCCACTTCCCGCGAGATTGCCGCCACGTCCAAGGACTTGGTCCGCACCATGACCGAAGTGTCCACCGCCGCCGACCAGGCCTCGGTGGCTGCCGGTTCCGGCCAGCAGGGCCTGGCCCGCATGGAAGAAACCATGCACTCGGTGATGGGCGCCGCCGACCTGGTCAACGCCAAGCTGGCGATCCTCAATGAGAAGGCCGGCAATATCAACCAGGTGGTGGTGACCATCGTCAAGGTGGCCGACCAGACCAACCTGTTGTCCCTGAATGCGGCCATCGAGGCTGAGAAAGCCGGTGAGTACGGGCGCGGCTTTGCCGTGGTTGCCACCGAAGTGCGCCGCCTGGCCGACCAGACCGCTGTGGCGACCTACGACATCGAGCAGATGGTGCGTGAAATCCAGTCGGCGGTGTCGGCGGGGGTGATGGGCATGGACAAGTTCTCCGAGGAGGTGCGCCGTGGCATGTCGGAGGTGCAGCAAGTGGGCGAGCAACTGTCGCAGATCATCCATCAGGTACAGGCCCTGGCGCCGCGGGTGTTGATGGTCAACGAAGGCATGCAGGCCCAGGCCACCGGCGCCGAGCAGATCAACCATGCGCTGGTGCAATTGGGCGATGCCAGCAGCCAGACCGTCGAATCCCTGCGCCAGGCCAGCTTTGCCATTGATGAACTGAGCCAGGTTGCGGTCGGTCTGCGCAGCGGCGTCTCGCGTTTCAAAGTCTGATGAGTGAGCTCGCGTCTAAACGCGGTGCCGTCCCGGCAGCGAAAAAGGCATTGTTTCTGGTGTTTCGCATCGGCAACGAACGCTTTGCCCTCAAGGCCACAGAAGTGGCCGAGGTGCTGCCGCGCCTGACGCTTAAACCTATCGCCCAAGCGCCCTTATGGGTGGCGGGTATCTTCGCCCATCGTGGGGCGCTGGTGCCGGTCATCGACTTGAGCGCCCTGACGTTCGGCACTTCGGCCCAGGCGCGTACCAGTACGCGCCTGGTGTTGGTCAATTATCAGCCGCAGCCTTGGAGTGAGGCGCGTTGGCTAGGGCTGATCCTGGAACAGGCCACCGACACCCTGCGTTGCGACCCCGCCGAATTTCAGCCCTATGGCCTGGACAATCAGCAGGCGCCATACCTGGGGCCGGTGCGCGAGGACGCACAGGGCTTGATGCAGTGGATTGGCGTCGCGGATCTGTTGACCGCGCCAGTGCGTGCCTTGCTGTTTTCCGCCGAGTTGAGCCTATGAGCAATGACCCGCGGTTTTTCGCGTTCTTGAAAGAACGCATCGGCCTGGACGTCGCTTCGGTGGGCGAGGCGATCATCGAGCGCGCGGTGCGCCAGCGCTGCCAGTCGTCCCAGTCGCCGTCGGCGGAGGCTTACTGGCAACACCTGCAAACCTCCCATGACGAGCAGCAGGCGCTGATCGAAGCGGTGATCGTCCCCGAAACCTGGTTTTTCCGCTATCCCGAATCCTTTGCAACCCTGGCTCGCCTGGCCCAGGCACGCTTGGCCGAGATCAACCAGATGCGCGCCCTGCGTATTCTCAGTCTGCCGTGTTCGACCGGCGAAGAGCCCTATTCGATTGCCATGGCCTTGCTCGATGCGGGGTTGGCGCCCCACCAGTTCAAAGTGCAAGGCATGGACGTCAGCCCGCTGTCGGTGGAGCGCGCGCGGCGGGGCGTGTATGGCAAGAACTCGTTTCGCGGCGCCGATCTTGAATTTCGCGACCGCCACTTCACTGAAGACGCAGGCGTTTACCGCATCGCCGACCGGGTGCGTGAACAAGTGCGCCTGCAAGTCGGCAACTTGCTGGACCCGGCACTGCTGGCGAACGAGCCGACCTACGATTTTGTGTTCTGCCGCAACTTGCTGATCTACTTCGACCAGCCGACCCAGAAACAGGTCTTTGATGTGCTCAAGGCATTGACTCACGTGGACGGCGTGCTGTTTATCGGCCCGGCCGAGGGCAGCCTGCTGGGGCGCCACGGCATGCGCTCCATCGGCGTGCCGCAGTCCTTTGCCTTCAGTCGGCATGTAGAACCGGCCGCGCCGGCTGCACCTGTGATCAAACCGACGCCCGCGCCGCTACCGCAGCGCAGGGCGGCGCCGATACCGCCCAAGCCGCGACCGTTCAGCACCGTCAGCCCCAGCGTGCCACCGGTCAACGTGGTGCCAACCGATGCCGGGGATCTGCTCAGCCAGATCGCAACCCTGGCCAACGAGGGCAAAAGTGCCGAGGCCCGAGCGGCCTGCGAGCGGTATTTGAGCAGTCACCCGCCGGCCGCCCAGGTGTTTTACTGGTTGGGGCTGCTCAGCGATGTGGCTGGCAGTGCCCTGGAGGCCCAGGGGTATTACCGAAAAGCTCTGTATCTGGAACCGCAGCATCCCCAGGCCCTGATGCACCTGGCCGCGTTGCTCGAGTCCCAGGGTGACAGTGTCGGCGCGCGTCGTCTTCAGGCACGCGCCGCCCGTAGCGAGCGAGCTGACAGTGAGACCAAACGATGAGTAGCCCTGACGCGCTCGACACCGCAGGCCTGGACCTGACGCTGACCGATACCCAAGCCATTGACGACTGTTGGAACCGCATCGGTATTCATGGCGACAAGTCCTGCCCGCTGTTGGCCGAGCATATCCACTGCCGCAATTGCTCGGTGTATTCCGCCGCCGCCACACGCCTGCTCGACCGCTACGCACTGCAACAGGACGACCATCACGCGCAGGCAACTGCCGAAGCGGATAGCGATGTGGTCACCCGTTCGCTGTTGATGTTCCGCCTCGGCGAAGAATGGCTCGGTATCGCCACCCGCTGCCTGGTGGAAGTGGCGCCGTTGCAGCCGATCCACTCGCTGCCGCACCAGCGCTCCCGAGCGCTGCTGGGCGTGGCCAACGTACGCGGGGCGCTGGTGGCGTGCCTGTCGTTGGTGGAACTGCTGGGCCTGGACAGCACCAGTGCCGGCGCCAGCGGCGGGCGGATCATGCCGCGCATGCTGATCATCGCTGCCCAGGACGGCCCGGTCGTCGTACCGGTAGATGAAGTAGACGGCATCCACGCCATTGATGAGCGCACCTTGAAGGCTGCGTCGGTGTCCGGCACCCAGGCCAGCGCACGCTACACCCAAGGCGTGTTGCAGTGGAAAGGCCGCAGTCTGCGCTGGCTGGACGAAGTGCAATTGTTGTCCGCCGTGACCCGGAGCCTCGCATGACCCCCGACCAGATGCGCGATGCCTCGCTGTTAGAACTGTTCAGCCTGGAAGCCGATGCGCAGACCCAGGTGTTGAGCGCGGGCCTGCTGGCGCTGGAACGCAACCCGACCCAGGCCGACCAGCTCGAAGCCTGCATGCGCGCCGCGCATTCACTTAAAGGGGCGGCGCGGATTGTCGGCGTGGATGCCGGGGTCAGCGTGGCCCACGTCATGGAAGACTGCCTGGTCAGTGCCCAGGAAGGCCGCCTGTACCTGCAACCTGAACATATCGACGCGTTGCTGCAAGGCACCGACCTGCTGATGCGAATCGCCACGCCGGGCAATGACGTGGGGCCGGCGGATATCGAGGCGTACGTAGCGCTGATGGAGCGCTTGCTCGATCCCTCGCAGCCGATTGCCACGCCCGTGCCAAATCCCGAGCCCATCCCCGCGCCGCGGGTTGACGCATTGCTGCTGGAGCCCGAGCTGGAGCCCGCGCCGGTCAGCAGTGAAGCGCCGCGCCAGAGCAAACGCATGACTGAAGGCGGCGAGCGCGTGCTGCGGGTGACGGCCGAGCGCTTGAACAGCCTGTTGGACTTGTCCAGCAAATCCCTGGTGGAAACCCAGCGGCTCAAGCCGTACCTGGCCAGCCTGCAACGCCTCAAGCGCATTCAGAGCAACAGCTTGCGTGCACTGGATGCCCTGGATGGCCAGCTAAAATCCCTGGATCTGAACCTGGAAGCCCAGGAAGCCCTGGCCGATACCCGTCGCCTGCTGAGTGAAGCCCAGGCCCTGCTGGCGGAAAAAAACGCCGAGCTGGATGAGTTCGGCTGGCAGGCCGGCCAGCGCGCCCAGGTGCTCTACGACACCGCATTGGCCTGCCGCATGCGGCCGTTTGCCGATGTGCTGGCCGGGCAGGTGCGTATGGTGCGTGACCTCGGTCGCAGCCTGGGCAAGCAAGTGCGCCTGGAGATTGAAGGCGAAAAGACCCAGGTCGACCGTGACGTGCTGGAAAAACTCGAAGCGCCGCTCACCCATTTATTGCGCAATGCCGTCGACCACGGCATCGAAACCCCTGAGCAGCGCGTGCTGGCGGGCAAGCCGGCGGAGGGCTTGATTCGCCTGCGCGCGTCCCATCAGGCCGGGTTGCTGGTGCTGGAATTGAGCGATGACGGCAACGGTGTCGACCTCGAGCGCCTGCGCGGCACTATTGTCGACCGGAATTTGTCTCCGGTGGAAACGGCTCTGCGCCTGAGCGAAGAGGAGCTACTGACCTTCCTGTTTCTGCCGGGGTTCAGCCTGCGGGACAAAGTCACCGAAGTGTCCGGGCGCGGTGTGGGCCTGGACGCGGTGCAGCATATGGTTCGCCAGTTGCGCGGCGCAGTGGTGCTGGAACAGACGGCGGGGCAGGGCAGTCGCTTCCATCTTGAGGTGCCGCTGACCCTGTCGGTGGTGCGCAGCCTGGTGGTGGAAGTCGGCGAAGAAGCCTATGCGTTTCCCCTGGCGCATATCGAACGCATGTGCGACCTGGCCCCCGACGACATCGTGCAGTTGGAAGGCCGCCAGCACTTCTGGCATGAAGGCCGACACGTCGGCCTGGTTGCCGCCAGTCAGTTGCTGCAGCGCCCGCCGGGGCAGACCCCTTCAGATACCTTGAAAGTGGTGGTGATCCGCGAACGCGATGCCGTGTACGGGATTGCCGTGGAGCGCTTTATCGGCGAGCGCACGTTGGTGGTGTTGCCGCTGGATGATCGCCTGGGCAAGGTCCAGGACATTTCTGCCGGGGCCTTGCTCGATGACGGCTCGGTGGTGTTGATCGTCGATGTCGAAGACATGCTGCGTTCAGTGGACAAGCTGCTCAATACCGGCCGCCTGGAGCGCATCGCCCGGCGCAACCAGCAGGCCACCGAAGCGCCGCGCAAGCGCGTGCTGGTGGTGGACGACTCACTGACGGTGCGCGAGCTGCAACGCAAATTGTTACTCAACCGGGGTTATGAAGTTGCCGTGGCGGTCGATGGCATGGATGGCTGGAACGCATTGCGCTCCGAGGACTTCGACCTGCTTATCACGGATATTGATATGCCTCGCATGGACGGTATTGAATTGGTCACACTTTTGCGCCGTGACAGTCGCCTGCAATCATTGCCGGTGATGGTGGTTTCCTACAAGGATCGTGAAGAAGACCGCCGCCGTGGCCTCGACGCCGGGGCCGACTATTATCTAGCCAAAGCCAGTTTCCATGACGACGCCTTGCTCGACGCCGTGGTTGAACTGATTGGAGGCGCCCGGGCATGAGGATTGCGATCGTCAATGACATGCCCCTGGCCGTAGAGGCATTGCGCCGTGCCTTGAGTTACGAGCCCGCCCACGAGGTGGTGTGGGTAGCCAGCAATGGCCTGGAAGCGGTGCAGCGTTGCGCCGAGCTGACCCCGGACCTGATCCTGATGGACTTGATCATGCCGGTGATGGACGGCGTGGAAGCTACCCGCCAGATCATGGCCGACACGCCATGCCCGATCGTGATCGTCACCGTTGACCGCCAGGCCAACGTCAGCCGTGTATTCGAAGCCATGGGCCACGGCGCCCTGGATGTGGTGGACACCCCGGCACTGGGCGTGGGCAACCCCAAGGATGCGGCGGCGCCCCTGTTGCGCAAGATCCTCAATATTGGCTGGCTGATCGGCCAGCGCGGCACGCGGGTGCGTGCCGAAACCCCGCCGCAGCGGGTCACCGGCAAGCGTCAACGGCTGGTGGCGATTGGTTCTTCGGCCGGTGGGCCGGCGGCCCTGGAAGTTCTGCTCAAGGGGTTGCCCCGGGATTTCCCTGCCGCCATCGTGCTAGTGCAGCATGTGGACCAGGTGTTTGCCGCTGGCATGGCCGAGTGGCTGAGCAGCGCTTCCGGCCTGCCGGTGCGCCTGGCCTGTGAAGGCGAGCCGCCTCAACCCGGCGTGGTATTGCTGGCCGGCACCAACCACCATATTCGCTTGTTGAAAAATGGCACGCTAGCCTATACCGCAGAGCCGGTGAACGAGATTTACCGGCCGTCGATCGACGTGTTTTTCGAAAGCGTCGCCAGCCACTGGAACGGTGACGCCGTCGGCGTCTTGCTCACGGGCATGGGGCGCGACGGCGCCCAGGGCCTCAAGCTGATGCGGGAACAAGGATATTTGACCATCGCCCAGGACCAACAGAGTTCGGCGGTGTATGGCATGCCCAAAGCGGCGGCGGCGATTGATGCTGCTGTTGAAATTCGCCCACTGGATAGAATTGCGCCCCGATTGCTGGAGGTCTTTGCAAAATGAACAAAAATCTCCCGCCGTGCTGGCTTGCAGGTAGTAATTCAGGTGACTGCACATGAATGATTTACAGCTCGACGACTTCAAGACCGACGAAAACGCCGCCATGGTGTTGCTGGTCGACGACCAGGCCATGATCGGTGAAGCCGTGCGGCGTGGCCTGGCCCATGAAGAAAACATCGACTTCCACTTTTGTGCCGACCCGCACCAGGCGATTGCCCAGGCGATCCGCATCAAGCCCACGGTGATCTTGCAGGACCTGGTGATGCCGGGCCTGGACGGCCTCACTCTGGTGCGCGAATACCGCAATCACCCGGCCACCGCGAATATTCCGATCATCGTGCTGTCCACCAAAGAAGACCCGCTGATCAAGAGCGCGGCCTTTGCGGCCGGGGCCAACGATTACCTGGTCAAGCTACCGGACAACATCGAGTTGGTGGCGCGCATCCGCTACCACTCGCGCTCCTACATGACCCTGTTGCAGCGCGACGCGGCCTACCGCGCGTTGCGCGTCAGCCAGCAACAGTTGCTGGACACCAACCTGGTGCTGCAACGCCTGATGAACTCCGATGGCCTGACCGGGCTGTCCAACCGCCGCCACTTCGACGAATACCTGGAGTTGGAATGGCGCCGCGCCATGCGCGACCAGACCCAACTGTCGCTGCTGATGATCGACGTGGATTTCTTCAAGACCTTCAACGACAGCTTCGGCCACGTCGAGGGCGACGAAGCCTTGCGCAAAGTCGCCAACACCATCCGTGAAGCCAGCAGCCGCCCTTCGGATTTGCCGGCGCGCTACGGCGGCGAGGAGTTCGCGCTGGTCCTGCCCAACACCTCACCGGGCGGCGCACGCCTGGTCGCGGAAAAGCTGCGCATGGCGGTAGCGGCGTTGAAAATCCCGCACATCGCCCCGGCTGAAGGTGCCAGCCTGACCATCAGTATTGGGCTGTCGACGTTGACGCCGGTCCAGGGTACCGATTGTCGGCAGTTGATCATGGCGGCGGACAAGGGGTTATACACGGCCAAGAATAATGGGCGTAATCAGGTGGGCATCGAATAATCCCAAGCGCCGGGCGCCTCTGTGGGAGCAGGTAAGCCAGCTCCCACATTTGATCGCTATCTGGCTATGGATCCTGTACAAACCACCGCCTTTTCGGCCAAGCGGACTGCCGTTCGCAGCCGTTTGCCGTTATACTCGCCGGCTTTCAAAAGTTCGCCAACGAGTGCTGCCCGCCATGGAAATCAACCCGATCCTTAACACCATCAAGGACCTGTCCGAGCGCTCCGAAACTATTCGGGGGTATCTTTGACTACGATCAAAAGCATGAGCGTCTGACCGAGGTCAATCGCGAGCTTGAAGATCCGAGTGTCTGGAACAAACCTGAGTACGCCCAGGAACTGGGGCGCGAGCGCGCTGCGCTGGCACAGATCGTCGATACCCTCGACGAACTGAACACCGGCCTGGGTGATTGCCGCGACCTGCTGGACATGGCCGTCGAAGAAAACGACGAAGGCGCAGTGGGCGATGTCGTCGCCGAGCTGGCCCGTCTCGAGGAAAACCTCGCCAAGCTTGAATTCCGCCGCATGTTCAGCCATGAAATGGACCCGAACAACGCCTATCTGGATATCCAGGCCGGTTCCGGTGGCACCGAGGCCCAGGACTGGGCCAACATCCTGCTGCGCATGTACCTGCGCTGGGCCGACAAACGCGGTTTCGACGCGACCATCATGGAACTGTCCGCCGGTGAAGTGGCCGGTATCAAGGGCGCGACCGTGCACATCAAGGGCGAATACGCCTTTGGCTGGCTGCGCACCGAGATCGGCGTGCACCGCCTGGTGCGCAAGAGCCCGTTCGACTCCGGCAATCGTCGCCACACCTCATTCTCTGCGGTGTTCGTCTCGCCAGAGATCGACGACAAAGTGGAAATCGAGATCAACCCGGCCGACCTGCGGATCGACACCTACCGTTCCTCCGGCGCCGGTGGCCAGCACGTAAACACCACCGACTCGGCCGTACGTATTACCCACGTACCGACCAACACCGTGGTCAGCTGCCAGAACGAACGTTCCCAGCACGCCAACAAGGACACCGCCATGAAAATGCTGCGGGCCAAGTTGTACGAGCAGGAAATGCAGAAGCGCAACGCGGCTTCCCAGGCGCTGGAAGACACCAAGTCGGATATCGGCTGGGGCCATCAGATCCGTTCGTATGTGCTCGATGCCTCGCGGATCAAGGATCTGCGCACTAACATCGAACGCAGCGACTGCGACAAGGTACTCGACGGCGATATCGACGAATACCTGGAAGCCAGCCTGAAATCCGGCCTCTAATACCCTCTGTGGGAGCGGGCTTGCCCGCGATCCCCCGCCGAAGGCTGGGGGCAACGAACCTGATGGAATATTTAAAGACATGAGCGACCAACAACTCGACCCGCAAGCCCTGCAACAGGAAGAAAACTCCCTGATCGCCCTGCGCAAGGAAAAGCTTGCTGCCGAGCGCGCCAAGGGTAACGCCTTCCCCAACGACTTCCGTCGCGACAACTACTGCGATGCCTTGCAGAAGCAATACGCGGACAAGACCAAGGAAGAACTGGCAGAGGCTGCGATCCCGGTCAAGGTGGCAGGTCGCATCATGCTCAACCGTGGCTCGTTCATGGTGATCCAGGACATGACCGGTCGCATCCAGGTCTACGTCAACCGCAAGACCCTGTCCGAAGAAACCCTGGCCTCGGTGAAAACCTGGGACATGGGCGACATCATCGCAGCCGAAGGCACCCTGGCCCGTTCCGGCAAGGGCGACCTGTACGTCGAGATGACCAATGTGCGCCTGCTGACCAAGTCCCTGCGCCCGCTGCCAGACAAACACCACGGCCTGACCGACACCGAACAGCGCTATCGCCAGCGCTACGTTGACCTGATCGTCAACGAAGACGTGCGCCAGACCTTCCGCGTACGCTCGCAAGTCATTGCTCACATCCGCAGCTTCCTGATGCAGCGTGACTTCCTGGAAGTGGAAACGCCGATGCTGCAGACCATCCCGGGTGGTGCCGCAGCCAAACCGTTCGAAACCCACCACAACGCGCTGGACATGGAAATGTTCCTGCGTATCGCGCCGGAGCTGTACCTCAAGCGCTTGGTGGTGGGCGGCTTTGAAAAGGTGTTCGAGATCAACCGCAACTTCCGTAACGAAGGCGTCTCGACCCGTCACAACCCTGAATTCACCATGTTGGAGTTCTACCAGGCCTACGCCGACTACGAAGACAACATGGACCTGACCGAAGAACTGTTCCGCGAGCTGGCACAGCTGGTGCTGGGCAGCACTGACGTGCCGTACGGCGACAAGGTGTTCCACTTCGGCGAGCCATTCGTGCGCCTGTCGGTGTTCGACTCGATCCTCAAGTACAACCCCGAGCTGACCGCTGACGACCTCAACGACATCGACAAGGCCCGTGCCATTGCCAAGAAAGCCGGCGCCAAGGTGCTGGGCTTCGAAGGCCTGGGCAAGCTGCAGGTGATGATTTTCGAAGAACTGGTGGAGCACAAGCTGGAGCAGCCGCACTTCATTACCCAGTACCCGTTCGAAGTGTCGCCGCTGGCCCGTCGCAACGACGACAACCCCAACGTCACCGACCGTTTCGAGCTGTTCATCGGTGGCCGCGAAATCGCCAACGCCTACTCCGAGCTTAACGACGCGGAAGACCAGGCCGAGCGCTTCATGGCCCAGGTGGCCGACAAGGACGCCGGTGATGACGAAGCCATGCACTACGACGCCGACTTCGTTCGGGCCCTGGAGTACGGCATGCCGCCGACTGCCGGTGAGGGTATCGGCATTGACCGTCTGGTGATGTTGTTGACCAACTCGCCGTCGATCCGCGACGTGATCCTGTTCCCGCACATGCGGCCGCAAGCGTAACCGTAGCGAAATCCGAAGCCGCCTTTTATAAGGCGGCTTTTTTATGTGGCCTGTTCAAGTGGTGCTCGTCAGTGATCGTTCCCACGCTCCGCGTGGGAATGCACCCTGTGACGCTCCGCGTCACCTCTAAAGGAAGAAGTGTGGTGAACCGCGTAATAGCTCAAGAAGGTGCCGCCGGCATTGCTGCTGCCGTGGCTGAAAGCGTTCAGTACCAGGGCCGCAAGGCCAGCCGACGGGGCAGCGAGCAACGCCGGCAAGACATTCTCGATGCGGCCATGCGTATCGTCGTGCGCGATGGCGTGCGGGCCGTACGTCACCGGGCAGTGGCGGCAGAGGCGGGGGTGCCGCTGTCGGCCACCACCTATTACTTCAAAGACATCGACGACCTGCTCACCGATACCTTCGCCCAGTACGTGGAACGCAGCGCCGCTTTCATGGGCAAACTGTGGGTGCGCAACGAAGGCCTGTTGCGCGAGATGGTCGCCTATGGCGATGGCAGTCCGGAGTCGCGCTCGCAACTGGCCGATGATATCGCGCGCCTGACCGCTGACTATGTACTGCGCCAGCTGACCAACCGGCGCGAATACCTGATGGCTGAGCAGGCTTTTCGCCAGGAAGCCCTATTGAACCCGCGGCTGGCCGAACTGGTACGCTCCCATCAACAGATCCTGTTGCAGGGTACCGGGCAGTTTTTCCAGGTATTGGGCTCCCGGGAGCCGCAGCAGGATGCCAAGGTGTTGACGGCTATCATCAGTCGGATGGAATATCAGGGCCTGTTGGGCGGCGCAGAGCCTCTGACCGGTGACGAGATGCTTGAAATTCTCAAGCGTTACATGCACCTGGTATTGGCGTCGGTCTAGCCCTGTGCGCAATCTGCTTTGGGGGAGCTGGGCTTGCTGCTGAAGCCGTGCGCTACCTGCGCGTGGGCCAATAACGTTTAAAGAGGAAGCACCGGGTGGACGATTACCAGCAGACGATACGCACCTTGTCCGATCGCATTGTGCTGGCGCAAACACCGATCCGCGTTCTCGATGCGGTGAAATGGGACGAAAACATTCGCCAGGGATTTCTCAAGGCCAAGGGCAAGGCGATGCCTGCCGTAGACCGTGATTACTACCTGAACCGACCGCTGTCGTTCGACTCCAGCGCGGTGAAGCTGGAATTCCAGAACATCGAGCGCGACATCACCCGTCGCCTTGGACAATTCAGCCCGGTGGGGCAGATCATGCGGCGCATGTGCCGCGAATACCGCATGGTGGTGCGCATGCTTGAAGCGCGCGGCACCGAGGACTTCGGTCTGATTTCCCAAGAGCTGTACGGCGCCGCCTCCGATGCGTTCCACGCTGGCGACCCGACCCTGGCCGACCTTGGTCTGATGCTCTCCGATTACCTCAACAACATCGACGGTAGGGGTGACCTCAAGGACGAAGCCAAGACCCTCACCGCCAAAGATGCGGTCAGCCTGCTGCAAACCCGTCTGAACAAAGTGTTTGGCGAAGCGGAGGAGACCATCCGCGTATTCGAGTCCGATGGCATTGTCGCCGACGCAGCGGCGGGCGCTGACTACATCAAGATCCGCGCCGACGCGATGTTCAACGACCGCGACGTGCGCGCTTTGGAGGTGCATGAAGGCCTGGTGCATGTGGGCACCACCCTCAACGGCCAGAACCAGCCGATCTGCACGTTCCTGTCCAAAGGCCCGCCGTCGTCCACCGTCACCCAGGAAGGCCTGGCGATCCTGATGGAAATCATCACGTTTGCCTCCTACCCCAGCCGCCTGCGCAAACTCACCAACCGGACACGCGCCATCCATATGGTGGAGGAGGGTGCCGACTTCCTGCAGGTGTTCGAGTTCTTCCGCGAGCAAGGCTTTGAAATGGCCGAAAGCTATGGGAATGCCAGCCGGGTATTCCGTGGTTCGGTGCCCACCGGTCTGCCATTTACCAAGGATTTGTCCTACCTCAAGGGCTTTATCATGGTCTACAACTACATCCAGCTCGCTGTACGTAAAGGCAAGCTGGAGCAAGTGCCGCTGCTGTTCTGCGGCAAGACCACCCTTGAAGACATGCGTACCCTGCGCCAGTTGGTCGACGAAGGCCTGGTGGTGCCGCCCAAGTACCTGCCGGAGCAGTTTCGCGACATGAACGCGCTGGCGGCCTGGATGTGCTTCTCCAACTTCCTCAACCACTTGAGCCTGGACCGGATCGAGGCGGATTACTCCAATATCCTTTAACTGACGAAACCGGATCAAAATGTGGGAGCAGGCAAGCCAGCTCCCACATTTGATCTGCACGGGTCTTCAGAACTTTCGCGAGGCTTCAACGGATGAGAATCCTCGGCATTTTATGCCTGCTACTCACACTGAACGGCTGCAGCTCCTTGCTGTTCTACCCCGAGCCCGGCCTGCCCTTCACGCCGGAAAAAGCCCATCTTCCCTACCGCGACGTCACGCTCACCACCGCAGATGGCGTGAAACTGCATGCCTGGTGGCTACCGGCTAAACCCGGTGTACCGCTCAAGGGCACCGTTCTGCATTTGCACGGCAATGGCGGTAACCTCGCCTGGCACCTGGGGGGCAGTTGGTGGTTGCCGGAACAGGGCTATCAAGTGCTGTTGCTGGACTATCGTGGCTATGGGCTTTCGGAAGGCAAGCCATCGTTGCCGGCGATCTACCAGGATATCGACGCCGCTTTCAGCTGGATCGACAAGGCGCCTGAAACCCAGGGTCAACCGCTGATTATCCTCGGCCAAAGCCTGGGTGGTGCACTGGCAGTGCATTACCTGGCAGCCCACCCGGAGCGCCAATCCCAACTCAAGGCGCTGGTATTGGACGGCGTACCCGCCAGTTATCGTGACGTAGGACAATTCGCCTTGAGCACTTCCTGGTTAACCTGGCCGTTGCAGGTGCCGCTGTCATGGCTGGTGCCTGACGGCGATAGTGCGATCAAGGCCATGCCAGGGCTGACCGGCGTGCCCAAGTTGCTGTTCCACAGCCTGGATGACCCTATCGTGCCGGTGTCCAATGGCATCCGCTTGTATCAGGCCGCCCCCCCGCCCAGGGTGTTGCAACTGACCCGTGGCGGCCATGTGCAGACCTTTGCCGACAAAACCTGGCAAACCGTCATGCTGCGTTATCTGGACGACCCGCAGCACTTCAACGGCTTGCGCCGCCTGGGAGAAATCCCGAATTACCCTGTTCCTAAAGTTGATTCATCAGAGAGCCCGCAATGAGCGAAGAACGCAATATGATCCCGCTGATTCTCACCGGCATCGGCACCATCATCGGCACCGTAGGGTGCCTGTGGTACTACGGCTACCTGCACTTCGCCAAGCCCGAAGATGCGTTGCTGCTCAGCGACTTCACCATGCTCAAGACAGTGCCGGGCGAGGATTACAAGATCTCCCTGACCCCGGCTGCGCAAGTGGCGCAGTGCGTTGACGGCGTGTTGGTGATGTTTGATACCGAACAGAAAGGCTTGAGCGGCGTGCTGGTCAATAACAAGAAGCAGGCCGTGCGTTGCATGGGGCAGGAAACCCCGCAGTTGCAACAGTGAGCCCAAAAACCATCCGGTGTGCAGCTTAGTTGCTCAAGGGCTTTCGAGCCTTTACAGATTGGAACCATCTTCATTCGTACGCCACAGATGAGGTACTGATTGGCCTGGCTGATCAGCGCACTTTATTTCATCAATCTGGAGTACGAGTTTTATGAATGGTATTGGCGCAGCACCTTCAATTGGCGTCGGCAATTCGGGAGGTTCTCAGGGGGCTTCGCAAGGTCTTGATCAGCAAATCCAGCAACTTCAAGAGCAAATCCGCGCTAAGCGCGGTGAAGGTTCGCAAGGTTCTGGTTCCGGTGGTTCCCAGGGGGGTGGAGGCGCTCAAGGTTCCGGAGCAAGCCAAGGCGCTGGTGGGGGAGAAAGCATTGAAGAGCTGCTTGAAATGCTGAAGCAACTGCTGGAAAAAAAAGCGGCTCAAAGTGGCCAAGCCGGTGAAGGTGGCTCAGCTGGCCAAGGCCAGATTCAGGCCGGCGGTGGCGAGAATCAAGGCTCAGTCACCTACTGATAGGCAACCCTTAAAAACCTGTCAGTTATCGACAGGTTTTTCATGTCAGCGGCATTGCACTTATCGGCGTACCGGGGGCGTGTAACGAAATTGTTTGGAACCTAATTGCGTCAGGTACCACAAAGGGCGATGTAACTTACGCACAGTGGGGGCGGGAAGGCAGTGATAAGAATTGATGCGATATGCAATATGCTGGCTATGGCCAGGGCGCATCAGGCGTTGGAGCGGGCGGATGCGCAAGAACAGGCGCGTAATCAGTTGGCAGGTTGCTCATCTGATACCTCCCGTCATAACAAAAAGATAACGCCGCCGGATGAAGATACTGATCGCATGATCAAGTTTCCCTAGTCAAAAAAACCACCGTTTCTGGTGGTTTTTTTGTGGCAATCGCATCACCTTCGGATACCTCAATGACTGAAGCTTGAATACGCTTTCATGAATGGCAACGAAAAAGCCCCGCCTGAAGGCGGGGCTTTTTACCAGACCAATGATCAGTTAGCGACGGAAGACCGTGGCTTGACCGGCTGGTTGTCGTTGGAGATTGTCACTTCAACGCGACGGTTCATGGCGCGGCCGGAAACGCTGCCGTTATCGGCAACCGGATATTCCTTGCCATAGCCCTGGGTCACGATGCGCGAGATATCCACGCCTTGTTGAGCCAGTGCACGTTGAACGGAAGCGGCACGACGCTCCGACAGGCTCTGGTTGTACGAGTCAGAACCGGTGCTGTCGGTGTAGCCTTCGACGATCACTTTACGGTCTGGGTTGTCGCGCAGGAACTGAGCCAGCTTGGTGATGTTCACCAGGCCGCTAGATTTCAGGTCGGACTTGTTGGTGGCGAACAGCACGTCACCGAAAGTCACCAGGGTGCCACGATCGGTTTGCTTGGCGTTCAAGCTGTTTTGCAGTTGCTTGATCTGCGCATCACGCGCGTCCAGCAGGGCACGGGCGCGTTCGTCACCGGCGTTTTTCAGCTTGGCTTCGGATTCGCGCAGGACGATGGTGTCCTTGGCCACTTCAACGCGCTGGTTGGTCAGGTATGCGAGTTGGTCGACTTTCTTCTCGTCTTCTTTGTCGCGGTAGGCCTTGTCAGCCTTGTCCAGCCAGTCGCTGGCGTCTTTGGTTTCCAGCGCAGCCAGCTTGGTGGCTTGTGGGTTGGTTTGCAGGGACGAGAAATTGGTCCGCGCATTTTCCAGGTTCGCGTTCGGCGGGGTGGAGCAGGCCGCCAAGGCAACGCTCATCGCCAGCAGGGCAGGGATCATCAATTGTTTACGCATAGTCGTGTCGTCCTTTCAATTCGATATCAGGTGCGATGCAGTCAAGTGGCAGCGGCTTACTTCTGCATGATTGCAGCTGGGCGCATGCCTTCTTTACGCAGTTCGTCAACAGCCTTCTGGGAATCCTTCACAGCCTGTTGAGCCTTGGCAGCCTGGGCTTTACGCTCAGCGACGCGAGCATCCCACTCGGCTTGTTCAGCCAGTTGGCGAGCTTTGTCGTAGTTCTTGTCGTGCATGGCAATCTCAGCTTCTTTGAGCTTGTCCTGGGCCGACTTCATTTCCACCGCCGCATACTCGGTACCGCCGGCGCTGACTGCGCTGTTGACGGCCGATTGGGTTACGGCGTACTGCTCGGTTGGAGGGTTGCCGGCGCAGCCCGCCAGAACGAAGCTGGTGCCGATTGCCAGCGCGGCCAATTTGAGCCCGCGCAGGTGGTTAAACGAGGATTTGGCAGTGCTGGTGTTCATCGTCTTCAACTCCATTGGATAACTCCTGAAAAACATCAAAATCCATCGGGGCGTATCGATTTCGGGCCCGTCGGTAAAGCACATGGCGTCCGTTCAAACGACCGTTCCACAAGTGATGGCTACTGGCTGTGACCGGAGGCTTTTTTCAAAAGTTCAGCGGATATGGCGATTTGCCTAAAAAAATATCTGACTGACTGGTCAATGTTTAAAAAATGGAACTTTCGCGGCGGGCAGCGGTACCTCCGGGCCTGTAAAAGGCCCGGAATACGTGGGTTTAATTGACGTCAATAAATGTTTGTCAGTGTTTTTGTTCGTCAGCAACGGCTGATAAATCATGCAAATGGCGACGGGATAACGTGAGAAAACGTGGGGTGGGGCCGACGTCTTCATACAGCGGATCACCCTCTTCGTCGGTGGCAATCACCTGCTGGCCCTGGATGTAGGGAAAGCTGGCTTCCAGCTCTTCCAGTGCGGCGCCGATCAGCTCGCCGAGCAGTTCTTCGACGTGGCGCTTGGGGTACATCTCGGCAATGGCCGCCAGCCGGGCAGCGGCTTCTACATCCAGATGAATGGCGTATTCAGTCTTGGTCAAACGACCCTTGGCGGTTTCTTCCCAATGCTGGGCCAGTTCTCGAATTTTCATGGCTACCTCAATAAAGCCTGCGATGGCAGGCGGTGATGAGTGACCAGCCGCCTGCGTGAAAATAACGCGGCGACTCATCGTTGAGACTAGCTGTAAGCGCCAAGGTTTAAAGTCGTTCGCGTTCGGCCTTGTCAGAAACCGACGTCGGCGGCACTCTGAAGCACCTGCGCGTCCCGGATTTCTGGCTGGAGATTGGCTGATGAGTGATATCGATGCACGCTTGCGTGAGGATGTTCACCTGCTGGGTGAGCTGTTGGGCAACACCATTCGAGAGCAGTACGGCGAGGCTTTCCTCGATAAGATCGAGCAGATCCGCAAAGGCGCCAAGGCCGACCGCCGTGGAGCCGTTTCGCAAAATGCCGCTGGTGATGAACTGAGCGCCAGCCTCAATCAGTTGCAGGAGGAGGAGTTGCTGCCCGTGGCGCGGGCCTTCAACCAGTTCCTCAACCTGGCCAACATTGCCGAGCAATATCAGTTGATTCATCGGCGCGATGAATCGCAATCTGCGCCGTTCGAATCCCGCGTCTTGCCAGAATTGCTGGCCCGTCTGCAAAGCGAAGGGCACAGCAATGAATCCTTGGCCCGGCAGCTGGCGCGGCTGGACATCGAGCTGGTGCTCACCGCCCACCCCACCGAAGTGGCCCGCCGCACGCTGATTCAGAAATACGATGCCATTGCCGCGCAACTGGCCTTGCAGGATCACCGCGATCTCACCACCGCCGAGCGCGAGCAGATTCGCGAGCGCTTGCAACGCTTGATCGCCGAAGCCTGGCACACCGAAGAAATCCGGCGCGTGCGCCCCACGCCGGTAGATGAAGCCAAATGGGGCTTTGCGGTGATCGAGCATTCGCTGTGGCACGCCATTCCCAATTACCTGCGCAAGGCCGACCAGGCCCTGCACGCCGCCACCGGCTTGCGCCTGCCCCTGGAGGCTGCGCCGATTCGCTTTGCTTCGTGGATGGGCGGCGACCGTGACGGCAACCCGAACGTCACCGCGCCGGTCACCCGCGAAGTGCTGCTGCTGGCGCGTTGGATGGCGGCGGATTTGTATCTGCGTGACATTGATCAACTGGCTTCCGAGCTGTCGATGCAACAGGCCAGCCCGGCGTTGCAAGCCAAAGTCGGCGACAGCGTCGAACCTTATCGTGCCTTGCTCAAGCAACTGCGCGAACGCCTGCGCGCCACGCGCCAGTGGGCCCACACCTCGTTGACCAGCACCACCCCGGCGCCGGCCGAGGTGTTGCAGGACAACCGCGACCTACTCGACCCTCTGCAACTGTGCTACCAATCGCTGCACGAATGCGGCATGGGCGTGATCGCCGATGGCCCGCTGCTCGACTGCCTGCGCCGTGCCGTAACGTTCGGCCTGTTCCTGGTGCGCCTGGATGTGCGTCAGGACTCCAGCCGTCACTCGGCGGCCATGACCGAAATCACCGATTACCTGGGCCTGGGGCGTTATGAGGACTGGGATGAGGATGCGCGTATCAGCTTCCTGACCCAGGAACTGACCAATCGGCGGCCCTTGCTGCCGGGTTACTTCAAACCCTCGGCGGACACTGCCGAGGTATTGAATACCTGCAAGGAAATCGCCGCCGCACCGGCGGCGTCATTAGGTTCGTATGTCATCTCTATGGCGGGCGCCGCGTCGGATGTATTGGCGGTGCAACTGCTGTTGAAAGAGTCGGGCGTACAACGGCCGATGCGCGTAGTGCCGTTGTTCGAGACCCTGGCCGACCTGGACAACGCCGGACCGGTGATGGAGCGCCTGCTGCAATTGCCGGGTTACCGCGCACGCTTGCAGGGCCCGCAGGAAGTGATGATTGGCTACTCGGACTCGGCCAAGGACGCGGGCACCACGGCCGCCGCCTGGGCGCAGTACCGGGCGCAGGAACGTCTGGTGGATATCTGCCGCGAGCAACAGGTGGAGCTATTGTTGTTCCATGGTCGCGGCGGCACCGTTGGTCGTGGCGGTGGCCCGGCACACGCGGCTATCCTGTCGCAGCCGCCGGGCTCGGTGGCGGGGCGTTTCCGTACCACTGAGCAGGGCGAGATGATTCGCTTCAAATTCGGTCTGCCGGATATCGCTGAGCAGAACCTCAATCTCTACCTGGCGGCGGTACTGGAAGCGACCCTGTTACCGCCGCCCCCTCCCGAGCCTGCCTGGCGTCATCTGATGGACGAACTGGCGGCAGACGGTGTCAGCGCTTACCGGGCCGTGGTGCGGGAAAATCCGCAGTTCGTCGAGTACTTCCGCCAGTCCACGCCGGAGCAGGAGTTGGGCCGTTTGCCCTTGGGCAGTCGCCCGGCCAAGCGCCGTGCGGGCGGGATAGAAAGCTTGCGCGCCATCCCGTGGATTTTTGGTTGGACCCAGACGCGCCTGATGCTACCCGCCTGGCTCGGCTGGGAAGCGGCACTGAGCAAGGCGCTGGAGCGCGGTGAAGGTCAATTGCTGGGGCAGATGCGCGAGCAGTGGCCATTCTTTCGCACGCGCATCGACATGCTGGAAATGGTGCTGGCCAAGGCCGATGCCGAGATCGCCCGTCTTTATGATGAGCGTCTGGTGCAGCCGGACCTGCTGGCATTGGGTGCGCACTTACGCGACCTATTGTCGCAGGCGTGTGACGTGGTGCTTGGCCTGACCGGCCAGTCGCAGCTGCTGGCCCATAGCCCCGACACCCTGGAGTTCATCCGCCTGCGCAACACCTACCTGGACCCCTTGCACCTGTTGCAGGCCGAGTTGTTGGCACGTTCCCGTCAGCAGGAGGCTGCGCAAGACAGCCCTCTGGAACAGGCGCTGCTGGTGTCCGTGGCCGGTATTGCGGCCGGTTTGCGCAACACCGGTTGAGGTTTTTTGCGTGCACTCAATGGCTTGCGGATAAACCACGACGACCGCCCGGAAACGGGCGGTCGTCTTTTGAGCAGGCGGGTTGCGCTCAGGCACACCCTGGCGCTGACGCATGTGCGGCGCGGGTTTCTCCTACTTTTGGCGGCTTGTATGGTGAGGGCCCGCTGTGTATCTTGATCAGCCTTTGGCCGTTTGATCGGCCTAGAACCACATTTTTACGAGATTGGCCCCACGCGGCGAATCCGAGCGTCATCTCTATAAAAAATTGAGGAGCACATCGATGCGCGTCATTCTGCTGGGAGCTCCCGGGGCCGGTAAAGGTACTCAGGCAAAGTTCATCACTGAAAAATTCGGCATTCCACAAATCTCCACCGGCGACATGCTGCGTGCGGCCGTCAAGGCTGGCACCGAGCTGGGCCTGATCGCCAAGAGCGTGATGGACAGCGGCGGCCTGGTCTCCGATGACCTGATCATCAACCTGGTCAAGGAACGCATCAGCCAGGAAGACTGCAAGAACGGTTTCCTGTTCGACGGCTTCCCACGCACCATTCCCCAGGCTGAAGCCTTGGTGAAGGCGGGCGTGGAGTTGGACGCCGTGGTCGAGATCGCAGTTGAAGACGAAGAGATCGTCCAGCGTATCGCTGGCCGTCGCGTTCACGAAGGCTCGGGCCGCGTGTACCACATCGTCTACAACCCGCCGAAAGTCGAAGGCAAGGACGATGTCACTGGCGAAGACCTGGTGCAGCGTAAAGACGACACCGAAGAAACTGTGCGTCATCGCCTGTCGGTCTACCATTCCCAGACCAAGCCCCTGGTGGACTTCTACCAGAAGCTGTCCGCAGCCCAGGGCAAGCCGAAATACAGCCACATCCCTGGTGTGGGCTCGGTAGAGGCCATCACCGCCAAGGTGCTGCAAGCACTGAGCTGATCCCTTAATCGGCGGCACAGACAACGGCCCGCTTGCGGGCCGTTGTTGTTTATACTGGCGCACTTTTTTCCGACTTGGACACCCACACCGATGAGCACCCTGCTGGCCCTGGACACCGCGACTGAAGCTTGCTCCGTTGCCTTGCTGCACGATGGCAAGGTCACGAGCCACTACGAGGTGATCCCGCGCCTGCACGCGCAGAAATTGTTGCCGATGATCAAGCAACTGCTTGAAGACGCCGGTACCACCCTGGCTGCCGTGGATGCCATCGCGTTCGGCCGTGGCCCCGGTGCATTCACTGGCGTGCGCATTGCCATTGGCGTGGTGCAGGGCCTGGCCTTTGCGCTGGAGCGCCCGGTGTTGCCGGTGTCCAACCTGGCGGTACTGGCCCAGCGTGCGTTGCGTGAGCACGGGGCATCGCAGGTGGCAGCGGCAATTGATGCGCGCATGGATGAGGTTTACTGGGGTTGCTACCGTGAGACCGCAGGCGAAATGCGCCTGGTCGGTGCGGAAGCGGTGCTTGCCCCCGAAGCTGCGCAGTTGCCCGCTGACGCCAGCGGTGATTGGTTCGGTGCCGGCACGGGCTGGGGTTATGGCGAGCGCATCAAGGTGTCGTGTGCCGAGCAGGACGCAGCGATGTTGCCCCACGCCGAAGACCTGCTGGCGTTGGCACGTTTCGCATTCGAGCGCGGCGAGGCGATTGCGGCGGACCAGGCAGCACCGGTGTACCTGCGCGATAAAGTCGCGCAGACCAAGGCCGAACGCGGGATTATTTGACGCCAAAAATGTGGGCGTTACGCGGCAAATTTCGCCAATCGTCAGAATTTGCCTGGGTTTTTAAACCTTTTACAAATTATGTGTTCTAGTTATCACCAGAGCATTTGCGCGCCATGGAAAGTGCCGCTAAATTGCCATCATTGATACCGAGTCTGCATGTATGCGTATAGACGGTTTTTCCTCACAGTCGTACCCCCTCAAGCGTAAGCCGCGCAAGGCGAGCGTGACGGTAGACGAGTCCGTCGAGGATTCACCGGACTTCATCGAAGTACACACCGATACGCCTTCCAAAGCTCCAGGCGCCTCGAGCGCACGTATCAGCGGCGTTCCTGCCCGTCAGCAAGACATGGTCTTTCCCCGTTCCATGAGCAAAAGCGTTGCCACCGCCCTGGCCAGCTACCTGACCACTGCCGGCTTTGTCGAATGGGATATGGAAGTGCTGGGTCTCGATATCCATATCTGATGCGTTTGCCTTATTACATCGGCTGCCCGTCCTGGAGTGAAAACGCCTGGCGCGAGTACCTGTATCCCGTTGAGGCACGTTCCAGCGATTACCTCGGGCTCTATTCCCAGGTCTTCAACGCCGTTGAGGGCAATACCACTTTTTACGCTCGCCCCTCGGCCGCCACTGTGCAGCGCTGGGCCGAAATCATGCCTGATGATTTTCGCTTCACCGCCAAATTCCCCGGCGATATCAGCCATGCTGGCGATTTACGTGAACAGTTGCCGGCGGCAGAAAGTTTTGTCGGCTTGATGAGCCCGTTGGGTGAGCGCGTTTCACCGCTGTGGCTGCAGCTCTCGAAGAGCTTTACGCCGCCACGCCTGGCGGAGCTGGCTGGATTTCTCGATGGCATTGATCGGCCGCTGGCCGTGGAGGTGCGTCATGAACAGTTCTTTGCCAAGGGTGATGCTGAGCGCATGCTCAACCGCCTGTTGCGCGATCGCGGTGTCGAGCGCATCTGCCTCGATCCCCGTGCACTGTTCAGTTGTACTTCTACCTCGGAAGCGGTGCTGCATGCCCAGTCAAAAAAGCCCCGGGTGCCACCGCGCCCGGCGGCCCTGACGCAGTTTCCCCAGGTGCGCTTCATCGGGCATCCGGACCTTGAGGCCAATGACCCGTTCCTGATTCCCTGGGTGGAAAAGATTGCCACTTGGATCGAAGAGGGCCGCACGCCCTATATGTTCCTGCACACGTCGGACAACCGTCTCGCGGCACAGCTGGCGCTGCGCTTCCACGCCAAGCTGATGGTGCGCCTGCCAGGGCTACCGCCGCTGCCTGCCTTGCATCGAGAACCCGTGGCGGAGCAGCTCGGACTACTTTGAGGGTTGAGCCGTGGGTGTGGTCAAGACATTGAGTGTGTTGCTGTTGTTGGTGGGGGCATTTGCGTTGGCTGTCTGGCGCGGTTGGGTGCCGATGCCGCCTGAATGGAACCCCTGGGCGCCCTTGGATGTGCGAGCGAGCCCCAACCTGTTGACGCGCTACAAGCTCAGTCGTTTGCAGGATGATCCAGCGCTGTGTGACCAGGTGTTGAACACCTCTGGTCTGCGCGTGAGCCGCCAGGCCGATACACCGACTGATGCAGCGTGCCCCTTGCGCAGTGTCCTGCGCGTGCAGGGCGCTGACGTGGCCTTGAGCAGCAGCTTTCTTGCCAGTTGCCCGCTGGCGGTGGCGTTCGCCTTGTTCGAGCGACATAGCCTGCAACCGGCGGCCCAGGCCGTGTTTGGCCAAGCGGTGAGCCGCGTCGAGCATTTGGGCAGTTTTGCCTGCCGTAATATCTACAACCGTGCCGACGGTCGACTCAGCCAGCATGCGTCGGCCAATGCCCTGGATATCGCCGGTTTTCGCCTGGCGGATGGGCGCAGCATCAGCGTGCTCAAGGATTGGCCGGGCCAGGGCGACAGTGCGCGTTTCCTGCGCTTGGTACGCGATGGCGCCTGTGATGATTTCAACGTGGTGTTGAGCCCGGACTACAACGCCGCCCATCGCAACCATTTCCATCTGGACATGGGGCGTTGGTGGGTGTGTCGCTAAGGTTCAGGCGGCCAGGCGCAGGTTGTGGGTCACCAGCGGGCGCGCCCAGTAGTAATCGAAATCCAGGGCCTTTTGCTGCGCCAGCAGTTCTTCTTCGGGGTACGGCGTGGCGGCCGGTGGCAGCAGGTCCAGCTCGAATTCGGCAATCGGCAGGTGCAGGGGGCGTGGTTGTGGCGCCGGGCCTGGCGCGGGTAGCGGTTGGCCGGCGTTCAGCACAATGGGGCGCACCCACTCGCTCTCAAACGCTTGTTGGCGTTGCTGGACGATGACTTCTTCTTCCGGGAACGGCGTCGCGGCCGGTGGCAGCAGCTCGGTTTCGAACTCGGCAATTGGCAGGAAGAGCGGTTCCGGCGGGGCGATCTCGGTGTCTTTCACATCGCACTCACGCTGGGTGAGGATCTGCGCCAGCAGGTCGGCGCCTTCGCGGGGTTCAACCGCCGGGTCTGCCGGGGCAGGCGTCTTGGCGGCGAGCGCGTCCGACGTTTCACCGAGCTGCTCGGCCAACGCACGGGCGAAGAAGTCCTGCCACACATGACTCACCCCGGCCAGCGCTTGGGTATTGCGCAGGCCGTAATGGTTGTGGGTCGGCAGTACACCGATGGAAAGGGGAAGAATGTCTGACATTTTTCTCGGTCGACGCTCAGCTCTGGCAAAATACCTGACTGTGATTTTTATCGGCCGTTGTTTGCCGATCCTTAATATTTTTGAGCGTGGCGATTGATGAACGAACAACCAGCGGCCAGCCGCATCCAGGTCCAAGCCTTGGCTGACAGCTTCCAGGCCCGCGCTGAACAGTGGGCTTCGCTGCTGGGGTTGCCTCTGCAGGTGGCCGATGCGGATTTTTCCCTGCAAGTGGGGGAGCACGGCTTGCAGTTGCAACAGCTTGGGCCTGATGCGCCAGGGCCGGTGCGGGTCGACTTTGTCGAAGGCGGCGCGGCGCATCGGCGGTTGTATGGTGGCGGCAGCGGGCAGATGATCGCCAAGGCGGTGGGCATCGCCCAGGGCGTGCGCCCGCGGGTGCTGGATGCCACGGCTGGCTTGGGCAAGGACGCGTTCGTGCTGGCCAGCCTCGGGTGTGAGATGAGCCTGATCGAGCGCCAGCCGCTGATCGGCGCCTTGCTCGAAGATGGTCTGGCCCGCGCTGCCGAGGATTTTGACGTGGCGCCGATTGTGGCGCGCATGAAGCTGCTCAAGGGCAACTCCATCGACGTGATGCTCAACTGGCAGGGCGAGCCGCCTCAGGTGATCTACCTGGACCCGATGTTTCCGCACCGTGAGAAAACCGCCCTGGTGAAGAAGGAAATGCGCCTGTTCCGCCCATTGGTGGGCGATGACCCGGATGCCCCGGCGTTGCTCGCGGCGGCTCTGGCCCTGGCCAGCCATCGTGTGGTGGTCAAGCGTCCGCGCAAGGCACCCTGCATTGAGGGGCCGAAGCCGAGCCATGCGCTGGATGGCAAGTCCAGCCGCTACGACATTTATCCCAAGAAAGCGCTCAAGCCGTAAGCTGCAAACAGCAGCACTTATCTCCCAGGTGCGGCGAGATCCAACTGTGGGAGCTGGCTTGCCTGCGAAGACGGCCTGACAGCCGATGCCTATCTCTCTGGCGCGCCGCAATCCAAATGTGGGAGCTGGCTTGCCTGCGATGACGGCCTGAAAGCCGACACCTGTCTACCTGACGCCCCGCTATCCAAACTGTGGGAGCGGGCTTGCTCGCGAAGGCTGCCTGGCAGTCAACACAGTTGGATTGTGTACATATCCATTCCTGCGGTAACGGCCACCTAGGGTTCCGCTCTGACAGCGGCTCACTTTTGAAAAGCGCAAAAGTAAGCAAAACGCTCTTGCCCCACCACTCGGCACCTCGCCTGGGCTCGGTGTGCCCGTAATCCGCCAGTGAGTTGGGGGGCCGCCGCCACGCGCCATCCATGGCGCGGGGCGGCTAAACCGGCATCCCTGCCGGTTTACCCCCCAAATCCCTGTCGAATTCCGGCCAGCGTGGTTTGACGGGGCGCTTAAGATCAAAATCAAAAGCAGATCAAGAGCAGATCAAGAGCGACTCGCTTCGCATCGTGGTTACCGTCGGTTGCTACCGCCTATGCGGTGCTGTCGAGCCCCGTGCTGCGATAGGCCCGCATAAACAACTGCACCACGTCCTGCACATGCTCTTCGGCCTCTTGCGCGCTCAATTGTCCGCCGCAGCCATACAACAAGCGAAAGTTCGCCGTGCCCTTGAGCAGGCAAAAGAAGTGTTCCGCGGCTTTGAACGGTGTGTCGATGCTCAGCGCGCCGCCCTGGTCAATCTTGCCGAGCAAGCGCTCCATGCCTTGCAGCATGCGCATGGGGCCGGCGTTGAAGAAGATCTGGGAGAGTTTCACGTCCTGATTGCCGGTGGTCATCATCAGGCGATGCAGGTTTACCGACTCCTCGCTGTTGATCAGCCGATGAAAGCCGCGTGCGATGTTGAGCAACACCGTCTCGACGGGCATGCCTTCGGGAAGCTCGAAGTACATCACCGGCAATTGCTCTTCACATTTGGCCACTACCGCCGCGGTGAACAGCGTCTCCTTGTCGGTGAAGTGGCTGTAGACCGTGAGTTTCGATACGCCGGCCGCCAGGGCGACGGCGTCCATGCTGGTGTTTGCATAGCCCTTGTCCAGGAACAGCGATTTTGCCGATTCGAGGATTGCCTGGCGTTTTGCCATGTCCTTGGGGCGCCCGGGGCTTGCGGTGTTCAGAGGATTGTCGGACATTTTCACCTTTAATACTGGACTGGTGAGTTTGGTATTAATAACATACCGGCCAGTATAATTATTCCAAGCTCTATTTGCGAAAGGTCCTTCAGCATGCGCAGCGCTTTCCTGCCCCTTGCTTTGCCTGTCAGCCTGATCTTCCTGTTGGCCGCTTGCGGCCATGAAGAAGCGGCCCAGACCACCGTGCGCCCGGCCATGGTGGTGCAACCGCAGCCGTCGGCGCAGGCAATGGACAGCTACCCCGGTGAGGTGCGTGCCCGTTATGAGCCGGACCTGGCCTTTCGCATCGGCGGCAAAGTCAGCAAGCGCCTGGTGGAGGAGGGCGAACGGGTCAAGGCCAACCAGCCGCTGGCCGAACTCGACCCCCAGGACGTGCGCCTGCAACTGGAGGCCACCCGCGCCCAAGTAGCCGCCGCAGAGGCCAATCTGAGCTTGGTACGTGCGGAGCGAGATCGCTACAAGACCTTGATGGACCGTCAGATGGTCAGTCGGTCGCAGTACGACAATTCCGAAAACCTCTACCGAGCCGGTGAAGCACGCCTGAAGCAGATCAAGGCCGAGTTCGATGTGTCCAGCAATCAGGCCGGCTACGCCGTGCTGCGTGCGCCTCAGGATGGGGTAGTCGCCAAGCGTGCCGTCGAGGTGGGGCAAGTGGTTTCCGCTGGCCAGACGGTGTTCACCCTGGCCACCGATGGCGAGCGTGAAGTCTTGATCAGCCTGCCCGAGCAGGGCTTTGGCCGCTTCAAGATCGGCCAGCCGGTGTCGGTGGAGTTGTGGAGCCAGCCAGAGCAACGCTTCGCCGGGCGCATTCGTGAACTGTCGCCTGCCGCCGACCCCAAGTCTCGCACCTTCGCCGCGCGCGTAGCCTTCACCGGCGGCAAAGTGCCCGCCGAACTGGGCCAAAGCGCACGGGTTTTCATCCAGGTCGACGGTGTCATTCCCCTATCGGTACCGCTGTCTGCCCTGAGTGCCGAGAACGGTGCGTCCTACGTTTGGCGTGTAAAACCGGACAACACCCTTGAACGCACCCCTGTACGCATTGGTGCGTTTGGCGAAAACACCGTGCCGGTACTCGAAGGCTTGGCCGCCACCGATTGGGTGGTGGCCGCAGGCGTGCATGTGCTCCATGAGGGCCAACCCGTGCGCCCGGTGGATCGCTCCAACCGTGTAGTGAATCTGGCGGCCAAGGAGTAGTCCCCATGGGTTTCAATCTTTCCGAATGGGCGTTGCGTAATCGCCAGATTGTACTGTTCCTGATGATCCTGCTGGCCGTGGTTGGCACCTTGTCCTACACCAAGTTGGGACAAAGCGAAGACCCGCCCTTTACCTTCAAGGCCATGGTGATCAAGACCAACTGGCCTGGAGCCACGGCCCAGGAGGTCTCGCGCCAGGTCACTGAGCGAATCGAGAAAAAACTCATGGAGACCGGTGAGTATGAACGCATCGTGTCGTTCTCCCGTCCTGGTGAATCCCAGGTCACCTTTATTGCCCGTGATTCGATGCGTTCGGCGCAGATTCCTGAGTTGTGGTACCAGGTGCGCAAGAAAATCAGCGACATCCGCCACACCTTGCCGCCGGATATCCAGGGGCCGTTTTTCAACGACGAGTTCGGCACCACCTTCGGCAATATCTACGCCCTGACCGGCGACGGCTTTGACTATGCGGTGCTCAAGGACTACGCCGACCGCATCCAGATCCAGCTGCAACGCGTCCCGGATGTGGGCAAGGTCGAGCTGCTCGGCCTGCAGGACGAGAAGATCTGGATCGAGCTGTCCAACCTCAAGCTCGCCACCCTCGGCTTGCCTCTGGCTGCGGTACAACAGGCGTTGCAGGAGCAAAATGCGGTGTCCACCGCCGGCTTCTTTGAAACCCCCACCGAGCGCGTGCAACTGCGCGTTTCGGGCAACTTCAAGACAGTAGAGGAGATCCGCAACTTTCCGATACGCGTGGGGGATCGCACCTTCTGCATCGGTGACGTGGCTGACATCCATCGAGGCTTCAACGACCCACCGGCACCGCGCATGCGCTACATGGGCGCAGATGCCATCGGCCTGGCCGTGGCCATGCGCGACGGTGGCGACATCCTCGTACTGGGCAAGGCCCTTGAAGCGCAATTCGCACGCCTGCAAAAGAACCTTCCGGCAGGGATGGAGCTACGCAAGGTGTCGGACCAGCCGGCAGCTGTGAAGACCAGCGTCGGCGAATTCGTCCAGGTATTGGCTGAAGCGCTGGCGATTGTTTTGCTGGTAAGCTTTTTCTCCCTCGGCGTGCGCACCGGCATGGTCGTCGCCCTGGCGATTCCGCTGGTACTGGCGATGACCTTTGCCGCCATGTATTACCTGGGCATCGGCCTGCACAAGATTTCCCTGGGCGCCTTGGTCTTGGCCCTGGGCTTGCTGGTGGATGACGCGATCATCGCCGTGGAAATGATGGCGATCAAAATGGAACAGGGCTACGACCGCCTCAAAGCCGCGAGTTTCGCCTGGACCAGCACCGCATTCCCCATGCTCACCGGCACCCTGATCACGGCCGCAGGCTTCTTGCCGATTGCCACCGCGCAATCGAGCACTGGTGAATACACCCGTTCGATCTTCCAGGTGGTGACCATTGCACTGCTGGCCTCCTGGGTGGCGGCCGTGGTGTTTGTGCCCTACCTGGGGGAAAAACTCCTGCCCGACCTGGCGAAGATTCATGCGGCCAAACACGGCACCGACGGCCCGGACCCTTACGGCACACCCTTCTATCAGCGTGTAAGGCGTCTGGTGGAGTGGTGCGTGCAGCGGCGTAAAACCGTGATCGTGCTGACCCTGCTGCTGTTTATCGGCTCGGTTGCACTGTTTCGCTTCGTGCCGCAACAGTTCTTCCCGGCTTCCGGTCGCTTGGAGTTGATGGTCGACCTGAAACTGGCCGAAGGCGCTTCCCTGAGCAACACCGCCGAACAGGTCAAGCGCCTGGAGGCGTTGCTCAAGGAGCATGCCGGCATCAATAACTATGTCGCCTACGCGGGCACCGGTTCGCCACGGTTTTACCTGCCACTGGACCAGCAATTGCCCGCTGCCAGCTTCGCCCAGTTTGTGGTGCTGGCTAACACCATCGAGGAACGAGAAAGCCTGCGCACCTGGTTGATCGAAACCCTCAACGAGCAATTCCCCGCCCTGCGTTCGCGGGTCACGCGCCTGGAGAACGGCCCGCCCGTAGGCTACCCCGTGCAGTTTCGTGTGACTGGCGAGCACATCGAAGAAGTCCGTTCGCTGGCGCGCAAAGTGGCGGCCAAGGTTCGCGAAAATACCCATGTGGTGAATGTGCATCTGGACTGGGAAGAACCGAGCAAAATCGTATACCTGAATATCGACCAGGACCGTGCCCGTGCCCTGGGTGTGAGCACTGCCAACCTGTCGAAATTCCTGCAGAGTTCCCTGACCGGCGCCAGCGTCAGCCAGTATCGGGAGGACAACGAATTGATCGAGATCCTCCTGCGCGGCACGGTGCATGAGCGTAGCGAGCTGTCGCGCCTGCCGAGCCTGGCCGTGCCCACCGACAATGGTAAAAGCGTGGCGCTGTCGCAAATTGCCACCCTCGAATATGGATTCGAAGAAGGCATCATCTGGCGTCGCAACCGTCTGCCCACAGTGACCGTACGGGCCGATATCTATGGCAAGGAACAGCCGGCGACCCTCGTGCAGCAGATCTTGCCGACGCTCGCCGATGTGCGAGCCGAGCTGCCGGACGGCTATCTGTTGGAGGTGGGCGGTACGGTTGAAGACTCTGCGCGGGGGCAAAACTCGGTGAAGGCCGGCGTGCCGCTGTTTATCGTGGTGGTGCTGACCTTGCTGATGCTGCAACTGCGCAGCTTTTCGCGCACGGCCATGGTCTTTCTCACCGCACCGTTGGGGCTGATCGGCGTGACCCTGTTCCTGTTGGTGTTCCGCCAACCCTTCGGTTTCGTCGCCATGCTCGGCACCATCGCGCTGTCGGGCATGATCATGCGTAATTCGGTGATTCTGGTGGACCAGATAGAACAAGACATCAAGGCCGGCCTGGCACCCTGGCAGGCAATTATCGAAGCCACCGTCCGACGCTTTCGCCCGATTGTGCTGACGGCGCTGGCAGCGGTGCTGGCGATGATTCCGTTGTCGCGCAGTGTGTTCTTCGGGCCCATGGCTGTGGCGATCATGGGCGGGTTGATCGTGGCGACGGCGTTGACACTGTTGTTCTTGCCGGCGTTGTACGCGGCTTGGTTCAGGATCAGGAAGGACGTGGAGTAAATCTGTGACTGTTTTTGGGCGGGCCCAATGGGAACCTTTTTTTCAGGCTTGCCACAGATAGTTACCTGTTCGCAGGTACTTTATTCGGTGGTTTTTATCACGTGGATAACATTTCCAGAACGTTCATAGAGGCGAAATAGATATGTTCCTACAAGCATTGGGAAATTTTTACTCGGCATTCGGCATGATGCTGGGCGGCGGTCAGATGGGCGGCGCTTGCGCCAAACATTCACATAATGACTCCGTCAGTCGGCGTGAGCTTTCGGACGCGCTCAAATCGTTCAAATACGATCATCCCCAGCCCACCACTAATTTTACGATCAACAACAGCGTTTCCAACGCGAACAGCAATGCGAATACCAACGCTCAAATCGGCCGTTGAATGCGCTGAGTTCTGATATTCAGCCGTTGCAAACACTCTGCACCCGCAGAGTGTTTGCCGCGTTACGTCCCAGTACAAGTCGCTGGCGAAAGCTTAAAGTGCCCCAAACACCTTCTTGGCCAAGCTGGTGGCTGCCGCCGCCGGGTTCTTGCGAATGGTTTCTTCCTGCTGCGCAATCATCTTGAACAAACCATCCAGCGCCTGCTCGGTCACGTAGTTTTCGACGTTGGCGCTCTTGGCATCCACGGCGCCAAAGGCTGCGGCCTTGCCGGCCAGAGCGTTGTACTGCTGAGCCACGCCGACTTTGTCGGTGGCGGCCTTGACGATGGGCAGGAACTTGGCGCGAATTTCTTCACGGCTGCTTTTGTTCAGGTACTGGGTGGCGGAGTCCTGGCCTCCACTGAGAATGCCCTTGGCGTCGGTCACGCTCATGTTCTTCACGGCGTTGACCAGAATTGGCTGGGCCTGGGTCACGGCGGTTTCTGCGGCCTTGTTCATGCTGGTTTCCAGTTGCGTGACCTGGTCACCCATACCAAACATTTTAAGCTTGTCCGCGACTTTGCCGAGTTTGCCCGGCAGGCCGATCTTCACGTCCGGGTTGTTGCTGAAACCACCGGGCGTCCCTAGTTGTTTCACAGCAATCTGTGCACCTTGGGTCAAGGCATCCTTGAGGCCGCCGCTGGCGTCACCCTGGGACAGGCTGCCCAGATCCAGGGCCATGGCGTTGGCGCCGAACAGCAAGCCAGCACACAGGGCGGTGAGGCGAAGAGATTTGCGGAGCATGGGCGCTTCCTTATGAAGTGGGAATGATCAATGTGCGGCCGCATCTACCCGCAGGCGCAGCGGTTGTGGGTCCTGGCCGTTGAGTTGCACGGTGTGCCGCTCGGTGGTGATAAACAGTAGCTTGCCGTCCAGCTCGATACGAGCGCTGACCGAATAGGTGTGGCCCGGTTTGACCTGAGCCGGGTCATAGCTCAGGTGAAACGGCAGCGGCACCTGGCCTTTGACCGGGCCTTTCTGTTCGGCGAGGGTCACGGCCGGGGCGTCCATCAGGGACACGTCCTGCAGGCTGACACTCAAGGTGGCGGCCGGCGGCAGGGCGATGCGTTGCAGGTAGAACACTTCGCCGTCCAGACTGGCCTTTGGGGTTGGGGTCATCGAGTGGCAGGCTCCGAGCAGGGCGGTCAGGCCCAGAAGGATGAGTTTTTTCACGGTGCAACTCCTTTTCAACGGCGCCGGAATCCGCCCGACGCCTCGTTCAATTTAGCGCTTTTCTTCAGGAGGGGTGGCAACCGGTTCAGGCGCGGTCTCGGTTGCGCCGTCCACGCGGTGCAAGGCCACCTGGCGGATCGACAGGCGAATATCCGCCGGCAACACGCGTTTGGCCGCACCTTCTGCCAGTTCGCCGAGCAGGTCGTGATAGCCCAGCTTGCCGGCTTCATCGCGGCGCAGCACATCTTGCTCCAGCAACGTCTGGATGAAATGTCGGAAAAGGCTCTTGTCGAAGAATTCCGGAGCGTTGAGGCCGTGCAGGATTGACAGGCGCTGGGCCATGATCGTGCACAGGTCTTCCAGCTCTTCGGCGCTGATACTGTTCTGGCCGCTGTTGAGCAGCAACGAGATCGCCATGTAGAAGCGTTGCAGGGTCTGGGCGATGCTCTTGGACAGCAGCGTCAGCAGCACAAAGTGCCGCGAACTCGGCGCCGGGCGCAGGTACACGGCGTTTTCGAAACGCAGCAGGCCTTGTTCGACAAACGCGTCCAGCCATTGATCGACCACGTTGTCCAAGTCGTCCAAGGACCAACGAATAAACAGTTCCGATTGCAGGTACGGGTAAAGCGCGTGGGTGTAGCGCAGGATCTGTTCGCGACTCATCCGCGAGCTGCTCTGGAAGAAGCTCGCCAGCAACGCCGGCAGGGCGAAGATGTGCAGCACGTTGTTGCGGTAGTAGGTCATCAGGACGGCATTCTGCTCATCCAGATAAACGATTTTGCCCAGGGCGTCACTCTGCTCGGACAACAGGTTCATGTCCTTGACGTGCTTGATCAGCGCCAGGCCATCGCCTTCCGGCAGGGTGGTGTGGGGCGAGTAGGGCACACGACGCAACAGCGCCAGGTACAGGTCCAGCTGGCGGGCCATGGCCTGTTCATCCAGGGCCAGGCGGGTGGTGGACAGCAGGGCCAGCGCCACCAGGTTCACCGGGTTCACCGCAGCGGCTTCGTTCAAATGACGCGCCACCTGTTCGCCGAGGCGATTGGTGGTTTCGTTGAGCCAGGCCGGTTTGTAGTTCGGCCCCAGTTCCTGGGCGCGCCAGTCCGGTTGCTCGGCGTCGAGGAACTCTGCCAGCTTGATCGGTTCGCCAAAGTTGACTGCCACTTGGCCGAAGCGTTGCTTGAGCGCGCCGACCACTTTGAAGATATCGAAGATCGACTCTTTCTTCTTGCTGGCGCCACGCAGTTCGCCCAGGTAAGTGCGGCCTTCGAGGACACGCTCATAACCGATATACACCGGCACGAACACGATAGGCATGCGCGAGGAGCGCAAGAAGCTGCGCAGGGTGATCGCCAACATCCCGGTTTTCGGTTGTAGCATGCGCCCGGTGCGCGAGCGGCCGCCTTCGACGAAGTACTCCACCGGGAAGCCCTTGGTAAACAGGGTGTGCAGGTATTCGTTGAACACCGAGGTGTACAACGGGTTGCCCTTGAAGGTGCGGCGCATGAAAAACGCACCGCCACGGCGCAGCAGGCTGCCGATCACCGGCATGTTGAGGTTGATGCCGGCGGCGATATGCGGTGGGGTCAGGCCGTTCTTGAACAGCAGGTAGGACAGCAGCAGGTAGTCGATATGGCTGCGGTGGCAAGGCACGTAGATTACCTCGTAGCCTTGGGCCACCTTTTGCACGCCTTCGATGTTATTGACCTTGATGCCGTCGTAGATCTTGTTCCAGAACCAGCTCAAGACCACTTCCAGGAAGCGGATCGCGGTGTAGGTGTAGTCCGAGGCAATTTCGTTGCCATAGCGCAGGGCCAGGGCCTTGGCTTTTTCCGGGGCGATCTTTTCGCGTTCGGCCTCATCCGCAATGGCTTGGCGCACCAGCGGCATATTGACCAGGCCCTTCACCAGATTACGGCGGTGGGACAGGTCGGGGCCGATCACCGCCGTCTTCAGGTTACGAAAGTGCACACGCAAGATGCGCTGGGCCATGCGCACGGTGCGTTCGTGGCCTTTATTGTGCTCGATCAATTCGCGCAGGTTGATAGGCGCGGAGAATTGCACACGGGTCTTGCGCCCCAGGATCAGGATGCTCAACAACCGGCGTAGACGCCCGGTGACCGCCCAGCTGTCGGCGAATAAAAGCTTCCAGGGGCTGGACTCGCTTTCGGGGGATTGGCCCCAGAACACACTGACCGGAATGATTTGTGCATTCTCTTCGGCGTGTTCGGTGAGGGTATTGACCAGCCGCGTCAGGGTGGGTGGTGCGCCACGCTTGTCCTGGCGCCCAAGCCAATCCGGATCCGGCGTGAGGTAGAAGAACGCCGCAGGCTCCATCAACGGCCCCACTGACACTGGCAGCACCGGGCGTGGCAGGCCGGCCTTGGTGCACTCGGCGTCGACCACTGCCAACTCGGTGAGGGAGGGTGATTGCAGGACGTAGAAAACCGGCCGGCTGCGGTCCAGGTTAAGGGTGAGGGACGACTGGTTGATCGTCTCTGAGCGAACCCAGAGGTACAACAGTCGGCGCAAGGTGCCAAACACCAGACGGCGGAACGGGGAGCGGGTCATAGGCGAACTGCTTCAAGTGGAAAAAACCGAGCAGGCGCTCGGGCGGGTAGTGTGCCGTATTCGCCGAAAATCGGCAAAAAAGCAGCGATGTAAAGTTGAGTTGATGGTTTTTGAGCCTGTCTTATACTCGGCAGTTCAATGCGAGCGACTCAACAATAAAAAAACCAGTGGGAGTGAACAGATGACAACGCGTGAAACCGGCAATGTGAAGTGGTTCAACGATGCAAAGGGCTACGGCTTTATCCAGCGTGAAGATGGCAAGGATGTGTTTGTGCACTACCGCGCCATTCGCGGTGAAGGCCACCGCTCGTTGGCCGAAGGCCAGCAGGTGGAATACGCGGTGGTGACCGGCGAGAAGGGCTTGCAGGCGGAGGACGTGGTCGGCCTGTAACAACTTGGTCTTGATAACCCAATCAACTGTGGGAGCTGGCTTGCCTGCGATAGCATCACTGTGGTCTGACTGATAGACCAAGGTGTCTGCATCGCAGGCAAGCCAGCTCCCACATTGATTGGGTTGGCAATGGGCTGTCAGGCGGTTTTCCAAGTGATCTGTTCTTCACCGTCTACGCTGATGCGAATCCAGGTGTCGGCACTTTCCTCACCCTCTTCTTCAACCCAGGTGCCCGGCGCGCAGCGCACTTCGACGTTCAGCGCGACAAACGCGGCGCGGGCGCAGGCGATGTCGTCGTCCCACGGGGTCTGGTCGCTTTCCAGGTACAGGCTGTTCCATTTGCCCACTGCCTTGGGCAGCCAGGTCACCGGCACGCTGCCGGCCTTGCACTTGTAGGTCTGGCCTTTCTGGACCCAGTCGGTGCACGGGCCCAGGGCGGCGCCCAGCCAGGCGGCGATGGCCTTGTGATCGACGTCGGCGTCCTTCAGGTAAATCTCAATATCGGGTTGGCGCATGGATGTTCCTCGTTGCGGGATTCGAAAATCCATTCGCGGGTGGGTGAACGTCAGTCATTGAAGCACGAAATAATCGTAACGCATCGACACCGTGACCTGCAGCGGCTCGGCCGCCTCGATCACCTCGTGGCGGCGCTCGGCACTGGCTCGCCAGCCGTGGGGCGTCATCGCCAGCAGGTTGGCGCGGTCCTGGGCTTCGGCCAGGCTCAGGGTGAATTCCAGTGTTTCACTGTGTGCCAGGTGCATGCCATCCGGCACCAGGGCCAGATGTTTATCGTCGGTATACTCGCGTACCTCGTCGTAAAGACGCTCGCGCAGTTCCATCAAGTGGCCGCTGGTCGGGCCGACCTTCATCAAACCGCCGCCGGGACTGAGCAGGCGCTTGGCCTCTTGCCAATCCAACGGGCTGAACACGCTGGCGAGGAACTGGCAGCTGGCATCGGCCAATGGCACGCGGGCCATGCTGGCGATCAACCAGGTCAGCGCCGGGCTGCGTTTGCACGCGCGCTTGACCGCTTCCTTGGAGATATCCAGGGCATAGCCATCGGCGTGGGGTAGGGCCTGGGCAATTTGCGCGGTGTAGTAACCCTCGCCACACCCAATGTCGACCCAGCGCTGCGGTGCACGCTCGGCGGCCAGTTCGGCCAGGCGCTTGGCCACCGGGGCGTAGTGCCCGGCGTTGAGGAAGTCGCGGCGCGCCTCGACCATGGCCAGGTTATCGCCTGGGTCGCGGCTGTTCTTGTGCTGCACCGGCAACAGGTTCAGGTAACCCTGGCGCGCGCGATCGAAACGGTGCCCGGCCGGGCACGCCACGCCACTGTCCACCGCATTGAGCGGTGCGCTGCAAATGGGGCAGGCAAGCATCAGGCGAGCAACTTGATCAGGGTCTGGTAGTAGATTTCGGTCAGCACATCGAGGTCGCTGGCCAGGATGCGTTCGTTGACCTGGTGGATCGTCGCGTTGACCGGGCCCAGCTCGACCACCTGGGTGCCCAGCGTGGCGATAAAGCGCCCATCGGAGGTACCGCCGCTGGTGGATGCCTTGGTCTCACGCCCGGTGATCGCCTTGATACTGGCAGATACCGCATCCAGCAGCGCACCCGGCTCGGTGAGGAACGGCAGGCCCGATAGCGCCCAGTCCACATGCCAGTCCAGGCCATGTTTATCCAGGATCGCCGCGACCCGCTGTTGCAGGCCCTCGACGGTGGACTCGGTAGAGAAGCGGAAGTTGAATACCGCCGTCAGGTCGCCGGGGATCACGTTGGTGGCGCCGGTACCCGAATTGAGGTTGGAAATCTGGAAACTGGTCGGCGGGAAGAAGGCGTTGCCGTCATCCCAATGCTCGGCAGCCAATTCAGCCAGGGCCGCCGCAGCCAGGTGGATCGGGTTCTTCGCCAGATGCGGGTAAGCCACATGGCCCTGTACACCGCGCACGGTCAAGGTGGCACCGAGGGAGCCGCGACGGCCGTTCTTGACCACATCGCCCACCAGGGTCGTGCTCGACGGTTCGCCGACGATGCACCAGTCCAGGCGTTCCTTGCGCGCGGCCAGACGTTCGATCACCGCCTTGGTGCCATGGTGCGCCGGGCCTTCTTCGTCGCTGGTGATCAGGAAGGCGACCGAACCCTTGTGGTCCGGGTAGTCGGTGACGAAACGTTCCGCTGCCACCAGCATCGCTGCCAGGCTGCCTTTCATGTCAGCCGCGCCACGGCCACAGAGCATGCCGTTTTCATCGATCAACGCGTCGAACGGATCGTTCTGCCAGGCCTGTACCGGACCGGTCGGCACCACGTCGGTGTGACCGGCAAAGCACAGCACCGGACCTTCATGCTTGCCATGGGTGGCCCAGAAATTGTCCACATCTTCGATGCGCATCGGTTCAAGCGCAAAACCGGCGTCGCCCAGGCGCTGCATCATCAGCTTCTGGCAATCGGCATCGATCGGCGTGACCGACGGGCGACGGATCAGGTCGATGGCCAGTTGAAGGGTCGGCGAAAGGTCGGCATGGGCCGTCATGGGGGGAACTCCGGAAAGCGTGTGATGGGCGCAGGACGAATGTGGAAATACAGAGCCTGGAGCGACGCAACTCCAATGTGGGAGCTGGCTTGCCTGCGATAGCATCGCTGCGGTGTGCCTGTCAGACCGCGGCGTCTGTATCGCAGGCAAGCCAGCTCCCACATAGAATTGGGCCAGGCCAAGTCTCACAAAAGGGCCGTTATCTTATAGCAAAACGGCGGCCAAGGGCCGCCGTTTAGTGCATTGCGTCACTTTTTACGCCGCCGGTGCGGGCTCGGGCGCCGCCGAAGGTTTGGGCAGCGACGATAAGAACGCCATGATCAGCGCCGCCACATAGGGTAGCGACTGCACCAGCAACATCACGACCCAGAAGCGAATGTCGTTGCTCGGCAGGCCTTGCACCAGGTAGATCCCCAGCGCCGCGCCCCATAGCAGGAGCATGATGAACATTTCTTCGCGGGCTTCGGAAATCGCCACCCAGAAGCCGTGGTTATCGGCGTTTTTCGGCGTGCGGAAGAACGGAATGCTGGTGGTGAAGAAACCATACAGCACCGCCTTGGCGATGGTATGGGACAACGCCAAACCGGCCAGGGCCGCGCAGAACGCATCTTTCAAGTTCACGCCTACCGCACGACGGTAGAGGAAGATGATCTTGCCGACCTTGAACACGAACAACGCCAACGGCGGGATCGCGAAAATCAGCAATGGCGGGTCGACCCGAGTCGGCACGATGATCATCGCCGCAGACCACAACAGGGCGCCGACGGTAAAGAAGATGTTCATACCATCGGCCACCCACGGCAACCAGCCCGCGAGGAAGTGGTAGCGCTGACCGCGGGTGAGCTCGGTGTCCTTGCCACGTATCAGGCTGGCGGTGTGGCGCTTGATGATCTGGATCGCGCCATAGGCCCAGCGGAAACGCTGTTTCTTGAAGTCGATAAAGGTATCCGGCATCAAACCCTTGCCGTAGCTGTCGTGGTAGTACGCCGCCGACAAGCCTTTCTCGAACACACGCAGGCCCAGTTCGGCGTCTTCACAGATGCACCAGTCGGCCCAGCCCAGCTCTTCGAGCACCGAGCGGCGTGTCATGGTCATGGTGCCGTGCTGGATGATCGCGTCGCGGTCGTTACGGGTGACCATACCGATATGGAAGAAGCCCTTGTATTCGGCGTAGCAGAGCTTCTTGAAGGTGCTTTCGTTCTGGTCGCGGTAATCCTGGGGCGACTGCACCACGGCGATTTTCGGGTCGGCGAAGTGCGGCACCATGTGCTTGAGCCAGTTGGGCGATACGCAGTAGTCCGAGTCGATCACCGCGATCACTTCGGCATCCTTGGCGGTGTGCGGGATCAGGTAGTTCAGCGCGCCGCCCTTGAAACCGGCCAGGGGCGCGACGTGGAAGAACTTGAAGCGCGGGCCCAGGGTTTCGCAGTAATCGCGCACCGGCTCCCACACCGCCGGGTCCTTGGTGTTGTTGTCGATGATCAGGACTTCGTAGTCCGGATAGTCGAGGGCGGCCAGCGCGTCGAGGGTCTGTTTGACCATTTCCGGCGGCTCGTTGTAGCACGGCACATGGATCGACACTTTCGGGCGGTAGTCCGAATCGCCTTCCACGGGCAGGAATTCACGCCGACGCTTGTGGGTCCAGACTGCTTCCGCCAGCTCATGGGCTTCGGTCAGCAACACAATGAACACGCCCAGGGCGCCGAGTGCCAGCAACACACCGACCGTCACGCTGAACCAGGTGCTGTATTGCTGGCTGTAGTCGTAGCCGATCCAGACCAGCACCGACCCGCACAGGAACGCAATAAAGGTCAGGAAGGTGCGGCCACGCTGGCGCAGGGCCGAGCCATCGATCATCAACAGGGTCAGGGACAGCAGCGCAAGCACCACCGAACCGATGGCCAGTACCCGCCATTGCGGAATCGCCACCACCGGGCCGTCAAAATTGAATTTCTGCTGGCGCGCGGCGTTGAATACACCCCAATACGCACCCGCCGAACCTTCATCGCTGACCTTCCACGGCTGGTCGAAGGCCTCGATCACGAAGTAGTTGTAACCCTGGCGATTGAGCTTGTTGACCAGTGTACGCAGGTAAATCGCCTGGTCTGCCGGCGACGATTCATTGCCGCCGCGCATACGGCCGTTGCTCGGCCAGCCCACTTCCGACAGCAGCAGTGGCTTTTTCGGGAAGGCTTTCTTCAGGTCCTTGGCGCGGTCGAGGACGTACTGGCCGGCCTTGTCCATTGGGATGTATTCCCAGAATGGCAGGATGTGCGCGGCGATCAGGTCGACGTGCTTGGCCAGTTGCGGGTTCTTTTCCCAGATGTGCCATTGCTCGGAGGTGGTCACCGGGACTTTCACGGCGGCGCGCACGCGGTCGAGCAGCACGATCAGGGCTTCGGGGGTGATTTCTTCCCGGAACAACGCTTCGTTGCCCACCACTACGCGCACGACACTGCGCGAGGTGTTGGCGATCTCGATAGCGCGCTGGATCTCCCGCTCGTTACGCTCAAGGTCCGGGCTGATCCAGATCCCCAGGGTCACGCGCAGGCCAAACTCTTCGGCCAGCTTGGGAATATCCCCCAGGGGGCCGTCCACCGAGTAGGTACGGATGTTGTCCGTCAGCTTGCTCATGATCGCAAGGTCCTGACGCATCTGTTCGTCGGTAGGGTACTGGCCTTTCTGCGGGTACTGGCCTTGCTGGAACGGCGAGTAGGAAAAGCCGGAGATCTGATCGGGCCAGTTGGGAGCGGTGACCGGGCGGTTGATCAGCGCCCAGAAACCGGTGAACAGCGCGGCAATTGCCAGCACCACCACCAGGTTGAGTCCAAATTTACGCGATGCCATGGTTATGTCGGGTTCCAAAGGGTGCGGAACGAAAGAGGTGTCGGCCTGCGCCGAACGGCGCGCATCCTACACTGGCGCTTCCCTGAGCGTACAGCAGACAGAGAAAAGCCGGACGTTAGTCTGCGAAACTCCATCTAAGTTCTTCACTTGTAACTTGTAGCTTAAAACTTGCTGCTGCGTAGCCCTATAATGCGCGCCGGTTTTTGGGGTAATGATGATGAGTACAGAAGATCCGCGGTTTGCAGGCGTTGCCCGCTTGTACGGCCTTGAGGGCCTGGAACGCTTGAAAGCGGCCCATGTGGCGATTGTCGGCGTCGGCGGCGTGGGTTCCTGGGCGGCAGAAGCGATTGCCCGCTGCGGGGTGGGTGAGATTTCGCTGTTTGACCTGGACGATGTCTGCGTCAGCAACAGCAACCGCCAGTTGCATGCCCTGGACAGCACCGTGGGCAAGCCCAAGGTCGAAGTGATGGCTGAGCGCCTGCGCGGCATCAACCCCGATTGCACCGTGCACGCGGTGGCAGACTTCGTCACCCGCGATACCATGGCCGAGTACATCACGCCGACTATCGACTGTGTGATCGACTGCATCGACGCGGTCAACGCCAAGGCGGCGCTGATTGCCTGGTGCAAGCGCCGCAAGATCCAGATCATCACCACCGGCGGCGCCGGTGGGCAGATTGACCCCACGCTGATCCAGGTGTGTGACCTGAACCGCACCTTCAATGACCCGTTGGCCTCGAAAGTGCGCTCTACCTTGCGCCGCGATTATGGCTTTTCGCGCACCGTGACTCGTCATTACAGCGTGCCGTGCGTGTTTTCCACCGAGCAACTGCGCTACCCCAAGCCTGATGGCAGCATCTGCCTGCAGAAGAGTTTTGTCGGTGATGGCGTGAAGCTGGACTGCGCGGGCGGGTTTGGCGCGGTGATGATGGTCACAGCCACGTTCGGCATGGTGGCGGCCACCAAGGCGGTAGACAAGATCGTGGCGGGAGTGCGCAGGCCGTCGGAGCGCATCAAACCCAGCTAAATCTCATTGCCGAACATAGATCCAAATTGTGGGAGCTGGCTTGCCTGCGATAGCGGTGTGTCAGCCACTGAAAATACTGACTGATTCGCCGCTATCGCAGGCAAGCCAGCTCCCACATTATTTCTGTGTACGCGTCAGGTCTCGCATGCGTTGCAGTACGGCATTCAAGCCATTGCTGCGCGACGGCGATAACTGGCGCGACAAGCCCAGTTGATTGAACCAGTCAGGCAGGTCAACCGCTTGCAGTTCATCAGCCGACAGCCCATTGACCCGCGCCAGCAGCAACGCCACCAACCCACGAATCATCCGCGCCTCGCTGCTCGCCGTAAACTGCCAATGGCCGTCCTGCAAACGCCCCACCAGCCACACCAGGCTTTCGCAACCTTGCACCAGGTTGGCGTCGACCTTTTCATCATCGGCCAGGGCGGGCAAGCGTTCACCCCATTGCATCAGCACCCGGGCGCGCTGCTCCCAACTGCCAATGGCCTGGAACGCTTGCAGTGCGGCGTGTGCCTCCAGCGGCAAGCTCATCGCAGCATGTCCAGCGCCTGGTCCAACGCTTCAAAAAAGCGCTCCAGGTCGTCGGAATCGTTGTAGAGCGCCAGTGAAACGCGGATGGCGCCTGACAGATTCATCGCCTTCAACAGCGGCATTGCGCAGTGGTGACCGGCACGCACAGCAATGCCTTGCTCGGTCAGCAGGTGGGCGAGGTCGGCGTTGTGCACGCCCTCCACCACAAAACTCACCAGCGCCACCTGCGGCGATCCCAGCACGCGTACGCCATTGCGGGCCTTAAGCCCACGCAGCAGGTAGTCATGCAGGGCGGCTTCGTGGGCGATCACCGCCGAGGGATCCAGTGAACTCAGGTAATCCAGGCTCGCGCCCAGGCCGATCACACTGGCAATCGGAGGAGTGCCGGCCTCGAAACCCAGCGGCGCGGGGCGAAAGCTGGCGCTGTGGTAGTCGGCCTGTTGCACCATCTCGCCGCCGAACTGCCAGTGGCGCAGGTGGTGCAGGGCCTCATTACGGCCATACAGCACACCCACGCCGTCCGGGCCGTAGAGTTTGTGGCTGGAAAATACGTAGAAGTCGCAGCCCAGGGCCTGCACGTCGTGACGGCCATGGACGATGCCTTGGGCGCCGTCCACCACCGTGAGGGCGCCGTGTGCCTGGGCCATCATCAGCAAGGCTGGCAGCGGCTGCCAGGCACCGAGCACGTTGGATAACTGGCTCACCGCCAGCAAGCGTGTGCGTGGGCCAATCAAGCTGGCCGCGGCGTCCAGGTCGATGACGCCGTCATCGTCCAGAGGCAAGACCACCAGTGTGAGTGCGCGGCGTTTGGCCAATTGCTGCCAGGGCAACAGGTTGGCGTGGTGTTCCAGGGCGCTGATGGCAATCTCATCGCCCGCATTGAATAAGTGCTCCAGGCCATAGGCCAGGAGGTTCAGCGCAGAGGTTGCGCCGTGGGTAAACACGACCTGCCCGCTGTCACCTGCGTTCAACCACTGCGCGACCTTGCTGCGGCTGTCTTCGAACGCCTGGGTCGCATGGGCTCCAGGCAAATGCTGAGCACGGTGCACATTGGCTGCGCCATTGGCGTAGTGATGACTGATGGCATCCAGCAGGGCTTGGGGTTTTTGCGTGGTCGCGGCGCTGTCCAGATAGGTCTGGTCTTGCCGTTGCAGGGTGGCGATGGCCGGGAAATCGGCGCGCCAGGGGGAGGGCACAAGCATGGTGATCAAGACTCGTATAAGCGAGCCGCCCCCGAAGGTGCGGCCCGCTAGTGGCATCGAGTGGCTGCTTAGTTGTGAGCGTGCAGCGCTTCGTTCAGTTCGATGGCCGATTTGTGGGTTTTGCACTCCACGGCACCGGTCTCGGAGTTACGACGGAACAGCAGGTCTGGCTGGCCAGCCAACTCACGCGCCTTGACCACCTTGACCAGTTGGTTCTGCTCATCCAGCAGGGCAACCTTGGTGCCGGCGGTGATGTACAGGCCCGACTCCACGGTGTTGCGGTCGCCCAATGGGATACCGGTACCGGCGTTGGCGCCGATCAGGCAGCCTTCGCCCACCTTGATCACGATATTGCCGCCGCCCGACAGGGTGCCCATGGTGGAGCAACCGCCGCCCAGGTCCGAGCCCTTGCCGACGAATACGCCCGCCGATACGCGGCCTTCGATCATGCCCGGGCCTTCGGTGCCCGCGTTGAAGTTGACGAAGCCTTCGTGCATCACGGTGGTGCCTTCGCCTACGTACGCGCCCAGGCGGATACGAGCAGCGTCAGCGATACGCACGCCAGCCGGTACGACGTAGTCGGTCATTTTCGGGAACTTGTCCACCGAGAACACTTCCAGCAGGTCGCCACGCAGGCGCGCTTCCAGTTGGCGCTCGGCCAGTTCATTGATGTCGATAGCGCCCTGGCTGGTCCAGGCCACGTTCGGCAACTGCGGGAACACCCCGGCCAGGCTCAGGCCGTGGGGCTTGACCAGGCGATGGGACAGCAGGTGCAGCTTGAGGTAGGCCTCAGGCGTGGAGGTCAGCGCTGCGTCTTCGGCCAGCAAGGTCGCGACCAGCGGCGTGTGGCTTTCGGCCAGGCGGCTGAGCAGGGCGGCCTGGGTAGCATCGACGCCTTTGAGCGCGTCGGCCAGTTGCAGGGCCTGGCTCACGGTGAAGGTGATCGCCTGGTTGCCTTCGGTGTAACCGAGGATCGGTGCGATGGCGGCAACGATTTCAGCCGACGGGTTGAGCAAGGGCTGTGCGTAAAACACTTCCAGCCAAGCACCTTGGCGGTTCTGAGTGCCGACGCCGAAGCCCAGGCTGAACAGGGAATTGGACATGCTGTTACCTCTACAAAAATGGAAGGCTGGCCTACTTGAGGGCCGCCGAATAACTATCTGGCTTGAAGCCAATCAGGGTTCTGTCACCGAGATCGAGCACCGGGCGCTTGATCATCGAGGGTTGTGCGAGCATCAATTCAATGGCTTTCGACTGATCGAGATCGGCTTTGCGTTCGTCTTCGAGTTTGCGAAAGGTGGTGCCCGCACGGTTCAAAACCACCTGCCAACCGTGCTCGTTGCACCATTGGGTCAAGTGTTCGCGGTCGATACCGGCTGTTTTGTAGTCATGGAACTCATAGCTCACCCCGTGCTCATCGAGCCAGGTGCGCGCCTTTTTCATGGTGTCGCAGGCTTTGATGCCGAAAAGGTGCAAGGTTTTGCTTGAAGCACTCAAGGAATTGCCCCCCTTTGGACGTATGAAAATGAAAGATCGCCGATTATGCCACGACCAGCGGGTTTCGGCGCCGCTCGTCAACAGCGTGCGACTTTTGCGCAAAGTGCCAGTGCGCAGCATAGGCGAGTAACATAGCCAGGTAACATAGCCGGGTAATATGGCACTTCAACGGCCAGTTGTTGCCTGATGTGTCGTTGCAAGTCGATTGTCCGGGAAACCCGCGTTATGCAAACCGCCTACACCGTTCTTATCCTGCTGATGCTGGTCAGCCTTTCGCGCCTGGTCGGGCGCATCATCCCACTGCCGTTGCCCCTGGTGCAGATCGCCGCCGGCGCCTTGCTGGCCTGGCCCACGTTGGGGCTGCATGTGGCGCTGGACCCGGAGCTGTTCCTGTTTCTGTTCCTGCCACCGCTGCTGTTTTCCGATGGTTGGCGCATGCCCAAGCGCGAGTTGTGGCGCCTGCGTGGTCCGATCCTGACGTTGGCGGTGGGGCTGGTGCTGTTCACCGTGGTGGGCGCTGGTTACTTTATTCATTGGTTGCTGCCCTCGATCCCCTTGCCGGTGGCCTTTGCCCTGGCAGCGGTTTTATCCCCGACGGACGCCGTGGCAGTGTCGGCCATTTCCCAGAATCGTTTGCCCAAGCCGCTGATGCACATGCTCCAGGGCGAAGCCTTGATGAATGACGCGTCGGGCCTGGTGACCTTCAAATTTGCCCTGGCCGCGGCGTTGACCGGGGTCTTTTCCCTGGCGGATGCCAGCCTGACGTTTGTACTGGTGGCAGTGGGTGGGTTGGCGATCGGCGTGGCGCTGAGCTGGCTGGTCGGCCGCCTGCGCGCCTGGATGATCGCGCGCGGTTGGGATGACCCGGCGACCCATGTGGTGTTCATGTTGCTGCTGCCCTTTGCTGCGTACGTACTGGCTGAACGCCTGGGCGCGTCCGGCATTCTCTCGGCGGTGGCGGCGGGCATGATGCAAAGCTGGCTCGACCTGCTGCCGCGCCAGACCAGCACGCGTTTGCTCAACCGCAGCGTCTGGTCGCTGCTGGAGTTTGCCTTCAATGGCCTGATTTTCCTGCTGCTCGGCCTGCAATTGCCGGACATCATCAAGGCTGTGGTCAGTCATGAAACCACGCTGTGGCCCACCTTGATGTATCGCTGCCTGGATGTGGTGGCGATCTTCCTGGTGCTGGTGGTATTGCGCTTTATCTGGGTGCAGAGCATCTGGCGGCTGTCGGGGTTGCTGCGCAGGCTGCGTGGCAAAAGCGCGCTGACCCTGGTGCCGACGGCCCGCTCCTGCTGGTTACTGACCGTCGGCGGTGTTCGCGGAGCGGTGACCCTGGCGGGCGTCATGTCGGTGCCCTTGTTGCTGGCGCCGGGCCAGGATTTCCCTGAGCGTGACCTGCTGATCTTTATCGCTGCCGGGGTGATCCTGCTGTCGCTGGTCGCTGCCTGCATCGCGCTGCCGTTACTGCTGCGTGGCGTCGAAAAAGGCCCGGATGAAAAACGCCACAACGAAGTGCGCGAGGCCTGGAAAAAGACCGCCGTGGCTGCAATCCATGCACTGGAGGCCCAGGAACCCGCTGAAGCCGAAACACCGGACGCCGCTCAAGCGGCACTGGCCACCGAGCTCAAGGCGCGGCTGATGGCGGAGTATCGTCATCAACTGGACGTGTTTAATGATTCGGCTGAAGCCCAGGCGCTGGCGCTGCAGATGGACCAATTGGAGCGCAAGCTGCGGCTCAAGGCCCTACGCGCGCAACGGTTGGAGTTGTACAGCTTGAGCCGTCATCACCAGATTGGTGATGACGTGTTGAGGGAGGTGTTGGCGGAGTTGGATATGAGCGAGGCGAATTTGGGTCACATGAAGTGACCGGTAGGCCCTTAACGGCGACGCTGGATAAAGTCGCGAATCCGCTCAGCCGCTTCCACGCATTCGGCTAACGGCGCAACCAATGCCAGGCGCACACGCCCCGCGCCAGGGTTAAAGCCGTCCACTTCGCGCGACAGGTAAGAGCCCGGCACCACCGTCACATGTTCTTCCACGAACAAATCGCGGCAGAAAGTGGCGTCGTCACCCTCTACATTCGGCCACAGGTAAAAGCCGCCGTCCGGGCTTTGCACGTCCAGCACCGGCTTGAGGATCGCCAGCACCGCGTCGAATTTCTCGCGGTACAGGTCACGGTTGGCCAGTACGTGGGCTTCGTCCTGCCAGGCCGCAATGCTTGCAAGCTGGGTTTGCACGGGCATCGCGCAGCCGTGGTAGGTGCGGTACAGCAAAAAGGCCTTGAGGATCTCGGCGTCGCCGGCCACGAAGCCTGAGCGCAGGCCTGGCAGGTTGGAGCGCTTGGACAGGCTGTGGAACACCACGCAACGCTTGAAGTCCTGGCGCCCCAGCTCGACGCAGGCGCTGAGCAGGCCCGGCGGTGGGGTTTGCTCGTCGAAGTACAACTCGCTGTAGCACTCGTCGGCGGCGATGACGAAGTCATATTCGTCGGCCAGGGCGATGAGTTTTTTCAGGGTGTCGACCGGGATCAGCGCGCCGGTCGGGTTGCCTGGGGAGCACAGGAACAGGATCTGGCAACGTTTCCAGATGTCGGGGGAGACGGCGTCGAAGTCCGGGTTGAAGCCATTGCTGTCCAGGCACGGCAGGTAATGCGGCTTGGCCCCGGCCAGGAACGCGGCGCCTTCGTAGATCTGGTAGAACGGGTTGGGGCTCACCACCAGCGCGTCGTCGCCACGGTTGACCACGGTCTGGGTGAAGGCAAACAGCGCCTCGCGCGTACCGTTGACCGGCAGGATGTTGCGTGCCGGGTCCAGCCAGCCCTTGGGCACGTTGAAGCGACGTTCGCACCAGGCGCCGATGGCTTCGCGCAGGGCCGGAATACCCAAGGTGGTGGGGTACACCGCCATTTGATCGAGGTTATTGCTCAAGGCCTCGGCAACGAAGGCCGGTGAGGTGTGCTTGGGCTCGCCGATGGATAGCGCAATCGGGCGCTTGTCCGCGTTCGGCGTCACGCTGCCGAGCAGAGCGCGCAGTTTCTCGAAGGGGTAGGGCTGCAACTGGTTAAGGGCGTTGTTCATATAAGCCTCTGTCACGGTGAGCGCGGATCCTGTGGGAGCTGGCTTGCCTGCGATGGCCTCACTGCGGTCGACCTGACGCACCGAGGTGTCTGCATCGCAGGCAAGCCAGCTCCCACATGACTCCTGTTCACAAAGTTAAAAATTCAAATGGTCAGGCGTGTCAGCTCGACGCCGGGTTCCTGGCTCACGCTCAATTGCTCCACGATCGCCGCTTGCAAACGCAGGCACAGCTGCGGGTCGGACAGCGGCTGGTTATCGGCATCGGTGATAAAGAACACGTCTTCCACACGCTCGCCCAGGGTCGCAATCTTGGCGTTCTGCAACGACAGGTCGAACTCCAGGAAAATCCCGCCGATGCGTGCCAGCAGGCCCGGGCGATCCGGTGCGCTGAGCTCCAGCACCGTCACCGGTCGCTGTGCGTCGTTGGAGATGGTCACCTGGGGCGCAAAGGCAAAGTGCTTGAGCTGGCGCGGCACCCGGCGCTGGATGATGGTGGGGTAGTCGTCGGGGTTGCGCAGGGCTTCGGTAAGACCTTCGCGGATCTTTTTCACCCGCGCCGGGTTATCGCCAATTGAGTCGCCGTCGGTGTCGAGCACGATGTAGGTGTCGAGGGTGAACTGGCTGCTGGAGGTGATGACCCGGGCGTCATGGATGTTCAGGTTGAGCTGGTCCATGGCCGCCACGGTCACGGCAAAGAAGTCGTGCTGGTCGGGGGCGTAGATGAAGATCTGCGTGCCGCCTTCGAATTCGCGCTGGGTGGTTTCCTTGATCAGGACCAACGGGCCGCCATCGGCGGGTTGCTGCAGGATCGCGTCGCTGTGCCAGGCCACGTCGCCGGCGGTGTGGCGCAGGAAGTAATCGTCACCCAGTTGCGACCAGAGTTGCTCGACGTCGTCCGGGTCGTTACCGCCGCGCACCAGGATATCCAGGGCTGCGCTTTGGGTACGGCGGATCTGCTCTTCGCGGTCCACCGGGTTCTCCAGGCCACGGCGCAGGGCGCGCTTGGTCTCGGTGTACAGCTGGCGCAACAGGCTGGCGCGCCAGGAGTTCCACAGCGTCGGGTTGGTGGCGTTGATGTCGGAGACGGTCAGCACATACAGGTAATCCAAGCGGGTTTCATCGCCGACGATGCCGGCAAAGTCGTGGATCACCTGCGGGTCGGACAAGTCCTTGCGCTGGGCCGTGGTCGACATCACCAGGTGGTTCTGCACCAGCCAGACAATCAGGCGGCTGTCCCACACCGGCAACTGGTGGCGCTGGCAGAAGGCTTCGGCATCGACCGCGCCGATCTCCGAGTGGTCGCCATGCCTGCCCTTGCCGATGTCGTGGTACAAGCCGGCCAGGTAAATCAACTCGGGCTTGGGCAGCTTGGCCATCAGCTTACTGGCCAGCGGGAATTTCTCTGACACCTGGGTGTACTGCAACTTACGCAGATGCTTGATCAGGTTCAGGGTGTGGGCATCGACGGTATAGATATGGAACAGGTCGTGTTGCATCTGCCCGACGATAAAGCCGAACTCCGGCAGGTAGCGCCCGAGAATGCCGTAGCGGTTCATGCGCCGCAGGTTGCGATGGATGCCGATGCGGCACTTGAACAGCTCGATAAACAGGCTGGTGTTGCGGATATCGTTGCGAAAGTCGTCGTCGATCAGGTGACGGTTTTCCCGCAGCAAGCGGATGGTGTCGGCGCGCACGCCTTTGATCTCCGGCTGCTGGGCCATCAACACAAAGATTTCCAGCATGGCGAACGGTGTGCGGCGGAACACGTTGTCGTTACGCGCTTCGATATAGCCGTCATGCAGTTGGAAACGCGCGTTGATCGGCTGCGGCGGCGCTTCATCTTCGGGAGCCAGGATCACTTCTTCGAAGTGCTGGATAATCAAGTCGCTGAGCTGAGCAATGCTCATGACCACCCGGTAGTACTGCTGCATGAAGCTTTCAATGCTGGTCTTCGCATCTTCGCCTTCAAAGCCCAGAAGGGTAGCGATAGAGCGCTGGTGGTCGAAGAGCAGGCGGTCTTCGGAACGACCAGCCAGCATGTGCAGGGCGTAGCGCACCTTCCACAGGAATTCCTGGGACGAGGCCAGCAGAGTGTTTTCGCTCTCCACCAGAAAGCCTTCGCCAGCCAGGGCGCGCAGGTTCAGCGTGCCGTATTGGCGGCGCGCTACCCACAAAATCGTCTGGATATCCCGCAGCCCGCCCGGTGAGCCTTTGACGTTGGGTTCCAGGTTGTATTCGGTGTCGTTGTACTTGTGGTGCCGGGCTTTTTGTTCGGCGCGCTTGGCCAGGAAAAAGTCTTTGCTTGGCCACATGTGTGCGGTGCTGGTGACTTCGAGCATGCGCTGGCGCAGGCGCTCGGGGCCACAGATGGTGCGGCTTTCCATCAGGTTGGTGACCACCGTCAGGTCCGCACGGGCCTCTTCCGCGCATTCGTCCACCGAGCGTACGCTCTGGCCGACTTCCAGGCCGATGTCCCACAGCAACGTCAGAAAGCGCTCGATGGAATCGCGAAAGGTCTCGTGATCGGCTTTGTCCAGCAGGATCAGCAGGTCAATGTCGGAGTAGGGGTGCAGTTCGCCGCGACCGTAGCCGCCGACCGCCACCAGGGCGATATCGGCGTCGAAACTCCAATTGAACTGCTCCCAGGCCTTTTGCAGGATGTTATCGACGAACCAGGCGCGGTCTTCGATCAGGCGGCGAATATCCCGGCCACTGCGAAAGCGCGCATCGAGCACCTCGCGGGCTTGGCGGATGGCCTTCTTGAAGGCGGCGATGGGGCTTGCCTTCAATGCCAGTTCGGCCTGGAACTGGCCACGGTCGAAGAGTTCGGGATCCACCTGGGGCATCGATCGGCTTTCCTTTCTATCTATCAGTCAGTCACAACACGCTGTGGGAAAACCTGGGCAGCCTTCAGGCCGAAACGCGTGGAATGGTGTCGTCGGCGCGCAGGGTGAAGATCTCATAACCGGTGTCGGTGACCAGCAAGGTGTGTTCCCACTGGGCCGAGAGCTTGCGGTCCTTGGTGATGGCGGTCCAGCCGTCGCCCAACACCTTGGTGTCGGCCTTGCCCTGGTTGATCATCGGTTCGATGGTGAAGGTCATGCCGGCCTTGAGTTCCATGCCGGTGCCCGCACGGCCGTAGTGCAGAATCTGCGGCTCTTCGTGGAACACTTTGCCGATACCATGGCCGCAGAATTCGCGCACCACCGAGAAGCCGTTCTTTTCCGCGTGCTTCTGGATCACTTCGCCAATGTCACCCAGGCGGCAGCCGGGTTTGACGATCTCGATGGCCTTGTACATGCATTCCTGGGTGACCTGGGACAGGCGCTCGGCCCACACTGGCACGTTACCGACGTGGAACATGCGGCTGGTATCGCCGTGGTAACCATCCTTGATCACCGTAACGTCGATGTTCAGGGTGTCGCCGTCTTTCAGTGGTTTGTCGCCCGGAATGCCGTGGCAGACCACGTGGTTGATCGAGGTGCAGATCGACTTGGGGAAACCTTTGTAATTCAGCGGGGCAGGGATGGCTTTTTGCACGTCGACTATATAGTCGTGGCAGATACGGTCCAGCGCTTCGGTGGTGACGCCGGGCTTGACGTGTTCGGCGATCATTTCCAGCACGTCGGCAGCCAGTTTGCCGGCAACGCGCATGCCTGCGATGTCTTCGGCGGTTTTCAAGGTAACGGTCATACAGGCTCTCTCTAGCGCGACGCGCTGAAATCAATACGGTTCACGGGGGCGCGACAAAGGGTTACAACATTCGCGCAAGTCCCAAAAAACGCGATTCTAACAGACGATGCTGGCAAATCATGCGCGTCTGGTGATCGCTTCTCTCTATGAGGTAGAGGCATGTTGGCTGTATTCAAGGGCTTACGCAAAGGCGGCGACCGGCAAATGTGATTGCGGGTTTCGTTTTTGCCGATGCTGTGGTATAAAATGCGCCGCTTTCCGGGGATACCCCGCAAAGCTTAAATCCACACACGTGTCGACACGATGACCTGGGTGCCGGAGGCCTTGATGCCGCTGGTTGGTCATTGGGATACGTGGAGGCCAAACCCGACTTATTAAGGAACTATCATGTCCCAAGTCAACATGCGCGATATGCTGAAGGCCGGTGTGCACTTCGGTCACCAGACCCGTTACTGGAACCCGAAAATGGGTAAGTACATTTTCGGCGCGCGTAACAAGATTCACATTATCAACCTTGAAAAAACCCTGCCAATGTTCAACGAAGCGCTGACTTTCGTAGAGCGTCTGGCCCAGGGCAAAAACAAGATCCTGTTCGTCGGCACCAAGCGTTCCGCTGGCAAGATCGTTGCTGAAGAAGCAGCACGTTGCGGTTCTCCGTACGTCGATCACCGCTGGTTGGGCGGCATGCTGACCAACTTCAAAACCATCCGTGCTTCCATCAAGCGTCTGCGTGACCTTGAAGTACAAGCCGAAGACGGTACTTTCGCCAAGCTGACCAAGAAAGAAGCGCTGATGCGCTCCCGTGACCTGGAAAAGCTCGATCGTTCCCTGGGTGGTATCAAGGACATGGGCGGTCTGCCTGACGCACTGTTCGTGATCGACGTTGATCACGAGCGCATCGCGATCACCGAAGCCAACAAGCTGGGCATCCCGGTTATCGGCGTAGTCGATACCAACAGCAGCCCGGAAGGCGTTGACTACATCATCCCAGGCAACGATGACGCAATCCGCGCCATCCAGCTGTACATGGGTTCGATGGCTGACGCTGTAATCCGTGGCCGCAACCACGTTGCTGGCGGTACCGAGCAGTTCGTTGAAGAAGCTCCGGTAGCTGCCGCTGAGTAACTGACGCCCTGGCGTTGACTCAGTAAGCAAAAAGGGGGCTTGGCCCCCTTTTTGCCACCTCGAAAACCATTTGTCGGCAGCGCAGCTACATTATTTGTAACGTGCAGCGGCCTACAACGGAGATTCGGGAAGAATTGATCGCCCGTTTGATCGGGTGGAATGGTTGAAAACCTATCCAAGAGGATTTTGAAATGGCAGAGATTACTGCAGCGTTGGTTAAAGAACTGCGTGAGCGTACTGGCGAAGGCATGATGGATTGCAAAAAGGCCTTGACCAAGGCCGGCGGCGACATCGAAAAAGCCATTGATGACATGCGTGCTTCCGGCGCCATCAAGGCTGCCAAGAAAGCAGGCAACGTGGCTGCTGAAGGCGCTATCGCTCTGAAAGAAGACGGCAAATCCGCCGTTCTGCTGGAAGTGAACTCCCAGACCGACTTCCTGGCTCTGCAGGATGACTTCAAAGCATTCGTTGCTGCCAGCGTCGAAAAAGCTTTCGCTGACAAGCTGACCACTGTTGAGCCTCTGATCGAAGCTCAAGAAGCAGCTCGCCTGGTACTGGTCGGCAAGGTTGGCGAAAACGTCAACATCCGTCGCCTGGTTCGCGTTGAAGGTGACGTAGTTGGTGGCTACCTGCACGGCAACAAAATCGGTGTTGCAGTTGTTCTGAAAGGCGGCGACGTTGAACTGGCCAAAGACATCGCGATGCACGTTGCTGCGAGCAACCCTGAGTTCCTGCTGCCTTCGGAAGTTTCGGCCGAAGCGATCGAGCGTGAAAAAGCTGTGTTCCTGCAGCTGAACGAAGAAAAAATCAAAGGCAAGCCAGAAAACATTGTTGAGAACATGGTCAAGGGCCGTATCAGCAAGTTCCTGGCCGAAGCAAGCCTGGTTGAGCAGGCGTTCGTCAAGAACCCTGAAATCAAGGTTGGCGAACTGGCCAAGAAAGCCGGTGCTGAAATCGTTTCCTTCACTTACTTCAAAGTAGGCGAAGGCATCGAGAAGCCGGTCGACAACTTCGCTGAAGAAGTTGCTGCCCAGCTGGCTGCCGCCAAGCAATAAGACAGTTCCAAACTGTCGCCGAAAGAGGCTGCCCGCTCACGCGCGCAGCCTCTTTTCAAATGGGAAGGCCAATTTTATTTGGTTTCCTCTCGGAACTGGCTTACAAAGCCGTGTTCCGATGGCGCTGTGACAGCGTCCAGCTAGAGTGAACGCAAGCCGTAAACGGCTCGCCAAGAATTTTTAAAAAATACGCCGCAGGAGAGATTCGCAATGGCTCAGCAGGGCAGTGGTTATCAGGCTCGCTATAAACGCATTCTACTCAAGCTCAGCGGCGAGGCCCTGATGGGCTCGGAAGAGTTCGGGATCGACCCTAAGGTGCTTGACCGCATGGCGCTGGAAGTCGGCCAATTGGTCGGTATCGGTGTGCAGGTCGGCCTGGTGATTGGTGGTGGCAACCTGTTCCGCGGTGCGGCACTCAGTGCTGCCGGTATGGACCGGGTTACCGGCGACCACATGGGCATGCTGGCCACTGTGATGAACGCCTTGGCCATGCGCGACGCCTTGGAGCGCGCCAATATCTCGGCCATTGTGATGTCGGCTATTTCCATGGTTGGCGTGACCGATCATTATGATCGCCGCAAAGCCATGCGCCACCTGAACTCCAAGGAAGTGGTGATCTTTGCCGCTGGCACAGGTAACCCGTTCTTCACCACCGACTCGGCCGCATGCCTGCGTGCTATCGAAATCGATGCCGACGTGGTGTTGAAAGCGACCAAGGTGGATGGCGTTTACACTGCAGACCCATTCAAAGACCCGCATGCCGAGAAGTTCGATCATCTGACCTACGATGAAGTACTGGATCGCAAGCTGGGTGTCATGGACCTGACCGCTATCTGCCTGTGCCGCGACCACAAGATGCCGCTGCGCGTATTTAACATGAACAAGCCCGGCGCCCTGCTGAATATCGTACACGGCGGCGCAGAAGGGACTCTGATCGAGGAAGGCCAACAATGATCAACGAAATCAAGAAAGACGCCCAGGCGCGTATGCAGAAATCCCTGGAATCCTTGAGCCACGCCTTTGGCCAGATCCGTACTGGCAAGGCGCACCCAAGCATCCTGGGCAGCGTGATGGTGCCTTACTACGGTTCCGACACCCCGCTCAGCGGTGTAGCCAACGTGACCGTGAAGGATTCGCGCACCCTGCAAGTTGTGGCCTTCGAGCGCAACATGCTCGCGGCTGTCGACAAGGCTATCCAGAGTGCCGGCCTGAACCTCAACCCGACCAACCTGGGCGAGTTGCTGCTGATCTCCATGCCAGCCCTGACCGAAGAAACCCGAAAGGGCTTCACCAAGCAGGCGCGCAGTGCTGCTGAAGATGCGCGCGTTGCCGTGCGTAACATCCGCCGCGATGCGCTGGGCGACCTGAAGAAACTGGTCAAGGATAAGGAAATCAGCGAAGACGAAGAGCGCCGTGCCATCGCTGATATCGACAAGCTGACCAAGGACGCCGAAGCCCAGATTACCAAGGCGACCGAAGAAAAAGAAAAGGACCTGATGGCCGTATAAGGGGTCAGGACGCCTTCATGGAAAAGACCAAGCAGACTGTGCCCTCCGTGGTGCCGCGCCATGTCGCGATCATCATGGATGGGAATAATCGCTGGGCGAAAAAACGCTTTATGCCGGGTGTTGCCGGGCATAAAGCGGGTGTTGACGCGGTAAGGGCGGTGATTGAAGTGTGCGCCGAGGCCAAGGTCGAAGTGCTGACCTTGTTCGCGTTCTCCAGTGAGAACTGGCAGCGGCCCGCCGATGAGGTCAGCGCCTTGATGGACCTGTTCTTCAAGGCCTTGCGTCGTGAGGCCAAGCGCCTCAATGACAACAACATCAGTCTGCGCATCATTGGTGATCGTTCGCGGTTCCATCCGGAGCTGCAAACGGCCATGCGCGAAGCCGAGGCCATCACTGCCGGCAGTAACCGTTTTGTACTGCAGATCGCAGCCAACTACGGTGGCCAGTGGGATATCGCCCAGGCTGCACAGCGGCTGGCCCGCGAAGTGCAGGCCGGCCATCTGCGCCCGGACGACATCACGCCCGAACTGTTGCAAACCTGCCTGGTGACCGGCGACCTACCGTTGCCGGACTTGTGCATTCGTACCGGTGGCGAGCATCGCATCAGCAATTTCCTGCTGTGGCAGCTGGCCTACACCGAGCTGTACTTCTCCGACCTGTTCTGGCCGGACTTCAAACACGATGCCATGCGTAATGCACTGGCCGATTTCGCTTCCCGTCAGCGTCGTTTCGGTAAAACGAGCGAGCAGATCGAAGCTGGAGCCCGGGTTTAAATGCTTAAACAACGAATCATCACGGCGCTGATCCTGCTGCCGATTGCCTTGTGCGGTTTTTTCCTGCTCGACGGTTCCGGCTTTGCGCTGTTCATCGGCTTGGTCGTGACCCTTGGGGCGTGGGAATGGGCGCGCCTGGCAGGTTTCGTCAACCAGTTGCCGCGTGTGGCCTATGCCGCCGTGGTCGCGCTGTTGTTGTTCTTCATGTACATCCTGCCGGACATCGCGCCCTGGGTGCTGGGAGCAGCAGTGTTGTGGTGGGCGTTGGCGACGTTCCTGGTACTCACCTATCCACGCACCAGTGGCCAATGGTCCAGCGTGGCCTGCAAGCTGGTGATCGGCCTGGCGATCCTGTTGCCGGCCTGGCAAGGGCTGGTGGAAATCAAGCGTTACCCGCTGGGCAACGAATTGATCCTGGCTGTAATGGTGTTGGTATGGGGTGCTGATATCGGTGCCTACTTCTCGGGTAGAGCCTTTGGCAAACGCAAGCTGGCCCCGGCCGTAAGCCCCGGCAAGAGCTGGGAAGGCGTATACGGCGGCCTGGCCTTGACGCTGCTGATCACCTTGGTGGTCGGTGTGGTGCGTGACTGGTCGGTAAAGGAAGTGCTTCTGGCCTTGCTGGGGACGGCTATTGTCGTCTTCATCTCGGTGGTGGGCGACCTTACCGAGAGCATGTTCAAACGCCAGGCGGGCATCAAGGACAGCAGTAACCTGCTGCCAGGCCATGGCGGTGTGCTTGACCGTATCGACAGCCTCACCGCTGCGCTGCCTATTTTTGCCGTGCTGTTGTGGATGATCGCTTCGTGAGCCGCCTGCAGCAGGTTACGGTGCTGGGCGCGACCGGCTCGGTCGGGCTCAGTACCCTTGATGTCATAGCGCGTCACCCCGATCGCTATCAAGTTTTCGCCCTGACCGGCTTCACGCGTTTGCGCGAGTTGCTGGCCTTGTGCGTGCGTCACTCGCCGCGCTTTGCCGTGGTGCCTGAGGCGGCTGCGGCTCGTAATCTGCAGGAGGATCTGCGGGCTGCCGGGCTGGCTACTCAGGTATTGGTCGGCGAGGCAGGGTTGTGCCAGGTCTCGGCCGATGCGGACGTGGATACCGTCGTGGCGGCGATTGTCGGTGCAGCCGGTTTGCGCCCGACCTTGGCGGCAGTCGATGCTGGCAAGAAAATCCTGCTGGCCAACAAAGAAGCCTTGGTCATGTCCGGCGCACTCTTTATGCAGGCGGTGCGTAAGAGCGGCGCGGTGCTGCTGCCTCTGGACAGCGAGCACAACGCCATCTTCCAGTGCATGCCCGGTGATTTTGCCCGCGGCTTGAGCCAGGTCGGCGTGCGCCGGATTTTGCTGACGGCATCGGGTGGCCCATTCCGCCAGACTCCGTCGGCCGAGCTGGACCATGTGTCTCCCGATCAGGCATGCGCTCACCCGAACTGGTCCATGGGGCGCAAAATCTCCGTGGATTCGGCGAGCATGATGAACAAGGGCCTGGAGTTGATCGAGGCATGCTGGCTGTTCGATGCGCGGCCTGACCAGGTTGAGGTGGTCATTCATCCACAAAGTGTGATCCATTCCCTGGTCGATTACGTGGATGGCTCGGTGTTGGCGCAGTTGGGTAACCCGGACATGCGCACACCGATCGCCAACGCCTTGGCGTGGCCTGAGCGGATTGATTCCGGCGTAGCACCGTTGGACCTGTTTGCAATTGCGCGCCTGGACTTCGAAGCTCCAGACGAGCAGCGTTTCCCTTGTTTGCGCCTGGCGCGGCAAGCGGCCGAGGCGGGTAACAGTGCCCCGGCGATGCTTAACGCGGCCAACGAAGTGGCCGTGGCGGCGTTTCTTGAACGGCGCATCCGCTTTCCGCAGATCGCGAGTATCATCGAGGACGTCCTGGCGCGTGAGCCGGTAGTGGCAGTGAATGACCTGGAGGCGGTGTTTGAGGCCGACACCAAGGCCCGAGCCCTGGCCGGGCATTGGTTGGATCGCAATGCGGGTTAGGCCGCGGGCAGGTTTGAGTCTTCAGGCATTGGATTGAAATGCGGAGAAATTAGATGAGTGCGCTCTACATGATTGTCGGCACCCTGGTTGCTCTGGGTGTGTTGGTGACCTTCCACGAATTCGGCCACTTCTGGGTGGCGCGTCGTTGCGGCGTCAAGGTATTGCGCTTTTCCGTCGGTTTCGGCATGCCGTTGTTGCGCTGGCATGATCGCCGCGGCACTGAGTTTGTCATTGCTGCTATCCCGTTGGGCGGCTACGTCAAGATGCTCGATGAGCGGGAAGGCGAAGTGCCTGCAGACCAATTGGACCAATCCTTCAATCGCAAGACCGTTCGTCAGCGTATCGCGATTGTCGCGGCGGGGCCGATTGCCAACTTCCTGTTGGCGATGGTGTTCTTCTGGGTTTTGGCCATGCTGGGCAGCCAGCAGGTGCGCCCGGTCATTGGCGCGGTCGAAGCCGACAGCATCGCGGCCAAGGCGGGCCTGACGGCAGGGCAGGAAATTGTATCGATTGATGGCGAACCCACCACAGGGTGGGGCGCGGTCAATTTGCAGTTGGTGCGTCGCCTGGGTGAAAGCGGCACCGTCAATGTGGTGGTGCGTGACCAGGACTCCAGCGCCGAAACCCCGCGGGCATTGGCGCTGGACCATTGGCTCAAGGGCGCCGATGAGCCCGATCCGATCAAATCCCTGGGGATCCGCCCTTGGCGTCCGGCCTTGCCGCCGGTGCTGGCCGAACTCGATCCAAAGGGGCCGGCCCAGGCTGCTGGCCTGAAAACCGGTGATCGCCTGTTGGCCCTTGATGGTCAGGCGCTGGGTGACTGGCAGCAGGTGGTCGACCTGGTGCGTGTGCGCCCTGATACCAAAATTGTGCTGAAGGTTGAGCGCGAGGGTGCTCAAATCGACGTCCCCGTGACCTTGTCGGTGCGAGGGGAAGCCAAGGCGGCCGGCGGATACCTGGGTGCCGGGGTCAAAGGTGTCGAATGGCCGCCATCGATGGTGCGAGAGGTCAGTTTCGGGCCTTTGGCCGCGATTGGCGAGGGTGCGAAACGCACCTGGACCATGAGCGTGCTGACCCTCGAATCCCTCAAGAAAATGTTGTTCGGTGAGCTCTCGGTAAAAAACTTGAGTGGACCGATAACCATTGCTAAAGTGGCGGGCGCTTCTGCCCAGTCGGGTGTCGCGGATTTCCTGAATTTCCTGGCTTATCTGAGTATTAGCCTTGGGGTTCTGAATTTGCTGCCCATTCCAGTATTGGATGGGGGGCATCTGCTGTTTTATCTGGTCGAGTGGGTGCGTGGTCGCCCCTTGTCGGATCGGGTGCAGGGTTGGGGGATACAGATTGGTATCAGTTTGGTGGTCGGGGTGATGTTGTTAGCCCTGGTCAACGATCTGGGACGTCTGTAACGCTTCGCTGAATTGCGAATCTGCCGCATTTTGCGGCAGTTTGTTTATTGCCAGTTGGAATAAGAAAGGACTTCATGAAACGTCTGCTGCTAACTGCGGTTCTCACCGTATTGATGATCGCCGAAGTTCACGCCGAGTCCTTCACCATCTCCGATATTCGCGTCAACGGCCTCCAGCGGGTTTCCGCGGGTAGCGTCTTTGGTGCCTTGCCGTTGAACGTCGGGGAACAGGCGGATGATCGTCGCCTGGTGGAATCCACTCGTGCGCTGTTCAAAACGGGGTTCTTTCAAGATATCCAACTGGGTCGCGAAGGTAACGTCCTGGTCATCACGGTCGTCGAGCGACCTTCCGTCGCGAGTATCGCGATCGAAGGTAACAAGGCCATCTCCACTGAAGACCTGATGAAGGGCCTGAAGCAATCGGGCCTGGCCGAGGGCGAGATCTTCCAGCGTGCAACCCTTGAGGGTGTGCGTAACGAGTTGCAACGCCAGTACGTCGCCCAGGGCCGCTACTCCGCGACCGTGGAAACCGAAGTGATCCCCCAGCCTCGTAACCGTGTGGGCCTGAAGGTCAACATCAACGAAGGCACCGTGGCCGCCATCCAGCACATCAACGTCGTGGGCAACACCAAGTTCCCTGATGAAGACCTGGTCGACCTGTTCGAACTCAAGACCACCAACTGGTTGTCGTTCTTCAAGAACGATGACAAGTACGCCCGTGAAAAACTCTCCGGTGACCTGGAACGCCTGCGCTCCTACTACCTGGACCGTGGCTACATCAACATGGACATCGCTTCGACCCAGGTGTCCATCACCCCGGACAAGAAGCACGTCTACATTACCGTCAACGTCAACGAAGGTGAGAAGTACAAGGTTCGTGACGTCAAGCTCAGCGGTGACCTGAAAGTGCCTGAAGACCAGGTCAAGTCCCTGTTGCTGGTGCAGAAGGACCAGGTGTTCTCGCGCAAGCTGATGACCACTACCTCTGAGCTGATCACCCGCCGCCTGGGTAACGAAGGCTATACCTTCGCCAACGTCAACGGCGTGCCGACCCCGAATGATGAAGACCACACCGTGGACATCACCTTCGTCGTCGATCCGGGCAAGCGTGCCTACGTCAACCGCATCAACTTCCGAGGCAACACCAAGTCTGCGGACGAAGTGCTGCGTCGTGAAATGCGTCAGATGGAAGGTGGCTGGGCTTCGACCTACCTGATCGACCAATCCAAGACCCGTCTTGAGCGCCTGGGCTTCTTCAAGGAAGTCAACGTCGAAACCCCGGCCGTACCGGGTGTGGATGACCAGGTTGACGTGAACTACGCCGTTGAAGAACAAGCCTCGGGTTCGATCACTGCCAGTGTCGGTTTCGCCCAGAGCGCCGGTTTGATCCTGGGTGGTTCCATCACGCAGAACAACTTCCTGGGTACCGGTAACCGTGTGTCCATCGGCCTGACCCGCAGCGAATACCAGAGCCGATACAACTTCGGCTACACCGACCCCTACTGGACTGCAGACGGCGTGAGCCTGGGCTACAACGCCTTCTACCGCACCACCGACTACAAAGACCTCGATGTTGACGTTGCAAGCTATGCGATCGACAGCCTGGGTGCTGGTGTCAACGTGGGTTACCCGATCAGCGAAACCTCGCGCCTGACCTTTGGCCTTACCGCCCAGCAGGATGAGATCAAGACCGGTGTGTACACCGTGGACGAAATCTTCGACTTCACCCGTCGTGAAGGCGACAAGTTCCTGAACTTCAAGGCGTCTGCCGGTTGGTCCGAGTCGACCCTGAACAAAGGCGTACTGGCAACCCGCGGCCACTCCCAGAGCCTGACTGCGGAAGTCACCACGCCGGGCAGCGACCTGTCGTTCTTCAAGCTCGACTACCGTGGCCAGTTGTTCCAGCCGTTGAGCGATAACTACACCATGCGCCTGCACACAGAGCTGGGCTATGGCGACGGTTATGGTTCGACCGATGGCTTGCCGTTCTATGAAAACTACTATGCAGGTGGTTTCAATTCGGTACGTGGTTTCAAGGACAGCACCTTGGGTCCGCGTGGTACGCCAAGCCGCGGTGTTGACCGGACTGGTAACCAGGGCACTGTCGCTGACTCGGACAACGACCCGCTGCCATTCGGTGGTAACGTGTTGATCCAGGGTGGTGCGGAGATTCTGTTCCCGCTGCCGTTCGTCAAGGACCAGCGTTCCCTGCGTACTTCTGTCTTCTGGGACGTGGGTAACGTGTTCGACTCCAAGTGCGAACAGATCAAGAACCCAAGTGGCTTGAAGTCCAACACTCAGTGCAACGACGTAAGCCTCAGCAACCTGGCGAGCTCCGTGGGCGTGGGTGTGACCTGGGTGACTGCGCTGGGCCCGTTGAGCTTTGCTCTGGCCATGCCGATCAAGAAACCGGATAACGCTGAAACCCAGATTTTCCAATTCTCCCTCGGCCAGACGTTCTAAGCGTCTGACCTAAGATAACGACAACGGATTCTGTAGGAGTACATCGTGCGTAAGTTGACTCAATTGGTCTTGCTGGCCACTGTGCTGGTCACCACCCCGGCCTTCGCCGAAATGAAAATCGCGGTCCTGAACTATCAGATGGCCCTGCTGGAGTCCGATGCGGCCAAGCGATACGCCGTGGATGCCGAGAAGAAATTCGGTCCGCAACTGACCAAGCTCAAGACGCTGGAAAGCAGCGCCAAGGGTATCCAGGACCGCCTGGTAGCCGGTGGCGACAAGATGCAGCAAGGCGAGCGCGAGCGTCTGGAGCTTGAATTCAAGCAAAAGGCCCGTGACTACCAGTTCCAATCCAAGGAGCTAAACGAAGCCAAGGCTGTGGCCGACCGCGAAATGCTCAAGCAGCTCAAGCCTAAATTGGACAGCGCTGTGGAAGAAGTCATCAAGAAGGGTGCCTTTGACCTGGTGTTCGAGCGTGGCGCCGTGATCGACGTCAAGCCTCAATACGACATCACCCGCCAGGTGATCGAGCGCATGAACCAGCTGAAGTAAACCATGACAGCGACTATCAAGCTCGGCGAGTTGGCCGAGTTCCTGGGGGCCACCTTACGTGGCTCCAAGGAGAAAGAAATCACTGGGCTAGCCACCTTGCAGGAGGCTGGCCCAGCTCAGTTGAGCTTCCTCGCAAATCCTCAATACCGTAAATACCTGGTCGACTGCCAGGCCGCAGCCGTGTTGCTGAAGGCCGCTGACGCCGAAGGGTTTACCGGGGATGCGCTGGTGGTGGCCGACCCGTACCTGTCGTACGCCAAGGCGTCGCACCTGTTCGATCCCAAGCCGAAGGCGGCTGGCGGTATTCACCCGTCTGCCGTGATCGCCGAGGATGCCCAGGTTGACCCTGCCGCCAGCATCGGTGCGTTTGCCGTGATCGAGAGCGGGGCGCGTATTGGTGCTGGTGTCACCGTGGGTGCCCACTGCTTTATCGGTGCACGCTGTGAAATTGGTGCCGATGGTTGGCTAGCCCCCCGCGTGACTCTCTACCACGATGTGCGTATTGGTCAACGTGTGGTCATACAGTCCGGTGCTGTTATCGGCGGCGAAGGCTTTGGCTTTGCCAACTCCAAAGGTGTCTGGCACAAGATTGCCCAGGTCGGTGGCGTACTGATCGGCGACGATGTGGAGATCGGTGTGAACACTGCTGTGGATCGCGGAGCCTTGGCCGATACCGTGATCGGTAACGGTGTGAAGCTCGATAACCAGATCCAGATCGCTCACAACGTACAGATTGGCGATCACACCGCCATGGCCGCCTGCGTGGGTATTTCCGGCAGCACCAAGATCGGCAAGCATTGCATGCTCGCCGGTGGCGTGGGGCTGGTGGGGCATATCGACATTTGCGACAACGTCTTCATCACCGGCATGACCATGGTGACCCACTCGATCACAGAGCCAGGGGCCTATTCATCCGGTACCGCGATGCAACCTGCGGCCGAATGGCGCAAGAGTGCCGCGCGTTTGAGGAAGATCGACGACATGGCACGACGTATCAAACAGCTTGAAAAGCGTGTCGGGGACGTGACCCCTGGCGGTAATGCTTCATCAGAAGGCTGATACCATTTCCATATCAAGTGTGCGCGGCCGCTAGACGGCCTCCTTGATTTGCTAGCGGGGCGTGCGCCTGGTGCGCCCGCCCCCAATCTTTATTACAGGCTTCCCCCCGAAATGATGGACATCAACGAGATTCGCGAATACCTGCCTCACCGTTACCCGTTCCTGCTGGTGGACCGCGTAGTGGACCTCAACGTCGAGGAAAAGCGCATTCGTGCCTACAAGAATGTCAGCATCAACGAACCATTCTTCAATGGTCACTTTCCTGCGCATCCAATCATGCCAGGTGTGTTGATCATCGAAGCCATGGCCCAGGCTGCCGGTATCCTTGGTTTCAAAATGCTCGACCTCAAGCCTGCCGACGGCACGCTTTACTATTTCGTGGGTTCCGACAAACTGCGTTTTCGCAACCCGGTCACCCCGGGTGACCAGTTGATCCTGGAAGCCAAGTTCATCAGTTGCAAACGCCAGATCTGGAAGTTTGAATGCCAGGCCTCGGTAGATGGCAAGCCGGTGTGCTCTGCCGAGATCATCTGTGCGGAACGCAAACTATGAGTTTGATTGACCCTCGCGCAATCATCGATCCGTCGGCCGTACTGGCCGCCGACGTTGAGGTCGGCCCTTGGTCGATCGTCGGCGCAGGTGTGGAAATCGGCGAGGGGACTGTCATCGGGCCGCACGTGATCCTCAAGGGTCCCACCCGAATTGGCAAACACAATCGTATCTACCAGTTTTCCTCGGTAGGCGAAGACACCCCGGACATGAAGTACAAGGGTGAAGAAACACGCCTGGTCATCGGTGACCACAACATCATTCGTGAAGGCGTCACCATTCACCGCGGCACCGTGCAGGATCGCGCCGAAACCACCTTGGGTGATCACAATCTGGTCATGGCCTATGCGCACATCGGCCATGACAGCGTGATCGGCAACCATTGTATTCTGGTCAACAACACTGCGTTGGCAGGCCATGTGCACGTTGATGACTGGGCGATCCTCTCCGGTTTTACCCTGGTGCATCAATACTGCCACATCGGCGCCCACAGCTTTTCCGGCATGGGCACCGCCATCGGCAAGGATGTCCCGGCGTTCGTGACGGTGTTCGGCAACCCTGCCGAAGCCCGTAGCATGAACTTCGAGGGCATGCGTCGTCGCGGTTTCAGCGAAGACGCCATCCACGCCCTGCGCCGTGCCTACAAGACGGTTTACCGCCAAGGGTTGACCGTGGAACAGGCCTTGGCCGAGTTGGCCGAGCCTGCCACGCAGTTCTCGGAAGTCGCGGTGTTCCGTGACTCCATCCAGACCTCGACTCGCGGCATCACTCGCTGATCATGGCCACTCTGCGTATTGCGCTCGTGGCCGGTGAAGCTTCCGGCGATATCCTGGGTGCCGGCTTGATGCGGGCGCTCAAGGCCCAACATCCGGCGGTGGAATTTATCGGGGTCGGTGGCCCGTTGATGCAGGCCGAAGGCCTGACCTCCTACTTCCCCATGGAGCGCCTGTCGGTCATGGGGCTGGTGGAAGTCTTGGGGCGCCTGCGTGAGCTGCTGGCTCGCCGCAAGCTGTTGATCAAGACACTGATCGAAGAACAGCCTGACGTCTTTATCGGCATCGATGCGCCGGATTTCACGCTCAATATCGAACTCAAGTTGCGCCAGGCCGGGATCAAGACCGTGCACTACGTCAGCCCATCCGTGTGGGCGTGGCGCCAGAAGCGTGTGTTGAAAATCCGCGAAGGTTGCGACCTGATGCTGACCTTGCTGCCATTCGAAGCCCGGTTCTACGAAGAGAAGGGCGTGCCGGTGCGGTTTGTCGGCCACACCCTGGCTGACGCCATTCCCTTGCAAGCTGATCGTGCGGCTGCGCGTGCCGAGCTGGGCTTGCGCGATGGCCCCTTGGTTGCGTTGATGCCAGGGAGCCGTGGCGGCGAGGTAGGACGTTTGGGAGCGCTGTTTTTTGATGCCGCCGAACGTCTCCAGGCGCAAAAGCCGGGGATCCGCTTTGTACTGCCCTGTGCCAGCCCACAACGCCGTGCCCAGATCGAAACCCTGCTGGAAGGTCGCAGCCTGCCGTTGACGCTGCTCGATGGCCAGTCCCACCTGGCCCTGGCAGCCTGCGATGCGGTGTTGATCGCCTCGGGCACTGCCACGCTTGAGGCCTTGCTGTACAAGCGGCCGATGGTCGTGGCCTATCGCCTGGCGCCACTGACCTTCTGGATCCTCAAGCGCATGGTCAAGAGCCCTTACATTTCCTTGCCCAACCTGCTGGCCCAGCGCCTGCTGGTCCCGGAGTTGTTGCAGGACGATGCAACGCCCGAAGCGCTTGCGCAAACCCTACTACCCTTGATTGACGGCGGCGAAGAGCAGACCCGTGGTTTCGACGATATTCACCGCACGTTACGCCGTGATGCCTCGAACCAGGCGGCCGACGCCGTGTTGACCTTGATCGGCCATAAACAGGAAGCCTTATGACCATGCAAATGGGCCTGGATTTCAGCCTCGTTGCCCAGGCCCACGAACTGGTGGCGGGTGTTGACGAAGTCGGGCGCGGTCCGCTCTGTGGCGCAGTGGTTACGGCGGCGGTGATCCTTGATCCGAACCGCCCGATCCTGGGGCTCAACGATTCGAAGAAGCTCACCGAAGCCCGTCGCGAAAAACTCTATGACGAAATCTGTGAAAAAGCCCTGAGCTGGCATATCGCCCGGGCTGAAGTCGAAGAAATCGACGAGCTGAATATCCTGCACGCCACCATGCTGGCGATGCAGCGTGCTGTGGAAGGGCTGCACATCACCCCGAAAATGGCGATGATCGACGGTAACCGCTGCCCTAAACTGACAATGCCGTCCGAAGCGGTGGTCAAGGGCGATAGCAAGGTTCCGGCCATTGCGGCTGCCTCGATCCTGGCCAAGGTCAGCCGCGACCGTGAAATGGCCGCGTTCGAATTGATCTATCCCGGCTACGGCATTGGTGGCCATAAAGGCTACCCGACCCCCGTTCATCTGGAAGCTCTGGCTCGGCTCGGCCCCACCCCGATCCATCGCCGCTCGTTTGCCCCGGTGCGCCAGGCTTATGAGGCCCGTGAAAGCCTGATCGAGGTTTAGCAGCAAGGCTGATGTTTTTACCCAGGCCCGGTACAATCCGGGCCTTGTTGTTTTCATGTATCAAGACAGGATCACTATGCCGGCTTCATTCGTTCATCTACGCCTGCACACTGAGTACTCCCTGGTCGACGGCCTGGTACGGATCAAACCGCTGGTCAAAACCCTGGTGGGCATGAACATGCCTGCGGTCGCGGTTACCGACCAGAACAACATGTGTTCCCTGGTCAAGTTCTACAAGAACGCCATGGGCGCCGGCATCAAGCCGATCTGCGGCGCCGACCTCTGGCTGTCCAACAAAGACCCGGATAACCCCCTGAGCCGCATCAGCCTGCTGGCGATGAACGGCGTGGGTTATCGCAACCTCACCGAACTGATCTCCCGTGGCTTTATCGATGGCCAGCGTAACGGCTCGATCATCATCGAGCGCGAGTGGGTGGCCGAAGCCAGCGAAGGCCTGATCATGCTCTCGGCGGCCAAAGAGGGCGAAATCGGTATCGCGCTGCTGGGCGGCAACCCTCAGGAAGCCGAAGTGCTGGCGCGTGAGTGGATGCAGGTGTTCCCAGGCCGGTTCTACCTGGAAGTCCAGCGCACCAACCGTCCCAACGATGAAGAACATCTGCACGCTGCCGTCGCCCTGGCCGATAAGCTGGGTGCGCCGCTGGTGGCGACCAACGATGTGCGCTTTATCAAGAAAGAAGACTTCGAAGCCCACGAAACCCGTGTGTGCATCGGTGAAGGCCGGGCCCTGGATGACCCGCGCCGCTCGAAGAACTACAGCGAAGAGCAGTACCTCAAAAGCGCCGAGGAAATGGCGGAGCTGTTCAGCGACTTGCCCGAGGCCCTGGAAAACTCCGTCGAGATCGCCAAGCGCTGCAACATCGAAGTAAAGCTGGGCAAGCACTTTTTGCCCAACTTCCCGATTCCCGATGGCATGACCATCGACGAATACTTTCGCAAAGTGTCGTTCGATGGCCTGGAGGAACGCCTCAGCGTCCTGCTGCCCAAGGACACCACCGAGGACTACGAAGCCAAGCGCCAGGTGTATGTCGATCGGTTGAATTTCGAGCTGGATATCATCATCCAGATGGGGTTCCCCGGCTACTTCCTGATCGTAATGGACTTTATCCAGTGGGCGAAAAACAACGGCGTGCCGGTAGGTCCGGGCCGGGGGTCAGGTGCTGGCTCGCTGGTGGCCTACGTACAGAAGATCACCGACCTTGACCCGCTTGAATATGACCTGCTGTTCGAACGGTTCCTGAACCCGGAACGGGTATCCATGCCCGACTTCGACGTCGACTTCTGCATGGATGGTCGTGACCGCGTCATTGAATACGTGGCCGAGAAATACGGCCGCAACGCAGTAAGTCAGATCATCACCTTCGGTTCTATGGCCGCCAAAGCGGTAATTCGCGACGTGGCGCGGGTGCAGGGCAAGTCCTACGGTTTGGCCGACCGCCTGTCGAAGATGATCCCGTTCGAAGTCGGCATGACCCTGGAAAAAGCCTACGAGCAGGAAGAAATCCTGCGCGACTTCATCAAGGTCGATGAAGAAGCCGCCGAAATCTGGGACATGGCGCGCAAGCTCGAAGGCGTGGTGCGTAACGTCGGTAAACACGCTGGTGGCGTGGTTATTGCGCCGACCAAGCTCACCGACTTTTCGCCGATCTATTGCGATGAAGAAGGCGACGGCCTGGTCACCCAGTTCGACAAGGACGACGTGGAGGCCGCCGGCCTGGTGAAGTTCGACTTCCTCGGCCTGCGGACCCTGACGATCATCGACTGGGCACTCAAGACCATCAACCGCGACCGTGCCAAGGTCGGCGAAGAACCGCTGGATATCGCGTTTATCCCGCTGGACGACAAACCGACCTATAGCCTGCTGCAAAAAGCCGAAACCACGGCGGTGTTCCAGCTTGAATCCCGGGGCATGAAGGAGCTGATCAAAAAGCTCAAGCCCGACTGCCTGGAAGACTTGATCGCACTGGTGGCCCTGTTCCGTCCGGGCCCGCTGCAATCGGGCATGGTGGATGACTTCATCAACCGTAAACACGGCCGCGCCGAGCTGGCTTACCCGCATTCCGACTATCAGTATGAAGGCCTCAAGCCCGTACTGGCGCCGACCTACGGCATCATCCTGTACCAGGAACAGGTGATGCAGATCGCCCAGGTGATGGCCGGCTACACCCTCGGCGGTGCGGACATGCTGCGTCGCGCCATGGGTAAGAAAAAGCCCGAGGAAATGGCCAAGCAGCGCGGCGGTTTCATTGAAGGTTGCGCCACCAACAACATCGATGCCGACCTGGCCGGTAACATCTTCGACCTGGTAGAAAAATTCGCCGGTTATGGCTTCAACAAATCCCACTCCGCCGCCTATGGCCTGGTGTCGTACCAGACCGCCTGGTTGAAAGCCCACTACCCGGCACCGTTCATGGCGGCGGTACTCTCGGCGGATATGCACAACACCGACAAGGTCGTGACCTTGATCGAGGAAGTGCGCACCATGAAGCTGCGCCTCGACGCGCCGGACGTGAACGCTTCGGAGTTCAAGTTCACGGTGAACGACGAAGGCCGCATCATCTATGGCCTCGGCGCGATCAAAGGCGTGGGCGAAGGTCCGGTGGAGGCCATTACCGAAGCGCGTCAGGACGGGCCGTTCAAGGACCTGTTCGATTTCTGCGCGCGGGTGGATCTCAAGCGCATCAACAAACGTACCCTCGATGGCCTGATCCGCAGCGGCGCACTCGACCGTCTTGGCCCGTATTTTCATGATGAGCCCAAGGCTTACCAGGCCAATATCGATCGTAACCGGGCGGTGCTGCTGACCGCCATGGAAGAGGCGATCAAGGCCGCCGAGCAGACCGCTCGTACCCATGACAGCGGCCACGCCGACCTGTTTGGCGGGCTGTTCGTCGAAGAGGATGCGGATGTCTACGCGAATCACCGCAAGGCCAAGGAGCTGACTCTGAAGGAACGCCTCAAGGGTGAAAAAGACACCTTGGGCCTGTACCTCACCGGTCACCCGATTGACGAGTACGAAGGCGAAATCCGCCGTTTTGCCCGTCAGCGCATCATCGACCTCAAACCGGCGCGGGATACCCAGACCGTCGCCGGTATGATCATCGCCCTGCGGGTGATGAAAAATAAGAAGGGCGACAAGATGGGCTTCATCACCCTCGATGACCGCTCGGGCCGCATCGAAGCGTCATTGTTTGCCGACGCGTTTCACTCCGCCCAATCGCTGTTGCAGACCGACGCCATGGTGGTGGTGGAAGGGGAGGTCAGCAATGATGACTTCTCCGGTGGCCTGCGCCTGCGCATCAAGCGCGTGATGAGCATGGAAGACGCCCGCACCAACCTGGCCGAAAGCCTGCGCCTGAAGGTCAAAACCGAAGCGCTTAAAGGCGATCAGCTACGCTGGTTGGGTGACCTGCTAAAACGCCATCGTGGCGCATGCCCGGTGACCATGGAGTACACCGGCAGCGATGCCAAGGCCATGTTGCAGTTTGGTGAGACGTGGCGAATTGATCCCGCTGATGGCTTGATTCAAGCTTTGCGTGACCAGTTCGGGCGAGACAACGTCTTCCTCCAATACCGTTGACGGTCAGATAGATCTGATCTCGACTAAACATTTAATCTCGACCTAAACGCGCCTCTCCCTTAAGGTAGGGCGCGAATAGACAACCGGCTGGCCAGGCACCCCTTGGCCGTCGACCCAAGACGGACGCTTATGAACCCGAATTTTCTTGATTTCGAACAGCCGATCGCTGACCTGCAAGCCAAGATCGAAGAGCTGCGCCTGGTCGGCAATGACAATTCGCTGAACATCGGTGATGAAATCGCTCGCCTGCAAGACAAGAGCAGCACGCTCACCGAAGACATCTTCGGCAAGCTGACCAGCTGGCAGATCGCGCGCCTGGCTCGCCACCCGCGCCGTCCCTACACCCTGGACTACATCGAACACATCTTCACCGAGTTCGACGAGTTGCACGGCGACCGTCACTTCTCCGACGACGCGGCCATTGTGGGCGGTATCGCTCGCCTGGACGATCAGCCGGTTATGGTGATCGGTCATCAGAAAGGCCGTGAAGTGCGCGAGAAAGTACGCCGCAACTTCGGCATGCCGCGCCCGGAAGGCTATCGCAAGGCGTGCCGCCTGATGGAAATGGCCGAGCGCTTCAAGATGCCGATCCTGACCTTCATCGACACGCCGGGTGCCTACCCGGGTATCGACGCCGAAGAGCGCAACCAGAGCGAAGCGATTGCCTGGAACCTGCGCGTCATGGCGCGCCTGAAAACCCCGATCATTGCCACCGTGATCGGTGAAGGTGGTTCCGGCGGTGCCCTGGCCATTGGTGTCTGCGACCAATTGAACATGTTGCAGTACTCGACCTACGCGGTGATCTCGCCGGAAGGTTGTGCCTCGATCCTGTGGAAAACCGCCGAAAAGGCGCCGGACGCTGCCGAAGCCATGGGCATCACCGCCGATCGCCTCAAAGGCCTGGGTATCGTGGACAAGGTCATCGCCGAGCCACTGGGCGGCGCTCACCGTGATCCGGCTGCCGCTGCTGCGACCATCCGTGCCGAGTTGGGGTCGCAACTGGCGATGCTCAAGAAGCTGGATAACGAAGCGCTGCTGGCTCGTCGTTATGAGCGCCTGATGAGCTACGGCCTCTAAGCCGACGCTGTACCCAATGTAGTAGCCGGCTTGTGTGGGAGCTGGCTTGCCTGCGATAGCATCACCTTGGTATCACTGATACACCGAGGTGCCTGCATCGCGGGCAAGCCCGGCTCCCACATTTGCTTTGTGTATGCTGACGAACGTATTCAAGCTTTGCGGCGGTGACGTGTGATGAAACCAACCCTGCCGGCCACACTCCTGCACACCCTGGCCCCCTGGCGCAACGCCCCGGCCTGGCATATCGCGTTCTCCGGCGGTCTCGACTCCACCGTCCTGCTGCACCTCCTGGTCTCACTGGCCAACATCGAAAATCTGCCTCCTGTCAGCGCCGTCCATGTCCACCATGGCCTGCAAGCTGCTGCCGAGGCGTGGCCTGCTCATTGCCAATCGGTCTGCGACAGCCTGGGCGTACCCTTGCGCGTCATGCGCGTGCAGGTGAGGCCCGGCGCGAGCATTGAACGTGCGGCGCGCGATGCGCGCTACCAAGCGTTCATGCAAATCATGGGGGCAGGGGAGGTGCTTTTCACTGGCCAGCATCGCGACGATCAAGCCGAAACCCTGCTGTTTCGCCTGCTGCGTGGCGCCGGTGTGCGAGGGTTGGCGGCTATGCCTGAGCATCGCCCGTTGGCCCAAGGCCGCTTGGTGCGGCCGTTGCTGGCGTGCACCCGTAGCGAGCTGGAAGCCTACGCCCATCAGCATCAGTTGCAGTGGATCGAAGACCCCTCCAACGTTGATTCCCGGTTTTCCCGCAATTACTTGCGTCACCGTGTACTCCCTGCCGTGACGGAGCGCTGGCCCCAGGCCATCACCCACCTGGCTCGCACGGCTGAACACATGGCTGAGGCTCAGGGGCTGCTCGACGAATTGGCGCTGATGGACCTGCAGCGCGCCGATCAGCCTTCTGCGTTTCCCTGGTTGCCTCTGCAGTCCCTGGCGCTTGAACCATTGCGTGAATTGTCCGATGCCCGCCAGCGTAACGCCCTGCGGCATTGGCTCATGCCACTGACCCGTTTACCCGACAGCGATCACTGGGCCGGTTGGCATGCCCTGCGCGATGCCAAGCGTGACGCACAGCCTCTGTGGCGCCTGGCCGACGGCCAAATGCAGCGTAGCGGTGAACGCATCTGGTGGTTGCCCACAACATGGTCGGAGTTTTCCGACGCATCGGAGAGCTGGCCCGATCCGCAAAATCCACTAGAGTTATCGGGTAATGGCCAACTGAGATTTATCGGCAAGGCTCCCGAAGGCCCGCTGCAGGTGCGTTATCGCCAGGGTGGCGAAATCATCGACGTACCGGGCCGAGGCCGGCGCGATCTCAAGCGTCTGCTGAATGAAAGCGGCATGCCGGGCTTCGTCCGTGGCAGATTGCCGCTGGTCTATCGGGGCGAGCAATTGCTGGCTGTGCCAAGCGTTGCGGGGGCATGGGCCCGGTCGATGGGTGAGGTGCAATTGGATTGGTTGCCACAGACCTGCGATCAAGGTTTGAGCTGATAGCGCCTTTCCGGTAGACTACGCTCCCTTCTTGATACAACTTCTGTGGATTCGCCTGAATCGCAGTCGTTGCCGATTACCAAGCAGTCTTTGCTGGGCGATTCCAAAAAATGTGTAGCGATCAACGTACCGGTGTTTCATTGCTGGTCTGTCACAACGCGGCGGTTTTTTTGAAAGGTGCACTGTGATTAATGCAGGTGATCGGGGGCTTCGGCCTTCCTTCGCTTTCCCCGGCGGCTCGGACCGCTTTAACGCAGACTTCTAGGGTTTTTCATGACGCGCTACATATTCGTCACGGGCGGTGTTGTTTCTTCATTGGGGAAAGGCATTGCCTCCGCTTCATTGGCGGCCATCCTGGAGGCGCGGGGACTTAAGGTCACCATGCTCAAGCTGGACCCGTACATCAACGTCGACCCGGGCACCATGAGCCCGTTCCAGCACGGTGAAGTGTTCGTCACCCACGACGGCGCCGAGACCGACCTGGACCTGGGCCACTACGAGCGGTTCATCCGCACGACCATGACCCAGAACAACAACTTCACCACCGGCCGTGTCTACGAGCACGTGTTGCGCAAAGAGCGCCGTGGTGACTACCTGGGTGCAACCATCCAGGTGATCCCGCACATCACCGACGAAATCAAGCGCCGCATCATCAAGGGTGCAGGCGATGCCGACGTGGCCATGGTCGAGATCGGTGGCACCGTGGGTGACATCGAGTCCCAACCGTTCCTCGAGGCCATCCGCCAGTTGCGTTTCGAAGTCGGCGCCAAGCGCGCGATGCTGATGCACCTGACATTGGTGCCGTACATCGCCACTGCCGGCGAAACCAAAACCAAGCCTACCCAGCACTCGGTCAAGGAACTGCGTTCCATCGGCCTGCAGCCGGATGTGCTGGTATGCCGCTCCGATCACCCGATCGATATTTCCTCGCGCCGCAAGATTGCGCAGTTCACCAACGTTGAAGAACGTGCGGTGATTGCCCTGGAAGACGCCGACACCATCTACAAGATCCCGGGCATCCTGCATTCGCAAGGCCTGGATGATTTTGTGGTCGAGCGTTTCGGCTTGCAGTGCGGGGGTGCAGACCTGTCCGAGTGGGAAGCGGTTGTCGACGCCAAGCTCAACCCAGAGCATGAAGTCACCATCGCCATGGTCGGCAAATACATGGAACTGCTGGACGCGTACAAGTCGCTGATCGAAGCAATGAGCCACGCCGGTATCAGCAACCGTACCAAGGTCAACCTGCGCTACATCGACTCCGAAGACATCGAGAACCAGGGCACCGCGCTGCTCGAAGGTGTTGACGCTATCCTCGTTCCCGGCGGTTTCGGCCTGCGTGGTGTGGAAGGCAAGATCACTGCCGTGCAGTACGCCCGTGAAAACAAGGTGCCGTACCTGGGTATCTGCCTGGGCATGCAAGTGGCCGTTATCGAGTTCGCCCGTAACGTGCTGGGCTGGAAAGACGCCAACTCCACCGAGTTCGATCACAGCAGCGGCCATCCGGTCGTGGGTCTGATCACCGAGTGGGAAGACGCCACTGGCGCCGTTGAAACCCGTACCGAAACGTCCGACCTGGGCGGCACCATGCGCCTGGGTGCACAGGATTGCCTGCTGGAAGCTGGCTCGCTGGTACACGACTGCTACGGCAAGGACGTGATCGTCGAGCGTCACCGCCACCGCTATGAAGTGAACAACAACCTGCTGCCGCAGATCAAAGAAGCTGGCCTGAAAATCTCCGGCCGCTCCGGTGATGGCAAGCTGGTTGAAGTGGTCGAGGCACCGGATCATCCGTGGTTCGTGGCGTGTCAGTTCCACCCGGAGTTCACCTCGACGCCGCGCGACGGTCACCCGTTGTTCAGTGGTTTCGTCAAAGCAGCACTGACGCAACATCAGAAGAAGGCGTAAACCTGATGGCCCAGAAGATCATTCGCGTAGGCGACATCGAGATTGCCAACGACAAGCCCATGGTGCTGTTCGGCGGCATGAACGTGCTGGAAAGCCGTGACATGGCGATGCAGGTGTGTGAGGAGTACGTGCGGGTCACCCAGAAACTGGGTATCCCTTACGTCTTCAAGGCCAGCTTCGACAAGGCCAACCGTTCGTCCGTGACCTCCTATCGCGGCCCGGGCCTTGAAGAAGGCATGCGGATCTTCCAGGACATCAAGCAAGCCTTCGGCGTGCCGATCATCACCGACGTCCACGAGCCTGATCAGGCTGCCGTGGTCGCCGAGGTGTGCGACATCATCCAGTTGCCGGCCTTCCTGTCGCGCCAGACCGACCTCGTGGTCGCCATGGCCAAGACCGGCGCTGTGATCAACATCAAGAAAGCCCAATTCCTCGCTCCTCAGGAGATGAAACACATCCTGAGCAAATGCGTGGAAGCGGGTAACGACCAGTTGATCCTCTGCGAGCGGGGTTCGAGCTTCGGCTACAACAACCTCGTGGTGGACATGCTCGGTTTCGGCATCATGAAACAGTTCGAATACCCCGTGTTCTTCGACGTGACCCACGCGCTGCAAATGCCCGGTGGTCGTTCGGACTCCGCTGGCGGGCGACGTGCCCAGGTGACGGACCTGGCCAAGGCGGGCATGAGCCAGTCCCTGGCGGGCCTGTTCCTTGAAGCTCACCCGGACCCGGACAACGCCAAATGTGATGGCCCATGCGCCCTGCGCCTGGACAAGCTGGAGCCATTCCTGGCCCAACTCAAGCAGTTGGACGAGCTGGTCAAGAGTTTTCCGACGGTAGAGACCGCGTAACTGGCATTTCTCCGGTAGAATTTCCCACGCTTTACGCTCAGGCCCCCGGGCCTGAGCCTTGTCGTCTGCAAGCCTGCCCCGTTGTTCCACCCTTGCGGTCGGTCAAAAGATTTCCTTCAGCTGCGTCGTTTTCGTCAACTTTGGAGTGTTTACAACAATGGCAAAAATCGTCGACATCAAAGGTCGTGAAGTTCTCGACTCCCGTGGCAACCCCACCGTCGAAGCCGACGTGCTTCTCGATAACGGCATCATCGGCAGCGCCTGCGCGCCGTCCGGTGCTTCCACCGGTTCGCGCGAGGCGCTGGAACTGCGTGATGGCGACAAGAGCCGTTACCTGGGCAAGGGTGTACTCAAGGCTGTAGCCAACATCAACGGTCCGATTCGTGACCTGTTGCTGGGCAAGGACCCGCTGGACCAGAAAGCCCTGGACCACGCGATGATCAAGCTCGACGGCACTGAAAACAAAGGCAGCCTCGGCGCCAACGCCATTCTCGCGGTGTCCCTGGCAGCTGCCAAGGCGGCTGCGCAGGACCAGGACCTGCCGTTGTACGCACACATTGCCAATCTGAATGGCACCCCGGGCGTCTACTCGATGCCGGTGCCGATGATGAACATCATCAACGGTGGCGAGCACGCAGATAACAACGTCGACATCCAGGAATTCATGGTACAGCCGGTTGGCGCCAAGTCCTTCTCCGAAGGCCTGCGCATGGGTACCGAGATTTTCCATCACCTCAAGGCTGTACTGAAGGCTCGTGGCCTGAGCACTGCCGTGGGTGACGAAGGCGGTTTCGCGCCGAACCTGGCCTCCAACGAAGACGCACTGAAAGTCATCTCCGAAGCCGTGGCCAACGCTGGCTACAAGCTGGGCACCGACGTGACCCTGGCCCTGGACTGCGCCGCCAGCGAATTCTATGAAGACGGCAAGTACAACCTGTCCGGCGAAGGCCAGGTGTTCAACTCCGAAGGCTTCGCTGAATACCTCAAAGGCCTGACCCAGCGCTACCCGATCATCTCGATCGAAGACGGCCTGGACGAGTCCGACTGGGATGGCTGGAAAATCCTCACCGACAAGATCGGCGAAAAAATCCAGCTGGTGGGTGACGACCTGTTCGTGACCAACACCAAGATCCTGAAAGAAGGCATCGACAAGAAGATCGCCAACTCGATCCTGATCAAGTTCAACCAGATCGGCACCCTGACCGAAACCCTGGAAGCCATCCAGATGGCCAAGGCCGCGGGCTACACCGCCGTGATCTCCCATCGCTCCGGCGAAACCGAAGATTCCACCATTGCCGACCTGGCCGTGGGTACTTCGGCGGGCCAGATCAAGACCGGTTCCCTGTGCCGTTCCGATCGCGTGTCCAAGTACAACCAATTGCTGCGCATCGAAGAGCAATTGGCAGGTAAAGCCAAGTACAACGGTCGCGGCGAGTTTCGCGGCTAAGCAGTAAATGGTAAAAAGTCGGCGGATTGCGTCAGAAATCTCACGAAAATGTGAATTTCGGCGCTAATCTGCTGACTGACAAGCGCAAGCCTGGTTTTTCCAGGCTTTGTGCTATCAGTTGCTGCAAAAGGTTTGCATGACTGTCTTTTTTCACTGGATACCCGGATTTCGATGCGCAGTCCCAATTGGTTGTTCCTCGTCTTACTCTTGTTGCTGGCTGGCCTGCAGTACCGCCTATGGGTCGGTAATGGCAGCTTTGCGCAGGTGGAAGAGCTGACCCAGCAAATTGCCGACCAGCGTGCCGAAAACGAACGCCTGCTGGAGCGCAACCGTGTCCTGGACGCTGAAGTGCTTGAGCTGAAAAAAGGCACGGAGACCGTTGAAGAGCGGGCTCGTCATGAGTTGGGCATGGTCAAGGAGGGCGAGACCCTCTACCAGTTGGCCCAATGAGCCACGATTTACCGGCCTTCTGGGCCGTGATCCCTGCCGCGGGCGTCGGTGCCCGTATGGCCGCAGACCGTCCCAAGCAGTACCTGCAACTGGGCGGGCGCACTATTCTCGAACACAGCCTCGGCTGTTTTCTCGACCACCCACGCCTCAAGGGCCTGGTGGTCAGTCTTGCAATTGACGATCCTTATTGGCCCACCTTGGCATGCGCCACTGACCCGCGTATCCAGCGTGCCGACGGGGGCTCGGAACGTTCCGGCTCGGTGCTCAATGCGCTGCTGCAACTCAACGCCCTGGGCGCCAGTGATGACGACTGGGTGTTGGTGCACGACGCTGCGCGGCCTAACCTGAGCCGTGATGACCTCGACAAATTGTTGGCGGAACTGGCTGACGATCCGGTAGGCGGCCTGCTGGCGGTGCCGGCGCGCGACACCCTCAAGCGTGTCGACAAGCATGGCCGTGTGGTGGATACCGTTGATCGCAGCCTGATCTGGCAGGCTTACACGCCGCAGATGTTCCGCCTGGGCGCCTTGCATCGCGCCTTGGCCGACAGCCTGGTGGCCGATGCGGTGATCACCGATGAAGCGTCGGCCATGGAATGGTCCGGGCAGGCGCCGCGCCTGATCGAAGGGCGTTCGGACAATATCAAGGTGACTCGGCCGGAAGACCTGGAGTGGTTGAAGTTGCGCTGGGCTAACCGGCGGTAACCTGTCAGGCCGGGTCTGCTTCATCGCAGGCAAGCCAGCTCCCACATTTGATCGCTGCCACATCAAACAACACGTCCAACTGTGGGAGCCGGGCTTGCCCGCGATGAGGCCGGTGCAGACCACCTCAATTCAATGCTTGTACTCCGGCCTCTGCGCCAACCCCACCTTCAAAAAGTCCACCAGCTTCCTCACCTTCGGCGACAAATGCCGCTGCTGCGGATACAACGCCCACACCGCAGTATTTGGCGGTTGATGAGCCTCCAGCAACGACACCAACGCCCCGCTGTGCAGATGCTCCAGCACGTAGTAATCCGGCAACTGGCACAAGCCCATGCCTTGTAACGCCGCATCCAGCACCGCTTGCCCGCTGTTGCAGCGCCAATTGCCTTGCACGCGCTGGGAAAATTCCCGCCCATCCTGGGCCATTTGCCAGATATCCGAGCTGCCAATCAGGCAGTTATGCCGGCTCAACTCCGACAAACTGTGTGGCCGACCGTACCGTTCGAGGTAGGAGGGCGACGCGCACAGGTACATGCGTCGAGGTGCCAGGCGGCTGGCAACCATGCGCGAGTCTTGCAGGCGTCCCAGGCGGATGGCCAGGTCGAGGCCTTCATGCACCAGGTCCAGCGAGCGGTTGGTCAACTCGATGTCCACGCGCAGTTGCGGATAGTGCGCCATGAATCGTGTCACCAGCGGCACGATAAAGCGTTCGCCATAGGCCACGGCGCAGGTCATGCGCAACATGCCCTTGGGTTCGCTGGTCAGGTCGCCCACCGCCCGCAACGCTTCCTCGCGACCGTCCTGCAGGCGTTGGCAGTGCTGCAGGAAGGTCTGACCGGCTTCGGTCAAAGTCACCTTGCGCGTACTGCGGTACAGCAATCGGGTTTGCAGGCGTTCTTCAAGGCGCGCCACTTGCCGGCTGACATGGGATGAAGACACCCCCAACCGTTCGGCCGCCGCCGTGAACTGGCTGCATTCGGCCACCGCGACAAACTCGTCAATGCCTTCCCAGCGGTTCTCCAGCATGGTGATTGTCCCTGTACAGCAATAATGTTTTGCTTTAGCCCGAATTATTCATCAATAAGTGATGATTTACACTCACCGTCTCAGTTTTTAACCCGATGGAGAAACCCGGATGATCAAGTCCCGTGCCGCCGTAGCCTTCGAGGCCAAGAAGCCCCTTGAGATTGTTGAAGTGGATGTCGCCATGCCCAAGGCTGGCGAGGTGCTGCTGCGGGTGGTCGCGTCCGGCGTGTGCCACACCGATGCCTACACCTTGTCGGGGGCTGACCCGGAAGGCATCTTCCCGTCGATCCTCGGCCATGAAGGCGGCGCAGTGGTGGAAGCCATCGGCGAGGGCGTAACTTCGGTGGCTGTGGGCGATCACGTGATCCCGCTGTATACCCCGGAATGCGGCAAGTGCAAGTTCTGTCTGAGTGGCAAGACCAACCTGTGCCAGGCCATTCGCGCCACGCAGGGCAAGGGCTTGATGCCGGATGGCACCACGCGTTTCTCCTACAAGGGCCAGCCGATTTTCCACTACATGGGCACCTCGACGTTCTCCGAGTACACCGTGCTGCCGGAAATCTCCGTGGCCAAGATTCCTAAAGAAGCGCCGTTGGAAAAAGTCTGCCTGCTCGGTTGTGGTGTCACCACCGGCATCGGTGCGGTGATCAACACCGCCAAGGTCAAGCCGGGCGACACCGTGGCCGTCTTCGGCCTGGGCGGTATTGGCCTGTCGGCGATTATCGGTGCAGTCAAGGCCAAGGCCGGTCGCATCATTGCTATTGATATCAACCCGGCCAAGTTCGAAATCGCCAAGCAACTGGGTGCCACCGATTGCATCAACCCGAAAGACTACGACCGCCCAATCCAGGACGTGATTGTCGACCTGACTGACGGCGGCGTGGACTTCTCTTTCGAGTGCATCGGCAATGTGCAACTGATGCGTGCGGCCCTTGAGTGCTGCCACAAAGGCTGGGGCGAGTCAGTGATCATCGGCGTGGCCGGTGCTGGCCAGGAAATTGCCACTCGCCCATTCCAGCTGGTCACCGGTCGCGTCTGGCGTGGTTCGGCGTTTGGTGGCGTGCGCGGTCGTACCGAATTGCCAAGCTACGTGGAAATGGCTCAGTCCGGTGAAATTCCGCTGGATACCTTCATCACCCACACCATGGGCCTGGAAGATATCAACAAAGCGTTTGACCTGATGCATGAAGGCAAGAGCATTCGTACCGTCATTCACTTCTGAGGTCGGCCATGAGTCTGGAAAACCTGTCATGCCAGAAGAGCTTCGGCGGCTGGCATAAACGCTACAAGCATCATTCCGATGTGCTCGGTTGCGACATGACCTTTGCCGTCTACCTGCCACCGCAAGCGGAGCAGGGCGGCAAGCTGCCGGTGTTGTATTGGCTGTCCGGTTTGACCTGTACTGACGAAAACTTCATGCAGAAGGCCGGCGCCCAGCGCATGGCCGCCGAGTTGGGCTTGATTATCGTCGCGCCGGACACCAGCCCCCGTGGCCCCGGCGTGCCGGGCGACCCGGACAATGCCTGGGACTTCGGCCTCGGCGCCGGCTTCTACCTCAATGCCACCCAGGAACCCTGGGCCAAGCACTATCGGATGCATGACTACGTGGTGCAGGAATTGCCGGCACTGGTGGAGGTGCATTTCCCTGCGTCGGATAAACGCGGCATCAGCGGCCACTCCATGGGCGGTCACGGTGCGCTGGTCTGTGCGCTGCGCAACCCTAGACGTTACCTGTCGGTGTCGGCATTTTCGCCGATCAACAATCCGATGGACTGTCCGTGGGGCCAGAAGGCCTTTTCCCGTTATTTGGGGGAAGAGCGCTCGAAGTGGCGTGAATGGGATGCCTGCGTGCTGATCAGCGAAGCCTCGGAAAAGTTGCCGCTGTTAGTGGACCAGGGCGATCGCGACGATTTCCTCGCCGTTCAGCTCAAGCCCGAAGCCCTGCTGCAAGCAGCCAAGGCAGCCAACCATCCGCTGGAACTGCGCCTGCAGCCTGGCTACGACCACAGCTACTTCTTCATCGCCAGCTTCATCGAAGACCATTTGCGGCATCATGGTCGTGCTTTGCTCGGTTAATCTGAGGCAAAAGTAGGTAGAATCACGCCCTGAATTAAATCGGGGCGTTTTTTTATGCGTATTGGCCACGGCTACGATGTGCACCGTTTCGCTGAAGGCGATTTCATCACCCTGGGCGGCGTGCGTATTGCACACCACCATGGGTTGCTGGCTCATTCTGACGGCGACGTGGTCTTGCACGCCTTGAGCGATGCCTTGCTCGGCGCGGCTGCATTGGGCGATATCGGCAAGCACTTCCCGGACACCGATCCCACCTTCAAGGGCGCGGACAGCCGTGTGTTGCTGCGCCATGTGGTCGGCCTGATCCATGCCAAGGGCTGGAAGGTTGGCAACGTCGATAACACCATCGTCGCCCAGGCGCCGAAAATGGCCCCCCATATCGAAGCGATGCGCACTGCGATCGCCGCAGACCTGCAAATTGAATTGGATCAAGTCAACGTGAAAGCCACCACCACCGAAAAGCTCGGGTTTACCGGTCGTGAAGAGGGCATCGCGGTGCACTCCGTCGCCTTGTTGCTGCGCGCATGAACGACCTGCAACTGCTGGGCCCGAGGGCCTATGGCGAGGCCCTGGGCAGCGCGGTACTCAAGGCCACAGCCGAAGACTTCCAGGTTGATGAGGTGCTGGACATCCCGCTGACCGGCGACGGCGAGCACCTGTGGCTGTGGGTGGAAAAGCGCGGCTTGAACACTGAGGAAGCGGCACGGCGTATCGCCAAGGCTGCTGGGGTGCCATTGCGCACCGTCAGCTATGCCGGGCTCAAGGACCGTCAGGCCCTGACCCGCCAGTGGTTCAGCGTGCAATTGCCCGGCAAGGCCGACCCGGACATGAGCGGCGCAGAAAACGACACCCTCAAGATCCTGAAAACCGCCCGTCACAAACGCAAGTTGCAGCGTGGGGCTCATTCGGCCAACGGCTTCACCTTGCGCCTGACCCAACTGGTCGGCGACACCGCTGCCATCGACGCACGTCTGCAGTTGATTGCCCGGCACGGCATCCCCAATTATTTCGGCTCCCAGCGTTTTGGCCACAACGGCGGCAACGTGGTGGATGCTCGCGAGTGGGCCGCCCGCAAGGCCCTGCCCGAGCAGCGCAACGTGCGCTCGCGCTTGCTGTCCACCGCTCGCAGTTACCTGTTCAACCAAGTGTTGGCGGCTCGTGTCGCCGACGGTTCATGGCAGCGAGCCCAAGTTGGCGATCTGCTGGCGTTTACCGACAGTCGCAGTTTTTTTCCGGCCGGGGAAGCTGAGTGCAGTGACCCGCGCCTGGCGATCCTGGACCTGCATCCCACCGGCCCACAGTGGGGCGAGGGCGATTCGCCGGCGAAAGGTCTTACATACGAGCTGGAACAATCTGTCGCCGCTGGCGAAGCTGACCTACGTGATTGGCTGGTGAAGGCGGGAATGAGCCAGGAACGTCGCATTCTGCGACTGCCCATTGGCGGGTTGACGTGGCATTATCCCGGGCCTGACATTCTGCAATTGGAATTCGTCCTGCCGGCCGGATGCTTCGCCACTGTCTTGGTGCGCGAGCTTGTTGATCTGGTGCCGGTGGGGCAGACGGACAGCCCATGCGTATTCTGATATCAAACGATGACGGTGCCACCGCACCCGGTCTTGCCGCGCTCCATGCTGCGCTGCAGGATTACGCCGAGTGCGTGGTGGTTGCCCCCGACCAGGACAAGAGCGGCGCCAGCAGTTCGCTGACGCTCGACCGTCCGCTGCACCCGCGGGTCCTGGCCAATGGCTTTATCAGCGTTAACGGCACCCCCACCGACTGCGTGCACCTGGCGATCAACAGTCTGCTGGAGCACCAGCCAGACCTGGTGGTCTCGGGGATCAACCTGGGCGCCAACCTGGGTGATGACGTGCTGTATTCCGGTACCGTGGCGGCCGCCCTTGAAGGGCGCTTCCTGGGCCGCACCGGCTTTGCCTTTTCCTTTGCCTCGCGGCAATTGGATAATCTGGCGACGGCGGCGTATTACGCGCGCAAGCTGGTGGAGGCCCATGGCTCCCTGGACCTGCCGCCGCGTACGGTGCTCAACGTCAATATCCCCAACTTGCCCCTCGACCATATTCGCGGTATCCAACTCACGCGCCTGGGCCATCGCGCCCGTGCTGCGGCGCCCTTGAAGGTGGTCGACCCACGCGGCAAGGAAGGATACTGGATCGCCGCGGCCGGTGACGCCGAAGATGGCGGCGAGGGCACGGACTTTCATGCGGTGATGCAAGGCTATGTCTCCGTTACCCCGTTGCTGTTTGATCGCACCTTCAGTGATGCCTTCAGTGGCCTTGATGGCTGGCTGGAGGGACTGCGTTGATGGCTCGTGAACAAGACGACTTGTTGCGCCGCGGCATCGGGATGACCTCCCAGCGCACCCGGGAGCGGTTGATCCAGCGTCTGTATGAAGAAGGCTTGTCCAACGCACAGGTGCTGGAAGTAATCCGACGCACGCCGCGGCATCTGTTTGTTGATGAGGCACTGGCGCATCGCGCCTATGAAGACACAGCGTTGCCCATCGGCCACAACCAGACCATCTCTCAGCCCTATATGGTTGCGCGTATGAGCGAGCTATTGCTGGCGGCGGGGCCGTTGGACAAGGTGCTGGAGATTGGTACCGGCTCTGGCTATCAGACGGCCGTGCTGTCGCAATTGGTAGAGCGGGTGTTTTCGGTCGAGCGCATCAAGGTGCTACAGGACCGGGCCAAAGAGCGTCTGGTGGAGCTGAACCTGCGCAACGTGGTATTCCGCTGGGGCGATGGCTGGGAGGGCTGGCCGGCGCTGGCGCCCTACAACGGTATCATCGTCACCGCCGTGGCCACCGATGTGCCGCAAGCCTTGCTGGATCAATTGGCACCTGGCGGGCGGCTGGTCATCCCGGTGGGCTCCGGCGAAGTGCAACAGTTGATGCTTATTATCCGTGAGGACGAAGGTTTTTCCCGGCATGTACTCGGTGCCGTGCGTTTCGTCCCCTTGCTCAACGGCCCGCTGGCCTGATCATTTATTCGCGGGCAGTGAATTCTGTAAGCGGGGATGTGTCTTACGGCGGGGTCTATTGAATCAACATGCCTGGCAGCCACGATTAAACATGGTGAATTTTTCCTTTCAGTCAGGTGCCAGTAAAAAGCCAATGCCCAGTTATACTTGCGTCATATTTCAAGCCTGATACAGGCGTTAACGTTCAGCCACCACAAAGGGAGCGGCGGGTGAGTCTCACAGGTCCTGCGCAGCGAATGAGTAAAACAAGCTTTCAGCGACTGGTGCTTGGCCTTGTCTTGAGTTCCTTATTGGCAGCCTGCTCGAGCACGCCATCCGGCGGTGCGCGGGTCGTTGACCGTACCAACGCAACCCCCCAGAGACCTACGGTCACCACTGGCCAATACGTGGTGCGCAAAGGCGACACCCTGTTCTCGATTGCCTTTCGTTATGGCTGGGACTACAAGGCGCTGGCCGCCCGTAACAACATTCCTGTGCCGTATACGATCCATCCGGGGCAGACCATTCGTTTCGATGGTCGCTCAGGTTCTGCACCTACGGCAGTTGTGACAAAGTCGGGATCTTCGCCATCGTCCTCGAGCAAGACCACCATCATTACCCGGCCTGCAGGCAGCGCCGCGCCTACGGTTGCGAGCAAGCCGGCACCCGCGCCGTTGCCACCCGCCGGGCCTGCGCCGACCGGTTGGGGATGGCCTTCAAACGGAGTGTTGATTGGAAAATTCTCTTCAAACGGTAGTTTGAATAAAGGCATTGATATCGCCGGGGATTTGGGACAGCCTGTTTTAGCTGCGTCTGATGGGACAGTGGTGTACGCCGGGAGTGGTTTGCGGGGCTACGGCGAGCTGGTCATCATCAAACACAGCGATACCTACGTCAGTGCCTACGGTCATAACCGCAGGTTGTTGGTTCGGGAGGGGCAGCAGGTCAAGGTCGGACAGACGATTGCCGAAATGGGGTCAACGGGCACAGACCGGGTGAAACTGCACTTTGAGATTCGCCGCCAAGGGAAGCCTGTAGATCCGCTGCAATTCCTGCCCCGTCGTTGATGTGTTGCACAGCCTGTTCCCTCACGTAGAAGGAACAGGCTCCAGCGTTGCCAAGGATAGAGGCGTCGCTTGAGCTTGAGGTCGAACTCACCAAAGGACTATAACAATGGCTCTCAGTAAAGAAGTGCCGGAGTTTGACATCGACGATGAGGTTCTCCTTATGGAGGCCGGTATCGATTTGGAAACGATGTCAGATAATGAAGGGGTATCACCACCTTCAGTTCGCACCAAATCCAAGAATGCTGCCGCGTTGAAGCAGCACAAGTACGTTGACTATACGCGGGCGCTCGACGCGACCCAGCTGTACCTCAATGAAATCGGCTTTTCCCCTCTGTTGACCCCCGAAGAAGAAGTCCATTTTGCGCGTCTGTCGCAAAAGGGCGATGCGGCTGGGCGTAAGCGCATGATTGAAAGCAACCTGCGCCTGGTGGTGAAAATCGCCCGACGCTACGTCAATCGTGGGCTGTCCCTGTTGGACCTGATCGAGGAGGGCAACCTGGGCTTGATCCGGGCTGTGGAGAAATTCGACCCTGAGCGGGGCTTCCGTTTCTCCACCTATGCCACCTGGTGGATTCGCCAGACCATCGAACGGGCGATCATGAATCAGACCCGCACGATCCGGTTGCCGATCCATGTGGTCAAGGAGCTCAACGTCTACCTGCGGGCGGCGCGTGAGCTGACGCAAAAACTCGATCATGAACCTTCGCCTGAAGAGATCGCCAACCTGCTGGAAAAACCGGTAGGGGAGGTCAAGCGCATGCTCGGCCTTAACGAGCGTGTCTCTTCGGTCGATGTCTCGCTGGGGCCGGACTCGGATAAGACCCTGCTGGACACCCTGACCGATGATCGTCCGACGGACCCTTGCGAGCTGTTGCAGGACGATGATCTTTCCCAAAGTATTGACCAGTGGCTCTCAGAGCTCACGGACAAGCAGCGTGAAGTGGTGATTCGCCGCTTCGGCCTGCGCGGTCATGAGAGCAGCACCCTGGAGGATGTAGGTCTGGAGATTGGTCTGACCCGTGAGCGGGTGCGGCAGATCCAGGTAGAGGGCCTCAAGCGCTTGCGCGAGATCCTGGAGAAGAATGGCTTGTCGAGTGAGTCGTTGTTCCAATAACGATTGGTAGGGCAGCGATGACAAAACGCCCGATGCATGTGAATGCATCGGGCGTTTTGCTGTGCCCTGATCGTTCCCACGCAGAGCGCGGGAACGATCAGGCATAAAAAAACCCCGCTTTTAAGGGCGGGGTTTTTTCGACTAAGTCAGTACAAGTTAGATAACTTGAACTTCTTCAGCTTGCATGCCTTTCTGACCGCGGGTAGCGATGAAAGAAACCTGTTGGCCTTCTTTCAGGCTTTTGAAGCCGTCGGATTGGATAGCTTTGAAGTGAACGAACAGGTCGTCACCGGATTGTGGAGTGATGAAGCCGAAGCCTTTTTCATCGTTGAACCACTTAACGGTACCAGTTTGGCGATTAGACATGGTGTATCTCCTTGGACAAAGTTAACTGCGACTCAGGAAAAGCCCTGGCCGAGACTGAGTGCAAAGAGCAGGAAAAATTCTTGGAGATGGTTGGATCGAAATTCAACATATCGTGTAGAGATTCTCAGTGACACAAGCAGCACAGTGGCGCCACCTTAACCCTTTTTCCGGAACGTGCCAATGGTATTTCCGAAGGTTTCTCTATTTTCGTGACTGGCGGTGGTATTTACAGTCATTGGCGCCTGCCGTCCGGGTCCCGGCCACGCTCGCTATGGCTTATAACTGGCCGTGCATTGATCAAGAAAACCCGTACGGCCTTTGAACCCCAACGCCGGCCCCGGTAAGATGGCCCACAGATTTTTTTCGCCTCGCTATTCAGGACACCGCCATGAGCATCAAATCGGACAAGTGGATTCGCCGCATGGCGCAGGAACACGGCATGATCGAGCCGTTCGTCGAACGTCAGATTCGTGGCGAAGGCGACGAGCGCGTGATTTCGTACGGTGTTTCCAGCTATGGCTACGACGTGCGTTGCGCCGATGAATTCAAGGTGTTCACCAACATCAATTCGGCGATCGTCGATCCAAAGAACTTCGACGAAAAGAGCTTCGTCGACGTCAAGAGCGACGTGTGCATCATCCCGCCCAACTCTTTCGCCCTGGCGCGCACCGTGGAATTCTTCCGTATTCCGCGCGACGTGTTGACCATCTGCCTGGGTAAAAGCACCTATGCCCGCTGCGGCATTATCGTCAACGTCACACCGCTCGAGCCGGAGTGGGAAGGCCACGTGACCCTGGAATTCTCCAACACTACCACCTTGCCGGCGAAAATCTACGCCAACGAAGGCGTGGCACAGATGCTGTTCCTGCAGTCCGATGAGGCTTGTGAAGTGTCTTACAAGGACCGTGCGGGCAAGTATCAGGGCCAACGCGGCGTCACTCTCCCACGCGCTTGATCGAAAGCGCCTTCGGGTAAAGGGAATTTGTCTGCAGAAAGTGACTCTATCTAGGTGTACTGCTTCGGCGCGTGTGAAACGCGCCGGGCCATACTTGAGGAGTACCTTATGAAGATCGACCCGCGAATCAGCGCAGAACTCGCCCGGCTTGAACCCAACCAGATTGGTGTTCTGGCCTGGTCCTTGATGGCCAACCCCGCGCACGCGGGGGGCATCCCTGGTCAACCCGAACCTGATTACCCACAGCCTACCGAACCGGGTGAGCCGACCTTACCGGACGAGCCGCCACCCGCGCCCGTTGCCTGATCCCTGAGCAGGCCTTATCGATCATTGAATCGGCCAGACCTGGTGATCGCCGATCACATAGATTCGGCGGTCTGGGGCCTGCTCCACGGCATAGCCCCCTGTAAACGCGCCAAAGGCTGGCAGCAGGCTTACCCGCCCGCCGACCTGGAAGCACGGCAGGCGTAGCCGTTGGCGCCCTTTACCGCGCAGGTGGTACACAGGATGCACATGCCCCGCCAGTACATGATGGCTGGCATGGGCGTCGGGCTCATGTTGCAAGGCGAAAGGGCCCATCAGCAGAGGCTCCGCGACCACGTCGATGCGCAAGTCCAGTGGTGGGTCGCCGGCACGTTTGTCGTGATTGCCGCGAATCAAGATCAAGGCCAGTGTGCGATTGCGCTCACGCCAGGCCCGGATTGCGTTCAGGGTGCCGCTGGCGTGAGAGCCGGGGCCGTGCAGGAAATCGCCGAGAAAGATCAACTGTTCGCAGGGTAGGGCCGATAACAGCCTGTCCAGGCCTTCCAGGTTGGCCGTAGTAGTGCCCTGTGGCACCGGCTGCCCCAGGCTGCGATAGGCCGACGCCTTGCCAAAATGCGCGTCGGCGATCAGCAAACATTTACGCGCGGGCCAGTACACAGCTTTCTGCGGCAATAGCCATAGCTCTTCACCTTCCAGTGTCAGTGGGTAATGCATCAGCCTTGCCCTTTGTCGGCGACTTTTTCCAGGTCCTTGACCATCCGCGCGATGCGCTCCGAGAGTTTTTCCGAGCTCATGCTTTCGCGCATCCGTTCTACCAGCAGCGGAAAGGCCAGGGGCGTGGGCCGCTGGATCCTGTGCAGGTCCAGCTTCAGCGTCGACAGATGATTCAGCGTCTGTTCCAGCCGGCGAATATCCAGCTCGTCCCGCAGAACTTCTTCTCCTGCCTGGGCCAGCAGCAGATTTTGTGGGTCATATTGCTTGAACACTTCAAAGAACAAACCACTGGAAGCCTGCACTTGTCGCGTGCTTTTTGGCGCGCCGGGATACCCGGCAAATACCAGCCCGGCGATTCGCGCAATCTCGCGAAAGCGGCGCAGGGCCAGTTCGCCGGCATTGAGGCTGGCGACCACATCCGCCAGCAGGCCTTGGGGGCTCAGCAACCTTGTATTCAACAACTGGGGCCACTGCACCTCGGTGGCGCTCAAGAGCTCCAGGCCATAATCATTCACCGCAATCGAAAAGGTCAGCGGCTGCTGCTGGCTGACCCGCCATGCCAGCAAACTGGCTAGGCCCAGGTGTACCTGGCGGCCAGCGAATGGGTACAGAAACAGGTGCCAGCCCTCTCGCGACCGCAGGGTTTCAGCCAGCAAATGCTCGCGGGTCGGCAGCCCGGACCAGCGCAGTTGGGTATGCAGCAACGGTTGCACCGCCTTCATCTCTGGGCCGTCGAAGTGCCCATGCGCGGCGGCATCAAAACGCTCGACCACCGCCTGGGCCAGTTCGTTGGAAAGGGGCATGCGCCCGCCATTCCAGCGTGGCACGGCGGCTTTTTTCGCGTTGCTGCGGCGTACGTAAGCGGTCATGTTTTCCACGCGCACCAATTCCAGCAACCGCCCCGCGAACAAAAACCCATCCCCCGGCTTGAGCCTTGCAATAAAGCCTTCCTCGACACTGCCCAGGTTCTTGCCGCCGCCGCCTTTGCTCCAGAACTTGAGCTGGATGCTGGCGTCACTGACGATGGTGCCCACGCTCATGCGGTGGCGGCGTGCCAGGCGGGCATCCGGAACGCGCCAGATGCCGTGCTCATCGGGCTCCACCCGGCGGTAATCCGGATAAGCGGTGAGTGACAGGCCACCATGGCGCACAAACCCCAGGGCCCAGGCCCAGTCCGCTTCGGTGAGGTCGCGATAGGCCCAGGCGCCGCGCACTTCGTCCAACAGTGCCGCCGGAGTAAACCCGCCACCCAAGGCCATGCTGACCAAGTGTTGGACCAGCACATCCAGCGGCTTGTACGGTGATTCCCGCGCTTCGATGCGCCGTTGGGCGATCGCATCCTGGGCGGCTGCGGCTTCCACCAGCTCCAGGCTGTGGGTGGGCACCAGCGTTACCCGTGAGGGCCGCCCTGGCGCGTGGCCGGAGCGCCCGGCGCGTTGCATCAGCCGCGCTACGCCCTTGGCGGAGCCGATTTGCAGCACCCGTTCCACCGGCAGGAAGTCAACGCCCAGGTCGAGGCTGGAAGTGCACACCACTGCCTTGAGCTGTCCATCTTTCAACGCTCGCTCCACCCAGTCCCGGGTCTCTCGCGATAACGAACCGTGGTGCAGGGCAATCAAGCCGGCCCAGTCCGGACGAGCGCCCAGAATCGCCTGGTACCAGATCTCGGATTGCGCGCGGGTGTTGGTAAATACCAGGCAACTGCTGCTGGCCTCTACCTCGGCGACCACTTGCGGCAACATCTTCAAGCCGATATGCCCGGCCCAGGGAAAGCGCTCGGTGACGGGCGGCAGCAAGGTGTCGACCTTCAGTGCCTTGGCCGTTTGCCCCTGTACATTGATGCCGCCGCCCTGTGGGACCAGTACTTCCAAGGCGTGGGCCTGATTACCCAGCGTCGCGGAAATACCCCACACCATCAACTCAGGATGCCAGCGCCGCAAGCGTGCCAGTGCCAGTTGCAACTGCACGCCACGCTTATTGCCGATCAGTTCGTGCCATTCATCCACGATGACCATGCGCAGGTGCGCCAGGCTGGTTTCACTGTCGGCACGGGCCAGCATCAGGGTCAGGCTTTCCGGGGTGGTGACCAGGGCGGTGGGCTGGCGGCGGGTCTGGCGTGCGCGTTCGCTGCTGCTGGTATCGCCGGTGCGCAGGCCCACGCTCCAGGGAATGTGCAGGGCCTCCAGCGGTGCTTGCAGGGCGCGTGCGGAGTCGGCGGCCAGGGCGCGCATCGGCGTGATCCACAGGACGGTCAGCGGCTGGGCAGGCGGTTTGCGCTTGCTTGTAGCGGGCGGGCGGGTAATGGCGAAACGGTTGAGTGCGGCAAACCACAAGGCATAGGTTTTACCCGCCCCCGTGCTGGCATGCAGTAACCCCGACTGGCCGGCCTTGACCGCGGCCCATACCTCTTTCTGAAAGGCGAATGGCTTCCAGCCTTGGGTGGCAAACCATTGCTTGGCGAAGTCGTGGGTTTTTGCCATGCGGCAGCGGACGCTCTGGAGGGGTTAGTTCAAAGACCCCTGAGGCAGCGCCGACGTTCAACTGCCTAATGCCATTCAGTCAAGCAGAAGCGCTGCCCTGTGGCGAGGGAGCTTGCTCCCGCTGGACTGCGTAGCAGTCTCCGTCTTTTTGAACAAAGAGCGGGGCCGCTTCGCGCCCTAGCGGGAGCAAGCTCCCTCGCCACAGCAAGCTCGCGCCTACTTCAAATTGCCACTCAGAAACTGCTGCAGGCGTTCGCTTTTCGGATTGCCCAGCACATCCTCCGGCAAGCCCTGCTCCTCCACCAGACCCTGGTGCAGGAACAGCACCTGGCTTGAAACCTTGCGCGCAAAGCTCATCTCGTGGGTCACCATGATCATGGTGCGGCCTTCCTCGGCCAGGCCCTGGATCACCTTTAACACTTCGCCCACCAACTCCGGGTCCAGCGCCGACGTGGGTTCATCGAACAGCATCACCTCCGGCTCCATGGCCAGGGCGCGGGCGATGGCGACACGCTGCTGCTGGCCGCCGGAGAGGAATGCCGGGTATTGATCAGCCACCCGCGCCGGCAGCCCGACTTTGTCCAGGTAGCGGCGGGCACGGTCTTCGGCGTCCTTCTTGCTGCAACCCAGCACGCGGCGGGGGGCCATGGTGATGTTTTCCAGCACGCTCATGTGGCTCCACAAGTTGAAGTGCTGGAACACCATCGCCAGCCGTGTGCGCAAGCGTTGCAGCTCGGCGTCGTCAGCCACCCTCATGCCCTGGCGATCGCTAACCATGCGGATCGCTTGGCCGTCCAGGGTCATGGCGCCATCGTTGGGGGTTTCCAAAAAGTTGATACAGCGCAGGAAGGTACTCTTGCCTGAGCCACTGGCGCCGATCAGGCTGATCACATCACCGGTCTTGGCCTTGAGCGACACACCTTTGAGCACTTGATTGTCGCCATAGCTTTTGTGCAGGCCTTCAACGGTCAGTTTGTACATGGGGCATGCATCCTCAAGGCGAAAGTAGATAACCGCTGCGGTAGGCCTGTGTGCCGGCGACATGGCAGATCACCATGCCGGCCGTGGCCATGCGGCGTAGCGAACGGGCGTAAAGCAGCCCGGCGTGCTGGCAGTGCACAGGCGTTACGCGGTCTGTAATGGGGTCGATGATGTCGGCGACCCATTGCCCGGCCTCCAGGTATTGGCCTGGCAGGGCGTTGAATACCAGCAAGCCACCCACCGCCGTGGTCACCGGCTCCACCGCCGCCAACGGCGTAGCCGGGTAGGCCAGGGCAGGCAAGGGGGCTGCATTGCCGCGAATGGCGCCGAAGTGGATCAAATAATCAATGATGGCCTGGCAGTCCAGCGCGGCGAGGCCGTGGTTGACATCGCCCTGGCCACGCAGCTCGACGGTCACCGACAAGCTGCCCATGGGGATCGGGTAGCGTTCGCCGAAGCGTTGCTGCAACTGCCACCACACCAGGGTGAGACACTCATCAAAAGACTGCCCGCCGGAATCGGTGGCCAACAGGTTGGCCTGCGAACCCAGGTAGCGCGCCAACGGTTCTACCTGTGGCCAGGCTTCGGGCGTGGTGTACAGGTGGGCCACGGCTTCGAAGTCGCAATGCAGGTCCAGCACCACGTCGGCATCACAGGCCAGGCGTTGCAGCACCAGGCGTTGGGAGTGCAACTGGGTCTGGGCGGTGTGCGCGGCCAGGGCGTGGGACAGTGCGCTGCGGATCAATTGGGCATTGCGCTGGGGATCATCGCCCAGCAGGTCTTCGACCTGGTTACCGACGTCTTCGCTGAGATCGACGAACAGGCGATTGAAGTTCTGCCCGCTTTCCAGTTCGTAGCGGCCCAAGGGGATATCCATCAATACCTGTTCCAGGCCCACCGGGTTGGCGACGGGCACCAGCACGATTTCGCTACGCAAGCGCCCGGCCGTTTCAAGTTCTGCCAGGCGCGCCTTCAGATGCCAGGCCACCAGCATGCCCGGCAATTCATCGGCATGCAGGGAGGACTGGATGTACACCTTGCCTTCGGGCTGCTGCGGGCCGAAGTGAAAACTGTGGATCTGCCGCGCCGTGCCGGGCACCGGCGCGATCAAGTCATGTAGCTGATGGTGCATGCAAACTCCTTAGTGGCTCGGCCCGAGAAAGGCCAGCCAACGGCGTTCCGCCAGGCGGAACAGGCCGACCAGGGCAAAGGTCACCGTCAGATAGATCAGTGCGGCAATGCCAAATGACTGGAAGGTCATGAAGGTGGCGGAGTTGGCATCCCGGGCCACTTTGAGGATATCCGGGATCGTCGCGGTAAAGGCCACGGTGGTCGAGTGCAGCATCAGGATCACCTCGTTGCTGTAGTAGGGCAACGAGCGTCGCAACGCAGAAGGCATGATCACGTAGGCGTACAGCTTCCAGCCGCTTAGGCCATAAGCCTTGGCCGCCTCGACTTCGCCGTGGGCCATGCTGCGGATCGCCCCGGCGAAAATCTCCGTGGTGTAGGCGCAAGTGTTGAGGGCGAAGGCGAGGAGGGTGCAGTTCATCGCATCGCGAAAGAACGCATCCAGCACCGGTTGTGCTCGTACAGCGGCAAGGCTGTAGATGCCGGTGTAGCAGATCAGCAGTTGGATATAGAGCGGCGTGCCACGAAACAGGTAGGTGTAGAACTGCACGGGCCAACGCACCAGGCGCTTGCGCGAAACGCGGGCGATGGACAGCGGGATCGACACCAGAAAGCCGATGACCAGTGAGGCGCTGAGCAGCCACAAGGTCATGGCCAGACCGGTGATGTGCTGGCCGTCGCTATAAAGAAAGGGGCGCCAGTATTCCTGCAATAGCTCGATCATCGCACGGCCTCCCGGGCGCCTGCGGAGTAGCGACGTTCAAGTCGGCGCAAGACAAAGTTGGACGCGCTGGTGATCAACAGGTAGATCAGCGCCGCCAGCACCAGGAAATAAAACAATTGATAGGTGCTCTTGCCAGCGTCCTGGGCGGCTTTTACCAAGTCTGCCAGGCCGATGATCGACACCAGTGCGGTGGCCTTGAGCATCACCATCCAGTTATTGCCGATGCCCGGCAGCGCAAAGCGCATCATCTGCGGGAAGGTCACATAGCGAAACCGCTGTCCGCGCTTGAGCCCGTAAGCGGTGGCGGCTTCGAGTTGGCCACGGGGCACGGCGAGGATCGCACCGCGAAAGGTTTCGGTGAAATACGCACCGTAGATAAAGCCCAGGGTGATCACCCCGGCGCTGAACGGGTCGATCTCGATGTATTCCCATTCCATAAAGTCGGTAAAGCCACTGAGCCAGGTTTGCAGGCTGTAGAAAATCAACAGCATCAGCACCAGGTCCGGTACCCCGCGAATCAGGGTGGTGTAGAGCTGGGCGGGGATACGCACAATGGCCAGGCTGGACAATTTGGCGCTGGCGCCGAGCAGGCCCAGCACTACGCTGACGGCCAGGGACAGCACCGACAACTTGATGGTCATCCAGGTGCCTTGCAGCAACAGCGGGCCGAAACCCTTCAGGCTGAATGCGCTCAGCCCGAGGGTTTGCAACAGATCTTCGAACATAAATCAGGACCTATGGCGATAAAAAAGCGCCCCACCCGAAGCAGGGCGCCCCAGGCATTATTTGCCGCTGTACAGGTTCAGATCGCCAAAGTGTTTCTTCTGGATAGTGGCGTAGGTGCCATCATCGTGTAACGCTTTGATACCTTTATCCAAAAGCGCCTTGAGTTCAGTGTTACCTTTTTTGATACCGATGGCGGTTTTTGACGGCAGCAGCGGGTCGTCGATAGCGGCGCTCACTTCATAGCCAGCACCGGCGGGCGACTTGAGAAAGCCCAGTTCGGCTTGCAGCATGTCCTGCACGGAAGCGTCGAGGCGCCCGGAGGTCAGGTCGGCGTACACCTGGTCCTGGTTGGCGTAAGCCTTGGTGGTCACCCCGGCTTTATCCAGTACGGCCTTGGCGTAGGCTTCCTGGATGGTGCCTTGCTCGTAGCCTACGGATTTGCCTTTGAGGGATTCTGGCGTCGAATACCCAGCGCCTTTCTTGAACACCAGCGAAGTCGGGCCGGAGAACAGCTCGGAAGAGAAGTCGATGGCCTTCTCGCGCACTGGAGTCACGGTCATCGACGAAATCACGCCATCGAACTTATTGGCTTTCAGGCCCGGGATCATGCCGTCGAAGTCACTTTCGACCCACTTGCACTTGACCTTCAGCTCCGCGCAGATCGCATTGCCCAGGTCGATATCGAAGCCCACCAGGCTACCGTCGGCGGCCTTGGATTCGAACGGTGCGTAGGAAGGGTCGACACCAAAACGCAATTCCTTGTATTCCTTGGCTGTAGCAACACCAGCAGCCATGCACAGAGCCAGTGCAGAAAGGGTCAGCAATGCTTTTTTCATTAGGTAATCCCTGGAAACCAAGATAAGCGCTTGTGGCGCGATTAGGACTGTTACTGAACGGTGTCAGACCCACCACAAGTAGCAATTTCTGCACCATAGTTCCGGATGGGCTTTTTAAACGGTGGGGTAAGGCAGTTCCAAGTGTAGGCGGTGCCCAAAAATGGGCATGGAATTTCCAGTGCACCATTCTGGAGCTGTCACTTATCAAGAAGGTGGGAGCTGGCTTGCCTGCGATAGCGGTGGGTCAGTTGTTACATGGGTGCTGACTCACCGCTATCGCAGGCAAGCCAGCTCCCACAAGGGGCTACATCAGGCTAGCAAGTCTTGTAGCGTGGCCAGGTTGTCCGCTTCCTCCACCGCCTTGTCCTGGCGCCAGCGCAGCATCCGCGGAAACCGCACCGCAATTCCGCTCTTGTGCCGCTTGGACAGAGCAATCCCTTCAAAACCCAGCTCAAACACCATGCTCGGCGTCACGCTGCTGACCGGGCCGAACTTCTCCACTGTGGTTTTGCGCACAATGGCGTCGACCTTGCGCATTTCCTCGTCGGTCAGCCCGGAATACGCCTTGGCGAACGGCACCAGAGTGCGCTCGCTGCCTGGCGGGCCGTCCCATACCGCGAAGGTGTAGTCGCTGTAGAGGCTGGCGCGCCGGCCATGGCCGCGCTGGGCGTAGATCAACACGGCGTCGACGCTGAAGGGGTCGACCTTCCACTTCCACCACAGGCCCATGTCCTTGGTGCGGCCCACGCCGTAGAGGCCGTTGCGATCCTTGAGCATCATGCCTTCCACGCCCAGGCTGCGAGAGGCTTCGCGCTGCTCGGCCAAGGCTGCCCAGGTCTTGCCTTCCAGCAAGGGCGAGGGCAATAACACCGGTTGGTTGCACGCAGCGATGACCTGTTCCAATTGGGTACGGCGTTCGGCTTGGGTGTGGTTGCGCCAGTCGTCGCCCTGATACTCCAGCAGGTCGTACGCGAGCACCGCCACTGGCGCATCCTCAAGGACTTTTTTACTCAAGGTTTTACGGCCAATGCGCTGTTGCAGCAGCGCGAAGGGTTGCACCGAGTCTTTCCACACCACGATTTCGCCATCAATCACCGTACCATCGGGCAGGCCACTGACCAGGCTGTGGAGTTCAGGGAAACGTTCAGTCAGCAACTCTTCCCCGCGAGACCAGACCCACAGGCGGCCCTCGCGCTTGACCAGTTGTGCGCGAATGCCATCAAACTTCCATTCCACCTGCCAATCGGCGGGTGAACCGAGCAGGGTGTCGAATTGCTCCACCGGTTGCGCCAGCCCGTGAGCCAGAAAAAACGGATAGGGTTGCCCGCCACGTTGCGCGTGCTCGTCGGATGATTCGGCGGCAATCAGCTTGAGGTAGCCTTCGGCTGTGGGACGGTTCGACAAATCGGTGTAGCCCACCAACCGCTGCGCCACGCGCTTGCTGTCGAGGTCGGCCATGGCAGCGAGGGCGCGGGTCACCAGCAGTTTGGATACGCCCACCCGAAAGCTGCCGGTGATCAACTTGATGCACACCATCAGGCTCGGTTGGTCCAGTTGCGCCCACAGCGCCGGCAGCCTGTCTGCAAGGTCCAAGGGTGGCAGACCGCGCAGGGGCAGCAGTTTTTCTTCCAGCCACACGGCCAGGCCGTCTTCGGATGTGTAGGTGGATTCTGGCAGGAGCAGTGAGATCGTCTCGGCCAGGTCACCTACGGACTGGTAGCTCTCTTCGAACAGCCAGGGTTCGATGCCGGCCGCTTCGGTGGCCATGTCCCGTAGCAGGCGCGTCGGCACCAGTTGCCGTGGCCTCCCGCCGCTGAGAAAGTACACCGCCCAGGCCGCATCGGCTGGCGGCGCCTGCAGGAAGTAGGCTTGCAGAGCCGCAAGCTTGGCATTGCTGGAAGTGGTGGCGTCGAGGTTGGCGTACAGCTCGGCGAAGGCTTTCATGCAGTAGCCTCTTCTTCGTCATCGCCGTATTCGGTGCTGAAGCCTTGGGCATCCAAGCCCTTTTCCCGCAGGTGACGCACCAACACACCGACCGAACCATGGGTGACCATTACCCGTTGTGCGCCGGTTTGTTCGATGGCCCACAACAAGCCGGGCCAATCGGCGTGGTCCGAGAGCACGAAGCCACGGTCCACACCGCGTCGCCGTCTGGTACCACGCAAGCGCATCCAGCCGCTGGCGAAGGCGTCGCTGTAGTCGCCAAAGCGGCGCATCCAGGTACTGCCTCCGGCGGAGGGCGGGGCGATGATCAAGGCTTGGCGCAGCAGTGGGTCGGTCTTTTTGAAGTCGCCGGCATACAGGGTCTCGGGGATGTAGATGCCCGCTTCGCGGTACACCCGGTTCAACGGCTCGACCGCGCCGTGGCTGAGGATCGGGCCGATGCTGGCGTCCAGCCCATGGAGAATGCGTTGGGCCTTGCCGAAGGAATAACAGAACAACACGCTGGCTTTGCCGCTGGCGATATTGGCCTTCCACCAGTCATTGATCCCGGCAAAAATCTGCGCCTGAGGCTGCCAGCGGTAAATCGGCAGCCCGAATGTGGATTCGGTGATAAAGGTGTGGCAACGCACCGGTTCGAAGGGTGCGCAGGTGCCATCGGGCTCGACCTTATAGTCGCCGGACGCCACCCAGACCTCGCCCTGGTATTCCAGGCGCACCTGGGCCGAGCCCAGAACATGCCCGGCTGGATGAAAACTCAAGGTCACGCCGTGATGCACCAACCGTTCGCCATAGGCCAGGGTTTGCAGGTTGATGTCCTGGCCCAGGCGCCAGCGCAGGATACCTTCGCCGGGGGCGGCGGCCAGGTAGTGTTGATTGCCGGTGCGGGCGTGATCGCCGTGGGCGTGGGTGATGACTGCACGTTCTACTGGGCGCCAGGGGTCGATGTAAAAATCACCGGCAGGGCAGTAGAGGCCTTCGGGGCGGGCGATGACAAGGTCCATGGGGGTGCCGGGGCGGTGGGCTTGTTAGTTATGAGGCGGGGCTGGGTGCAGAAGTTCTATCTGAATGCAGGTTGCAAAGGTGGGCTTGCCTTCGATGTTGGCCTAGAAGCCGACACCTATCTACCTGACACCTGACGATCCAACTGTGGGAGCTGGCTTGCCTGCGATGACGGCCTGACAGCCGAAGCTGTTATCCGTGTACATATCCATTTCTGCGGTAACGGCCACTTACGGTTCCGCTTTTACAGCGGGTCACTTTTGGAAAAGAGCTCCAAAAGTAACCAAAAGGGCTCTTGCCCCACCACTCGGCACCTCGCTTGGGCTCGGTGTGCCCGTAATCCGCCAGTGATTTGGGGGGCCGCCGCCACGCGCCATCCATGGCGCGGGGCGGCTAAACCGGCATCCCTGCCGGTTTACCCCCAAAATCCCTGTCGAATTCCGGCCAGCGTGGTTTGACGGGGCGCTTAAGATCAAAATCAAAAGCAGATCAAGAGCGACTCGCTTCGCATCGTGGTTACCGTCGGCTGCTATCGCAGCAAGCCACACAGCGTTATCCGGTTTCGTCAAGGAAGCCCGGTTACTTACCGGGCGTCAGGGTCAACCTTGTCTTGCCATACACCTTTTCAAAGTTCTGCGGCTGCATCGGAAAGCTCAGGTATTGCGCCTTCAACGACGGGTCGATGCCGCTGACATAGTTCGGGCTGGCCGGGTTGCCGGATTGGTCGATGCCGCCCTGGCCCATCATTGGTTCCGCCTGGCCGAAGTCGATGATCATGCGCAGCGCCGACACCTGGGTCGCGTTGAAGTCCTGGCCCCAGCTATAGGGCGCCGGGTTCAAGGTGTTGTGGTCGCCACCGCTGGCAAAGGGGCCGCGGAGGACCTGGCCGCTGGTGTTTTTCCATGTGGTGCTGTGCAGCTTGCCCCACTGCCAGGCCTTGTGATCGGCGCCCAGTTGGCTGTCGCCAGTAGTGATGGCGGCGGCCAGGGTGCGGGCCAGGATCGCGGGTTTGTCTTCTTTTTGCGGTGTACGCGTGTCATCCCAGAACGGGCTGTCTTCACGGCCCAGCAGATGGTCGGCGATGGCCGAGTAGGACAGGCTGGCGTTGCTGACGAAGGCTTTCCAACTGGCGCTGTTTTCCGGGCCGAGTTTGTCGAGGAAGATCTGCCGGGCGCTTTCCTGCAGGAACAATTCATAGATCGCCGCGTCAGCCGAGGTGGTCGCCAGCCGCCCATCGAAGGCCATCAGACGCTCCAGTGCTTCGCGGGCCTTGGCACGCTCCGCTGCCGGCAGGGCCTCGATGGCCTGCTTGAGGGGCTGGGCCATGCCGGGTGCCTGGAACATGCCCTTGAGCTTGGCGGCGAAGAGGGTGGTCTGGTCGTATTGCATGGCAATCAGGCTGCGGCTGTCATGCTTGCCGGCGTTGGCCAGTTGCGCCAGGCGCTCGTTGCGCTCCGGTGCATCCCAGGCGTTGGACAGTTGCATACCGTAGCCACGCGGCGCGGTGCGCTGGTTGGCGGTGCCGATCCAGCCTTGGGCCGGGTCCTGGTCGTACGGGTGCAGCATCGCGTCGGCGTAGCCGTCCCAGTCAAAGCGCGTGTCCCAGCCCGGCGATGGCAGCAGGCCTTCGCCTTCGCGGCGGTTGGGGAAGCGGCCGGTAACCTGCCAGCCGATGTTGCTGGCGTCGGCGAAGATCATGTTCAGGGCGATGGCGCGAATCTCGCGGGTAGCATCCGAGGCCTTGCCGGCGTTTTGTGCGCGGGACAGGTCGAAGAACGCATCCAGGCTCTTGTCGTCCTTGAAGTCGGCGGTTTGCAAAGCCAGGCCTAGACCGCTGGTGAGCGCCTGGCTGCTGTTGAGCAGGGCGCCGTGGCGGGTTTCGTACACCACTTCGCGAATCGAGCGCTGGCCCTTGATGAAGAAGGTTTCGTTGCGCACGCCGGCCGGCAGCCATTTGCCGTTGTTCTCGTAGTAAAGCGCGTTGCCCTGGCGTTTGACCTTCTCGAGGAACAGGTCCTGGGTGTCGCCCTTGACCGCGCTCATGCTCCACGCGACCTTGCCGTTGAAACCCGACAGCAGGGTCGGCAGGCCGGCAATCGAAGCACCGACAGCCTGGTATTTGGGCGCACGAATCTGCACGTAGTTCCACGGCGACGGTGCTTGTGGCTGCGCGGCGATGTCGTTGGCCAGCAGGCTCTTGCCGCTGCGGCTGCGTTGCGGGCCAATGGCCCAGTTGCTTGAGGTGGTGACGCCCAGGGCATTAAGGCTGCGCAATTGCTGGCCCACCGTCTCTAGCCCGGCGAGGCCGGTGATCTGGCTCAGGTTGACGCCTTTGAGTTTGTCGGCTTCGGCCAGCGGGACGGGTTCGTCCGGTGCGCTTGGGGTGAGCCAGGCGAGTTTGTCGACGCCGACCTTTTGCGCCAGCACCAGGGCCGAAAGCTCCTCCTGCAAGTTGCTCGACTGGCTGAAATTGAGCAGGCAGAACAGCAGCGCCGAATCTTCCGGCTTCCAGTACTCGGGCTTGTAGCCGCTCTGGGCCAGGTCCGTCGGCAACTTGTCGCGATAACGGAACAGGTAGGCGTTGACGCCTCGGGCATACACTTCAAAGAAGCGTTTGAGGCGCGGCGACGAGGCGTTGTACAACTCGCCAGCGCTTTTCTTGAGGTTGACCGCCCGCATGAAGCGGTCGACATCCAGCACTTGCGGGCCCGACATTTCCGCCAGACGGCCCTGGGCCAGCAGGCGCAGGGTGACCATCTGGGTGATGCGGTCGCTGGCGTGCACGTAACCGAGGCTGAACAGTGCGTCGTGGAAGGTGTTGCTTTCGATCAGCGGCATGCCTTGGGCATTGCGGCGCACCGACACATTCTTTGCCAGGCCCTTGATTGGCTGCACGCCAGCAACGGGCGGCAGGGTGTCCTGGGTGTTCTGGAGCTGGCAACCGGCCAGGCCCAAGGCACTGACCACTGCCGCGGCAACGCCGAACCGGGGAAGAAAATGTAAGAGGGCTGGCGAGGCCATGGCAAAGCTCCTGCGGGGGGTAGCGTCAGTAAAGGCGCTACGTTAGTGAGCGCGGCGAAACGACGCAAGCGGGAGTTTTGGGTTTAGCATTAGAACTTGAGTCAGGCGCAGACCTGTGTGGGAGCGGGCTTGCTCGCAAAAACAGTGTATCAGTCAGTGTCTGTATCAACTGACGGAACGCGTCCGCGAGCAAGCCCGCTGCCACATTTGATCGCCTGCAACCTTGGATCAAGGCTGGGGCGGGGGGCCGCCGGCATTTTGATCTTCAGTACGGTTTAAGCGCCGTGGCACTTCTTGAATTTTTTCTCGCTGCCGCACGGGCAAGGATCGTTGCGACCGACGTCCTTCAACGCATTGCGCACCGGCTCTTGATGAGCGTGGCCGCAGTTCGGGCCGTGGACATGGCCGTGGTCGTGATCATGGTGGTCGTGATCGTGGTTGCAGTCAGGACCATGGACATGAGGTTGCTGTGTCATCGATGTTGCTCCGGAATAAAATCGCCGGGGATTATCTCGCCATTGTGTGCCACCTGCACGTCATTACCGATGAATAATCCGGTTTTCAGTTCGCCTTCCAGGCGATAAGGCACGGGCTCGTCGGGATTTTTCAACATCTGCACCACCTCGCGCACCTGCGGCCAGAGGTTGGTGCGCACCGAGACCTTGAAGAATTTATGACTGCGTGGCGGTACGGTCAGCCACTCGTTGGACTCGCCTTCGGTCAATACCAGGTTGCCCAGGCTGACCTTGTAGACCAGGCCGCGCACGGTCAGGTCGGCGTCGTCGCGGTTGTCCACGCGAAAGTACAGCTTGAATTTCTGTTCCAGCAGCTTGGCCCGTACCACTTCGACCTTGACCAGGGAAACGTGGGGTGGCGGCGCGTCGTCTTCGAACCAGGACGCGCAGCCGGTCAGGCCCAGGGTCAACGCCAGTATCAAGCTATACATCCGAAGCATGGCGTTATCCCCGTCGAGTCATTAGAAGTAGCTGGAACAGCACTTCTTGAATTTCTGCCCACTGCCACACAAACAGGCATCGTTACGTCCGGCCTTCACTTCTACCGTAGGGTCGATGAAGTACCAGCGCCCTTCATTCTGTACGAAAGAAGACTGCTCGCGGTGACTATGTTCACCGGTAGCGTCATGCCAGCGCGCGGTAAAGGTGACAAAGGCGTGTTCCGGCTGGCCGCCGAACACCTCGGAGCTTTCAACCTCCAGCCCCAGCCAGGTGCTCTGGGCACTCCAGGCGGCAATGGCGTCGCGGTCCAGGCCGGCCTGTTGCGCAGGCAGCGTAGTGGCGACCAGGTAATCGACCAGGCCCAGCACATAGGCGCTGTAGCGCGAACGCATCAACGCGCTGGCACAGGGGGCCGGGTGACCGGCGTGATAATGGCCGCAGCAGGCATCCAGCAGATTGCCGCTGCCACACGGGCAAATGGATGTACTCATCGGGTTACCACCAATACTTTCCGAAGTTTTCCGGGTTGGCCCAGAAGCGGGCGTTGAGCCAGTCCGGCACCTGTTTATAGTCAAGCAGATCATAGGTAAACAGCGTGAGTACCTGATCATCGCGTTGGAAGCGTTCACCGGCTTGCAGGGCCAGGGAGAAAAAGTCGGTGTCCTTCCAGTCGCAGGCACTCAGGTCGACCAGCACCGCAATGCGGCTGGCGTTGAGGTTACGAATGCCACCGAGCAAGGTCAGGCCTTGGGGTTTGGGCAGGTGCTCCAGGCAGTCGACCACCAGCGCGAGGTCAAAACGCTGCACCGCGAGGTCTTCCGACAACGGCCCTGGCGCGGCATACAACACCTCGGTGTCCGGGTGCGCAGCTTTGAAGGCATCCAGCGCCGGAAATTGGCTGGCGCCCACTAACAACAGGCGTTTTGGCCTGTGAAGGTCCAGCAGGGCCGCCAAGGCGTGTTGGGGCGTACGGGCAGAAATTCCAGCGGTCATTGCAGATCCTCGCATCAAGACCGTAGAGACTAGCGCGGCTAGGCGCGTGGGCCTAGAGCGCGACGGTCGATACCCACCGAGGCAGAACTGAAGTTTTTTGATCCTTCACTGGCAAATCGCCGGTAGAAGTCGTTACTGTGCGCTCAAAGAAAAATTTGAAAACACTCAGGAGCCCCATGATGCGTAAGGTTTTTCTGCTGGCCCTGTTGGTCAGCCCCGTTGCCCTGGCCCAGAGCGTCAGTGTCGAAACCAATTCCTTGATGCGCCTGCCCAGCAGCACCAGCGTGTTGCAGCTTGAACGCCTGGACGTAGCGGACTACGGCACCTTGCTGATTCCGGCCACTATCAGCCAGGTCACGGTGGATGAGCTGCACTTGGGGCGCGACGCACGCATCACCATTGTGCCCGGCAATACCGCCTTGCAAATGCAAGTGCGCGAGGCGCAGTTGGAGCACGGTAGCCAGATCACCTCACGGGGCGCCCCCGGCACCCACGAAAAACCCGCCAAAGCTGGGCGTGACCTGACCTTGCGCATTAACTCGCTGACTGCCCAAGCGCTGTCGGTGGATGCCCGTGGCGGCGCTGGCGCCCAAGGATATGCGGGCCTGGACGGTGCCAACGGCGTGGACCCGGGTTGCACCTGGGGCTCAGCCGGGCGCGGCTTTAATGGCGATAACGGCGGCGATGGCCGGCCAGGGGCGGCGGGCGCCCAGGTACGCCTGGAGTTGCCGCAGGCGTTCCCGGCTGAACAGATCAAGGTCTGGGTCGATGGCGGGCCGGGCGGCCTGGCTGGGGTGGCGGGTAAACCCGGCAAGGGCGGGCAATCCAAGGGCTGCCTGGTGTACCGCGCGGACGGCGGCGAAAAGGGCCGGCCAGGGTTGGAAGGGCAACCGGGGCCGGCTGGGCCTGCGGGGTCTGTGACTATCCAGCGGCTCTGAGTCGCCTGGCCTGACGCTATTGCGGGCAAGCCCGGCTCCCACATTTGGAATGCATTCCAGTGTGGGAGCCGGGCTTGCCCGCGATAGCGGTGTAAGGCTCGCCTCAGAACATCGGCCGAGCCGAAGCCACCGCCACCACCACCAACCCCACGATCAAATTAATCCCCACCAACCTGCGAATCTGCCCCAGCGCAGCCGCGCCCGCCGGCCAATCCTCAGCCGCCACCGCGGCCTTCAGCTCCGGGAACTTCAACGCCTGGATGCGGATAAACAACGCCGTCATCACCAGATACAACCCCATCATCACCTGTACATAACGCGGCGCGGTCTCAAAACCACTGAAACGCAGTTGCAGCAAACCAATGCCGCTGATCGGCAAAAGCACCACCGCCACCCATACCCATACAAAAAAACGTTGAAACACATTTGCCCATAGCTTGAGCCGGGCAGGGCCCTCAAGCGCCGCCATGGCGGCGGGGCGCAGGATCATCCAGGCGAAAAACATGCCGCCGACCCAGATCAATGCGGCCAGTACATGCAGGGTATAAGCGAGGCTAAACGCGGTCATTGTGGTACTCCGTTCTGCGCGGGATTAATTAGCGGGGTATGATAGCGGCCGATCCGAACCACTGAAAATTTATCCAGCGTTTTTTGCGCCCGACTATCCATGATCAGCACTGAACTCAAAACCACGATCCAGGGCGCCTATTCGCGTTTTCTCGAAGCCAAGAGCTTGAAACCGCGCTACGGCCAACGCCTGATGATCGCCGAAGTGGCAAAAGTCCTCGGGGATATCGACACCGACGACGAAGGCCGCCGCGAGGGTGAGCCTGCGGTAGTGGCCGTCGAGGCCGGTACCGGTACCGGCAAGACCGTGGCCTACAGCCTGGCTGCGATCCCTACGGCCAAGGCTGCTGGCAAGCGCCTGGTGATCGCCACCGCTACCGTCGCGCTGCAAGAGCAGATCGTCTACAAAGACTTGCCCGACCTGATGCGCAACAGCGGCTTGAGCTTTACCTTCGCCCTGGCCAAGGGCCGTGGCCGCTACATGTGCCTGTCCAAGCTCGACGTATTGCTGCAGGAAGGCCACGCCCAAACCGCCACCGCCTCCTTGTTCGAAGAAGAAGGCTTCAAGATCGAGGTGGATGAGGCCAGCCAGAAGCTGTTTACCAGCATGATCGAGAAGCTGGCCGGCAACAAATGGGACGGCGACCGCGACAGCTGGCCCACTGCCCTAGAAGACTCCGACTGGGCGCGCCTGACCACCGACCATAGCCAATGCACCAACCGCCATTGCCCCAACTTCGGCCAGTGCGCGTTCTACAAGGCGCGCGAAGGCATGGGCAAAGTGGACGTCATCGTCACCAACCACGACATGGTATTGGCTGACCTCGCCCTGGGCGGCGGTGCGGTACTGCCCGACCCCCGCGACACCCTCTATGTGTTCGACGAAGGCCACCACCTGCCAGACAAGGCCATTGGCCATTTCGCCCACTACACCCGTTTGCGTTCCACGGCCGACTGGCTGGAAACCACTGCCAAGAATCTCACCAAGTTGCTGGCCCAGCACCCGTTACCCGGCGACCTGGGCAAGTTGATCGAGCAAGTGCCGGAGCTGGCGCGCGAGATCAAGACCCAGCAGCAATTCATGTTCAGCGCCTGCGAGCAGGTGGCGGACTTCAAGCCCGGTGAAGACGTCGAAGGCCGAGAGCGCCCGCGCCACCGTTTTGTCGGCGGGATGATTCCCGAGCACATGCGCGAAATGGGCATCGAGCTGAAGAAAGGCTTTTCACGCCTGACCGACCTGTTCACCCGCCTGACGGATTTGCTCAAGGAAGGCATGGATGGCGAGGTCAATATCGGCATCGCCAGCAACCAGGCCGAAGAGTGGTATCCCTTGTTCGGCAGTTTGCTGTCTCGTTCCCAAGGCAATTGGGAGCTGTGGACCGCCTTTACCGTCGAAGACCCGGAAGACAACCCGCCCATGGCCCGCTGGCTGACGTTGTCGGAAAGCGGTGCGTTGTTCGATATCGAGGTCAACGCCAGCCCGATCCTCGCCGCTGAAATGCTGCGCCGCAACCTGTGGAACGTCGCCTACGGCTGCCTGGTAACCTCGGCCACGCTGACGGCCCTGGGCACCTTTGACCGCTTCCGCATGCGCGCCGGCCTGCCGAAAAAAGCCGTCACCGCCGTGGTGCCCAGCCCGTTTCATCACGCTGACGCCGGCGTGCTGCGGGTGCCAGACCTCAAGGCCGACCCACGGGACGCGGCGGCGCACACGGCGGCGATCATTCGCGATTTGCCGTCTCTGGTGGAAGGCTCCCGCGGCACCCTGGTGCTGTTCTCGTCGCGCAAACAGATGCAGGACGTGTTCGACGGCCTCGACCGCGACTGGCGCAAGCAGGTGTTTATCCAGGGCAACCTGTCCAAGCAGGAAACCCTGAACAAGCACAAGGCGCGGGTCGACGGTGGGGATTCCAGCGTGTTGTTTGGCCTGGCCAGCTTTGCCGAAGGCGTGGACTTGCCCGGTGCCTACTGCGAACACGTGGTGATAGCCAAGATCCCATTCTCGGTGCCGGATGACCCGGTCGAGGCCGCACTGGCCGAATGGATCGAAGCCCGGGGCGGCAACCCGTTCATGGAAATTTCGGTGCCGGATGCTTCACTGAAGCTGGTGCAGGCCTGCGGGCGTCTGCTGCGTACCGAAGAAGACCGCGGCACCATCACCTTGCTCGACCGTCGCCTGGTTACCCAGCGCTATGGCAAGGCGATCCTCAATGCCTTGCCGCCGTTCAGGCGCGAAATTTCTTAAGCCACCGTGGGCGGATTCGCCCACTCTGTGGTCTATCTCATCACTATCATCAGGCCAGTCATCGGCCGTTTGGGAGAACCTTGTTCGTATGATCCGCACGCTGCCCGCTCTTTTTGCCCTGCTGTTCGCTGCGCCTTTGATGGCGGCGCCCGAGGGGCAACAAACGCTGTTCAACTTCGTCCGGCCTGCCGATGTGGTCAAGGTGGCGACCCAGGACGCCAGCCTGCCGCAATACAACGCCGAACAAACCCCCGAAGGCGAGGTGCTGCGCCGCATCACCTTCAACCCAGCGGCCGAGCCGAGCCTGGTGCTCAGCCCGCAGACGGGGACGTGGGATTGGTCGCAATCGAGCGCCATGAGCCTGCGTATCCAGAGCGCAATGAACTGGGCGCTGACCCTTTACGTCAAGGTGCAGAGCGCCGACGGCAAGACGCTCGTCAGCCGCATCGACCTGCCGGCCGGCCCGGCCCAGACGTTGCTCGTCCCGCTGCAAGCCAACGCTCCCCTGAGCCAGGGCATGAAGGCCGGCCCGCCGATGCCGATGACGGTGGATGGCCAACGGGTATTGCTGGCCGCCAGCGCCGGCGAAATCGACCGCAGCCAGGTGGTCTCGGTGACCCTGTCGATGCTCAAGCCCAATGCCGCCCAAAGTATCCTGCTGGAGCGCTTTGGCGTGCAGGACAGCGAGCCAGTATTGAAGGCTGCCTACACTGAACTAGTGGATGCCTATGGCCAATCCAACCGCGCGCGCTGGCCGGAGAAGGTCAGCAACGACGAGCAACTCAAGGCATCGGCCGCCAAAGAACAACAGCAGCTCAAGACCTGGCTGGCCGAGCGGGACAAGTCCTCCCTGGATCAATACGGTGGCTGGAAGAAGGGCCCGGCCTTCGACGCCAGCGGCTTTTTCCGCACCCAGAAGCGCGACGGCCGCTGGTACCTGGTGACGCCGGACGGGCATCCGTTCTACTCCCTGGGTGTGAACACCGTGGCGCCGGACAACAGCCAGACCTACGTGGCGGGGCGCGAGTGGATGTTCGCGGCGCTGCCCAAGGCCGGCGAACCCTTTGACAAGTACTACGGCAGCGACGACAGCCGCACCGGCAACGGCGCCGGCGAAGGTCGCGGCTTTGGCTCGGGGCGTTGGTACGATTTCTACGGCGCCAACCTGCAACGCACTTACGGCGGTGACGCGTTGGACCAGCCACGCTGGGTGACCCATACCCTCGATCGCCTGCAAGCCTGGGGCTTTAACACCGTCGGCAACTGGAGCGATCCGGACCTGGCCACTGCCGACCGCGTGCCGTACACCTTGCCGCTGTCGATTGTCGGTGACTATGCCAGCATCAGTACCGGCACCGACTGGTGGGGCGGTATGCCCGACCCGTTCGACCCGCGTTTTGCCATGGCCACCGAACGCGCCGTGGCCATCGCGGCCCGCGATCATCGTGACGACCCGTGGTTGATCGGTTTTTTTGCCGACAACGAATTGGCCTGGGCCGGCCCCGGCGAGGATGCAAAATCCCGTTACGCCCTGGCCTACGGCACCCTGCGCATGACCACCGACGTGCCGGCCAAGCGCGCCTTCCTCAAGCAACTGCGCGATAAATACCGCAATGAAGAGGGCCTTTCCAAAGCCTGGGGCATTCAACTGGCCGGTTGGGAGCTGATGGAAGATCCCGGCTTTGAGCCGCCGATGCCCAGCCCTGAACACCCGGAGATCGAAGCCGACTTCAAGTATTTCCAGAAGACCTTCGCCGATGCTTACTTCAAGACCATTTCCGACTCGTTGAAGTGGCACGCGCCCAACCAGCTGTTGCTGGGCGGCCGTTTTGCGGTGAGCACGCCGGAAGCGGTCGCTTCGTGCGCGCAGTATTGCGATGTGCTGAGCTTCAACATGTACACCTTGAAACCCCAGGACGGGTATGACTTCGCCGCCCTGCGTGCGCTGGACAAACCGGTACTGATCACCGAATTCAACTTTGGCTCTGCCGACCGTGGCCCGTTCTGGGGCGGCGTGACGCAACTGGCCCGCGAAGAAGACCGCGGCGCGGCGTACTCCACCTTCCTCAAACAGGCGGTGGCCGAGCCGTCGATTGTCGGGGTGCACTGGTTCCAGTACCTGGACCAGCCGGTCACCGGGCGTCTGCTGGATGGTGAAAACGGCCATTTCGGCCTGGTCGGCATCACCGATGTACCGTTCCAGGGTTTTGTCGAGACGGTGCGCAAGAGCAACCTGGCCGCGCTCGACCAACTGGGCCGTGAGGCGCAAAAAGCCAAGGCCACCCAAGCGACGCGTGAGAGTGACGCCGCCAAACCTGGGCGTGACGGCAAAGGCGCGGGGCAGGGCGCCGGGCACCCTGGCGGGCATGCTGGGAATGGGCATTGATTCATCGTTGACGGGTTCACAAAACCCACAATGGCTGAAAGAATGGCGACCACTTTTCATGGTGTTTTCCGAGGGGAATTAGGTGCAGATTCAGGGTCATTACGAGCTGCAGTTCGAAGCGGTGCGCGAAGCCTTCGCCGCCCTGTTCGATGATCCTCAGGAGCGTGGTGCCGGGCTGTGCATCCAGATTGGCGGGCAAACCGTCGTCGACCTGTGGGCCGGTACTGCCGACAAGGACGGTGCCGAGGCCTGGCACAGCGATACCATCGTCAACCTGTTCTCCTGCACCAAGACCTTCACGGCAGTGACTGCCCTGCAACTGGTGGCCGAAGGCAAGCTCAAGCTTGATGCGCCGGTGGCCGAGTACTGGCCGGAGTTTGCCGCTGCTGGCAAGGACGCGATCACGCTGCGCCAGTTGCTCTGCCACCAGGCCGGGCTGCCCGCCATCCGCGAAATGCTGCCCACCGAGGCCCTGTACGATTGGCAATTGATGGTCGATACCCTGGCGGCGGAGGCCCCGTGGTGGACACCGGGCCAAGGCCATGGCTATGAAGCGATCACCTATGGCTGGCTGGTTGGCGAACTGTTGCGCCGCGCCGATGGGCGCGGGCCGGGGGAGTCGATCGTGGCGCGGGTGGCACGCCCCTTGGGGCTGGACTTCCATGTGGGCCTGGCGGATGAAGAGTTTTATCGCGTCGCCCATATCGCACGCAGCAAAGGCACTATCGGTGATGAAGCCGCGCAACGGTTACTTCAAGTAATGATGCGCGAGCCTGCGGCGATGACTACCCGTGCATTTGCCAACCCACCGTCTATTCTGACCAGCACTAATAAGCCCGAATGGCGACGCATGCAGCAGCCTGCGGCGAATGGCCACGGTAATGCGCGCAGCCTGGCCGGGTTTTATAGTGGTTTGTTGGACGGTAGTTTGCTGGAAAGCGACATGCTCGAACAATTGACCCGCGAGCACAGTATCGGGCTGGATAAAACCTTATTGACCCAAACCCGTTTCGGCCTGGGCTGCATGTTGGATCAACCGCAGTTGCCCAATGCCACGTTCGGCCTTGGGCCACGTGCATTCGGGCATCCCGGGGCAGGGGGATCGGTCGGGTTTGCCGACCCTGAACATGATGTAGCCTTCGGTTTCGTGACTAATACCCTGGGGCCTTACGTACTTATGGACCCGCGGTCCCAGAAGTTGGTCGGAATATTGGCCGGTTGTCTATAAACCCCTTGCTGTTTCACAATTTTTTGTTACAAAGGCAAGTATAAAAAAGATGCTGAACGACATGTTGTAACTTGAATGTTCTTTTAGCGTCTGTTTAACGGGTCCCGCGACCCCCCTGGTTTTTTCTCATTTTGTGGATATCTCATGTTATCGAACAAGTCTTTGGCACTGGCGCTGTGCCTCACTATTACGGGTTGTGCACAAACTCCACAAAATGATGCCGAAGGTGGGCATTGGTGGTCATTTGGATCTGACAAAGCTGCAACCAAGGATCCAGTGGCCCAGACCGACACCAAGCCGGATGCCAAACCCGACGCCAAGCCGGCCGCCGGTGCCAAGCCTGTTGAGCCTGTCAGCGCTGCTGCCGCTGCCCCGGCTGCCAAAGCCGACACCGGTTACAGCTGGTGGCCGTTTTCCACCAAGAGTGCCGAAGACAAAGCCGCCGACGCCAAGGCCGACCTGAAAGCCGACCTCAAGGCGGCAACCCCAGCCTCGGACGCCGCACCTGTCGTCGCCAAGACCGACAGCGAGCCGCGCTGGTGGTGGCCGTTCGAAAGCAAGCCAAAGCCATTGGCCAAGGTCGATGTGACCAATGTACAAATGCCTGACCCGAAGATCACCCAAGCCTGGCTGGACGAATACGAACCACGCCTGCGTGCGGCCATCAAGGACAGCAACCTGCAACTGGAGCGCCGTGACAACACCCTGGTAGTGATTGCTCCGGTAGACGGTTCCTACAACCCGAAGCGCCCGGCCATGTTACTGCCGGTGACCCTGGGCCCGTTCACGCGGGTGGCCAAGGCTGTTGAAGCTGACCCGAAGACCGCCGTACTGGTGCTGGGCCACGTTGATGCCACTGGCAGTGCTCCCGCCAGCCAGGCGTTGAGCAAGGAGCGTGCGCAGTCCATCGCCTCGATTTTCAGCCTGAGTGGTCTGAAACAGGATCGCTTGATGTTGCGTGGCATGGGCGACCTTATGCCGCGTGCCGCCAACGACAGCAATCAGGGGCGTGCGCTGAACCGTCGCATGGAAATCATGTTCACTCAGCGTACAACGATGTTGGCACTGTTGAGCAAGTACAACTCCGGCAAGACCCCGCCCGTAGCCGAAATGGTCGCGGTGCAGAATGTGCCTGCACCAGCACCGGCGGCAAAAGCGCCTGCCAAAAAGGCCACGGCCAAGAAAGCGGCGGCCAAGCCAGCGGCTAAAAAGGCTGCGGCCAAGCCGGCTGCCAAGAAGCCGGCTACTGCAAAAGCCAAGGCGGCACCCGCTTCGAACGACCAGGCGAAAAACTGAGCTGTTGAACCACAAGGATAAAGCCGCATGACCCAGGCACTGGCCGATATGCGCCGTGACTACACACGGGACGGTTTGAGCGAGGCCCAGGCCCCGGACGAGCCGTTTGCGTTGTTCCACCAATGGTTTGGTGATGCGGTGAAAACCGAACAGCCGCCAGTGGAGGCCAATGCCATGACGCTGGCGACGGTGGATCAGGACGGTCGCCCGCACTGCCGCATCCTGCTGCTCAAGGGCCTGGATGCACAGGGCTTTACCTTCTTCACCAACTATCAGAGCGCCAAGGGTGAGCAACTCGCGGCGCGGCCGTTTGCGGCCATGACCTTCTTCTGGCCAACCCTGGAGCGCCAGGTACGCATTGAAGGGCGCGTGGCCAAGGTCACGCCTGAAGAGTCGGATGCTTATTATCAGGTGCGCCCATTGGGCAGCCGCCTGGGCGCCTGGGCCTCTCCGCAGAGCAAGGTCATTCGTGATCGCGAAGAGCTGCAGGCGCTGCTCAAGGCCACTGAAGAGCGTTTCAGCGATACCCAGCCCGATTGCCCCGAGCATTGGGGAGGGTACCGTTTACTGCCCGAGCGCATCGAGTTCTGGCAAGGCCGGGCCAGCCGCCTGCATGATCGCCTCAACTACCGTTTGCAAGACGGCCAATGGTGCCGCGAGCGCCTGGCGCCCTGAGCGTCACCTTTCGTCATCCCACCTGAATCAACACCGTGGCGTCGAAGTCTCTGTTCAAGAGACTTCGGACGCTTTCGGCTGTGCGGCTACACTGATCGAGCCGGTTATGGCATCGTTCCGTACCCTGGCTTGGTTACCGTTCGTCGAGTTCTCTGGTGCTGGCAGTCTGTACTCAGGCTGAATGAAAGCAAGTTTCTGCCTGGTGCGCCGTGACACGCGCCAAGCCACAGCGTTTAATGAATACCTGTCCTTTGGAGTTGATGCTATGCGTAAGTCCGTTTTACTAGTTGCCTGCTTTACCACCCTGTCGTTGCTGCTGGGTGGCTGCGCCTCGAGTCTGACCGGCGACTCGTACTCTCGTGATGAGGCGCGTCGTGTACAGACCGTTCGCATGGGCACCATCGAATCCCTGCGTCCGGTGAAAATCGAAGGCACCAAAACCCCAATCGGCGGCGCCGCGGGTGCAGTCATCGGCGGCGTTGGCGGCAGTGCCATTGGTGGCGGCCGTGGCAGCATCGTTACTGCTGTGATCGGCGCAGTTGCGGGCGGCCTGCTGGGCTCGGCCACTGAAGAAGGCCTGACCCGTACCCAGGGCGTGGAAATCACCGTGCGCGAAGACGACGGCAGCATGCGTGCTTACGTACAAGCCGTGCAGGAAAATGAAATCTTCCGCATTGGCGACCGCGTACGCATCATGACCGTCGACGGTACCAGCCGCGTTACTCGCTAAGCCTTAAGCTTCAGGCGAAGAAAAACCCCCAACCGGGTGACCGGTTGGGGGTTTTGTTTGTAGGAGCGAGCAAGCTCGCTCCTACAACTGACTGACTTCAATCATGCAACGACGGCTTTCTTGCGACTTGCCATCGCCGTCACCGCATACCCGATAAAGGCCGCCAGGATCGACCCGGTCAGAATCCCCATGCGATCTTCACCGGCAAACTCACTGGCGCCTGGCACAAACGCCAGGGAGCCGACAAACAGGCTCATGGTGAAGCCGATCCCGCACAGAATCGCCACGCCCATTACCTGACCCCAGTTGGCGCCGCTGGGCAGTGAGGCGATGCCGGTTTTGATCGCCAGCCAGGTGAGGCCGAACACACCGACGGTCTTGCCGATCAAGAGACCGGCGGCGATGCCCATGGGCACGGAGTGGGTGAAGCTCTCCAGGCTGACACCTGTCAGAGAGACCCCGGCATTGGCAAACGCGAACAGCGGCAGGATGGCGTAGGCCACCCACGGGTGCAGGGCGTGTTCCAGGCTCAGCAGCGGTGAGGTTTCGGCATTTTTGGTGCGCAGTGGAATGCAGAACGCCAGGGTTACACCCGCCAAGGTCGCATGCACACCGCTCTTGAGCACGCACACCCACAGGATCAGGCCGATGATCATATACGGCCCCAGTTTGATCACGCCCAGGCGGTTCATCGCAATCAGCGCAATCAAGCACGCCCCCGCGCCCGCTAGGGATGCCGTGGACAAGTCAGCGGAATAGAACAAGGCAATGACGATGATGGCGCCAAGGTCATCAATGATCGCCAGGGTCATCAGGAACAGTTTCAGTGACACCGGTACGCGCTTGCCCAGCAGGGCCAGCACGCCCAGAGCGAAGGCAATGTCGGTGGCCATGGGGATCGCCCAGCCAGCGAGGGCGGCCGGGTTGTCCTTGTTCAGCGCCCAGTAGATCAGCGCCGGCACCACCATGCCGCCGATGGCCGCTGCGCCAGGCAACACCACTTGCGAAGGCTTGGACAGGTGACCATCGAGCAGCTCACGCTTGACCTCCAGGCCGATCAACAGGAAGAACAGGGCCATCAGGCCATCGTTGATCCAAAGCAGCGCCGGCTTGGCGATTTTCAACGCGCCAACCTGAGCCACCACCGGCGTGTCGAGAAAGGCGTTGTACAGGTGCGACAACGGTGAGTTGTTGATAATCAGCGCCAAAGCGGCAGCGGCGATCAACAACAGACCACTGGCGGCTTCCAGCTGGAAGAAACGGGTGAAAGTGCTACGCAGAGGCAAGGGATGCTCTCCAATCCAGGTTCAATAGGTGGGTACCCTAACCCGTACCGTTAGTTGTTAAAACAAAAGTTATATTCTTATTTGTTATAAGGGATGGGCCGGGGCATCGGTGGGCTAAAGACTAGCAATTGTGTGTCCAATTGCGTCGTCACTGTATCTGTGTGAAGCGTGGGAAACATCCTAAGATCACCCCTGAAAACCTTTAGAGAACCCACCATGAGCGACCACCGTACCTGGGCCCGCGAAGCCATTCGTATCATTGAAGCGGACTTCCAGCGGAGCGCCGATACCCACCTGATCCCGCTGCCATTACCGGGTTTGCCAGGCATCGAGTTGTACTTCAAGGATGAGTCCAGCCACCCCACCGGCAGCCTGAAACACCGGCTGGCGCGCTCGCTGTTCCTGTATGCGCTGTGCAATGGCTGGCTCAAGCCGGGCGCCCCCGTTATTGAAGCGTCCAGCGGCTCTACGGCGATCTCGGAAGCCTACTTCGCGCGCTTGCTCGGCTTGCCGTTTATTGCCGTCATGCCCGCGACCACGTCCCAAGAGAAGATCGCCCAGATTGCCTTCTACGGTGGCAAGAGCCATCTGGTCCAGGACCCGACGCAGATCTACGCCGAATCCGAACGCCTGGCCCAGGAAAGCGGGGGGCACTTCATGGACCAGTTCACCTACGCCGAGCGTGCCACCGACTGGCGGGCGAACAACAACATCGCCGAATCGATCTTCCAGCAGATGCGCTTTGAACAGCACCCGGAGCCGAGTTGGTTGATTTCCAGCCCTGGCACCGGCGGCACCACCGCGACCCTGGGCCGTTATGTGCGTTATCGCCAGCATTGCACCCGGGTGCTGTGTGCCGATGCCGAACGCTCGGTGTTTTTCGATTTCTACCAGAGTGGTGACGCCAGCCTGCGCCTGGACTGTGGCTCGCGGATTGAAGGGATTGGTCGCCCGCGGGTGGAGGCATCGTTTCTGCCGGCGGTGATTGACGCCATGGTCAAAGTGCCGGATGCAGTGTCCCTGGCGGCCATGCATTACCTGGCTGAGCGTTTGGGGCGACGGGTTGGCGGGTCCAGCGGGACCAACCTGATCGGTGCGCTGATGGCGGCGCAACAGATGAAAGCGGCGGGGGAGTCGGGGTCGATCGTTGCGATCTTGTGCGATGGCGGTGAGCGCTATGCCACGACCTATTACGATCAAGCGTGGCTGGCGGGGCAGGGCTATGAGCTGGAAGGGTTGATCGCGGCGGTTGTGGCGAGTGTCGAACGCGGTGAGGCGCTACCCGCTAACATCCTGCGCGCTAATATTTGACACCCCACTATCCAACTGTGTGCGGGCTTGCCCGCGAAAGCGGAGTGTCAGTCACTGAATTTTTAACTGCACCACCGCTATCGCAGGCAAGCCAGCTCCCACAGTGGTCGTGTATTGCCCCCAGGATCAACGCCCGGCACAGATCCCCTGTGGGAGCGGGCTTGCTCGCGAAGGCAGCGTGTCAGTCGCTGCATCTTTAACTGAACCACCGTTTTCGCAGGCAAGCCAGCTCCCACACGGGATTTATGCTGGCCGTCAGCGTGCTTCAGGCCTCGATGCCGAGCATATCCCGCGCCAACGCCTCGGCGATCCGAATCCCGTCGACACCCGCCGACAGAATCCCGCCGGCATACCCCGCGCCCTCTCCGGCCGGGAACAAGCCTTTGACGTTCAGGCTCTGCATCGACTCGTTGCGGGTAATGCGCAGTGGGGACGAGGTGCGGGTCTCGATGCCGGTCAGCACCGCATCGTGCAGCGAGTAGCCTTTGATCTGTTTCTCGAACGCTGGCAAGGCTTCGCGGATGGCTTCGATGGCGAAGTCCGGCAAGGCCAGCGCCAGGTCACCCAACGACACGCCGGGTTTGTAGGACGGCTCCACGCTGCCCAGCGCCGTGGAGGGTTTGCCAGCGATGAAGTCGCCCACCAGTTGCGCGGGGGCCTCGTAGTTACTACCGCCGAGGATGTAGGCGTGGGACTCCAGGCGTTCCTGCAACTCGATACCGGCCAGCGGGCCGCCTGGGTAATCCACCTCGGGGGTAATGCCTACCACGATGCCGGAGTTGGCATTGCGCTCGTTACGCGAGTATTGGCTCATGCCGTTGGTCACGACGCGATGGGGTTCCGAGGTCGCAGCCACGACGGTGCCGCCCGGGCACATGCAGAAGCTGTAGACCGAACGTCCATTCTTGGCGTGGTGCACCAGTTTGTAGTCCGCTGCGCCCAGCTTGGGGTGGCCAGCGTATTTGCCCAAGCGTGCGGCGTCGATCAGCGACTGCGGGTGCTCGATACGGAAACCCACCGAGAATGGCTTGGCCTCCATGTACACGCCACGGTCGTGGAGCATGCGGAAGGTGTCACGGGCGCTGTGGCCCAGGGCAAGAATCACATGCTTGGAGAGGATCTGCTCGCCGCCGTCGATGACCACGCCGTTCAACTGGCCGTCTTCGATCAACACGTCGGTGACCCGTTGTTCGAAGCGCACTTCACCGCCCAGGGCGATGATCTGCTCGCGCATGTTTTCTACCACGCCGGTCAGGCGGAAGGTGCCGATGTGCGGCTTGCTGACGTAGAGGATTTCTTCCGGCGCACCGGCCTTGACGAACTCGTGCAGTACTTTGCGACCGTGGAATTTCGGGTCCTTGATCTGGCTGTACAGCTTGCCGTCAGAGAAGGTACCGGCGCCGCCTTCACCAAATTGCACGTTGGACTCTGGGTTGAGCACGCTTTTGCGCCACAGGCCCCAGGTGTCCTTGGTGCGTTGGCGCACTTCCTTGCCGCGCTCGAGGATGATCGGCTTGAAACCCATCTGTGCCAGCAGCAGGCCGGCGAAAATCCCGCAGGGACCAAAACCTACCACGATCGGCCGCTCAGCCAGGCCTTCCGGCGCCTGACCCACCACCTTGTAGCTGACATCCGGTGCCGGGTTGACGTTGCGGTCGTCGGCAAACTTGAGCAGCAGCGCGGCTTCACCCGTCACGTTCAGGTCGACGGTGTAGATGAAGCACAGCTCGGAGGTCTTTTTACGCGCATCGTAGCTGCGCTTGAACAGGGTGAAATCGAGCAGGTCATCACTGGCGATGCCCAGGCGCTGCACGATGGCCGTGCGCAGGTCTTCTTCGGGATGGTCGATGGGCAGCTTGAGTTCGGTGATTCGTAACATGACAGGATCCGGTAGGCGGCGGGCAAGAAGGCCGGCTGTTTTGCAAACCGGCGATTATAAGCCCCAATGGCAAGTTTCCGTCAGGTTAAAACAGCACAGGGGCTAATCAGTCGTCCCGCGAGCCGCCGAACGCCGCGCAACCACGCTGCACCTGGCCGTTCACGCGCAGCTCGGCGCTCATGTGCTGCAGGCTGCCGCTCACACTGTCGACGCAGCGCTGGGGCGCCACCCATAGTTCGATGTGCTGGTTATTGGCTTCGGTCATCAGGTTGAAGCGGCCGTCGCCCAGTTGTTCCTCGACGTACGGCACTGCCAAAGGTGGCTGGCCTTCGCGCTCCAGCACCATGCCCTTGGCCGTGACGTTCATCGCCCAGGCGGGTTTATGGCCGTTGGCCCGCAGGATCATGCGCTTGAAATCCGGGTCAGAGCACGCTGAGGTCGAGCGTTCGACGCGATACAGCTGTTGCAGGTCCACTGAACCCTGGGTGCCGCTGGCGACCCCGGAAAACTTGCCACGCAGGTCGGCAAACAGTATGCCCTGCTGGCCAGCCAGCGAGGCGGCTTCCTGCAGGACGCTGGTGCCGCCGGTATCGTTGACCACGTAGCTACGCTGGTCGCCACAGGGCTGGAACAGCAGTTTGCCGTCCACCGCCGTCAACTCACCCTGCATACGGGTCAGCCCGACAGTCGATGGCTTGGCCGGCTCGCTTTCGAACAATTGGCAGGCGGCGAACACAGGAAGCAAGGCAAACAGGGCGAGGGTACGGGCGGCGCGCATTATCGGGTCTCCAGGCAAGTGCCGCCACGTTACGCAGGCTGGCCGTGCATCACAAGCCCGCTTGCCAGCTTCAGGCGTTTCTTACGGATCTCACCCTCAACCTACGATAAAGGTCTGACCGGTTTGCAGGCCCTCGACGCTTTTGGCGTAAGCCAGTGCCACATCGGCGGCCGGGGCAGGTTTGTAGCCACGGAAATAGGGAGCATAGCTGCCCATGGCTTCCAGCAACACCGTCGGGCTGACCGAGTTGATGCGCAGGCCGCGTGGCAACTCAATGGCCGCCGCTTTGACGAAGGCGTCCAATGCACCGTTGACCAAGGCCGCCGAAGCGCCGGTGCGGATCGGGTCACGGTTCAGAATACCGCTGGTGAACGTGAACGAAGCACCGTCGTTGGCGTATTCACGGCCGATCAACAGCAGGTTGACCTGGCCCATCAGTTTGTCACGCAGGCCCAGTTCGAAATCGCTGTCGTTCATGTCTGCCAGGGGCACGAAGTTGACGCTGCCTGCCGCGCAGATCAGCGCGTCGAACTTGCCGGTCTGCTCGAACAGCTTACGGATCGAGTTGCTATCGCTGATATCCACCTGGAAGTCACCGCTGGTGCGGCCGATGCTGATCACTTCGTGGCGCTGGGCCAACTCTGCCTTGACGGCTGAACCGATGGTGCCGCTGGCACCAATCAATAGGATTTTCATCGTGCTGTTCCTCTGGGGCTGATTCCCTGCAGGAGCGAGCTTGCTCGCTCCTGCAGGGGTTGGGATTTGCATTCAGTCTAGTGTGGCTTTTTAGCTGGATAAACGCGCTAATAGGCAACCTTTGGTTTTCAAATGGAAACAGTCCATGAGCGAAATGGATGACTTGGCGGCGTTCGCCGTGCTGATCGAAGCCGGCAGTTTCACTGTGGCGGCCTCACAATTGGGCTGCAGCAAAGGGCAGTTGTCCAAGCGCATCAGCCAGTTGGAAGCGCAGTTTGCCGTGGTTTTGCTGCACCGCACCACGCGCAAGCTGAGCCTTACTGCTGCCGGCGCGGCGTTGCTGCCCCAGGCACAAGCATTGGTGGTGCAGGTGGAACGCGCGCGCCAGGCCTTGGCGCGGCTCAAAGATGATTTGGCCGGCCCTGTACGTATGACTGTCCCGGTGTCGTTGGGTGAAACCTTTTTCGATGGCTTGTTGCTGGAATTTTCCAAGCAATACCCGCAGGTGCAGATCGAGCTGGAGCTTAACAACAGCTACCGGGACCTGGCGCGCGATGGCTTTGACGTGGGCGTTCGCTCGGGCGCCCTCGAAAATGAACGCCTGGTAGCCAGGCCTTTACTGGCCTGGCATGAGATGACCTGCGCCAGCCCGGCCTATCTGGAACAGCATGGCGAGCCGCAGACCCCGGCAGACCTGGCGGCGCACAGCTGTTTGCTCAACAGTCATTACAGTGGTCGCGAGGAATGGTTGTACCACCAGCAACACGAATTGCTGCGGGTAAAGGTGAGCGGTACCTTCGCCTCCAACCACTACAACCTGCTGAAAAAAGCCGCCTTGGTCGGCGCCGGTATTGCTCGCCTGCCGTCCTACGTTTTACCCACGGAGCTGGCTGATGGCCGATTGCGCTGGCTGCTGCGCGACTATCAGACGCGCAGCATGCCGATGTACCTGGTGCATCCCTACCAAGGCGGCCTGCCACGGCGTACCCAAGTGTTGGCCGACTACCTGGTGGACTGGTTCAAGCGCAGCGGCGAGGCACTGGATCGACTTCAGCGATAACGACGGGCAATCAGGTGGTCGATGGACAGCCAACCTGGGCCTTTGGCAAGCAACAGCAATAACAGCGCAAGCCAGGTGCCATGAGTGGGATAGGCGTCGGGGTAGACGAACAGTTGGATGGTCAGGGTTATGCCGATCAAGGCCAGGGCCGAAAAGCGCGTGGCGAACCCCAGCAGGATCAATACCGGAAAAAAGTGCTCGGCAAAGGTTGCCAAGTGCGCGGCCACCTCGGGCGACAGCAGAGGCAATTGGTATTCGCTGCGAAATAAAAACAGGGTCGAGGCGGCAAGTTTGGGCTCACCCCATTGGAAGGTGCCGCTGATCAGGTCAATGGCAAAGCCTTCGACCTTGGTCTGGCCAGACTTCCAGAACACCGCCGCAATGGAGAAGCGCGCGATAAAGGCGATCAGGCTGTAGGGGATTTTTTCAAACAGTGCGACGGTTCGCTTTACCAGGCAAGGAGCGGGAATGTTCATGGCAATACCTCGGGTTGCAGATGCAAATGAGTGATGGCGTCGTGGCTGATCAACAGCGTGAGACATTGGTGCAAATCGAATTCGGTGGAGGCTTCCAGGGCATCAGCGATGGCCATTTCCAGCCCGGCGCCTTGGTTGAGGCGGTTGATAAAGGTCACAGACCCGCGGTCGATGGCGAACACCTTGACCGCTAAGCCTTGGCGCAAGACCAGCGCGCCTTGGGCATACCAAGGGTGCAAAGTGGCGATAGCTCCGTCGACCTGATGAGCCGCCCAGACCGATACCACCGCGTAGGAAGATTCCAGCGTGGCAAGTGACGGATGCAGTCGTACACGCAGTTGCCCCAGTTGCGCGCAGCCTTGCAGTTGCCGAAGTACGCTGTGCTGATCCAGAACCTGGCAATCCGCCGCGTGATAAGCGCGAACCCTCAAGCGTTCCAGCCGGGCGACATCGGCCAGGTAGGGCACGCTCGAGGCCGGTTCGAAGCCTTGGATAAAGTCAGAGAACGTGCTGCCGTACTCACTGATCAACGGGCTGGGGGGCGGATGAGCCTGGGCATACAGGCCGGCCATGGCGTGGAAAAATTCATCGCCGACCAGTTGCCGCGCCACCGGGTAGGCGGCCGCCAAAGCATGGATCAACGCGCTATGGACATTGTTTCGATACACCGCAAAGCGGCTCGTCGGCTCAGCACCGTTGCTGCTGAACACGCCCTCGGGGCAGGTTGCTTGCGGGGCCAGTAAAGCCTCGGCGAATGTTTGCTGAATACTCATCTGTCCACCTGCAACAAATACCATTCGGCCTGCCGGGCCTCTGTTTGCAGCACGCTGAACGCGGGCACCTGGTTATCCCGCTCGATCAGCGTCGCCACCGCTCCGGTTCGCGCCAGTACCTGTGCGTACAGCTGCCACACGGCGTTATCGATCGGCGCGCCGTGGTCGTCGATTAGTAGGCGGTCGCCCAGGCTGTCGGTGTCTTCGGCAAAACCGGCCAGATGAATCTCACCCACCGCGTGCAATGGCAGGGCATCGATGTAGGCCAGCGGGTCGCGCTGATGATTGATGCACGACACGTAGACGTTGTTGACGTCGAGCAGCAGGCCGCAACCGGTCCGGCGGACGATCTCGCTGATAAAGTCGGTTTCGTCCAAAGTAGAGCGCTGGAACTGCAGATAAGTAGACGGGTTTTCCAGCAGCATCGGGCGCTTGAGCGTGCTCTGTACTTGGTCCACGTGTTCGCATACCCGCTCCAGAGTGCTGGCGTCGTAGGCCAGGGGCAGCAGGTCGTTGAGAAACACCGGGCCGTGGCTGGACCAGGCCAGGTGTTCGGAAAAAGACTGGGGTTGGTAGCGTTCGATCAGCGTGGCCAGGCGTGCCAGGTGCTCGCGGTCCAGAGGACCTTCGCCGCCAATAGACAGGCCGACGCCGTGCAGTGACAGGGGGTACTGCGCACGAATCAACCCCAGGTAGTGATGAAACGGGCCGCCGGCCACCATGTAGTTTTCGGCGTGTACTTCGAAAAAACCGATGTCGGGGCGGGTCTCGAGCACCTCGGTGAAGTGCTCGGTCTTGAGCCCCAGCCCGGCCCGATAGGGAAGGCCGGGCACCTGAGCCGGTGAGACCGCGTGTTGGGCTGTAGGCGTCATCATCAGTACTCAGGCTGCGCGGGGTTCAGGATTTGGCGGTGAAGGCCGCTTCCTGGCCAAAACCGGTCGGCGAGGTGGTGCTTGGGGTCTGGGTGCACGTACCGGCGGGGACCAGCTTCCAGGCATTGGCCTGGTCTTTGGTTTTGGAGGTGCCAGCGCAGGAAGTGCCGGCGCCCGCGGCGCAGTCATTCTTGCCGGCTTCAGCCACGCCGAAGCATTTCTGCATGTCGTCGGCCGCGTGGGCGGTGGTGGTCAGGGCGGACAGGCTCAGGGCAGAACCAAGGGCCAGAACGAGGGTGGCAGCGGACAGTTTGGTGGTCATGGTGTGTCTCCAGCAGTGGTTGAATGCGCAGGCTTGATTGCCTGCATGCACCACTAGAGAAAGGGGGAGGGAATTCGTTACAAAGCCATCGAAAAAAACTGCAAAACAACACCTATTTAATGGCTTATACAAAGAAAATGTGGGAGTCGGGCTTGCCCGCGATGCAAACGCCTCGGTTCTTCAGATACACCGGGGTGATGCTATCGCAGGCAAGCCAGCTCCCACACAAGCCAGCTCCCATTTAGAACTTGCTCTTTCTTAGCCGCCGAGGTACGCCTCCCGCACCTTAGGATCCGTCAGCAATTGCTCGCCAGTGCCCTGCATCACCACCCGGCCATTCTCCAGCACATAGGCACGGTCAGCGATTTTCAGCGCCTGGTTGGCGTTCTGCTCCACCAAAAACACCGTCACACCGTCCTTGCGCAGTTGTTCGATGATGTCGAAGATCTGCTGGATGATGATCGGTGCCAGGCCCAGGGAAGGCTCGTCCAGCAACAACAGCTTGGGCTTGCTCATCAGCGCCCGGCCGATGGCGAGCATTTGCTGCTCGCCGCCGGACATGGTGCCGCCGCGCTGGCTGAAGCGTTCCTTGAGGCGGGGGAACAGGTGCAGCACCTTGTCCATTTGTTCCTGGTAATCGCCCTTGTCGGTAAAGAACCCACCCATGGCCAGGTTCTCTTCCACGGTCAGGCGCGAAAACACCCGACGGCCCTCCGGCACCACCGCAATGCTCTTGCGCATGATCTCGGCGGAGTGCTTGCCCACCAGTTCTTCACCCATGTAGCGGATGCTGCCACTGTAGGCTTGCGGCGAACCGCACAAGGTCATCAGCAAGGTCGATTTGCCAGCCCCGTTGGCGCCGATCAGGGTCACGATCTCACCCTGGCGTACTTCGACGTTGACGCTGTGCAGGGCCTGGATTTTGCCGTAGAAAGTGGAAACGTTTTCGAATTGCAGCATTTTACGCTTCCCCCAAGTAGGCTTTGATCACTTCGGGATTGTCGCGGATCTGCTCCGGCGTCCCATTGGCCAGCGGCGTGCCCTGGTTGATCACCACGATGTGGTCGGAGATGCTCATGACCAGTTTCATGTCGTGTTCGATCAACAGCACCGTGGCATTGTTTTCCTCACGCAGCACACTGATCAGCGCCTTGAGGTCTTCGGTTTCCTTGGGGTTCAGGCCCGCGGCAGGTTCGTCGAGCATCAGGATGCGCGGGCGGGTCATCATGCAACGGGCGATTTCCAGACGACGCTGCTGGCCGTAGGCGAGGGTGCCTGCCGGGCGATTGGCGAACTCGGTCAGGTTGACCTTGTCCAGCCAGTACGCCGCGTATTCCATGGCCTCGCGCTCGCTCTTGCGGAACGCCGGGGTCTTGAACAGGCCCGCAAAGAAGTTGGTGTTCAAATGACGGTGTTGGGCGATCAGCAGGTTCTCGACCGCCGTCATGTCCTTGAACAACCGCACGTTCTGGAAGGTACGCACCACGCCCTTGCGAGCGATCTCGTGACCGGCCAGGCCCTGGATCGGCTGGCCGTCCAGCAGGATGCTGCCGCCGCTCGGCTTGTAGAAGCCGGTGAGGCAGTTGAACACCGTGGTCTTGCCGGCGCCGTTGGGGCCGATCAGTGCTACCACTTGTTTCTCTTTGACGGTCAGGGCCACGCCATTGACCGCTAGCAAACCGCCGAAGCGCATGCTCAGGTTTTCGACTTTCAGGATCTCGCGGCTCATTTGCGCAGCTCCATGTGTGGACGTTGCATGGGCAGCAGGCCTTGAGGGCGCCAGATCATCATCAGCACCATCATGGCGCCGAACATCAACATGCGGTATTCGCTGAACTCACGCATCATTTCCGGCAGCAGGATCATCACGATGGCCGCCAGGATCACGCCCAGTTGCGAGCCCATGCCACCCAATACCACGATGGCGAGAATGATCGCCGACTCGATAAAGGTGAACGATTCCGGCGTCACCAGGCCTTGGCGAGCGGCAAAGAAGCTGCCGGCAAAGCCTGCGAACGCAGCGCCCAGGGTGAACGCGGATAGCTTGATGATGGTCGGGTTCAGGCCCAGGGCGCGGCAGGCGATTTCATCTTCGCGCAACGCTTCCCAGGCGCGCCCGATGGGCATGCGCAGCAGGCGGTTGATCACGAACAGAGCCGCCAATGCCAGCAACAGCGCGACCAGGTACAGGAACACCACTTTGCTCACCGGGTTGTAGGCAATCCCGAAGTACTCGTGGAAGGTCTGCATGCCTTCGGCGGCGGTGCGGTCGAACGACAGCCCGAAGAACGTCGGCTTGGGAATGCTGCTGATACCGTTGGGGCCACCGGTGATATCGGTGAGGTTACGCAAGAACAGGCGAATGATTTCCCCGAAGCCCAGGGTCACGATGGCCAGGTAGTCACCGCGCAGGCGCAGCACCGGGAAGCCCAGCAGGAAGCCGAACGTAGCCGCTGCCATACCGGCCAGTGGCAGGCAGATCCAGAAGCTCCAGCCCAGGTAGTGCGAGAGCAGCGCGTAGGTGTAGGCACCCACGGCGTAGAAGCCCACATAACCCAGGTCGAGCAGGCCGGCCAGGCCCACTACGATGTTCAGGCCCAGGCCCAGCAACACATAGATCAGGATCAGCGTGGCAATGTCGACCGCGCCGCGCGAGCCGAAGAACGGCCAGATCAGCGCCGCGATGATCAACCCGATGATGATGTAGCGCTGGGTGCGCGGCAGGGTCAGAAATTGGCTGACCTTGGGCGACACCAACGGGCCACGGTTGCCCTTGAACAAGGCACCGACCTGCTGCGTGAACAGTACACGCAGGAACATCAGCACCGAACACAGGGCGATGATGGTCAGGGTCACTGGCCCGGTGCCGTGCACCTCCAGGTTGATGCCGACAATGCTCAGCTTGAGGCCGAGTACCGGAAAGGCCACGGCCCATACCAGCAAGGCGCTGAAAAACGCCGATTTAAGATATCTGCTCATACTTTCTCAACCTCCGGACGGCCCAGGATGCCGGTCGGACGGAACAACAACACCAGAACCAAAAGGCCGAACGCGACGACGTCCTTGTACTGGTCACCGAAGATATCGGCGCCAAAGGCTTCGGCCACACCCAGCACCAGCCCGCCGAGCATGGCGCCCGGAATGCTGCCGATGCCGCCCAATACCGCTGCGGTAAAGGCCTTGAGGCCCACCAGGAAGCCGGCGTTGGGGTTGATCACGCCGTATTGCATGCTCAGCAACACGGCCGCCACGGCCGCCAGCGCAGCACCAATGACGAAGGTCAGGGCGATGATGTTGTTGGTGTTGATGCCCAGCAGGTTGGCCATCTTGATGTCTTCGGCGCAGGCCCGGCAGGCGCGGCCCAGACGGGAGCGAGAGATGAACAGCGTCAGGCCCAGCATGGCCACCAGGGTGACCACGAAAACCAGAATCTGCATGTACGAAATCAGCACTTCTTGTGCGCCACCCGGGCCGAAGGAGATGCTCCCCGGAATCAGGTTGGGAATGGACTTGTCCTTGGAGTCCTGGGACAGCAATACGGTGTTCTGCAGGAAAATCGACATGCCGATGGCAGAAATCAGCGGGATCAAACGGTTGCTGCCACGCAAGGGACGGTAGGCAACCCGCTCGATGCTGTAGCCATAGGCACTGGTCACGATGATCGACGCCAGGAACGCAGCGGTCATCAACAGCGGCAGGGAATGGATCCCCATCATGGCCAGCCCGGCAAGGGCGATAAAGGCCACGTAGGAACCAATCATGTACACCTCGCCATGGGCGAAGTTGATCATTCCAATGATGCCGTAAACCATTGTGTAGCCAATGGCTATCAAGGCATAGGTGCTGCCAATGGTCAGGCCATTAACCAGCTGTTGGAAAAAATGATAGATCTCAGGCATTACAGCGCTCCTAAAAACCCGATACGCATTTCACTGGTGGAGTCATTTCCGGCTCGGTGCCCTGTTCTGTGACCAGGTTGCACAAAGCGTTTGCCAGCGAACCGCTGGTGACGGTTTTAAGATTTTCAGGTGAGCCAGCGCCCGGATCGCGGGTGACATGGCCCATAAACCTCGTAAAACAAAGCCCACTGCTTGCACAGTGGGCTTGTTGACCAGTAACGCCTGGCTTACTGAGGGGAAACTTCGGTTTTTGGTTTACCGAAGTGCCATTCGTAGACCACGAACTTGAAGTCCTTCAGGTCGCCCTTGGCGTCGAAGCTCAGGTCGCCCGTAGGGGTCTTGAAGGTACCGGCATGGATGGCCTCGGCCACTTTGGCGGTGTCTTCGCTCTTGGCGGCCTTGATACCGCCGGCAATGACCTCAACCGCCGAGTAGGCCGGGAACACGAACGGACCGGTTGGGTCCTGCTTGTTCTTGGCGAACTCTTCAACGATGGCTTTGTTGGCAGGGTCGGTGTCGAAGGATTTCGGCAGGGTCACCAGCAGGCCTTCGGAAGCGCCCTGGGCGATTTGCGAGATAGAGTCGTTACCCACGCCCTCTGGGCCCATGAACTTGGCGTTCAGGCCTTTTTCCTTGGCTTGGCGCAGGATCAGGCCCAGCTCAGGGTGGTAACCGCCGTAGTAGACGAAGTCGACGTTGGCTTGCTTGAGTTTCTGGATGATCGAGGAGAAGTCTTTATCGCCAGCGTTCAGGCCTTCGAAGACGGCAACCTTGGTGCCTTTCTTCTCGAGGGTCTGTTTAACGGCGGTGGCGATGCCTTCACCGTACTGCTGCTTGTCGTGCAGTACGGCAACGATCTTCGGTTTCACGTGGTCAGCGATGTAGTTGCCGGCTGCCGGGCCTTGGGCGCTGTCCAGGCCGATGGTGCGGAAGATCAGCTTGTAGCCACGGGCGGTGATTTCCGGGCTGGTGGCAGCCGGGGTAATCATGATCACGCCTTCGTCTTCATAGATGTCGGAGGCGGGTTGAGTGGAGCTGGAGCAGAGGTGGCCGACGACGAACTTGACGCCATCATTGACCACTTTGTTGGCAACGGCCACGGCTTGCTTTGGATCGCAAGCGTCGTCGTATTCCTTGGCCTCAAGCATCTTGCCGTCTACGCCGCCCTTGGCGTTGATGTCTGCGATGGCTTGCTTGGCACCCATGAATTGCATGTCGCCGTATTGCGTCACCGGACCGGTCTTGGGGCCGGCGATGCCGATCTTGATGGTGTCGGCTGCGAACGAATGGCCGGCAACCCCAGCCAGGACCATAGCGGCAAACAGTTTGGAAATCTGCTTAGTAGCCTTATTCATAGTGCTCCACTCTTACTGTTGTATTTTTTATAGTTCTAGCGGCCTTGTGAGCTGCAGAACCGGATCAGATATCGCGGATATCCCCCCGGCATTGCCCTGGCAACTGTACCGGTACAGTGTAGAGCGCCGGTTGATCGCTTGAAAAGCTGGCAGCTGGGGGCAAAACCTGGGTGTGTCGCTTAAGTGAAAGAAAAAGACAGAATTGCGCCGGGTTGCTGATAGCTTTCAAGGCATTCCGTGGCTTTCCTGGCAGTTTCAATCGCTACTTCATTTGCTACTGGGTTTTTCTGCCTGAGCGACGGGGCTATGATTGCGCCGATTTTTTACTCAGGTGAATTCCCATGACGCAAGAACCAAGCACCCTCTATGCCAAGCTGCTCGGTGAAACCGCCGAAATTTCCTGGAAGGAGCTTGAACCGTTCTTTGCCAAGGGTGCCCTATTGTGGGTCGATGCCGGCCTGGATTTGATCGAGGCCGCCGAAGGAATGGCCGAAGACAACCGTGACAAAGTCGCCGCCTGGCTGGCTGCAGGCACCCTTGGCGAGGTGTCTGCGACGCGGGCATTGGACCTGGTGGAACGGGATCCAAGCTTATGGGCGGTAGTGGTCTCGCCGTGGATCCTGATCCAGGAAAGGGCGCGGTAATAATGGCGCGCACGAAAAAGGTGCGTATTTTTCACGCAGTGAAGTGTGTAGCCGAGTAACCGCTCAACGCGTGATGGCACCTTGCCGTAGAGAAAGGTCACAGCCGAGGGTGACGTAAGCGTCACGGGAACAGTTGAGGGCAGAAGGAATGAGTGGCGCAATTGTTTCCGGGTATGACGCGGCGTGAAGAGAAGCAACGATCACACCACCACTCCCCGTGCCCGGGTCTCAACGAATCGGCCTGACAATAGAAGGCGAGCCGATGCGCCCTGGCGCCGGGTCTTTTGGCTGCGCAGCGTCGTTGCCTTCCACGCTTGGCAGATATAACGGATTGCGCATGGCAATGCCCTGCATCACGCCGATGATGTCATCGAAAGGCACCGCCGGGCTGAGCAGGTAGCCCTGGATGTAGTCGCAGCCATGCTTGAGCAGCAGCTCGAACTGCGCCTGGGTTTCCACGCCCTCGGTGACCACCTGCAAGTGCAGGGTGTGGGCCATGCCAATAATCGCCTGGACAATTTCACTGTCTGCGGTGGACTTGGGGATGTCCTGGATAAACGAGCGGTCGATCTTCAAAGTGTTGAGCGGCAAGCGCTTGAGGTAAGCCAGCGACGAATAGCCGGTGCCGAAGTCATCGATGGCCAGCGACACACCCAGGGCGCGGATCTGCCGCAACAGCGCCAAGGTACTGCTGATGTTGCCCATCAACGCGTTTTCAGTGACTTCCAGTTCCAGGCGGTTGGTGCCTATGCCGGCGAAGCGCAGGGCGTCTTCGATTTCATCGGCCAGTTCGTCACGCGCCAGGTTCAGCGCCGAGCAATTCACGGCCATGATCAGCTCGGTGTAGCCCCGGTCAGACAACAGGCTAAGGTCGTGACAGGCCTGACGCAATACCCAGTGGTCCAGCTCGGCGATCAGTCCGTTGTTCTCGGCGATGCCGATAAAGCGGTCCGGGGCCAGTAGCCCGTGTTGGGGGTGCTGCCAGCGCACCAGGGCTTCCAGGCGTGTGACCTTGCCCAGTTTCATGTCAAAGATCGGTTGATAAAACAGCACCAGCTGGCTGCGCGTACGCAAGGCGGCGCGCAGTTCTTCTTCCAGTTGCAGCTCAAGAAAGGCACGGGTTTTAAGGTTGGAACTGAAGAAGTTCAAACAATTGCGCCCCGCATCCTTGGATTGGTACAGCGCCAGGTCGGCGGTTTTCAGCAGCTCTTCGCAGGTGTGGCCGTCCTCGGGGAACAGGCTGATACCGATACTGGTGGTCATCACCATGCGTCGGCCGGCCAGTTCGATGGGCTCTTTCATCTTCTGCATGATGCGCTGGGCCATGTGCCGGGCTTCGTCGCGGTGATGAATATTGACCAGGATGCAGAACTCATCGCCGCCAAAGCGTGCCACTACATCTTCATGGCTGCGTATCGAGCCCTTGATATGCCCGGCGAGCACTGTGAGCAACTGGTCGCCCGCGTCATGGCCCAGGCTGTCGTTGATACGCTTGAAATGGTCGATATCAAGGAAGATCACCGCCAGCATGCCTTGGCTGCGGGTTTTTTCCGCGACTTTTTCCGCAAAGATCTGATTGAAACCACGGCGGTTAAGCAGGCTGGTCAGTGCGTCGAAGTGGGCCACTTGTTGCAGCGAAGCGCGGGCCTGGTCGAGTTCGCTGAGCAGCGCGTTGACCCGACGCAGGTCACGCTCCTTGTGTTGCAACTTCTTGTCGGCCAGGGCTGCGCTGATGCTGCTGCCGATTACCAGCAAGGTGATCATGGCGACCGACAGGCCCAGTTGAATCGGGTTGTTATCCGCCGGTAACGAAAGATCCGCGCCACTGGGCACCAGCATTTGCATAGCCGCCATGCCGGTGAAGTGCATGCTCAGAATCCCGGCGCCCAGCACCAGGCTGGCGGCGTATTTGAGCAGTTGGTGAAACACGCCGGCACCGTTGCGCAGGTAACTGGACAGCAACAATGCGGCCAGGCTGGCGCCCATGGCAATCGCCACCGAGGCCAAAAACAGCCGTGTTTCGAAGTACACCTGGGCCTGGGAGCGCATGGCTGACATGCCCACGTAGTGCATCAACGCGATACCCAGCCCCATCCACACCGAAGCCACCAGGTACTGATGAAAGCGCAGGTGGGTATGACTGAGGGTCTGCATGGCAAGCAACGAGGCGATCAGGGCGATCAGCAGCGAGGCGAACGTCATGATCAGTTCGTAGTGAATGGCGATGGGGGCCTGGAAGGCCAGCATGCTGATGAAGTGGGTCGACCAGATGCCGCCTGCCAGGCAACCGGCACCCAGCCAGCGCCAATGGCGGCGGGCGGTGGGGTCTTCGACATGGCCCACACGTTCGGCCATGTCCAGGGTACCGAAACCCGCCGCGCAGGCGACCAGGTACGCCAGCAGCACCAGAAACGGGTTATGACTGCAGTTGAGCAATAAATGCCCGCTGTCTGGAAGGTCGGTAAAAAAATGCTGCCCCAGCCATTCCATAGCTTATCCCGTCACAGAGCCATGTCACTGCCAGCGGCGATGACCTATGAGGTCGAGTATAGAAGTCTCTCGAGATTTGCCATGAGTAATGGCGTTTTGATCTCAAATTATTTTGATATGCCGTCCATAGCGTTTGGTGCTAAGCGCTGATAGGCAGGTCGAGTTCGAAGTGCGGGGCCTCCAACGGGGCCAGGCCGAATGCGGCACGGGCGGCGTCGCAATCGACATTTTGCACGCCCTGGCTCCAGGACGCCTCGAACTCGCGACACACGCTGGAGCGCTGCTCATAAATTGAGCAGCTGGTGGCCTGTCCGACTTCACCTTCAAGGCTGCAACACCGTGCCGGTTTGCGGTCGGTGCCGATCATCGCCACGCGGCTGGGGTTGATCTGCACCACCAGGTCATCGGGCACCGTGCCCCCGGACGAGGCGCACTCACCCCAAAAGAAGGACACGCGAAAGTGTGAACAGCAGGCACCGCAATTCAGACACGGACTGGCTTCGGACATGGGCGTCATCAATAAGAAAGTAGGTTGGGGGTGTTACAGGAAGGCTCGCCATTCTATCCGTGCCATGGCCGTTGGGAAGGGGGGCACGCACTTATATTTTCGTGGGACAAATCCCCGTGTTGTCGGGTGAAATCATGCCCTATCAGCTTTACGAATCATTACAGACAACCCCGCCTTACCTGACTATGTTGCAGGTACCGGGCAGGATGCATCGGGCATCACAGCTCTCATAACAATAAAAGAGACGGACCCATGCAGAACTCGACCCAAGCGGCGAATGCCTGGCGCATTCTGTTCCTGCTGTTCCTGGCCAACCTGTTCAACTTCTTCGATCGCACCATCCCCGCGATTATCATCGAGCCGATCCGCATGGAATGGCACTTGAGCGACTTTCAGCTCGGTATCATCGGCACCGCCTTTACCATCGTCTACGCCATTGCCGGGCTACCGCTCGGGCGCCTGGCCGACACCGGCTCACGCAGCAAGTTGATGGGCTGGGGCTTGTTCGCCTGGAGCGGGCTGACGGCGGTTAACGGCATGGTCGGCAGTTTCTGGACCTTCCTGCTGGTGCGCATGGGCATTGGCATCGGCGAAGCCAGCTATGCACCCGCGGCCAATTCGCTGATTGGCGACCTCTTTCCCGCCCACCGCCGTGCCCGAGCCATGGGGATTTTCATGCTTGGCCTGCCGTTGGGCCTGTTGCTGGCGTTCTTTACCATCGGTGCGATGGTCAAGGCGTTCGACAGCTGGCGCGCGCCCTTCTTTATCGCAGCGGTGCCGGGGCTGATCCTGGCGGTGTTTATGTTCTACATAAAAGAACCCAAGCGCGGCGCGGCGGAAACCGTGCAGGTCTCCCAGGAGCGCGTCGACCGCCCGATCCGCCGCGTGCTGGCCGTGCCGACCTTCCTGTGGCTGGTGCTGGCCGGGCTTTGCTTTAACTTTGCCACCTATGCGTGCAACTCATTCCTGGTGCCGATGCTGCAACGCTATTTCCTCATGCCGTTGCAGGACGCGGCCGTCGCGACGGGCGTCATTGTCGGCCTGACCGGCTTGGTGGGCCTGACGCTGGGCGGCTGGATTGCCGACAAGATTCATCAGCGGGTCGCCAATGGTCGATTGTTGTTTGCCGCCTTCAGCTTGATCATCTCCACGGGCACCACCGCCTGGGCATTGCATGCCGGGCGCGTCGAAATCGGAGTATTTGTCGCGCTGTTCAGTGTGGGCTGGTTGTTTGCCTACAACTTCTATACCTGCGTGTATACCGCGATCCAGGACGTGGTCGAACCGCGTTTGCGCGCGACGGCGATGGCGCTGTTCTTTGCTGGGCTGTATTTGCTCGGCGGTGGCATGGGGCCGGTGGTGGTTGGGGCGCTGTCCGATCACTTTGCCCATTCGGCGATGTATGCGGCCGGGGCGCAGCAGATGACCGAGGCTTATAAAGCGGTGGGCTTGCATGACGCCATGTACCTGATTCCGGTGGCGCTGTTCTTGACCATGCTTTTTCTGTTCCAGGCCTCGCGCAGTTTTGTGCGTGATGCCAAGCGGATGAAGGAAGGGTTGAGTGCGGTTGAGGTGCCGGCAACTGCGGTAACGGCGTGAGACCGAGTGATCGTTCCCATGCTCTGCGTGGGAACGCCGCTCTGGACGCTCTGCGTCCGTTTTAAAGTCGTGACGCAGAGCGTCACATGATGCATTCCCACGCAGAGCGTGGGAACGATCTCTAAAGGCTAATAAAAAGGCCCGCACTAAGCGGGCCTTTTACGTTCAGCGGTTTATCAACCTGCCACCAGCACCCGAATCGCTTCCAGTCGCAGTGCCGCTTTATCGAGCATGGCCAGGCCTTGCTCGCGCTGGTTGCGCAAGGCGACCAGCTCGCTGTCACGCACGGTCGGGTTGACCGCTTGCAACGCGGTCAGGCGCGCCAGCTCTTCGTCAGTGTCTGCCGCGAGGCGACGCTTGGCTTCGGCGACACGCTCGGCGTGACGCGGGGCGATCTTCTCTTCACCGGCGTTGATGCGCGGGGTGAGTTGGTCGCGCTGCGCCTGCACGAATTTGTTTGCGCTGGCCCGTGGCACGCTTTCCAGCTGGTCATTCAAGGTCACGAACGACACGCGGCCCGACAAATCATTGCCGTTGGCATCCAGCAGGCAGCGCAAGGCGGCCGGTGGCAGGTAGCGGCCCAGTTGCAGGGAGCGCGGGGCGACCACTTCGCTGACATACAGCAGTTCAAGCAATACGGTGCCTGGCTTGAGCGCCTTGTTCTTGATCAGCGCCACGGCGGTGTTGCCCATGGAACCGGACAGCACCAGGTCCATGCCGCCCTGCACCATCGGGTGTTCCCAGGTGATGAACTGCATGTCTTCGCGCGACAGCGCCTGGTTACGGTCGTAGGTAATGGTCACACCTTCGTCGTCGCCCAGGGGGAAGCTGGCGTCGAGCATTTTTTCGCTGGGCTTGAGGATCAGCGCGTTTTCCGAATGGTCTTCGCTGTCGATGCCGAACGCGTCGAACAGGGTTTCCATGTAGATCGGCAGGGCGAACTGGTCGTCTTGTTCGAGGATGTCCTCGACCAGGGCATCGCCTTCGCCGGCGCCGCCGGAATTGAGTTCGAGCAAACGGTCACGACCGGTGTGCAGCTCCTGCTCCAGGCGCTCGCGCTCGGCACGGGCTTCGTCGATCAGGGCTTGCCACTCGCCGTCATCGGCGGCTTCCAGCAAGGGCAGCAGGCGCGGGCCGAACTGATGCTGCAAGGCGTTGCCGGTCGGGCAGGTGTTGAGGAAGGCATTGAGCGCTTCGTGGTACCACTGGAACAGGCGTTCTTGCGGGCTGGTTTCCAGGTAAGGCACGTGCAGTTCGATCACGTGTTTCTGGCCGATCCGGTCCAGGCGCCCGATGCGCTGTTCCAGCAGGTCGGGGTGGGACGGCAGGTCGAACAGGACCAGGTGATGGGAAAACTGGAAGTTGCGGCCTTCACTGCCGATTTCCGAGCAGATCAGCACCTGGGCACCGAACTCTTCATCGGCAAAATAGGCAGCGGCGCGGTCACGCTCGAGGATGTTCATGCCCTCGTGGAACACCGTGGCCGGGATGCCGGAGCGCACGCGCAGGGCGTCTTCCAGGTCCATGGCGGTTTCGGCGTGGGCGCAGATCACCAGGACCTTGGTGCGCTTGAGCATTTTCAACTGGTCGATCAGCCACTCGACCCGTGGGTCGAAACGCCACCAGCGGTTCTCTTCCTCGATGTCCGGTTGCGCCTGGAAGCTGACTTCCGGGTACAGCTCGGCGTGTTCGCCCAGGGGCAGTTCGAGGTATTCGTCCGGGTTGGGCAGCGGGTAGGCGTGCAGCTTGCGCTCGGGGAAGCCTTGCACGGCGGCGCGGGTGTTGCGGAACAGTACGCGGCCGGTACCGTGGCGGTCGAGCAGTTCACGCACCAGGCGGGCACTGGCTTCGCTGTCGCCATCGTTGACGGCGGTGAGCAGTGCTTCACCTTCGTCACCAAGGAAGCCTTGGATGGTCTTGTGCGCGGCCGGTGACAGGCGGCCCTTGTCCAGCAGCTCCTGCACGGCTTCGGCCACCGGGCGATAGTTTTCGCTCTCGGCGCGGAAGGCTTGCAGATCGTGGAAGCGGTTCGGGTCCAGCAGGCGCAGGCGCGCAAAATGGCTGTCCTGGCCCAGTTGTTCCGGGGTGGCGGTCAGCAGCAGCACGCCTGGAATTACTTCGGCCAGTTGTTCGACCAGCGAGTATTCGGCGCTGGCCTTGTCTTCGTGCCATACCAGGTGGTGGGCTTCGTCGACCACCAGCAAGTCCCAGCCAGCGGCGAACAGCGCGTCCTGGGCCTTCTCGTCGTCCACCAGCCATTCCAGCGCAACGAGTGCAAGCTGGGTGTCTTCGAACGGGTTGGTGGCATCGCTTTCGATAAAGCGCTCTTCATCGAACAGCGCAACCTGCAGGTTGAAGCGGCGGCGCATTTCCACCAGCCATTGGTGCTGCAGGTTTTCCGGAACCAGGATCAGTACGCGGCTGGCACGGCCCGAAAGCAGTTGGCGATGGATCACCAGGCCCGCTTCGATGGTCTTGCCCAGGCCCACTTCGTCCGCCAGCAACACGCGTGGCGCGATACGGTCCGCGACTTCGCGGGCGATGTGCAGTTGGTGGGCAATCGGTTGGGCGCGTACGCCACCCAGGCCCCACAGCGAGGACTGCAACTGGCGGCTGGTGTGTTCCAGGGTGTGGTAGCGCAGCGAGAACCACGCCAGCGGGTCAATCTGCCCGGCGAACAGACGGTCACTGGCCAGGCGGAACTGGATAAAGTTGGACAGTTGGGTTTCCGGCAGGGTGACCTGCTCGTTCTGCCCATTGAGGCCGTGGTAGACCAGCAGGCCATCGACGTCGTCGACTTCCTGTACGGTCATTTTCCAGCCTTCGAAATGGGTGATGGTGTCACCCGGCGAAAACCTCACGCGAGTGAGGGGCGCATTCCGTAGCGCATACTGGCGAGTGTCGCCAGTGGCCGGATAGAGCACGGTCAACAAGCGGCCGTCCTGTGCCAGAACGGTGCCTAACCCCAGCTCTGCTTCGCTGTCACTAATCCAGCGTTGCCCCGGTTGATACTGCTGCGCCATGCTGCCTGACTCCCGCCGTGAAAAAGCCGACTATGTTAACGGAACACGGCCCGGCGCCCAAGAACTCTGACAAAAACTACGCTGTTTGTACGGGCCGGCGGAAATTGAATCGACGGATGGCGGGCACTTGAGAGTGTCGACTGAGTCACAGCTTGGCACGCGGGTGCTCAAGTCGCCCTGCCACCCGCCGACAGCCTGTTGATCAGGAGAATAATTATCATGCTGCCACCCATGCTGCCCGTCAGTGTTGTGCCGGTCACGTCGCAACTCGACCCGGCACGCCAGAAGCCGGATATTCCGCCGGTGGTGCCCGTTCAACCGGGCTCCAACGAGAGCACGATCGACCTGAAAAAAGGCGATGCCGAGCAATCGACCTTTCTGCTGCGCGAAGAGCAGCGTCGCCAGCAGGAGCAGCAGAAACGCCGGCGCGAAGCCGACGACGACGCGGAGCAGCATTTGCCGATTCCCGGCGACTTGCTCAACGCTGACAACACCGTGCCCGTGGCGCCGCTGATCGAAGACGCGCCGCGCCAGGGCCTGTGGGTGGATATCGAGGTCTAACCGTTCAGTTCGCGCAGGGCCTTCACCAGCAGCTCAATATCGTCATCGGTGTTGAGCGGGCTGACGGAGATGCGCGCAACGCTGCTCAACCCACGTGCTTGCATGTCCAGCGGGGTGTAGGCCACGCCATTGGCGCCGATGTTGATGCGCTTTAACCCCAGGCGTTGTTTGAGTTCAAAACTATCCCAGCCGGCCAGGTTGAACGCGATCAAGCCTGAATGCGTTCTGCCTAAGTCATGCAAGGTAATTCCCGGTATCTGACGCAGTGCTTCGCGGATTCGCGCGCTGGTCTGCAAGACTCTTTGCCATACCCGCTCAATCCCCAGTTGATTGATCTCGTGCAACGCATTGCCCAGGCCGGCCAGCAGGGCGAAAGAGACTTCGCTGGTTTCAAAGCGCCGGGCGTCGTTGCGCAGGTCGAAGCCTTCGGCGGTCCAGGGCGCTGAAAACACGTCGCGTTGGGCCGGGTTCAGATGCGGCAGAAAATCCGGCCTGATATACAGCAGCGCGGTACCGCGAGGCCCGCGCAGGTGTTTGCGGCCGGCAGACTTGAGCACATCGCACTGCAACGCTTGCACATCCACCGGCAGTTGGCCGACGGCTTGGCCCGCGTCGATGAAGTAGGGGATGGCATGCCGCCTGGCCACATCGCCGATGGCCTGGGCCGGGTTGATCAAGCCACCGTTGGCCGGCAGCCAGGTGAGGTCGATCAGCTTCACCTTGGCATCCAGCATCGCCTCCAACGCCACCGGGCAGGCCGCGCCGCTGGCATCGCACGGGATGACCTCCACCCGCGCCCCGGCTTGAATGGCCAGTTCCATGCTCGCCAGATTACCGCCCCATTCGTGGCGCCCCACCAGAATTCGATCACCCGGCTGCCAGGGCCCCAGCGCCTGGAAGGCCAGGCTCCAGGCCGTCGAGCCACTGCTGGCGAAGGCAATCGCTGAGGCGGGCGCATTGAGCAACTGCCCAGCGGCGCGGCGGGCCTTCTCCACTAAGATGGCACCCTGTTCTCCGGCCTCCATCGGGCCGTCGCGGGCTTCGCGTTGCAGCTGTTCGATGATGGCGTCGAGCGTCGCCTGGCTGGGCAAGGAGGCTCCAGCATGATTGAAGTGCACGAGGCCGGACTGGCAACCGGGCGTGGCTTCTCGCAAGTGCTGGATTTGCAGCGGGCTCATGGCTGCAGCTCGAAAGTGGCGTCCACTTCCACGGCGACACCAGCCGGCAGACTGCAAACCCCTACGGCGGTGCGCACGTGCCGGCCCTTGTCGCCGAGGGCGTTGACCAGCAGGTTCGAAGCGCCATTGGCGACCAGGCTTTGGCGCTGGAAGTCGGCGCTGCTGGCAATGAACACGCCCAGGCGAAGGATGCGCACCACCCGCGACAGGTCATCGCCCAGCGCATCGCTTAATTGCCCCAGCAGGCCCAGCGCTGCCAATTCCGCCGCTTGGGCGCCATCTTCATCGCTGAGAGAATCGCCCAGCCGGCCAATGTAGGCGGGTTTGCCATCGATCATGGGAATTTGTCCCGAGATGAACAGCTGGTGTTGGCTGATCACATGATTGATGTAGTTGGCTGCGGGTTGGCTGTGCGTAGGCAGTGTCAGGCCGAGGGCGTGTACGCGCTGGCGGATGGAGTCAGTCATGGTGAAATCCTCTGGTGTCAGAAGGTTCCAGCATGTTGGTGGTGGCGAGGGGCGACAAACGGATAGATCTCAACCGACGTATCTAAAAAACTCACGCGTCGGCACACGCTTGCTTCAACCACTGACTGAAGCATTCAGCCGCCTCACTGAGCGGACCCTGAGGGGCGATCAGCCAATAGCCGATGTCGCTGTGATAGGGCGGCCTGTCAAAGGCCTTCACCAGGCTGCCGTCGTGGAGCCTGCGTTCAATCAGGCGATGGCGGCCCATGGCGATACCCTGGCCGGCCACGCTCGCTTCGACCACGATGTTGTAGTCATGCAACATCACGCGGGGGTGATGATCGAGGTTGATCTGGTAATGGGCGGACCAATCGGTCCACTCGAAAGGGCGGTGCGAGGTCGCCATCAACAACGGGCCTGTGGCGACCTGCCTGGCCTTGAACGCCGGGCTGCATACCGGTGACAGGGTTTCGGTCATCAGGCGTGTGGCGAGCACGTCGGGCCAGTCGCCCTTGCCGTAGCGGATGGCCAAGTCAACTTCGGCCGTGGCGACGTTGGCCAATTGAATCGCGGGCAGCAATTCCACCTGGATATGCGGGTGGCGCTGTAGAAACTCGGCCAGGCGCGGCGCCAGCCACAGCGTGGCAAAGGACGCCAGCAAGCCGATACGCAATACACTGGCGCACGGCGCTCCCCGCTGGCTGCGTGTTGCAGCGGCGATGGCGTCCAGGGCAGGGCGTATTTGCGCGTAGTAATCTTGCCCGGCCAACGTCAGGTCGATCGCACGGGTTCGCCGGATAAACAGCGGCTTGCCCAAGTGGTGCTCGAGCTTATGTACCTGGTGGCTCAGCGCACTTTGGGTCACCGACAACTCGTCAGCCGCCTTGATAAAACTCAAGTGCCGTGCCACGGCCTCGAAGGCGCGCAGGGCCAGCAGCGGTGGAAGGTCGTTGTGCAAGGCCACCTGGATGCACCTCCTGGGCAGGGTAGAAAGTGCCGATTTTGGTTGATGGCCTGCATTTTGTCGCCCGCTTAATTGCCGTCGGGCGGGGCAGGCCGCATTATTGAGGCATTCTCGCCACGACGTAAGCCAAGCCATGAGTGATGACGACAAGCTGATCGACCTGAACGCCGAACGTGCCAAGCGCGTTCACGACCTTAATGACAAGCGCCTGAATGAAGTGCGCCAAGCCTTTGAGCAAGCCATGCCCTTGGGCAAGCCCAAGAAGAAGTCGAAGAACAAGCCGAAAAAACGTTGAAACGTCCTGCCTCTATTGATGCAGGTCAGTTATTCCCCTTCTTTACGCCCCGTTGTGGGCGACATTGATCCTGGTCAATTTCCCACTGTGCCTTCTCTATTAACTTAGCCCTATCGCAACAGGGCAAGTGCAGGAGGCCGGTCATGTTTTTCGATAATGTGGTTTTTGCCGGAGTGCTGACTGTTAGCCTCATGGTGCTGTTTTTTGTAGGGTTTGGATTTTTTATCTGGAAAGACGCGAACAAGCGTAAAAAACCTTAAGTCTTTCCGGGTTATATGAGCACGCAAGGCATTTTGGGCGACTTCGGTCGCCCTTTTTTTTGGCAAAACGCACCGCAGTTTTTGATCGTTCCCACGCTCCGCGTGGGAACGCATCCCGTGACGCTCCGCGTCACCCGTGCGCCAGTGGGACGCGGAGCGTCCGTGGCGGCATTCCCACGCAGAGCGTGGGAACGATCATAAAAAAAGGTGCGACCCTCGCGGATCGCACCTTTTTTATTGCCGGCTGGCTATCAGTTGCCCAAAGCCTTGGACGCCAGCCAGAACAACCCGGCCGAGAGGCCTACGGTCGCTGGCAAGGTCAATACCCAGGCCATCAGGATGGTCTTGACGGTGCCACCTTGCAGGCCGCTTTTGTTCGCAACCATGGTGCCTGCCACGCCAGAAGACAGGACGTGGGTGGTGGACACTGGCAGGGCGAAGATGTTGGCGAAGCCGATCATGGTGGCCGTGGTGATTTGCGCCGACATGCCCTGGGCATAGGTCATGCCTTGCTTGCCGATCTTTTCACCGATGGTCAGCACCACGCGCTTCCAGCCCACCATGGTGCCCAGGCCCAGGGCCAGTGCGACCGCGAGGATCACCCAGAACGGGGCGTACTCGGTGGTGGCGGTCAGGTCTTTGCGCAGCTTGTCGAGGTCGGACTTCTCACGGGAGTCCAGGCCTGGCAGCTTGCCGACCTTTTTCGCGGTGTCATCCAGGCAAAGCAGGTAGCGACGTACCTCGATGCGGTGGTCGGCCGTCAGCGAGTGGTAGTCCGAGACGCCCTTGAGGGTGCCCAGCAGCGCGTTGATCGTCGGTTCGGTCTGCTGCGGGTTGCAGCGGAACTTGCCCGGCAGGTCATCCTTCACGCTTTTGCCCAGGGCCAGGAATTCACCGAGGGTCTCGTGGTTGCGCTGGTAGAACTGGTTCAGGTGCAGGGTGGCGTCGCGGGTACGTTCGATCTGGTAAGTGGTGCTGCCCAGGTCCAATACGAACTGCGCCGGCACGATACCGATGAGCACCAGCATGATCAGGCCGATGCCCTTCTGGCCATCGTTGGAGCCGTGCACGAAGCTCACCGCCATGGCCGAAATCACCAGGACGAGGCGGTTCCAGAATGGCGGGTGCTTTTTGTCGTCAAGCTTGCGGCGCTGGTCCGGGGTCTTGTGCATCTTCGACAGCGGACGCCACCACTTCAGACCGATCAGTACCAGAGCGGCGACCAGAAAGCCCGCCATCGGCGAGAATACCAGGGACGCGCCGATATCCACGGCCTTCTGCCAGTTCACACCGTCAGCCAGGGGGATGTCGTTGATCAACGCGTTGGCCAGGCCGACACCAAGGATCGAGCCGATCAGGGTGTGGGAGCTGGAGGCGGGGATACCGAAGTACCAGGTGCCCAGGTTCCAGGTGATCGCTGCTGCCAACAATGAGAAGACCATTGCCAAGCCATGGCCGGTGTTCACATTGATCAGCAACTCCACCGGCAGCAAGTGCACGATGGCGTAGGCGACACCGACACCACCGAGCAATACGCCGAGGAAATTGAACACCCCGGAGAAGAACACGGCCAGGTGTGGCGGCATGGCTTTGGTATAGATGACTGTGGCCACCGCGTTAGCGGTGTCATGAAAGCCATTGATGAACTCGAAGGCGAGGACAAAGGCCAGGGCGAGCAACAGGCTCACTAGAACCCAAGCATCCAGTCCGCTGAATAAATCGATCATGAAGGTTTTCTGACCCGGTCGTAAGGGGGCGCGATTATGCCAGAAAACATCAGTAATCGATGCATTAGCTGCTCATCGGTAACAATCTTCCTGGAAAAAAACGCGGCAGGACGCACGCATCCCAGGGTTTTCGGGGCTTTGGCAAGTCTTTGATTTATAAAGCGCAGGCCGCAGAAGGCGGGCTTTAGTCATGAAAATGCCATACCTGAAACATTTGTATGAAATTTCGTAGGTGGCTGTAGGTTACTGACCAGTGGACGCTAAAGCGGGTGCCCTCTGCCAGTACTTCACCGGCAGAGACAGCACGACCCTTAAGGCTCGAACCGAAGCGCTTATGGCTCCTCGGTCTTGAGCTCCTGCTCGATCTTTTGGATTTCCTGGGCAAATGCCTGGTCTAGCAGGCTGGCGCGTTTACGCCATGGCTTGCGTTCCGGTTCGGGTTGCGCGGCGTAGGTGGTGACTTCCCCGCCGTAGACATCCTTGTAACGTTGCTCCTGGCGCTCAAGTTCCGCGCGCAGTTCATCTTTCGTCACAGTATTACCTAATTGAGTTGAGTTTATTGATTGCGCAGCGTCATGCCTGAAAGTCGTGCTCGGGCGATTCCAAATAGAACAATAAAACGTTCAAATGGGGGCGGCCGCAAAAACTGAGTGCAACACCTCACCCTCCGGTAAGGTGCCGCCATGTCCTATACAGAACTCAGCGTCGAAGAACGCGCCACGATCCAG